>Ga0208462_1000010_pt1 | contig 477004 bp, 427 predicted proteins | sample AD_SCU001_MetaG_FD_184452 | JGI IMG/M metagenome (GOLD analysis project Ga0208462, IMG submission 184452) | Active sludge microbial communities of municipal wastewater-treating anaerobic digesters from China - AD_SCU001_MetaG (SPAdes) (version 2) | ecosystem: Engineered > Bioreactor >...
CAGATATCTCTCTTTACTTGAAAAACATCCCTCCGGCTCAATCCGTCTCTTGTAATATGCTTATAAAATTAATCCCATAAACATACCACTCGAAAAACCTTCCTCTATCCCCTTCCCTATTTCCATATTTCATAGATCCCTCGCAGCACCTCAGCCAGCTCAGCCTCAATACCGCTTGTCTTACGCCCCAAAAACTTAACCTAAAGAGCGCTCGATGAAACTACCAAATCTATCAATAGTTGTCAAGTGCTTGCAAAACCCAAAAGCCTTTGCATATTTCGCATTTATTTGCTTATTATTGCAAATTATTACATAACATGCAGCACTAAGTGATGGGCGCGGATGAGAACATAACCGAACAAGCTGGAGTTGGTCAAGAGGTTCCTTGGCAATTATTCAAAAAAAACTCTATACTTTTTCGTTCGTTTGCCCATAAATCTTCTTGAACTGGATCATATAGTCTATAAAAGACAAAATAGTGGCAAGTGCCACAACAACATAGGATATAGAGGTCAAAGAATGCAAAACACTCGCAATCTCTGTCATTTTGTCAGAATGATTCACAAAACCGTCAATAATCGCACTATTCATGCTAGAAGCATAGGTCTGAACAGTATACAAGCACAACGAAAGCAAGCCAGCCACCATATAGGTACCCGCTTTCAACTTGCCACCAGGACGGGCTCCCATGGCGGTTCCTTTAAGCGCAAGCAGTGCTCGCAGAAAGAGAATGCCGAATTCGCGATACATCACTATCAGAAGCACCCAAAGAGGCATTATGCCTATGCTAGCAAAAGCCAAAAAATATGTAACACGAGAGATTACATCCGCAAAAGGATCGAATAGCTTGCCAAAAGATCCTACCTGATTGCTTCTTCTGGCTACCTTTCCATCGATGAGATCGCTGATTTCCATCCAGGCAAATAGTATCCATAGTATGATAATAGCGGGCTGACGCGGGATAAATTCGGCTCTAACAAAAAAGAAAAAAAAAGGCGCCATAATCATTCGGCTAAGCGTTATCTTATCGGCTATGGTCATCAAAGGAAGCATACGGATTAGTCATCAAGCTTGTCAAGATTATAATCGAGGCTATAGTATAATAAGTAAATTTCGGCCATTGTACGCCTTTGCATATCAAGCAAAATAAATGTGGCTATCCTATAGGATAAAAATATTCATGGAAGAAAAAGATAGAATTGCTGACCTTCCTCGAAACATCCTGCTCACATTGTCGATATTTTTCATCGTTCAATGCATAATCTTCCTGACCTTTTCTTTAATTGTGGGATTCGAATCGCAATATTGGACTATCTTCCTGCCGATTAGCACTGGATTTCATATTCTTATTCTCATAATGTTGCTCCTTTTTCGGGACGACTTCTATATCGAATCCACAGGTCAAAAACTCGATCGAATAAATCTTGCCAATATAATTACGCTTAGCAGAGTAAGTTCCATGCCTACTCTTTTGGTGCTAGTAATAGCTGCAAAAGAATATAGTATACGAATACCGGTCCTTATATTGATTGCTCTTATTTTTCTTACAGACTTTTTCGATGGGCTTATATCCAGAAAAACCAATCAGGTTACAAAAATAGGCAAAATACTGGACTCGGTTAGCGATTATGCGTTGCTTATTGTCCTGAGTATTATTTTTCAGTATTATTTACTTATTCCGGGATGGCTCTTCTGGCTCATTATAACGCGCTTTGGAATTCAGGCGCTGTTTATGGCGGTGCTCATGATAATCGCAAAACGCATCGAGCCAAAATCCACATTTATGGGCAAGGTGACCATTGCATCTATAATGGTGCTTTATACGCTTGAAATCATAAAGATGATCCTTCAAGCTTCTTCCCATATGGTATTCCGGATAGCGGAGTGGATAGTTGCCATTATAATTGTTATTGGTATTTTCGATAAAATTGCCAGCTTTTTTGATACAATCAAGAGCAAACCCTCCGCACCCTGATTTATATTATTCTCAATAATCGAGGAGGAATTGGAATGGCTGTCATAAAAAGTGCCTTAGAGCTCGCACTCGAGAGGACAAAAGACCTGCAGCTCGACGAAAGTGCCCAAAAATTAGCCGATGCGAGGATCGAGGGTCGAAAAGCGGCAAGCCAGTATTTGGAAGATCAGACTTCAGTTGATTTCAAAGCAATATTGAACACATTGGAACCTGTTCAGCGCCAGACTTTTTTGACCGCAGCCTTCGAAGTGCTCATTAACTTTATCCAGCTGCCAACCAACTCGGTAGTCGAGACCGAGAAAATGGAATCCATAGGTAAGGCTATAGTCTTGCTATGCGGTCTTTCTCCACGCTTTTCATCAGAACGAGAAGTAAAGCTTGCGCAGCAGCAAGCACGCTCCCTTTATCAGCAAATACTTCGTTTTTTGAGTCAATATCAAGAGGAAATGAAGCGAGTCGAACAAGCAATTCGGAATCAGTGGGCGCCCAAGCTTAGAGAGAGAGAGCGACAACTAGCCGCAGCATTAGGCCAAAATGTAAGAATAGATCCGATGTCCGACCCCGAGTTTGCGGAATTCTATCGGAAGAATATCGAATCAATGCGTAATAACTATGGAAAAGCCCTGGAAGATGCAAAAAAGCAGCTTGCAGATACCTGCGGTTTCGAGTCCAAATAATCAAGGCAGGGCAATCTGGATCATAAATCATCTTTGTCGGCAATAGGATATTTCAATCAAAGGCCATCTCGAGGCAATAGCTATACATAGAAGCGCAATATCAGATTAACTAGCGGGGACGCTTGCTGAGTGCTATATACAGAAGCGCAACATCCGATTTCCGGACTCCCGGAATTCTCGAAGCTTGACCGAGCGTGAGGGGCTGGCTTGCGCTTAGCTTCTCCGAGGCTTCTTGAGATAGCCCTTTGACTGCTTTGTAATCAAAACCCCGTGGAATTAAAAGCTTCTCTGCGTGAGCAAGACGGCTTGCGAGACGATTTTCCTTTTCTTGGTATCCCTTGTAGCGTTCATTGAGAAGTGCTGTTATGACGCCCGAGGCTTGCATACTGGCGGTCTGAGGCAAAATTTTTGCCAGGCGCGAAAGCGCTATAATTTCGTCGTCGTATAGAGAACCGACTTTTGGATCGCGAATCGCATCGGAAAGCGCTTGACCAAGGTGGCCTTCAAGTTCAGGCAACTGCGCTATATCCTCATGATTGATTTTATGACCTTCGAGAAGGGCTTTTACTTCTTCTATGGTTCTTACTCTATGCTCGAAATTCTCGCGACGACGCGAATCAACAAGCTTCATTTCAATTGCATAGGGGGTGAGTCGCAGATCCGCAGTATCGTGGCGGAGAGAAAGTCGGTATTCAGCTCTACTCGTAAACATGCGATAAGGTTCCTTTGGCGAAAGCGTAACAAGATCATCGATTAGAACACCAATATAGGCCTCGTTTCTTCCAAGGATAATCGGTGATGAACCATCGAGTTTCCGGCGAGCATTGATTCCTGCCATGAGGCCTTGGGCAGCAGCTTCTTCATATCCCGAGGTTCCATTGGTCTGGCCTGCTATAAAAAGCCCTTCTACAAGCTTCGACTCTAAGGAGGCATAGAGCGCAGCTGGATCGATATAATCGTATTCGACGGCATAGGCGGGTCTAACAATTATCGCATTTTCAAGGCCTAAAATGCTGTGATAGAAGCGCTCCTGAACATCTTCCGGTAGCGAACTAGAAAGCCCATTTAGATACATCTCATCCGTAAAAAGGCCTTCTGGCTCTATAAAAGCCTGATGCCGCTCTCTTTCCGGAAATCTCATTACTTTGTCTTCGATCGAAGGGCAATATCTTGGCCCTTTTCCGACAATGCTGCCCGAAAAAAGCGGAGAGCGATCTAATCCAGAGCGAATTGCCTCATGGGTCGCCTCATTGGTATATATGACATAGCATGGAACATCGGGTCGCTCATAATCGTGCTCAAGAAAGGAAAAGAATATCTTGGCCTTGTCTCCGTGCTGCACATCGAGCTTAGAAAAATCGATGCTTTCTCGCTTTATCCGTGCCGGTGTTCCTGTCTTCATACGCCCTAAAGGAAATCCTTTTTCGCGGAGGGCTGTTCCCAACCCCATTGCCGCTGGTTCTCCAAGGCGGCCGCCAGGCCCACTCCATGCACCGATAAAGAGCTTTGCTTCCATAAAAGTGCCTGTAGTCAGAACTACAACCCGAGCTCCAATGGTATTTCCGCGCTCAGTTACCACTCCTTCGATGCGAGGATGAACATCTTTAGACAGTATAAAGTCCACAACCGTATCCATAAAAATTGAAAGATTCGGCTGGCTCTCGAGAGCATCTCTGGCTAGTCTCGCATAGAGTGCTTTGTCGGCTTGTGCCCTTGGTGCTTGGACCGCCGCACCCCGGGAGCGATTGAGCATGCGCGTCTGGATGGCGGTTGCGTCTGCTAAAATGCCCATCTGTCCCCCGAGCGCATCGATTTCGCGCACGAGGTTGCCTTTAGAAAGGCCACCTATGGCAGGATTACAGGACATTCTGGCTATAGTGTCGGGATTCTGCGTAATGAGTACGGTCTTGGTTCCAAGCCTTGCAAGGGCTAGGGCGGCTTCGACGCCAGCATGCCCCCCTCCTATGACAATAGCCTCGAAATCTCCCATTCCAATCTCTCCTAATCGTCTAATCGTTCGCGCGATTTCGCACTTTTGCCCCTTTGCGATCTTAAATCTACATTTTGAAGTCTTGCCATGCGCTATCTTGCGCCAGGGCTTCATTGGCTATCTTGTGCAAGCGCGAACTCTTTGCTCTCGCATCGGCGCTCACTGCGCTCGCCTTCTTCTCTCGCTCTCAATTCCTCTTTTGCGTTTAGCGCGGCTTGTTCACTTGCCCAGGCAAAAACTGCTGAATATATGCTCCAGCACCTCGTCCGAAGCTATGTCGCCTGAAATCTCTCCTATGGACTCAGCCGCTTCTTGAATATCCAGAGAAACAAGATCGAGCGCCACCCCAGCCTTATGGGCTTCCATAGCGCGATTTAGAGCCTCCTGCGCCTTATAAAGAAGTTGCTTTTGCCTCTCGCTTACGATCCTGATCTGTCTCTCATAGCTTTGTCGCTCCCGGCTTAGCGGAGTTGGATCTTGGGAATTACAGGTCGGGGGGTTCTGGCCTTGCGGCTCGTGGCCTTGCATGCCATAGCCTTCATCGACCTTTGCTCGAAGTTCATCAACCAGCATCGATTCCAAAGACCCAAAGGAAGCGAGATCCTTGGCACTTGTCGCCTTCCAGCCCGAAGGCACTGCCAAGCAATCGGTCCGATCGACTTTGTTCCAGAGAAAGAGAGCCCCAGGATATGAGGCCATAAAGGTTTTGTCTTCTTCATAGAGGCCAACAGTCCCATCTACCAGATAGAGAATCAGATCGGCCTGATCCAGCATAGCCCTGGCTCGACGCACACCTTCAATTTCTATTTCATTCTTTGAGTTCCGAAGACCAGCTGTGTCCACAAGTCTCACTGCTAAGCCTCCCATCGTTATCCAGGATTCGAGCCAATCGCGGGTCGTACCTGGCTCTGAACTCACTATGGCTCGTTCTTCTTGCACAAGCAGGTTAAATAGACTCGATTTGCCAGCATTAGGTCTTCCAGCGATTACCACCAATAGACCTTCTTGCCGCAATTTTCCGCCAGGATAACTTTTAAGAAGCTCAATGATAGAACTTTGAGCCTGACATATAATCGTGGGCCAGCTTTCGATCTTTTCTGGTCCTTCGTCTTCTGAGTAATCGAGCCGTGCATCAATATCCGCTAGCGCATCCAACATCATGCTGCGTAGCTCTTTTAGTCGCCTAGAAAGCACTCCGGAAAGCCGCAAAAGAGCATCGTGCCGAGCCGCTTCACAAGAAGCCAGGCTTAATTCATTTATGGCCTCAGCACGAACTAGATCTGTTTTGCCTTCAATAAAGGCACGAAAAGAAAACTCGCCCTGCAAAGCAGGAGAGAACCCCTGGGCATATAGAACATCCAGAATCCGACGAACCACTACAATCGAGCCATGGCATAGTATTTCCACCGCATTCTCTCCTGTAAATGAATGCGGTGCTTTATAGACCAGCGCCATAACCTCATCGATGCGCTCTTTAGTGACAGGATCGATTATCCAACCATGAACTGCCTCATAGCCTGCGGCGCCAAGAAGAGCCTCAGGCTGCGAAAAGCAGCGAGCTACGATGTCTATTGCAGCCTCGCCTGAAGTTCGGATGATGGCAAGCGCAGATCGGCCCTCTGGAGTGGCCAGCGCCACTATGGGCACATGACTATCAAAATAGCTTCGAGACATACAGAACTACGATAACCTTTCAGCGCCTATTATTACAAGGAGTCTATACTGCTACGAACCTTGTGTATAAGAAGTTGAAATAAGAAGGAGGAAAAAGGCCGAATAAGGGAATAGCAAGGAACTGACTATTCAGTCTTTCCCTTTCTGCCCTAATCCAAAATGTCTCCATAATAAGGCAGCTCCAAAGGGAATCTAGTATGTGGCTCCAGGCTTTTACAACTCTGATACAGCTCGCTTGTAATTTAGTCAACCCTCACTGGACAGAGCCTTTGCGTCGGAGGATAATTGCTCTGTTATTGTCGGTTTACTTTGAATCCTAAGGAGAATGCATGGACAACAAGAAATACTCAAGAAGGCGCTCTGCGCTCGCGGCAGAGCTTATGCGAAAAGGCCTAAGCGCCGTGATAGTATCGGATTTTGAGAATGGGCGCGATTCGTCGTTGCGCTATCTGTGCGGTCAACCTTCGGATGCATTGCTGGTGGTCAATAAGAATGCTACATCTGTGCTTATCGCCTGGGATGTTAATATGGCTCATCGAATGGGGGATTCGAATCATATTCTACCATTCACGGATTTTGGGAGACAATCCGCTCAAGCGCTTAAGGCGGCGCTCGATCTCTTGGGTTTAGAGAAGGGCTCGAAGATTGCCCTTCCTGCTTCTACTCCCTATCCCGAATATATAGAACTCGTTCAATCTCTCGACGCATTCGACCTTATATGCGAAAAAAACGGCATCGATAGGTTTATAAAGGAAATGCGATCAAGAAAGGATGCAGAAGAAATAATTCTATATCAAGAAATATGCCAATACACCGACACCCTGATGGATATGGTGGAGAAGGAAGTTGCAGCTGGTACTCTTTCTACAGAGCTGGATGTCGCTCTTTTTCTAGAGCGACAAGCAAGGCGAATGGGTGCGGAGGGAATGGGATTCGAAAGCCTTGTCGCTGGACCGGAGCGCTCTTTTGGAATCCACGCTTTTCCTACCTTTACCGCGGGTCCTTTTGCTAACAAAGGGCTTTCCATTCTCGATTTTGGTCTGCGCTTCGAGGGCTACACCAGCGATGTGACCATGAGCTTTGTAGACAATATTCTTAGTCAGGAGCAAAAGACCATGATCGATCTTGTAGAGGAGGCGCATCGCATTGCGGTGGAGGCATGTGGACCAGAAGTATCTCTCTTGAAGGTTGCTACACTTGTTGATGAATTCTTTGCCAAAGCTGGATGGTTCATGCCACATTCGCTTGGTCATGGGATTGGTTTAGATGCGCATGAATTACCTACGCTAAGCATGCGAGCCATGCCAGATGATCTCTTGCTTCCCGGGCATATTGTGACCATAGAGCCAGGACTATATCATCCAGAACTGGGCGGTGTACGCCTCGAAAACGATGTGCTCATAACCGATACAGGAGCCGAAGTAATTACTCACTCAAGAATTGTGAGATTGTAGGTTCTTGAAGTCAGACTGCTCTCCAACTTAGTCTCTGACCAGCGCACATAGGCACAATGCCATCGATCATCGCTGGCACAGTCCAAGGTATCCGTTCGAAGGCTATCGAACGCGCATCAAGGTTTTGCTGTTCCTGCCTTTCAAAAGAAGGTTTAGCCTCAAGGCCATAGAAACGCGCGCCATTCTCTGATAAGAAAGGAATCAGTTGGTCAAGACCACCTAAGTCGTTAAAAAGTTCTACAAGCGCGGGAAGGGCGGTCGGAGCTGAATAGACACCAGAAGCAGCTGCGGCACTCTCCTTTTTTTCTCGTAGGTGAGGTGCCGAATCGCTTCCAAAAAAGAACTTATTCGAGCCAGATAGCACGGCCATTCGCAGCGCATCTCTGTCGCGTTCGAACTTGAGGACCGGCTTGCAGTATAAGTGAGGGTTAAGCGCCTCCGCCATCACATCATCGAGGGTAAAAAGCAGATGGTGCGCTGTTATGGTTGCAGCAAGATTTTCAGATCCCTGTTGAACAAAGTGAACGCTTTTTGCGTCTGATAGATGCTCCAAGACTACACGCAACCTCGGATGCCGCAGAATAAGGCGCTCGACTTGAGGCAAGAAAGCTTGCTCGCGCTCTAGAATATGAGCGCTTGGATCTTCTCCGTGTATACAGAGGACTAGTCCCATTGCTTCCATGGTATTCAACACCTCTTCGACTTCGTCGAAAGAACGTGGACCATCAGCGGCATTGGTTGTCGATCCCGAGGGATAATACTTTCCGGCTATGCTTCCCGCACGAGCCAGGGCTTCGATATCGGCGCCTCTCATCCAGGGTAGTAGCTTGAAAGTGTAGAGCGGCTCGAAGCGTTCTTCCAAAGGAAGTTCTGCTAGGGCTTGATCGACCTCGGCAATGTAGGCCTCAAGAAGGCTCGAACTGGCTATTGGCGGCAAGGTATTAGGCATAAGAAGTACTCTGCCAAATTGACCGGCATGTCCGCGCACCGAGGCTCTAAGCAGAGCTCCTTGACGCAGATGGGCATGAAAATCATCGGGCAATGGTATATAGAATCTATCGATATCTGCTTTGTCTCTAACAATCTCTTTGGCCATGATATCCCCCAGGAGAAACCTAATCGCGCTTGACCTGCTTATCGGCAGCGCATACAGTAAGGCTATGGACAAATATATCATCGAAGGTAGATATCCTATCAAGGGAACACTTACACTTTCCGGAAATAAAAATGCCGCTCTTCCCTGTATTTCAGCATCTGTTCTGGCTAATGGGCCTGTAACCCTCCGAAACATTCCGGCAATTGAAGATGTATCCGTAATGTTCGATGTTTTTCGCTATCTAGGCGGCTTAGTAGAGCAAGTCGATGCTAATAGTTGGTGTTTAGATCCGCGACCTATCTCTAAGTATGAAGTGCCCGAGGAGCTCGCTAAAAAAGTTCGAGCCTCGATTCTATTTGCCGGTCCTCTTGTAGCGCGCTTTGGCAAAGCAATTCTACCTCCTCCGGGCGGGGACACGATAGGACGTAGGAGAATAGATACACATATTGTTGCACTTCAAGAGCTTGGGGCGCGTATCTCCCTAGAAAACACGCTCACTTTTTCCGCGACCAAACTGGTGGGTGTACCTGTTTTTCTAGACGAAGCATCGGTGACAGGCACGGAGAATGCAATAATGGCTGCGTCTCTTGCTGAGGGAACTACTATTATTATGAATGCAGCTTGTGAGCCGCATGTGCAAGATCTCTGTAGAATGCTCATTCAGATGGGCGCTGAAATCGACGGAGTGGGATCGAACCGTCTCATTATCAAAGGTGCAGAATCCCTAAATGGCACGGATTTTGCCATAAGCGCAGACTATATGGAACTTGGCTCTTTTATTGGTCTTGCGGTAGTAACAGGCGGAGATCTACGAATCGATGGTGTCAATGCAGATGATCTTCCTCCTCTCAAGGTTGGGTTTTCGAAATTGGGCGTCACATGGGATATGAAGGGGAGCACATTGAGGCCAAATAGCACGGTTGCACTTCGTGTTATTCCAGATATAGGTGGCCAGATTCCCAAGATCGACGATTCCCCATGGCCTGGATTTCCTGCTGACTTGACCTCGATTATGACGGTAGTAGCAACACAAGCGGATGGGGTGGTGCTCATACATGAGAAAATGTTCGAATCGCGAATGTTTTTTGTGGATAAATTGATTTCGATGGGTGCGAGGATAGTGCTATGCGATCCGCATAGAGCTATTGTCTATGGGCCCTCGAGGCTTGTGGGCAATGTATTGGTTTCTCCGGATGTGCGAGCTGGAATGGCCATGGTCATAGCTGCCCTCTGCGCCGAAGGAACTAGCATTATCCACAATGTCTACCAGATCGAGCGTGGTTATGAAAATCTCGTCCAGAGACTATCCGCAGTCGGAGCTCATATTAAGCGAGAGTAAGACTGAAGGCGGAAAAGCAAAACAGCCCAAATCAGGAAGAAGCTAATTGAAAAAAGACCGAAAAGCCTCATTGGCTCTGAGAATTATTCCGTCCCGCATCCTCGGTCAGCATCTTTTTCTTGAGCTCTTCGAGCAAGACGTCTGCTGCCTGTGGCGAGGATTCTAGCTGAGCAAATTGCTTTTCTAGGCTCGCGCCTGTGGCAGTGTCCTCGAGTTCTTTAGTTGCTTCCGCTTGTGCTTCGACTTCCTCGATTTTGCGCTCCATCCGCTCGAATGTCTCGAATGCGCTCTTATTGCCTGCCATGCTCGACATTGTCTGCGTTATGCGCTGTTGGGCTTCGGCACGCTTTGCCCGTGCAATAAGGATATTTTTCTTACGGTTGGCTTCCTCGATCTTGCTTTGTAGCTGCCGAAGAGCTTCCTTGAGCTTTTCAACAGATTGTTTTTGTGCTTCCCACTGCTGAGCAAGCTGGGTAGAATAGCTTTCGAATTCTTGCTTTCGAAGCAGAGCTTCCTTAGCGAGATCGTCACGGTTGGCACGGACCGCAAGCATGGCTTTCTTTTCCCATTCTTGCGCTTTAGCCTTATTCTCCATCATTTCTCGTTCTAGCCGCTTCTCGTCTGCAATGGCCATAGCAACAGCTTTCTTGGATTCGATAAGCTGCTCGTTCATATCGATTATCATCTGGTTGAGCATTTTTTCAGGGTCTTCGGCTTTGGAGATTAAAGCGTTGATATTCGATGAGATCACTGTTTTAAGGCGATCGAACATTCCCATAATTCATTCCTCCACTTTATGAATATAGTTCGCAAGCTTTTTGTAATGCTCGAGCAAAGCGAACGATATCGATTCAATAGATGCAAGAAATTCTTCTTTGTCAAGCGTATCATACTCGAGTGTATCTATTACGATTATTTGGTCGCCGCTTATGGCATAGGCGCCGTGCAGGAGGTCCGTAGCGTTGAGCTCCAGAAGCGTCCTGAAAAGCTCTTCAGCCTTCTCTTTTGGTACAGGCATGACATTGGCGCTGATAATAACAAGAGGGTCTGAAAGGCTTACTACCATTTTAGGGTAGCCTTTGCTTTCATCCTCAATTAACCAGGAATTATTGGAGAGCTCCTGATATTCTATTCCGAGATCGATGAGATAGCTTTCTATTCTGGTCAATGCTGACATTACTACCTCCTCCTTGTACTTCTATTGTCTTAGATCTATGCGCTCAACCGAGCGTAATAGTCCCATCCGGGAATGCCGTGATGACGGCTTCACATGTCTGACATCGCCCTCTGCCGGGCTTTTCTATATCTATAAGGGAGTTACAGGCAGGGCATTGGACAGAGAGGGGATAGATACCATTTATGGCGAATTTGAGACCTGTTAGCGCGCTTTTGGCATCCGTTGCAGTTGTAAAATAGCCCTCCAGTCCAAGAATTCGCTCCATTCGTTCCATGCGAGGCCGCATACCACAGAGCACAAGATCGCCATTCCGGTCTCTCAATTTTTGCCTGAGGGCAAGCATGAGCCCCATACCTGCTGGCCCTATATCTTCGATAGTGGAAAAATCGACCACCAGATAGCGTATGCCTTCGGAGAGGATACTATCGAACGATTGGGCAACTGCATCCAGGTTGGCTTCTGTAACCGCGCCCACGAAGCGCGCCAAAATGCATCCTGGGAAATCCGTAGATACCTGGGACGAGATGAGAGCATCTAAACCTTGCTGAGAAATCTTCTGAATTCGCGAAAGAAGCCCCGATGGCATAGTGTATCAATAATATGGGTTAGGGTAGAAAAAGTCAAACACCCAGAAAAGTCAAACACCCGCCTACGCAAAACCCTTATGTCACAAAACTCTTATGGTGCAAAACCGCCGTCCAGGTTGACCACAGCTCCGGATGCGATACAGGGTTCGGAATCGATAAGATCGAGAGCTATTTTCGCTATTATATTGGCTTTTAAGAGCGAACCGGTAGCTGTCAGCGATGCATGGCGTATCTTGGTTTCTCTATCAAGATATTCGGTCTCTACGGGACCAGGGCACACTACGATAGCCGCGACATTGTCGGAAGCACTTTGCACGGCAATGGACTTTGCCAGCACACCAAGCCCAGTCTTTGAAGAAGCATAAGTAGCGGTCTTCTTGTAGGAGCGGATGCCATCTGTCCTTGTACCACCAAAAAACAGAAAGCGACCGTACTTTCTTTCCATCATGCCAGGCAAGAATCGCGATGCTAAGGCTCCGGGCAGGGCAAGATTGGCTAGTGTAAGCCATTCCCAATCTATTGTGGTACAATCTTTTAAGGGTTTTTCCAGGAATGGACCAAAGGCGCAGACAACTATATCGGGTTCCTTTCCTATCTCATCTAGGCGCAAGTCTATGGCCTGAATGAACTGGACGGGACTTGAAAAATCCAAATCTATTAAGTTCAGGCTCTTTGCTTTTGGAAAGCTGTCTACTCGCAATTTTTCCGAAGCACGGCGTCCCTGTATTAGCAGGGCTGCACCTCTGCTGGCAAGTTCATAGGACACGGCAAGACCAATACCGCCTGAGCCGCCTATGACTAAGGCGAGTCTTTCGCTGAATGTCGATACGCGATTCTGTAATTGAATGCTGCCTTGGATATCTTCTGAATTATTATTATTCATGTCTTGAGAATACTGGAATTTCTCCTTATTAGATAGCGACATTAGATAGCGACATTATATAGCGACATTAGATAGCGACCGCTGGCGGCAATTCTGGCCAAAGCTCTTATTCAACAGCTATTTCGCTTGCGCTGGTCTGACATCTTTTCTATGCCCGGCAAAAACTGTATATCCTTAGCGCAAATCTTGCCCGACTTTCTGAGCGAGCACGCACTCATAATTACCGAGAATAGCTCTCGAACATTGCCAGGCCAATTGTGGGAATACATCTTGTCCAGGGCATCACTCCCTATATTGAAGCGACCAATTGAATACTGATCACAGAAATGCTGCGCAAGCAAAGGAATGTCTTCTTTTCTCTCTCGCAGAGGAGGAGTCTCTATCACGAAATTGGCAATGCGGAATAGCAGATCGTCTCGAAACTCATGCTGAGAGGCCAGCTCAATTGGATTTCGGCTCGAGGCTGTAACAAGCCGAAATTTAGACGAGCGAGAATGAAGGCTTCCGAGTCTACGGAATTCTCCATTATCGAGTACGCGCAGCAAACATGGCTGCGAAACAGGAGAAAGGCTACCAATTTCATCCAGAAAGAGCGTACCATTATTTGCCTGCTCGATGATGCCGCTTCTTGAGGAAGCATCGGTATAGGCTCCTCTCTCAGTGCCAAACATCTCACTTTCAAAAAGAGTGTATGGAATTGCCGCACAATTCAATGCCAAAAAAGGATTCGATCTTCTGTCGCTCCATTCGTGCAGAGCGCGTGCGGCTAGTTCTTTTCCGGTTCCTGTTTCTCCAATGATCATAACAGAGCAAGATTCGTTGGCTAACATGCGAATCTGCGAAATCAAATGATCTATTTTTTTGCTTTTTCCAATTATATTAAAAGAAGAATCAGCATGTCGAGGTTTTGCACCAGATGCCTTGTCGCCACAGGAAGGCAAGTGTTCTTTATTTGATTTTTCCGAGACACTGGTAATTATGTCATTGAGTTCTAAGTAATCATGGAAATAATATATCTCTAATGAAGAGGGAACGATTTTCTTCATGATTTCTTTTTGTCGCGCATTGAAGTCTGAATCTGATGATATAAGTCCTACAATAAGAATTTCCGGCTTCTGCCTTTGTATCATTATGGATAATTCGAGCAAGTCTCCCGCGACAGAAATATCAAAATACTTGCTAAAGAGTCTTATTATAGGCCGTATTCTTCTAAAGTCCTGATCAAAATAGATTAGTCTTTTCATGATTGCTTGAGATGTAACAAATGCATCTCTATGTTTCAAGGCCTAAAGAACAACTTTGTCGAAGTAAGATATTTTTACCTAATATATTTCAAATATTAGCTAACATCTAATTATGTCTACAGAGGGCAAAAAGTTTTATCTACCGGAAATCCATTTCATTATCGGTTTATGATAAAAGAAAATACCGCTTCGGGTTACATTCATGTGGCGGGGTATCCAACATTCTTCAGCAGGAAGGGGACTACCCGCTAGAATCATTTGAGGAGCCCCTTTTTGCATAGCCTCAATGATAGCAGGTTCTTCCTCTGGCCGATATAAGCCATGCATGCTTCCTACTATTGTGATTCCGGGATAGGTCGCACGGATGTTTTTTTCGGCCTTGATAAGCGTTATCGGGTTTCCACCCAATAAGAACACGGAGCCATTGCGCTTTTCGAGAGAAGATAGTAGGAGGGTAAGAACCTTATGGGGCTTATAAGCTCTAATCTGTTCTTTCATATTCTCTAATCCGACAGTGTTTTCTTCTACCATGGATTCATTGAGAACATCCAATAATACCTGGTAAATAAAAGGTACAGTCCAACAGCGAAGAGCTTTTTCGCCATGCGCGAGCACATTCTCCGCAATGCCGCTGTCGCGAGGTAAAATCAAGTCAGCACTGGCAATCATGGATCCAAATTCGTCGCGCTTTCTAGCGTGCATCCAATTCTGCTTATCGACAAAACAAATCTGATGATTTTTGTCGTCGTCCCAAAGATAGGGCAATATAAACAGGTCGAATTGAGAAGGAAAATCGAGACGTAAGCCATCTAGAAACGCGCAAGCGATGCTTACACTTTCCATAAACCTCTCTCGAAAACGATAGCTCGAACTGCCGATATTGCAAAAGCAGCAGCGGTTTCCACTCTCAATACTGGTCCTCTGGCATGATGCAGAGCAAATCCCAAATCAATAAATGCCGCGCAGTCATTTTGAGAAAGGCCACCCTCTGGTCCTATGGCTAGAACAACGCGATCCTTGTCACCCGAAAGGAGAAGATGCAAGGCTTGGGATTCTTCTTTCTCCGATTCATGGAATAGAATTCTTACCGAGTCTCTCTTATTAAAACCCTTTGCGTTCAAGGCCGCATCTAGCGTTTCGAGATTTGCAGCCGACAGAATCTCTGTGTAGACAAAAGAGCCCGACTGTTGAATAGCCTCGCGAACTATGCGCTTTCGCCGTTCGAGCTTTGCCTTTGCTCGCTCTGGTGGCTCCTGTTCAACGCAGTGCTGAGTGATCAATGGAACAATGAGTTCTACCTCCAGTTCTACCGCCTGGCGAATTATGAGATCGAATTTATGGCCTTTGGGCAGCGCCTGGACCAGGGCTATATGCAGAGTTGGAGCTACGCTTGGTTTTGCCTTATCTTCTTCTGCTTTATTCAAGGGGGTGCGCACCAGAGATCGGGAAAAGCGAATAGGTTTAATTTCAAGCTTTACTGCGTGAGAATCGTCGGAAACAATGGTACAGGAAAAACGCGAACCCGCCTCATCCACTGCCTCAAAAGAGTCGCCTTTTCGCATTCGCCGAACATTTATCAGGTAATGACTCGTTTTTTCATCGAGCGAGCAAGATTCTCGGCCGCGCTGGTTTCCCAACAGAACAATCTGTCGCATAATGCAAAACCTTATCTAATTGCTTGTGGAGCGGCCTTGGGCCAGGGTCTTGGTGCTCTCTAAGATCTGTTCGAAATCTGCCGATTGGATGAGGTCGAGAGCCTTTTGCAGCTGTATATCATATTCGAGGTCAAAGATTCGGGCTGGCATAGACCTCTCAGCTTCATCGCGAATTATTTTTTCAAGAAAAATCTCCTGGATTTTGTATTTCTGTGCAAGTTCCGCTGCAAAAGCCTTACGTTCTGTAAGAGTTGGCTTTGGGTTGCTCTCGAGAAATCGCGCTATCTCGCCTGCATCGTAGAGACGTTGAAGTTCCTCGAGTTCTTTTTCGTTAAGGGTGGGTTCAGGTACCTTTACGTCCGGCTCGATTCCTACCTTGTCGATGTCGATGCCACTTGGTGTATAGTAATGTGCCATTGTCAGCTTAAATCCCCCTTTATCGAGAGGGAAAATTTGCTGGACAGATCCTTTTCCATAGGTCTTTTCTCCAACCAGGAGAGCCCTCTTTGTATCCTTCATGGCACCGGCAAAGATCTCCGAGGCTGAAGCGGAACCCTGATCTATAAGGACGATCATCCGGTCCGTTAGAGGAATTACCAGGTCAGGTTTTGCCTTGTACTCATAGTTCTCAGAGTAGCTGCGCCCTTTTGTTGAAACGATTACATTTGTAGAAAGAAAAAGATCGCTGACTTCAACTACGGAAGATAGGAGCCCCCCTGGATTCGACCGCACGTCTAAAATGAATTTATCGATGGCTTGCTTCTTCATATCTTGGAGCACCGTCTTCATCTGCGGCGCCGTGTTCGGATTCCACTCGATTATGCGAATATAGCCGATATTTCCATTTACCGTCTGGATGACCGCGCTCTTGAGTGCAGGGATTTCTATCTTAGTCCGAGTAAATGTAATTTCGAACTCATAAGTTCCCCTTCTAAACGTGAGAGTGACGGTTGTGCCCGCCTCTCCTCGGATCTTTGCTGAGGCCTTGTCGGTGCTCATAGGAGAGGTGTCTTCGCCATCTATCTTGATTATCAGATCACCAGGGCGAATTCCTTCTCTCCATGCAGGCGTATCCTCTATCGGAGATACGACTTCGATATATCTTGGTGCGTCCTCGTTTGCCACGGTTGCTTGCTTGGAGATATAGAGACCTATCCCCCCATAGATACCGGTAGTGTCCGACATCAGATCAGACATCATGTCCTCATCTAGATATGTGGAATAGGGATCGTTTAGTGAGTCGAGCATCCCCTTTACCGCCCCCTCGTAGAGCTTGGTCGGGTCTGGTTCCTCGACATAGTTCTGAAGAATAAACTGGTAGATATTCTGCAGAAGAAGGGAATACTGCTTTGAATCAGGAATCTTTAGCTGCTGCGCATAGAGCTCCGGAATCGAAACGCTAAGGAACGATAGAGCTAGCACAAGCACTAGGCTAATAAAGGGTATAATCTGCTTTCTTATTGCTGGCATATCTATATGTTTCATCGGGTTGGACTCCTTTTCCCCGAGAGTAGTGTTTTCATGAGTCACATTATCATAGCCAATGAGCCATAATTTTGCTACTGTCTTGACTATAGAAGATAGGCCTACTAGACTCCTTTTCGATATGCGACGTTCGCTTTTTTTACTAATTGCCTCAATTTTGGCTTTTCTGCGTGTCTTTGTAATTGGCATTGTGGCAATTCTATTTGGAATGAGCGATTATGGTGGCGTAACAACCGCGTTGCTTCGAGTTTTTCAATTGTATAATCTCTTATTCGTCTACATTGTGATAATTCAGTATGTAAAAGCGGGAGCGCGAGAATACCTTAGAATACCCTCGCTCATCGTGGCCTGTGTTTCTCCGATTCTCAGTGCGCTAGCGTTGATGGCCTACATCCGCAATATTGGCGGGTCCTTTCCTGTGGACATGGCAAAGGCGGCTATCTCCATGGTCGCCTTGATTTTGCTTGATATTGTTGTTTTTGGCTTGCTTGTGATAGATGCGCTTAAGTTTCAACTGCCCAAGGCCAAAAATGCAGAAAATATGGAAAATCTGGAAAATATGGAAAAGACAGAGAATATGGAAAAGACTCATAAAGATCAACATGAGGTCTCCTGATGGTTGCAATGCTCGAATTCCCAAAGTGGCTTTCTCCAGAGATAATTCCCGGTCTGCCCTTTAGATGGTATGGCCTCATGTATCTAATCGCCTTTGGCGTGACCTGGCTTCTCTTCAAGCGAGAATCCAGACGGCTCGGTGCTCCTTGGACCGAAGATGAAGCGGCGAATTTCTTTATCTGGGGAATAGTCGGAATTCTAGTTGGGGGTAGACTAGCCGGCACACTGATATATGAGCCAACGAACTACTATTGGATCAAACCATGGTATATCTTCTGGCCCTTCGATGAATCAGGGGCATTTGTAGGTTTCCAGGGTATGTCTTACCATGGCGGCTTTATAGGGCTAATTGTCGCCAGCGTGATCTGGTGCAAGATCCATAAATGGAATTGGTTCGATTGGGCGGACTTGATAGCGGTTTCTGTACCTCTTGGTTATACCTTTGGCAGGCTTGGTAATTTCATAAATGGTGAGCTCTGGGGAAAAGTCAGCACCGTACCCTGGGCTATGGTTTTTCCGAATGCGGAGCGATTTTCAGCCAAAGAGCAATGGGTTCAGGAAATAGCGCGCAAAGTGGGAATTCGAATTGTCTCCATGAATGACATGGTAAATCTGCCTCGTCATCCTTCTCAACTTTACGAAGCCCTGCTCGAGGGCATTGTGTTATGGCTCATACTGTGGTTTTTTGTGCGTCCTCGCCGCAGTTTTCGCGGCCAAGGTGTTGCCGTATATTCGCTTGGCTATGGAATAGCACGCTTCTTTGTGGAGTACTTCCGAGAGCCTGATTCGGGTTTGGGTTATATCTTAGCCCTAGGAGATCCAGATGCGCCCACGGCGCTCTTTGCTTCTCCTTTCAATTTTTCGATGGGCCAGATTCTAAGTTTTATTATGATCGTTGGGGCGCTAATATTCTTCTTTTATGCAAAAAAGCATTTTAAGATAAAGCCGGGAGAGCCCATATTTATAGATGCATCGAGAGTCGGAAAAGTAGATAATTCGGCCAGAGTAAAGAGTCAAGGGAACACGGACGGCACGAGTGGCGGCAACAATGCCAGATCCACAAAATATGATGCCTCTAGCGCCCGCAAGCTGCGCAAGAAGATCAAAAGCGGAGGAGAGCGATGAAAATCTCGCTAATTCAGCTCAATTCCACAATAGGAGACTTCAAAGGCAATACCGACCGAGTGGTAGCCATGGTCGATCGGATGCTTTCCTTGTTTCCCGCTTTAGAAAAGGCTGACCTTGTAGTCTTTCCTGAACTATGTCTTTGTGGGTACCCTCCCATGGATCTTCTAGATCAGGAAAGTTTTTGCCAGGGTTCTTTAGCCGCTCTTAGAAGGCTACAAAAGCTATTGCCTTCGGATTTGGCGGTTGGCGTAGGCTATGTCGACAGAAATCGCAATAGAACAGGGAAATCGCTAGTCAATGCATATTCGGTCATCCAGGGCGGAAAAGTTGTTTTTACTCAGATCAAAACCCTCCTTCCTACTTATGATGTTTTCGATGAGGCCAGGTACTTCGAGCCTGCCAAACAACGGAATCTTTTTATCCAACCATGGGGTAAGGTCGGCTTTGCAATCTGTGAGGATTTTTGGTGGGAAGCGCCTGATGCCTCGCAAAAATATGCGGTCGATCCGGTAAAGGATCTTATGGACGAAGGGGCCGACATAATTGTCGTTACTTCGGCTTCGCCTTTTGTTGCTGGAAAAATCAGAACAAGGCTCAACCTGGCGGAAAAAGCTGTACGCGCAGGGTCTATTCCAGTGCTCTACTGCAATGCGGTTGGAGCAAACGACTCATTGGTCTTCGATGGGCGTTCTTTTGCCATGGGAGAAGATGCTTCCATTAGCGGAATATGTGGATGGGATGAGGAAGCACTGAGCTACGACAGTGTTAGCGGCAAGGCCAAACGTGTGCTCTTCGACCCTTTGCTTCAGAAGGCAGAGTTTGCCCAAGAGAATCAACTTCCTGGCTCAGATAGTTTCGAGGAAATCCGGCGAGCGATTGTCGTTGGAATTCAGGATTATCTTAAAAAATCAGGATTTTCTAAGGTAGTCCTGGGCCTTTCCGGAGGCATAGATTCAGCACTGGTAGCTGTCTTGGCTGCACAAGCCATAGGTCGGCAGAATGTCACCTGCATTGCAATGCCAAGCCGATTCTCGAGCGAGGCTTCTCTAAACGATGCTGTCGAGCTATGTAGGCGCAACAAGCTAAGACTCGAGCGAATACCGATAGAGGCCCCATTTACATCATATCTTGATGCGCTTTCAGTACCTTTTGCCGGCAAGCCTTATGACACCACCGAAGAGAATCTGCAAGCTCGCATTCGAGGAACTCTGCTGATGGCTTGGTCGAATAAATTCAATGCTCTTCTGCTCACCGCAGGCAACAAAAGTGAGCTTGCCACAGGCTACTGCACCCTCTACGGCGACATGAACGGCTCCCTTGCTCCTATCGCGGACCTCTATAAGACCCAGGTCTATGGGCTTACTGGCTATCTCAATCGAATGGCTGCTGAAAATGGCCAAACAGAGCCCATCCCTGAGTCCATCATTGCCAAAGCTCCGAGCGCCGAACTGCGCTATAATCAGAAGGATCAGGATACTCTTCCAGAATACAAAGTGCTAGATCAAATCTTACAACTATATATTGAAGAAAATCTCTCGATGGAAGAAATCGTAAACTTAGGATTCGATCGAGCTATAGTACGAAAAACGTTGGAAATGACCGGCAAAGCGGAATACAAGCGCAGGCAGGCGGCACCTGCGATCAAGCTTTCAAAGAGAGCTTTTGGGGTGGGTCGAAGGCTGCCGCTGGCTCGCGCTCTGCACGAAATCGAATAAGTATTTCATCTGCGATGTCCGATATAATTCCTGCCACACCTTGGTCAATGAAATCACAGGCTTTTTCCGGCTCATTTACCGTCCATGGAATTATGGGCTTTTCCTGCGAGCCGTTGAACCATGGAAGCAGATGCAGCGGCGATCGGCTGGCCATATTGGCAAACAAGCTCGATTCGGGTTTTAGAAAATCCGATTTCGAAATGAGCGCGCCTTCCCCATGCCTTAGAAACCAATAGAGTTCGTTTGAATTGCTCCAGATTATGCCTACTGGTATAGTTGATTTCGCTTTTCTAAAGTGACACAGAGCAAATGGGTTAAAGGAAGAGATGATGCAATTGCTCTCGAGATTGTGCGAACAGATCGCTGCTGCAACCTTCGAAGCAAGCCCAGTATCTGCCTTACTGCGAGATTTCAACTCGATATCGTAATATAGAGAATCACCAAAGTACTCAAAAACCTCATCGAGAAGGGGTATATGAGTGCCTATGGAGAGCGATCTGAGCTCGATTAGGGTGGAAACCTCAAGGCATAAATTACGAGCGGGCTCTTCGGGCTGAATTTTTAGCTCTATACGGCCGGTAGTGTCATCGTGGAAAACAACCAGCTTTTCGTCGGCTGTAAGATGGACATCGAGCTCTATGCCAGGCACTCCGGCATGAAAGGCAGCCTCGAAAGAGCTCATTGAGTTTTCCAGGTATTTTCGGTTGAGCCCTCGATGGGCAAAAAGAAGAGGTCGCGGAAATTTAGGCAACACTGGCAAATGGCGTATTTTCATCCTGCTATTACCTATAATTGATAATTGATCAAAGAGATGACATAAGACAAAGTCAGAGAAGACCCATTTTTTTCTTAAGCTCAGCGAGAGCATCATCGAGAGCATGGTCAACAGGGCTCTGCTCATCCGGAGGGTTTATGGGTTTTTCGAGGCTAGCGCGGTTCGTGGTATCAGCAGAACTGGTGGAACCTTTGTTATTCAATTCATCTTGATCCTTTATTGTTTTGGAATCCTTGTCGGCGTTCGATGTTGTCGAATCGCCCCTGCGACTAGAACCTTGCTGCTCTCCAAGATTATCCAGACCGACTATCATCGAGAGCTCCGCAAGGAGTTGGTCAGGATCGACTCTGCGTTGCTTTGCCTTAATAATTGGAAGAGCTTCTTGCAACTGTTCAATGTCGCGACGAATAGCGACAAGCTCCGCCGAAAGCTCAAGAGCCTTCGATTCCAGCTGCGATGCCCTCTGAAGCGCGGCCTGAGAAAGCTCAGGAACAGCTTTACTCTGCGCCTCTGCAGCCCTGGCTTTCCAATCTTGGGCTTCCGACCTAAGCGCGGCAATTTCCTTTTCGTATTTCTTTGCATCGATTGTATAGGCGAGGATCATCTGCGAAGCACCTTCATAATCGAGCTTGGATAGTTCCTGCGGAGTCATTGGGTTTTACCTCGCCTCTATTGTACCTGAATCATCGCTTTACAGTAAGCATTCCTTACTGCTTCAAACCATATGCACAAGGTTCGTAGCAGTATAGACATCACTCAGCGCGAGCTCTAGCGCCGCGGCGCCTTCTTCTATATCTTTGTCGGTCACCACCAGGGGCGGCAAGAGCCGCACGGTATCATCACCGGCGGTTAGAAGAAGAAGCCCGTGAGACTGTGCCGCGCTTACAACTTCATGTGGATCGACTTTTACGCCCACCCCAATCATAAGGCCCATACCGCGCACATCTTTGACAATTGGATGATGGAAACTCTCTATGAGTGCTCTTAGGCGGCGGCCCTTGCGGTCGACTTCGTCCAGAAAACCCGCTCTTTTAAGCTCCGATAGCACAACAAGAGCTGCGGAGGCCGCAAGAGGGCCGCCGCCGAAGGTTGTTCCATGATCACCAGGCTGCAGCACTTCGGCCGCATCTCCTCGGGCAAGGAAAGCGCCAATAGGTACGCCGCCAGCAAGCCCTTTAGCAATCGCGCTGACATCTGGTTTTAGTCCGAGCCGCTCGCAGGCCAGGATCGCCCCCGTTCTGCCCATCCCCGTCTGCACCTCATCTGCGCAGAACAGAATATCCCGCTCGCGGCACATCTTCTCAGCTGCCTTTAGATACTCCTGCGAAATTATTCGCACTCCGCCTTCGCCTTGAATCGGTTCGAACACAAAGGCACACACATTTGGCCCAAGCATTTTGTCGAGCGCCTCTATATCCTCTGGTTCAGCGTACTCAAAACCCGGTGTAAAAGGTCCAAAATATTTGTGGAATTTGTCCTGTCCGGTAGCCGTGATTGCAGTTATCGTCCGGCCGTGGAAGGATTGTTTGAGAGTTACAATGACATTCTTATCCGGATTCTTGGACGAGCCATATTTGCGCACGAGTTTGAACATGCCCTCATTTGCTTCCGCTCCTGAATTGCAGAAGAAGACCTTGTCATAGCCGGTCGCATCCGTGAGCTCCTGAGCGAGCTTTATTGATGGCTCGGTAATAAAATAATTCGACACATGGATTAGCTTTGATGCCTGTTCCGCTATTGCCGCTACGAGTTTCGGATAACCATGCCCTAGCGAGCTTACTCCGATTCCCGCCATGAAATCGATATATTCGTTGCCATCGGTTGCATAAAGCCGTGCTCCGGCGCCGTGATCCAGCACAAGGCCGGTTCGCGTATAGGTGTTAATGAATCTGTCTTCCATAGTTACATCCTTATTGGACAATTTGTTCTTCGATGTTTCTTTCATCTTATCATTGTCCCCATACCCGTATCAGTGAATAATTCCACCAAAAGAGAATGTGGAGAGCGCCCATCTACGATATGGGCAGCGGTTACGCCCTGGGCAAGAGCCTGGAGGCAACCCTCGACTTTAGGAATCATTCCAGCCTTGATTACGCCTTTTTTCATTAGGGTCTTGGCCATCTCCACATCCATTTCGCGAATGAGTGTGCCGACGTCCACTCTGTCCTCCATAACGCCTGGAACATCTGTCAGCAGTATTAGTTTTTCAGCTTTGAGAGCTATAGCCACGGCTCCAGCTGCCGAATCGGCATTCACATTGTAAAATCCACTCCCTTCATCCGCTCTGAGAGCAATGCTCGCAATAACCGGCATGATGCCATTGTCCAGCAGCACTCGAATAGCATCGGTTTTGACTTCTTGGATGTCTCCAACGAGACCGAGATCCTGCCCGTTTTTTCGCATGCGCTTTGCCATGAATAGCCCACCATCCGAGCCGCAGATTCCCATCGCCTTGCCACCCATACGGGCAAACAGCTCGACAAGGTCTTTGTTCACCTTGCCTGCAAGGACCATCTGCACTATCTCCATGGTCTCGTCATCGGTATAACGCAAGCCATTTACAAATATTGCTTCCTTATTGAGTTTTTTTAGCATTTTATCTATCTCCGGCCCGCCTCCATGTACTAGGACCGGTTTCATTCCCACCTGCTGCATAAGGATAAGATCCTGAATCACGGTCTGACGCACCCCTTCGTTTATCATGGCTGCACCGCCGTATTTGATCACGATTATCTTTCCACAGAATTTTCGCAGGTAAGGCAGAGCCTCTATCAAGACATCCGCATTGAAATGTTTATCCATAAAGCACCTCGTAAATAATCATGTCTTTATCTAGGGTTTGCGCAAACATTGCGAGTCTCACTTCTCTCTATCTAAGGTTTGCGCAAACGGACTAGCCTCATTGGCCTCATTAGCCTCATTGCATGCTATGTGCGATAGTCGCCATTGATCCGCACGTATTCATAAGAAAGATCGCAACCCCAGGCGGTTGCCTCAGCCTCTCCCAGATGCAGGTCTACGATGATTTCTACTTCCTGGTTGTTGAGTATCTTTTTAGCTTTTTCTTCACTGAAAGGTAAGGGCGCGCCTGCCTTGCAGACTTCGATATATCCTCTCGGGCTCTCGAAAGAGATGTCCACCTTGTCTGGATCGAAATCGCTGCGCGTATATCCCATGGCACAGAGGATTCTGCCCCAGTTCGCATCCGCGCCGAACATTGCAGTCTTTACCAGGCTCGATGTAATTATGCCTTTTGCGAAAGATTCGGCCTGCTCTTCGGATGCTGCTCCTCCCACGGTGCACTCTATCAGCCTGGTTGCGCCTTCTCCATCGCGAGCTACCATTTTAGCTAGTTCCACACAGACAAATTGGAGAGCATCGCGAAAATCGCTGTAGTTGTCATCTTCCTTGTCGATAAACGCATTGTTAGCTTTGCCGTTGGCAAGAACTACCACCATATCGTTCGTGGAAGTATCACCATCCACGCTGACGCGATTGAAGCTGACGTGGACAACTTCTTTAAGTGCTTTTCTTAGAAGAGGTTCCGCAATCGCGCAATCTGTCGTTATAAAGCATAGCATTGTTGCCATGTTTGGGTGTATCATGCCCGAACCTTTAGCCATAGCTCCTATAGTAACCGGCACACCATCGAGTTCTTCGATTACCGCGATTTCCTTTTTCATCGTATCGGTCGTCATAATAGCCTCTCTGGCATCTATCGAGCCGCCCCTAGAAAGGCCTTTTACTAGATCGGGCATGCCAGTTTCTATGACCGAGACATCTAGCTGTTGGCCAATTACACCGGTAGAGGCTACGACTACGTCTTCGGTCTTGACTGGAAGATACTGGGATACAAGCTCCGCCATGCGCCGTGCCGCTTTGAGACCTTCTTCTCCGGTGCATGTGTTCGCATTGCCCGAGTTGACAATTATCGCCTGAGCGCGGCCATCTGCAAGGTGTTCCTGAGTTACTATAAGGGTCTGACCCTTTACTCTATTCGTCGTATACACAGCCGCAGCCACACATGGGACTTCTGACCATATCAGTGCTAAATCCTTCTTTTCCTTGTTCTTTCGAATTCCGACATGAACACCGGAAGCCAGAAATCCTTTTGCGGCAGTCACGCCACCCCGACTTTGTTTCATCGCATCCTCCTTACCTAGAATGCAGGTGGAATGAACCTGAGCCCATCTGTTTCCTCAAAGCCCAGGAGAATATTCATATTCTGAACGGCCTGACCAGCCGCACCCTTTACCATATTATCGATAGTAGAGATTATTACGGCTCGCTCCTTATCCGCAGATAAGTGAACCGAAATATCGCAATAATTCGAGAATTTGACAAAGCGATTAGAGGCAGTTGCCCCAAGGGGCAGAACGCGCACAAAGGGTTCGTCTGCATAGTGCTCTGTATAGATCGAATGAAGCTCTCCATCCGAGACCGCACGCAGAAGTCGAAAGCATATCATGCTCACAATACCTCGATTCATAGGAGCAAGGATCGGTGTAAATACGCTCTGCACTTGCTCTCCAGCTATCTCCGACAACAAAAGATCGATTTCCGGTTGATGCCTATGAGAGCCGATCTTATAGGGCGAAGCCGCATCTGCTGCTTCGGGATAATGCGTTGTTTGGCTCGGTTCGCGACCTGCTCCAGTCACTCCCGACATCGAAGTGATCACTATGCTGGAAATGTCGACAAGACCTTGCTGAATAGCGGGAATAAGGCCTAGCTCCGCAGAGGTAGGGTAGCATCCTGGGTTTGCGATTAAAACCGCCGATTTGATTATCTCACGCTTTAGCTCAGGCAAACCATATACTGCATATTCATGCAGTTTTGGATATTTATACGGTACACCATACCATTTTTTGAATATATCTTCATAGACTCCAAATCTAAAATCAGCAGATATGTCTATAAAAGGCTTCGATGCTTCGAAGCATTGTTGACCCGCTTCCTCTGCATGCCCATGCGGCAAACAGGAAAATATGACATCGGCTTTGCATATAACATCTTCGGCCTTTTCTAGCATTGGAAGCGCTACATCGCTCTGAAGGTTTATCATAGATGGATAGACCTCTTCGAATCTTTTGCCTTCAAAGCTCACAGATGAAGCGCTCAATGCGGTTACTTCTGGGTGCTGCAAGAGGATTCGGGCTAACTCGAGCCCAGCATAGCCAGTGGCTCCCAATATACCCACATGAATCATGGGCATCTCCTTTCAATAACAAGTGTAATGAGAAATGGGATCAATTGCACGTAAAAGTGCAAGGTTGTCAGCGACGATAGCAGAATAGATAAATACGACGGGAATGGAACGCAAGAAATGTTCTTCGCAGAGTTCTCAAAGATGGTGAGGAAATAGGTATGAGAAGTGAGCATTCCATGTGCCCCTCCCAATAAGAAAAGTATTTCAATAAAAATACAAATTATAAATTTTGTCAAGGATACAGATGCATAGCAGTTTCATTAATTTTGCATAAAGCTGTGGTTTGGCCGATACACAATTACCATGTTTTGATTTTCATAGGCATTGTCATATCTTTGTTTGAGGTCTTGTATTTATTTTCAATATTGCCAGATCCGAAAAATCAGCCTTATAATGAAACGTAAAGTACAATTTGGCTTTTCGCAATGAGGAGGTCGCCGATGCTCTCTAGTGGAGTATTCGTTGCAATCATAACGGCCCTGGCAGCGCTAGGGTATTCCTTGATTACGAGCTCGAAGATCAAAAAGATCCCCCTTTCCAATCCTGCCGTAATGCGAATTTCTGGCTATATCGAAGAAGGAGCTCATGCTTTCCTGGCTAGGGAATACAAGGCAGTGGGCTTTATCATTCCGGTGGTTGCTGTTCTCCTTCTTTGTCTCAATAGTGGAGCACTGAAATTGCAGGCCGTTTCCTTTCTTATTGGTTCAGTTCTGTCCGCGTTGTCCGGCTGGTTCGGTATGAGTATTGCGGTCAAGGCCAATGCCAGGACTGCGGAGGCTGCCCAGAAAGGTATTTTACCTGCGCTCAGAATTGCTTTTTCAAGCGGGTCTGTTATGGGCATGACAGTAGTGGGGCTTGTGCTCTTGGGAATAGGTGCTATCCTGGGCCTTCTTCTTTTCATGCCAGATGCTGAGCAAATACTTGCTCAAACGATTTTCCCAATAGTATCGGGTTTTTCGCTTGGAGCCTCGATGATGGCGCTTTTTGCACGTGTTGGCGGCGGCATTTACACTAAAGCAGCGGATGTTGGTGCCGACCTGGTAGGAAAGGTCGAAGTCGGTATACCCGAAGATGATCACAGAAATCCTGCTGTCATTGCAGATAATGTCGGTGATAATGTGGGCGATGTTGCTGGTATGGGAGCAGATCTTTTCGAATCCTATGCCGGATCTATAATTGGCTGCATGGTGCTTGGAATTGCGATTTCGGCCAGCCCGGAACTTCAACAGAGATTAGCTATATTGCCACTCATCGCCGCGGGAACAGGAGTGGTGGCTTCGCTTATTGGAACGCTTTTCGTTCACCTAAGCCGAGCCAAACGCCCTCAGAATGCGCTTAATGCGGGCTCTATAGGAGCATCTATAATAGCCATAGTCCTTTTAATACCAGTCGTTCGCTTCATTATCGGAGAGGGCCGTTTTTCGATTGGATCTAGAGAAGCGGGGTGGCTAGGAGTCTATCTTGCATGCATAACAGGCTTGGTGGCGGGTACGGTAATTGGTCTAATAACCGAATACTACACGGGCTCGAATTCTCCGCCGGTTAGAAAGATAGTAAAATCCTGTACCACCGGAGCCGCAACCACAATCATATCTGGCCTGGGTGTCGGTATGATTTCAACGGTATTCCCTATCCTGGTAATTGGACTGGCTATCGGGCTCTCGAACCGGCTTGCAGGGCTCTATGGCATAGGGATCGCTGGCCTCGGAATGCTGCTCACTCTCGGAATACAACTCTCTGTCGATGCTTATGGTCCTGTTGCAGATAATGCGGGAGGTCTTGCGGAGATGGCAGAAATGGAGCCGGAAGTACGAAGAATAACCGATTCGCTAGACGCCGTTGGTAATACAACGGCAGCCATTGGCAAGGGCTTTGCCATAGGATCCGCGCTTCTCACTTCTCTCATCCTAATTGTTGCCTTCTTGAGTGCCGCAGAATTGCCCGTAGAAATGATGAACCTTGCCAACCCCAGTGTGCTCATTGGTCTTTTCATTGGCGGAATGATTCCCTTCTTTTTCAGCTCGCTAGCCATGGATGCCATCTATCGAGCCGCATTCTCGATGATCGAAGAGGTGAGAAGGCAGTTCCGCGCAAAACCGGGTATTCTCGAAGGAACAGAAGAACCTGATTACCGAACCTGTGTCGACATCTCTACACAGACAGCACTAAAGAGCATGATATTGCCAGGTATTTCGGCCATAGTCGCGCCCGTCTTGGCAGGCTTCATCGGTGGGCCTGCCGTGCTCACCGGATTATTGGTCGGCGCTACGGTCTCCGGAGGTCTTCTTGCCATATTTATGTCGAATTCTGGGGGAGCCTGGGACAATGCCAAGAAATTCATAGAATCGCGTAGCGAGGAAGGCAAGGGCTCTAGCTCTCACCGCGCAGCCGTAGTGGGAGATACAGTAGGCGATCCCTTCAAGGATACGGCCGGTCCCTCTCTAAATATTCTGATAAAATTGATGGCGGTGATTTCGCTTGTACTTACTCCTGTTCTAAAAGCAGTGTGGGGTTGATGAGTCTGCGATCGATGTTTTGACCTATTGCAGAAATTCCTTTAAATATGTAAAAATTGCGATAATATATTTAGGCTGTTTGGAACCTTAGGAGGTTCACCCTATGGATTATGAAAAACATCTATATATGATTGTCCATCCGAATCACTCGCTCATAGCTTCGCAGCTCGAGCCAGATCGTTTTATAAAACACTATGTTCAGGGTTCCACGCGATACTTCGAAGGCAGGCTTATCTTTGTAGAAGTCGATCCTGAATTTAGAAACCCCTATTTCGACATCGATACCGCTTATTCGGAACTAAAACCTCATGAAGACGGTAGGCCAAAAGCCACAAAATTCATAAAGAGCTATCGGGTTTTAGAGCATATGGATTACGACGCATTTGGAAAGCTTTATATCAGCAATTCGCTGGGAGATTATGTGGAACTAGAATCCAAATCTCACGAACCTTCGACAGATGCAGAAGAATTCCGTATCATGCTAGAAGTCAATCCAGTGCGCTTCATTGTGCTAACAAAACTCAACTATCATGACTTTGCCCAATTCATAACCGACCCGCGCAACACTAAAGGTGCACCAAAGACTGCTTTCACACTCCTCGAGTTCGATAGTCAACAATTCATGAAAGAATATGAGGAAAATCCTCTTATCCGCTGCTATGTACCTGGCATACACCCCGCAAGGCTTGCCGCAGCCATAGAGGAAGTCCGAAACACGCCAGGCAAGGTTGTCAAGGGCATTTCCCTGGATTGCCCGATCGACCATATCTCATATAAATATCTCAAGGAAGGATTCGTCTTCGCTGAGCAGAATAGACCATGCAAATTCTATCCCTATCTCGACCTTGGCACTATTGAACGAAAATTCTATAGATTCTGGAAGAGTATGTGATTTAGAGTACCTATTTCGAATCGGCGAGAGCCTTCTTTTTCTCGATTCGCTCTCTAAATCTTGCAATATCTATAATGGAACGAACATGCTCAGCCTCGCCGACTTTTTCTATTTCATCCCAGGCCTCGACCTGGAAGGTTAGCATGCGCCCTTCGATTTTCGCAAGCTTAGATCGAATGCGTACTCTCATTCCCTTTGGAGTCGGAGCAAGGTGTTTGACGGCAATAAAGGCGCCCACCGTGGCTTTGCCTGGTTCAAGTAGATGATCCACCGCAAGTCGAGAAGTCTCTTCCATGTGCAACACCATCATCGGTGTCGCATAGACAGGAACACCTCCTGATCCCAGATGCGAAGCAATATATTTTTCTTCCACGATTATTTCCTTTTCGGCAATAATCCCTTCCTTCAATTCCATTTCTGCTCTCCTCGCTATCAGCTCTCTATTTGTTCTTTTCATCCATATATTCATTGCATACTACGCTATTGCGCATTGGATCTTTTTCATAAAATACTCGATCTATAAAAGAATCGACAGCCGCCAACCATCGAGCCTTATCGATCAAAATCCCAACCGCGTGTCCTGCGCCAGGAATTAGAACTAGGTCTGTCAATCCAATACGATTCGACATCCGAGCGCTTGCCATTTGCACACTCATTATGGTTGGTACATAGCTATCCTCCATTCCGTGAGCAAAGATAATTGGCATATCGGTGAGCATTACTGCCTTTGAAGGGCTTGCCTCTTTTAGATCGAAGCCTCGCAGAAGACGGACAAAAAATCTGGTCATATGGGCACTAGGCCATGCAATGAAGTTGGGCATGTGGATTTCCCTATACTGTTCGAGGAGCTCCTCCCAGGCTGAAGAAAATGAACAGTCTGCTACAATAAAATCGATTCTTCTGGAGGATGCTTCTTTTGCAAGAGGTGCATATTGAAGGGCTGAAGCCGCCCCAAGCGATTCACCAAAAAGACCATAGAGCCGAGCATCGGAAAATAGCGAATGCAACGCTTCAACTCCAGCTTTAATATCATATTTTTCATAAAAACCATAGGATGGGTAGAAACGCCTTGGCGCAATACTTGCTCCATGCCCTGCAAGATCGAAAGCCGCAACATTCCAGCCGCGCTCTATAAATGGTCGCATGTATTTTACCATTCCATAGCGCGACCAAGTTATGCCATGGACAAAGAGCGCTGCCGGTGCATTCTTTTTGCCCTGAAGATACTGGCCTTTCAGGGCATATCCATAGGGCGAGGCAAAGGACCATTCCTGCCAATCGAGATTTAGAAGATTCTCGTCGAACTCGCCGCGCTCAAGAGAGGCTTGCCTTGTAAATTCAAGACTCTTGCATTTTGGCCTAAACATAAGTGCATAAGACACCGCTGTAAGTGTGCATACCAGACCGGCATAAACCAAGATTATCAGCCACATACAAGCATTCTAGCGCATTTTGCATTGGCTGGGCAGGGCTGCAAATTACCACCCGCGTCTAAATCTAAGCCTATATCAGCGTCAAGATCTGCTGCCATACTATTATGAGCCACAAATTCTTTGCTCATTGCCCTTTTTTTTCTGTTTCGCTACACTGTTTCAATACTTCATACTTAAGAGAAATAGGTTCGGAGAATTATCATGCAAAAAAAGCGCATTCTTACAGGCGATAGACCCACTGGAAAATTGCATCTCGGTCATTATGTCGGTTCACTGGCGAATCGTGTGCGCCTGCAGGACCAATATGAATGCTTCTTCATAATCGCGGATCTACACACACTCACTACCAGACCGGAAAAGGAGAATATAGAACGCCTTCCCGCAAATATATACTCTGCGGTCCTGGACTATTTATCGGTTGGCATAGATCCAAGTAAATCGGTAATCTATTTGCAATCAGCGGTTCCAGAAGTGACCGAGCTCTCGCTCTTCTTCGGTAATCTAATAACTGTGCCCAGACTCTCTCGCGTACCAAGTCTCAAGGAAATGGCACAGAATGCGCATATCGAGGAGATGCCTTTTGGCCTTTTGGGATATCCGGTGCTGCAGGCAGCCGATATTCTACTCCCTCGCGCACATCTCGTTCCCGTGGGCAAAGACAACGAAGCTCATGTCGAAGTTACGAGAGAAATTGCAAGACGTTTTAACTATCTATACGGTGAGACCTTTCCAGTGCCGGAAGTGATGGTCTCGGAATATGGCTCGCTCGTTGGTACCGATGGAAATACCAAGATGTCCAAAAGCTTGAACAATGCCATCTTTCTTTCCGATGATGCAAAAACCGTGAACAAACGTGTCATGTCGATGTATACCGATCCAAAACGTATAAGAGCGGATATTCCAGGCACCGTCGAGGGAAATCCCGTCTTCATATATCACGATGCTTTTAATCAAGATAAAGCCGAAGTCGAAGAGCTCAAAGCGCGCTATAGGGCTGGAACCATTGGCGATGTCGAAGTAAAAGAAAGGCTAGCCCGAGTCCTGAATGATTTTCTGGGTCCCATACGCGAACGTCGAGCTTACTATGAATCACAAAAAGGCCTTGTCGAGGAAATAATATACGAAGGCACTCTTCGTATGCGACAAGAGGCAAGAATCACTATTTCCATGGCAAAAAAAGCGATGGGCATGAGCTCAATCTGGAATCGTATTTCCAGAAAGGCAGAAGAGCGGAAAAAGGACGCATAAAGAGCCTAGAGTATGCTGCTCATCTTTCTCCATAGAACTCGGGGCTGATCGACCAGACTCGAGAGCGATTTCTGCCCGCTTCTTTTGCCGCATATAGAGCCATATCAGCCTTCCTTATGTACTCATGCAGAATGTCAAGTGTGCCGGGAATGGCTGCATAGATTCCTATGCTTACTGTTGGCATTTTTTTATTTTCTTCCATTTTGATTTGAGCAATTTTGTTGCGAAGCCTCTCCGCAACAATCAAGGCTTCGCGCGTGCCTAGATCAGGAAGGAGCACAACAAATTCCTCCCCTCCATAGCGAATTGCATAGTCCCGTGTACGAATCTGCCCACGAATAGTCATAGCTATCGTCTGAAGAACCACATCACCATAAGCGTGTCCGTATGTGTCGTTTATCTGTTTGAAATGATCGATGTCCAGGATAAGTACGCCGATTGAGTGCTCCTCTTCTATGGCCTTTTGAAAAAGGCTGATTCCATGAGTCTCTAAACCGTAACGGTTAGCCAGCCCTGTCAGCTTGTCGGTCATGGCCTGTCTTGTCACGAGCTGATGCCTGCGCGCGTGCTCTAGAGCAATGGCAATGTATTCTGATAGCTCGCTTGCAATTCTGACATGCTGATCGTTGTAGGCGTTCAATTCCTTGTTATCTAGAGTCAGCAATCCAATCACCTTCTTTTCATATATAAGAGGAATACCGAGCCAAGACATAGTGGCGAAATCTTCTGTAGCATTGATAAAACCTGGGAATGACTGCCTAACATCGTTGCAGATGACAATCCTCCGCTCTTCAATGGCGCGCACAGCCGGATTATCAACCCCATGAGCAGGAAAAACAAGGCCACTGAGATCGCTTTCGTTGTAGCCATAACCTGCGACGACAACCAATCTTCCATCTTCGAGTGATTCTACGCAGGCTCTATCAAAGGGAATGATGCGGCGCAGTTGGCTAGTGGTTCTCGAAAATGTCTCACCAAAATCGAGGCTCTTATTGATGGCGGTAAAAAGCTCTCGCATGGTATCGATCTCGACAAGACGCTCTCGTATTTCTTCCTGAGAATTGATGAGATCGTCGAGATCTACGACATGACCCACTATTATTCTTGGCCTTTTATTGGAATTCCGCAACAGAACTTTTATCGTAAAGCGAAGCCATCTATAGGTCGATTTGTCCTTCGAAGCGAGTCGAAAAGCATCGATGAAAGACTCTGTTTGACCTGACCAGATACGCTGTAGTTGTAGATTCGCCCTCTCTCTATCGGACTCATGGACAGGAAAGTCCTCTATGACCTTCAGCAAGTCCGAGTCTTCATATCCAAAAGATCGAAGAGTTGTACAGGATTGTGCGGTGTGAGATAGAAAGTCAATATAAAAGATATCGGTTTCCTTAAAGAAATCCGAAAGTGAAGAATCTAGGAAAAAATCCCTTAAGATAGAAGCTTCGAGTTTCACTATACTATAAAATTATATGTTATGATGATGATTCTGTATATATGAAGAAACCACTCAATGAGATATCAAATTCGGCTTTCTATGCACGGTTTAATGGCTGGTTTGAAACAAGTTCAGCGATAGGCCTACTTTTATCCAATAAAAGGAATATCTCCAGTGTCTCCAAAAACCTCCGATTTCTTCAGCGTGGCCTTACAGGAAATCGAGGACTCATAGCTTCTTCATATATGGACGAGTGGAACATTTTGCAGCCTTATTTGCTATACTATTGGCCTATCTCCTTTTACGAAGTATCGGCAATACTCTACGAGCTAAAAACGAGAGCGGTGCTTCCAGATATTAATTCCGTATTGGATTTAGGGAGCGGACCCGGGCCGGCTTCTTTCGCCGCTCAGACGTTTGGAGCCATGCGGGCTAGTCTTGTGGATAAAAGCAAGCGTGCACTGGCGATGGCCTCCGCCATAGCTGCCAAAGGAAGGCGTAAAAATCTTAACCTTGAGATCATAGAATATTGTGCTAGCATCGAGGACTTCTGCGCTCCAAAGGGCGAATCCTATGATCTGATCATCGCGGCTAACAGCCTCAATGAGTTATGGGCCGATTCGCCAGATGGAATTTTAAGGCGACGGGATCTTGTATTGCGGTTCTTGCCCAATTTGCAGCCTGAGGGAATCCTCATAATAGTGGAGCCTTCCGCTCACTATACGAGCATTCCGCTCCTTGAGTTGCGCGATAGTCTGCTTGCAGCAGATTTGAACGGCTTTTCTCTTGCCTGCTTAGGCCCCTGCCCGCATTCCTTCGCTTGCCCAATGCTGAATCAAGTTAAGAAACCTTGTTTCTCAGAATGGCAATGGAATCTTCCCCCTTCGGTTCGCGAGCTTGCGGATTGTGCTGGACTTGATCGCGATTCTCTCAAAGCCTCCTGGGTAGCCTTGAAGAAACAAAAAAATCGAGGGAAAGACAAAGAGGCTCTGCAAGACAATAAGATAGGCTCTTTTGATTCCGCTGATCTTCGCGGTCGCATTGTATCTGAACCCATGCTCAACAAGGCCGGAAGAGTTCGCTATATCGTGTGCACAAATAGAGGTTTGAGGGTTACGATTTCAGCGCCTCGAAACGACCCGACGGCTGAAAACCTAGGGTTTTTCGGGCTTGGACGCGGCGACCTCATTGCTGCAAATGGTTTAGAAATTCGGGGGGAATCGCACTTTGGCATTGCACCCGGCTCACAGCTCGAAGTATTGATGAGAGCCCCAAGGATTTAGAAAGCAAGCGCAATAAAAAAGGAGCGCATGCCGTTTAGGTTTTGGCAGCGCCCCTTTTCCCTTATATTCCGGATTTCCCTCTTATTTTAGATAGAGTGGCCTTTCCTTGTATTTGGTGTGCAGAAGCTCATGGGCCTTGTGGCTTCCCGGCTTCTCCAGAAACTCTTCATACACCTGCTTAATGAATGGGTTATTATGAGAGCATCTGTACTCGCATTCTTCATCGTGATCGTAGATACCGCGCATGCGGAGCTTTCTCACTTCATCATTGGCTCCATAGGGCTGACCGCCACCGCCTATACAGCCGCCTCTGCAAGCCATAACTTCTATGAAGTGCCATGGCGTCTCGCGGCCTTCTGCCCTAGCCTTGCGAACTTGCTCCAAAACTGTGGCGATATTGCCCATCTGATGCGCTGCAGCTACGCGCAGTTCGATGTCATCGATGTGAACGGTCGCTTCTTTGATGCCCGAGAGCCCGCGCACCGCAGTAAACTCAACTTCCTCGAGCTCCTTTCCTGTCACAAGGAAATGAGCCGTTCTAAGTGCGGCTTCCATAACTCCGCCAGTGGCTCCGAAGATGGCTCCAGCCCCAGAATAAGGTCCTAAGGGACTATCCGGCTCCGAATCAGGTAGCTCCAGAAAATCAATTCCAGCCTGCTTTATCATGCGAGCTAATTCTCTTGTAGTGATAGAGACATCGACGTCCTGAAATCCCGAAGAGAACATATGCTCATCGCGGCTATTCTCGAATTTCTTTGCTGTGCAGGGCATTATGGAGACAGAGTAAATCTTGGCCGGATCTACATTTGCCTTAGCTGCCCAATAAGTCTTGATCATTGCTCCCATCATCTGTTGAGGACTCTTGGCTGTTGAGAAGTTGGGGATCATATCCGAATAGTATTTCTCCATATAGTCGACCCAAGCTGGGCAACATGAAGTAATTAGCGGCAAGCTTCGATCGATTGTAGCCTGCAATAAGCCATTCTCGCCGCCTTTGAGCGCAGCGGTCAGCCTATGAACAAATTCGGTGCCCTCCTCCATTATTGTAAGGTCAGCCGAGAAATTAGTATCGAAAACCGCATCGAAACCAAGGCGACGAAGTGCTGTGTAGATCTTACCAGTCAACTCTGTCCCTGGCGGCAAACCAAAGGCTTCCCCAAGAGCAACGCGAACAGCCGGGGCAATTTGGACAACACAGGTCTTTGCATCCGGCCCTTCCTTCATAAGAGCATCCCAGATGAGGCTTGTCTGATCGTTTTCATAAATGGCGCCGACCGGACAATGTGCTGAACATTGACCACATTTGATACAGGGGCTTTCGCCTAGCTTCACATCCGCTGCCGGAGCTATACGGATAGATTCTCCGCGTCCTAAGAACTCTACAGCCCAGACACCTTGCATTTCTTGGCATACTTCGACACATCGACCGCAACGAACGCATTTTGAAGGATTAAGAATGAGACTCCCGGTGGATGTATCCAAGGGTAAATCGCGCACTATTTTCTTAAAAGGCTGTTCCCTTATGCCGAATTCCTGGGCGAGAGTCTGCAGCTCGCAAGCTTGATTGCGCGGGCATGCAAGACAATCGTCGGGATGTGTCGAAAGAATGAGTTCGATCACGGTTCTGCGCGTCTGCACAAGCTCGGGATCATTGGTGATTATGCTCATGCCTTCGGAGACGGGCGTGCAACACGAACGCAGCATTTTGTTCGATCCTTCTACCTTAACCACACAGATGCCACAAGCTGCCCAAGGCGAAAGATCGGGGTTGAAACAGAGCGTCGGAATTTTTACATGTGCTTTTTTTGCAGCTTCCAGAACGGTCGAACCTTCAGCGACCTGAACGGGTATTCCATTGATCTTTAAGTTTATCATAATCTTCTCTCCCTGTCTTTACCGCTTGATGACCGCACCGAATTTGCAGACGGTGAAACACTCGCCACACTTGATGCACTTCGAGCTATCGATAACATGGGCTTTCTTTTTCTCACCGGAGATGCATTGGACCGGACAGCGGCGCGCGCAGAGACCGCAGCCAATGCACTTTTCGGGGTTGATTTCGTAGACCACAAGGTCTTTGCATTTGCCTGCGCGGCATTTTTTATCGTGGATATGTTCAAGATATTCATCGCGGAAATGTCTTATCGTCGATAACGTCGGATTAGCTGCCGAACCTCCCAGCAAGCATAATGATGCCTTTGTCATGGCTTTACCTATCTGTTCGAGCTTGGCTAGATCGGCCTCTTCGCCTTGCCCCCTGGTTATTTTGTCCAACAGCATCTGCATCTGCTTTGTCCCTATACGACAGGGAGCGCATTTTCCGCAGGATTCGTCGACGCAAAATGTCATATAGAATTTGGATACATCGACAACGCAGTCGTCTTCATCCATGACAATCATACCGCCTGAGCCCATCATCGAACCAAGAGCGGTCAGGGTTTCGTAGGAAATTGGCTTATCAAGGTCTTTGTCCACAATGATACCGCCAGAGGGTCCTCCTGTTTGAACGCCCTTGAACTTCTTGCCATTTCTAATGCCTCCGCCTATGTCGAAGATTATCTCACGCAAGGTTGTTCCCATAGGTACTTCAATGAGTCCAGAGTTGTTTATCTTGCCCGTTAGAGCAAATACCTTTGTGCCTTTGGACTTGTCGGTTCCTATGGAAGAGAACCAATTAGCACCGCGCGTGAGAACCACCGGCACATTAGCCAGGGTCTCGACATTGTTGATAACCGTGGGTTTGCCCCAAAGTCCTTTCATAGCAGGGAACGGAGGCTTTGGCCTGGGCATTCCGCGTTTTCCTTCGATGGACTGAAGAAGAGCCGTTTCCTCGCCACAGACAAAAGCACCTGCGCCCAGACGGATTTCTATATCGAAATCGAATCCGGAGCCCAAAATATCCTTTCCCAGAAGCCCATATTCCTTTGCCTGGGCTATAGCAATTTTGAGTCGCTCAATGGCAAGCGGGTATTCTGCTCGAATATAGATGTATCCGAAGTTCGCTCCTACTGTTTTCCCCGCAATCACCATAGCCTCGAGAATAGAGTGAGGATCGCCTTCGATCGTGGAACGATCCATATAGGCGCCGGGATCTCCTTCGTCCGCATTGCAGACGATATATTTGATATCACCGGGAGCCTTGCGAGCAGCTTCCCATTTCATACCCGTTGGGAACCCTGCTCCACCTCTTCCGCGAAGCCCAGATGCTTTAAGCTCAGCAATTACCTCTTCTGGCGTCATTTCAAAAAGGACTCTCTCGAGTGCCTTATAACCATCTCGGGCAATATACTCATCGATATTTTCTGGATTTATGACCCCGCAGTTTCTAAGGACTATTCTAAATTGCTTCTGGTAGAATTCGATCTCTTCGAGTTTGGTTGTTTCGGTCTTCTTGTCCTTTCGATAGAGAAGACGAGTGACTTCACGGCCTTTTATAACCTGCTCTGCAATTATGTCATGAGCATCTTCCGGTTTGACTTGAACATAGAATGATTCGCTGGGCAGCACTTTTACGATTGGGCCTTTCTCACAGAATCCAAAACACCCTGTTTTGACAACCTGCACATCACGGCTCACACCCAAAGACTCGGCTTCCTTGATGAGATTTCGGTATATCTCGTCGCTCCGAGAAGATTCACAACCCGTTCCACCACAGACTAAAATGAAGTTCTTGTATGCCATACCATCCTCCCGTCTCAGTGCTTTGCAATGTCGATGGCTGGCTTGTCGAATATATGATTATCGAGCAGACTGTGTTCGATCAGGTGCTTAACCACGAGTTCTTCCGCCACATCGCTCGTCATCTTGCCATATATTACAGGGGGCATATCGGGCATAATCACTTCGACCGTGGGTTCTACATAGCATAAGCCCATGCATCCAGTCTGCCTAACCACTACCTTATTCGCCAGCTTGTGTTTTTCGAGGGCTGCAACGATCGCATCGAAAGTCTGCTTTGCGCCGGCTGCGATACCACAGGTTCCCATTCCAACAATTAACTGGATATCCTTGCCTTCCACATTTCGTGTTTCGAGCTCCTCTTGCTTCTGTGCCCGCAGAGCACGAAGCTGATCGAGGGTCATTTTCGCCATATTCTCTATTCCTCCTGAGATGCAAGATATTGCTTTACGAGCAACAGGGAGGAGGCTGACGTCAGACAGCCCACCGCCTCGACAAGCTCGCTTTTTTTGACTTCATACGAGAGCCCGTCTGAGCTCCGTCTCCTTCTTAGTATCAATTCTCGCGGACCTACCATATTTAAAGCATTCAAAAAAAGCTCAGGTACATTGCCAAGCGGTGGGCTGTCTATGCTGGATTTCGGAAAAGAGAAACATACCTCAGTGCCTTTGCCTTTTTCCGATCTTATTCTAAAGGAACCATCAGCCTGTTCTACCGCCTGCTTGATAAATGGAAGGCCGAACCCAGCCTTTCTACCAGGATGCTTTGCGGCACTGTTCTTTAACGGATCGAACGCTTTGTTTATTTCGTCAGGGCTCATCCCGCAACCATTATCAGCAATGCGCACGTGGACTCCATTAGTTGCATCATCAATCTCTACTTCGATAAGACTTGAGCTTGCTTCTACTGAATTTTGTATAAGATCGATCACAAAATCTCCGATTGCAAAGTGCATCGCACTCAGCGCTCTCGGTATTTTGCAATAATGCTTGGTAGCTGTTCCTTGGTTAGCTTGCCATATACTTCATCATCTATCATGATCACTGGAGAAAGCCCGCAGCAACCAAGGCAGCGCACTTCATCTACGCTAAAAATGCCATCGTCCGTCACTTCGCCTGGCTCAACCGACAAGATAGAACGGGTTTCTTCGAGCAGGTCCTGACCGCCTTTGAGGTAACAGGCCGTTCCCATACACACTGCGATGCGGTGCTTACCAGGCTTTTCTGTTTTGAAGAAATGGTAAAACGTAATAACGCCATAAATCCGTGCAAGTGGGATACCAGAGATTAACGATAGCTTCTCTGCTGCAGCCCGCGAAACAAAACCATATTCATTCTGGATGCGATGCAGCATCATTACTAGTCCGCCTTCCTTCTTGCTCCATTCATCGATGTATGTCTGCAACTCATCCGAAAACTCGATGTCTCCTGCGACCATCCTGTAGCTCCTCTTAAATAATATTAGGAAATCTAAATATAGAATTATCGATAAATCAGTAACGAATATATCATACAGCCTAAACCGAAAAAACTCAAGTCCTTTTTGGGCTAAATCCGACCCTAGGATAGATGACGAAAGTCTGTATTTGAATTATCTTTCTTATGGAGAACAAGGCAATGCCGAATACTCGGAATTACGTGAGCATTTATTACCTCAAGAAGCAAGTTATTTTGCCTATCGATTTGAAAGGCTATAAGGAAAAAGAGTGAAATCTGGAGATACTGTAGGCACATATTTGCTCGAGCAAAGGCTCGGCAAAGGTGTAACGGCATCTACTTGGCTTGCCAGGTCAACCGGGCCTGTGACCAAGCTGGAGGTTCAACCCGAGTCAGAGTTAGATAGCAGCACCGATGCTCGTGAGGCCGGCCCACTTACTGCCCTTTCTGCCCAAGCTTATGTGCTCAAAATTTTCGATATCGCCGAGACCAGTTCCTGGAAGCCCCTGGATCAATTTAGACGCGAAGCCGACATTCTCCGCACCCTAAATCATCCGAGAATCCCAAAATACATAGAGAGTTTCGAAACGACCATAGAAGAGAAATTCCTTTTCGTGCTTGTTATGGAATACATAGAAGGAGATACGGTCGAAGCCTATTTAGCCTCTGGCAAGAAATTCACTGAAAAACAAATCGAAGAGTTGCTTGCGGAGCTTGCGGATATACTGGCTTATCTGGGCAGCCTGCGTCCTCCAATTGTGCATAGAGACATCAATCCTCGAAATCTAATAATTAGGCCGGATGGACACATAGTACTCGTCGACTTTTCCGGGGTTCAGGATGCCATTCGCACAGCCCTTTATCCTGGTGCCACACTGGTAGGCACCGCCGGCTATATACCAATGGAGCAGGTATCGGGTCGAGCCACCCATCGTTCAGACCTCTATGGTGCCGCCGCAACAACGGTTTTCATGCTCACAGGGCGAAATCCTTCAGAATTGCCAATGCGGAATCTCAAAATAGATCTATCGGGACTTCTGTATATGTCGCCGAGACTCTCTTTTGTGTTGGATAACTGGCTCGACCCGGATCCAGACCGTCGAACTCTTTCTGCAATCAAGGCGGCAGCAGTTTTGAGAGAGAAGATTGTCCTCCCTTCGGAGACCAGGACAAGGATAGATGCAAAGACTGAAGCAACCTCGGCCGAAAACAACCAAAATGGAGCTGGACCTTCTTGGAGCGGAGCCTTTCCTCGGGATTCCTTTTTAGGAGAGATCCTGCACAATCTGGAAGAGAGGACCGAACAGAGAGTCTACCCTTCGGAATTACCTTCGAATAGCCAGCTTATAATTCAGGATCTTGCACCTGGGCTCTATATAAAAATGCCAAAAAGAAGCAATAGCAGCATGCGAGGGGGCACTATCTTTCCTATCGCATGGATGGGTTTTGTTTTTTTCTGGACCACTATGACCTTGCGCATGCATGCGCCATTCTTCTTTCCTCTCTTTAGTATTCCGTTTTGGATTGCTGGTTTTTCAATGATCAAAGCCCTAATAGGACCCTCGATGACCGAGACTGAGCTCTTTTTGACATCGGATGGGTTCCTTCGAAAAAGCTCAGGGTTTCTATCGAATTCAGCGCAACAATGCCTACTCTCTGATATTAGAGAAGCTAAGGTGCGCAAAAGCTCTGTGCGAATCAATAGGCAATACGTCAAAGAACTCACAATCAAGATAAAAGGCGGCACTATCAATTTTGGCCTAGGGCTCTCTGACCCTGAGCTATACTACCTGGAAAAACGCTTCAACGAGGAGCTCGGCCTACTCAAGCAGCTGCCGGCAGGAGAAAGTTAAAGCAACATAAGCCTTGTTTTTCAATCTAAGCTAGATTACAAAATCGTTCTTGTTTTTCCGTTTTTTCGTACTATAATTATTATTGGTATTTCGGCTTTCGAATTACCAATTATGACTAAAGGAGGGAAAGATGAGAAAAATTTTGTTAGTGTTTGCAATAATGCTGGCTGTTTTCCTTGTAGGATGCCCAAATGCCCCATCAAATGATGTGCAGGAAGTTGAAGAATACCAAGCCAGCAACCTAAAGGCTAGTGGCGCAACAAATGTACCCGAAGATGAGCAGGGAATCATCGATGTCTTTGCTAGTGCAGAAAATATGGAAAACGATCCATTTGTAACAGATCTTGCTCAATTCTTTGAATCATTTAACAATGGCTCAGGAGAAGATGATGAAGAAGTAGAGAATACAGATGAGGGAGTTGAAAGCATTGCAAAAAGAGCTCTTTCTGCTGCCAAGGATCTAGCAGAGAGCTTAAATGCAGAGATTGATGAGATCATTGCGGCGATTAATAACTTCCCCAATACAAAATCACTAGATGAAGAGATCGATGTAACTGGCGAATATATAGGTACTTATCTCACCTTTACTAAAGGAGAAGCGACCTTAGGGGCGAGCGCAGAAACAACTGACGATGCTGCGATTGCTGAGGATTTGAGCAATCTGAAAAAGATTTCTGGAGAAGCATCGTTAGATATTGAAGTCAATCCGACTAATGAACTATATTCTGAAGAATCTGCTATAAAGGATTTAAAATTCAGGATGAAAGCTGCCGGCAACGTGAAAGCCGTCGCGAATGAAGATCCTGCTAGAGCGCCAACAATAACCTTAAATTATAGAGAAAGCCTTAGTATTGGGCTATCATTCTGCAATTCTGGTAAAGGCGGTAAATTCGTCATAAAGGAAGATGCTGATTACTCTAGGACATTCACTGGCGAAGAATTTTATGAGGCAACGAATGCAGAAAACTCCGATGAATTGATAGATCTATTGGAGCCCAATATCACCATCAGTCTCAAGGTCTATGATGACAACAATATTGTCCGGTTATCTAGAGCATATGATACCATTGATGATTTCATTGTTGCCTTTAACCCTGAAGGAGAACCTCAATAATGACAAAAACCAGCCTATAGATGTTCGCTCCTTGCAGATAGCTATCCGCAAGGGGCGATTCTTTTCATAATATTCTCTTTATAGCTACATAGTTGCAGGGCATATCCCAGCCGCCCAAAATCCCAGAATAGAGAATCGATTACGCATCATTCATACATAAAAGCTCGCCATTGCGAAGGGGCAATCCCTGTCTTTTTCTTGAAAAGCCTAGAAAAATGATATTGGTCTTCGAAGCCCAGGCGATACGCAACTTCTTTGACCGAAAGATCACCTTGTTCGAGTAAGCTCTTGGCGGCGTGAATCTTTATATGGATATAATATTGATAGGGCGTCATAGATGTATAAGTCTTGAAGATATCATTGAAACGGGAGACACTCGTGCCAAGCTGACTTGCGATGCTTGGAATGTCTATATCTCCATATATTTTTTCCGCCATTATGCATTTTGCGGATTCGACTATCTTAGTCGTATGGCTAGACTGAGCCTGTCTTCGCGAGCAAGCTTTTATCTCCGAAATGAGCGATAGAATCTTGGCCGTGGCAACTATTTGGTAGAGTGGCTTCTGGTTGCGCACCTCGTCGATTATTTCGTTATAAAGATTGAGGATATTGTTCTGTAAGCCCACTTCGAAAAAGGCTTGCCCAGGATTCAAAAAGCCTCGCGCACCAAGCATTTCAAAATGCTCTCCTTTGAAGCCCACCCAATACTCCATCCATCCAATCTCATAGACTGGCTTGTAGAAATGCCTTATGCCGGGAAAGACCATAATGATAGAGCCTGGTTTTACTTCGTAGCGCTTACCCATGGTCTCGAAGATGCCCTCGCCCTTTGTTACATAGACGATCTGGTATTCGTTGAGTGTTCTACCCACCGCAACCTTCTGAAACATCCGTGGGTGTCCGTCCTTGTTAGGAGGATAGATGGTATATGGCAGCACTTCGGCATAGCCTGCGTCGGTGCAGACCATCTCCCACTGTTCGTCTTCCTCTGAGTAGGTAAGGTAGCGAAAATAAGTATGCTCTCCGGTCTTCTCCATTGGTTTTTCTCTCTTAATATCGCCCTTATAGTGGGATTTCTTACAACGGGCAAGATGCTCTTCTTCTTGCCCTCATGCAAGAATTATCTATCATAAAAACAATAAAATCCATTGTGCTCTGCCAGAGCTAAACTATACTGATATAAATATGATTAAGAATTGTATGCCCAATCCTACGGTTGGGCTTTTTGGTATCGGTCTGGATACCTATTGGCCTCAATTCCCCGGCCTCAAAGAAAGACTCACAGAATATCAAACAGAAACCCGTGCCTTGCTCGAAAAAGCGGGCGCAACAGTCCTAGATGCAAAACTAGTGGATTCGGTACAAAAAGCTCGAGCTGCCGCAAGGCTCTTCCGAGAAAAGACAGTCTCAATTGTATTCTTGCATATCACAACATATGCACTCTCGCAAACGGTCTTGCCTGTTGCCCAAGGAGTTGGCGTACCAATAATCATTATCAATATGCAGCCCGCAAAGAATATCGATTATTCTTGGTTCAACAGCCTGGGCGATCGGGCGCTAATGACGGCAGAATGGCTCGCAAACTGTCAATCCTGCTGCGTACCGGAAATTGCAAATGTATTCAATAGGAATAATATCCCTTACCATATTATTACCGGATTCCGCGGTGAAAAATTCATAGAGCATGAACTGACTGGCTGGATCAAGGCTACCCGGGTTGCCGAAGCGCTGCGATCCACCAACATTGGGATCCTCGGTCACTACTACGAAGGCATGCTCGATGTTTACACCGATGTGACACGGATGGCAGGCACCTTTGGTAGCCATTTCAGCCTAATCGAAATGGACGATTTAGTACGGCTCCGCAGAAATGTCACTGCTGCCCAGGTCCAGGGCAAAATAGCTCAATTACGCCAGGAATTCGATGTAGTGCCTGAGTGCGAGTTGTCAGAATTGGAGCGAGCTGCCTCAACATCCCTTGCTCTGGACGCTCTGGTAAAAGAAAAAGATCTGGGAGCTCTGGCATATTATTACGAAGGTCTGCCAGGCAGCGAATATCAGGATATCGCAACCTCGATGATAGCGGGAAATACACTATTGACTGCACATGATGTGCCGGTTGCAGGAGAATGCGAAATAAAGAACGTAATTGCAATGAAGATCCTGGATCTATTGGGCGCTGGGGGCTCGTTCTCAGAGTTCTATCTGATAGATTACGAGGATGATGTGGTGTTATGGGGTCATGATGGCCCTGCCCATGCTGCTATTGCCGAAGGCAAAGTAAAGCTCGTACCCCTCCCGCTTTATCATGGAAAGCCTGGCAAAGGCCTTTCCATTCAGATGAGCGTTCGACATGGCCCAGTTACGCTCTTGTCCGTGGTCGAAGGCGGAGGGGGAAAAATATTCCTTCTGACAGCAGAAGGCGAGTCGGTATCGGGCCCGACTTTGCAGATTGGCAACACCAACAGCCGCTATAGGTTCGCTATTTCAGCACGAGAATTCTCTCAGGCTTGGTCGAGACAGGGACCAGCGCATCATTGTGCTATTGGGCTAGGCCATGTTTCGGATGAGATCGAAAAAGTGGCCACCCTATTTGGCATTGAGTGCCACCGGATCTGTTGAAAAGGAAGGTATAATGGCGGACTATATTCTGGAACTGAGACATATATCGAAGTCTTTCCCCGGCGTCCAAGCGCTCAAAGATGTTCATTTTCAACTCAAGCCAGGGGAAATTCATGCACTTATGGGAGAAAACGGAGCTGGAAAGTCGACTCTCATCAAGATAATAACCGGCGTATACCAGCCAGATCAGGGCGAGATATTATTTAATGGGCAGCGGATCCATTTTCGAACTCCTACAGACGCTCAAAAACTTGGAATTGCTGCAGTTTATCAACATGTAGCCTGTTTCCCCGATCTCTCCGTGCTTGAAAATATATTCTTAGGCCACGAGAGCTTCGATCGGATAACCCGCAAGATCAACTGGCGCGAGCTAGGCAAGAAAGCCGAAGATCTGCTTGAAAGCCTGGATGCCGATTTCAGCGCTTCATCCACCATGGGCAACCTTTCGATTGCGCAGCAACAGATTGTTGAGATAGCCAAGGCTCTCTCTGTAAACGCTAAGATCCTTATCATGGATGAGCCAACTGCCCCGCTATCTCGTCGAGAATGCGAAGACCTCTATCGAATTGTTGAAAATTTGCGCGACACCGGTGTATCGATAATCTTTATTTCCCATAGAATCGAAGATATGTATCGGATAGCCGAGCGGGTAACGGTTCTCAGAGATGGTGCCTATGTTGACACTTGGAAAGTACCCGGCCTCGAACAGACCAAGTTGGTACGGGGAATGGTGGGACGTGAGATAACTCAATACTTTCCTTCGAGACACATTCAAATCGGAGAAGAAATATTCCGAGTAGAAAACCTCTCGCGCACTGGATTTTTTAAGGACATTTCCTTCTCGGTTCGTCGTGGAGAAATCTTAGCCTTGACTGGCCTTGTTGGTGCGGGACGAACCGAAATCTGCGAAAGCATATATGGTATCTCACCTCGCGATTCAGGCAGATTTTTCCTCGAAGGAAGAGAAGTCTCGATTCGGTCTCCGGAAGAAGCTCTGGCTCATGGTATTGGATATCTGCCCGAAGATCGGATGAAACAAGGGCTTGTGCTCGACTGGGATTTGGTTCGCAATATAACGCTTGCATCGCTTAAATCCTTCTGCCAAAGAGGATTCATGAAGAATGACCAGGAGCGAGAAATTGCCGCACGCTTGATAAGCGATCTCAAGGTAAAAGCCGCTCACATCTATGTAAAAGCCTCCACGCTCTCCGGAGGAAATCAACAGAAACTCATCGTAGCTAAGCTCCTCACTTCCAAGCTCAAGCTGATTATCCTAGATGAACCAACAAAAGGGGTCGATGTTGGCGCAAAAACCGAGATTTACCGCATCATGAATCAGCTCGCGGAACAAGGCTACGGCATCATAATGATTTCCAGTGAGATGCCTGAGGTTCTGGGCATGAGCGATCGCATCGTGGTGCTCCGCGAAGGAAGAAAATCCGCGGAATTCGAGACGGCAGCAGCCACTCAGGAAGCCATCCTCGAAGCTGCCATGACTAGCCAGAGGAGACAGGCGCATGCAATCGCATAAGAAGAGGTCTCCCAGCGACATCGATCAGTCGCTCACCGATAAAAATTCGGCTGGTTTATCCAAATTGAATATACTCAGGCTATTTCAAAATTCCGAATCATTTCGAGAACTGGGATTGCTTATTTTTATAGTAATCTTATCTGGGATCTTTCAACTTCGGAATCCGAGTTTTTTGAGCCTTGCAAATATCAAGGATTTACTCGCCAATACCGCAATTTTGAGCATTCTTTCGGTAGGCATGATGATGGTTATTCTAACCCGTGGCATTGATCTGTCGATTGGTTCCACGATGGCTTTGTCTGGCATGGTGACAGCGTTGACTGTAAGCGCAAATCCACAGATATCGCCTTTGCTATCCTTGATCGAGGGGATGGCGATCGGACTTGCTGCTGGTTTGGTCATCGGTGTGCTCATTGCTCACTTCAATATTCTTCCCATTATTGCAACCCTCGGTCTTATGAACATTCTTCGAGGAATGACCTACCTTGTAAGCAAGGGCAAATGGGTCAGCGCCTATCAGATGTCGACTGGTTTTAAGAATCTGAGTACAGGAACCACCTTAGGCATCAACAACCTAATTATCTTTGCGGTATTAATTTATATTCTATATTCGTATTTTATCAATCAAACCAAGACAGGTCGATATATCTATGCCGTAGGATCCAGTCCAGAGACAGCCGAGCTTATCGGCATAAAGCGAAAACGTATCATCCTCCTTGTGTATTCGCTTATGGGTCTGCTTGCTGGATTAGCTGGAGTTCTTTGGGTAAGCAAATTTGCCTCAGCACAGGGAGATACCGCGGTTGGCTATGAAATGAATGTAATTGCCGCGACTGTCTTGGGTGGTGTCAGTGTATCTGGTGGGCGAGGAAGAGTAACCGGTATTATTCTGGGATCTGTTCTGTTCGGAATCCTTGCGAATGCGCTCCCGCTAATTAACATTTCACCATTTTGGCAGCAGTTTATTCAAGGAATCGTCATCCTGGCGGCCATAATCTCCAATGTGCTGTTACAGCGGCGAAACGAAAAGGCCGCGCTCAGAAAGCGCGCAATTTGAGAGGAAAGAGATGGAAAAACCAGGGTTCGAAATCGAGAGACCGCGTGCATTCCAACGATACCAATGGGAGATTTTTCTCTTTGTCCTTTTTATGGCGGTTAATGTCGTCAATTCATTTCTAAGCCCTTATTACCTTAGCATCGATACATTTCTAAGTACGCCGATGAATTTTCTCGATAAGGCCTTTCTTGTGCTGCCTATGACCATGGTAATCATTCTGGGCAACATTGATGTGTCAGTAGGTTCTATCGTGGCTCTCAGCTCGGTGTTGATGGCAGTCTCGTATAATGGAGGGGTTTCTATGCCCCTGGCCATGGTTTTAGCCCTCCTTGTAAGCACAACCTGCGGTTTTATCAATGGTTTTCTTCAAATCAAGTTTAGAGAGCTTTCCGCGACTATTATAACTCTCAGTACTATGACCGTTTACCGTGGCATTGCCTATGTTATTCTCGAAGATCGCTCGGCTGGCAGGTTCCCTTCCTGGTTTAGCTTTTTGGCTTGGGGATACATAGGTAAGGTGCCATTTATTTTCATAGTGTTTATCATCGCTGCGATTATTTTTTCGATTATTCTCCATAAAACTCGCTTCGGACGCACAGTGTATGCAGTCGGGAACAACAGAACCGCCAGCGAATATTCCGGCATTCGCACAGATCGCGTAATTCTTGGTGTAAGCACGCTGGCGGGACTTATGGCCGGCTTTACTTCGCTCTTTTTGACTTCGCGCATGGGCAGCACAAGACCAAATGTTGCCCTCAACTATGAGCTCGATGCCATTGCCATGACGGTACTGGGTGGCATCAGTACCTCTGGCGGCAAAGGGCGCATTGGTGGACCGCTTATTGCAATTTTCTTGATTGGATTCTTGAACTACGGACTTGGCCTGCGGAATGTATCAGCGCAGGTCATTCTCATAATCCTAGGGATTCTTCTTATCCTTTCTGTGCTTGTGCAGAACTTTACTAATAGAACTAGCCAATCTCCAAGGAAATCGGCCACTCCGGCGCATCGGATAGATGTGGGAGATGGTTCTGATATTCATAAGAATTCAGCACAAGGAGGCTGATATGAAAAAGACTGTCACTAGGGTAGCGTTGGTTCTCTTCGTACTTGCGCTCATCATTCCCACTGCTGTATTTGCGGCAGAGAAGCCGAAATTTGCCATCGTATTCAAGAATACAGGCAATCCATACGGTGAAAAGCAGCTGGAGGGATTCAGGATCGGCATAGAGGAGCAGGGCTTTGAGGCAATTCTGCGCTCTCCGGATCTGCCCACAGCCGAGGCGCAGATTCAGATCATCGAGCAGCTTATAGCTCAAAAAGTCGCTTCCATCTGCATTGTTGGCAATGATTATGACGCACTGACACCTGTCCTCAAAAAAGCAAGTGCGCAAGGCATCAAGGTCTTCTCTCTGGATTCTTCGGTCAATCCACAGGCGCGACTAACCCATGTCAATCAGGCGGATTCGGAGAAGATCGGCCAGACGCTCATTAAGGCTGCGTACGACATGGCTGGTGGCAAGGGCGAGATTGCAATTCTTTCGGCGACGAGCCAGGCATCCAATCAGAACATCTGGATCGACTTCATGAAAAAAGAGCTGGCTAAACCGGAATACAAAGACCTAAAGCTTGTCAAGATCGCCTATGGTGATGATCTGCGCGATAAATCCGTCTCTGAAACCGAAGGACTTCTGCGATCCTATCCAAACTTAAAGGTGATAATTGCCCCAACTACAGTGGGCATCGCGGCTGCCGGAAAAGTGCTCACAGACAAAGGGCTCAAGGGCAAAGTCTATCTAACCGGTCTTGGATTGCCTTCTGAGATGGCCGAATACATCAATAATGGAGTCTGTCCTTATATGTTCCTATGGAATCCAATCGACGTGGGTTATCTTGGATCATACGTAGCGACCGGCCTTGTGAGTGGCAAGATTACTGGCAAGGTTGGAGAGAAATTTAGTGCTGGACGTCTGGGAAACTACACCATCACTCAAGCCCCAGATGGTGGTACCGAAGTATTGCTCGGACCTCCGTTCAAATTCGACAAGAGCAACATCGAAGAGTGGAAAAAAGTATACTAAGTGACTTTTGCGGGCTTGCCGGGATGTGCAAGCCCGCAATCTCTATATTGCCCCATTGATTTAAGGATGGAAAAATGAAACGCTATGCATTTGTCATGCAGCTCAAACCTGGAAATGAAGCGGAATATAAACGCCGACATGATGAAATATGGCCTGAACTAAAGTGCGAGCTGCGGAAAGCAGGCATTTCGAATTATTCGATATACTTAGATCCTGAGACATTAAGGCTTTTTGCAATTCAAAGCCTAGCCGAAGATGAGACGAGCGACTCCTTGTCCGAATTACCAATAATGCGCAAGTGGTGGGACTCGATGAAAGACCTCATGGATACGAATGCGGATAATTCGCCAAAAATATGGTCGCTCAAAGAAATGTTTCATATGGACTGAACGCATGAGGGTTTGTGCATGAATCTCGATTCTATTATAAGGCTATCTCGCCGTTACGGCGCGGACTCCCGGTATGTGTTGGCTGGTGGAGGAAATACCTCTATAAAGCAAGATAATGTAATGGCGGTAAAGGCTTCGGGAGTCTCATTGGGGACAATCGACGAGAGAGGCTTTGTATTGTTATCGCTTCCTAAGCTCATAAATATTCTCGAAGCTCCGCTTTCTTCCGACGCTACCGATCCTGAAGAAATCGTGCTCGAAAGGCTTCTTGCCTCAAGACTGCCGGGACAGACGATGCGGCCGAGTGTTGAAACACTGCTGCATGCCTTATTCCCATTTAGGTTAGTTGTGCATCTGCATCCGGCGCTGGTAAATGGTCTAATGTGCTCGGTCGAAGCTCTCAAGAGAGTACCTGAGCTATTTGGAGAAGAAGCCGAAGTACTACCTTATACAACGCCCGGATACACCCTGGCTGATAGAGTTCGCACATTGTTCAGAACCCGTAAAGCTATGGGCAGATGCCCAATTAAGATTCTTTTCTTGCGGAATCATGGAGTATTCGTCGCCGCGGATAATGCCGATGAAATAGATGATCTATATAGGTACATTTTTGATACTCTGGAAAAATGGGTGAGACCGTTGCCTTTGGATGATGATTCTCATTCTGTGGCGAGCAAGGCCAAGAATGGGCTTCTATCGGAGGATATAAGGGTGATGATAGAAGCGATATCCTCGGAATTTAACGTAAGATTTTCCTTTACGTTAAATTCGCTTTTGGGGTATTTTTTGGGTTCACCCGAAGCTTTTGAACCACTTAGCCAACCATTCACGCCCGACCACATTGTCTATGCCGGAGCCTGGCTTCTTTTTCTCAACCAATCAGCAGCCAGCGATCTCAAACAAATCAAATCGGCAATCCACGAATACATCGCCAACCATGGCGAATTACCAAAAATCCTCGCCATCCAAAGAACCGGCATATTCGGCCTAGGAAAAGACGACAATGCAGCCGAGCGGGCCTGCCTGCTCTTCCAGGATGCGGCAAAAATCGCCTGGTACGCTCAGTCATTTGGAGGCGTTCATCCGATGGAATCAGAAGATGCAGATTTTATTCGAGGTTGGGAAGTAGAAAAATTCCGGTCAGGAGTAGCTGCCAATGGGCTGACCTCTCCTTCTTCGGAAAGTGCCCCTATACTAAAGAAATGATCTCTGGCTATGAAGGAAGGAGAACCCAATGCCTAGAACAGAGCAAGAATACAAAGCAGCGCGAGAGATTTATGCTGAACTTGCCATCGATACCGATCAGGCCATAGAGACCCTCGCCTCTATACCACTTTCCATCCATTGCTGGCAGGGAGATGATGTAATAGGCTTCGACGGTGCTACTTCACTCTCTGGCGGCATACTCTCCACAGGAAGCTATCCTGGCCGAGCGCGAAATGCCGAAGAGCTGCGCTCAGACGCCGCCTTCGCCTTCAGCCTGATCCCCGGCAAGAAACGCTTTAACCTACATGCTATGTATGCGGAGACAGGCGGCGCTAAAGTAGATCGTTGCGATCTTGAACCTAGCTACTATGAAGGTTGGATAGAATGGGCCAAACAACAGCATATAGGCCTTGACTTCAATCCGACATTCTTTTCTCATCCTCTAGCAGAAAGCGGCTGGACTCTAGCTCATGCCGATAATAATATTCGAGATTTCTGGATTCGGCATGGCAAGGCGAGTAGACGCATAGCCCAGTCGATAGCCGATGCGCTCAAGGATCATGTCGTCAATAATCTCTGGGTACCTGACGGTTACAAAGATATGCCGGCTGACCGCCTTGGTCCGCGCTTAAGACTCAAAGAATCTCTTGATGCCATATATTCCGAAAAACTGCCAAACGACCGAGTGCTAGACAGCGTCGAATCCAAGCTCTTCGGTATAGGATCAGAAGCCTACGTGGCAGGTTCTCACGAGTTCTATCTAGGTTATGCATCTCAGAAAGCCATTGGTCTATGCTACGATATGGGCCACTTCCACCCCACCGAAAACGTAGCGGACAAAATTTCTTCGACTCTTCTCTATGTACCTTATCTGATCCTCCACTTGAGCAGAGGATTGCGCTGGGACTCAGATCACATAGTCATCTGGAATGATTCGCTAACAGATGTCTGTAGAGAGATTGTCAGAATGCATGTCTGGGATAGAGTCCACCTTGCTCTCGATTACTTCGATTCGAGCGTAAATCGTATTTCAGCATGGATCAATGGTGCACGCAGCACCCAAAGAGCGCTTCTCTATGCTTTTCTCGAGCCCTTAGAACCTATGCGGGCCGCAGAAGAACAAGCTGATTTCGGAACAAGGCTGTCATATATCGAAGAATCCGGCTCTCTACCTTTTGGCGCCATATGGCACCATTATTGCGAGACACAAAATGTCCCTTATAGCCTTGGTTGGCTCGAAGACGTAAAGGATTATGAGAAGAGAGTCTTAGCAAAGAGAATGTGATCTTCAAGAAATTGATAGCCGTAAATCGCCAAGCCTATACAGATATTTTGATTCTTGACTAATCGTGTCAAAAATATAGATACTATTATTAGGGGCATTAAGCGAACGCATGGCAGACCAGCAGAACATAGATATCAAAGATAAAAGGTATTCAATTTACAATTCTGAAATACCTATGCCCAATCCCTCCATGACTACTACAACAGACAATTTTGATATCGAAAAAGAAATAGATGGAAACCGATATGCGGAAATTGTTACCCGGAGCAAGAAGCCGTTTTTTGCCATTCTGCGCGCTGCTATCAAAGAAGATTTCAGATTTATGCTGCCCCGCATTCTCATGCGAACAGCAAAAACCATGCGTCGAATTCCGCGCACTTTTGTAATCAAAACCCAAGAAGAACTCGACCAGTATGTGTTTGAGACCATCTTTTTATGGTCGCGCAGCTTAATAAAGATCACAAAAATGGAAATCGAGGTAAGGGGCGCGGACAAAATCCTTCCAGACAGGACTTATCTTTTTGCTTCTAATCACCGATCACCTGCCGACATACCCGTGCTCTTCGCATCGATCCCCCAACCTGCCGCCTTTGTGGCTAATGACTTATTTGGAAGAATACCTGCTCTATCTTATTGGATGCGCGCAAGCGGCTCTGTCTTTGTCAATCAAGGCCTTCCGCAATCAGAAGTGCGTGCCCTGAAAGCCATGGAAAAGCGATTAAAGAAAGGCCGAAGCCTTATATTATTCCCTGAAGGACATATGCACCAGGGCAATGGAATAGATGAATTCAACCGGGGTGGATTATTTGCGGCGGTTCGCTGTGCTGTGCCCATTGTGCCTATATGTATATATGGAACCGAAAAAGTCATGAGACCAGGCAGTTTTCATATCAATCCGTATCGCCACGTGGTCGTAGAATTCGGTGAGCCCATAGAAACCAAAAATCTTTGCAGAGCAGACAAGAAGGGCATCCACCTCGCAGTTCATGACATCATAAAAAACATGAGAACAGCTCTCGAGCAGGAATTTTCATCATAAAGAAAGAATCTACAGCCGGCTATCCCTCAAGATCGCTTCCATGCGAAGCCCGCTCACGCTCCCGAAGAGACCTGAGAAAGCTATCCACATATTGCCTGGCAATATCTTTGCAACCAAGTCCAATCGCTATCGCGACTCCAAGCGCTGCGGAACCAATTAGCAATAGAAGAAGGACATTCATGATCGACTCGAATCCAAGTTGTTCAACTACCATGATTATAACAATGATATAGCCCACCACTCTTATGAGGCTCTTAACCAAGGCCGCGGAACTCAGACCCGCATTGCTCATTATTGTCATTACGAAGTTCGAAAGAAAATTTACGATAAAGATGCCGATTGTCGCAGTGATTATGGTGGCCAGAATTGAAGGAATCGCACCGTAGAGCCAGGAGGAAATTGTCTCCGCAGCCCTTTTGTCAAGCACTGACGCAGCTTCTGCCAATGCAAAAAGCATTACAACCCAATACAGAAAGACGCCAATGAGCTTAGAAGCCGAATATCGAATATTTCCTTTGCGCAAAAATTCCTTGATACCGATCTTCTCCGCAAGAACATCGAATTTAAGCCAGGCTAATATAATTGGCACCAGGAGCTTCAGAAGCTTCGCAATTGCCCACCCAACTAACAGAATAAGGATAGCCCCAATCCCTGATGGCAAATTGTCGATCCATTGTGTTATTGCAATTAGAGTTTCATTCATTATATTTACCTCCCTTAAGAGCCCCGCTCAGCCCTCGGTGACAAGACGGTGGAGTTCTTCTACCGACATGCCTTCGATACCTAGAGAATGTACCGTGCGCCCATTGGCTCTATAGTCCTGGCTGAGCATCAGATTAGCAAGATCTATGATAAGGTTTATCGCCGGAGTCTCGATACCATACATTGCGGCCATACTGGCCATAGGTACAAGGCTCATGGGCACATCTTCCCATATATAGCGGTGTTCGATAGAACGCGGCGCTTTTATCCCTGCATAAGCCAGGGTAGAACGAATCGCGGTATACAGATCATCTCCCACTGAATCGTAGGTTAGATACAGCCACTCTCTAGCAGAGACCGTCCTTATCCCCAGAGCCCGTGCAAGCGCAAGTCTTTCATCGTCGATTGCTTGAAGCACCATTGCCACTGATGGAGAAATACCTTGAAGATAATATTCGAAATCTCCACCTGTGGATTCGATCCATCCAGCATTTAGAAGCGTAAGCGCTGGATGAAACACGGCTCCTATATTCTCTATGCTTGTTGCCAGAACATTGCTCCCTGCAATGAACTGTGGAAAGGCCACATCGATCACTTTTAGCACGGCGGGGGTAAGAAACGAAGGCAGAGCGCTGACTGGAACTCCATTCTTGATGCTAAAAATATGGGCTCTATTTCGAGTGATCATCCGCGAGGCATAGACGAATGTCTGAGCTTCGACCAGGACTACACTAGCCTCACATTTCTGGCGCTCTAGCTCTGCCCTGAATTCCAGTACCCCTCCGGTCCTTCCCGGATTTAGAACTACAATCTGTCCGTCTTTCAGAAAAGGTGCCATCAAGGTGGCTAGATTATAGTGAGCAGTCGAAGGAGTCACTATCATTATGACATCCGAACCTTCAAGTGCATCTCCCATATTAGCGCTTGCCAGACGCACAGGCCCGAAGCCAGTCACCATTCCCTCGATATCTATGCCTCCATACCAGCGAATCGCATTGAGATGCTCGTCTGTGCGATTATACATTTGAACAGGAAAACCCATGATGCCGAGATGGCCTGCCATTGCAATACCGCCATTCCCTGCTCCCACTACACACCAGACCATCTTCTTGCCTTTGGCGGCTATATGATCGAGGTGTGTTACAATGCCTTCCCAATCAGTGTTTTTCACCATATTGCTCCTTTTGCCCACCTCCACTCCCACTAGCCAACCAGCTTGAGTCAGCACTATGTGCAATAGAAGGCGCAAAGCCAATATCTTCGAGATTTCTTGCTATCCCAAAGAGTCGCTGACTCACTGAGAGAGGCTTGCCTTCTCTATCCACTACATGAACGCCACCATGCAAAAACTGCACGGGCTGATTTACAGCCGCTTCGAATTCATCTTTGCAGGCAATAAGCCAGGGTAGAGGAAAAACGCCCGATCTTAGCATCGAATAAAAACCGCGCGGACTATAGGTATTTGGAATTGTAGCTTCAATGAATTTGATCATGTTCTTGGCCTCTTTCAATAAGCTCCGCGTTCTAGCCTCGACCATTGCAGACTTGCCATATTCTGGCATATCACCTTTCTTTTTTAGGCGGCGATACTCCTTGAGCGCATGCCTGGTTATCTGCACCGATTCTTCCACCACTTCAGGATCGGCAAGCCTTACACCTTCGGAATAGCTCACCACATGAATTATTTGAGGACTTGCCGGATTATCTGGCTCGATGTCATCCATAAGCATAGTCACCGCAGCGAGCTGAGCCCTGGCTTTCTCCAAATCGGACGAAAAGTAGTCCAGACCACCCCTGGGCTGCAGAATTACTGCAAAATCAGGTCCTTCTAGCTCCCCTATAAGGGTCCTTAAGGCACGCGCCTTGGCAATATCCTGGATTCCCCAGGTATACTTTGGAGTATTGAGCATGATTTGAAGGATCAAAGTGCGAATCCCCTGAGCCTTCGCTGCCTTAGCCGCAACATAACCAGAAACGATATAACCCACATCATCGCATCCACGAAAAGCAAACTGATGCGGCACATTTGGTTCCATGGCTTTATCGGTGGACGCGATATAGCGCAATGCCTCGAAATGCTCTTCGAGATTCTGCAAGACGGTGTTCTCCCCACGACCATCGAGCAGCGAAAACCACCAGAAAGAAAGGGCATGCCAGCAGATATCAAGTGCTTCTTCATGCATTTTTGCCATTTCAGGCACATGTTTTGTGCCTGCATAGGTTCGAACTAGCATGGGACGCGCAGCTTCCCATACTTCTCGATATTCTGCTGGATTGTTGATGGGGACGCCCCCACCATTGGAAAGGCCTGTCCAATCTTCGCCAAAATGGCTCTGAGTTAGCTGAGAACTTCCAATAGAGAGAATATCGAGCATCCTTGTTTTGGCCAGTTGTTTTGTCCAGTCGAGAAATAGGGCAACTGCTTGCTCGCGATCCTCCGCGTAAGGGCCTACATGAGCGCGCATAAGCGGCGGAAGGTGCTGCTCTATTCCATGATGCACACGATCCAGCACTCGCTCTCCTCGGAGGCCGAATCTTTTGGAACCAGAGCGATCGATGGGCTTTATCTCCAAATATTCCCTGTTCTTGACAATTTCCTTGCCGAGCTCGAGGCGAGCCTTGTCGTAGGCGAGCTCCACGCTCGCCTGCTCGGGCACAAGATGTGCAGGTAAGCCCAACTTTTCCAGAACCTCCTCGTAAGACTCGTCGCCCTGGAACGTAGCGTCGACCATGGGCACGCGCTCCGCCGCCCGCCGGCAGGCGGGCGGCAGCCCAGCAAACCACAGAGCAACAAGCGGTCCACCCTCCCTTGCCATAAGCCCGAGGCGCCGAAGGCGCTCGACAAGGCGCGCAAAAATCTCGGCGCCACGCTCAGGGTCGAGCCGATATGAATATCCCAAAATATCGATATGCCTATCGCGTATCCATCTGATAAGAGAATCCAATTGCCCTTCATTAGTTATTCTGTCGATCTCCTTGTTTACATCATCTCCAGCAATCTCCACTCTTATGCCACAATCTCTTAAAATCTGGGCAAACGACAAAATTCCAAGTGTATGTGCATCTATTGCAGGTTTTACAATACCAACTACATCAGTTTGTCTTACTCTGTACATTTCGAAACCTCCTTAGCACAGCATTCCCTGGGCTCTTAGACCGTCATTTCCTTTTTGCTCCGCCAGTTGAAAGATCAAGGCCTAGTATTCGGTTCTTTCCATCCATGAGCCCCTTCCTCCTCTGTCATTTCCTCTGTCATCTCCTCTGTCAAAAGAGGGCTCTACAAGACCTCGAGTTTTGTACCTTTAAGCAGAGCTTGCGCCTCCTTTGGAAAAACTTGCGCAAGCCGGCCTTCTGCCTTGAGTCGCCGATAGCCGGATGCAACAATTCCCACCAGATATTTCTCTTCGGATAACCCAGCAAACAGAGCCGCGCTACTAAACCATTGATCTGGTATCATCGGCTGACCGTTTATTTCTATTGCCCACAATTCACCATCAGCCAAGATAAAATCCCCACGCGAGTAGTCGCGTACGCCAGCAATAGCAAAAACTCTCTCCGCAAAAGGCAGAAAAGAGGCGGCGGTATCAGCATCTAGTGGATTTGCGATAGTTCCATTCTTATCCTTGTCGCGCGTCGTTATTATATGAAAACGCTTTGGCTCTACAAGAGATACCTCGGCAGGCATAAACAACATGCCTGAAGATCCCTCTATCATGGCACAAGTGATCTCCCTAAAATCGGCTGAAGCACCAAGGTAATGCTCCGCAAGAATTACTCCTCCAAATTGAAGACGTATTTTATCAAGAGCCTTGCGAAGTTCAGCTTCATTCCAGACTATGCTGTTCTCATCTATGCCTCTCGAATTGCCAAGATTTTCAGGCTTAAGTATGTAAGGGAAAGCGTCTAGCGATAAAAGGCTTTCTATATCCTCATTGCATTCCTCTGGTTTTTCTCTAATAAGACCGAAGACAGGCGTCCTTATTCCATATGTTTGCCATTTTTGTTTGAGCAAGCCCTTGGATAAGGCCAGCTCTATAACCTTATAATCCGAGCCAATATAATTGACGTTATGCTCTTCGAACCAGGCATGTACGTTATGCGATATATTGCATCCATTTTCAGGAAGATGATCTATTCCGCAAAGCACAAGATCTGGCAAATTATTATTCAGGCTCAATTTGATGTCATCAATGCTCTCTGCATAGGAGAAATAAGGCTCAAAACCAGCATGCTTATAAATTTCGATCATGTGTAGGTATCTTGCATTGCGTTGCTCAGCAAGGCTCTGATCAAGGTTTCTCTTCATGATTACAAGTAATCGCATCTGGTCCTCCGCGTTGATTTTCCTTTTGCTCAATTCCTATATATAAATTTGTAACACAATTTGGAGAAACATGCTAATTTTTTTTGTCAATATTCAAAATTTTCTGGACTTTTGAAATATATGGACATTTCGAGACATAAAAAGTCAAATCCTGAGTTCGCTATCATGATATAATAGGCAAAAGATGAAAGCTGATAACGAGCGACAGCAAGAGCGCGATTTTATGGTTCGCTTCCAGATTGCGGCACGCGGTATAAGAGACAAGCGCGTGCTCGATGCTATGCGCCGGGTTCCTCGTCATCTCTTTGTGCCATCGTCTTACAGGGTCGAGGCCTACGAGGATTACCCTTTGCCAATAGGCTCGGGTCAGACCATTTCTCAGCCATTTATTGTTGCTTTTATGGCAGAGGCGCTCTTGCTCAAAGGAGACGAGCGAATTCTGGAAATAGGTACGGGCTCGGGCTATCAGACTGCTATACTCTCCTTGCTTGCTAAGGCAGTTTATAGTATAGAGCGCATCGACGCACTTTTAGATCGCGCCCGAACTATCCTAGAATCCCTTGAAATAACAAACGTCGAGCTTCGTCTGGCAGATGGTTTTTATGGATGGGAAGAGAAGGCTCCCTTTGATGCTATAATATTGAGCGCAGCGCCCTTTGATATTCCCAGCCTTCTGTTGCAGCAGCTGGCGGATGGCGGCAGGCTCGTTGGACCTGTCGGGCCTCTTGGAGCACAGACTCTCGTAAGGGTTACGAAGCACGGCCAACACTTCGAAACCGAGACTCTCCTGGATGTTGCCTTTGTGCCTATGCGCTCCGGGCTGAGCAAAGTCTAATGCAGGAATACTAAATCATTGGAGAGAATTATGTTTGCACAGAATTTGACATTTCCTCATTTCGAAGAGCAGATAAAGAAGATCGACACAGTTGTCATCCCCACTGGTAGCCTTGAAGCTCATGGCAGACACTGCCCTCTGGGAACCGACATTCTCATTCCCGAGCGTCTTTGCAAGGATCTGGAACTTGCTATGGGAGATCGAATTCTCATTGCTCCTTCCATAAATTATGGCTACTCGCCTCTTTTGAGGGCTTTCCCCGGAACTATTCATCTTTCTGCGGAACTTCTAATATCGATCTATTCCGAGGTTGCAAAAGGCTTTATAAGGTGGGGAGCTAAGAATATTGTGTTTATGAATGGGCATGGTGGTAATATTCCGATGCTGTCTGTTGCCTGCGACCGCATAGCAGAAGCAGGTGGCTCCGCAATGGTAATCAGTTGGTGGGCAACATTTTCTCAGGAGATACTTGGCATTTGCAGCTCCCAAGGCCACGCTGGAGAAGATGAGACTTCTGTAATGATGGCAATAGACGCCACTTTGGTCGATCAAAAATCCAGAGGCTCCCATGTGAAGAAGGCCTTTTCTCTTCCACTCGCTACGCCTGATCAGGTAGCAGAGCGTTACCCCGACGCTATGAATGGAAACTCACTTCTCGCGACAAAGGAAAAGGGAGAGCGACTTCTGGCTATGATGCTTGAAAAGAACATCGAATACATCGATCGCTTGCGCAGAAAAGATCTGCTAGTGCCTATTGAGATCAGCTAGGATTTATATTTTTGGCCAACTCCAATTCGGGTACAGATTTTCAACTGCATTCAATATTCTATTTCCTAAACATATGCTGAGACAGGGCAAACTCAATCAGTCGCTTCCCCAAAAACCCTAGCAAAATTGCGATATGCGATTTTTTCGATTTGATATGAAGAAAGGCCCCATTTACTTATTTCCTTGAGAATTACACCAGCCTTCGATGCGTCTTCCAAGCCCTCGACCGGAGGATATTCTTCTTGTGTATATAAGTATTCACAGAAATGCAAGCCCAGTCCCACATGATCTTCGCCAGCCACATCGATCATATGCCGCAAATGATGCATGTATCGCTCGAGCGTATGATTGGCTCTGTCTCTTATGTCAGCCAACGCTGCTGGGCTTGTCATACATCCTATCAACCCTCCATGCTCAGCTATTTCTCTTATGTCTTTATCCGAAAGGTTTCTGCCATTGTCATATACTTCTGCGCTCGATGTGTGAGACAGCATGACAGGCTTTTTCGAATACGATAGGACATCTCGCCTTGTCATAGGACTTGCATGCGACAGATCTATGAGAATTCCCATCTCGTTCATGAGCTCCACTGCTTTTTGTCCCGCTTCTGTCAAGCCAAGAGGGTTATTCGATGCGGGGTTTCCGTTTGGATCGGCGGCTCCAGTCGCAAATTCATTGCTATCGTTATGAGTTAGCATGGCAATTCGAAGGCCTGCTTCTTTATATAATTTTTTTAGCCATAAAAGATTGCCATTCGCCGCGCGCAAGCCCTCATAGCATAGAATTCCAACCCATCGCCCATCTCTAATTGAATTATCGAATTCTTCAGAAGACGTTGCAATCAGATATGATTCATCTTGATATGACCGCAATATTTTGCTTATCGCTATGAATTCTTCGAAGTTCTTTGTTTCGGCGGATTCTCCAGCCATGCGACAATCGACTAAGACAGCACCCTGGACAGCTCCCCTTTTCATTCTATCAATATGCTGCTTGAATCTCAAAAGCACTGAATTCTCATCAGAGATGTCTTCCCTTCGCAATATATCCATGATGATGTCAGCATGCATATCAAAAATGGGTACCATCGATTTCACCAGCTCTGTTAGCGCTAGAACTAACTTTCAGACAAACATTTCTGCGCGATGGCAGGCCACAAAGCGACCTGGACATATTTCTCTGAGAATAGGATCAGATTCGCTGCAAGCTGCGACGGCATAATTACAGCGCGGTGCAAAGCGACAACCTGGCTTTGGATCTATTGGCGACACAACCTCGCTCTTTAGAATTATTCGTTCCTTTCTGGCATTGAGTCTTGGAATAGGAATAGCCGATTCCAGAGCCTTGCTATATGGATGAATTGGATGCTTAAAGAGCTCATCGGTGTTTGCTTTCTCTACGATCTGCCCAAGGTACATCACAACAATTTCATCAGATATGTGCTTTACCACCGAGAGATCATGAGTAATAAAAAGATATGTTAGGTTCAAAGACTCTTGAAGATCCATTAGCAAGTTGAGTATCTGTGCTTGAATCGATACATCCAGGGCAGATACTGGCTCATCGCAGACAATGAATTGAGGTTCAAGCGAAAGGGCACGCGCAATGCCGATACGCTGTCTTCTGCCTCCATCTAATTCATGTGGATAGGCATCATACAATCTATCAGCTAGACCGACAGTTTCCATGAGCGATCGCACTTTTTCCTCATATTCCTGCATATTTCTTACCTTTTTATATATCTTGAGCGGCTCACCGATGATCGATGCAACAGTATGGTGAGGATTGATAGAGGAATATGGGTCCTGGAAAATCATCTGCATTTTGGTGCGCAGTGTCTTCATTTCCTTTTGCGGAGCTTTTGTAATCTCAACTCCGCCATAATTGATAGAACCTCCGTCTGATTCATGAAGGCGAACAAGCAATCTTCCAGTAGTAGATTTGCCACAACCGGATTCGCCGACCATACCAAGTGTTCCTCCCCTTTTTATATCGAAGGAAATGTCATCCACTGCATGGAGAGTCCCTCTAGCAACATGGAAGTATTTTTTGAGGTTTTTTACTCGCAAAATGGGCAATTCAGATTGATTATTCAACATGCAAATTCTCCTGACACTGATGGCATTTCACCAAATGGCCTTCTATAGAAATGTTTTGCGGATGAACCTCGTGACACTCAGGCATTACATTAGGGCATCGCGGGCTGAAATAACATCCTTTTGGCAAATTGGTTGGATCGGGCATAAGCCCGGGTATTGGCCGGAGACGAGGAGAGCCTTTGCTATAATCAGGGAGAGAACCCAAAAGACCTCTTGTATAAGGATGAAGCGGATTCCCAAACACCTGTTCTACCGTTCCATACTCCACGATTTCTCCTGCATACATGGTCGCCACCTCATCACAGTTCTCGACAACCAGCCCTAACGAATGGGTAATAAATAGAACCGATGTATTGTTCGTTCTTATGAGGCCGCGCATCAAATCGAGAACTTGCGCCTGAATCGTGACATCCAGGGCTGTTGTAGGCTCGTCCGCCAGAAGAAGCGTTGGATTGCATGCTAATGAAAGGGCTATTACGACGCGCTGTTTCATTCCACCTGAAAACTGGTGGGGATATTCCTTTGCTCTGACGCCAGGTATGCCGACAGTTTCGAGCATCTCCTCAGACTTCGACCAAGCCTCAGCCTTAGATATCTTTTCATGCTTATAGATTGTCTCAGCGATCTGTTCTCCAATGGTTAGCACAGGATTGAGAGCGGTCATAGGATCCTGAAAAATCATTGCTATATCTTTTCCCCGCATTTCTCGCAGCTCTTGATTAGACATGCCGAGAATATCTGTATTGTTGAAGCGAATGGATCCAGAGATGATCTTGCCTTGGGGTGCACGTATCATGTTGAGTATCGAAAGTGCTAGCGTTGTCTTACCCGCTCCCGTCTCGCCAACAAGACCCAATACTCGACCTCTCTGCATATCCAGCGAAAGATCATTAACCGCCTTGACCGTTCTTCGATTTGAAAAATAGTGTACATGTAGATCTTTTATTTCTAGAATCTTATCCATAATCAGCTTCCTAACGCCTGAGTTTTGGGTCTAGAGCATCGCGTAATCCATCGCCGATGATGTTGTAGGCCAATACGGTGAGCAGGATGGCTATTCCGGGTGCAAATAGGAGATGCGGTGCGTATTGAATGAATTCGCGAGCCTCGGAAAGCATATTGCCCCATTCTGGTTTTGGCGGAAGAATTCCTAGTCCTAAAAAAGACAACCAAGAGGCAGAGAGTATCGATGAGCCTACATTGAGCGTAGACTGAACAATGATCGGAGAGGTGATATTTGGCAGTATGTGCCTGAGCACGATCCGAAAATCTCCTGCACCTATTACGCGCGCTGCTTCAACATATTCCTGGTCTTTGATCGAGATAATAGAAGCGCGGACTATTCGTATATAGCCAGGAATCAAGGATGTGCTTATAGCAATCAGCAAATTGAAAAAGCTATTCCCAAGCGCAGCTACAATGGCAATCGACATTAGAATGGTCGGAATAGAAAGGATTATGTCGGTAAGTCGCATAATGAGTGTATCGAATAACCCTCCCTTATATCCAGCAATAGCTCCTAAAATGCCACCTATTACAACCGCCATCGCTACAGTAACAAAACCGATGATCATAGAGATTCTTGCACCATGGACCAGCCTGCCGAGAATATCACGACCATAATTGTCCGAGCCAAGGATGAAAGTGTGCTCTATATCTTTCTCTTGAAAATAGACCGTACTGGTTTCTCCGGGCTTGAGAAGCGCATTCTCGAGCGAATTCGAAGTAACAAAATCATACGAATAGAGAATGTCAGCAAAAATAGCAACAAGCGCGAATATCAAAACTAGAATCAAGCTTGCAACTGCGAGTTTGTTCCTTGAGAATTGCCTCCAGAATTGAGAAATATTCTTTGATTGCCGCTTCAAGAATCTCAAAAATGACTGGTTACTCATAGGTCGCCTCGCACTGTTTTTTTCTTTTTCGAGAAAGCGGATTTAATGCGTGGGTCGATGAATCCATATAGAATGTCGACCGCAAGATTTATGATGGTGAATGTTATTGCAACGAAACATACCGATCCGAGAATCTGCGGCGTGTCTTTTTGAAATATTGCATCCACCATTATAGAACCAAGTCCGGGGTAGGAAAAAATCTTTTCGGTCAGAACGGCTCCACCAAGAAGACTTCCAAACTGAAGGCCCGCGACTGTGACTACTGGAATGAGGGCATTACGCAAGGCATGCTTAAAGACCACTGTCTTTTCGTCCATGCCTTTTACTCTCGCTGTCCTGATGTAATCCTGCTGCATGACATCGAGCATTGATGAACGTGTCATTCTCATAATGATGGCCATCGAATTCATGCTCAAAGTTATTGTTGGCAGCACAAGAGACAATAAATCCCGCGGATTGGCTATGGCAGGGAAAAGGCGTAAGTTGTTGGCAAAGGTATAGATGAGCACCATTGCAATCCAGAATACTGGCATCGATGCTCCCAGGAGAGCAAAAACCGTAAAAACCATATCAGCCACAGAGTATGGTTTTGTTGCAGAGATGATTCCAATCGGAATACCCAGTATTATAGCAAGAATTAGTGCTCCGACTGCAAGGATAAGCGTATTAGGAAAAGAGCTGAAAATGAGCTCGAATATTATCCTATTCGACACATAGGACCTGCCAAGGTCTCCAAACAATAGTCCCTTATAACCAAAGATAGGGTGCTTATATCCAAAGAGAAATCTTCCATACTGCACAATGAAAGGCGCATTCAAACCCATGTCCTCTCTCATCTGCTTATATGCTGCTGGTGAAGCATTTGCTCCCAACATCATTTGAGCGGGATCCGAGGGAGTAATATACATTAGAGAAAAAACAATGAATGTCACACCTAATAGAACCGGAATAAGCATCAGTATTCGACGCATTATATATCTGAACATAACAGAACCTTTTCGGAAATATTGATCTGGAACGAATGGCGATATCAGAATTTTAAAAGCATACCTGCCCCGCTTGCATGGAGCAGGCATGCATCTCAAAAGGACTATTGTAGCTTAGTCAAAAGATGAATATCGACCAATTTTGTCTTGAATATCGCCTGATCCAGGTTACCCACTCTTGGATGCGACGCGAATAACACGTTTTCGTATACCATTGGGAAATACGGCTTATCCGTCATGAGCTGGGTCTGCACTTTTATGTAGGCTTCTTCTCGGATCTTACGATCGAGTGAATAGCGGCCAATTTGAATGTTCTTGTTGACAATGTCATTGTTGTAGAGTGCGCCGTTCATTCCGGTTCCTATAGAGTCGCCGCCGTAAATGATGCAAGTATAATCGGGATCCATAGTGGGCGTGAACCAGGCGGTTACCACCATGTCGTAGCCATCGCCAGTCTTGCTCTGCTGTATAATCTGCGCGTTCACCATTGGAACTACCTTTATCAAGTCAACTCCGAGAGTCGTCTTGACCTGATCTTTGATATTATTAGCGATTTTCACTCGATCGGTAACATTGCCCACAACCAAGGTGACTGATTCCGGCTTTAGCTTTGCTCTGAATTCGGGCGAAAGCATGGCAAATTCGGATCTTGCCTTTTCCCTGTTGAAATACCAAGTCTTTTCATTGAATTCTGCAAAGGGAGTACCCGCTGGAGCACCTTCGACATAGCCCAAGAATCCTGGCTGCATCATTTGATTGGCTGGCACTGCATAGCCATTGAAGATATCAACCTGCTTGATGAAGGGCACTGGATTTATCGAATAGAAAATTGCCCTTCTAAGATGAGTGGAGTCGCCTTCAGTGTACTGGCCAGATAAATCAAGTTTGCCGTTTTTTTTCTGCCCAACCAAATCGGAATTCATGTTGAAAACGCCGTACCATATCGTAACACCAGGTTTTGTTGTGATAACAAGGCCATTTCTGTCCAAATTTCCTATATCAAGCTTGGAGAGGTTGAAAGCCATATCCACCTCGCCGGTTATCAAGACATTGTTGACCTGCGGTTGTTCTGACATGGCTCTAAAGACCACATTCTTGTAAGCAACTGATTTAGCGCCTCCCCACCATTCTTCGTTCCGCGTAAGCTGGACTTCCTGCGGATTGGGCCATGACACAAATTTGTAGGGGCCAGTTCCAACAACAATCTTCGTACCATAATCTGCACCCGCAGCTTCCACTGTCTCTTTATCTTCGATACCCGAGCAATAGTGTGCCAGAATGTTGAGAGCTGGTCCGTATGGAGAAGCCGTCATATACTTTGCGCGATCTTCCCATGAGGTCAATGCAATAGTCGCATATTCAGGATCTTTAAGTCTGCCAAAGGTAATTTTTACTGTGTAATCATCTACTTTGACTACGGAAAGAACCGCACTGAACATGCTCTTGGAACTCGACTTCGGGTGGTGCAGAATTCGATTGAATGAGAAAACTACATCGTCGGCGGTAAATGGATTGCCATTGTGGAATTTTACGCCTTTTCGGAGCTTAATCGTGTAGACAGAACCGTCTTTGGAAACAAGCCCATTCTGAATCGTTGGAATCGTCTCGGCTAATACCGGATAAAAGGTATTGTCTGACTTCATCCCCACCAGTGTTTCATTGATCTCTCGCATTATCTGCGCTTCATTCAGAGTCGTGTAGATATTTGGGTCGAGCGGCTGAGGAGCGGCGGCAAGGACAAAGACCAATGTATCAGGATCTCTGTTTCGCAGAGTTGGTCCCTTCTTTGCTTGTGCAAAAACCATTCCACCCAAAGCAAGGCAGATAAGTACAATCGACAGAAATTTCTTCATGTCAATAACCCCCCTTGAAGATATTCTATAACTGCAACGCAGCTTTAGTTTCTTTTCCATATAAATAAGTTTTTCTCCCAAAAGGAATAAAAAGCTTGTATAGGTGTTTTTTATCAAGTGAAAGCCGCAAACTTACCGCCTAGCATTGCGGATGCATGAATCATTCGATATATGCTTTTCATTTCGGTAGACCTATAGAGCACGCGCCTGCCTTCCATTCGTTCCAACCCTGGTATCACAGAAACAGCATCCGCTATCGCGGTAGAGGCAAAATCGATCTCGAGATCGTAAACTGGCGCTAGATTAAGTGGCTTGAATACATCTTTCCTGTCGATGGCTTGCATTGCGCCTTCGACAAACTCAGGCTTTAAGTTTTCCTCGAAGTACATCTTAGCGGCAAATCGACCAAGACCCTGCTTTGTGCAAACAAATATAGGTAAAATCGAAAAATGCTCTTCTATTTCTTTCTCAAGAATATCATCGCCAGATACAAAACATATGGGTACTCCATAATGAGAAGCAAGCATGCCATTTATGTCCGCTTCGGACATCTCCTGGCCATTCAACCGTACACAATAAATACATGAGGATGAATAACTATGGTCCATCAATCCATGCAAGGCCCCAATTTTGGCGTGATATCCCACGAGCATCAAAAGATCGAAACTCTCGTCCAGGCCTTCGAGCATATAGAAAGGACGTGGATAGCCACGAATCAAGGTAACTCGCGAATCGCCAAAACTTCTAAACGGAATCCCCTCGCCCCTAGCATGGGAGTCGCATATACATATCTCTTGAATTTGGTCGTTATATTTCGATCTATTTATTCCCTCTATTATCCAAGACAATTCTTTCCATGCATTCTCATACACTGTCTGGTGGCCATTGCCTTCCATATCGCTCCATGAGACAGCACCATGTATGCCTTCCATATCTACAGAAATGAAAACCTTCATGCCTAATCTCCTGCCTAAACAATCTCTTGCTTAATAGCGAGATATCTTTTGCTTGTCGGTGAGTTCATTCAAAATAACCTTTCTTGATGACTTCGCCCCTGCGAACAACTACGCGCCCACGGCTTATTACGTCCCGAATTTTGAGCCCTTCGGATTCCAGCACCAGGATATCCGCGTCTGCCTCTTTTCTAATTGCCCCCTTTCTACCCTCCAATCCATAGATTCGGGCCGGATTGGATGTCAAAGGCAAGAGAGCTTCCTCCAATGGCAAATGTTTTTTCTGAACAAGATTCCTTAGCTCGAACATCAGTGTCTCAGGCGTTCCGATACCCATTCCGGTAATTCTGCTATGATCTCCATTCCACTCTGGAAGCGAACCACCAGCATCAGAGCTGAAGGTAACATGATCCAAAAGATCATTTTCCTTGGCGAGCATTGCAAAATCGGCAGCGCTCATGTTTTCAGAATCGGGATTCACTTCTTTTCGACATGTGGCATCGACCATTCCTCCGCATTTGGCCAGTTCAAATACTTGCTCCAATAACTTCGGATTTTTGCGGTTGATATGCGTCGGAACGAACATGGCTGGCCTGATGCCGGGATTCTTTATCACCTCCATAATGAGATCAAGCGCCTCTGGCCTAATGCCAGTATGGACTGTGATTATTCCGGGTTTGTTCGCAATTAGAGCTGCTACAAAGACATCCGATGCAAGCCTTGCAAGATCCGCAGCATCCATATATGGTCCGCGAGTATCCGATAGAGCAAGCTTTACCCCAATCACAGGATCGCAAAACAGAATATCCCTGGAAACCGAGCCGCTTATGTTTGGCGAAGGATACCAATAGGCCCCGGTAAGCATGAAGGCAGTCATACCTTCGATATTGAAAGCCTTGGTTTTTGCATAGAGATCTTCGAGCGACCGAGTTAGAGAGTCTGTTCCCAAGAGCCCTATAGCTGTAGTAACACCGTTTAGAAAATTCATTGATATCTGAAGTTCTGGAGTTCTGGTTTCAAATCCTCCCTCCCCTCCGCCGCCTATAAAATGCTGGTGCCCATCTATCAATCCTGGAACGACGATACATCCCGAGGCATCTATCGTTTCGACATCCGGAATCGAATCGGATAAATCGATATCAGAACCAATTGAGATAATCCTGTCGCTTCCAATCAAAATATCCCTGGATCCAAGCGGACAGGGTGCATATACTTCTCCATTTTTCAGCAATAACATACTCATCTTGTGCTCCATAATTTGTATTGGATTTGTTATTCTTTCGGATTACTGATAACCAGGTACCCGCTTTCTTGCATCAATATGGTGTTCTGCCTACTCATAGCCGCGCTTTCCTTTTCATCTAGGTACACCATTTGCACCAGTACATGTAAAATCGATATAAGCCCGGCAAAAGAATTGGTCAACAATAGAGAATTAGTGATACAACGTATGACCTCATCTGCTTCCGAATATACAGGACATGAAGCTGAATCAGTAAAAAGAAACAGCGAACCGCCCTTTTCTTTTACTACTTTTGCCACATGCCTTACTTCCGACGAGTATGGAGGAAATGTCATTAGAAACATAACATCTTCGCTCGAAAAAGATTTGAGCACCGGAGCGTAATCCGAGACCGAGCCCGAAACTACGTATACTTCCTTTTCTAAAGAACTCATCAAAGTATATTTGAAAATATGAGCCACATAGGTAGTTGCCCCAAATGCACTCAGGTATACCCTGCGAGCCTTCTTTATGCCTTCTCCCATTATCTCCAGATCAGCGATCTTTATATTGGCAAAAGTGCTGCGGGTGTTATTGTATTCATTCTGGAATAACTTTTGCAGACGTTTTTCCCCTGGCAAGATATCCAGTTCGCTCAGAGCAATCTTGTCATAAGGATTCAATCTGTGCCTTATTTCATCTTGAATTTCATGCTTGAATTCCTGATATCCTTTAAACCCCAAGCTTTTTGCGAATCGGACAAGAGTCGCGCTGCTTACGCCAATGGACTTGCTTATCGAGTGGATTGACGAAAAAGCAACACTCTGTTCGTGATCCAGCATATAAGAGCCGATCTTCTGATAGCTATTGGCCATTTCAGGAAGCATTTTCCTGATCTTATCAAAAACCATGCGTTTCATTTTCTCCAGATCTAATCTTGGTAACTTTTGTTTCGGGATTATCGCACCATTAAATTTATATGTCAACGTTTATCGGCAAGTTTTTTCAATTTTTTGCAGTTAAGGACTCTTGACCCCTAACTCACAGCAGGATAGCTTTTTCACAAGGAGGCATCTTTGATGAAACGCTTTTTGCTATTATTCGCAATCCTAACTGTCTTCGCCATTGTCCCCGCTTTTGCACAAACCGAAGCCGAACTTAAGGCTGCTTACGAAAACGCCGTCAAACTAGCCGCTTCCGCCCCCAAGGATTACACCTTGAATTGGCAAGCTGCCCGCGCCGCGCGATCTTATGGTGATTATCTCGTTGTACACAAAACTACCAGCTGGAAAGAAACCGCTCGCGCAGCAGCTAAAGAAGGCATGAAATATGGGGAGATCGCCTTTAATCTGAACCCGAGCGGCATCGAAGGATGGTACTACTATGGCCTTTGCGTGGGAACCTACTCGGATTGCGTCAGTGTACTTACAGCCTTGACCGAAGGGCTAAAAGGCAAGACGCAAATGGGCTTTGAGAATGCCTATAAATTCGATAAGACCTACGATAATGGTGGTCCAATTCTGGCATTAGGTCGCTTTTGGCAGGTCTTGCCGGGAATTGCAGGCCAGGATCGCAAGAAAGCCGAAAAACTATTCGATGAGTATATTGCCTTATTTGGATCCTCTCCTAAGGCCAATAGCGATGCCTGGTATTTCCGCGGTGAGCTCTACAAAGACACTAAGCGCCCAGACTTGGCCAAGGCCGATCTGGAGAAAGCATCCTCGATGGGCAATGAAAACGCAAAGAGACTGCTAGGAGAGATGAAATAAGGTTTGGGGCCCAATTTTAGGGCAATATTTCTGACACAGAACGAATTTCACAATGATAAGACTGGCTGGAAAGAATTATCTGTACTTTATTAGATGCCAGGAGCCCTAACCATTAAATCGATTTGTATTTCGCCGAAGATCATAGAGAAGCCGCTCATTATGCCAGACAAAAGGGCATTCTCCAAGTTATGGAAAAGGTCGAATGGCATTTTGCATCAAGTATAGCAGAAGGCTCGCAGAACTCATTTTTCACAAAGGTATTTATGCAGAAGGATTTATCTCTATAGAAACAGACCCATACAGACCAAATCATCGTAATGTCCTTCGAACTTTCGCTTCTTGAGACGAATACCTTCTTCAAAAAAGCCTTTTTTCTTATAAAGAGCGCGGGCAACTGAATTTGAGGCAAAAACCTCAAGTTCTAATTTCTCGAGACCAAGCATTCTTGCTTGAGAAATGCATGCATCGAGAAGAGCACTTCCAATGCCTTGCCCTCTATGGATCCTTCGAACACCCATAGCAATGGTACCAATGTGCATAAGCTCCTCGATATTGCTTATGTTTATGTCAATCCAGCCTAGAAGTGTTCCCTTATCATCAAAAGCCCCTAGCACCGGATTGGAAGACCCATTGTGTTGGGCAAGGTACTTCTTCATATTATCGAGCGGAATGCGAATGGTCGAGAATAGGTATTTCCCTTCATCTTTTACTTCGTTGACAAGGGAATAATAAGTCTCCGCTTCTATCGGAGCTATAGCGCGAATGCTAAAATTCATGATTATCAACTGCCGATATTAATCCTCAATCGGGTTCTTTTTCAAGTGTTTAGCATTTTGCGGCTCAGGAGCGACCTTTGGAAATGCTAAATCTCACATTGATAATAACGGCCAAGGCAATAACTAATCCTACAAAGGCATCCTGTACATAGGCGTCGGTACCCATCAAAACCAGTCCTGTTCTGACCTCAGCCATTATAAATGTGCCAATAAAGGTCCCCAGGATACTTCCAACCCCTCCCGACATCGAAGTTCCTCCAATAACTCCCGCGGCTATCGCTTCCAGTTCAAGACCAGAGCCTTGAGTCGGCGTAACTGTTTTTAGAAAAGCCAGGGATATAAGCGAAGATAAACCTGCTGCAGCGGATGTAATAATAAAGCATGTCTTCTTGACGCGAGTTGTCTTTATTCCTGAAAGATCGGCTGCAAGCCGGTTATCGCCTGTGGCAAATACTTTCACTCCAAAAGATGTCCTGTGTAAGAGATAAAATGAGATCAATGTCCATGCCAAAAGCCATAAAATCTGTACCGGAATATTTCCAAAGATTTCAGCCCTCCCAAAGGCATCAAAAAACAGAGAGCTCTGTAGAAACGATATTGGTTGGCCTTGGGATAGCACCATAGCAATACCTCGGAATATCATCTGAGTTGAGAGAGTCCCGATAAATGAATTGATTTTTGTAATGGAAATGAGAGTACCATTAACGAAGCCAAGGACAAGAGCAGCTAGAAATCCGATAAATGCAGCTAACCAAATATTCAAACCCATATTCTTTACTAGTATTCCGGTAAGGACCCCTGTCACTGCATATATTGCTCCTACAGAGAGATCAAATTCCCCAGAAATAATGAGCATTGTCATGGCCATGGCAATTATGCCGAGCTGGGCGGTCTGTCGCAGAAGATTAAAAAAATTATATGCAGTAAGAAAGACGGGCGAAGCAATTGTAAAAAAAACTGCAATCAATATAGCAGCAATCAGAACGCCAAAATCGCGCCCCAATACTATATTGGATTTACTTCTATGATTCTTGGTTGGTGCTTTGTTCATAAGCCCTTCCTTTTTTATTTAACTCATTGCATAAAAGAAAAGATTTTCCCTTGTCAAAGATTCCTTTTCAAGGATAATTCTTGCCCTACCCCGATTCATAACCATAATTCGATCGCACATAAGCAAAAGCTCTTCCATTTCTGACGATGCTATTATTATCGTACAGCCTGCCTCGGCCATATCGGATATGATCTTGGCAATCTCGCTCTTAGCCCCAATATCTACGCCTCTGGTAGGTTCATTGAGTACGAGAATCGATGGAGATAAAGCAAGCCAACGTGCAAGCATAGCCTTTTGCTGATTTCCTCCGCTCAAGGTAGATATATAATCTTTAGGATTAGAAATCTTTATAGAAAGCTTGCCGGCCATAGTATCTACTAGCTTTATATACTCTTCCTCATTATAGCTAGTTAGATCTCTTGATTGAGCAATACTCACAATGCCAATATTCTTTGCTATATTTAGGTCTGGGAAAATGCCCTTGGTTTTCCTATCTTCTGGTAAGTAACCAACACCCGCGGTAATCGCTTTAGATATAGTTATCCTCCCAAGATCATTACCTTGGATAATGACAGAGCCTTTATCTAGCGGCGGCAATCCAAAAAGACTCGAAATGACTTCGGACCTTCCCGATCCTTGTAAGCCCGCTATACCAAAGACTTCACCTTTATGGACGGAAAAAGAAATATCTTCGTGAGATTTCGATAATGAGACGGATCTTGCTTCAAGAGTAATCTCTGCTTCGGCAAAACCCTTTGCGCTGCGATGTTGCACATCGATTGATCTTCCAGCGATAAGCCTCGATAATTCTTTGGCTGAAAACTCGGCTTTGTAGAGATGGCCTACATTTTCTCCATCTCTTAGAACAAAAACCTCATCGGATAGCTCCATAAGTTCATCGAGCAAATGACTTACAAATATGAAACCAATCCCTTGCTCATCTCTCAGTCTTTTTATCGAATCAAAAAGTCTTTCTACTTCTGGCGCAGACAATGCTGTAGTTGGCTCATCGAGAATCACAAGCTTTGCATTTCGAGACAATACTCTGACCAGAAGAGCCAATTGCTGCTCGGCAGCAGAACATTCTCCAATTGGAATGGTCGGATTGATATCTTCGTCCAGGAATTTTTTATACAATTCTATGCAGCGATTATTCATGAATTTCCAATCAGGCCTTATTCTAAGAGAAGGGATAGTTGGCCCAAGAAACACATTTGCCGCAATTGAAAGATGTGGACAAATAGGAATCTCTTGATGAAAAACGCTTATCCCCAGAGATTCGGCATCCGATACATCATGAGGCTTATATGGTCTACCTTGATATTTCATTTCTCCTGAATCACAAGGAATAGCCCCGCAAATAATTCGGACAAGCGTCGATTTGCCTGCGCCATTCTCGCCGGCCAGACCGATAATTTTTCTTGCTGAAATATCTAAAGATACATTTCTCAGAGCATGAATATTGCCAAAATGCTTTGAGATATTTTGTACAGATAATAGACTCTGCAAAACACTCTCCTTTTTCATCGAGGAGACGGTGCCTCAAGACACCGTCTCCAGATGGAAGAGCCAATTTTTATGACGCCAAATGAATTCTAACGATAGCCTTCGGCTGCAAGTTTCATGACTTCATTTACATTTTCAGCCGTGACAGGTGCAATACCGGTATTTATATCGCATGGAGTAAGATTGAACTTCTTGAGAAGATATAGCTCCATAACACCCTGGAACCCCTGGAGATACGGTTGCTGATCAATAGTAAACTGCATATTACCTTTTTGGATTGCAACAAGTTCATCTGTAACAAGATCAAAACCACCAGCCATAACCTTCCCCTTGAGGCGATCTCTCTCGATGATTTGAGCAATTGCGCTCCCTGTTACTTCTTCGACTCCAAACATGCCTTTGATGTTTGGGTTTGCTTGCAGGGCGCTAGAAATGAGAGAGACTGCACGTACCATATCAGTACCTGTCGCGACCACTCGATATTTGAACTTACCGCCTTGAGCATCGAGTATATCTTTGATGCCGCGAATCCTGTCTTCAAGATTCTCTGCACCCGCAGTATGAATTGTTAAAAGCACATCTCCACCATTTGGCAGCAGTTTTACGATCTGCATTCCCATTGATCGCCCAGCTTCATAGTTTCCTTGGCCAATATAGGCGAGCCTTCCACTTTCTGGGGCATCTGCATTTATGGCAATAACAGGTATACCTTTTGACATCGCCTCTTTGACTACGGCGTTGAATGCATTCGGATCGGGCATTGTCATGGCAATGCCATCAACCTTCTGCGCAATTGCTGATTTTACAAATTCAACATGTTGCTGAATATCAAAACCGGTTGGGCCAGTATATACAACATCCGCTCCAACAAGCTTGCCTGCATCTTCAGCACCTTTTCTAACCGGAACAAAAAATGGAACAGCGGTTGCATGGGTAATAACCACGAATTTATACCGTTTTTGAGCCTGAGCACCGACGGTACCTATTGCTCCAGCTATAAGCAATAGAACTATGAATACTGAGAGTATTCTTTTCATAATGTCCTCCTCTCGCCCTATGATTTTAAGATCCCCAAAACAGGATCATATTAATCAACCATAAATCATAAGCATCTAATTAAATCACAGATGTCAGGAAGACCTGTTAAATGCCTAAGAACCTTCAGTGGCTGATAATCTAAAAACGTTTTCAGCCATGTGACAATTTTCCTTCAAGATGCATAATCTGTCAAGAACAAATAAGTATTTTTGCAAAAAATCATCGCATACTCGGATTGCTTTCTTATAAATCCATTATGCACCACTTGTTGCTTTATCAATTCATCGATCTATCCTGATCTTGAGTTTTGCCTGCTTTTTCTATTCCTGATATAGCTTTGCAAGAATCAACAATCATCTGCACAACTTTGCGAGACTATGCATGGATGAAGCCTGCATTAGGTTGGCAATTTCGATTATGATTATTGCATGACAATACAGCATATCGAAGAATTCCTGCCCACATGGCAGGAGGAGTTTGGGAGCAAGCATTACGGTAATCGGGCGCAATTATGAGATTCTCTATATGATATGAACGCAAAATCGGCCAAAAACAATGCTGACCGGGGAGGTAAGGATCCTTTAGGCCAGGATGTCCGAGCACGCCACCGTTGCGTTTGCCGTAAGGAGCATAGAAAAACGTCCCAAGGATATTGTTACGCGTCAAGAAGCAGGGCATTGAGAAGGAGACGCGGTGTACAGTGGACAAGTGGACACAAGGAATCACGGGAGTGCCTACTTACCCTGGTGGAACGAAAGACCCGGCTTGAAGTGATACTTAAACTTCCAAATAAGGCCGCGGTTGCGGTTAGACAGGCCTTTGACCAGCTTGAACGGCAGTTGGGCGGCGAGCTTTTTCGGACGATGTTTCGCTCCATTACCCTGGACAATGGTGTCGAATTCTCCCTTGTCTACGACCTTGAACGCGCGGTGTTGACCAAAGACACACGGACGACTCTGTATTTCGCTCATACCTTATAAAAACCTAAGAATCAATTTAGTCGACATTGCTCTTTACAGGAGACTTGTGTCAGCAGCTGGCTTACTCCTCCTCGACGAACCTTCTCTTGGCCTTGCGCCAATCCTCATCAATAGAATCTTCGATATGATCGATATGATCCAGAAAATTCACCAAGAGGAAAAGTAGCCATCCTTAGCGTTGAGCAAAACGCTCGAAAAGCCCTGAAGCTGGCTTCCAGAGGATACATTCTCGAATTGGGCAAAGTTGATTTGCAAGGCAATACCTCAGAACTCTCTTCCAACCCAAAAGTCAGTGTAGCCTACCTAGGCGTGGGCACAGAAGGAAATAGATAAATTCTATATTCGCCCGCATGGACCTCCATAGTAAAGTCAGATTTTATATTGTTTTTTGCCGTATCGAGCCCAGATGCATCGCGGGCTCAGCGAGGATCCTCACTCAGTAGTCCAAGATCGATCCATCTCAGAAGGAAAGAGAATTTGAGTCGTCGATCTCTGATAGCTATCTCGAAGGGCTCGATGCCCTCTATGAGGAATGGGTATCTTCATTTTTCTTGGCACCCTGTGTTGATCGTGCCTGGCGATGATCTCGATTTTGTTGCTGAATCGAAGAATCTCAAAGCAATCATCAAGATAATCTCAAAGAGAAGACGATCAGTCCTATCTATTCCCTTTTGACATGTGATGAATTATCTTCTAGCTGTCAATGGCGGCATCATTATCGCAATAGGTGCCTATTGATCCAGAAAAAATGGGGGCTCTCATGTCTCTCTTGAAAAAGAAAATTCTGATATTGATGATGGAAGTTGGAATGGGCCATAAAATTCCTGCCCTCGCAATAAAGGAAGAATTGGAAAGAAAATATCCGGATAGATTTGATATCAGCGTTCTCGACTTTGCGAGAGAGTGCGGTGCCCTAGGAGTAGACCGCCAACTTAAGAAAGGATGGGATATCGCTCTCTCTTTTCCTTTTAGCGTTCGAATAGGATATCGCTTTATTGAGTTGATCAAAAATAATTTCTTTTATATCGAGCTTCTCTGTAGAGATTTCATCAAGAAGGGAATGGATTATATTGCAAACACTAAGCCTGATGCAGTCCTTGCAACTCACACACTTTGTCTGTATATCGCGTGTAAAGCGAGGCGCACCTTTGGCGGGAATTACAAGGTTTTGTGCTGTGTGGTCGATCCCTTTGATGGTTACAGTCTCTGGGCAAACCTTGACACCGATCTCTTTTTCGTCGCGACTGAACAATCGAAAAAACGCCTTATCGATCATGGCGTAAATGCATCGAAGATACTCGTCACAGGATTCCCAATGCGCAAGAGCTTCTTTGTATTCATGAAAAACAAAGACAATATTGTTCATGAACTTGGTCTCGACCCTGCAAAGTGTACAATCCTCATTTCTGCTGGTTCTCGAGGTATTTCAAATGTCTATTCGTTTGCAGAGTGCGTAAAAAAGAAGGGTATTCCTTTCAACATCATTTCTGTCGCAGGAAAAAATCAGCAACTCAAGGAACACCTTGATACTCTTGCATCCATCAAAAATGAGACAAACCTGGTTTCTCTTGGATACGTTGATACCATGAACGAACTTATGGCGGCTTCCGATGTCATCGCAGGAAAGGCAGGCGCATCGACCTTCATGGAAGCGCTCTTTCTGAAAAAGCCGATGATTTTCACGGGATGGACCGCCTACAATGACTGGTACATCATCGACTTTGCATTGAAACACAATATTGGATGGTACTGCCCCACTCTTCGATCTTTTCTCACCATTATCAGCAAGCTCTCGAGCGAGCCTCATATGGTGCACGAGTATAGCGAGCGAATCGAGGCGCTCCATTTTACCTCTGGCACAGAGACCATCGCAGATATCGTTGCTTGCGAATTTGGAAACGAGAGACTATAGATAGGGCTTCATCGCTCCTTATCATATCGATGTCTGCTCATTTCTATTTCAATTCTAATCTCTTTCTCGATGGCACGAGCCTCATTTTCGAAGCTATTTCTCTAAAATAGTTCGATACCTCGTGGCAATGTCCCTCGCCCTCCAGTTCCAGAGTCATAGAATAAATCTCTATTCTCTTACCTTGTTCTGCCTAAACATTGCTAAAATTTGCCAAACTGAGAAGATTTGCTCTCCATTATGATGTTTGATTACCGATAACGGTGTAGAATTGACGCTTGCGAAATTGCGAAGGGTTTTTTAGTCTCTATAAGCCTCCGAAAACCTATGTGATAATCCCATAAGCTGATCGACTTCGAGGCGCATAGATTCGGTGAATTGCTGGGCATCGACTCGACGAGAAACAAGATTAATTGGCAAGCCCTCACGCTGCAGTGCATACATAGCGTTGATGGGGTATATTTGATATTCGATGACGGATGTCAGACCCAGAAAATCCTGAAGCTCGAGTGCTCCATCTGGCTGGTCGTTCCAGTGTTTGCACATCCATACATAGAGGTCTGAGTGGAAGTGAGTCATAATACCTGAGTACCCTGCTGCTCCTTTCTGCAGCGATGCGAGCAGAGTCGCAGCATTTGCATTGAAAAGCTTGAAGTTGCTGCCTTTTGCCGCTTCAATTTTGGCCTGCATATCTCCAACGCGACAGCTTGTATCTTTCAAGAAACCAAATCGCCTTGTTTTGACAATGAATTGCACAAGATCCGCATTTAGAAGTCGTTTGTATGGAGCAGGGCACTCATAGAAGCCAAGGAGGATGTCGTTTTGGAAGGCGGTCAAGAATGCCTCGAGATTTCTCTTGAGAATATCATCACTTTCATAGCGGCCTGCCAGGCGATTTGTCACTAGAATCAATGCATCAGCGCCTGTATCGGCCATCATCTTGGCTTCTTCGATTTGATCATAGAGTGTATCGGCTACATGCCCAGAGACAAGGACAGGTACTCGGCCTTGCGCAAACTTGATCGACATTCTTGCCAATTCGAGTCGTTCTCGCAGTGTCAGATGAAACATCTCGCTCGATTGACAGACTGCAAAGAATCCTGCCACTCCGCGTGCAATATGCCACTCAATGAGCGCCTCAAGCGCATTCCAGTCGATGCTACCATCTTCCTCATAGGGCGTAATAAGGGTTGGATATACACCGTCGGGAATAGTCTGTTTCATTGTGGCCTCATTTATACCCCGATAACTTGGGAATAAAAAGCACAAGATCAGGGATATAGGTTATTAAGAACAAAACAATAATGATAATCAAAACCATAGGCAATATTTCTCGGATTATATCCTTTAGCGGAGTTCCTGTAAGTCCCGATACAGTAAAGAGTAGCATGCCATATGGTGGAGTCGAAAGTCCAATCATGAGATTTAGCACCATGACAACGCCAAAATGGACGAGGTCTATCCCTAACTGGCTGAGAATAGGGATTATGATAGGGGTGAATATGAGTTGTATGGGTGTGGTATCTAGAAAGCAACCCAGAATAAGCAAGGCGATGTTGAGGATTACGAGCATGACATATTTATTCTGGGTTAACCCAAGTAAGAATGTGGCGATAACATTGGGTATTTGTTCGATACTGACGATATAAGAAAAGGCAAAAGAGCTTCCAACAAGAAGCGAAAGCGTTCCGGTAGTGCGCACCGCATTGATAAGGCATTGCTTGAATTGCTTCCAACCAAGCGCTCGGTATACGAACACGGATATGAGTATTCCATAGAAGGCTGCCAAAGCCCCTGCTTCTGTGGGAGTAACAACGCCCGTATATATTCCTCCCAGCAAAATTACTACGGTGAAAAGTGCAGGCAAAGCTTGCAAAGCAAATTTCCAGAATTGCCTAGCTGGAAATTGTTTTCCTTGAGGATAATTCCTTTTATTCGATATAATTGCGTTGTAGATCAGGAGAGCTATGCCAACGAGTAGTCCTGGAATTATCCCTCCCAGGAATAGGTATCCTATCGATGTACTGGAGAGCATAGCATATACAACCATAGGAATGCTTGGCGGGATAATTGGTCCAATGGTTGCGCTAGCTGCTGTGATGGCACAGGTATAAGCATCATCATAGCCTTGTTGTTTCATTGCCTGTAATTCCATATTGCCTGGACCTGAGGCATCGGCAAGCGCTGAACCTGTCATTCCAGAGAAAATGATCGAGTTGATAATGTTGACGTGTGCAAGAGCGCCTTTTCGCTTACCCACGAGCGCGCTAGAAAATGAGAAGATCATTTCAGTTACTTTGCCTGAGTTCATTATCTCGGCCATGAAGACAAAAAGTGGTACCGCAATCAGGACAAAGCTCGCATTCAAGTTGGTAAGAAACTGCATAGCGACCATATCTAGCGACGCAGCAGGGTTGCTCGAAAGGAGAAAATAAAATGCGCTAGACAACATCATCCCTGGCGCAAGGGGAATACCAAGCAGGAATACGGCTACAAACGACAATATGAAAACAATAAGTGGGAGGTTCATTTAGTCCCTCTGAGCGTGCCGAAATCTTTTGCGATATCAATGCTCAACCTGATAATCATATCGACTAGATACACAACAAATGGGAAATACGCGATATTCATGGGAATGCCCAGCGCATCTGATTTTTTATATTGCATGAACTGCACATAATCCCATGAAGGAACTAGGATGATTAAAAAAGCTACAAGAAGCAGAGCATTGCCCACAATGCGCATAATGCGCTTTGTCTTTGGTTTGGCAGCATCATAGAGCATTGTGAATGCGACCTGAGTGCCCATTCTCTTCGAGTAAAGACCACCCAGCAGAGCAGTCCATACAAAGCAAATCAAACTCAATTCTTCTGGCCATAAAAGCGGCTTGAAAAATTTACGTGCGAATATCTGCAGAACGAAAGAGACGAAAAGCGTACTAAAACTGAGAATAGGTATATAGAGCTCAATGCAGTCGACCAGGAATTTGCCTGTCTTTTTCAGCCAAACCGGCATAATGCCTCCTCCTTCAAATACCCTTTCAAAAAGCATCGATACGATATCGACATACTTATTGAATCAAGGCTGCCTGCAGCAGATCTCTGCTGCAGGCAAGCTCTAGGTATTATTTCAGTTTTTGTATTTCATCATAGAGAGTGAGGTCCCAATCTTTTGAGATATCTTTGCCTTCTGTGAGATAGAAATTCTTTGCGTAAGCTGCAAATGCATCGCGATCAGGATTTTCTATGACAACAAGACCTTGCTGGCGGAAGAAATCCAGGATTTCCTTTTCGTTATCGAGATTTGTCTTATCACAGACTTGGCGTGCTTTTTCAATCGCTTGCAGAACCCACTCTTGCTGTTGCTTTGTCAGGCTTTGCCATTTTTTCTCATTGATAGAAGGCCATACTGAGTCAACCAGATGATTTGTGAGGACTATATACTTGGTGACTTCATAGAATTTGGCATTCTTATCTGTTGGGAGAGGATTATCCTGGCCATCAACAGCGCCAGTTTTGAGACCCATATACAATTCGTTAAAGGCCATTGGGGTCGGGTTTGCTCCAAGAGCTTTGCCCATCGCGATCCAGGTAGGACTCTGCGGAACACGCAACTTCACACCTTTCATCTGCTCAGGCTTTGTTACAGGGCCAACTTTTGCTATGAGGTTGAGCTGACGAGTGCCAAGGTAAAAAGCACAGAGTGGCCGAACACCGGTCTTCTTGGCCACATCATCGAACATTCTCTTACCAATTGGACCATTGAAGGTCTTAGTCATCTGATCATAGCTTTGGAATGTATAGGCTGCGCCAAACATCGAAAGGTAAGGGACAAATTCTGCAAGCCACGATGCGGAACTATAGACCATATCGACTGTTCCCTTACGAATAGCATCCTGCTCGGCCTGCTGGGTAAAGAGCTTGCCAGAGTCGTAGACATCGACCTGGATTTGTCCGCCAGAAAGTCTCTCAACTTCCTCCTCGAAAACGTACATTGCCTGTGTATGCGCATCTGTTGGCACACTGACTGAAGTAAAGACAAGCTTAATAGGTTTTTGTTGGGCGAAGGCTGTTGAGCTTGCAAGTAGAAGCAATACCATCATTGCAACAATGGTTTTCTTCATAAAATACCTCCTTATATGCATCCTCTATCTCCAGCCGTACAAAAGACGGCTAAATGCCTAGCTATTATCTATACGGCAATAGATATTGCCTTTATCAGTCTAATTGGCAATGTTTAGGTCTGGTTTCTTCATTTCCCCAAGAGATCTAGTTGCATCATTGCCAATCGGATATTTTCAATCTCATTTGGATTTCCATACTTAAGTGGTGCTCGAGGATATCCAGCATCGAATCCATAAAGTCGAAGCGCTTCTTTCAAGAGGGGAGCGGCATTAATCCTATTATTCTGCCCCATGCTCTTCAGGAATGGATAGATTCTCTGCTGCATTTCTGCTGCTGCTTGGACTTTCCCTGTAAGAAAATTATCGATCATGGATCTTATAAGATGTCCTATGATATGAGATGATCCTGAAACAACGCCACCTATGCGTTTTTCGCCACCCTGGGCATAAGCTTCAAGGATCATAGTATCATCGCCATTGTAGATGACAAAATTTTCAGGTGTGCAATTCAAAAAAGCCGTGATCTGTTTTGGATTCAGCTCAGCTTCCTCTTTGATTCCGACTATATTTGGCTGTTCTGCAAGACGGCTTACTGTAGATGGATCAATATTAACACCCGTATAGATAGGAATGTTGTATAGGAGTATGTTGAGAGATACCGATGTCGCTACCTTCATGAAATGGCAATATAGCTCCTCTTGATTTGGTTTTGTATAATATGGAGATACAATCATAACCGTTTCAAAACCGATTTTTTCGGCTATTTTTGCCAACTGAATTGTTTCGATTGTAGAAGCTGCTCCGACGCCCGCTATTATGGGGATTCGATCACCGACTTTGTTTTTGACTGTTTCGAATAACCTTACCCTTTCGTCAAACGACATAGCATAAAATTCGCCCGTTGATCCTGCGAGGACAAGGCTATCACCTTTCTTTTGATCAATAATGAATTCGGCAAGAGCAGCGGTTCTTTCAAAGTCTACTCTGCCATCTTCGCAGAAGGATGTAAGCAGAGGTATCAATATCTTTCCATAGCGTTCTTTTTCATATTCTGCCATAAAAACCTCCTTAAATCGGATTATATTATTTGGCTGCCTGCGCGGCTTTGATCCTTGTTTCGATATCCAAGACGATGCGATATCTCCGTTGTTGCCTCCAAAAGGGCTGGAGCCATCGCTTCAAGTCGCTTTAGCGTATTTCTTTCGGCAGGACCCGATATGCTGACCGATGCAAAGACCTTACCTTCCACATTGAAGATGGGGGCTCCTACGCAGCGCAGATGATCCTCATGTTCCATATCATCGATTGCGTAACCATGTTCACGGATAATTGCAATTTCGTTCCAGAGGCGCTCCTCGGTCGTTATTGTATGGGATGTGAAGGACAGCAAGCCTTTCCTTGAGATAATACCCCGTATTTCGGAATCTGATAAAAAAGCGAGAATAGCTTTGCCAACAGATGTGCAATGGAGCGGCGCGCGAACACCAATAACAGAATAGGTTCGAAGTCGGCGATGCGATTCGATACAATCGATATAGAGCACTTCATCACGATCGAGCAAAACAAGGTGTACTGTTTCATCAAAGTCCTGGTTGAGACCGCGCAGAAATGGAGCCGCAATTCGCACAAGATCGTACCCAGTCTGTGTACAATAACCCAGTTCAATAAGTCTAATGCCAAGCGAATACAGGCCTGATTCGCGATTTCGCTCAAGTATTCTTTCAGTAGTAAGTGTTTCAAGCAGGTTGGAGACTGTGCTTTTTGCAAGACATAGCTCGCGCGCGATGTCTGACAGGCTCCGTTTTTTTCCATCCGAAAGAAGATCCAGGATTGCGAGTGCTTTTCGAACAGAATTTACTTTTGCCATTCAAATCTCTACAGAATTGTTCATATATAAGAACAATGTTCTTATATATGAATTGTCTCATGGGAATTAGATGTTGTCAAGAAGAATTCATACAAAGAATAACTTTCTGTACACAATAAATTCGGTGCACAACTCCATGCCAAGCATATAGAAAAAATACAACTATTGCTTAAAGCCTTATCAATTTCATATCTTCGTATTTCCGGCCAAGCGCATCGGCTTTTTCTATTTGCTCTTGCGATAGCGGCGAGAAGGGCGGCAGGCAGCATCCTGTGTCAATGCCCGATATGGATATTATTTCCTTAAGGGCTTGATAGAGGCCAAGGGTTGTAAGCTCTTGGATGGCGCTGTTGAGTATGGCTTGGCCAGCGCGCGCTTGAGCAAGATGACCAAGATCCACATTTTTCCAGATTTCTTTGGCTATATGTGCGAACAGGTTGTATGTCGAACCTATCGCGCCAAAGGCTCCAAGCGCTTTACCACAAAGCAAAAGCTCATCGTAGCCAGAAAATACGATCTTGTCTGGAAAAGCAGAGATAAGTCGTTCCATGGTATAGAGATCGCCAGATGTATATTTGAATCCAGCGATCAATGGATGTTCAAAGAGCCTTCGAGCTTGTTCGATGTCAAAACTTGTACCTGTAAATGCTGGTATATAATAGACTAGCATTGGTAGGTTAGCCGCTTCGGCTAATCTAAAATAGTAATCGCATATCTCCGAAAAATTAAATCTATAATAATATGGTGTCACCGCAGATACAGCATCGTATCCAAGGGCTGTTGCCAAATGTGCCAGCTCTTCTGCTTCCTTGACATTTATCGATCCTATCTGCGCTATCATCGAAACACGACCAGCATTTGTCTCCGCTGCAATTTGGAGAACCTTTTTCTTGGCATTGGTGTCGCTCAAAAAAGACTCTCCCGTACTTCCGCCTATGTAAAGGCCATCCACTTTCCCCAGCGTAATGTTTCGCTCTACCATCGCCGAAAGAGATTCTTCTTTCACAATGCCATCTGATGTATACGGAACGAGTTGTGCCGCATAGATGCCTGATTCTAGTTTCATCGATTTCTCCTCATCCGCGCTCCAATCTCTCTTGTCTGATGATCGCAAGATCACCTTCTATTGCGTAGATTCTCGAATTCCTGAATTTAAGACAAAGACTTAAAGGTTTTTCAGCTAAATATGATGTCGACATATTGCCAAGAATTATTTTGTTCCATCCGCTTTTAGTAATGCGCGTAACTTGTTTTCTTCCTCTGGCGCTAGCCACTTCATCGAAATACCTTGAATTGCTAACATCGATAATCTCGCAGTCTATCCACCCATCGTCTTCTATATCTGCAAGTATCTCGAGATGTTCGCCATAATAATTTGCCGGTCTCAATGTGAGAGTTGCTTCTTTTGAGCCATCTTTTGCCGCATAATACGCAAATTTATCCTTGTCTATCCATGCTCTTCCAAGGGATGTTTCTCTGAAATTGGTATGCTGGCCGTTTCCGCCCATGTAGTAAATGCATATCCTGTCGTCTATCTCGATTGGAGAGCTCGCATATATGCACCCGCAATCCCAATCACCATCTGGATACTTTCCCTTTCCTCTCTCGATAAGAGTAACGCCAGCTTCAATCCAATCAAAGTGTCGAAGATCGTAAGTATACATAAGACTAAGATCTACGGTGTCAAAATTTTCTGCTGATCTGTCGCCATCGTGATAGATCGAAGCGAGTCCAAGATACAATCCTTCATAGAAAAAAACTGGCATTGAATAAACTTGGTTTTCGAAGCCTATCCCGCGAGCAATTTCTTCAGGCTCGGTCCATGTCAAGAAATCGCTGCTCTCGGATTTGGCAGCGATCCTAATGCCATCTTTCCAAACGCGCGTGACGAGCACATAACGGTTTGTCTTTGGATCCATGAATGCAAAGTTATGTGTATCTGCTGGCGGATTGTATTTTGGCCATCGCTGAGGATTGCTGAAGTCGATACCATCCCGAGAAAAAGCAACTGCCATATAGTTGTTTTCTTGAGAATAATGCATTTTTGTGATGAGTTTGTATCTCTTGGTAGGATCGGGATCGGCTCTGTCGTACAAGACGCTCGTACCATGAGCATTCTTCAATATTATATTGTTGGCCAGGTTCCCTTCGAATTCAGAAAGCCCAAGCTCGGGTTTTTGCCAATGTACTCCATCTGTTGACATTGCATAGCAAGTGCAGGTCGCCCTGCTTTTGGATGGCATATATTGCCTAAAAGGCCGCTCTTCGAGTCTGGTCTGAGCCGAGTCTTTGTCGTAAGAAAATGTGGTGTAATAGAGCCTAAAGACATTCTGCTCTATATCCCGAAAAACATTAGGATACCCATTATCGTAGCGCACTTCCCAGGGCTTGGAAGGATTGGCAAAAAACTCCTCTGTCATCATGGGGTTGTTTTTCATATCTTTTTCTGCTTTTGCCAAGCGGAGCACCGCGTTTTGGCATAGATGCCCATCAATGATGCCTCGATCGAACAATAAATATTTTCTTGGTTTGTTCATGCTTTGCCCTTCCTGGTTGGCTCTGACTCTCCGCTTGTTTTTCCATATAGATGACAGGCTATAAAATGAGACGGATCGTCCGAAAGAGGAGCGAATTCTGGCTCTATTCTCCTGCATATATCCATTGCATCTCTACATCTCGGATGGAAGGCGCAACCAGAGGGTTTATCGATTGGGCTTGGCACATCTCCCTGCAAGATTATCCTCTTTTTCTTTACATCTATGGAAGGAATTGGAACAGCAGAAAGAAGGGCTTGCGTATAAGGATGCCGTGGCATCTCATAAAGCGAAATAGAATCCGCCATCTCGACGATTTTCCCAAGATACATGACCATAATCTTGTCGCTCATATACTGGACGACGCTTAAGTCATGCGCAATAAAGACATAGGTCAGCCCAAGCTGTCTCTGTAGGTCTTTCATCAGGTTGAGAACTTGAGCTTGAATCGATACATCGAGTGCCGATACAGGTTCATCGCAGATAACCATTTCCGGGCCTATGCACAAAGCCCTCGCTATACATATCCGCTGTCGCTGCCCACCCGAAAATTCATGAGGATAACGATACATATAGTCTGCACTGAGATTTACCATCTCGAGGTTTCTGACTATTGTCTCTTTGCGCTCTTTGGGATCCTCATGACCATGAACTCGTAATGGTTCATCAAAAGAATCGAATATTTTCTTAGAGGGATTGAGGGCTGAAAAAGGATCCTGAAAAATCATTTGTACTTTTCTACGGAAGGGCATGAGTTCCTTGGAGCTCAGCTTTGCAAGGTCTCGCTTGCCTTCCGGAAAATGAAAGAGAAGCTCTCCCGAAGTAGGCTGCTGCAGCATCATCATTGTCTTGCCGAATGTTGTTTTGCCGCAGCCCGATTCTCCAACCACTCCAAGCGTCTCTCCCGCATGGATCGTTATGGACACATCATCGAGAGCTTTTACCCATCCTACGGTCTTGCGGAAAAAGCCAGCCAAAACAGGATAGTACTTCTTAAGATTTCTAATCTCGAAGATGGTTCCTTCTTGTCTGGGGTTTCCTTGACTGCAATTCTCAGGCAGTTGCTGATATGATTGCGTATTCATTGCTGCAACTCCTTTGAATCCTCGAAAAGCATACAGCGGACTTGATGATTCTCTTCTATTTCATATACCGGAACATCAAGAACACGACACTTGTCCATCATAAAATCACAGCGGTTAGCGAATTCACAGCCTTTTGTGCATTCGGAAGGAGAAGGAGTGGAACCTCGTATCGTCTCCAACCTCTCGGCTTTCCCATGGCCCAAAACTGGTACTGACCGAAGGAGAGCCTTGGTGTAAGGGTGACAGGGATTATGGAAAATGCGTTCTACAGGTGCGCGTTCGACTATTCTGCCCATATACATCACGGCCACTTCATCCGCCGTCTCTGCAACCAAACCCATATTGTGAGTAATCAAAATGACCGCTTTGCCTTGCTCATCCTTTAGGCCTTCCATCAGCTCTATGATCTGCGCCTGAATGGTGACGTCTAAGGCCGTGGTTGGCTCGTCGGCTATTAGGAGATCTGGGTTACATATCATGGCGATTGCTATCATCACACGCTGCTTCATTCCGCCAGAAAATTGATGTGGATAATCATCTATCCTTCGAGCCGGGTCCGGTATGCCAAGGCTTGCAAACATCTCTACGATACGCTCGCGAGCTTCTTTTTTGCTCATCTTGAAATGTTGAAGAAGATTCTCAGCCACCTGATCTCCAACTCTGTATACAGGATTTAAAGATGCCATGGGATCCTGAAAAATCATGCCTATCTTTCTACCGCGGATCGCTCGCATCTCCTTACCAAAAGGCTCTAGGTTATGTAAATCATAATTATTGTCTATATCATGAAATATAGCCTCACCGCCTGTCAGTCTGCCATTCTTTGGAAGAAGACGCATCACAGAGTGGACCGTAACGCTCTTTCCGCAACCCGATTCCCCAACGATGGCAAGCGTTTCTCCCTGCCGCGCAGAAAATGAGACTCCTCTAATTATCGATATATCTTCGTTGCCAACGCGGAAGTTTGTCTGCAAGTTTTTGACCTCAAGAATAAGTCTGCCTGGCTGCATCTTCTAGGATACCTTCTACAGATTAGGATCGAGCACGTCGCGCAGACCATCGCCTGCGAAATTCACGGCTAATACAAAAATCGAAATCACAAGGCCTGGAAAAAACCACATCCACCAGTAATTCCGAATTACTTCAATCGACCTCGCTGCATTCATAATATTGCCCCAAGTGGGTACGGTGATCGGAACTCCCAGCCCCAAAAAACTCAATCCCGCCTCTTGAAGGATATAGTTAGCAATATTGATTGTAGTAGCAACCATTATCGGGCTTATCGTATTAGGCAAAATATGCTTGAACATGATGGATAAATCCGAAATACCGAAGGCTTTGCATACTTCCACATAAGTCTCTTCCCGAAGCGAAAGGAACTCATTACGAATCATCCTAAATGGCGTCATCCAACCGGTTATGAAGAAAATAAATATAAGATTGTTTACACCCTGCCCCACAAATGCCACAAGGATCAGCACCAATATCATGTTAGGGAAAGTCAAGAATATCTCTGAAAGCCTTACAAGAAAGGCATCGATCTTGCCCCCGAACCAACCTGCAATACAGCCCAAAATCATACCTACCGCAGAGCCAAGTATAGCGCCTACAACGCCGACATAGATCGAAATTCGACCTCCATATAGAACCTGTGCAAACAAGTCTCGGCCCATTTTATCGGTGCCCATCAGATGTTTCCAGCTCGGTGGCTTTGTCATATTTGTAAAATCGATCTTAGAAGGACTATAGGGAGTAATGAAGTTTGCGAATATCGATGCCAATATCATCGCTATCGCTACAATGGTACCTATCATCGCAAGCTTATTTCTAACGAGCTTATTCCAGCTCCTGAGAGCTAGACTTGATTTCGTTATTCTCTGTTGATCCATAATTGGCAACCCCTTCTATCGCTCGAATCGTATTCTGGGATCGAGAAGCGCCATAAGCAGATCGACTAGAAAACTTGCAAGCAGCATTGCCGCCGCGATCATTAATGTGGTCATCATTATGACTGGATAATCGCTTGCGGATACACCTTGGAGAATTATTGCACCAATGCCAGGCCATGAGAAAACTGCCTCGATCATAACCGATCCTCCCACTAGAATCGGAAGGCGGAAAGCGAGGATAACCAATGTTGGGCCTAAGGCATTTCTGAATGCATGCTTGATATACACTTTCCACTCAGGAATGCCTTTTGAGCGCGCAGTCTTTATGTAGTCCTTGTTCATTACATCTAACATCGAATTGCGTGCATATCTGAGAAGAGCAGCTGTCATAGATATTCCAAGAGCTAAAGAGGGCAGAATTATATTAGGCACATGGTCCCACCATGTTTTATATCCGAACTCTATCCTACCGCCGATGGGCAGCCAGCCCAGCTTTATAGAGAAAAATTGAATTAGGATTATCCCAAAGAAAAATTGTGGAATAGAAATGCCAACGATACCTATTATTCGGCCTAAATAATCGATGATTGTATTCTGCTTTATAGCTGAAAGTATTCCAATTCCAATACCCAAAATGGTCGATATTATGAGTGCAACAAGCGAAATCTCGAAAGTAGCAGGCAATTTCATTGCAATGATTTTGGAAATGGAAGTACCATCGACAATGCTGTAGCCAAAATCTCCTTTCAGTATATTGCCAAACCATCTACAATATTGAACATAGATTGGATCATTTAGCCCAAGATGTTCTCGCAATGCTTCTAGATTAGCTGCATTTGCCGCCATATCGGGAGAAGCTAAGTAGCTTATAGGGTCGATTGGGGAAAACTGAATGCCAACAAAAACTATAATGCTTATGATAATCAGCATCGGAACGATGGCGAGCAGTTTCCTTATAAAATAGTATAACATCTCCAAAATACCCAAAAGAAATCAAATTAATAATTCTCTAAAGAACGATGTGTGCAAGAGACAAGCCCTCACACACATCGCTAGAAGTCAATCACTCAAAAAGGTCGAATATAATTTATTATTTTACTTTATCTCCCAATCCTGGAATTTGTAATCCCAATTATACCAAGGATTGCCGAATATACCGGGTGTCTTGACTTTGGCTGTATTCACATAATAAATATTCTGCAGAATAAAGAGCGGCAATTTATAAAGATATTTCTGTTCGAGCTTTTGCAAGTCGACCAGTATCTCGTTGCGTTTTACGGGATCAGTGGTCTCGCGAAGCTCGTTGACCTTTGCATCGAAATAACCATCTTTCCCTAGAATGTTCACAAAATTCACGTTGTCGCTCGCATATTCACCATACCACTCTTCAAAACCAAAGGCAGATAGACCTTTAAGGGCTATGTCATAGTCTTTTACCTTATATAGTTCTGTTGTCGCATCTCCCTGGAATTTTTGGACATCTGTCTTAATTCCTACTTGAGCAAGGTATTGCGCAATGGCTGTCATAAAATTGATCGATGTCTGATCTGCATAATAGAAACGCAGCTTAAGAGGCTTGCTGAAATCGAAGTTTGCTTCTTTGAGCAGCTGTTTGGCCTTTTCAGGATCGTAAGAATATACCTCACTACTCTTATCATAGGCTGAGTGGCTCGTAGGAACACCGGTATAGATAAGTTTGGCCAATCCAGGATATAAGCCTTCAGCTATTGCCTTTGTGTCCATAGCATACATAATAGCTTTGCGCACTCTTATATCTGACATCGTCTTGTTGGGCACACCGTTAGCATCCTTGATATTCTGGACAAAATATCTGTAGAAGGTGATATCCACTGGATATGCAGTAAATCCTTTCATTTTATTGAATTCGGATATCTGATCGGTAGCATTGGTGTTATAGAGGTCTAGCTTGCCAGACTGAGCGGCCACAATTGGATCGGCCATAGCGGTGAGCACAATTCGTTCGATTTTTGGTTTTGGCCCATCGTATTTCTCATAGGGAACGAATACCGCATAATTGCCAGGATTGAATTCTTGGAGCTTGTACATACCGTTTCCTATAGGATGAGCCCAAAATGACGCATTTTGGAATTCAAGAGGGTTGACATCCTTTAGAAGATGCTTGGGCATGATCGCAAACTGACCAAGCACGCTTATAGCATTCCCGACTTTTGCATCGAGCTTCATGGTGATTACATCGCCTTTCGCAGTAAGTCCGGAAAGGGACGAGGCTTTCCCTGCAATAAAATCAGACGCTCCTACTATATGAGAAAAAACGCCTGTATATATTGCATTGACCTGTGCGGCTTTTAGCGCTGTTTGAATACTGAATACAACATCATCTGCGGTAACTGGAGTGCCATCGTGCCAACTTGCACCTTTTTTCATTGTGATCGTATAGGTAAGTCCATCCGAAGAAATCTGGTAGCTAGAAGCGAGATCTGGCGATACCGTGGTGAGCGTAGGATCAGGCAAAAAAAGACTGCGGAACATGAGCACTTTCCATAGATCTCCCCTATTTACCCACGGATGATCCAATTTCGTGGTCATTGTTGCGCCAGTCGTAGGAGTAAATAGATATAGCGTATTGTCAGCTGCAAACGCTGTTCCTACAAAGGTCGCAAACAATATCAGCGCGACAAGAGCGATCCGCGTTTTTTTCATATCGAACCTCCTTAAAAATTACTTTCGCCGTGATGATCAAGGCATTTTTAGACCAATTATTCTAAGTAGCGAACTTAGATCTCGAATAATAGAATGTATCCAGATTTTGAAATTGTCAAGATCGGAATGCATACTTCTTCGACATTTTTTCTTTGATCAGGCATACAAGATTTCTATCATTATTTATTTTTGGGCCTTTAGCCGAATCACAATTATGCGTTTATGCAATATATTTGAAAATATTATTTATCATTATAATTTAACGATTTAATGATATTTTTTGATTTTCGATAGGATCTTTTCGCTATCAATTCAACCTACATTTTAGAGGAATATCCTATTTTCGTTGACATCTAATAAATTTCAAAGTAGTATACATGTCATGCGCATAATTCCAATTAAATCCGGACTATTTGAACCCAAAAAAGCGCTCACGCCTTGCTTCACATTTCAAATGTCCAAACCCTGTTCAAATTATTTCAATCTGGTAATATTGAATAATTGTCAATGCCCAAATCAAAAGAGGAAACTGCTATGACAGTATCGCGCATATATGAATTGAGGGATTTTTATTATCGCGAGCTCACGGATGATGTTCTGCCTTTCTGGCTTTCTCATGGCATAGACAAGGAAAAAGGCGGCCTTTTAGACTTTCTAGATCGGCAGGGACAACCCCTTTCTACGGATAAGGGTGGATGGGCACAGGGGCGTGCAACTTGGATATTCTCTGCTCTCTATAATGATCTGGAACCTAGAGATACTTGGCTCTCTGCCGCAAGATGCTGCGCTGATTTTACAAGAGATAAAGTGCTTGCTGGCCCCGAAGGTCGGGCTTATTTCGAACTCGATCGGAATGGAAACCCCTTGGTACTCAGGCGATATCTATTCTCCGAGGCATTCGCAATTATCGGCCTGGCGGAGTATTCCAAAGCCTCAGGAGATTCATCCTACCTTAGAAAAGCAATAGACACGCTGGCAGTATACGACCGCTTTAGAGGAAAGCTCGAGCCGAAAATCAATCCAGCGCTGCGCCCAATGAGAGGCCATTCCGATACAATGATAATGATAAATGTCTTTCAAGTTCTTCGAGATGCAGATCCAGAGCATGCCTCTATCTACTCAAGCAGAATACAAGATCGCATAGAAGAGCTTTTCCGTTATTTCGTAAAGCCTGAAAAAAAAGTCTTGCTCGAGACAGTAGGTCCAGAGGGAGAAATCACAGAAGGATGCGAAGGACGCACAATTAACCCCGGTCATATTATCGAGACCTCCTGGTTTCTTATGAGCGAAGCCCATTTTACAGGTGATAAGGCTCTGATGAAAAAGGCTATCGATCTTCTTTCCTGGTCGCTCGAGCTAGGATGGGACACCGAGTTTGGTGGCTTGTTCTCTTTCCTAGATGCCGAAGGAAGACAGCCCGCACAGATAGAATGGGATATGAAATATTGGTGGCCTCACTGCGAAGCTATTATCGCTACACTTATGGCTTACGTATTGACTAAAGACAGGCGCTGGGAACGATGGTTCGAAACGATCCATGAATATACATTCTCTCATTTCCCAGATCCGGTCTATGGAGAATGGTTCGGATACCTGCATCGCGATGGCTCCATAGCAAATACTGTAAAAGGGAACCATTATAAAGTATGCTTTCATATTCCGCGTTGCATGCTCAAAGTAATCAGCTTGCTAGATGAACTCCCAAAGGATGAACTCTCAAAGGAGGAGGTTTCCGATCCAATCCTGCTACGCATATAGGAGGGATCTAGACCCGAAACACCATGACAGATATCGCCAATAATGTCGAAGAACTCTATTCAGTTCTCCGCCGACGCATTCTTGATGAGTATTATTTTGCCGGACAAAAACTTTCCGAAAACGCTCTGGCAAAGGAATTCGAATGCTCTAGAACGCCAATCAGAGAAGTGTTCAAAAAATTAGAGCAAGATGGACTAATTGTTGTCAGACCAAAATCCGGTAGCTATGTTCGCATTTATTCAGGCAAGAACTACCTCGATCTCATAGAAGTAAGGGCTTATCTCGAAGGCTTAGCTTTTAGGCTCTCAGTCGAGCGAGGAGCCGATACATCAGAGATGGAAGCTCTCAATAGCACAATGGACGATATCATTGTTACGGCTCCTATCGACATGATGACGTATGCAGAAGTCCATTATAGGTTTCACAGAGAATTTATAAGAATGTCTGGTAACGAATTGCTCGAAAACTTCTTCGAAAGGCTCAACCTAAAATCTTCGCACCTTTTTCTGCAGACCATGAACCCAGAAATAGCTCGAAAAACCCAGGAAGAGCACTGGCGCATCATAAATCTGGTAAAGGCACGAGATCCAAAAGGCGAAAAGTTCGTTATTCAGCATCTCTGGAAGAAAAGAGACTATCTGGGGTATTAGGCAGTATTAGGCAGAGCAAAGAAGGGGGATTAAAACCATATCTTCTATAGCACGACTTTGAAATTCTAGATTCAACTGAACTTAGGTTTCAATTCTCGATATATGCTTTAAATCCAAGATTAAGGATTTTGGCTTCGCATAGAGCATCCGCAGGATTCACCTATTATCAGTTGGCTTGGAATAAGAATTTCTTGCAATGGCATTTTCGCTTTTGTTTCGATAAGAGATAGAAGCATTTCTGCAGCCGCTAGGCCTATTCTCTTTTCGACCTTTTCGAGTGTTGTAGGACAGGGAGTAAGGGCATCGATTATGTCAGGATGTTCGAATGATGCAACGGCAACATCTTGAGGAATCAAAAGATCCTTCTCTCGAATTGCCTTATATCCGCCAAGAAGTAGCTGAGTGTTACCGTAGATAATCGCAGTTGGTCTTGCATTTCCTTTATGCTCGAAGAGATCCTTGGTAGCTTCATAACCACTGTGTATTTCCCAATCTACTGTTCGCTGGGTGCGCCAGCAGAAACCTGAGCTCGATCACCATGTCATTTGGATAACTCATAATGAAGATCGAGGCGCTTGCGGCTTCCATCTTCCTTCAACAGCAGGCCCTACAGGCTATATTAATGAGAAGAATCTTGGCAATGTGAAGCAACTCACTGCTGGTTGTAATATCACGCTCCGCTATGAATTTGGTTTTGCTGACAGATTAGAGGATGTGCCAATAATATGCCCTAATAGCCGCCTATCAAATGTGGGCTGAGCCGATGGGCAAATATGTTTCTGTCGCCGATACGCTAATAGGCGACTATCAAGCATGAGCCGCAAAACTTAGGAGCAATAGGAGAAACCATGAAAGACCAGCCGATAGATAAGGGCAAAAAACAATGGGTCTATCCAGATCTCGAATTACCGCCGCCGGGCGATTTCCCGCTCAAAGGGCATGAATCCCTCATTATTCTAAACATGAACGATTCCGATGCATCTATCATCATTACACTCTATTTTACGGATAAAGAACCTGTCAGCTTGCCAGCACTCACCGTAAAAGCTCGCCGAGTTCGATGTCTAAGATTGGACAAGGAAGAAGAAATTGGAATCCAGCTACCACGCGAAACTCAGTATGCCCTTCGCCTCAACGCAGATATTCCAGTCGTCGTGCAATATGGACGATTAGATACACGCCAACAGAACATGGCTTTCTATACAGTAATGGGATATTGCAGCTGATATTATATTGCTTTGGACTTCTTTTCTCTCCTGTTTCTTCCCCTTTTACGTGGACATTTTATGTTACTGCTCACCTAATTCGGGAAACACCCAACCCCTCACAGACAATCCTACCCAATTGTCCAATTTCTGAGATCCATTATAATCGTCCTTAGGCTCGTACTCCCATGTTAAGCGGAATGTTAGCCAAACGCTCTTCGTGAGCAAAATTGTATAGTATGTTGGAGATACTAAGATAAGGAGATTTGCAATGGGTGCGAATGAAAACGTATATCAGATAAAAATACGCATTAAGCATGTGAAGCCAGCTATTTGGAGGAAATTTCTAGTTGAAGATAACATGAAATTGCCAGATTTTCATAAGGTCATACAAACAGTTATGGGATGGACAAATTCTCATTTACATCAATTTGTTATCAAAGACAAATATTATGGAGAACCTGATGAAGATTCATTTGGAGAAACAATTGATTATAAGAACTTAAAACTAAAAGATGTTTTAAATTTTGAAAAGCAAAAAATTATCTATGAATATGATTTTGGTGACGGATGGGAACACGAAATAGTATTAGAGAAAATATTCAATAATCGAAATATTGATAATCCAATTTGCTTGAGCGGGAAACGGAATTGTCCACCAGAAGATTCTGGTGGTCCATATGGATATATGGACCTTTTGGAAGTGATATCTGATCCGACGAATGAGGATTATAAAGAAATGAAATCATGGATAGGAGAAGATTTTGATCCTGAATACTTTGATAAAGAAGTAATAAATGAATTATTAGCTACAAAGGATTATGGATGTATTTCACTATTGGATTGAATTGACCGCCTGCAAATGGATACAAGAGAGGTATAGAGGAAATATCGTAAGACAGAGAGAGGGGCTATGAAGTATCCACTGGCACTCAAGACGAAGGTGCTATGTTTATTCTAAGCTAGAAATCCCCAAAAAAATCGTGAAAAATTCCCCGTTTCTATTCGTCAAGAGCACCCCTCCTTTTTCTTAAAGCGCCTTCTTGAAGATGCTCTAAAGGACTGCACACCCCGCGTTTATTCTTCATCGCGACATGTGTATATATCATCGTCGTCTGCACATTTGAATGCCCTAATAGCTCCTGAATCGTACGGATATCATAGCCATCTTCCAATAAATGTGTCGCAAAACTATGTCGCAAGGTATGCGCCGATGCCATCTTCGTGATACCTGCTTGCGAAATTCCTTCTTTGTTTTTTTTCTGAATCACCGAAGGATGCATGTGCCAATAGCTAATTTCGCCGGTACGAATATTCGTGCAAGGACTTCGTGCAGGAAAGAGCCAATACCAACTCCATTCCTTCGAAAGCGAAGGATATTTCCAAGCAAAAACCTCGATCGTATCATGGTCAAAGTCGATATCCTTCACCCTCAGCGAAAGACACTGCTCTAGCAAATCGTGCGAAACAGGACAAGAAGCGCATTAAGCGCCTGATCTTGTGTCGCCGCACTCACATGTACATCCAAGGCAAGATAACTCAAAAACGCGCGCAGATGATCTTCAGTGATAATATAGTTGCCTTTCTTGCCTTTTGCTTCTTGTACAAGCTTTTTGCGCCACACAAAATCGAGAAATCGATGGGTCTATGCAAGATATGCCTTTTCGGTGCGCAGTGAGCGATGCTTCAGCCGAATAACTTCTCGAACATGCCTCATACACTGCGCTGAGAAATAATTCCAGGCCGTATCCGCGTCCGGAAGCTGAGTCTGTGTAGGCAACGGCGAACTCGGTGGAATAGGCGCTTGAAGCCTAGTCGTAGCAATAGAGGAGTTTGCCAGTGTTGCTGTACCTGTTTGCCCCTTTTGGTCAGTTTCATTTTGGTTTATATTCAGAATTTCCTTATCTTGCCCTATATCGAGGTACATCATAAACACTCTCACCGATTGGAGTGCCCAATTCACGACTATATCAGATTTCCTTTTGCATAAAAGATCATAAAATGCTTCGATGGCATGCTCACGGTATTGCTCCCATTGGGGAAACATTGTACAAAACCTCTCAACCCAATAACAGGTCCATTTAGCTTTTTTGATGCCAAAATGGCATTTCTCAATTCAAAATTGCATAAAATCGCTTCTATTATAGTGTGACGACATAAAAGCCTCCCTATCCTTTATGGAACTGCGCCATGAACCATGAAGCTAACCGGCATTGCACTTTGCCTAAATGCTCCGTTAAAAGAAAGCCTTCTAGGCAAGTACCAAAGAGCGATTGAAACAAAGCAGCTAAGAAGCATAGGCACAAAAGCACAGCAGCTACTTTATTGCTTATCATGCTTCTACCAAATACGACGCAGAGAAACTTATTCACGCTTCAAAACTGCCTAACAATTCTTGCGCGAAGCTTATTGCGCTTTTGTTTATCTGAATTTCTTGATTGTTTTCTTATAGGGTTTTCTGAGGTAGAATATGTTAGACGGACCCTTCGGCCCGAGGATAAATATATTATTAATAAACCAATACGATTAGTTTTATAGTATAGTTGTTTAGTTCAGAGAGGTTTTGATTATGAGTGACACTAAATGGTATGAACTTAATATCGAATTAAAAGATATTAAACCGCGTGTTTGGAGATCATTTACAGTCGATTCTAATATTACATTATCTAATTTGCATAAAGTAATTCAGACAATTATGGGTTGGTCAAATTCACATCTTCATCAATTCATTAAAAATGATATTATATTTAGTTTACCAGATGAAGAAGGTTTCATTGATAGTATTGATTATAGAAATATAAGACTATGTGAAGTTCTAAAAAAGGTAGGAGATAATATTGTTTATGAATATGATTTTGGTGATGATTGGGAACACGAATTAAGACTTATAAAAATAAGAGATGATATTGATTCAAAATATCCAATTTGCATTAATGGAGAACGTAATTGTCCACCAGAAGATTGTGGCGGAGCACCTGGATATGAAGACTTATTAAAAGCATTAAAGAATCCAAATAAGAAGGCTTATAAGGAAATAATAGAATGGATTGGTGAAGATTACGATCCTGAAATATTTGATATTAATAATATAAATAAACTATTAAAGAAAAAAGATTACGGCTGTATTGATTTAGGCTAAGTATAAAAAAGGTAATTTAACTAGAGGAAAAAGCGGCTAACAACTGCTTCAACTTTACAACGCTATGTCACGGAAGTTGCGCTCGCTACGCTCGTACGCAACTTCCGCGCCATTAACGCGTTGAAAGTTAAGCAAATGTTATGTTGATAAAAATAGCTTTTCGAGGTCACATTCGCATATTTCTGGTACACATCGCTACAACATGTACCAATCTTTTAATATTTAGTATATTAAACTTGACTCGTGTACCAAATTCATAGATAATGGGATATATGAGTAGTTTTAATCCTCGTAAGCCTAATAATTCACTCCCGCTTCTGCCTCCAGATAATGTCACTATTGAAACCATCGCAATTCTAAAACAAGAAACAAACGCTGCTGCCGCCCTCGCTGAACTGAAAGGCCTCGCGAATATCATCCCCAATCAAGCCATTCTTATTAATGCTATTGTGCTTCAAGAAGCTAAAGACAGCTCGGAAATTGAAAATATAATCACCACTCGAGATGAACTATATAAAGCTCTTTCAACAACACTTAAAAAATATGATCCCGCAACAAAAGAAGTTATGTACTATCGAGAAGCATTGAATGAAGGATTCCTAAAGGTATCCCAACGAAACCTTATTTCTTTAAGTGACATCATTCATCTTCAGCAAACCATTGTGAAAAATGATGCGGGTATCAGAAAACTACCAGGGACCGCACTCGTCAATGCTACAACTGACGAGGTCATCTATACCCCACCTTCAGGAGAGGACATCATTCTGACCTTAATGACAAACTTTGTCGAATACCTCAACAATGCAGAACGGTCATTAACGAAACTTGCAGTCCTCCATTATCAATTCGAATCAATACATCTTTTTTATGATGGAAATGGAAGAACTGGCAGAATCATTAATATTCTCTATTTGCTCCTTAAAGGATATCTCGACATCCCCATCTTGTGCCTCAGTTCGTATATTATAAAGAATAAAGCACAGTATTATAGACTTCTCCATGATGTGACAAGCGAAGGAGCATGGGAACCGTGGATTTTATTTATATTAAAAGGGATTGAAGAAACATCTTATGAAACAATCATTAAAATAAAGCATATAAAGGAACTTTTAGAACAAACAATAGAAAAAGTAAGAAAACAAGCACCCAAAATCTATTCAAAAGAACTTGTTGAAACATTATTTGTAAATCCTTATTGCAAAGTAGGGTTTGTCACGAAATCCATTGGAGTAGAGAGAAAAGCAGCCTCACGCTATCTGCACCAATTAGCTGATATTGGTGTACTTGCTGTGTATAAAGTGGGTAAAGAAAATATCTTTATAAATGCAGCACTGATAGATATTCTGAAACAGTAACAACATAACAATCGCGTTGACTTGACATTGCTGTTGTCACGGTTTGTGCTTCGTCACTTCGTTCCGTACAAACCGCGCCAATGACGCGTTGCATGTCAAGCCAATGTTAGACGGACGCCTCCGGCGCTTAAATATAAAAATATGTTTTGCAAATCAGAATTGTTGGGATTTATAATAAGCTACTATCATTGTTTGCTTTTAAATCATTTTTTCTTTTCAATAAAATAAATTATATGATATTCATAATACATTTAGCCTTATATGTATAAAATACAATAGAAATCTTACTCATGAGAAACCTTAAATACGATTATTCTTGACTTTTAGTTATACCATGGTTATACTAATTGTATGAAAACCGCTATCTCATTACCAGATCGACTCTACAAACAAGCCGAAAAAGTCGCCAAATCGCTCGGCATCCCTCGTAGCCAGCTTGTCGCGAAAGCCCTACAAGAATTCATTTCTCGTCACACACAGGACCATATTACAGAGGACCTCAATAAAGTGTACTCAAACCAACAGCAAACAGCATTTGATTCAACCATAGAAGATGCTAGTATTGAGAGTATAAGAGAGCTCACAAAAAATGATGCGTGGTGAACTCTGGTGGGCTGATTTTGGACTTCCCTTTGGCAACGAACCTGGTTTTAGGCGTCCGGTTCTCGTCTTACAAAATGACTCGTTTAATAAGAGCAATATCAATACCATCATCATTATTCCACTTACGACGAATATCGCGCTCGCTGAAGCACCAGGGAATGTAGTCGTGCCGAAAGAGGAATCCAAATTATCTGAAGACTCAGTACTGGTTGTCTCACAACTTTCTGCAATTGATAAAAAGCGACTTATTGAGTATATCGGTACGATTAAAAAACAAACACTAGAAGAAGTAGAAGAAGGAATAAAACTCATCTTAAATTTGTAACGCATTTCGTCTAACAAACGCTTGAACCAGACTCGCCTGTTGTCACGGAGTTTGCGACTCGCTACGCTCGTGGTAGCAAACTCCGCGCCAAGTTCCGGCTCGCTGGTTAAGCGCACGTTAGCCGGACCCTCCGGGCTGTGATACTATTATGTCAAGTTATGCAGAAGTGATGAATATTTTAGTTTAATAAGGAGTACAAGATGAGTCAGAATTATTACTGTAAATGGTGTGGAACCAAATATCCAAGTGTATCTAGCTTAACAGGAAGTTCTTGCTCAAGAAATCCTACAAAGGGCGGCAGGCATGAACTTTATGAAGGTTCTGAAAAATCTCAATATGTTTGTAAGTATTGCGGAACGAAATATCCATCTATATCTAGTATGACTGGAAGTTCTTGCAGTCGTCATCCCAATAAAGGTAAACACGAACCGGCTTTATAAGAAATTTCACTTCTGCATAACTTTTAGGAGAATAATATGAATTATTGGCTACATAGAATTTCGCATTTATCAAATATATCTTATCCATTCCTTGAAAAAGATTATCTGACAATAGGGTTTTCTGATTTTTGTGAAGCTGAGTTTTTAGAGAAAGTATCAGATGAAGAATGGGACTACTTAGAAAGCCAGTTTGATGATATGTGGGGTAATAGACCAAAAATTAGGTATAATTTGTGGCGATTCTTAGCAGAAATGGATAAGGGTGATTGGGTTATAGTTCCAAGTTGGGGAACTTTCTCAATTTATGAACTAAAAAATAGATATGCACTATTGGCATCTGACTTAACGATAAATGTACCAGAAGTAGATTGGAACGGGAAGAAAATAATTAGAGACAATGATAATAATATGTTAAAAATTGAAGGTGAAAAAGAATACTTGGATATTGGTTTTTTGCGAGAAGTAAAGTTAATTGCCAAAGACATACCAAGATATGAATTTGCTGACTCTGCTTTGACATCGCGTATGAAAATCCGTACTACTAACGCAAATATCAATGATCTTGAAAATAATATAAAAAAGGCTTTATCAGCATTTCAAAGTGATAAACCAATTAATCTTAAAGCACAAATAATCGAAAAGTCTGTTGATATTTGGCATTCTATAATTCTTGCAGAATTAAATGATGATAAGTTTGAAAAACTTGTCAAATGGTATTTCGATCAGATTGGTGCTAACGAGACTCTAATTCCAAGTAAGAACTATGCAGATAAGGTAGGCGATGTAGATGTAATCGCAACATTTGAGAATATAAAAACTATTATTAATGTGCAAGTAAAATACTACAAAGGAGAGACTTCTGATTGGGCTATTCGGCAGATTAAAGATTTTTCAGAATCAAAGGAAAATATGTTTGATGGATATAGTAGGCAGTATTGGGTTGTTTCTTCATCAGATACATTTTCAACAGAAAGTTATAATCAAGCAAAAGAACATAATATATTGTTAATTGATGGAAAACAGTTTGTAAGAATGTTACTTGATATCGGCATAGAATCATTAGAAAAATTCGTCTAACAACTGCTTCAACCTGACAATTCCTATTGTCATGGTTTGTGCTGTCGCTACGCTTGGCACAAACCACGCCAAGCCCTTCGGGCCGGAATTGCAGGTTAAGCAAATGTTAGACAGACGCGCTTTCGAGGGCGCAAAATAAAACATTATCCTTATATGAGTTATAATAGATATTAGGATTGTCGAGCATTCTTGACAAATTGCTTCAATATGAATACAATTGAAGCAAGAGGTGTTTGTATGGCAAAGACTATTACAGTACGGCTTGACGAAACGACTTACGATATATTCAAAAAAGCAGCTGAAGGCCAAAAGAGAACCATATCCAATTATCTTGAGTATGCAGCTTTAAACTTCACAGTAAATGAATCTATTGTTGATGATGAAGAAATGAGAGAAATACTGACCTTTGAGAAAGATCTTAAGAAAGGCTTAAAAGACATCTCCGAAGGAAGGTATAAAGTAATTGCCTAAATATAAAATTGCCGAGACTGAGACTTTTGAGAAAAAGATCAATACTCTAAAGTACAAGTTTTTATATAAGAAGATAAAAGAATACATTTATCCTATATTAAGAGAGAATCCATATTTTGGACCCAATATCAAGAAACTAAAGGGTGAATATAGAGAATTGTATCGGTATAAGATTGGAGAGTATCGGCTATTTTATAAAGTATCAGAAGAAACGGTTATAATATTTATAATTGATATAGAGAATAGAAAAGACGCTTATAAATAAAATTGTCTATCAACCGCTTGAACCAGACTCGCCTGTTGTCACAAAACTTGCTTCAGGCTTCGCCTGGCAAGTTTTGCGCCAGTGGCGGCTTCGCTGGTTAAGCGCACGTTAGGTGGGCGCCACTGGCGCATTAAAAAATGAAATGCAGTACTATTTCTTAGCTTTTATTGTATTGTATCAAAATTTACTAATATCGTGATCGTATTTACCCCGAATAGGACATTCATCGTCAATTTTCGCTCATTACATTGTCATTTGACATATTCAGTCTTTATAGAGTATTATATTAAGACTGGAGGATGTTATGAACAGCAATCTTAAAGATACTATTAAACCTATCTCTTACATTAAAACCAATGCTGCTGATATGATGAAGTTCATCAATGACAATAAAAGCTCCATCATTATTACTCAGAACGGCGAAGCAAAGGCGGTCTTAGTCGATATCGACTCCTACCAGGAAATGAAAGATGCCTTTAGCCTCTTAAAAATTATCAAACTCTCTGAAAAAGATGTCACAGCAGGTAATTATAAAGATTCTACTACTGTCTTCTCTAACCTCAGGGCGAGCCTTTCGAAATGAGCGCAAAGTACTCTGTTGTTTTTTCTCGGTACGCGGAAGATGATCTTTCTGAAATTATTACATACTATGCGGCAAAGAACTCACAATATGCGCTGAAACTTCTTGATACTCTCGAAGCCCGAGTACAAGAATTGCACGAATTACCCGCACGCGGAAGAATCATTCCAGAACTTGCCCAACAAAACATTTTAGAATATAGAGAATTAATTGAAGGAAACTATAGAATCATCTATGTAATTCAAGACTCTTTAGTAGTTATCCATGCGATTCTTGATAGTAGAAGAAATCTTGAAGAATTATTGATGAAAAAACTCATGAGATATTATTCATAACGTTATTTTCACCTAACATCCGCTCTAACCAGACTCGCCTGTTGTCACGGTTTGTGCTAGGTCACCGACGCTCCCGGGCACAAACCGCGCCAATGGCGCAATGCAAGTCACGCGCACGTTAGGCGGACGCTTCTTGCAGGAAGGGGAAAAGAGAAGGTCTCCTGTAAAGAGAAAGATAAAGAGAATGATAAAATCTCAAAGTGATGTTATACTAAATGCTGGCTCGTTTGCTGGAAAAATATATTTAGAAAAGTAATTGATATTAAATCGGATCAAGGAGTCTACATATCGAAAACAAAGAGACAATAATTCACGATTTTAATCTAAACTTAATCTGTAATTATTTTGGAAGGTTGGAACGACAGGGACCTGGTAGCCCCGAATCTACTATTAGGGCATTGAGTTTTATTGACAATCTTTCATGTGCATCAGAAATCGCGGATTTGGCCTGTGGAACAGGTGGTCAAACTATGACGCTTGCACAAAATACAAAAGGAACCATTACTGGGCTTGATATTTTCCCTGATTTTATTAACAAATTTAATAAAAATGCTGAAAAGCTCGGTGTGCAGAATAGGGTAAAAGGTATTGTTGGTTCAATGGATAATCTACCGTTTCAAAATGAAACATTTGATGTTATATGGTCAGAAGGGGCTATTGCCAATATAGGTTTTGAAAGGGGCTTGAATTATTGGAGAGCATTTCTAAAGAAAGACGGCTATATTGCGGTAACATATGAGTCATGGTTTACCGATGAACGACCTGCTGAAATTGAGAAGTTTTGGGTCGATGCTGTGCCTGAAATGAGTACAATAGGGAATAATATCTCAATCATGCAAAAAACCGGATATAGCCTTGTTGCTGCATTTACATTGCCTGAAACCTGCTGGACAGATACCTATTTTCTTCCACAGAAGGCAATACAAAAGGCATTTTTAGAAGAAAATGCTGGGAATAAGGCCGCAGAGGCGTTTGTTGAATATATGAAGCATGAAGCTGAGTTGTATTCAAAATACAAACAATATTATGGATATGTTTTTTATATTGGTAAAAAAGTATAAGAGCTGAATATCCATAAAAAAATTTATCGACCGCTTGAACCAGACGTGCGCTTTAACCAGCACGCATCGCGCCAACCTGCTCACGCAAGGCGCGCTTCGCTGGTTAAGCGCATGTTCGATGGGCGCCTTCGGCGCGCAGGATTAGTAAGTGCTCTGGATATACAATGTATACTCAACTTGCGGATATACATTGGCTATTATTTTCTTAGGAGATAGCCATATAAATCATTGTTCAGAAATGGGGAAACAACCTCGGAATAAGGATCCCCTCTTCCTATGTGAAGGAATTTAAGCTAAAGAACGGGAATCCTGTTGATATTGTTGTAGAGGAAGGGAAGATAGTTATTGTTCCCAAAAGAATTAGCTTAAATGAACTCCTTGCAGAGGTTACTGAAGATAATCGCCATATAATGAGCCCTACGAGCACGAAAATACAGCTTATGCATTCGTTATATGGGTTCAATGCTCCTTCAATACTTAAGCTATTCGTGTCATAAAGCCAATCTAGTTCTCGATTAGTGCTCGACAAATCGATAAGTGCATACTAGGATACATTTATGACAAATAAGATCGAATATCTCGACAGGATAATGGACAAACTGGGTGAATTAAATATTTATAAAGTCATTCTTTTTGGTTCCTACGCAAATGGAAGCGCGGATGAAGAAAGCGATATCGATTTGATTGTGGTTTTGGACGAAGATTATGCTCCCAAGAATTATGATGATTGGCTCGAAATTAAGATGAAAGTAAGAAGAGTCCTTCGAGAAATCAACAACGATGTTGCGCTCGATTTATTAGTCTATACGAAGCCTCAGTATGAAATGATGAGAAAAGAAATGAATTCATTTCAGAAAGAAATCCATGAAACGGGAAAAATTCTCTATGAAAAAGCAAGCTAAAGAATGGCTAAAATTTGCCCGGAATGATTTGCAATCAGCGAAAGTATTAGTCAATTAAGATCATCTTACTACAGTTGTAGCTTTTCATGTCCAGCAATGTATTGAAAAGTCATTCAAAGCAATATTAGAGCTGTATAATGAGAAAGTACCAAGAGTCCATGATTTGAGGAAACTATTGCAACTATTGAAAGATGAAGGGATTAATATAGATTTCAGTTTAGATGAAGAAGTACTCGATCAAATCAACCAGGTATATATCGATACAAGATATCCGGGAGATTCTAGTTTATTGCCAGAAAGCGAGCCTTCAAAATCTAAAGTCATAGAGTTTTTGGATGAAGCGGAAAAAATATATAACATAGCAGAACAAAGAATTGAAGAATATTAAGAAAAATGAGCACCATATAGCAACAACATTGACTTGACATTGCTGTTGGCGCGATGCAAGTTACGCATTCTTTGGGTCGCGAAATGGATAGATAAATGAAAGACATGATTGATAAGACATATCTCCCTTTTACTGCAGAGGAGCTTAAGTCCCACTTCATCTCTGATGTCGATGCGCAGATTAACTACTATCAAAAAAGTGCATGTCGTTATCATAAGTTCATGCAGGATCATCCGGATACGGTGGGTATTCCGCTTACAGCGGCAAAAAAACCTCGGCAAATCGAAAAGGATGAGAGATTCTGGACGATTACTGCGACTAAGAATGTATTTGATCATCCATTATGTACAAGAATGCTTACGCATTTATTATCCAAAACATTTGGACCGAACCCGCCGATTTATGGACTGGGTAGTTGGGATGAGTGTTTGGAAGGCGATCTTCGACTTTACTTTGAAGCTTGTCTGTCGTCTCCTCAAAGTTATGTGAACTGGCTACGAGCAAATTTAAAGCGCCGTCAAATTATCCCCTATGTTCTGGACGCTGCTGCACGAGATAACGAACGAACTCTTGAAGGAGCAACGCACGTTGATGCAATGTTTATTAATTTAAAGAATGGGTTCGCTTGGTTGATAGAGGCAAAGGTTCTTTCCGATGTGTCCTACTCAATCTCATTCGATAATTATCGGAATCAGATTGCGCGGAATATTGATGTAATGTTGGACAAAACTTCCCTACCCGGCTCGGGATTGGAAAGCAGAGACCCTGGAAAAAGCCTTTTTTCTCTTCTTACTCCGATGAGTTTCAAACAATATCCCAGTTCACGGCTCTATGGATGGCTTATGCAAGAATATAGGAACAATCCTAATGCGTTAGAGCGAGACTTGCCCCATCGTAAAGAGATGAATTGGGCTAATTTGCAGCAGCGCATTGGGAAGACACAAGGTTTCTGCCCAAAGGAACAAATTTTAGCCATGTGAGCGATACGCGGATTAGAGAGATCCAAAACTGGATGAATAACTATCCACGAAAGATCCTTGGTAGTCATACCCCTTTGCACTGCTTCAAAGAGGCTTTTGGATTCAAGGATCAAACAATCGAACTATTGGAGGCATGTTCATGAAACATCAACAACAGAATCCTGCCACGCAATTAAGTGGACATTTCTCTTTACAGGAGACCTACTGATCATCTCAATTCTATTTATTCTCATAACAACGTTTTGAAGCTTTTCTACGACCAGTCTAGATTACAACGTTGCGAACGCGATTCTGCTCTATTCAATCTCTTTTGCTTTATAGCATATATTGACAAGAGTAAGATTGTATTCTATAGGCTCTTTCATATAGCGAGCAAAATTATAAAAGACCGAGGAAAGAAAATTGCAAAATCCATTCTATGTGCCTTTGTCTAGAAAGAGTGCTTTCCTTTTTGGCATTGTAGTATTCTGCCTTATTGCACCTTTTGCCTTCGCTCAGGAAAATCAGACAAGTCAACCGGATAAGAACGATTTATTGAGAGTCTCTCTCAGCGCGTCTTTGGTGGTCACTAACACCGACGAAAAAGGAGTCGTGCGCGAAACCCTGCAACCATTGCCCGACAAGGTCTATCCTGGCGATGTCATTCAATACTCGATAACCGCAATCAATACTTCTACCGGCTGCCCTTGTACTGACATGCTCAAAAATATCGCGCTTATCGGCACAATTAACAAAGGCACCGTCTATATTGAAGAATCAGTGACTCTTCCCCCTTTGGCGATGTTCTCGATCGATGGGGGTGTGAGTTATCATCCTTGGCCTATCAGCTATATCGTCGAGACTGCAGATGGCTCTGAGACAGTCAAGACGGCTACCGCGGAGCAATATACCAACATCCAATGGATTATCCCTCCGCTTGGGCCACAGGAGCGTCTTACAGTCTCCTACAGAGTTAGGGTTGAGTGAGAGACAAGAGTATAACTGTGTTTTGAATTGGGAACTTTGAAGGCAATGATCATCTCTTTTGCGCCAGAGAATAAGCTATGAAAAGAAAAGCAAGCTTTCTAATTTGTTTGTCTTTACTTCTTGCTGTAATGACATCCTGGTCTGAGAATGGAGAAGCACAATCAATCTATCCTGAGAGCGTCTATGAACTTTTAGCGAGCAAGCAAGATATTATTCTCATCGATGTACGTACTCATGATGAGTATGTAGCAGGTCATATTCCAGGGGCCATTCTATTCCCAGTAGCAGATATCAATAGCGAAAGTGCGGCAAAGATAATCGGTCCTGACGTTACAAGAATGGTGATCGCATATTGCGCATCAGGAAATAGAAGCAGAACAGCCACCTCGCTCCTTCTTGACCTTGGATATATGAATGTATGGAACATGGGGAGCCTTTCTGCATGGCCTTTTGAGATAGAACATGGAGAGCCCCTGCTCGTCCCTTGACTCGACTGAAACCTGCCATAATACAAGCGCTCTTTATTGGTCGTTAGGAAAATGCCTCTCTAGCTGACTTTTGAAAGAGCCTGATAAAAGCTATGATTGCTCCTTTTTGCTCTTGCGTAAGCACGATAGGGCGCGCTATGGTGAAAGAGTCATGATAAATGTGCCTGTGCTTGCCAAAATTCTCGTCATTTTTGCGCTTATTGTGATTGCAGCCTCTAAGCATGTGCACCTAGGCCTTGCTGCTGCAGTCGGTGGGATTCTCATCGCGCTGTGGCAAGGAATGAATACTGAAGGGATTGTCAATGCCGCATTGATGGAGCTTACCAATCCTGATTTGATATTGCTGGTGCTCCTTTTGGCAGCTATTATGACTTTTTCTGAAGCGATGAAGATCTCGGGGGCGATGAATGTCTTTTCCAACACAGTCGCTAAGGCAATGCCTTCGCGCAGGATAGCGCTCGGGGTAGTGCCATTGCTCATAGGAACCCTGCCTATGCCAGGCGGGGCAATTATTTCGGCTCCGCTGGTTGGTGCATTGAATGATGATGATGCGCGAGGGCCGGAGGCGCTTTCTGCGGTGAACTACTGGTTTAGACATATCCTCGAACTCGCGTGGCCGCTTTTCCCTGCGTTTATTTTAACATCGGGGCTGACAAAACTTCCTACGCTCACGCTGATTGGTCTCAATATCTATGCGCCAATTGTGCTCTTGATATTGGGTTTTCTGTTTGTGCTACCAAAGTCGAGAAATAATTCTGAGGGTGCCCATGGCTCGGCAGATGCGATACCTTCTCTCCCGAACGCGATTCCTTTATCTATGGCAACACCTTCCAGCTGCGGGAGGGCTTCAGCGGACAGCCTTTCTGGGAACTCGATCTCTATAGGGGAAAAACCATCTATTGCAGAGGTGCTACATGGCATCGCGCCACTTGGGCTCGTGCTCGGTACCTATATAGTAATCGATGTGATTTGGGAAGCACTGACCAAGAATATATCGCTTAGCGCTGATGTAAAGGTTCTCTTGAGTCGCTATGTGCCGATCTATATCGGGCTTCTTATTGGCTCGTGGTATCTTATAAAAACCTCAGGTGGAGCCTGGATATTCAAGCGCAGCCTAACAAAGTCGACGGTCGACCTCATTGCAGTGGTTATCGGTATTCGCGTCTTTTCTGCGCTGATGACTTCCGCAAATCTCTCGAATGAGGCTTCCTTGGAGCTCGCTAATGCAGGGATTCCGGCTCTTGTCGTCATCGCAGTTCTGCCATTTATTTCGGGTATCGTAACGGGCGTGGGGATGGGGTATGTCGGGTTATCAATGCCTATCGTACTCGCGCTCATTGCATCGTCGGGAATTCCATTAAAGGCTGGGGTGATGATTGCGAATGCCTTTGGTTACACAGGAATGATGCTTTCGCCACTTCATGTCTGCATGGTGGTGACCGCTCAGCACTTTAAGTCGTCACTGATAAAGGTGATTCTGAAATGTGCTTTGCCGCTCGCAATTTTTCTCATTATTGTAATTGCATATGGCGCCCTATTGATGGCACTGATGAGATGAGGTTTTGAAGAACACTAATCGCCGAACGAAGTATTCAGCGATGCCTTTTCCACATTTCGCTCTTGTAACTAAAGCTCGAACAGGAATGGATCGATATATATCGAGAAATCGAATGATACTTTGTCTTTGGGCTCCATCCTGAAGTGCTTTGCCCTAGCAAGAACACCATAGCATGCTATCTCGGATTTACTGGAAAAAGGCCTTCATCATCAAAAAATCTGTGCATTTTGCGCAATCTCAGAGGTGAAATTAGCAAGAGTGCGAAATACTATTTTTGAAATGTCGGAGTGAGAAATGTGGTCACCGAAGTGGAGTGAAAATTTTCATCGAAGCACCTATTCTTTCTGCCAGCGCATATAAGCCCTTGACAAAATCCAAGACTAAATGAGATATTATATCGATATCAATATGATATCATTAATTCGAAAAAGGGAGGCCATTATGAACCAAAGTCCCCTAAATGAAGAAAAGTCAGCACCAAGCTTAAGTGGCATGACGATGCTTATTCTCGATGTCTTTCTTATGATCGTGACCGTTGCTGGTTTTGTTTTTGGAACATCTTCGGGAAAAACGGATGCGGGTACGATCGTGCTCATGGTTGTCTGTGGCCTATACGCATTCTTGATCGGGCCTATTCTCTTTGCTGGCCTCAAGGTCCTTAAGCCTAACGAAGCAATGGTTCTGACGCTCTTTGGCAACTATCATGGAACGCTAAGAGGGCCTGGCTTCTTCTTTGTAAATCCCTTTGTTGCATCGGTTTGTCCTTCTAATGTACAGCTTTCATCGGGATCCATCCCCCTTCCAATAGGTGAGACGGGTTCTAGCAGTGCTGCTCACAAAACCCATGGTGCCTCTTCCAAACAAGCTTCCAAAAAAATATCACTCAAGGCCATGACTCTCAACAATGAGAAGCAGAAGGTCAACGATGCCTTAGGCAATCCTGTGATCATCAGTATCGTAGTGATATGGAGAGTCGTCAACACCGCAAAAGCCGTATTCAATGTGGACAATTATTTCGAATTTCTCTCTATTCAGTGCGACTCCGCTGCGCGCAATATCGTCAGGCTCTATCCCTACGATGCTTCCGAAGAAGAAGGGGAAAAGTCCCTTCGCGGAAGCTGCCAGGAGATAGCAGAGAGCCTTAAAGAAGAGGTCCAGAAGAAAGTGGACATGGCAGGGTTGGAAATATTGGAAGCGCGGATCACTCATCTTTCTTATGCTCCCGAGATTGCTGCCGCTATGCTTCAGCGTCAACAAGCTTCAGCTATCATTGCGGCTCGCCAGATGATCGTAGAGGGTGCCGTAGGCATGGTCGAGATGGCTCTTGCTAAATTGAGCGACAGGAATATCGTAAACTTGGACGAGGAACGAAAAGCTACTATGGTCAGCAATTTGCTTGTCGTATTGTGCGCTAATAAGGATCCGCAGCCAATAGTCAATACTGGTTCTATATATTAGGGTTAATGCGTTAGAGTTAGGAGATTAGAACCAAGGGGTTAAGGTCAAGAGGCATGATTTAAGAGGCGCGGCTTTGAGAGGACTTTGGGAATCTAAGTCGAGGGAAAAGTATGGAAGGATTGGAAAAAGATAACGAGAAGAAACAGATCCTCCTTAGACTCTCTCCGACCCTTTGGAAAGAACTGGCTGCATGGGCTGCAGATGATTTTCGCTCCATAAATGGCCAGATTGAGTATCTCTTAACGGAATGTGTGCGTCAACGTAAGAAGAAGAAAATTGAATAGGATACTGTAAGGAGGTCAGCTACGATAACCGTCGAGAAAATATGCAAGACCTACGAAAGCATTAAGGCTGTGGAAGGTTTATCCTTCGAAGCTGTGCCCGGTGAGATCTTTGGTCTTATTGGCCCTAACGGAGCGGGCAAAACGACAACGATCCGTATGATAATGAACATAATCGTGCCCGATTCGGGGATCATTCGCTTCAATGGAGCACCTTTGTCCGAAGCAGACAAAGATCACATAGGCTATTTACCCGAAGAGCGAGGCCTGTATCGCAAAGCCAAGTTGGGCGAAGTTCTGGAATACCTCGCTGCCATCAAAGGAGCAAAGGCGAATGAATACCGTCCTTCCATAAATGCATGGCTCGAGCGATTCGGGCTCTCCGAATGGAAGAATCGCAAGATTTCGGATCTATCCAAGGGCATGGCGCAAAAAGCGCAATTCATTGCGACAGTAGCTCATAATCCTTCGGTTGTATTATTCGATGAGCCCTTCTCCGGCCTTGACCCTATGGCACAAGACGATCTCCTTTCCGTAATGGTCGAGCTAAAGCATAAGGGCGCGATAGTACTCTTTTCTACTCACATCATGGAGCACGCTGAAAAGATCTGCGAAAAAATCCTTCTCATGAATAAAGGCAAGGCCATAGTATATGGATCGATGGCTGATATCAAGGCGCAATATGGGCGCAATGCGGTTCAGCTGGAATTTGACGGAGATGCTTCTTTTGTGCAGAGCCTTGATTTTGTAGACTCAGTGGTGTCCTATCCGCGCTGGATCGAAGTCGAACTAAAGGAAGGCACCGACTCCGACCTTTTATTTAAGGCTTTGGCAGGCAGGCTCAAGGTTCGGCGCTTTGAAACAGTAGCCCCATCCTTGCACAAGATATTCATCCATCTGGTAGGAGGAGAGGAGATTGAGAATGGGTAAGCTAAAACATATTATTCGGCATGAATTCAGGCTCACCACTGCAAACAAAGCCTTTGTCATCCTAACCATCATTGGGCCTTTTCTCATCTTTGCAATAACTGTCCTGCCCACTTTGCTCGCTCAATCTTCGAGCCCAGTAGCATCGGATAAGCCGCTTGCCCTCTTCGGTGCTCCACCTAGGGTCGAACAAGCTATTTCAGCTGCATTTTCCGGCATGAAACTCCAGGTCGAGCACGTCGAAGACATAGAAGCAGCTAAAGCTTCGGTAATCGATGGTTCTCGAGTTGCCTTGCTTGAACTGGAGGCGGGATGGCCTGACACAGGAAAAGCTATCTGGTACTCAAAGAGCAGCGCAGAAATAGGATTATATAGCACGGCTTCAGCGGTCTTAGAGGCTGTAGCGCGCGAAGAGCGAATAAGGGAAAGCGGAATAGACCCAGCTCTGGCAGCAAAGCTGCTCTCTAAGCCCACTTTCGAGGTAATAAAGCTCGAAAAGGGAGGCGAGGAGAAGGCTCAGGGCCAGGGAGATCAGGCCTTTCTCGAGACGCTTATGACAGTTCTAGTATTTATAATGTTGCTCTATATGACTATATTGCTCTATGGCCAGATGATAGGGCGCTCTGTTGTAACCGAAAAAACCTCGAAGACCGTGGAGATTATGCTCTCGAGCGTGACGAGTCGAGATCTCATGATAGGCAAAATATTGGGTTTGGGGCTCGCCGGTATGCTTCAATATGCGGTTTGGATATCGATGGCGTTTGTCCTCAACCACTTTCTGGGGCCGCTCTTCGGACTCGCTTTGCCCGTGGCAGTATCTATGCAAAATATGATGTGGCTGTTCGTTTTCTTTATCCTGGGCTTTTTTCTCTATTCCTCAGCATACGCAGCTTTGGGAGCAGCCAGCGAGGATGAGCAGCATCTGGGGCAGATAGCATGGCCATTATTGATGTTCTTGATAATACCAATGGTTATGCTCAATACGCTCGTGACGAGCCCCGATTCAACGGCTGTCGTAATCATGTCGTTTTTTCCACTTACGAGTCCTATCGTGATGCTATCCAGAATCCTTGTTGCATCGCCTCCAGTATGGCATCTAGTACTTTGTATTGGCATCCTTGTTGCGTCGATTGTGGGCATGATGGTATTTGCAGGAAAGGTTTTCCGAGTTGGCATACTCATGACAGGGAAAAGGCCTAAGCTCAAAGAGGTGTTGCGCTGGGTAAAGGTGAAATAGGGTTTGGTTTACACATGAGGCGATTGTGTTACAAAGTTATCTGGCAAGTTTTGAATATTGTGTGATATATTCCGGCCGTCGAAAATATCATCCGGCAGCTGTATTGTTTTTCTCTTACCGTTCCGCCCCGACTTGTACATATTGAACAGGTTCAAGCGGAGCGCGTTCGTCACGACGCAGAAGCTCGACAGACTCATCGCGGCGGCTCCGAGCATCGGATTAAGCACGATCCCGAATGCGGGTATAAGCGCTCCCGCTGCAACCGGTATGCCGATGATATTATAGATGAACGCCCAGAACAGGTTTTCCCGAATGTTCGTAAGTACCTGACGCGACAGTTTGATTGCGGCCGGAACATCGACAAGCGTGGATTTCATGAGCACGACATCCGCAGCGTCGAGTGCGACGTCAGTTCCCGCGCCGATCGCAACTCCGGTGTCGGCGCGCGTAAGGGCAGGTGCGTCGTTTATGCCGTCGCCCACCATCATCACTTTCCCGAACGCCGAAAGCTTCGCGACGACGGCGTCCTTGCCGCCCGGGAGCAGATCCGATACGACATGTGTAATGCCTACCTGCTTCGCGATGGCTTCCGCCGTACGTCTGTTGTCGCCTGTGAGCATGACTACCTGTACCCCGAGGGCGTTGAGTTTCTGCACCGCGTCGGCGCTGTCCTTTTTTGCCACATCCGCAACCGCAATAATTCCGAGCATTTTCCCGCCAGCTGCAAAATAAAGCGGCGTCTTTCCTTCGCCGGCAAGCTCCATACCGCGCTGTTTCATCTCGTTGCCGAGCAGCCGCTGGTCTTTCATAAGCGCCGCATTTCCGCCTGATGCCGGAACGCCGGCGACAGGAGCCACAGCTCCGGAATCATTTCCCGACGGTGGGACCACTCCCTTTACGCCGTACCCAGGCAGCGCGGTAAAATCCTCCGCAGGGCTGTATGCAATATTTTCCGCCCGTACTTTTTCCAGCACTGCGCGTGCAAGGGGATGCTCGCTTTTTTCCTCAAGCGCACCTGCAAGCGCAAGCAGTTCCCGTTCAGTTACTCCGTCCGCGGGAATTACGTCCGTCACTGTGGGCTTTCCTTCCGTGACCGTACCCGTCTTATCAAGCACGACTATATCAGTCTTTCCGGCAGCTTCAAGCGCGGCGGCCGTCTTAAACAGAATGCCGTGTTTTGCGCCGAGCCCGCTTCCGACCATGATTGCCACGGGCGTCGCAAGACCGAGCGCACACGGACAGCTTATTACGAGCACGCTGACTGCACGCGCAAGCACGAAGCCGAATTCTCCTCCGGCAACAGCCCATATTATTCCGGTAATCACCGAAAGTACAATAACGATGGGGACGAATATGCCCGACACTTTGTCTGCAAGTCTTGCGACAGGCGCTTTTGTCGCGGCGGCGTTTTCAACCATGGTGATTATCTGGCTGAGTGTCGTGTCGCTGCCAACTTTCGTCGCCGTACACGTAAGAAAACCGTTCTGGTTGAGCGTCGCCGCGCTCACGTCGCTTCCGGCCGACTTGTCGACGGGAAGACTTTCGCCGGTAAGCGCTGACTCGTTCACCGCGCTCGTTCCGCTAATCACTTTTCCGTCTACGGGGATACGCTCGCCGGGGCGCACGATAAACGTATCGCCGGTCCGCACCTGTTCCGCAGGAATCGTAAGTTCCTTTCCGTCGCGGATGACGTGCGCCGTGTCGGGAGCAAGATCAATGAGACTTTTGATTGCGTTCGTCGTCTTTCCTTTGCTGTACGCTTCGAGTGTTTTCCCGACAGTTATAAGCGTCAGAATCATAGCTGCTGATTCGAAATACAGATCGTGCAGATACTCATGCGCATCATGCAACATGCCGGAAAGCATGGCACCGGTTATAAGAAAAAGAACGACAACACTATATACGACCGACGCTCCGCTGCCCAGCGCGACGAGCGTGTCCATATTCGGTGCGCCATGAACAAAGCTTTTGAAGCCGCTAGTAAAGAAACGCTGGTTTATCATCATGATTGCTAATGTCAAAAGCAGTTCGTATAACCCTATTGCAGCTGGATTTTCGCTGAATACAGCGGGAAGCGGCCACTTCCACATGAGGTGTCCCATCGAAACATACAAGAGCGGCACAAGCAGAATCAGCGAAGCGATAAGCCGTTTCACGAGACGCGGCGTCTCGTGATCATCGAGCGCATCCCGTTCAGAAGCCCGCTTCCTTGCCGCGTCCGCAGCGGACAAACCTGAGTCCACATCTTCGGGCGCCGCACCGTATCCTACCTTGTCCACAGCAGCACATATCGATTCCGCCGAAGCGGGAGATGCAAACTCAACGCTCATCGAATTCGTAAGAAGACTGACGGACACGCTCTTTACTCCGGGAATCGCGGCAACCGCCTTTTCGACATGAGCGCTGCACGCGGCGCATGTCATTCCGGTAACAGAGAATTTCGTCATATGTATATCTACCATCCTTGAAAGTTATTACTTCCTATTTCAATTTTCTAATCAGTTCGAGGGCTTCGTCGAGAATCTGCATGTTATCTTTCTTTATTTCTTCCACGACGCATGTTTCGAGATGGTTCCGAAGAATGATATACCCAAGACTCTGAAGCGCACTTTCAATGGCCGCAACCTGCGTGAGCACATCGCCGCAGTACCGGTTGTCGTCGAGCATCGTTTTTATGCCGTTGAGCTGCCCTATTATACGGTTAAGCCTGTTCTGAAGTTGCTTCAACGTCTGTTCTTCGCGCGGAGTGTTTTTGTAGCGGCAGCTCACACAACCGCCTTCATCCGCTACCTGCGGGACGTTTCCACCAGCATCTTCATTCATTTGGCTGCCTCCTGTCTTTTATATACCCCCATGGGGTATCTTTTCGTTTAGAATAAATATAATACCCCATAGGGGTATCTATCAAGTACAAAAGAAAAGACGTCCCAAAAGGCGTATTCCCCACCAGCATTACGGCTCCACCCACGCCGGCAATTCTTTGCCGAATCCTCTGCATTCCCGGTCGCCGAACAACTCTTAATAGGCGCATCTGTACAAAATGAAGTTTGTGTTTACCAAACCAGAGATTCCAAGGTCCTACTTCAAATACAACAAGCGCCTGTTCGGAGAAGTGTCCAAGTTGCCATTTTTCTTGTTCTCGGAGTTTTTATCTCTGGCAGCAAGGCCATCTCTCTAAGTCCCAAATAACTACGGAAATGCCAAGGATGGATGCGAAATCTGTAGAAGTCCCAGATACTTGGGCGAAGCTTCGCAGGCAAAGTCGGGCACGACTTTTGCAGAAGGTCTACGAAGTGGATCCAATTGTCTGGCCAAAATGCAAGGGGACAAGGAGACAAGAGGACAAAGTCGGTGGTGGCGCTAGCCGTATTCATGCGATTTTTTGAATTGTACTAAAACAAGGGTTGACGATAGAAGCAGACTAGATTTATTTTTTGTGCTGGCGTTACCGAAAAATTTGGAAGGAGCAGTCCTTTGGGTAGCGGGATCGGTTGCAGTTCGGGGCAAACGCGAATTCCATCCAAAAACCGCAAAATTCCAGAAATGACAGTTCCTATGAATAAAGATTTTTTGTTACCGCTCTTAAACATTTTTTATGAAAGATCTTATGAGCTGGATCTGCACGGCTTTTGTGATTAGTATTATCTAAGGAGGATCGATGAAATACTTCGAAGCTCTTGTTGTTGGTGCCGGGCTTGCCGGCAGCACCGCGGCACGTATTTTGGCCGAACAAGGCCGCAAGGTTCTGGTGGTCGAAAAACATCGACATATCGCCGGACATTGCCACGACGCCAGGAATGAAGCGGGGATTACCATTCACACCTATGGGCCCCATATTTTCCATACCAATAACAAGACCGTGTGGGATTTTGTGCATCGTTTTACCGAATTCCGCTATTTTCAACATCGTGTGCTTTCTTACGTAGACGGTCGGTTTATTCCATTTCCAATTCAGGCGGACACAATCAACGAGCTTTTTGGAACGAGCATTGCAACCCAAGAGGTTTCGGATTTCCTTGCGGAAGAGGTTCGGCAATCGAAATTTCAGACTCTTCCCGCTACCTTTCGAGATGTGGTAGTGTCCCAGGTCGGAGAACGATTTTATTCGCTTTTTTTTGAAAATTACACACGCAAACAATGGGGCCTGGATCCGACACTGCTTTCCGCAGAAGTTGCTTCGCGAATTCCGGTACGGACAAATCGAGATGGTCGCTATTTTTCGGACCGATATCAGGGCATACCGGCGCACGGCTACACGGCAATGGTGGACGAAATGCTCAATCACCCCAATATCAGCGTTCTCTTGGGGCTTGATTGGTTCAATATCAAGGACGAAATAGCGGCTGACCTTACTGTTTTTACGGGAGAACTCGATCAATTCTTTGACTATAAGCATGGAAAGCTTGAATATCGATCGCTCGATCTCGTTTACCAGACTTTCGATCAAGAGCGCTACCAACCCGCTGCCGTGGTCAATTATCCCAACGACTACGATTGGACACGCATTACAGAGTATAAGTACTTTCTCGAAGAAAAATCACCTAAGACCACGGTATGCTTCGAATACCCAAAGGCTTCTGGCGAGCCATATTATATCGTTATGACAAAAGATAATATGGAAAAACGCGCTCTGTACATGCAGGAGGTCGAGACTCTGGAATCCCAAGGGCACTGGCGCTTCATTGGCCGGCTTGCAGAATACAAGTATTACAATATGGACCAAGTAATTGCGGCTGCTTTGCAGAAAATAGCTGGAGTGTGAACAAGTTGAAAGACAAATTGATAACCGGTATCTTTAACGACTCTTTTGCTCCAATCACCGATGGCGTAGCCATGGTTACCAAGCAATATGCGTTGTGGCTCAATAGAAAGGCGGGTCCTTCTTGCGTCGTCACAGTCGATTCATCCGATTATTATGACAACGAGGAATTCCCTGTCTATAGAATACCTTCGGTAGCCTTGGCTGCTCGGCCGCCCTACCGAGCGGGGATCACCATTCTGGGCGAGCTTGCGGAGAAGCGCTTACGCGGCGGAATCTTGAAAGAAAAACTCACTATAAACGTCTTCGACATACCCTTCGATCTTGTGCATTCGCATTGTCCGTTCGCTTCTGGAATGCTAGCACAGAATATTGCGAGGCGTCGGGATATTCCACTTGTTACTACCTTTCACACCAAGTATCGACCAGAATTTGAACAAGCGCTCAAGGTCAAACCCCTAGTTGCAATCGCCATGCAGTATGTGCGCGAGTATTACAAAAGGGCGGATTTCGTCTGGGTACCAAATAAAGAAACAATTCCGATTCTTCGCGATTATGGATATTCGGGCGATCTCGAGGTAATGCCGAATGGCACCGACCTTTTTGCCGATGTCTCCGAAATTCCTCTCTTGCGACAAGAAGGTGGGGTACTTCTGAATGTTCCGGACGACAGGTTTGTTTTTATCTATGTTGGACAGCACATACCAGAGAAGAATGTAGACCTGATTATTGAGGCGCTGAATGTTCTTGACCAAAGAGGTATTCCTTTTAAGATGGTCTTTATCGGTGATGGCAAATATCGTGGAGCAATGGAGAAGAGGGTCGGTGAGTTGGGTCTTTCCCAGAAAGTGGAATTCCGCGGCATTGTGCGCGATAGAGAGGTCATAAAAAGAGCGTACGCCCGAGCAGATCTAATGCTCTTCCCTTCTCTTTATGACACATCGAGCTTGACAATAAAGGAAGCGGCCGCGCTCAATCTGCCGGCCGTCGTAATAAGGAATTCGCCCACCGCCGAGGGTATCGTTGATGGTCAGAATGGCTTCTTGGGCGATAACGACCAGCGCGATTATGCCGAAACTATTGCACGGGCGATTCAAAACGAGTCGCTGCGCAAGGCAGCAGGCGAGCAAGCGAGAAGTACCTTGTACTCTTCCTGGGAGTCCGTGATCGATATCGTACAAAACCGATATGCCGAAATTGTCCGCTCATGGCATAGGCGCTAGGCGTGCCATGGCAAGCAAACCCTCGCGCCGCACAGCAGTAAGGCCTTTTTGGTCAAGATAACAAGATAACATGGAAGTAAGGTCCAAAGTCTCATTAGTGTACCTACTTCAATTTCGATTTTTCCCAGGGGAATGGGCTAGGCTTTGGTTCATGGACCAGCCCAACCCCAGAACATTGTTTCGAGCTTCAAGAATTCAAGGTATCAAACTCATAGTTGCTGCCTTATTGGCGTGCAGAACGGCGGAATCGTAAAGAGGCAGATCGTATTCTTTTATCAAAAGCCCAATTTCTGTACAGCCCAGGACAATGCCTTCGGCTCCTTGGTTTTTCAGTATGTCCATTATGCGCAAATATTCATTCTTGGACCTTTCCTTGACGATGCCTTTAACGAGCTCGGAAAAGATTATGTTGTTGATGACCTGTCGGTCGTTCTTTTCTGGCACGAGGACATGCAGCCCAAATTTCGATTCGAGTCTTCTTACGTAGAAATCTTCTTCCATGGTGAATATCGTACCAAGCAAACCGATTCTCTGTCGGCCATCGGTTTGGACAGCCTCGCCAACGACATCGGCAATGTGCAAAAGTGGCAGGCCGACTTCCTTTTCGATGTTGTCGGCCACTTTGTGGACGGTATTGGTACAAATCACCAAAAAATCGGCTCCGGCTGCTTTGAGCGCTTTTGCCGCCTTTATGAGTTCCACTTCAAGTTCCGCCCACTTGCCCGCGTATTGAAGCTCTTCAATGTTCTGGAAGTCGAAGGAATAGACAATGCACTGGGCAGAATGGTTCTTCCCGAGCTCGGCGTTAATCCTCGAATTGATAATTGAATAATAGGTAGCCGTCGATTCCCAGCTCATGCCGCCAATCAAACCAATGGTTTTCATATTTATCACCTTCTAGTCAGACTCCCCTATAATAGAAGCAAAGGGGCTAGAGTCAATGGTTTTAAGGCCAAGGATGTTGCGGTCTTCGCAGGTTGAGGGCGATCTCCACTTGTGAGTGCGCACAATTCTGTTTAGACAGCCTGATGTTGATGAGCTTTTTTCTATATATAATTATTATAATTAAGGAAAACGAATGTGGACGACAAGAATGGGAAAACAGTGAAAAGCGCTATCGTTGTGGGTTGAGGAATGGGCGGGCCAGCCGCTGCCGCAGATCTTGCAAAGGCCGATTTTGCGTACGAAGTCTTCGAAAAGTAAAGCCAGGCATGGGGCGAGATTGGCTTAACAGAAAAGGATTCATTCCGATTCGATCTTGAGCCGACCATTGCCATGATGCCAGACATCAATCGCGAGGTATTCAGTGAGCCACTGAATCATGAAAAATAGCGGGTCTCGTTCTGCAATGAAATCCAATAGCCTATTTTCAAAGAATGTGCTATCTTTGGCCTTGGTCGTTGGTTGTCCTTTTTTTGTTAGTTTAGATAACAGCATTTTGGAGCTTCCAATGACCTTCTTCAACTACCAAATTGCAAACTTAATTCTGCAGTATACGAAGAGATAAACGAATTTAATGAGTATAAGTATGGAGATTTAATGGAAACAAAAACTGAAGTAGCTAGAACGCCGTCATTTTTGAACGCTCAAACTCCTGCTGAGATGCGAAGAGTAATACTGAAATTGGCTATGCCTGCAATGATTGAATTTGGCCTTATGATGCTGGTCCAGGTAATTGATATGATTCAGGTTGGAGTCTTAGGGCCCTGGGCTCTTGCTGCTACTGGTTTAGTTGCCCAACCGACCATGCTAATATTTTCCGTGTTTAGTGCGTTAGTAGTTGGTACTACCGCACTTGTTGCGAGAGCAGCTGGTGCTGGCGACAGTGAATATGCTTCACGTGTGACGAGGCAATCTTTTGTGATAGTGATCACTATGTCACTTATTACAACCGCAGTTTGCATTCCCGCCTCAGGAAGCATAGTAAGATTAATGGGAGCAGATATAGACACAATTGAGCCTGCAACAATTTATATGAAAATAGTGATGGCAGGCACAATATTTACTGTTGGCAATATGGTGTTGGCAGCTGCATTGAGAGGTGCAGGCGATATGGTAACACCGATGATTTCTAATTTGATTGCAAATGCATTCAATCTATTTGGCAATTGGGTACTTATTAATGGAAAGCTTGGGTTCCCAAGATTGGAGGTGGCCGGCGCGGCAATAGCTACTACATTTTCAAGAGTTATAGCGTTTTCTATTACGCTTCATGCAGTTTATCGCAGAGATAGATTTATTCATATTTCCATTCATGATTCGTATAAAGTTGAACCTGAAATACTTAAAAAAGTTTTGACTATCGGACTCCCTGCGGCAGGAGAGCAGCTTATTATGAGGGGTGGAGCATTGCTTTTTGCAAGATTAATTGCTGGATTTGGCACTATAATGTTTGCTGCTCATCAGATAGTAATAAATATAGACGGGTTGTGTCTCGTGCCTGTAATGGCTTTCCAAATGGCAACAACAACACTTGTTGGTCAAGGTTTGGGTGCAAAAAATCCAGAATTTTCTAAAAAAGCAGCACGTCAATCAACAATCGTTAGTGTTAGTATTATGATGCTTATTGGAGTGCTGTTATTCTTTTTTGGCAATTATGCTGTATTTGTTTTTACTAGAGATAAACAGGTGATCGAATTTGGAGCAAACGCAATAAAAATACTAGCAATATCTCAACCAATAGCTGCAGTTTTTTCGGTACTTGGAGGAGCCTTACGCGGTGCCGGAGATACCAAGTATACCATGTATATAAGTGCAATTGGAGTGTGGGTTGTACGGTTAGGACTTGGTTATTTGTTGGCGGATGCTCTTGGTCTTGCACTCATAGGCGCATGGATTGCTGTTGTTGCCGATATGCTCGTCAGAGCACTGCTTGCCCAAAGAAGATTTTCAAGTGGAAATTGGCACAAAGATATTAAGGTAGGGTAAAATTAGAGGCCGTATTTATTGGTAATGTCAACAATCTTATAGCACATTTCCCAGGCCGCCCTTATCTGGCTTTATGCCGAGCATCTAGGATATGGTAGCCGATTGTTTCTTTGAATAAGAGATCCATGTTCATGTATCGCAGCGTATTCAATTTTCGTCCCGAGATGTATCTCAGGCGTCAACGACAAGCATAAGTTCTGAGTTTCTCGGCGACCGCATTGGCTTTCTCCAATTGGGTTCATGGCGTCACCCCTTCTTGGTCAAGCTTGGTCTGGTCACTGAACTTAACCAGAATAGGGTGTCCTTTTTCAATTTCTCCAAATGTGCAAAAAATAGAATACGTATCAATCAAAAAGCTATTGCGCAGCCTAAAGGCGAAATAGGGGTTGATCTATGCATGAAGCGATTGTGTTACAAAGTTCTGCCGCTAATCAAAAGATTTTGACATGAAAGAAATCTGCTCTCTTGACATAGCGCAAGGCAGATGCGCTATCTTTATAGCACAATGCTTGATAATGAGCAGGAAAGGGACAATGAGGGAGGGACGCAGGATTCAAAATCCAATCTGAGCCATCTATTCAGAATCGCTCTCGGATTTGCAGTTGTCTCCGCACTCATTCTAATATACTTGCTTGTGCCCAGATCAGGTCCAGCACCCAGGATCCTGGCCGGAGGCCTGGCCAGCGGCCCTTCCATGATAGTGCAAGAGCTTAGTGTCCTTCGCTCTGCTTATCCAGGTATCAAGATCGAAAACACCTTCGATCCAATAAAGAGCGATTGGAAAATTATCATCAGCAAAGACGATAAGACGATGGAGCTTTACTGGGCAGAGGGACGGTATTTGCCGGAAAAGCTTCTTGCCTCAAAGGATAGGTATCGTAGACTCATTTTCTATATACCTGATAAGCTCGTCGATCCAGCCACCTTGAATCATGATCAAATCGAAGAAATCCGCGCCTTTGGCTCTTCAGAGAGTCGAGAGACGGCGCCGATATCCGCAACTTCTTTTTTTGAAGCAATCTATGACACATCCACGAGAAAAGATGTCGAGCGACACATTACAAAAACAATGTTCCTCGGAAAGCAAGTGAGCGTCCACGAGGAGATTGTGGAGCTTCTTGCTCGAGTTGAAGAGCAAATCCTTGCTGCGGCCCAGACCGATGATGCAGTGAAAGCTTTTATGAAATCGATAAGCTCCATCGAAGGCTATTCCTGGCGCCAGATACGCGATACCAACGGCATTTCCTTTCATAGTATGGGCCTCGCCATCGATCTTTTGCCTCGCCGATGGCAAAACAAAATTATTTACTGGAATTGGGAAAAAAATAAAGGCAATGAAGATTGGATGCTCATCCCGCTGTCCGAACGCTGGATGCCCCCCAAGCGGGTTATCGATATCTTCGAAAAAGAGGGCTTTATCTGGGGTGGCAAGTGGACAGTCTGGGATAATATGCACTTCGAGTATCGGCCTGAGCTTATTCTGGGAAGAGAACTTGTAAAGCCCTAATTGCAGTACTTTCCCTATGCATGAATCAGATTGATGCATGCATCAGATTGGTTCATTGATTTCATTTTCAGCCACGATTTGTGCGGGAAAAGCTGTCCAGGAAGCTCTGCGAAATTCGGCCAGATCCAAAATCGGGGAATCCCCTATCTCTTTATCGACTAGGCAAATATTGGTCTCCTATAAAGAAAAATGTCCACTTAATTGCATGGCAGGATTCTGTTGTTGATGTTTCATGAGCAAGCTTCCAGTAGTTCGATTGTTTGGTCCTTGAGTCCAAAAGCCTCTTTGAAGCAGTGCAAAGGGGTATAACCACCAAGGATCTTTCGTGGACAGGTATTCATCCAGTCTTGAATATCTCTAATCCGCGTGTCGCTCACACGATTAAAATTGGTTCCTTTGGGCGGAAACCTTCGAATAATGCCGTTGTGGTTCTCACTGGTCCCCCGCTCTGAAGAACAATAGGGATGAGCAAAATAGAGCGTTGTCCGTGTGTCGTTCGTGAAGACTGAATGCTCAAGCTCCTTAACAAGGGAGAATTCAACACCATTGTCCAAGGTAATGGAACGAAACATCGTCCGAAAGAGCTGGCTACCCAACTGCCGTTCAAGCTGGTCAAAGGCCTGTCTAACCGCAACCGCGGTCCTATTTGGAAGTCTAAGTATCACTTCAAGCCGAGTCTTTCGTTCTACCAGCGTAAGTAGACACTCCCTTGATTCCTTGTGTCCACTGTACACCGTGTCTCCTTCCCAATGCCCTGCTCACCACAGAGATATCCCCTTGTTTGATCCAGTTGTAGAGTGTCTTCTCACAGATCCTTAAACCCCAAGGCCAGGAGCCTTCTTCATCGAGCTTATTGAGCACCGCATAGGGACTATAGTGATTGTCACGAATCAAGATGGCGATTCTATGTACGAGTGCATAGTGATTACACGACTTCGGCTGCGGCCAGAAAAAGCGGCGTACAACATATTATGGCAATTAACTCACAGGCGGCGGTGGATGCAACGCCACAACCTAGTCTGGACAAGGCCGCCGATGCTCAATTGCAGCCTATGAGCGTCTACGGTCGAAGTAAAGCCGAAATGGAACGTGTGATGCGGGAAGTGGCAGCGCCAGTTCCCTTCACGATGCTGAGGCCTTCCCCCGCCTACAGGCCACGAGACAAAGATGCGCAAGCCGCACCTTGTCACCAAGGACAAGGTGCTTGAAGGCCCCCAACACTATTGGATTGCGGACACAAAGACCACAGAAGCCATTCTCGGCTTCCATCCACGCCGGACCACAGCGCAAGGCATCGCCGAAACCTACGCGTGGTACGAGTCCCAGGGCAGGATATAACCGACCTAACCCCCAAATTCGCTCTCTATTGCCCACGACTCAATGCCTAGCGCCCAATAACGGTCCCAAATTGAGCTGCAATCGGCAAAATCCAGTCTACTGCGCCAAAAACCCACAGCAGCGCCAGTACGACAACCACAGCGAGCGCAATATACAGCCCCCACGGACGCTTTTTCTCTCCGAAGGGGTCGGTCATCTTCCGCTCTACCCCTGGCGGCAACGCTGCAAGATGCGTGAGCGCACCACCAAACGGCACATTAATTTTGAGCCTGCCATTGACCGCCCAACCTTCCGCATCCAGAATTGGCCCAAGATTTCGTTTCCTCAATTTGAGATACGCAAGCAACATCGATGGTCCCGAAATCAAGAGAATAATCACGAGAATCCCTATGGGCAGCCAAGCCCCCATGCCTACAAAGCCCACGAGCAGATTTGTCACCATAGTGCCGATGCTGCCTAAGGCCACGCCGATGGCGGCCACAGTCCCTACATCCATCCGTTTCGATATCCCCGATGGCCCAGTACTCATTGCCGTACCTGCTGGCGTAGCCACGCTCGAAGCCGAAGCGGATACTCCACCCGGCTTTTTCTCGCCCACAACAGTCGCTACCGCGCTTTCTGCTTGACTATTCAATTTTGCCTGGGTGGATGACTCTGCAGTCGCCGCCCGCCTCTGCACTATGTTCTCAATACTCCTTGCCAGCAACTTGTAAGGAGAAAAGAACGCCTCCCGGATCGAGATAGGCTGCGCTATGATCCGCGTAATACGCGCATCCCAGTCAAGGCCATCCTTATCGTAGAAGACGCCGTTTCGTCCCACAAAAAGGTTATCCGCATCCCCAGCGGTGAACCCCGCCGCAATCGTTTTTTTGCTCCCATCCTTGCGCGTGCAATCGCAATACACCAAGTAGACATTCGACATTGAAGCAAGCAACGCATGCGCGCTCGGATTTTCTACATCGATACAAAGTTCACATTCGCGTGCGTCCAGGAAGAGGTGCCCTGACTGAAAAATCCCCTTGCGGTCGAGGTAAAAGTCCGAGAAGTTTACAAAGTTGCGTAAGATTCTCATCAAGTCCCGTCGCAGCAGCACGAGCTTTTGTACATCGAGCATTCTCTCTCGCAGCGTATCCTTGGACGCATCTTCCTGAATAAGCGCAGGAAGTGTCGCGAGCTCCGGCGTCCCTATGATTTCAGTCAACATATCCTTCCCCAAGGCTCCTACTTCACCTGCAGGTTTCTCAGCGAGCCACGCCCCATAGGGAGCCAACCGAGCCTTGATCGCTTCCCAATCTGCCGCACTCACAGTCCCCTGTTTGGTACTTGTTGCCCCAGTCGAAGCGCTCTCTGTCCAGAGAGCCGCTGTAGTCCTTCTAAATGTCTCCAAAGCGCCTGCCCAGCCCGGATTGAGTGCCGCTGATTCCAGATCGAGAGTGAGGCTTGTCTTTGGGGCAGCGATCGGCAAAGCCAGCAATTCAGGCGATCCTATCTCGATTTTCCCCGCGAAGAGCGCTTTGAGCCGCTCCTCCTCGCCAAGTGCTTCCTCTCTCTTCCCTGTGAGCAATGCAAGGCGCGAGCGCAGAAACCAATCGTCGATTTTGTCCTTCACAACCACAAAAGCGCTCCATGCCGCATCAGTTGCATCTCGAAGCGGCTTTGTGGCCGCGTTATTTCCTTTAGCGTTCCATTCGAGCCAGGCTTTGGCATCCGAAATAAAGCGCTCATACTCTTCCTTGCCAAGCCCCGTTTTACCCCGTATGTCGGGCCGTGCGTATCCAAGCTCGACCATCGCTTTTACTGCCCGCGCCAGCGCTTCGGATCCCGTTATCGACTGCACGTCCTCCGGAGAAACTACGCCGTCGCCGTTGAGCTTTTCTTCTGCAAATCGCTCAAGGGCAATCATCGTATCGTTCAGACTAACATCTTGAGCCCTTGGCACAGATTCTTTGGAGACAATCTGTAGGATCTTCTGTGCGGCTTCTGTAAGGGCGTCTGTTTTCAAATTCGAGATCTTGATGGAGTCACCAGCCGAGAAAAAATCGTCCAGCCATGTCAGACCTGCGGACGCAAAATCGATGGCTGCGCAGATATCCGGAGCACGAATTCTGCCATCCTTGTCGGCATCCAAAAGATCGAGCGTTTCAGGTCGAATCCCATCGCCCTTTTTTGGCATGGCAAGCGCCGCCCAGAGCTTTTGATCGAGGTGAGGTATGTGCGCAATGTCATCGCCGTTGCGCAGTACAACCTGATCGACACCGCCAATCCGCATGAATGACCATTTATAGCCGCCGGGCGCCGTATCAACCTTCTTCGCCATCGCGTCCTCCTTCCGGACTCTTGAGAAAAATCTTTTGTTAGCGAAAGTATAAATTTATATCATATTGTCTGTCACTATCGTTTCTTCGATTTTTGGAGGCTTTTCTGGTCTCCTGTAAAGAGAAATATCCACTTGATTGAGTAGCAGGATTGTGTAGTGGCTGTTTCATGAACATGCCTCCAAGGGTAAGCAGACACTCCTGTGATTCCTTGTGTCCACTGTACATCGTGTCTCCTTCCCAATGCCCTGCTCACCGCAGGGATATCCCCTTGTTCGATCCAATTGTAGAGTGTCTTCTCACAGATCCTTAAACCCGAAGGCCAGGAGCCTTCTTCATCGAGCTTCTTCAGCACCGCATAGGGACTATAGTGATCGTCACGAATCAAGGTGGCGATTCTCTGTACGAGTGAATAGTGCTTCTTGTACTGGTTGCGATCACTATAAAACCAAGTACCAACAGTGCGCCAACAATTATAAGGATTAGACTTTCGATGAAAAAATGCAGTAAACCAGTAAAAATAGCACCTTGCTTAGAAGATGAAATATATGGCTCGAATGGGAATCCCTCTAACCATATCACCTTGCGAACCAATGAATTGGTCATTCCATGATACGCTGATCGTTGTTCCTGCGACATGCGGAAACACAAGGTAGAGATATGGCCCAGGAATAGGTGACCTGTCTAATCGCATTGTCAAGTTTGCGCTACATTGCAATGCTGCTTAACCAGCTTTGCACAAATCTGTCATGAGCCCACGAACAGCTGCGATACAGTCTTTCTATTCAATAATATCGCAAGAGCTAGCCTAGCTGCATGGAAAGGAAAACCTGTATGCCCATCTGCTCTATTTCATCCTGTATGGCTTCAATATTATCGATATGGGCATCTTCGTCCTTGAGAATCGCTTCTAGAATATCGCGCGTGGCATAATCCCGAGCTTCTCCACAAAGGGCGATGGATGAATTGTAGCTCTTTATCGTATCCGCTTCCGCTACATGATCGTTTTCATACATCTCTGATACGTCTGTGCCAATAAAGATTTGGTTGTATTTACTAACAATTGGTGTGCCTTCCAAAAAAAGAATACGACCAATCAGCTTCTCTGCATGTTTCATCTCATCGATAGCTCGTTTCTCGATGGACTTATGAAGCTTCTCATATCCCCAGTCATCACACATCTCGGAATGAACCATGTATTGATTGATAGCGGTCAATTCTTCTGCTAGAAGGGAATTGAGCACATCGATTACTTTGGGATCTCCTTTCATTGTTGTACCTCCTCCAAATTTCCATTATTTGAGCTTGTCCTTTAAAAGTATCATATACAGCCAATCAGAGGCCGTAAATAGTGAGAAGCGTGATATGCACCCTCAGAATTAATAAAGCGAGGTTAGCTTTTTCGCAAAATTATCGCGGATCCTTAAGGCAGAGCGCATACTCGAGCACTCTGCCTAACATGCCTAACAATAGCACGATTGATACTGGACCTTCCTAATACATGCGGGCTTATTGACCCTTCGACGATTTTCTATAGCGATTTGTGGCAGAACCACCAATCAAAACCTTCATAATGCTGAAGACGATCCGCAGCCTCGGCAACTGTCTTTGGTGGCGGAACAATCACGTGGTCGCCAATTAGCTCATTATCTGGCCAATTTGCCGGCATACTGACATGATTCTTATCCGAAATCTGTAATACCTTTACCGCTCGAAGAACCTCAGGTATAAAGCGTCCTATTTCTTGTGGATAATAGAGTATAAGACGAATAATGCCATTTGGGTCTACAATGTAGACCGCCCGCACGGTATTGGTGCCTTTTCCAGGATGCAACATACCTAGAGTCATTGCGATAGAATCGTTTGCTGCGGCGAGAGGGAAGGTGATCTCGACACCGAGTTTTCCCTTTATCCACTCCAGCCATTTGATATGGCTCGTTATCTGATCTATCGACATTCCAATCAGCTTGACGCCGAGCTTTTCGAATTCTGGAATTAGTTTTTGAAAAGCCACAAATTCACTTGTGCACACAGGCGTAAAGTCAGCAGGATGACTGAAAAGAATGAACCACGAACCTTTGAGATCGCCAGGTAGATTTAGCATTCCTTGCGTAGTCTGAAGACTGACTTGAGGAAAAGAATCCCCTAAAAGCGGCATACGTACTGCTTGCTGTTCCATAGCAAACTCCTTTTAAGACAAGATTTCTGCATTGTGATGCACCCTACTCTCTTTGTAAGAATAGCCACAAGAATATATAGCAAAAACAGTGCCAATTATTTATTAGCAAGTAGAATTTTTACCAGCATATCTAACTCTCTATTGGCAAATGCTTTCTGATACAACCTTTCTTAACTGATTGGTGGCAGCCTACAATAAAAGAAGACAAATTGCTTGACAGCACCGAAATATCGGTATTAAATGACTATATGTCGTTGGATATCGATAATTCGGTGCTTCATCCGGATAATGTTCCTGTTAGTGCATTGTCCTTAGGTATGAGAACGCAATTGCTGCAGCCGGATAGAGTACTCGAAATAGTATTTCAATCCTTAAAGGAACTGATCGACTATGAACTTGCTGTAGTTTTATCCATTGAGCAAGGCAATATGCTCAAAGTCCGAAAAGCTTTTGGTCCATTAGCGGTGCCATCACTTGAACATTTTTCTATCAATCTCGATCAGCGTGCAGATATCGCAGTGATTCTGGAATCTAAGCAACCAAAGCTTTTCGATCAATCGGAAGTGCATTTGGATACTTATTATGGAATTATCGACTTGCCATCTGGACATTCCTGCCTGGTCTCACCACTCTATGCTGAAGACCTTCTCGTGGGCATGCTCACTATCGACCATCGTTCTTGTAATCGATTCTCACCATCCATTGTCCAGTTCATTGGGTCAATTTCGAAGCTCATTTCGGTGTCGCTTATCCAGACAGACGCTTCTACAGATCTTTTAAAACGTACTCGTGTGCTTCTCGATGAACGAAACAGACTTCTCGATGAGAATGCACAGGTTTTTTATGACCTCATAGGTGTTTCACCAGCATGGATGCGCGTTCTGGATGATATACGGCTCGTTGCAGCCTCAGATCTCCCCATCCTTATTACAGGAGAGACTGGCACGGGCAAAGAGCAAGTAGCAAGGACTATTCATGCAATGTCGAGCCGAAATCAAGGACCATTCATAGCTGTCAATTGTTCCGGCCTCGTGACCACACTTGCCGAGAGCGAGCTTTTTGGTCATGAGAAAGGGGCTTTTACAGGCGCTGCAAACACTAAACGAGGCCGCTTCGAAATTGCCGATAGTGGCACTCTTTTCCTCGATGAATTGGGAGATTTGCCGCTAGAGATTCAACCTAAACTTCTCCGCGTATTGCAGGATGGTATGATAGAACGCGTCGGAGCAGAGCGTCCTATCCACATCGATGTACGTATTATCGCTGCGACGAATAAAAACCTCCAAGATGAAATGGCAAAAGGAAGTTTCCGAGAAGACCTATGGTATAGGATCAACGTTTTCCCAATTCATCTTCCACCACTTCGCGAACGCGATCATGATGCAATACTCATTGCTCAATACTTCCTCGAAAAAATGAGAAAAAGACCAGGTTATAGCTCCGTAGAATTCTCTGATCAAGCGATCGAGAAGATCTTACAAATTCCCTGGTATGGCAATGTTCGCGAGCTAAGAAATAGCATAGAGCGCGCCGCTATTCTTTCAAGAGGAGGCATTATTCATGCAGAGCAAATCATTTCCTATAAAGATGAAAGACAAGCAATACGCGAGAATGCGGTCATAGGGAAAAGCCAAATAAAGTCACTGCACGAAATCGAGAAAAGTCATATTGAGCAGGTTCTCTTTCAAACCAATGGAAAGATCTATGGTGCTGATGGAGCTGCCACAATACTCGGTCTCAAACCCAGCACCCTTCAAAGCAAAATGAAGAAATTGGGAATACGTCGACCTCAAAGTTTTGAACAGTGAGGATCTTCATGTCTCTTTTTGTATATGCTAGAAGCACAAAATAATTCCTTCGCAGAAATCCCTAGAGAAGCTTTTTTCTTATTCTTTTGTACTCGTTGATCCTTGTTCTATGATTTATCCTGCAAAATCCTGTCTCTATTTCTTATTTCTACAATTCATGCCAGAATATTTCTGGACTTTTGAAAGAGGCTCTGATATTTGACTTTTATCAAATTTGTTCCTCTATTTCTTGCTGACTATGATTTTCCGCATTGCCCATCAAAATAGTCTTTAGATAGCTCTCCCTATCCTCATAGAGAAATACAATGTGATGTGCAAGCATTTTAGCTTTGTCGATTCTCCAATTTGATTCTTACTAAAAGTGACCTTGACGAACCAATCCACCTTACATTAAACCATCTTTGCCGTGTGCACGTGCAATATGTTTTTCTATTGGAGGCGGAATGATGAAAAAGATGAAAAAATTGATGGTTCTATTCCTTTTTGCAGTTGCAGCGCTGCAAGTCTTTGGTTTGGATGGGCTAATAGAGACGAAAAGCAGCACCCCCTTAAGTTCATCGCCATTGTGGACAACCCAGGACGCGAAAAAAGATAAAGTAGTCGTAGTTAGCGATATTCATCTGGGAGTACTAGACAAATACTCTGAAAACCTTAAAAACCGAGCGGTATTCATCGAGTTCCTGAAACGCCTCCAGAATACAGAGGATGTAGGCGAACTGGTTATAGCTGGTGATTTCCTCGATGAATGGTACCTTCCGCTAACCTATCCCGCATATAACGATTCGAGCAAATTCTATTGGCAAGTCGTAAAGAACAATCAGGCGGTTTTTGATGAACTCAAGGCCCTGATGGAGAAAGGCATAAAGCTGACCTATGTACCAGGTAATCATGACATGACATTGGAAAGCGATATATTGGACAAGGCTCTCCCCGGGATCAACCAAGCAAGAGATGTTAATGGATTAGGAAAATACGTGACCGGAGTCCGAGACGAGATCGTAATCGAGCATGGACATAGATATGATGTCTTTTCCGCGCCCGACAGCGTCTCAAACAAAGATATAACAGGTGACGCGCCATCTATCCTCCCGCCGGGCTATTTCTACGCCAGGATTGCCGCCAGCTGGGTTCTGCAAGGCAAACCAATGATCAAGAAAGATTATCCGGAGATTGACAAAGTGCCAGATCCAAAAACCGATCCAGACCAGTACGGCGCTTATCTATACTACAGGATCTGGAGCGGCGAGATGAACCGAATTACGCCCTTTGAGCGTTTCGAGGATCGCGTGATCGATATAAAAATCAATGGCTATAATGGAAAATACTCAATCAAGGATTTTTACCCTGTTGTCCAAGCCGACGGCACCATCAGCGCGCCAACTCTCTTCAAAAACTATCAGCGAGACTGGGACAAGATCCAGGAAAATAACTTCGTCTCGATTAAGACCTCCTTCGCGGAGAGTGTAGCTGGCGCGCTAGACAGCGAGTACTTCTTCAAGCAAGCGAAGAAACAGTACCTCGAGAACCCGAATTGGAAGGTCGACGTAGTGGTATTCGGGCACACTCACAACCCAATGCTTAGGAAGCTTCCTAATGCTGAAGGAAAATATTACGTAAACAGCGGCACCTGGATCGACGAGAATCCCGATCATCCCGCAGCGAGCACCTTTGTCGTTGTTAAAAGCAGAGAAGATACGGATATTGTGGAGCTGTACGAGTATTACCGCGATGGGACAATTCTGAAGTTAGACTGAACCTTCTTGCACATTCTTATAAAGGAATAAGAAGGGGCTTAACTATAGAATTGGGTTACGAGTGGTTTCTTCGAAGCAAAACCTTTCAAAGCCTTCTAGAGTAACAACAAAGTATTCCTATTTGCTAAAAGACAAGGCTATTTGGTTACCGAACCAGGTATAGGCTCAGAGAGCAAGTATATACGGCTATCAATATGATACGCAAGACAATCAGGTGTTATGATGTTAGACAACATGTCAAGAGATTGAATTTTTCTTCGAGCTCCACTCCAGCGCCCACTGCTTGCGGATAAATGCAGGACAGACAACTTGGAAAACGCTAGGTTACCGAGATCTAGGATTCTATTTGTTTACGACATTTTGAGGTTTGCCTTCAATAAAAGCTACTAGGTTTTCCATAGCAATCTTCATCAGTCTTATTCTCGATTCTTTTGGTGCCCAGGCAATATGAGGAGTAATGATGCAGTTCCTTGCTTTTAGCAGTGGATTCGATACTTGAATTGGTTCTTTAGATACGACATCTACGGCTGCTCCCGCCACTTTGCCAGTCTCTAATGCCTGGAAGAGATCCTCTTCTACGATCAGTGGGCCTCTCGCCGCATTGATAATCATAACTCCATCTTTCATCTTTGCAATATTGCCTGCATTGATAATTCCTTTAGTGGATGGTAATAATGGACAATGCAAAGAAATAACATCTGACTGTGCGAAAAGCTCATCAAGGTCCACATAACGACTGGATTCTGATTCGAGCTCAGGTATCTTATATTCATCAAAGGCGAGGACTTTCATACCCATGGCTTGAGCTATCTTTCCTGTTGCTTGCCCTATTCTTCCAAAACCTATTATTCCCATTGTTTTATCTGCCAACTCAATAAGAGGATATTTCCAATAGCACCAGTCAGGGCTTCTTGACCATTCACCAGCAAATACAGAATCCGAATGAGCTCCTACATGATGGCAAAGCTCCAATAGAAGCGCGATTGCAAATTGTGCCACCGCATTAGTGCCATAGGTGGGAATGTTCGATACGACAATTCCTTTCTCGGTGCATACAGCTATATCGACTATATCATGGCCTGTAGCCAGGATGCCAATGTATTTGATATTGGGACATCTATCCAATGTCGTTTTCGATATAGGAGCCTTATTGACAATCACCACGTCTGCATTGCCAATTCTTTCCACGATCTTATTCTCTGGTGTTCTATCATACACTGCAAGCTCTCCAAGAGCCCTAAAATCGTCCCAAGACAAATCGCCGGGATTCAAAGTATAACCATCAAGGATGACAATGTTCATACTCATCTCTCAATTATCCATTTATTGATTTCTATTATAATAGTAAGTATCTAAGGATTCCATTTCTGTGAGTGTCATTATCATAAAGTACTTATGGAACCCTTAGACAATAAATTAGAACTAATCAAAAAAATACCATTCAATATTTTAGTCCATGTGAGATCCGCCATTGATGTCTATTTCCTCTCCTGTTATATAGGCAGCTTCATCTGAAGCAAGGAAACAGACTGCAGCGGCTATTTCTTCTGGTTTTGCCATTCGGCGACATGGTATATCGGAAGTCATTTTTGCCTGAGTCTCTTCATCTTCCAATCCGCCTCGGATATCAGTTGCTGCAAGTCCCGGTGCAATTGAATTAACTGTTATACCCAAAGGAGATACTTCTCGTGCAAAAGCCTTTGAAAAGGCGAGTATGCCTGCTTTTGCCGCAGAATAATGAGCGCCACCAAAGACACCTCCTCCTCGCTTTGCCGAAACCGAGCTCATGCTGATTATTCGTCCATAATTCTTCTCGATCATGTATGGTGCAACGGCCTTGGAAAAAAAATGGAGTCACACATCAAGCTAGGGAAGATATAGCTTTTATGACTACATTGCCTAACATGAAGGTTCTTGCACCCGCCGATACAGAGTCGGCAAAAGCCGCATTCGATATCGCTCTTGCTACCCCAGGCCCTGTGTTCACACGCCTAATGAGAGATCCACTCTTTGATTTCTATGACCCTAAAGAAAGCTTCGAGCTTGGAGGGTCAAAGACTATAAGAACAGGAAATGACATTACCATAGCCGCTTATGGAGATATGGTAATTCAGGCTCTTCAGGCTGCAGAATTGCTTTCTCATAAAGGCATCGAAGCGGAAGTAATCGACTTCTATTCAATCAAGCCATGGGACAAGGCAGCGCTTGAAAATTCGCTTTCTAAGACAAATGCTCTCTTAGTAGCAGAAAACCATCAGCGCCGAAATGGTTTTGGCTACGAACTTGCGGTTTGCTGCCTTGAAAACAAACCTGTTCCCATATCCTTGATAGGATTAGACGATACATTTGGAGAAAGCGGAGCTTATCTAAAGACTCTGAGGAAATTTGGCATGGATGCGGACGCCATAGCCGAAAAAGCGGAACAATTGGTAAGTCGGAAGAAAATGTTAAGATAACATGATGCGCTTCCTTCTTCATCATTTTATCATCCCGATCCAATGCTAAGATACGCTTCTTGTAATCCTAAGAGCTAATAGTATTTAGCCTCTTAATTGATGCTCATAAGAACATGCCGGAGCTCAGCTTTCTTGGCCACGATCCATCAACATCACTTTGCAATTGATTTTGAGCCATAGGTTAGCCCAGCCGTTATCTCAAGGCACGTGCCATCAAAAGCCTCATTTTCAATGATCATGCTAATCGCGTGTGCAATCTCTTCCGGTTCAATAAGTCTTCCTATATGTACGTCCTTCAGAATATCGGCTAGAGCATCTTGATTCATTCCTTTGACCATAGGAGTACCGACATAGCCTGGAGCAATGCTCATAACGCGAATTCCCTTAATTCCTTTCATCTGAAATTCACCAACGAGGATTTTTGGCCAGATTGCGACGGCTGCTTTTGTGGAAGCATAATTCATCTGTCCTACCTGGCCTAGCTTATTGATACTTGATATGGTAAAAAGCACACCTGTCCATTTATTATCTACCATTCGGCGCGCGGCTTCCCGCAATGTAATAAAGGAGCCGATTAGATTCACTTCGACAACCGATCGAAACTGATCGGTTTCCATAACTCGCTTGACTTTACCTGTCTCTCTATCGGTGTTTATCATGACTCCATCGCGAATTATTCCGGCACAAGGCACTACAACGTTGATTGCTCCAAATTTCGAGATAGCGAAATCCATGAGCGCTGCCACTTCAGCATCTTTGGTTACATCGGTCTTTAGGCCAGCGGCACTTCCTCCAGCTGTTTCGATGTCTTTAACCGCTTTCTCGATGCTTTCTTGAACAATATCGCCGATGACTATCTTCGCACCCAAAGAGGCAAGATATTTGGAAACCGCTTCGCCAATACCGCTCGCGCCACCGGTAATCACAACAACTACCTCGTCTAGTTTCATGCTAATTTCCCTCCCTTGCTAACAGTAACTCTTGATGAAAATGAGATAATATCGTTATGCAAAATTCATAAAGCCTAAATTAGTCTTTTCTCAAGACAGTAACGCAATTCGTTACAGCAGAACCTCCAATATTAAAAGTCACACCAACTGACGACTGCTTCTTGGTGAGTGTCGCGCCAATGGGCTGACCAATGAGCTGTTTATAAATAAGCGCATGCATTGAGACACCGGTTGCACCGACTGGATGGCCTTTTGCTTTTAGGCCTCCAGAAAGATTGATAGCGCAGTTTTCATCATCTCGAGTAAAGCGACCTTCTAGGTAGTCATATCCAGAACGGCCATCTGCAGATAGGCCAAGTGCTTCGGTGCACAAAAGCTGATTGATTGTAAAGCAATCGTGAACTTCCGTAATATCGACATCATCAATGGTGATACCCGCTTCCGCAAATGCTATCTGTACAGCTTTTTTGCCCGCAATAAGTTCGTACATGTTCGTGCGCCCGGACAAGGGTAGGCGTTCGTTTACATGCCCTATGCCTGCTATTCTCACTGCCTTTGAAGATTTCGCGAGCGATATATCATTGCACACCAATATCACCGCTGCTGCTCCATCGGTAACAAGCGAACAATCGTGCAGCCTCAAGGGCTCGGCAATTATGGGGTTTTTATCATCTGGAAGCGCTAGAATAGCGTCTGCGCTAGTAAGGCCTAGACGATCAGCCAAGGCACCCTTGCCAAAGTGTGCAAGTGGATTGTCGATTCCATTACGGTAATTAAGCGCTGATACGGTCGCGAATATCTGTGCAAGCTGGGAGGAATTGAAGCCATAGTGTTCCGAATAGCCTCTTGCATACTCAGCAAACAGACCGGGGAAAGTATAACCCAAAGCTCCCTCTTCAGGCCAATACGAACAAGTGGCTAATGCATGAGTCACGCCCTTTGTATCGAGAAGGTTCATCTTCTCTACGCCGATTACAAGAGCGATCTTCGCTCTCCCCGCCTCAAGGGCATAAAGTGCATTATAGAGAGCAACGGAACCTGAGGCACAAGCGTCTTCGCATCGATTCATTGGTTTATAACGCAATCCATCAGGATCGATCTCAGTAGCATATGCAGCCAGGTGTTCCTGATTGGCAAAAAGGCCTGGAGCACAAGACCCAAGCCATACACCATCGATATCGTGGCTATCGATATTCGCATCTGCGAGTGCTCCTTTGCCAGCTTCTAATATGAGATCGTAGATCGATTTGAGATCCGTGATTTCTCCCGTCTCTTTGTTCTTTTTGACAAAATTACCAAATTGCGAATTATACGCACCAATTATACTTACATTAGTCATATTGATTTTCCTTCCGTTGCGGCTCTGTGATATTCGCTTGCATTTTTCCGGTAAAGATATTGACGACAGCAAATAATTGCATAATGCAGCACTATGTCATTTTATTCCCGCAAGGAATTCTTGAAGAATCTCTTGAAATAGTGCCGGGTCTTCAACTATCACCGAATGCCCTATGCCATCCAGTGTCACAAGCTTAGCGTTTGAATAGGCGCGGGCAGTCTGTTGTGCCATTTCATCGGTAATGAGCCCATCTAGCGCACCTCGAATTACAAGAACGCTTCCTCGATATTCAGAGCATCTTGAGCTGATGTCGAAATGCGACAGTGCTTCTGCATTCCCGATCCAAGCTTGTGGCGCCATGAGCTGCGCCTCATCTACAAGCTTTTGGAAAAATGCTTCTTCTTTTAGTGTAGGCACAACGGCTCTTAGTGCTTGTTCAAGTACTTTTCTATCTGTTCGCATGAGCTGGATAAAAGGATGGTGGTCTTTTGGGGTGACAAGGCCCGTAGGCGCTCCCGAATCTATAAGCACCATTGCCTTTACTAGATCCGGATGGTTGATCGCAAGCATCTGGACCACACAGCCCCCTAATGAATGACCCACCACAACGGCATCCTTGATGCCCTTAACATCCATAAAGCCTGCTATCGACTCAGAATAGCGATCAATGGTGATCTCCTCATCAAAGGGCGATGAACGCCCAAAACATGGCATATCTGGCGCTAACCCATGGTAGCCAGGTATATTGATTACGCGTTCATACCACAATGATGAAGCTGTATTCCCATGCACAAAGACAATGGGCTTTCCTGTTCCCATTTCCATGTAGTACATGGAAAGAAGTCCTACAGAGACGAAATCAGTTTCCATATTTCCTCCATAGTGGATTCAGTCGGCTCATTTACCCGAGCGTGGCTGATGTTTTAATTGATACCCTGAAGACACTGACATATTTTGATAAATCCAGAGATCATTCTGATGGGAGTGTCGACCTCCCCGCTTATCTCGCCACAAAAATATCGAGATACGAGGTTTTCTGAGTTGAGGGTAAGCAAAGATAGTCCTCTTGCTCTTTCGCTATGCATCTGGCCTTGAAAGTCGTTGCAGAGGCAAGGAGTACATGGGGGAAGTATCCCAATAAGAGACCTCCAATGAGAGATCGACATCGCAATACCATCGAGAAAGATAATTGGAGCCCCAGATAACAATTCGACTTGTTTACCAAAAAACCCGAAGGCTATCTTGATTCCATTCATCTTTTGCCTTGCCATTAAATGCCCCTAGATCCCCAAATATGATTTGATAACATGAGGGTTTGTCATAAGACCCTTGGCGGTATCCTCGAGCACAATTCGCCCATTTTCTAAGACATAACCTCGATCTATAGCACGCAAACTTTCTCGCACGTTCTGCTCTGTAATCAATATGGAAACCGAAGTTTTGAGTGCCTTCAGAACCTCAAACACTTCGGCGACAATCGAAGGCTGTAAACCCAGCGACGGTTCATCCAAAATTAGGAGTCTGGGTTTCGACATGAGCGCTCTCCCTATAGCAAGCATGCGCTGTTGACCGCCTGAAAGAGTACCCGCTATCTGCGCATGGCGCTCTTTCAGAATAGGAAATAGCTGGTAGACTTTTTCCAGTTGTGATGGAATGTCGTTCTTTGCATGAGCAATATAGACTGCGCCGAGTATAAGGTTGTCCTCGACGGACATGCCAGGAAAAAGTTCTCTCTCCTGAGGCACGAGAGCTACGCCCATTCTTGCGATATTATGGGTCTCCTGGCCAGCGATTTCTTTGCCTTCTAATGTTATGCTCCCCTTCCAGGGCTTCAGCATACCCATAATAGCGCTTATCAAGGTCGTCTTGCCTGCGCCGTTAGGACCAAAAAGGCCCACCGATTCCGAACCGACTGCAAAATCGATCCCTTGCAGAACTTTTATTCGGCCATAACCACATTCAAGATTTTGTAGTTTCAGCATCGGTGGCTCCTCCTAGGTAGGCTTCTATGACACGCGGATTTTTAGATATATCCTCATATTTGCCTTCAGCGATGATTTCTCCGGCTTCCATTACCATAACGCGATGGGTGAGCTCACGGATTACACCCATCACATGCTCGATAACGCCAATAGCAACATTTCGCTCGCGCGCAAGTTTATGCACCACGGCAATGATGTCTTTTGTCTCTTCTGTATTTAGACCAGCCATCACCTCATCCAAAAAGAGCACCTCTGGTTCGTTTGCAAGCGCACGGGCGATTTCCATTTTCTTTATTTCGAGGATCGTCAGGCGACTTGTATCCCTATCTACATCGCGCAAACTTAGTTCATCGCAGAGTCCTAGAGCTATTATGCGAGCTTCTTTAAGGCTATGCCCTTTCGCAAATATCGATCCTACCATGATATTCTCTATCATCGTAAGATTTTCGAGAGGATGGATAAGCTGGTAAGTTCTTGCAATACCGAGCCTTGCCCTTTCATGGGCTGGCATGTAGGTGATGTCTTTCCCTTTGAATTCGATAACTCCTTCGCTTGGCATAATGATTCCGGATATGAGGTTGATAAATGTCGTCTTTCCAGCGCCATTTGGGCCAATAATTCCTAAAATCTCGCCTTCTTCCATGCTAAACGACACGTTGTTCACAGCAACGAGGCCTAGAAAACGCTTGGTGATGTTTTTCGTTGTGAGTCTTATCATGCCTTCCCTCTCTCTGCATTTTTGGGACTCTGTCGAACAAGCTGTTTGAGCCCCCGAGGCATAAAGAGAATTACAATTATGATCATGATGCCATAGACAACAAGATGGCCATATGGAATTTTCAATTTGAGCCATTCAGATACAATACCAAGCAAAAGGGCACCAAGGACTGGACCAGTAGTACTGTAGATACCGCCTAGCAATGCCATAGCAATAGGCAAAAGCATGAAATCAGCAGAAAACACTGTATCTGGTGTTGCAAATCCATAAGATTGTACAAAGATGCCACCAAGCAAGCCCTGGATTGCGGAGGTGACCACGAAAGCCAGGAGCAGCCATTTGAAGATATCTACTCCGGAAGACTGTGCAGAAATCTCGTTGTTGCGTATTGCGGTGATAGCAAAATGGATCTTGCTGTTTTCGAACCAATATGATCCAGCAAGAGAGATACACAGACCGGTAAGCGTGAGCCAATACAGTCTATTGGCATTTCCCCCAAAGATGACTCCCTGCATGACTATGCCTTCTGGCCCTCCGGTAAAATCATGCATATTTTGAAGTATGATCCGGAAGATTTCACCCAGCGCAAGCGTCACAATCGAAAAATACATCGCTCTAAGGCGCAAAATAAGCAAACCGATAGCAAATGCTATAAGCCCGGAGAAAACTGCCGCGAATAGAATCGAAAGCCATGATGGAATACCAGCATGTACGACACTCAAGATCGATGCGTACGCACCTAGCCCAAAGAATCCTGCAATGCCAAAAGATACCTGCCCAGAGCGAAGCAACATATCCCAGCTAATTGCGAGTGCCATATACATCATTATGTTACGGCCAACTTGAAGCGGATAATCCCCAGCGAAAAAAGGAAGCATTATTGCCATTATCCCAAAAACCAATGCGACCATCTTTGATGCGTTGCGCTTCATGATTTCCTTCCTTTCAATGAACGACTCATGATGACCACAATGATCAAAACAAAGAAGACAATTTCAGCCCAGTCACGCGTACCGCGAAAAGCCCGGAGAAAGCTCTCTGCAACCCCTAGAAGAACACTTGCGCCTAGAATTCCAGGTATATTCCCGATTCCAGCCATGGCAATAAGGCAAAAGCTCTTCATAGTAAAAGGAGAGCCAACTGCAGGGAAAATTGCTGATTTAGTAAGGAATAATGCTCCCATAGCCCCCACGAGGGCAGTGGCAATTGCGAATACCAATCCATATGTCCGGTAGACATCAATACCAACTATCGCTGCTCCTTTTGTATTTTGGCCAACGGCAAGAGCAGCTTTACCAGTATTTGTCTTTGTCAGGAAATATTGCAGGCCGTACGCGAAGGCTATCGCAACTGGCACGAAGACAAAGGACCATATCCCAAAAGTAAGATTACCAATGGTCATCGAGGCAGATACATAATCGAGTGGAATTTTATAGGTCTGCGAAGTAAAGATAAGATTGATGATCTGAGTGAATGCGATGGCAAGCCCAAATGTTAAAATGAGCTGATTGAGCTCGGGGGCTTTTAGCGCCTTGCGAATTGTAAGCTGAAAAATGACCCAACCAAACAGCGAAGTTACAGCTGCAGTAGGAATTATCGCCATAAGAGGATCCATGCCAAAAGCCTTGCATGCATTGTACGCAGCATAGGCTGCGAGCATCATAAATTCGCCATGAGCAAGGTTTACAATATGAACAATGCCGAGCACGAGACCCATGGGAATTGCAATAGCCGCATAGAGCCCTGCGGATTGCAGTCCATAGATGAGCACGGTTGGTTTCCACAATATTAGAGCAATCGCCACTGCAGCAATAATTGCGGCGCGGATCGAATTACTTCGTTGTTTTGCTTTCATCTTTTCCGCCTGTTTTTCAAAAGTTACCGCCGCGTAGGGGGTACAATAGGTCCCTTATGGCGGCGGTGCTTTAGACTACGATTTCAAGCCTGATTTAAAAGGCTATTTCCACGCGGGGAATGGGTAGACAGGCTCTGTCGTCTGTGCCTCAAATGGCCAGATTACTTCTTGTTCGCCATTCTGCCACTGAAGTATTTTCTGCCGCGTAATGCCTTGATGCTTGATGATCTCAGATGGCTTAAACGTTATTGTTTCTCCCAGTGTAGATGCATATTTAGTCTGTTCAAGCGCCTTCATTAGAGAAGAAGGATCTGTAGTACCAGCAGCCTTGATACCATTAGCAAGGATAAAGATTGCATCGTAAGCAAGGGGCGCAAAATAGGTTGCAGGTTCTTCTTTATATTTAGCAATGTAATTTTTGTAGAACTTCTCACTGACTGGGTTGGTCTTGTTCATCGATGGAGCCCACATGCCATAGAGCCAAACATTATTCGCAAGCTTGGATTTTCCGAAATCGATAGGCCAACCGGGAGGAGCTCCAAGGTAGATTGGTGGCGCAAAATTCATGGCTTTTGCTTGCTCGAGCATTGGAAGTGCATCTGCATCGTAACCTGCCCAGAGATAGAAATCTGGCTTAAAGGCTTTTGCTGCCTCGAGCACAGCGGTATAATCGCCGCCACCCAGAAGTGCACTCTTAAAAGAAGCACCATCCACGATATAATCGCTCTTTCCAAATAGCTCCTTTGTCGCATCCCATGAGGATTTTCCGAAAGCTCCCTCTTCATAAGCTAGAAATATCTTCTTTATTTTGATCTTCGAATATTTCTGCTGAATGGCAGTCCATCCTTCGACATAGGAAGCTCCCTGGTTGTAGTCCCATGGATGAAGATGGAAATAAAAATCCGACCCCGGGCTGGGACCAAGCGCTTTTTCAACAGCATTGCCTGCGGCACCAGTAGCCATGACAATCTTTCCATATTTCTTATAGGTGGGCACCTTGCCCATCTCTGCGCCAGATGCCATGCCACCGACAAAGACTTCGACCTTATCGACAGTGGCAAGCTTTTCTACCGCTGCGGCAGCCTTATCGGCTTTACCTTCATCATCTACCACAATAAGTTCGAGCTTTTTGCCCAAAACGCCGCCTGAAGCATTTATCTCTTCTATTGCCATTTGCGCGGCTGCGCTTCCTTGTTTGCCCGTGATATCAGCCAGCGTCCAAATGCCACCGATTTTTATGGTGCCTTGCGCAAAGGCACTGCCCGCAAAAACAGCAAACACTGCCAATACTAAACACATTCGTTTCATGAATGCCTCCTTATACCGCATTTCAATACTGCGGCAATTTTAACCGGCGCGGATAAAACCGCCCGGAAGTAACCGGATCCATTGGCCAGATTGTAATAGATCACTCTTTATAGGGACCCCATTGCATAACCGTGCTCGCCCACACAAAACCGAGTCCCGCTCCTACCATAGCGATACGGCTCCCGTTTCTAATCTTTCCCGACTCCAACCCCAGCTTTATTGACAGAAGCTGGTCGTTTTGTCCCAGATGCCCGTACTCATCAAGATAGGTCGACTGATCTTCTTTAAGACCTAGCTCCTGAAGCGCTGCCAGGTGCGCACTTCGCTTGAAATGCAGAATGGCAAGATAATCGATCTCATCCTCTTTGAAGCCACTCTTCCTCATTGCTTCGTGAATAACAGCATAAAAATTGGGCATTGTGACATCGTTTAGTTTCTGCTTGAAGGCCTTCTCGTCGGGTACTTTAAAAGATGCATTCTGCACATCTTCTGGATTCGGCGGCCATGCTTTTGAGCCGAGTACCGGCACGATGCACATCTCTGAAAGCGAGCCATCTCCTCTAAATGCGGACCCTAATATAGCGTTGTGCCCGAAATTCTTTTTGAGAACACAAGCTGATCCAGCCGAACCAATATCCATCATGAATCGGGTTGGAGGATATGAAAGATCGATGAGGTCGTTATTTCTATATCCAGAAACGAGAAGCACCGTATTCAGATCATCCCGCCCCAGCATGAGCGACTTAGCGACATCGAGAGCTGCCATCATGGAGCCACACATCGCCTCCATATCAAAGCTCCATGCCCGAAACGCACCAAGCTGATATGCCACATAGAGCCCAGCCAACCAACAAGGGTAGTCTTTATGCTGAGCACCGCACCAAATCACCAAATCGATATCCTCGGGTTTTACCTTAGCGTCTTCGAGCGCTGCTTCCGCAGCTTTTAAGCCCATATAGCTTGTTGTTTCCGCTGGATTGGCAATAGGTTTCTTTTTAATTCCGAATTTCAAGGCAATTACATCTTCAGGTACCGAGGTAGCCTTTGCGAGATCTGCGGCAGTTGCAAAATGTTGTGGTAAATAGAGTCCAATACCCGCCATTCCGATATGCATTATACGCTCCTAAGAAAATGTATTTGCATCTGTAAGAGCTGAATCACCTCTTACAATATTGTGTGTCACTTTTTCTAATCCGTCAAGGGCAAAAATGATAATTCTCTGTTGATTTCATCGATATGTTTATGATGATTACCTTATTTATTGTTTATATCATCAAATAGATGTCATAACCGGAAATCTGCCTAATTTTCGATATTTGATAAATTTCGCTTGCATAGAGGCATAAACGAGAGTATACTCAAATGTAGTAAGATGTGAATCGCTTCTTACCAGAGGCCATGTGAATGAGTGCAGATACACGTCAAGCGCTCATCGATAGCGCTATCTCTCTTTTCTCCACAAAATGGTATGCCACCGTCTCTGTTGCAGAGATATGTCGAAAGGCAAGACTCTCCAATGGAGCATTCTATAGGCATTTTCATAGCAAAGAAGAGATTTTTTGTACAATTCTCGATTATGTAGTAGATCAAATCGAAAAAAATCTAGAGGTTTTGCGGTACCATGCGCCCCAGGATAAAACCAGGAGCTTTGTCACAATCATCTACGATTTTTCTCAAGAGCATACTGCTCTTGTACGGGTATTCAGAGAAGGGCAATACCGACTTTTCGAATATGAACGCAAGCTTAAAAGCGTCTACGAAAGAGCTTTTGAATTCGTTTATTCCAGGCATCCGACCACCGCAGAATACCTCTTTGCAGTTGCAGGATTGAGATTTGCAAGCATCCGTGCTGCAATGCATCAGCTTCCTGTGAGTACCGATGAGCTTGTTTCTATTCTGGAAAATGGCGTTTTCGAGCCGCAGCCAATCGATTTAGACAGGGTGTTTTCAACCTCGATTACTCCACTCTCCATAGAGTTGTTGCCAGATACGCGCAAACGTCTGCTCTCAGAAGGTCGAGCGCTTTTTGGCCAAAAGGGCTATTTTGAAACCAACATACAAGAAGTGACATCAAACGCCGGGCTCGCTATTGGCTCATTTTATCGCTACTTCGACAGCAAAGAATCATTTTACCGACAAGTGATTCGAGATGTAGGCAAAGACGTACGCCATTTTATAAGCATAAACCTTGGCAAAGAAATCAATCGTGTGGAACGAGAGTTGCGAGGTTTATGGCTCTTTATTTTGTTTCTTTCAATGGATCAACATTGCTACAACATAGTACGCGAAGCGGAATTCGTACTTCCAGATGAGGTACGAGATTACTATGATGCTTTCCACAACGGCTATGTAAAGCGGGATGATAAATCAAGCAAGCATAGTAGTCCAACTTATGTCGAATTCATGATAGGCATAGCACACTATTTAGGCATAGAAGTCATCTTCAACAAATCTCCTGAAATCGCTCGCAACACAATTGAAGAAATCGGGAACTTCTATATGCATGGATTAGGCTAGGTTTATGCGGAAATAATCTTCTTAATTAAGGAAGGATTATATGGCAAAAGCAGTGATTGTTGGCACAGGAATCTATGTGCCTGGTGCCCCTATTGACAACAAGACTGTCATGAAATTGACAGGTATTGAGTTCGATGCAGCCCGTCATGAACAAAAGATAGGCATCAAGCAAAGACATATCTCCCGTCTCTCTGGTCTGCAGGAGACAACCGCTGATTTTGCAGAAAAAGCAGCCCGAGATGCGCTTAAAGCTGCCAAAATTGACGCAGAGGATGTTGGGCTTTTCATTGTGGCAACCGATACTCCTGAACATATCTCCCCTGCTACAAGCATTATTGTTCAAGGCCGACTACAAGGAGGGCAGACATACGCTAAGAGCTTCGATCTTGGCGCTTCCTGTGCAAGCTTTGTCGAAGCCCTTGATGTGGCAGCGCGGAATCTAATAACCGATACTTCTGTCCACTATGCGTTGGTCATTGGCGTATACAATATGCCTGCCTTCATTAGAGACGATGATTCTTTTGGATGGTCGATTTTCGCTGATGGAGCAGGAGCGGTGGTGCTCGAAAGGCAAGAGGAAAGCAATTCAGGCTACATTGACGGCACATTTATCACTGATGGAACGCAGTGGAATTTCCTGGGTGTCTATGCAGGTGGAACGCGATTTCCAATCACGCATGAGCGGCTTAATAAAGGCGAGTATGGCCTTCAGCTCCTGCAAAAAATGCCAGGCGACCGTAATATAAAACTTTGGCCACCCCTGATTCAGCACCTACTCGATAAGGTCCACTTGCCCCAATCCGAAGTGGATCATTACCTCTTCACCCAGATTAATAAATCGGTTATCGAACAGGTTATGGAGATCCTTGGGGAGCCAATCGAAAAAACGACAATGGTGATGGATCGGTATGGCTACACAGGTTCGGGATGTATTCCCATGGCTATGCATGTCGGTTTACAAGAAGGCCGCATCAAAAAAGGCGACCTCGTCGTCCTTGTAGCCTCGGGTGCGGGTCTTGCAGTGGGTGCGTCGCTTCTGAGGATATGAGTCTTTCATGGTCCGCGATTGAGTCGTAGCCCAAGCGCTATGGATCAGATCCATAGCACAGCAAACGCATGGGCAGCTAAGAATATGGAGGTTTTATGAATTCGCAAGATGAATACAATCGGAAGCTCATTTCGATTCCCGAAGCTGTTTCAAAAATCAAAAGCAACGACAACATCGTTGTAGCAATGTGTGCATCAGAGCCACAAGGCAGCATGATGCAATTCCATACAGTCGCTGATAAAGTGGAAAATGTTAGGGTTTTTTCCTGCCTCACTCTTAAGCCTTACGATTTCTATATGAAACCGGAAATGAAGGGTCATTTCGAACTGGCAAGCTGGTTTCATGCTCCAGGACCAAGAGCTGCCCTTAAAGCTAATGTAGGAACTGTAACTTATGTTCCCAATATGCTCCATCGTGCGGCAGCGGATTTTATCTATGCACGCAAGCCAAATATTTTCTGGGGAACCTGTACACCTCCAGACAAGCATGGGTTTGTGTCGCTTTCTCTTGGTATTACCTATGAAAAAGACATTCTGGAGGCCTCTGATCTAGTTATCCTGGAAGTCAATCCACGCTTGCCACGTACCTTTGGCGATACTCATCTTCATACTTCTGAAGTTGATTATTTCGTGGAGTGCGATCAACCAGTCCCTGAACAGCCCTCTCCGCAACCAAACGAATTGGACCTCACTATAGGGAATTATATCGGCGACCTCATCGAAAATGGTTCGACAATCCAGCTTGGAATTGGCGGTATTCCGAATGCTGCTGCGCTTGCCTTAGAGCACAAGAAGGATCTGGGCGTCCATACGGAAATGATTGTCGATTCGATGATGGAGCTTTATGAGATGGGCGTAATCACAAATAGTGAAAAAGCATTTCATAAAGGAAAATTCGTAGCAACTTTCTCAATGGGTTCGCGCAAGCTCTATGACTGGCTCGATGACAATGTTGCCGTGGAATTCATGCGCGGAAGTTGGGTTAATCACCCTTCTATACTTGCGCAGAATTCAAAAATGGTATCGATTAATACATGCCTTACTGTCGATCTAACTGGCCAGGTGGGTAGCGAAAGCCTGGGGCCCGTGCAATATTCCGGAACAGGCGGTCAAACAGACACAGCAGAAGGCGCGGCTGAAGGTTTCGATGGAAAAGGGAAAAGTATTATAGCCTGCTACAGCACCGCAAAACATGATAGCATCTCGACTATTGTGCCCACCTTGATGGAAGGTACAGCAGTTACTCTGCACCGAAGCCTTACGGACTATGTGGTTACTGAATATGGAATCGCAAGCCTGCGTGGCAAGACCCTCCGAGAGCGAGCGCGAGAACTCATTTCGGTGGCGCATCCTAAATTTAGGGAAGAGCTAACCTGGAAGGCAAAAGAGCTCGGTTGGCTCTAGGTAGGGGCTTTTGAAAAATCACTAAAGCATTGTAATATAAGAGAATATATGCTAAAATAATTCCATAAAGGGCACGAAAAACGAGAGGAAAGGCTTAGAATCCATGCACTTGAAAGGGAAAATATGTACCGACTACCAGAAAAAGCACCTGAATTTGAGAAATTCGACATGGCATTGATTTTTCTAGGCAGTCGCTCACTACCCAGGAGATTCGCCACCTCTTAGCCCAGACAAAGCAAAGAACCTAGGAGACGCACTACAGTCTATATCATGAAGACATTCTCACTATTCATTATAGTATAATGATTTATAACATCTTTTTAGGATACCAACTGTAAAAGTTAGGAGCCAGCATTCACCTGATCTGTACAATTCCCCTTGTTTCTTCGGTGGAAATCAGACATACAGCTACCACTTACAAACAAGTGGAGACGTTTTGTCTGGAGTCTAAAATAAAAGAACTACCTGAAGAGATTTTCCGCAAGCACGGTGGCCAGCTTCGAATGAGTGAGGCTATCAAGCAAGGCATTACTCGGTATATGCTCTATTCTCTCAAAGATAGCGGTGTCATCGAGCAGGCGAGCAGAGGCATCTACCGACTGGTTGACCTGCCTCCGATCAGCAATCCCGATCTGGTGATGGTTAGCCTTTGCTTCCCAAACGCCGTTATCTGTCTTGTCTCTGCACTGGTATATCATGATATCACAACTCAGATCCCGCACATTGTTTCGGTGGATGTCTCAAGAGACTCACGGACACATTCGCTCGACCATCCTCCCATTCAAGCATACAGATTCTCAAATGACGCATACGAGTCCGGCATCGAAGAGTACTCGATTGACGGAATTCCGATTAAGGTCTATAGCCCCGAAAAAACCCTGGCCGACTGCTTCAAATTCCACAACAAAATCGGAATGGACATAGTCCCGGAAGCACTGAAACTATATACGATACGAAAGGAGGCCAATCTCGGTGAACTGCTCAAATATGCCAAGATCTGCCGGGTCGAAAAGGTGATGCGACCGTATCTGGAGGCTACGGTATGACGCCTTCCAAGAACATACCCGCTGTCGCCGGAAATCGAAGCTTTCACTGGGCTTTTCATTTCGGCCAAACAGACCCAATGGGCAGCGTTCTGGAAAAGACTTGGGCAAAATCACGTTCCCGCTTCATTTGGTGAAGTCATGGCTCAAGTGGATGGATTCTTATCGCCCATCGTCACAACGCTTTCTTCCAGCAACTACTCCAAACACACAAAATAGACTGCGCCTGGTCCATGGGCTCGAAGTGGCGTCGGGCGCGCAAACGTTCTCGAGGTTGTTAGTGCCGTTTACGTATATGTAGTTATGGAGTTTTTCCTTGGTAGAGTAGTCGGACTTCTTTCTATGATTCACAAATTGCTGAAGGAATCACCGCGCCCAATTTTCAATGCGAAGCCCTTCAATCTGATAAAACTCTTGTTCATTGTTCGTGACCAGAATGCCATTATAAAATCTTACAATTGAAGCAATAAGCAGCTCATTAGGTCCAACGATTTTGCCCGTCTTTCCCATTTTTTCTCTGAGATCAGCATAGACATAAGTCACAGGATCATCAAAAGCCACTATTTCAAAAGGATCGAGGAACATTTCGACCTTCTCAATATTCGATATTCTCTTTAGGCTTTTATAGGCGCCGAAAAGCAATTCCGCTTTTACGATTGAGGGAATGGCGATTTCATTCGCCGGTGTCGAGAGGATTTTCGCCTTGATAGACTCGTACCTGCCATTAAGAAAATAAATGCAGATATTGGTATCGAGGTAATACATTAGAGCGCTTCTCTTTGGGCATCATAATCGAAAGATATTTCGTCTGGCTCCACAAAGGTATCATCCTGAATAGATCCAAAAAGATCTTCAAACCCTGCAGGATAGACTGGCTCTACCTTAGAGCGGAGCTGTTGAGCTACCCATTTTGAAATAGAGACATGCTGACGCGTTGCAGCATTCTCGATTTTTTTGAGAGTCTTTTCATCGATATAGAGCGATATTTGAGGCATGGGTAACTCCTTTCTTTAAAAGAATACCATATGAGCTCTCAAAAGTCAAGTATATTTGCAAGTATACTTGTACATTGAGCGGCACGCCGCTGCCGCATAATCATACCAGTTTTCATGCAGCATACATGGTCACAGGCAATTCACTGTTGCCGATGAGCCGATACTGAGGCTTAGGGCCGAAAAGTTGTTCGTTTATCAATAAGATCAACGGTACACTTTCTTCACGCATGGCTTCTGCTGCATCACGCTTAAATCAGGCTTGTAATACCGTTATAGCTCACATCCTCTGGAGACTGTCCTTAATGCAAAGGCAGAGAGGCCCTTTTCTGCTCCTGCGGTAATAAGCACGCCGAACTCTTAGGTCAACACAACCCACGTTTTCCCTTTCCGAGGCACTCATATCAGTAAGGGCATCATCGACAGACGGTCGAGCCCTTCGGGCGCATGGCGGGTCAAATCCCAGGCAAAATACTTGGCGTGATACGGCGTGATAGCAAGCACAGGCAAAAATCCTAGGTTTGATTATAGAACAAGAAATCTGTAAAAGAAATGTCTTTAATAAAGCAATATAGCATATAGACACTGCGCTATATTTTGCCTATTGAGACTAATCTTTTGCTAAGCCAAGCTACCATATCGCCCAAACTTGCATTGAGAAAATTTCTAGGCTAATATTTTTCTAGGAGGCAATTATGAAAGCAAAATGGAATGGCAATCCAAAGTCATTGATGCGTATCGTCGTCATTGTGTCGATATTGGTAGCATCGATACTCATGCCGCTCGGTGCGCTTGAACAGACAGCATATCAAGAGGGCTTTGCGATAGGCTCTTCTCAAGCGAGCGATATCCAACAAAATGTTGCAACAATGAAGTCAACTGCGCAGCTGAGAGGTACCGATTTTTCGAGAGTATTTGCGCTCGCAAAGGAAAATGAGACGCTCCTCGCCACAATCTTGCCAGAAAAACTTGAATGGATGCATGGTGTCGCAGATGGCTCACGCATACCCTATGATGACATCCTCATCTACAACACCGCAGATAGGCTTATGACTGGATTTGTCGGAGAATGCACTACCTTCATAGCCCAAGGCAATGTACTGGCATCTGGAGAAGGGAGCCTTATTGCGAAAAATCGCGATCTAGGCCCTAATGTCATCTCAGAGGTCTCGAAAGAACTAGGGCATGAATATAGCCCAAATGAAATCTACAAGGCTGCATATATCGATATTCCTCAGGCTCCACGCACCTACTCTTTTGTTGGTTCCCGTTCAGCCGGCCGCTGGGGATATGGCATGGGAATCAATGAATTTCAGGTTATAGTTTCTGATAATGATGCTCCCACAAGAGTCGAATTGGCCTTTACCAAAGGCCTTCATGATAACGATTATGTGCGGCTCGTTTTGGAAAGGGCGAGGACTGCACGCGAAGGTGTTGAAATACTAACAAAGCTCACTGAAAAATATGGGCAAGCCTGGAATTCTATCATGTTCGAAATTGGTGATCCCCAAGAACTTTGGATCGTTGAGATCACAAACAAACAATGGGTCGCGCGACGGTATACAAATTCCTACACTGTAAGGACAAATCAGTTCCAGATCACCGATGATTATGAAATTTGCTCCGATGACCTTATCACTTATGCGCAGGCACAAGGATGGTTGAGTAAGGATGTCCCAAAAACCCAAAAGATCAATTTTAGAGCAGTCTATGGCACAATCGAGCTTTATCCTTCTGATAATGAAAATTTTGCCTCACGTCCAGCTGTAGAGACTCTCTATAATACACAAGTACGGTATGACCGAGGTATGGAACTTCTCAGTAAAATTTCAGGGAATATATCACCAAAAACGATTATGCCATGTACCAGAGACCATTATGATACCTATACACTTCAAAGCGGGAAGGTATTACAGCTTGACCAAGTGCCCTATTACAGTACTGACTATGTCTATGAAAGGCAGGAGTGGGTGGCTGAATACCCCACCAAAGATACAGTCGAGGTGTCAATATACCCACGATCAATCTGCCATCATGCATTTGAAGGCAGTACCGCTTCTACCGCAATCTTGGTTGCCCGACCTGATGTTGAGAATGAGCTTGGTCTCATGCTTCATGCGTATTGTCAGCCGTGCGATAGCCTTTTTGTGCCTTTCTATGTAGGGGTATCCTCGGTAGATTCAAGGTATTCTACCCCTGAGGTAGGTTCAAAGTTCCTTCAAATCTCCAAAATATCCTTTGGATGCTATAAGACGTATCATGAGGGTATAAGGGAAATATTTGACCCTTATGAAGCTACTCTTTTTGAAGCAATGCCCGAAATGGAGAAGCAGTACATGAATCTTAAAGTATCGGGAAAATCGATGGATGCTCAAATGCTGCTTGATACTTTCTCCATGCAGCATTGGCAAGAGGCAATTGCACTTACAGATAACGCATTAGAATCGATGACAAAACTCACCGTAGAATCTTCAGCTTGGAGCAGATAAGCAAAGAAGGGCTGCCTCATGTTATAGGCAGCCTTTCTTGAGTGGATATCCTTATAACCCTTTGTGCGAGAAAAACGCGAAAAAATGCGCAATAGCAATGCTGCCTTGCAGACACTCACCGATATTACATTACTTCTCTAAGGAAGACACTCAATTCACCATAAAACAATCATAGCCTCTAGTTCTTCTGCCACCGAAGGCTCGAAGTAGGTAAGCGGGCTTGGCATTGCTGGTGACTCGCCACCACCATATTGTTCGTCATGAATGCTGAAATGAACATGGCTACCGTCATTATAGTAGGGAATAATGCCAATTCGCTCTCCAGCCTTCACGCTCTGTCCCTTTTTTACAAGGATATTGGCTTCTACCTCCTCTTGGCTAATCGGTTCCCCTGTTATTTAATTAATTCCGACTTCGAAATGATAATCAACCTTGACATGTTTTGAAATTGCAATTTCGATACGATAATTCCTTGCGCCTTTATCGCCATCTAAGCCCAGCTGTGTGTCTGTGTTGACGGTCGCAACTGTGCCATCTGCAATTGCGTAAAATGTAGCTGTCTCATCTTTATCTGGACAAAAGTCGATCCCGCCATGGAACTGTTCCTTTCCGCTATCATCCACCCAGTACCCAAACCCATTTCCAATTCGACCTATTTCCTCTGGGTTACAAGGAAGTTCTGTTGCTAAAGGCGGTGAATCTGGTAAGCTTGACAAGGTACAGGCTGCCATAAAAGAGCAACAGAGATACACTATGATCGAACTGTTTTTCACTTTCATATTTATATTTTAATATGCATATTCGTTGTCATCAAGAAGCGCATTGAACATGTCTCATGGTGGGCTACTTCCAAAGAATAAAAGTTATTGTGACTTTCTATCCACGACTGGCGAGTACACTGTCGTCTAATTGTGGCTGACTAATTGATTGGTGTTCTTTAATAGCAAAGCCTATAAAAAGTGAGCGCCCGTGTCTTTTCCCATACACATCTTTTGAATATATCTTCCTTATAAACTAAAGATCTTTGATGCTTCTTGTATTAGCTGAGGACTAAGCGTCGGGATGGTTACCATAAGGAACTGAAGGATATTGGACAATGATTTATATAAAGCTTTTCAGGACTTCGTTTAGAACGATCTTACATTCCTCTTAAAAATCTATTGGGGCTTCAAGGAATAGTATAGGCGTGTTGCCGCACGATAAGATCTAAGCGTAGAGGATCCATTGTCTCATCATAAATCCTAACTTTAAGTAATCAAATATGAATTCTCAGAATGTTCTAAAAGACTCCTACATGATGAAGACATATATTTATTTTGGGAGAGATTCATAAGCTTCGTGACTGCATCATCGAATAGATGTTTGAGCTCGATTGGTGGAGGCCTGCTGCCCTCTGGCGTAGATTTGTCTTCGCCTTCTCATCAAGATCAGGACTTTCTAAGAGCCTCTGGTAAAGAAGCCAGGCTTTCGCTCATACCAGTCATAAAACGTACTGATGGGAATCTGATGCTTAAGGAGTACTCCTCCTTTTGTATGCGACCTACCTTTGATTTCGAGTTTCTTTCGTTCAACTTTCAAGAGCCGATCAATCGTTGCTGGACTTATCGTATAGTGCACATTTTCCTTGCGCTTTTTCCGTGTCCGAGAAACTCCTACCACCACTCGTATTGGCTTTTCATCGATCACAAGAGTATGTACTTCCCCCCATGTCGCAAGGATATGAATGGCATAGTTGCGACTATAGCCAGTATTCTTTGCAAACTCATCTAAAATCTTTTCTTTTTCTGCTTTCCTTGCTTTTTGATAGCGCGGTACGATTTTCCTAGTGAGTGATTGCCTATCCTTCATTCGTAAGCCCATTGCTGTGCCTCCGCCTTGTATTTTTTGCTAAGGCGTCACACTCTGCCAGACTTAGAATTTATGATGAGGAATTAATTTCATTTCAGCTAAATTTTTGATGAGCAATACATTGTCTTGCTAACTTGAGCGGCGAGATGTATAATTAATTATCTTTTTCGGGCCTTCAAAGGAGGTGATGTGCCTGAGAAGGAGATGGGCAAAGTTCTTCGAAGGCTTTTGCGGTAATTTCGGTATAAGATTTAAGGAGGAGAAATCATGCGAAAACTTGTGTTAGGATTGATTATCGTGAATTTGCTCTTGGGAACCGTAGTCTTCGCTCAAGAGCCAATCAAGATTGGGGTGCTTGTGGAGTTCACCGGTGCATGTGCTGCCTATGGTCAGATGGGACGGGATGCATTGGAGCTCGCTCGAGCGAAGGGGATTGTCCCCGTGCAGGTGCTCGGCCGGCCCATTGAGCTTGTCTATTTCGATGCCCGGACCGAGCCCACAGAAGCGACCAACGGCGCCACCCGTCTAATCAACACAGAAAAGGCAGTGGCTATCATCGGAACCATGTGCTCTGGGCCTTACCTTGCTGCAGCGGAGATCTGCCAGGCATCCGGGGTACCTATCATTGGCCCTACCACCACCAACCCCTTGTGCACTCAGGTGGGGGATTACTGTTTCCGAGCTTGCTTCACCGACAACGACCAAGGTCCGTTAGCTGCCAGCATCGCACAGAAGAGATATAAGGCCAAGACGGCAGCGGTGGTTATCGATATGGCTCAAGCCTACTGCGTCGGCCTTGGGCAGTTCTTCATGGATGCGTTTAAGGCTTTAGGTGGCAAGATTGTAGCAGAGCTCTACTGCCGTTCGGGAGATGTCGACTACACGGCCCAGCTCACCGAGATCCAGAGGAAAAACCCTGATATCATCTACACGCCTAACTACTATACTGAGGTAGCGATGATGGCCCGCCAAGCACGAGACCTGGGCATGATGCAACCCATCCTCGGCGCTGATGGTCTCTATGCTCCTGAATTGATCAAGATCGGTGGGGATGCCGTAGAGGGCTTGAATTTCCTCACGTTTTGGAGTGCAGAAGTTACACCGAATGAGGCCAGCAAGAAGTTCGTCAAAGAATTCCGGGCCAAATTTGGCATGGATCCTGATGCCTTTGGTGCCCTGACCGTCGACTGTTATATGATGATCGTGGACGCCATCAAGAGGGCTGGCTCAGCTAATCCTGCAGCCATAAAGCAAGCTCTCAAGACCTCTGACCTCGATGTGATAACCGGGCATGTAATCATGACCCCTAAAAATGACCCAAAGAAGGACTTCGCCTTTCTAACGGTCAAAGAAGGCAAGTTCTCCTTGGTGGAGACGATCCCCGTAGAACAAGCCTGGGAAATCAGAGCCCTAATAGGTAAATAATATTTCCTGAGGTGGGCCAAAGTTGACTACTTGGCTCACCCCCTATTCCTGGGAGGCACAGTGGTGTTCTACGTACAGCAACTGTTCAATGGAATCACACTGGGGAGCCTGTATGCCCTTATTGCTATCGGTTATACCATGGTGTACGGGATCCTCAGGTTAATTAACTTTGCTCATGGCGATATCTTTATGTGGGCAGGTTATTGGGTATTCTTTAGCTTTTTTTTGTTTCACCTGCCCTGGTGGATCGGGGCTATCCTCGCGGTGGTTCTTACCGCTGGGATGGGGATGGCGATCGAGCGATTCGCCTACCGGCCTCTTAGGGAGGCTCCCCGAATCTCCCTCCTCATCACCGCAATTGGGGCATCGTTCCTCCTGGAAAACCTGATCATTGTACTTCCATGGGCGGGCGGACGACAAAAGTCATTCCCCAGGCCGGAATTCATGAGCCAAATTTTCTCTTTGGGCACATTGCGTATTCAAGCCCTCACAGTTTGGATCCCCCTGATCGGCTTAGCCTGTCTGATTGGGCTCCTCTTCCTCATCTATCACACAAAGATTGGCCGTGCGATGAGGGCTATCGCTACCGACATTGAGGCAACGGAGATCATGGGGGCGGACATCAACAAAATTATCTCTTACACCTTCCTTGTGGGATCGGCCTTGGCCGCGGTGGGGGGCATCCTTTGGGGGTGCCGATATCCCAGATTGCAATGGGATTTAGGAATCACTCCCGGCTGGCGAGCGTTCACCGCTGCTGTGGTGGGCGGAATCGGCAATGTAACCGGAGCCATGATCGGAGGTTTCGCCCTTGGGCTTTTTGAAATCCTACTCGTGGCTTTTATTCCTAACCTTTCTGGATATCGCGATGCTTTCATCTTCGGTATCCTGATCATATTCCTCTTGGTACGGCCCACAGGGATTCTGGGCAAGCCGCTTAAGGAGAAGGTATGAAGCGCTACCGAAATTTGGTGCTGACCCTAATTGCTATTGCCCTGGTGGGAGTTTTCGTCTGGTGGGGAGACAAACCGAACAATCTTGATCCCTTAATATGGCGGATCCTAAACCTTGGCGCCATCTACGCCATTGCTGCAGTGGGATATACCGTGATAAATGGGATTGCCGGTCAGTTCTCCTTGGGCCCACACGGGTTCATGCTGCTAGGCGGGTACATGGTTGCATTGTTGATGCTTCCGTTGAAACAAAAAGCAGTGGTATGGCTATTCAAAGGAAAAGAGCTCATCTGGCCATTCTCCAGCTTCACTTTGCCTTCTTGGGGGTTCATCCTAGCCCTGCTTGCTGGCGGAGTATTGGCGGCTGTGGCTGCGCTTATCGTTGGCATCCCAGCCCTCAAAGCCCTTAGAGGAGATTATCTTGCCATCGCCACCTTCGGTTTTGGCGAAATCCTGTTTGTTCTTGCCTGTAACCTCATACCCTTGACCAACGGTCCTATGGGGATCAAGGGCATCCCCCACATTACTAATCTGGCATGGTCATTTGGGGCGCTGGTTGTGGTGACATACGCAGCCTTGCGTATCAAAAATTCTAGCTACGGGAGAGCGCTACGCGCCATTCGAGAGGACGAAATTGCCGCCGAGTCTATGGGGATCAATGTATTTCGCCTCAAGATGTTGGCATTCATCTTTTCTGCCTTCTGTGCCGGAGTGGCGGGAGGATTGATGGGCACCCTCATCGGAACTGTGACTCCTGACACATTTAAGTTCTTCATGACCTTTTACCTACTCATTATCATTGTGCTTGGTGGGTTGGGGAGCATTACCGGGGCGGTGGTGACTGGGTTTATCTTCGCCGGGCTATTTGAGGCGTTGCGGGTCTTGGATACCGCCACGGTCGAGGGTATGCGCATGGTGTTCTTTGCCATCCTCCTGATTGGGCTCATGCTCTTCTTCCGGCGGGGGCTGTTTGGCGAAGCGGAATTCTCCTGGGATTGGTTGTTCCGAGGTTCTAGCAAGCTAGGGAGGAAATAATGGAAAAAGGCAAGCCGATCCTCAATCTTGATCATCTCAGTATGCGGTTTGGTGGCCTGTTAGCGGTAAACGACTTTTCCCTGACCATAACTTCCGGGGAGCTACTTGGGCTCATTGGTCCAAACGGTGCCGGCAAAACCACCATATTCAACATGATCACTGGCTATTACCCACCTACCCAAGGCCAGGTGATCTTCGAGGGCCAAGACATAACCGGTTTTCCCCCGGCCAAGGTCACCTTGCTTGGCATTGCCAGAACCTTTCAGAACATTCGTATGTGTAAGAACATGTCAGCGCTGGATAACGTGCTTATATCATTCCATCCTCATTTGCGCTCCTCAGTGTTCGGGGTCATATTTCCATTCTTTGGTTACAACCGTGAGGAGCAAAAGATGCGCCAGGAAGGAATGGACCTCCTTGCCCGAGTGGGGCTTACACAATGGGCAAATGAGCGGGCTGGGTCTCTCCCCTATGGTCTACAGCGACAAGTGGAGATCGCCCGGGCACTTGCCACACATCCCAAATTGCTCCTCTTGGATGAGCCGGCAGCGGGAATGAATCCCAAAGAAGCCGGAGGGCTTATGGAATTCATCTGCCAGATTCAGGAGGAATTTAATCTCACTGTCTTTCTCATCGAGCATGTGATGCAAGTGGTGATGGGAATCTGCCCCCGCATACGAGTTATTGACTTCGGGGTCTCCATTGCCGAAGGATGCCCAGACGAGATAAAGGCCAACAAAAAGGTAATTGAGGCTTACCTTGGGGAGGAGGAGCTAAGTGCTGGAAATACGTGACCTTTCCGTTTATTACGGCGGGATTCACGCCCTACAGGGCATTTCACTGGACGTGCCTGATGGGGTAGTGGTGACCATGCTTGGGGCCAATGGTGCTGGCAAGACCAGTACCCTGCGAACGATCCTTGGCCTGGTGCATCCGAAGGAGGGCACAATAAAGTTCAATGGGACCTCACTCCTTGGCAAGCGCCCGTACCAGATCGTGAAGATGGGGGTAGCCATGGCCCCGGAAGGACGACGGATTTTCCCTGATCTCTCAGTGTGGGAGAACCTGCTCATGGGGGCCTACTCCCGAACTGATGCGGAGGGGATTAAGAAAGATCTGGAATGGGTGTTAGGGCTTTTCCCCCGACTCGCTGAACGAAAGAGCCAAGCTGGAGGAACTTTATCTGGCGGCGAGCAACAGATGCTTGCAGTGGCGCGGGCTGTCATGGCCCACCCCAAACTTCTCCTCTTGGATGAGCCCTCTCTAGGCCTGGCTCCGGTCCTGATCACAGAACTCTACCGAGCATTTGCGAAGATCCACAAGGAAGGTCGGACCATCCTGCTCGTGGAGCAGAATGCTCGGGCAGCCCTTTCTCTTGCCAATTATGGCTATGTACTCGAGACAGGGAGGATCGTGGCTCAGGGTTCCCGGGAGGAGCTCCTCTGTTCAGATCTGGTAAAACGCGCATACTTGGGCATCGCCTAGTATACTATCCCAGAAATACGCTCGCATAAACGAGTGATTTTCTCAAAACCGACTCTGATCCTGCAAAGTGACGAGCAAACTTTCCCTGTTCTATCTCAAAAGGCTATATAGTCGGCGATAGGTTTATTTTGGTTGCAAAAATGCGATAACTTCATTGTGAATCGATCTATCATCTTGCTCTGCATGCCAATTCCACGCGTTGCGCGCTACCCGTATCGTGTCTTATCCTTAGTTGTCCTGATCATCCTGTCTGAATGTGCGCCGTGGGCTTGGGTTTAGGCTTGGGTTCATGCTCGGACTCCCACTTGTGCCGGCAATTTGCCCTATATCTGGGCTTGCATCCTTGCGTATCCCTTCATATCCGCTTGAGCTTTCGAACACTCCAGGATTTCGAAGTACATCGCGAGGTTTGGAGCCCTGTGCGGGGCCAACAATACCCTTTTCTTCCATCATTTCAACGAGCCGAGCTGCACGATTAAAGCCGATCTTTAGCCGTCGCTGAATATAGCTAACTGAAGCTTTACCCTGCTGAAGAACAATCTCGAGTGCTTTTTCGAAAAGTGGATCGGAACCCTCTTCATCAAAGAGCGTGGGTTCTTCGGATTCCTCTTCATCGACGAAAATTTCTTCGTCGATATATTCTGGCTCCCCAAGAGTCTTAACGTGAGCAACAACTCGCTCGACTTCTTCTTCGGAGACGAATGCGCCTTGCATTCGAACAGGAAATGGATCCTGGGCGCCTGAGAAGAGCATATCGCCCCTACCAAGGAGTTTTTCTGCCCCAACCATATCGATGATAGTGCGGCTATCGAATTTGCTTGCGACCATGAAGGCGATGCGTGATGGGATATTGGCTTTTATGAGACCAGTTATGACATCGATACTGGGTCTCTGAGTAGCCAGTACAAGGTGGATTCCAACAGCGCGAGACATGGCAGCAAGACGAGCAAGCGTGGCTTCGAGCTCTTTGCCCGTTGTCTGCATCAAGTCAGCAAACTCGTCGATGATTACTACGATGTAGGGCACTTTGTCCTGGGCCAGATTGCGCTCACGAATTCGGCGGTTATAAGAGCGGATGTCTCGTACACCCAGGTTGTCAAGCAGAGAATAGCGCCGTTCCATCTCGCAAATGCAGTACTGCAGAGCCTGAAAGGCTTTTTTTGCTTCCGTGACAACTGGCGTCAAGAGATGTGGAATATCGTTGTAAAGCTTTAGTTCGACGATTTTTGGATCGATGAGCATAAGCCTTACTTCTTCAGGCGTGCGTTTATATAGAATTGATAAGATAATCGAGTTTACACAGACAGATTTGCCCGAGCCCGTGGCGCCCGCGATCAAAATATGAGGCATCTGTGTAAGGTCGATAAGCTGAACTTCTCCAGCTATATCCTTGCCCAGTGCGACCGGTATTTCCATTTTGCTCTGGCGGAATTTCTCGCTCTCGATGAGCTCCCGGAGAGAGACTATTGCACGCCGCTCGTTGGGCACCTCGATTCCTACAGCATGCTTGCCTGGAATAGGCGCGACGATACGTACGCTTGAGGCTGCAAGTCTCAAGGCGATATTGTCGCTCAAATTGGTAATCTTGGAAATCTTGACGCCATGCGCTGGGAGAATCTCGAACATTGTAATAACAGGTCCTTTGCGAATGCCTGTCACTTCGGCTTCTATTCCAAACTCGGCGAGAGTCTCTTTGAGCACACTAGCACTTGCACGTGTCTTTTCGTCGATGATCCAGTACTGCCCATCGGGATAGTTATTGAGAAGTCCATCGATTGGTACTTGATATGGTTTCGCTGCCTTACGCTCTAGTATTCGCTCCACGATAGCGCGCTTGTGTTCCTCCTCGGATTGCGCAGGACGAGCTGGAGGGACGGAGGTAAAAGAAATGCCTCCTGTGTCGAAACCAGCAATAGGACCTAAGGAGCGTGATCCTAAAGATAATCCTGTGGATCCAATAGCGGATCCCATGGGGACAGAGGTTGCACCTAAGTCTTTCTGCACCATTTCAGAGCCTGCCCTACTTGTGCCCGAAGCATAGAATCCTCCAAGCTTTTCGGATTTTAGAGGGTCTGGCGGTGGCACATCAGGAATATTGAGCGAGATATCTTTTTCTGCCAGCGCCCTTGCGCGCGCCAGGCGCGCTTCTTCCTTGCGCTTGCGTCGCTCTTCTCTTTTTAGCGAATTATCCTTGATAAAAGTCGCCAGTCTCTGCCCAAAGCTCTGCTCTTCTCCGTTTTTCTTCTTGTCGGCGCGTGTTTTGATAAATCCATTAGCTCTAAGCCATTCCGAGAGCTTAATGTAGCCAGCAATGACAATCATCAGGCTTGCCGCAAGTAAGAACCCTAGAGCTGCATATAGCGAAGACAATCCTACTTTTGCCATCGACGGATGATGTTCAAAAAAAGAACCGGGATTCGCAGACAGACGAGCAAATCCGGTTGCCACTACAAATGGCAATGCCGAAGTGCCTAATAGATAGGTCATTCGTGGACAGAAGCTTGGCACATATACAAGGATCGCAGCCCAAGCTAACCATAATGGCAGATAGTAGGCTGCCCAAGAAAATATGTTGAGCAATGTTTGCCCCGGTAAGACCAAAGGCCTCCAAATTGTCGGGAAATAGGACCATAGAAGCATAGAAATAAACAGAAAAAGCGCTACAATGAAAAATATAAGCGCTATTATTCCTCGAGTGCTTCTAAGAGCAGAACTTCTTGCAGAAGCTTTTATCGAGGTTGATGAACCACGACGTGCAGCAGGTTTCTTCGCCACGACAACCGAGGCTTTTGGGTGAGTCTTCTTTTTTGCTTCCATGGGCAGATAAATCCTTAATTATTATCGGCATTTTGGAATGTGCCAGTTACGAATATTTCGATGCCTTGCTCCATTGCCGCACAATATAATAATTCATTATACTATAGCCCTGCCTAGAGCATGACCGTCCTTATGTATCGATTGTACGCGATTCGTGCTCAAAGGAAGCGCATTCTAAATGCGATGAAAGTATTTTGACTATTTTAAAAGGACCTGTAATGGAAATCAGAAAAGATCGCGTCGTTACTATTGACTATTCTCTCAGCGACGATATCGGCAAGATCATAGACTCATCTGAGGGAAGCGAACCCCTTGTGTATCTTCATGGCAATGATAACATTATTCCAGGCCTGGAACGGGAACTCGAAGGAAAGATTCCAGGTGAGAGTATTACCTGCAGTATTCTTCCAGCCGATGCCTATGGAGACCGCAACGAATCTCTAGTATTCAAGGTCAATAAGAAGGATTTTGGCGATAATGTCGAGGTAGACGCTGGTATGCAATTCGAGGCACATGGTGAGGATGGCACATTAATCGTAACGGTCGTAAACGTGAATGGAGAAGAAGTTACACTTGATGCCAATCACCCCCTAGCCGGCGAGACTCTTCACTTCGATGTGAAAGTCATCGATGTTCGTGAAGCAACGCCGGAGGAACTGGAGCATGGCCATGCACACGGAGAAGACGAGGACGAATGCGGAGATGATTGCTGCTGCGAGGACGGTTTCTGCGATTAGTCTGAGTTTAGGCCTTCTCTATTCTTCAATAATTGATCAGCATTCATGAAATCAACCTCAAGAGTGCATGTTCGATTTCTGGATATCATTATCTTTGTACTAGCTATATTGCTAGTTGTTGGAACAGCTATCCTCGTGCTCGATCGGCAGAGTGGGGCACGCTATGTCGAAATAACAGGAGAAAAGGGCGAATGGATAGCCCCTCTCGATAAAGAAGCAGACTATGAAATAGCAGGCCCTTTGGGCATGACTCATGTACACATTCATAACGGAAAGGCAAGCATTACCGAATCACCTTGCAGCAACAAGCTCTGTGTACTGGCTGGCTCTATTTCTGAGCCAAATCAATGGATAGCCTGTCTCCCTAACAAGGTATTCGTGCGTATAATAAGCAATGGCAACAGCAAGGATGTCGGAGGTGTGGATGCGAGCACGTACTAGCTCAGAAGAGCCCCCTGTCCTGGATGCACCAGCTTTCCTGGAAGAGCCCGCTGCCCTAAAAGCGCCTCCTGTTCTGGAAGCGCTAGCTGTCCTGGAAGCGCCTCCTGACTTCTCTTTAAAACAGGCGCCTTCCATAGGACAGACATCCCTGGGCCATGAAAATCAAGCTGAACTAACGGCCTTGCTTGCTGCCTTCTGCTTTTTCTTGTCCACTATAGAATATATGTTGCCAAAACCCCTGCCTTTTATGCGGATCGGTATCGCAAACTTGCCAATTTTGCTAGCGGTCGACATTCTGCCCTTCAAGTGGTTTATTGTATTGGCCGCAGCAAAAGTAGTTGGTATGTCTATCGTGTCTGGAACTCTCTTTTCGTATGTGGCGCTTTTTAGCTTATGCGGAACCATGATAGCTGCTGTTGCAATGCGAGCTACTAGAAAGCTTGGCAAAGGAGCAATTTCGCTGATAGGAGTCTCTATTTCAGGAGCCATGGCTTCGAATGCCATTCAAATGCTGATGGCACGATATGTTATCTTTGGAGAAGCGGCCTGGCTTATTGCGCCTATTTTTCTAGCTACAGGGCTTGCAACTGGCACTCTAATGGGTTTATTTGCTGAATTCTTTGCCGAGAATTCGCATTGGTATGCCAGCGCAAGGGGGATTGGCAATGCCCGATCCGTCAATAATCAGAACAATAATGAGGTCAGTGAAAAGCCCACAGGCTCAGAATTGGCGATAGAAGATAGCAATTCGGAAACAGAAGATAACAATTCCAGTACAAAAGCAATAGATAATTCAAGCAAGACGTCTGAGAATAAAGCATCTCTACGAAAGAACACTCGAAATCAAGAGCGCATAGCTCGCCGGAAGCGCTATGAAGAATATATGGAGCCCTGGGTTGCAGCAGTTCTCGGCGCCGCAATTGCGATATTTTTTTTGCTCCAGAAAGGAATTGTCGTAAAGCTAATATTTCTCATCCTGTTTATCTTCTGGACATGGATTAGTGGGAAGCGCTTTTCTTTGATTTCGACTTTTGCAGTAATTGCGGGGATCGTCCTAGCCAATCTGCTCATTCCCTCTGGACGTGTGCTTTTCAAAATCGGCCCCTTCGTAATAACGGAATTCGCCCTTGTAGATGGATTCTCCAAGGCGCTCATCTTTGAAGGATTAATGTACCTATCCAAAGCTGCCATTATGTCAGGACTGCGCTTCCCCGGAAGATTTGGCGCTATTATTGCCCAGGCATTCCAATACTACGATAGTATTATTGAATACAGCGGCAAGATTCATGCAAAAACGATGGTTCGGGATATCGATGAACTGCTTCAAACCATGAGCAGCGGTATTGATCGAAGGACTCAAGATTAGGCATTCTGCCTTTGGCTTCTCTTTGGCTTCTATCGTCGCAAGGCAATTTTATCAAACCCTAGACGCATACAAGATTGCCACCGCTCCGCTTTGCCTTATACAACGCATCATCTGCCTTGCTGATGAGCATTTCTATCTCTTCAAGACGCGCTATTTGACCAGCTGCAATACCAACACTGATATGGAGAGGTTGTTCAATTTCCTCGAGAATAGGCATTGCAACAACCGAAAGCCTAAGCTTTTCCGCTATTCTCTTAGCCTCTTCTAGACTCGCTTGGGGCAGGAAGACAATGAATTCATCTCCCCCGAATCGACCTATTATCGCATCTGACTCTGACTCTAACTTAGCTGCAAGAACCTTAGCACAAGAGCGCAAAACCTTGTCGCCTATCGCATGGCCATACGCATCGTTGACCTCTTTGAATGAATCGATGTCGATCATGATAATACTGACTTCAGTATCTTTGGTTATGCTCGCTATGATGCCAGGCTTAATTGCTTCATAGAAATACCGACGATTGAAGAGCCCTGTAAGATCATCCCGCGTCGCGTAGTATTGAAGACTTTCCAGCATGCGATGCCGTTCTGTCGTATCCTCGAAGAAAATTGCATAGACGATGCTATCCTTACGATCATCATTCAGCAGCGATATCTTTGCAAGAATCCATTCTGGTCCACCAACGAACGAGGCATTCAATTCTATTTCCTGTTCCTCATGATGTATCATAGCCTCGATGAGAGAAGGAAATATCGCAAAAACATCTAGAGCCTTCTCTCCTATGACATCAGAATTCAAAAATGGCAACATCTCCTTTGTTCTCTGGTTCATATCGACAATGCGTCCATTTTCATCGACGATGACACAGCTTTCTCTCATGGACATAAAAACTCGCCCTTGTTTTACAGGGGCGAACGCAAACATATCGACGCGCAAAAGCATAAAAGTCGTAAATATACTCACCAAGGTGAATGAAAAAGGATTGATATCATAGGGTACCGGAATTGCCGAAAAAATATAGAGCAAAAATACAGCAAGAGGAATACAAAGTACAATTATCATCAAGGAAAGCTGAGTTCTCAGAGTTCCCTTTGCTTTGCTCAATGAGTTCATAAATAATATCATAGAGCCAATTATCGACAACTCTTGGATAATAGATCCCAATATATAGACAGGACCTTTCTCGAAATGAATAACCCACAGGTTACCATAAGCCTGAAGTTGAACATTCCGATATACGAGGCCATGGCGTGTCGTGGTCCACTGAAGAATCATTTCGGCGAACGCAATTATGCTCAGTGCAATCAATATGGGTTTATTATATGGAGAATCATAATCGAGAAATTTCAAGACGAAGTTGATCAACAGAGCTGGAAGAAAAGTTGTCGCAATATATTCAAGATGTGTAAAGAACAGCACTTGATCGAGCTCGACACTCATGAGTTCAAAGGCGGTGAAGAATACATACCACGCAATGGTAAAATTGACGATTGCAAATTCTTTAGAACCTCGAAATTTTTTTCGAGACAAGCATAGCCATCCATCGAAAAGCACGATGAATGAGCTTAGGATCCAGATAAGGCTAATTATATTTACGTGCAATTTAGTTATTTTAGCACAAAATTAACGAGTTTGTCAGGAACCGTGATTATTTTGGATACTTCCTTTCCTTCTAGCCAGTTTGGGATTTTTTCGGCGTGACGTGCCATTTCGATGAGTTGATCTTGTGGTGTTCCCGCGGGTGCCAGAAATTTGCTTCGCACTCGGCCATTTATCTGGACTACGATTTCTTTTTCCTCATCGCGAGTAACCTCTTCTCTGTAGATAGGCCATGTGGACTTCGAAATCGATTCTCTATGACCGAGCTTTTCCCAGAGTTCCTCGCCAAGATGAGGCGCATATGGAGCAATAAGAAGCACAAAAGGTTCCCATCCAGCACGGGGGATGGATTTTAGCTTTGCTAGTTCATTGGAATAAATCATCATCTGTGAGATTGCTGTATTGAAGTTCAGGCTCGCGGTGTCTTCTGTTACTTTTTTGATGGTCTTGTGTAGAAGTTTTTCGAGCCTTGTATTCAAAGGCGTCTCTACTATAGAGCGCTCGGACAGGGCCCAAACGCGCTCTAAGAAACGTGAAACCCCCACAAGCCCAGCTGTTGACCAAGGTTTGGATACTTCTAGCGGACCCATGAACATCTCATACATGCGCATCGAATCAGCCCCATAGTTTTTGATGATATCGTCTGGATTGATAACATTGCCTCGACTCTTCGACATCTTCTGATTATCTTCGCCCAGAATCATCCCCTGGTTTACGAGGCGCAAAAATGGTTCATCGGTGTTTACCAGCCCTAGGTCGTAGAGAACCTTGTGCCAGAATCGACTGTAAAGTAGATGCAAGACAGCATGCTCCGCTCCTCCGACATATAAATCTACGGGCATCCAATAGTCAATCTTGGAACGCTCGGCAAAGATCTCGGAATTTTCTGGGTCGAGATAGCGGAGAAAATACCAACAGGAACCAGCCCACTGAGGCATAGTGTTCGTTTCGCGAGTGGCATGACCTCCGCATTGCGGGCAGGTAGTATTTACCCAATCAGTAATGGCCGCCAGGGGCGATTCTCCCGTGCCGGTAGGAACATACGATTTGACCTCCGGCAGAGTGAGTGGAAGGCTTTCTTCCGGAAGCGCCACGATGCCACATTTCTTGCAGTGCACCACAGGAATGGGCTCTCCCCAATAGCGCTGGCGGCTAAATAGCCAATCGCGAAGCTTGTAGTTTACTGTTTTTTTGGCTAAACCTCTCTCCTCCAGCCAGCCTACAATACGCTCCTTGAATTCTGCCGTGGTTAGGCCATTGAATTGGCCTGAATTTACCGCAATGCCATCTCCATCAAAACAACCTTCCGGCTCGTGGTCGAAAGGTCCTGTCTCGCTAGGCTGAGCAACCACCTGAACAATGGGAAGGCCAAACTTCTTGGCAAAATCCCAGTCGCGCGAATCATGGGCAGGAACGGCCATTATGGCGCCGGTGCCATAGGAAATAAGGACATAATCGCTGATCCAGATGGGAATTCTTTCGCCATTTACGGGATTGATCGCGTACGCTCCAGTAAAGACGCCGGTCTTGTCCTTAGCTAGATCCGTTCGTTCAAGGTCGCTCTTGCTGGCGGCTTCTTCTATATATGCTTCTACAGCACCACGCTGACCGGGAGATGTGATTTTAAGGACAAATGGATGCTCTGGTGCAAGAACCATGTAAGTCGCACCAAAGAGGGTATCTGGACGAGTCGTGAAGACTTCGAGGAATTCGTCGAATCCCTCGATCGCAAAATTGACGGATGCTCCCTCCGACTTGCCTATCCAGTTGCGCTGCATCAGCTTGATAGGTTCTGGCCAGTCGAGCTCATCGAGATCATTGAGAAGGCGCTCCGCGTAGGCTGTTATCTTTAGCACCCATTGGCGGATGCGTTTGCGGACGACTTTGGTTCCACAACGGTCGCAGTGACCATCCTTTACTTCTTCGTTAGCAAGGCCTGTCTTGCAGGAAGGACAAAAGTTGATGGGCATCTCGGATTCGTAGGCAAGACCTTGCTTAAATAGCTGAAGAAAAATCCATTGCGTCCATCTATAGTAATCTGGATCACATGTTATGACTTCGCGCGACCAGTCGTATGAGAAGCCAAGCGCCTTGATCTGTGAACGAAATCTTTCGATGTTTGCATAAGTCGTGATAGCAGGATGGGTACCTGTCTGGATGGCGTAATTTTCTGCAGGCAGACCAAAGGCATCGAAGCCCATGGGATGTAAGACATTGTAGCCGTTCATTCGCAGGTATCGACAATAGATATCGGTTGCGGTGTAACCCTCTGGATGGCCCACGTGAAGCCCGGCGCCAGAAGGATAGGGAAACATATCTAGTACATAGCGACGCTTTTCTTTTGAGAATCTCTCATCTTCGAATACGCGGAATGTCTGTTCTTCCTCCCAGCGCTTCTGCCATTTTTTCTCGATATCTTCGAATGGATAATTCGACATGATTTATCTCCCGCTATGATGTTCAAATAATGAAATATTGCTATGGATAGTATCTAAGAGGCTTTCGGATGGCAAGTGCCGTACCAGCAATGAGAAGACTTACAATAAGAGGCCAACTCGGCTTCTTACGCGTAGAGACAATACTGGAGGGAAGAGGGGCCCTCGGATCGCCATCCACGGGTATTCCACTTTGCACCGCAAGACCCTTTATATTTAAAAAATGTAGGACAGGTATACCCTTAGCTAAATAATAGGCAATTAGACCAGCTTGGGCATCTACGCCGCTATTAGCGTCCATGGTCCCTGACCTGCTTGTCACCTGTTGGGCAGATTTTTCTGGGTCTTTTGGTGCCTGCTTATGCAATTTACCCAAATCCGTTTTCCTTGTTCGCGCCGATGGAATGATGAGCCCCGGTTTCAGCTTTAGCGAGGCTGGACCGCTACCGAAGTTGACATCTGCTCCCCCTATATTGACAAAAAGCCTTATTGGCGAGGCTTTTTCATATGCTTCGAGATGGGCTTTGAAAGAGCCTTCGAGATCCGAAGCTAGCATAAGAGGGATAGCGAGGCTTTGCGCTACACTATGTGCATACCTGGCTAGCTCATCGCTTGGCTCAAATCTATACATAGAAGATATTCCCAGATCATCCTCTCCGCCAGGAGAGATAGCAATAGGCATATAAGGCAAAACTCCAGCATCTCTACATGCTGCCATTATCTCGGCATTGCTAAAGCCTTCGATATTCGCTCCATATTCAGAAGCGCCTATCGAGGTGATTACGATTGGCTCTACCCTTGTCTCAGCACAGGCAGAGAGCACAGCCAAAAGGATTGCAGGAAAAGAGCCCGATGAACCCACGGCTATCCTGTCTCCCGGCTCAAGACCAATATCATAGAAATATCGCACAATAAGGGCAGCAAAAGCCGTATTTGTGCTCGTCCTCTTAGAAACTATATCGCCTACAGTGGTTGTCAAAATACTCGATTCTACGCCGATTAGGCCTGTTTGATATGGGTCGAGAACAGGATCTATGGTTAAGCCCATAGCAAGCCGCTTTTTGGCGATTACAGCTTCTGCTTGGGCCATTCGTTGGGCTGCCATTTTCATCTCTTTGGCAACAGGGTGGGGTTCGTTGCGCGCAAGCAACTCCGTGCAGACAAGACCAAGCGCAAGCGAAATGACCGCGATAAAAACGCGAATAGAAATCGCGCGATTCTGCCTGTGTTTTGCAAACGAGCTTTTCATGGAATGACTCAAGCCAGGATCAAGAGCAGCACAACACGCGTTGTAAGAGTAATTACAAGGCTGCCAAGCAAAGTCCTCCAAAGACCCTGCTTCCATATATCATTTGCAATAAGGCCAGGAACCACATAGCCAATCGCTCGCAGATCGGTGCCTGAGGGAGGAATTAGCCTTACAACAGCATCCAGCAAAGCACCCATACAAATGCCGGCTAGAATGAAGGCCATAAAACGCCTTCTTCCGAATAAAATGGTGATCTTTGCAAGCAACTTAATCAAAAAGAAGGCCAAAAGAGCTGCCATGTATGTCATGAGTATTCGCAAGGGCTGGTCAATATAAAGTGCGAGGTATCCGGGTGCAACGAGTCCGCCTGTAAGCCATCCTGTCATTTCGCCAAAGAAAAATCCGAGCACTATTGAAACAATAATCGATATGCTTGTCATCGTTTTTTTCCTGTCAAATTAGCAGATTGCGATTTTTCAGGCGAAACAACTGAATGTGCCCCCTCGGCTGAGGTAACTGGTTGCGCTACGCCAGTCGAATCAAACGATTGCTCCCCCTCAGGTGAAGAAATCGATTGCGCCCCTTCGGGCGAAATAGCCGATCGTGCAACGTCTGGTCGATGCAATAATGAGGTTTCCAGAGAATCACTCAAATCTATCCCCGGTCCTTTTATGTTACCTGCGCATAGTATTTCCACATAGGTCTTCAATGGGCTTTCCTTAAAACCTCCGAGGCTTTCAATTGTCTCGCATAGAGCATCGAAGCTTGCTTGTCTCATTGAGCGAACAATGGGATATTTTATGGGCTTACTGGGGGTTTGAGTCTGCGACTGTGCTGACTGCGGCTCAAGCTTCGCCTGAGGTGAGGCTGGACTTACTCGCTGCAACCATGGCAATAACTGCAAATGCGATACGGCCGAAGCAAAATGCAGCGCAGCTGTTGTTAGCTCTGACTGCGCTGGCTCTGGTACAAGCCCAGCTTGCTGCGTTTTGGGCTCTGTCGATTTTCCTACGCCTAGTCGACGATAAAATCGATAGACAACTTTTTCGGCTAGCCTTTGATTCATGCCATATACAAGGATTGCATCCGCATTTATGCCCGCAGCGATTTCGCCAATCTGAAGGGCTCGCCAAGCACGATCTTCTCGATGATTGAAAACAAGCACGCGGAAAGTCTGCTCCGCGTTGTTGACCTCTTTTATTTCCGAGAGAATTTCATGTGTCTCATTCTTCTGAAGGCCATAACCGCTATCTAATTCATTCAAGTTGCGCATATCGCTCGGGTAACACAAGTCGCTCGAATAACGCAGGCCACGCTCCTCATGCCACATCTCAAGCGTAGACTGAGGGTCGTTTGCAGCAAAGGCGTTGATGACTCGAACCTTGTGTACTCGCCAGCTTGTGAGAATCGTGGATCTCACGCCGGGATCTGGCTTAGCGCCCTGCATGCCGCGCAGCGCAATTTGGCGCGATACACCGCAAGCGTCGCACACCGCAAGAGCAAGAGCCAGGTTCTGCGCATGCACTGGGTACAAAAAATCTCTGTGCAGCGCTTGCGTTTCTTCGGCGCTGGGCACGAAGATAAGCTCAGAACCGCGCTGCGCGGCCATACGCGATAAAACAGCCTGTATATATTCGCCCATACCTTCGCTGCCCACAAAGGCCTTCCCTCGATCTGGAATAGACTCCCCGAGAGCCTCGGCTATCGATTCAAGCTCCGTCCCCATTGTATCCAAATGATCTAGCCGAACGTTTGTTATGACTCCTATTGTCGAATGAGCAAGCCGCGTCTCGAGCACACCGATAGTCTCTGGGCGAATCGCCATGCATTCTGCAACTATAGCCTGAGCCCCAGCCCTATGTGCCTCTCGTACAAACCATTTGTGTTCCATTATCGAAGGCCGCCTCTTTGCAGTACCATGTTTTCTTATCTCTCTCTCGCTCAAATCTGGAAGAATAATGCGGGCTGCAGAGCCGGTGGTCTTTGCATATACTCGCAAACCTGCGGCAGCTAGCCCTGCCGCAATAAGTCTTGTCACAGTGGACTTGCCGCGCGTGCCATTGACAAGAATGCGTATGGGCACGGCTTTGAGGCGCGCACAATGATCTTTGTATTCTACTATTGCAGCGATTGCTAAACCTATACTTAGTATAACAATAAAAGAAATCACGGCTTTATATCTGCTCTCCCTCTGACTCTATTGTCTCATGCTACAAGGTAGTTGTTCTATAGGATCAGCGCCTTAGGACAGCTCTTTGGCTAACTCGATTCTCGATATAGAGATGACCATCTCACCGGTCGCAGGAGGACTCAATATTAGAATGTTCCCATAGGATATCTCGATACCACAGAGACATACGTTATTATTACGGTCTGCTGAATTGCTCATTACATTGTACTTAATTTCTACCGGCACCGATCCAAATTCTGGGGGTTTTTGCAATACAATTTGAAGAAAATCTTGTCCTCTTTCCTCATCGCCGCTCCCATGTCCGCTTTCATCTGTTAGGAGCCAGACTACGACTTTCCTCTGGGAAGCAAGGCAATAGCATCCTATCTTTTGCACCTCTCTGGGCACTTTTCTCAATAACTCAGACGCGTCTTCGATGATTTCGGAACTTTTTGCCAGATCAAAATCTATGTCTTGGTCGGTACTATTCTTCCATCGTGAGAGAAACGATGAAACTCGCTCCATGGCTAGGTCCTTGGAGAGATAAACCGTATTCATTCTATGAATATATTGAGCGATATTGAGCACAAAATACAGCGCTTTAATTCTTTTCTATAGCGAGCAGCCATTTTTGTACTTCTTCTTTTGACGAAGGCAAGCCCTCAATATTCAAAGCAACGGAGTCTCCTATCTCTTCGTAAGCCGAAGCCACAAGAGCCTCAATCGCGCAGAGATGTATAAAAACCCTCTTTGCAAGAGGGGCCTTATCATTGAAGATTTGATCGATGGTAGGATCATCGCTCGGCTGTGCTGGGTTCAGTGTTTCCACAAGAAAAGCTCGAATACCTAGCTTTCCCCATTCCCAATGCGAATAGCCTGCAAACTCATCTCTTGAGCTCTCAAGGTGAAAGGATTTTCCAGTCTCCTCTTCTATTTGAAGCACGGCGAGCGCTGCCACATCGAGATATTCAGGCCTTGTAATGATAGACCACGCAAGAGAAGAACCTGGGCTTGCTTCGTGCAGATCCAGCGCTGTTCGCACATGGTTCTGCACGAGTAGCCGAGTGATAGCATACGCAATTTGACTTGTGTAGTTGCCCGTTGGATCCCCGGGATATTGACGATTTAGATTTCGCACTTCCTGGCCAGATAAAGAAGGGAAAGATTCCGAAGCATCGAAGGGAATAAAAAAACCAGGATCTGGGCCCTTTTCATGGGCAGGATTGGAAAGCCTAGCTCCATAATGAAGAATGGGTGCAGCGACTTTGCTTGTCGACCATGCTGCAGCCGAGGCATTTGCTCGAGGCACAACAATGAGCTTGCCGCCAGACACTCTGCAATGCTCGATTATCCAATATGCCGCTAGACTCCCCGCAATTTCGTTTGCATGAGCACCGGCTACTATAGCAACCGTATAGTCTGTCGAGGAACTATCCTGTTTTTCAGTAGTTTCTTCCGAAATAGATCTTTCAGGTGCGTTTTTCACATGCAGTGCTGGGCTGTCTCCGAGAAAAAAAACAGGTGTGTCAAAAGCAGTTCCCTCTAATGACGACAAAAAAGCAGACAGGGAAAGAACCTTTTCGACACCTTCCCCTGCCTTCACTTCTGACATAACAAACGCTACGCCATCCTCTGTTTGAGCTTGCGAAACAAAGAGGCCGAGCAAAACAAACCAAGCAAGAAAGAACTTTCTCATTGCGCTTCAAAAAGACTCTTGAGCACATTACCTGCTTCGGCGATCGAAGGGACTTGAACAAGGAAGACATTGTTCTCTTCGCACAAAGAAGTAAAAAAGCCGTCATTGTTGCCGCCTTCGACGACAATTACCACATCAGAAGCAGGGACACAGAGCTCTATTACTTGATTCGAGGCTTCTCCTCGTCGCGCGGTTCCACCTGTATGTATAGAAATGATTCGGGTATTATTTTTGAGAGCTTCAGCAACGATGCTTTGCACGCGCTCAATTTCCTGCTCAATGCTCAACCCTGCGGCACCAAGACCTTTGTTCGAGACACCAAGAACGAGCACTAGCGTCTTTGCGTTTGCTATAGTCTCAGGCTTTGCCGCAATATCATACTCAAGACCGAGCTTGAGCCTTGTGTTGGCCAGGACTTTAACAATTGCGGCATCGGAAGTCTGACCAGCTGATGTCATAAATCCTGGACGCTCAAAACTCGCCACAAGAGTCGATGGGACAGAATATTGTGCAAAAATAGGCAATATTCCTAAAAGCATAAAACACACTATTGCGAGAAATCTCTTTGTACTAGAATATCTATAAATCATATGCCACACCTTCAAAATCCGAAGACTGCACCATCGCGTCTAGGGTCAGCACCTCCGTGCATGATTCCCGTCTTCGGATCTACAAGAATTGCCTGTGCTCCGCCAAAAAAGAGGTCAAAGGGCGGATATTCCTTTATGCTATAGCCGATCGATTTGAGCCATTCCTGGGTTTCTTTGGGAATTCTCGATTCCAAAGATAGGAGTTTTTCGGTATCCCGCGCATAGAATCTAGGGGATTCTATCGCTTCCTGAACACCCATATCGAAATCTATGAGATTCACCGTCAAAATGACCATAGTGGAAATTATTCTTCCCGCTCCAGGGGTCCCCATTGTCACAAAAGGATTCCCATCCTTTGCTATGATCGTAGGGGCGATAGTAGTGCGCATTCGCTTCCCGGGTGCATAGGAATTTGGACCGCGCGAAGACCAATTCTGCATTTCATTGTTGAGAATGATCCCAGTTCCGGGCACCGCAACACATGCTCCCCAAAATCCCGAAATGGTTTGCGTGAGCGCCACCATGTTACCATGCCGATCGACAACGGAGAGATGCGTTGTGGACGGGTGTTCGTCGGGTGTTCCAGCCTTTATTGAAGTCGTGACTTTATTCAAATCGATTTCTTGGACACGACTTCTCGCATATTCTTTATCAAGAAGGCCTGTTACAGGTATCTGGAAAAAATCAGGATCCCCTACATAGGCAGAATTATCTGCAAATCCTCGTTTCATGACTTCAGCCATAATGTGAATATTCCTGGGAGAAAGGGGCTGCTCGGATGCTATATCAAAACATTCGAGCATGTTGAGCATCTCTATTACGGAAATTCCACCTACGGGCGGAGGCGCCGATACTATTTCATAACCACGATATGTACCACGCACAGGCTCACGCTTGATCGCTCGATACGCAGCCAGGTCTGCTTTTGTAATAAAACCGCCGTTTTTCGCCATATCCTGTGCAATAGCGTCGGCTATATCTCCTTTGTAGAAAACGTCTGGCCCTCCTGCAGCGATTTTTTCGAGAGTAACGGCTAAGTCTGGATTTTTGAATATATCGCCAGTCTGTAAAGGCAGGCCTTCAGGCGCAAGGATCTGTAAAAGCGCTTCGTTTCTCGAGATAGGATCGAACCGATCTGCAATTGTCTGCGCTAGCGTCTCGCTCACTATAAATCCATTGCGAGCATAGCGAATAGCAGGTGCCATGACCTCAGCCAGACTTTTTGTTCCATAATCCTTGAGTGCGGTGCAAAGACCCGCTACCGTACCTGGGACGGCTACCGCCACATGACCTTCACTGCCAAATTTGATTTTCGACATATCCGCCAGAGGCGCCATTGAACGGTAGTCAATTGCAATAGTTGTCTTATTCTCTGCGAGATATATGACCATCATGCCTTCGCCGCCAAGACCTGTTGCATTAGGTTCTACAACCCCAAGGGCAAAGGCTGCCGCAATGGCTGCGTCTATTGCATTGCCACCAGCCATTAGAATTTCAAGACCGGCAGCGGAAGCGAGCGGCTGAGCGGAAGCCACCATGCCATTGCGTGCAGTAATCTCAGCGTTAATTGTATCAGCAGCAAATATGGGCAGAGCAAAGACGAAAGCAGCCAATAAAAACAATAAGAATTTTCTTACACCATGCTTCATTCCTAAGCCAACACTCTTGTTCTTCTGAGCCATATCAAAAACCTCCTCAATATCAATTAGTTTACCAGTTTAGACTTTCGCCAACACCCCGCGCCTTGATAGCCTGCCAGCTAGGAAACATTGCAAATTCTATATGCTTGTCTGGCAAACAATCGGAATTCCATGCATCCAGAATTGCTTCAATTGTTGCCAAATGTATGGCCACACGCTCTTCGAGAGGATGCTTTGGATCTTCTACCGGATTCCCTTTATCGGTCGCTTGGGCTGGATTCGGAGTCTCAATAAGAAAAGCAGATGCACTCGTCTCGTCTCCCCATTCTCTATGAGAAAGCCCATGGAACACGTCGCTCGAAGGTTCCAGTTTCATATTAATCCCTTCCAATTCCAGGTTGATCACCGCCAAGGCACCAAGATCCAGGTTCTTCGGATTTGCCACAATCATATTGGCAAGGCGTGATTCTGGTCCAGCTTCATGCAAATCGAAGGCTATGTCCACTTTCTCCTTTTTGAGCAAAGTCATAACCGCCCATGCAAGTTGTTCTGTTAGAGTTCCATCAGGCTTACCAGGATAAACACGGTTGAGATTGCGAGACTCGGAGCCCTCGAAAGAATCACCTCCTTTTGGATGCTTATAGCGATCGGGATCGGTCATTCCTTGATGCACTGGATCGGTATATCGCGCACCATATTTGAAAAATCGAGCACCATGAGGGCTGTCGATTCTGATCCACGACGGTACAATAGTGCTCTCAGTCCATGTCGAAGCGCTCATATTGATGTCTGGAATTGCTATAAGTCTACCATAGGAAGGAATTGCGTTCTCGACAAGGATTACCGCAGAGATTATACCAGCAATTTCGTTGGCATGTGTTCCACCGGCTACAAAGACTGTTGCTCCAGGTTTTTTTGAATCAGCAATGAACACTCGAGTATCAGAAGGTGTCCCCTTTAAGGGTGCGAACCATTCCGAAAGCCAGGAAATTTGCACAATTCCCTTACTTGGGCGAATATCATGCAAGATAGTACTTGCACCATAAAATGGATCCGAACAAATCGGACTCAAAATAAGGCAAGAGAAAATACATATAAGCAATAAAAAAACAGATCGGCGCATTTCTATCGACTCCAGTAATAATGCATATCAGGCACTAATTATGCCTCTATAAAAGAACCCCACACATGCTCAAGCTAGAAACGCGAGGGGCTCTTCTCGATTAGTTGTTCAGTTGTTTATCTTGATCATGTAATACTTATCCGGCACTTTGACCTGAGTGGTAGGCAAGAAGCCTTTGCCAAAAATATAGGTGTCCATGTAGATGAGAACCTGATTCCTGGCTCGCACACCAGTAGCCATATCTGTATAATAAGATCCATTCCACTTGGCTCCAGGCGTGTACTTCCCAAAGGCATCAAAGACATCCTTTAAGCTGTCTTTCTTGGCATTACCTTCTATTACCCTCTTCCCAAATTCTCCTAAGCCTGCAGTTACAGTATATCCATAGGAAAATGCCCAGGTCCCAAACCGCCCCGCTCCTCCCTTGTCTATAACGGCTTTCTCCACTTTCTTCAAAATAGCAGGAAAATCCCCAGCTTCCTTCGATAAATCCAACCCAAGAGCACCAGGATACCCCATCAACGGCGATGGCAAATCCGCTTCCACAAATAAACCACCATACGCTAATAGCTGCTTCAATAGAGGTTCTGTGTGCGCATCATTGGTGCAGAAAAATGCCGTCTCCTTACCATACCTCTGTACCCACTGCGGCACCTTCTCAAGTATAAATTGCTGCGCTCCTGCCACCCCTACATCCGATGTAGGATCCGGCGCCGTCTCAAAATAAAAGTTCATCCCTAAATCTTTGCAGGCCTCCTCCATTATAGCTCGCCTGCGCCCCAACGTCTCATAGCTCATGTGCCTAGGAAACGATATGTGCACAAAATTCTTAGCACCTAGCTGCTTCGCTGCCCAGATTATAGTGTACCCACGAGACACAAAGTCATTCGATACCGCAAGATCCGCCGCTTCTTGTATTACCAGCGGATCCTCATGCGGCTCCCCAGCCAAAAGAAGAATGTCCGGCCTCCTGGCTCGCACTCGCTTAAAGGCTTCGGCAGTCCCAGGAATAGCATTGTTGACAATGATCGCTTTCATAAGCGGATCATCGGCAAAAGAGACAATGCTGGAGATGAAGGTCTCCTGCTGCGACATAAAATCATCTGGGTAGGTGATATGCTGAATCATGCCACCGTCTTTGACGCTTCCGTACTCCTTTATGAGCTGTTCCGCCCCACGAAGGTCGTCCTCAGCCTGAGAGACTGTCTCAGTAGCTATGCCGATATGGAATTTGGCCTTGGCCTGGGCGAATACATCGGCACCCACCACTAGAAAAGCTAGTACTAGAATAACTGCTACAAGCTTTCTCATACGTCCTCCTTATTTGATATTGAAGATGCAGAATTTATCTACACCTTGAAAATACAAATCAAGCCTCTTCGCATTTGGAGCGAAAATTCAAGACTCTATGAGCCATGAATTATTGAGAGCTCGTTTTTGGAATTTTTTATGGAGTCGGAGTAGTGTTTTCTACGCCTTCTAGCTGTGGGCTACCCATGCTTTCAAAGCTCATTTCATCATCGGGCGACCACGATTCTTGAGATTCCTCAATTTGTTCAGCTATGGTAAATGGCTCTAGCCATGGCTCAATTCCATTAACCAGCCTAGGTACATAAATTATTACCATATCGGTCCAAAGAGGGACAGTAAAAGACTCTTCGATTTTGCGCCCGTCGTCGAATATCTCAACCTTGATTGTGTGCTTTTGCCCCTGAACCACTGCTTTATCGCGATCTCCGCGATAATATTCCAGGGGCTCTTTATTATCGATCGACACCTCCATTCCATCTATGCCAATGTAGGAGTCATCATGCGCATCCTTGTTGTCGATGAGTATGGTGTGTCGCCTGCCAGAGTGGATCATAAAAGCGATGAGAAGCACATAAACCACGAGAAGGCCCGAACGAATTATGAGGCGACGTTTCTTTGCATTCTTTGCATTACCGATACTTTTCTCGCCCGTTGATTCATTCATGCCTGCCCTCCATTTTTCGTCGTGATCTCGATCTTGTCTTTGTGATTATTGTTCGCTCCACGTAGACTGATTCGAGCCTCTGCGGCAGCCTTCTTAGATCTCCAAGCATAGAGCACGAGCGAAAGCGCTATCACACCATAACCGATGAATTGGCGGAAATATTCTCCAATCATGGCTGAGCCAAAAAGATTCTGCCCAGCAAGTGGCGATACAACAAACATAGCATGTAAGAGCATAACACCTATGAAAACGTTAGCGATATTTGCGCTAGTAACCGATGCACCGCCAACCAATATAGAAGCAACAGCAAAGAAACCTGTCTGGTCGTGTGCATTATAGGTAGCAAGGTTCCCCATATTTTGAAGGAAGATAATTTGTCCGGCACAAGCAAGCACCGTCGAGATGATAATCGCTATAATACGCGTCCTTTCAACAGGGATGCCAGCTGATTCGGCTACTGCCATATCCTGACCCACCGCTCGCATGTCTTGTCCCAGCTTAGTCTTCTTAAACCAAATTATAAAAACACAAAGTACGGCTATTACAATGAAAGTCACCACTGGGAAAGTAAATCCTGCGAAGCGCAATACAAGGATATTGTCCAGCGATTGACGCACTGATTCAAGATTTAGGGTGTTGCGAATGCCATAACCGCGCGACAGGACAATGGCCTTATTCCCCATCGGTACGACCGAGCCCAGCATGTACATAACAAAGAACTGATAGATCCCGTTCATAAAAAACGCAAGGATGTAGCCTGTTACCATCTCGCGTCCTTTTGCTCTGTTCATGACAAGACCGCAGATCCAGCCAAGCAGCACCGAGATAGGCAAGCCCACAAGAAGAGCAAACACAAGCCCCTGCCATCCAGCTATGCTGTAGTTCACTGCAAATATAAGCCCTATCTGGCCTGCCATAGCACCCAGGGTCATGCCGAAATTGAGCCCCATACCGGCGTATATCGGCAATAGTAGAGCCAATACGAGGAAGGAATTTCTCCCTAGCCTTGTAATGAGCTCCTGTAATATATACCTAATAGATAGCCCTGATGGCGGAGTTGCCGCTATCGTAACAACAAGAAAAATAATGACTACAGCATATCGTGATAGAAATGTCGAGAATTTTTTCTTTGCGCTCATTTTGACACCTTCATCTTGCGCGTGAGCGCATAGAGAATCATGCCGTTCGACACGATGATCCGTATCACTTCCGACATATCGGTATGCAAAAGTGAATTGATTACAGAGGGAGTCATAGTCAACAGCCCTTGGAACAGTATGGTTCCGACTACAACATTGACCATGCTCGCTTTATTGATACTGGCCCCTCCAATCAATATCGCGGCTACGGCTGGGAAAACCATCGCATTAGGCGCTGTATAGAGTTGAATAAAGCCAAAACTCTGTTCATAGACGATTATGCCTACCGCTCCAAGAAATGTGGAGATTATTACCGAAATCGTCCTCATCTTGTCAACTTCGACACCAGATGCGCGAGCGAAGTCGGGGTTCGACCCCACGGCTGTCATAGCAGTACCCGTTTTTGTGCGCAGAAAGAGCCACATCAAGAAGGCAAAAAAAGCTACAAATAACAATAGCCCCGTAGGAAATATGAAAAATTCTCCAATTTTGATAGCCAGAAAATTGTTTAAAACATGCAGCCAATAATTCTCGACCGAAATGGTGGTACGCAAGCCCTTACCAGCATATCCCCAAACCATAGTCGGATTATTGTAAGGTAGCACCAGCCACATGATGCACATGAACATGATGAAAGAGAAGCCCACATACATTGCGATGGTCATTTCCTCGCCCTTGACCCTGTTGAGGAGCTTGCCATATATCCAGCCAAAAAGAACAGAAAATGGCATAGCCAGCACGATAGCACTGAGCAAGCCTATCATTCCATGCAGCTCCAGTTGAAGTGACAAGGTTGCACCCAAAAGCCCGGACACAAGCCCAAGCGCCAAGCCAAAGTTGAGTCCGCATCCCGATTGAATCATAGGGACCATTGCAAGCACCATAATAGCGTTCTGCCCAAATCGGTTAAGAACATCGGATATCGATGCATCGAGTCGCACTTGGACAAAAGGCGCCATTATGAAGAGCCCAACCAAAAACAGAAAAATAATGATGCGCGGCCAGCCGAAATCTTGAATGAATGTCTTGATATTACGCATTGACGGCTTCCTCCATAGCTGCGCCCGACATAAGCAGGCCAAATTCAGAGAGATCTGCCGTCGGCGGCAGGATCCCTGCAATCCTTCCTTCATCGACAATAGCAATGCGATCGCAAATCGAACGCAATTCGATGAGCTCGCTAGAGACCATAACTATGGTGGTCTCAAAATCGCGATTATAGTGATTTAATGCGTCTAAGACTAATTTTTTAGCGCCGACATCTATTCCTCGTGTCGGCTCCGATACAAATAAGAGCTGAGGCTTGATTGCAAAAGCCTTTGCCAGGCAGATCTTCTGCTGATTGCCTCCGGAAAGTTCCTTAGCTTTCTGTTTTGTACTGGTGCATTTAATGTCCAAGAGCTTTATGTATTCCTGACAAAGCTCTTCCATAGCCTTCTCGTCGCGCTGTGTAAAGAGCCCGGCAAATACTTTCTTGAGGCATTGATTGTGTATCTGTATAGCAGTAAAAGCTATGTTCCATTCGAGGCTTTCATCGAGCAATAGGCCAACTCCGCGCCTGTCTTCCGAAACAAAACCCATGCCCATGGCAAGCGCCATAGCAGGGTTGTTGAGTGGTACTGGCTTTCCGTCGAGTATGACTTCTCCTCCGGCGGGGAATAACCCCATGATTCCATTGGGGATTCCGAGTTTGCCCTGACCAGCCAGGCCTCCAATTCCAAAAATCTCCCCCTTGTGGACATCGAAGGAAACATCCCGGACAGTCTCCCCCGGCATATCAACCCAGAGGTTTCGTACACTAAGAGCTATATTGGAAAAGCTCCTGAGTTGGTATTTGTCTTCCTCTCCTGCGATGCTGCGACCTACCATCCAGGATGCAACGTCTCGTAAATTGATATTCTGATTTGGCGTATCTTTTACAAGATGACCATCTCGCAATACTATAATACGATCCGCAATAGAGAGAACTTCCTGCAGTCTGTGGGAAATAAAGATAATCCCGATCCCTTCCGAAGCAAGGCGCCTGAGTGTCTGCAACAGTACTTCTGCCTCCGATTCGGTTAGCACCGCCGTAGGTTCATCCAGAATGAGTATGCGAGTCTGTTCTCGATCGATTTCTCTCGCTATCTCCGTAAACTGCTTGTGACCTACCGGCATCTCCGACACAAGCATATCTGGATCGAGATTGACACCAAGTTTATTTATTGCTTTTTCGGCACGCTCACGCATTTTATCGCGCAATAGAACGCTCATGCGGTCGCCAAATACATCATTTAGAATAGTCGGGTGCATCGGCTCGCGGTTCAGCACTATGTTCTCAGCTGTCGTAAAACCAGGAATAAGGCTGAATTCCTGATGAACCATACCCAACCCAGCATCCAAGGCATCGAATGGACTGGCAAAATGAACCTCCGTCCCTTCGATCTTTATGTTGCCCTGAAAACCGCCAGTCTCGGCTATGACCGGCATGCTAAAAAGAATGTGCATTAGAGTTGTCTTGCCAGCGCCATTTTCTCCAACAAGACCAAGAATTTCTCCTTTATGCAGGTCAAAACTCACATCATGCAGTACGATATTCCCATAGAAATCTTTCGATACATGCTCGATGGATAGAAGAGAGCTTCCATTTATCATAATAATTCCATTAGAAATGGGTTTATAAGAAATGGCCCGCATTCCGACAACGCCTGAATACGGGCCTAAATAAGAGCTTGTTCGGCGTCTCAAGCTAAAAATCAGAACCACGCGCGGAAAGAATTCGGCGCATGGCTCTTCTCAACTATTTATGCATCTGGATATTGTAATACTTATCCGGCACTTTGACCTGAGTGGTAGGCAAGAAGCCTTTGCCAAAAATATAGGTGTCCATGTAGATGAGAACCTGATTCCTGGCTCGCACACCAGTAGCCATATCTGTATAATAAGATCCATTCCACTTGGCTCCAGGCGTGTACTTCCCAAAGGCATCAAAGACATCCTTTAAGCTGTCTTTCTTGGCATTACCTTCTATTACCCTCTTCCCAAATTCTCCTAAGCCTGCAGTTACAGTATATCCATAGGAAAATGCCCAGGTCCCAAACCGCCCCGCTCCTCCCTTGTCTATAACGGCTTTCTCCACTTTCTTCAAAATAGCAGGAAAATCCCCAGCTTCCTTCGATAAATCCAACCCAAGAGCACCAGGATACCCCATCAACGGCGATGGCAAATCCGCTTCCACAAATAAACCACCATACGCTAATAGCTGCTTCAATAGAGGTTCTGTGTGCGCATCATTGGTGCAGAAAAATGCCGTCTCCTTACCATACCTCTGTACCCACTGCGGCACCTTCTCAAGTATAAATTGCTGCGCTCCTGCCACCCCTACATCCGATGTAGGATCCGGCGCCGTCTCAAAATAAAAGTTCATCCCTAAATCTTTGCAGGCCTCCTCCATTATAGCTCGCCTGCGCCCCAACGTCTCATAGCTCATGTGCCTAGGAAACGATATGTGCACAAAATTCTTAGCACCTAGCTGCTTCGCTGCCCAGATTATAGTGTACCCACGAGACACAAAGTCATTCGATACCGCAAGATCCGCCGCTTCTTGTATTACCAGCGGATCCTCATGCGGCTCCCCAGCCAAAAGAAGAATGTCCGGCCTCTTGGCTCGCACTCGCTTAAAGGCTTCGGCTGCGCCGGGAACGGCTTGGTTGATAACAATAGCTTTCATGAGCGGGTCATCAGCAAGCGCTACAACATTGGAGATATAAGTCTCTTGCTGCGACATAAAATCATCTGGGTAGGTGATATGCTGAATCATGCCACCGTCTTTGACGCTTCCGTACTCCTTTATGAGCTGTTCCGCTCCGCGAAGGTCATCTTCAGACTGAGAGACTGTACCGGTAACGACACCGATATGGAATTTGGCCTTGGCCTGGGCGAATACATCGGCACCCGCCACTAGAAAAGCTAGTGCTAGAATAACTGCTACAAGCTTTCTCATACGTCCTCCTTATTTGATATTGATAATGTCAAATTATTGTACACCTTAAAATGAACGAGTCAAGTATTTCTTTGTTCGCGCAAGCAAGTTGTTTGGCCAATCTTGGGTCTTTCCAGTAAATGCTAGGACATATACAATAGGTTCGATGCAGTTCTCTTGGAAACGCTTTGCAGATGAACTATTTTATTACTCGAATCAATTTATTCTCTTTTTTGTGCTGATAATATCGCTCACCTCGGGATCGTGGAAAAACGCACTTGTCACTTCGCTGATCGTGCTTTCCTTTATGCTAATTCAAACCTCACTGCTGACAATTCAAGGGCATATCCCAATCCTGAGATTTTTGTATTCTTTTATTACGGCCGCAGGATACTCAATTCTTCGCGCAACGCTGTCGGATATAGCATTCACAGAGACAATAAACTTGCTGTTGTGGGGAGCTTCGGTCTATATAGCGGTTTTTCAAACACTCACGCTTATTTTGCATAAGCCGATTCTCAAACGTTTTTCAGAGGCAGCACTATCATTAGGATCGGCGATAATTTTTCTGCTCTTTTATGCCTATCTTGACCTTCGCATATCGGTGACCGCCTCATTCGAAAAAGGACAAATAGATGCTGAAGCATTGGCACAAGCCCTGAGCTTAAAATCTTTTCTCGCTGTCTTCGACAAATTTATCCAGGCCCCTCAACACCTATTTGCACTATTCGGTGTAATATCCTTCGATTTCATGCTGATGGTTGCAAGATGGAGAGCAATCAACCTTGAACAGCGGCTCACTAGAATAATCGAAATGCCACAGGAAGCTAAAAAAATTTACATATCTTCTTTGGAGCCTGAAACAGACGCATCTTCCGCAGAATCTGAAAGCCAGGAAGTTCAGCTGGCAGCATCTCCTGAAAATCAAGAGAATCCGCCAGCCAAATCCGCCAAAACTGTGGCTTCTCTATTTGTGACGGTGATTTCATCTGACATTATTGGTTTTACGGATCTTTCTGAGCAATTCGGACACAAGGAGGCGGCTGCCTTACTCAACAGATATTATGCAATCTGGACCCGATGCGCTGGTAGTTATGGAGGAAGGATCATATCAATTTCCGCAGACACGGTTGTTATAGTCTTTGGCCTTGTGGATGAAGAACACAGCGCGGACAGAGCCCTTAACGCTTCATATGCCTTTATCGAAGAACTCGAAGGCCTTAAAGAAGATATGATTATAAAATCGCTTCCTGGGGAGATCAAAGTTTCTTTAGGCATTCATTCTGGTTATGTAACCAGGGCACTTCTTGGACCTCCGGGTCAACAAAAAATGAGTTTCTTTGGTGACACAATTGGTATCGCCGCACGGCTGGACTCGCTCTGCAGGGAATTTCATCAGAACCTTCTTGTAAGCCATGCGACCTATCGGCACCTAACCTTGGAGAGCCAGGTTACGCTCGAGCGTTTTAGCGAAGCACTACTTCGAAAAAGCACGCGGCCTATGCCGCTTTACACTAAAAAACCATAATTGGAGCAAGATTTGTCATGAGATTAGGAGCGAACCAAAAACGTAATGGATGGCGAAGTGTTGTTTCATTTATTTCGATCATTGCCTTAATTGTCTTCATCTCTTTCTCCGTCACCTCCTGTTCAGGAAATCTGGACGCTACAATCAAGGGGGACAGCTCTGTGCGTGCGGCAATTCGCCTAGACATACCCGATGCCTTGAGCGTGCGAGTTAGACAATTTGTCGGGCTGAAACCGCAAGAACCTCTATTTAGCACTGAGGCTGTTAGGAAACAATTCCTGGGGCAAACAAATATTGCGCTTGTTGATGTTTCTTCGCCCACGCCAGACATTCTGACATCAGTGGTATGGGTGCAGAATCTCGAAGCTCTCATAGCAGATACATCGCTTGTGCCAATGGGAATGATTTGCTATCAAAAAATCTCACCACCAGGGCAATCTCCGGCCATGCGCGAGCTTTCCGTCAATCTTTCGAGAGAAAATGCACCCGCCATGCTAAAGCTTTTTCCTGGAATAGACAGACGAATAATCGACAGCTTGAGCCCTCCGGCGCTGGAGGCCGATCCGGTTTCGGCAGCTGAATATCGGCTCAACCTCGAACAGCTTATAATTGGCAAGAAAAACATGCCTGCTTTCGATGCATGCGCCGTAAATATTGCCATAACAACGCCTAAGATGATTGTGTCGGCTACAGGCGGAAGCATATCTGGAACCGTTTTTCGCATGAGAATCCCTCTGTTTGCGCTTCTTACTCTGGAAAAGCCTATTTCTTTTTCTCTGCGCTGGCATGAATAAGAGATCCTGGCTCGGGCTTCTTGTATATGCTCCAGGCTTTTTGTCTGTGTAGAGATTTCCTGATATTCTCAAAAAGCGCCTGTGCTTCAGCAAAGGGATACCATTCCTCCAAAAAGGATATAATAGGCAGAAGCCCTGGGATTTCTATCGAAAGGCCGGCTTCGGATGTTTGATCTTGGATGTCTTCTTCCGAATCCTCTTCCGATTCCTTTTCCGGTGATGAAGCGCTTATATTCGCCTGATTTGTCCATAGGCCTCTAAACCAGGCCTCAGCCATTTTTGAAAGGGCCGCATGCATATCGATGACTTTTTTCTCATCGAGCTCAATTATGGAAGGCCTGCGCCCAATGTGCTCAAGCACGTGCGCATCGGAATTGGAGATGACGCAGAAATCTCCGCAGAGTGTTGGATCTGGATTTGGGCTCATCGCTTCAACTGCATCATAGGGGCCTTGCGGTAGGAAACCGAGTTGACTGTAAACCGAAAAATGTGGTCGGTCTATATGCGCCGGAATTACAATCGCGCCTGCTTTTGCTGCCTCTTGGGCAAAAAAAGTAAAGGATTCTTTCAGAGAGCTGCCATACCAAGTTGAAGAAGGCATAGAAAGGATTTGCCCTAGAGGGTCTACGACAACCTGATCGCCAAACTGCAGAGGATCGACTCGCATGGCTGGCAAATATTCAAAAACCCAGTCGCTAAAGCGGAGCGCTGTCAATGGATCCGAAAAAATTGCCAACAAGTGCGCTTCTTCAAAGGGATTCAATTCGATGCCAAATAATGGAATAATGCCGGCGTTCGCACATTCTATACCAAATGCAGGAGAATTCAGTGCACTGTTATGATCTGTAAGCGCAAATAGATCGATTCTTTTTTTTATAGCCCACTCGACCATCTCCGAAGGAGAAGCTTCAAGACTTGCGCATGGACTGAGACAGGAATGATTGTGAAAATCGAAAGTATATAACATGGACAATATATGTCCATCACCTTGGTGACCCTGGAACGTGCAAAGCCTGCCAGAGCCGACCAGAAACTTCGAACTGACTAAGAGCCGTTCGCACCAATCCTATTCGAGACTGAGCAGCTGTCTCGATCATATCATCTATGATTGGCCGATTATTACACAGGACAATTAGAGGAATATCGACTACACTCGCCACGGCAACCGTATTCTTATGTGCCTGAATCGTGACAAGCACACTTGCATCGCGCCCATTTGCAAGTACATCGGACAGCAAATCAGAAGTATAGACTATCTTGACTGCTCTGTCTTCAAAATCTCCTTGAAGTACTTCAGCAGAAATGATATCGGGAACATCTTTAGTCGTCATGCAATGGTACTCCTTCGTTCTTGCTTCTATTTCGGCTTTGCCATCATTTGAATAAGAAGCTTGCATCAGATCGATTTCGGTATGGCAAAGCGAATGGCAATAGAATTACTTATATTATAGCCGCACTTTGCATTTCAATAAAGCTGGAAGAATGCTTTCCAGAACAAAGCAAAAGGCCTTGCTATTTCCTTGGCATTCTTTGATTTGTTTTCTATTCGATTCTGTATTCCACCCAGCGCACATGGCCTCCGACAATCGCATCCCTGACGCTTCTTTCGACATAACTCAAAGCCGATTTTCCGGACTTTACCTCTACAAAGACGATTTCGCTCACAGATCCCTCATCTGTCCCACAGAAAGCAACGAAATCTATAGGCTTGCCAATAAACCTTGCGTCGGAAGGATTGACCGGAAAATCGGGGAGCCATGGCGCAAGTTGCTCCGAAATTTGACCGGAAAGAACGGCTCTTGATCGTTCTATCGCATCTTTTCGCGCATGCTCCATTCTTTCATTTTCAGAGACCTGCGCATCTAAGAATCCATGTTTCTTGCCGGCTTTGTAGGCCAAAACAGCTGTGATAATGGTTATGGCGAAAACAATAATCGATATGGCCATTATCCAATATTGTGTCTGTACAGAAAGGCTATTCATGCGTTTAGCATAAATGATGTTCATGCAGAAGAAAAGACGGTGCTCCGGCGATGATAAATTTGGCATTGAAGACCTTCCCCATACACAAAATAAAAAAAAAGCCTATAATAGCATTTATATCTTTATTCTTCGGAGTAATTTCATGAAAACGCTCAAGATGAGTCCTTCTTATGTAAAAAACGAACGGCTTCTTTCGTGGGTTTCCTCTATGGAAGAATTGTGCAAACCCGATCTAGTCTATTGGTGCGATGGTTCCGATGAAGAATATGATACAATTTGCCGATCTCTAGTCGCGTCAGGAACCTTCATCGCACTTAATCCCGAAAAGCGCCCAAATTCTTTCTTGTCAAGGTCCGACCCCAGCGATGTTGCTCGAGTTGAAGACCGTACTTTCATCTGCAGCAAGGACAAAGCAGATGCCGGACCCACCAACAATTGGGTAGAGCCTAACGAAATGAGAGGTATTCTCAACAAGATCTTCGCAGGCTGCATGCGAGGTCGAACGATGTATATCATTCCCTTTTCAATGGGACCTATAGGTTCTCCCTTTTCATATATCGGAATGGAAATAACTGATTCTGCCTATGTTGTTGCCAATATGCGCATAATGACAAGGATGGGCAGAAAAGTCATCGAAGCTCTCGGCGAAAATGGTGAATTCGTGCCTTGTATGCATTCGGTTGGCATGCCTCTCGAGCCCGGACAAAAAGACGTCACCTGGCCATGCAACAAACAGACAAAATACATTGTCCATTTTCCAGAGACTCGTGAAATCTGGTCGTATGGCTCTGGCTATGGTGGCAATGCTCTTCTCGGTAAGAAATGCTTTGCGTTGAGGATAGCTTCTGTCATTGCGCGAGATCAGGGTTGGCTGGCCGAACACATGCTTATACTTGGCCTTGAATCACCCTCTCATGAAAAAACCTACGTAGCCGCTGCCTTTCCAAGCGCCTGTGGCAAGACTAATTTTGCTATGCTCATTCCGCCGGAGTCCTTTGAGGGCTGGAAGGTTACAACTGTCGGCGATGATATCGCCTGGGTTCGTCCAGGCAAAGACGGGCAAATGCGAGCCATCAACCCAGAATCTGGTTTCTTTGGCGTTGCCCCAGGGACTTCGGAAAAATCAAATCCAAATGCAATGGCGACTATCCGGGCCAACACCATTTTCACCAATTGTGCTCTCACCCCAGATGGCGATATATGGTGGGAAGGCATGACCAAGAATCCGCCTGAGGGCTTAATCGATTGGCAGGGAAGGCCGTGGGATCCCGCCTCCGGCAAACCAGCCGCCCATCCAAACGCCAGATTTACGGCTCCGATTAAGCAATGCCCCTCTATCGACTCCGCCTGGGATAGTCATGAAGGTGTGCCAATAAAAGCATTTATATTCGGTGGACGCAGAAGCACAGTCTATCCCCTGGTCTATCAATCCTTCAACTGGATCTATGGAGTATATCTTGCAGCTACCCTTGGTTCCGAGACTACGGCTGCCGCTACCAGCGCTATTGGGCTTGTGCGGCGGGATCCTTTTGCAATGCTCCCATTTTGTGGTTACAATATGGCTTCGTACTTCGATTATTGGCTGCATGTTGGCCTTTACAACCCTAATCCGCCACTCATATTCGGTGTAAACTGGTTCCGCAAGGATGCCGATGGTAACTTCATATGGCCGGGTTTTGGTGAAAATATACGCGTTCTCAAGTGGATTGTCGATCGCGCCAATCACAAAGCCAATGCAATCGAGAGCCCTATTGGCTGGATGCCACGCTATGAAGATTTGAACTGGGAAGGTCTCGATTTTCCAAAAGAGCGCTTTATTGAGCTGATGTCTGTGGACCGCGAGCTCTGGGAGAATGAAATTCTTTCTCATGAGGAGCTGTTTGTAAAGCTCTATGAACGCCTGCCAAAAGAGCTCATCTTCGTTCGGCAACTCTTACTATCGGGGCTCTGGCGCGCTCCTGAGCATTGGAAATCTGATACCATCGACAGTACCATAAATTAAGAGTAAAGACCTTCTTAAGAAACTCCATATGAGGAGGGAAAATGAGAGTCTTTTACATTGTTCTTCTGATTGCCGTGGCTGTTTTGGCCGTCATCTTTGCGGTACAAAATAGCGCACCCATTACCGTTTCGTTTTTTGGATGGTCTGCCCAGGCTTCGATGTCGATTGTTCTAGTGTTGACCTTCGCCGCAGGGATTCTAATTGGTATGCTTCTGCTTTTTCCGTCGATATGGAAGCGCATGCGAGCGCTATCTGCACAGAAAAGAAAAACTAGTGAGGCGAGAAAACTAGCAAAAGAAACACAAGAAACCAAGGCTTCACCATCTCCGGAGGCGGGGCAGGAAGACTCCTTATCTGCCTCTCAGGATACTTTAAATTAAGGGCAGAATATCAAGATGACCGCCATAACCGATTGGCGGTCATCTTTGTCGCCTTGCTCAAGAAGCTCTTTGAACCATTTTTGTCTTATTTCTTTTCTGTCTTTTCCTTATGAATAGTTGAACAACCAGAGAGAGTATATAGCGGGCAGAACGATATTGCGGCAGTCACCACAAAGAATGCTGCAATAATTCCGAGAATCCATGCGAGCACACCCTTTAGGACTCCAGTTAGAATAAGAATAGCAATGACCACTGCGACAATAATACGAACCCTCTTGTCTGTCTTTCCCATGTTCTTTGTCATATTCCTCCTCCGTGCAGAAAAATAAATGACTCGCCCACATGAAATGGAAACAAGAACAAACATAAATATAATAAAATCGATCAGTTTAGTTAAATCCAGGTTGAAGAGATAAATCTATGTCTGGCCAGGATTAAAGATATTCAACGATTATCTGATAAGGCAAGCACCACAATTGTAATTCCTCTCCAATTCATGTCTCCCAAAGGTATTAAAGTGCAAGCTTGCGGATATATCTACTCCTATGTCATACTTTTGTGTCATACTCTTGTGTCAAACTAACAATCCGGAGTTTTTCAATGCACATCATTGTCCTTATAAAGCAAGTACCAGAAACAGATAAAGTCAAGATGGACCCTGATACAGGCACAATGGTGCGATCGGGGCTGGAAAGCATAATCAATCCTCTTGATCTATATGCAATCGAAGAAGCACTCATACTTAAAGAGCGATTCGGAGCCCATGTAACCACAATTTCGATGGGGCCACTAGATGCCGAACGCTCGCTGCGAGAATCGCTTGCAATGGGTTGCGATGAAGCAATTCTACTTACAGATAAGGCTTTTGCCGGGTCCGATACTTGGGCAACATCGAAGGTTCTAGCTGAGGCAATAAGGCATATTGACAACGCCGATCTTATCCTCGCTGGAGAGCGCGCTACCGATGGCGATACCGGACAAGTAGGACCAGCCGTAGCATCTTGGTTGGAAATACCCGTCCTCACCTATGTGAGTTCATTGGAAATAGAGTCCAAAACTGAAGATTTGGAAACTGCTGAATCAAATCGTAATCGGACTTGCCATCCGACATTTCTCGTCCGTCGCCTTACCGAAGAAGGCTACCAAAGTGTGAGAGTCCAATCTCCGTGCCTAATAACCGTAGTCAAAGAAATTGCCTCACCCCGTCTACCAACTCTGCGCGGGAAAAAATTCTCAAGGAGTGCAGAGATTTTGCACTGGGGAGCAAAGGAAATAAACCTGGATCCTGCTTCATTGGGTCTGGCTGGCTCTCCAACCCGTGTAGTAAAGATATTTTATCCGAAAGTATCACGCGACGGGGAGCGAATTCATGCTCTCGATGAACCGGGAATAGAAAAAGCGATTGAACGCATTCTTTCAATGATCCGTCCTGTAATAGGCAGTCCGATAATGGGGGACAGAGGATCCAGAGAATCCAGGAGAGGATACACAGAAACAAGTCCAGCTGTGGATATCGAAGAATCGGCGATTGGAGTCCTTATAGCAAAAATGCAGCCCGCATTGCAGGAATCAGTGATTTCTCTTTCCGAAAAGGTTTTTTCGGAGCCTGCTACTGACCCCAAGCCTGAATTTTGGATTATTGCTGAGCGCCGTAAGCGCGGACTCGACATAGTGTCTTTCGAATTGTTGGCTAGAGCCCGTCCTCTCGCGGATAGTCGTGGTGCAATTCTAGCAGCCATTGTGCTTGGATCCGCATCTCCAGATGAAGCTGCGATGTTGATTGCCCATGGTGCTGATAGCGTAATTCTGGTCGAGAACCCGAGCCTAGAGGATTTTGTCTGTGAATTGTGGTCTGACACGCTCTTAAAGCTTGCTTACGCCAGAAAACCCGAAGTCATTCTAGGAGCGGCCACTACAACGGGAAGGACTTTAATGCCATATCTTTCAGCCAAACTCGGCACCGGACTAACTGCGGACTGTACCGAGCTCTCTATCGAAGAAAACAGCGGCCTCCTTTTGCAGACACGTCCTGCTATTGGAGGAAATATCATGGCCACTATAAAAACTGCCCATCACAAGCCACAGATGGCCACGGTAAGACCTCACTCCATGTCACCACTTCCGCCAGACTTTGGCCGCAAAGGCATTGTAATTCATGTAATCGATGAATCATCTAAGGAGAGAATAATCTCGGATTTTTCGGATTCACGTGTCCAGGTTCTGGCTCTGGAGAGCAATGTTAAGGATTTCGAAAATCTGGAAAGTGCGAGCATCGTTGTTGCAGGCGGAAGAGGTTTAAAGAAAGCCGATAATTTCAAGCTCATTCGTGAGCTGGCGTCGGCTCTCGGAGGAGCGGTTGGCGCAAGCCGTGAATCTGTCGATCGCGGATGGACATCCTACCCACATCAGGTTGGCCTTAGCGGCAAGACCATTTCACCCGAGATCTATATATGCGCAGGAATTTCTGGCGCTGTTCAACATCTGGCCGGCATAAGAACGGCCAAGAAGATAATCTCGATCAACACAGACCCCGACGCGCCAATCCATGCGGTTGCCGACCTCGCCATAATAGGGGACCTCTTCGAGATTTTGCCGCGGCTAACGGAGCGATTAAAACCGATCTATAGCTCTTCTTATCCATCCCTCTCTTCATCTCCATACCAGACCAAAGATACAAGATTTCAAGAGCCAAGAATTTTGGACTCAAAAACCTTAAGCACGGAGGCTCAGCATGAAATATAATCCTATCAGCAGAGATATAATCCGCGAACTTATAAATATTGCAGGTGAGCGAAACGTCCTGCTCGATCCAGCTCAACTCGAAATATTCTCACACGATGAAACATCCAAAGAGGAATATGGCCATATGCCGGAAGTGGTGGTGACCCCAAGGTCGACCTCCGCCGTCGCTGAGATCGTAAAACTTGCTAATCGAACCCCTGTCCCCATAACACCACGAGGCGCTGGCAGTGGCCTTTCTGGAGGAGCTATTCCTATATTTGGCGGAATAGTATTGTCGCTCGAAAAAATGAACCAAGTGCGAGAAATCGATTACGACAATCTTACAATGACCGTTGAAACTGGTATTGTGACAAACGAAATCAACAACCTGGTCAAGGAAAAGGGACTATTCTACGCTGGCTATCCAATGAGCCTGGAGACCTGTACGCTCGGCGGAAACATAGCCGAGAATGCTGGGGGTGGGAAAGCCATAAAATATGGCGTAACATCGCGCTATATCCTTGGTCTAGAATTCGTTACACCAACAGGCGAAGTGGTCTGGCTTGGAGGCAAGCTTGCAAAAGATGTTACTGGCTATGATCTAGTGCACCTCATTGTCGGCTCCGAAGGTACTCTTGGCATTGCAACCGCAGCTATAATCAGACTGATTGGTCTTCCGGCAGCCAAATCCGACCTGCTTGTACTCTATAGAAGCCCCCAAGAAGCCATTTCCTCTGTCCCCAAGATTCTCTCAAAGGGTCTCATTCCAACATCCATCGAATTCATGGACCGCCGGAGCGTGGAGACATCCTGTACCTATCTAAACGAAAATTTGCCTTATGCCCAATGCGGTGCGATGCTGCTGATAGAAATGGATGGACGAGATCAATTTCTAGTAGAAAGTGAAGCAGAAGCAGTTGGAGATTTATGCATGGAGCAGGGTGCAATCGAAGTATACGTAGCCGACAACCGAACTACCCAGGAACGCCTCTGGGCTATTCGCAGAAACATAGCCGAAGCATTAAAAGTCTATTGCCCAGTTCAAAGCCTAGAGGACATCGTGGTGCCGCCCACGGCCATATCTGCGGTTATGCCCGAACTAGAGCGCATTGCTTTGCAATTTGGTATTGCAATACCATGTTATGGCCATGCTGGCGATGGAAATCTTCATGCGACTCTAGTCAAGGATCCGCAAATGCCAATGGAGCAATGGCAACAAATAGAGCAACAAGCTCTCCTTGCGCTATATGAATCGATCACTGCGCTTGGCGGGAAAATTTCCGGCGAGCATGGCATTGGACTTAAACGCAAACATTTTATGAGAAAATTCATGAGCCCTGTGGAACTGAATCTAATCAAAGCGATCAAACGCGCCTGGGACCCAAATCTTATTATGAATCCAGGAAAGATTTTCGACATCGAGGACTAATCCCGCTTAGGTAACAGCAAGAATTACTCCATAGACATTCTCAAAAACCGAATATAAAAAGAATACTCCTGGAGCGCAATATCTCATAAATCAAAATCCTAAAGCTTTGCCACAACCCTTGCGTAATAAGCTTTTTTTCGCTACTCTTTATTCTTGCAACCAATCAAATTCCTTCCACACAGCTAACAGTGAGGAGATTATATTATGGAACAGAAATTATGGTCCGATCGCCAGAGCGAGCAATGGCATATTAAAGTCGGACTCGCTGAAATGCTCAAAGGTGGCGTTATTATGGATGTAACCAATGCTGCCCAAGCAAAACTCGCTGAAAAAGCAGGGGCTTGTGCGGTGATGGCTCTTGAGCGCGTTCCAGCCGACATTAGGGCTCAGGGAGGCGTTGCCCGCATGTCCGATCCTAAGATCATAAAAGAAATCCAGGATGCTGTCTCAATTCCAGTCATGGCAAAATGCCGTATAGGCCATTTTGTAGAAGCACAGATACTAGAGGCTCTCGGTATCGATTTCATTGACGAATCCGAAGTTCTCACCCCTGCGGATGATCGCTACCACGTCTATAAACATCCTTTCAAAGTACCATTTGTTTGCGGTTGTCGTGACCTGGGAGAAGCACTCCGGCGAATTGGCGAGGGTGCAGCCATGATTCGCACGAAGGGAGAAGCTGGTACTGGGGATATCATCGAGGCTGTGCGGCATATGCGCACAGTTATGGATGGAATCGCTCGTCTCCTTGGCCTTCCGGAGGAAGAACTCATGACTGAAGCAAAGGAGCTCGGTGCTCCATTTGAACTTGTATGGGAAGTCGCAAAAACTGGCAAATTGCCTGTCCCCAATTTCTCGGCTGGAGGAGTTGCTACTCCAGCGGATGCGGCTCTGATGATGCAACTAGGTGCGGAATCCGTATTTGTAGGCTCAGGCATCTTCAAATCAAGCAATCCTGAGCGACGAGCAAAAGCTATTGTATCGGCAGTGGTCAATTACAAAGACCCAAAAATCCTGGCGGAGATCTCGGAAGATCTTGGCGAACCGATGGTTGGCATTGGCCTGGATGAACTTATCGAAAATCAGAAAATTTCGGGGAGGGGTTGGTGAGCAGCCATCGCATAGGGCTTCTCGCGCTTCAGGGAGACTATGAAGCTCATGGTAAGGCTCTTGTGCGAGCTGGATTTCCGCGCTGCGATATGGTGGAGATTCGGATCTTTTCCGATCTGCAGTCCTTGACCGCAATTATAATTCCTGGAGGTGAAAGCACGGTCATGAGTATGCTGCTCGAACGTTTTGGCATGTTCGAAGAACTAAAGCGCCAAATAGAGAATGGGATGCCTGTTCTCGCAACCTGTGCCGGACTAATACTCCTAGCAAAAAACATCGAAGGAAATGATCAAATGGGACTTGGTGTCCTGGATATCAAAGTCAAGCGCAATGCATATGGCCGTCAAGTAGATAGCTTTCATGCTCCCGTACAAACCATCATTGACAGCGTAGGCATAATAGAAGGCATATTCATACGGGCACCGCGTATACTCGCTTCCGGAAAAGAGGTCGAACACCTTGCAATATATGAAAATGAGCCTGTAATGGTTCGTCAGGGCTCGATCATTGCCGCGACATTTCACCCCGAACTACTTCCTGACGCTCCTGTGCATCGCTGGTTCATTCAGACTTTTGTATAGTATTCTCCAAGTTGCATATATAGATATTGCATATCCTATAAGGAAGATTGGCCATAAGAATGAGCTTGGTCTAAAATCGCTCAAATTTTCCACACTCGCTGGCAAACTTGAAATTGCTTCGCTCATAAAAGCATACAGCATGGTGCCGGATCCTAAAGCGAGCATTGCCCAATCCAACCATTTAAGCCTTACAAGGAGACCTTTTTCTTCAAGCAAAGCAAGCCTTACTCCGCTGATTATCATGAGCACCGATATCATCACAGGCGCAATCACAGGCCCCCACCATGGTAGTGGAATAAGAAAGAGCAGATCCCAATCAAACAATGATTGAGGAAATCCGATGAAAATGACAAGCCATATATAATACCAAATATCCCAAAGCCCAAAAGCATACAGAGAAAAACCAATTTGGGATTGAAATTTCTTGCCTGATACAAGTCCAACAGCGAGAAGCATAATGAGAGTCGCCAATTCTCGCCCAAGTTCAATGATCGATACCATGGGATCGAAGGCTGGCACACTGATCATCAAATCAGAAATGCCATACAACTTTCTCAGATATACTACAATTGATGCCTCGAGATATGCCATCCCGATCGCATAGATAGCGACATAAAAGAATCTTTTCTTGTCCATAATCTCATACTCCAAATAATATAAAGCCCTTTTATTGACACATTCCTAAAATATAGATACTTTTATACCCCGTTGCCATACGAAAATCAGATTGAGTATAATTGTTAAAACTTTTTCAACTGAAGTAAAGAGAGATGTTGAGGCAGAGAATGAATAAAGATCATGGTAGAACCAAAATAAAACAAAAGAAAAACTCAATAGATCATGCTCTACCGCTTATTTCCAAGGACCGCGTTAGAACAAATCTGCTTAAAAGGCAGGAGCAAAAAGCCCTTGCCTTTCTGGTTCAATATATACCTTCATGGATGAGCTCCAATGTTCTAACGGGAATAGGGTTTCTTGGAAATGTGATCGTTTTTTTGAGCTTCATTCTCGCAGAGCTTTTTGACACTCGCTTTCTTCTGATTGGTGTAATTGGTTTTGCGATTTCCTGGTTCGGCGATTCACTTGATGGACGAATAGCCTATTATAGGAAAAAACCAAGAAAATGGTACGGTTTTATGCTAGATCTTGTGACAGATTGGCTGGGTATCGTACTTATCGGCCTTGGATTCGTTATCTACGCAGACCGCTTTCTAAAACTCTTGGGATATGCCTTTATCGTGCTTTATGGTCTAGAAATCATAATAGCTCTGCTTCGATATAAAATCAGTGGTAGCTATTCCATTGACGCCGGTAAATTGAGCCCGACCGAAACCAGGATTCTTATCTCGCTTTTCCTTGTGATTGAAGTTATTTTCCCAGGAAGCATTGTCTACCTTACCGCAATAGCCGATATTATCTTAGCGATTTCCAATATTTCTGAATTTAAAAAACTAGCAAAAATCGCCAATGAGCGTGATGAAGAAGAAAACAGAAAGAGTGAATTGAAAATTGCCGAAAATAATAAAGAATAGACAAAAAGCTTTGGCTTGGCTACGTTCAGCCCTTACTTTCTCAAAAGCACAAATATCTGCTTTTATTGGCGGAGTAATTGATTACTGTACAATGATATTCATTACAGAGGTCTTTCATATTCACTATACTATTTCGATCGCAGCCGGAGGTATGGTGGGCGCGGCCGTAAATTTCAGCGTAAACAGAACATGGAGTTTCTATTCAAAGGATGCGCAATATGAGTTTTCTGTAATCCAACAACTTGTCATGTTCTTCCCAGTGGTTCTAGGCAGTATCGCCCTAAAGTCAGCTGGAACCTTTGCTTTTACAACCCTAAGCAAGACAGACTATAAAATCACAAGGCTTGCGGTAGATGTTGTTGTATCGATATTCTACAATTTTATGCTTCAAAAACACTGGATTTTCAAAAAACGGCATTAGAGTGGAATCTTTGGACTATCGGACTTTCCAATCTATGCGTTATTTGTGCAGACTAGAAAAAGCCTAGGTAAGAGATTGCTCTGACTTCTGTACCAATACTTTATCGATACGTTTGCCATCCATGTCCACAATTTCCATTTTCAAAGGAGGCCATTCTATTATATCTCCGGCTTTGGGAATCGATCCCCCACAATGGAGAATAAAACCAGCAACGGTGTCGTAATCCTCGTTTGATATGACATCCAGATTGATACCTATGCTCTCGGCAAATTCATCGATTGGCATCGAACCATCCACAAGATAAGAGCCATCACTGCGCTTAATAATCTGAGAAGCCTCTTCTGTCTCTACTTCCGAGAGATTTGCAATGGCCTCCAGTAAATCAGCAATTGTCACAATACCCGAGATTCCCCCAAACTCATCGACTATCAAACCAGCCGACCTCTTGGCATCGCGGAGAATAGCAAGCGCTTGCAAGCCCGATAATGACTCCGGGATCATCACAGCTGGCTCCATGCATGTTTCCAAAGATAAAAAACAGCCTTCCGCCATACATGTGAGTGCTCGCTTCACTGCAACCATACCTATTGTGTGATCCAAGTCTCCATCAACCACAGGAAGATAGGCATATTCGGAATTCTTGATAATAGCCCTTATTTGAGAGTCTCGAGAATCTTTTATATTCAACGTTACTACCTCGGTTCTAGGTGTCATGAACATCGTTACTCGCCTATCATCAAGATTCAACACCTCTTCCATCATTTCTCGCTCTGCTGTCTCAAATACCCCTGATTTTTCTCCTTGTTCTAATAGGATCCTTACTTCTTCCGGAGTGATAGCAGGCTCGGCTCCATGCGAGAATCTGAAGAGCTTCGTAAGACTATCGGTAAGAGAAGAGAGAAATCTTACAACAGGATAGAAAACAACGCTCAAAGCATGCATAGGCTTTATTGTCAGAGCAGCAATATACTCAGGATTGCGTAACGCTATGGATTTAGGAACGAGTTCACCGATAACAACAGAGAGAAAGGTTATGGTCAAAACCACAATAGCTACAGCTACAGATTCGGCATATCTCCCAACAAAAGACCATCCCGAGAGCCATTGAGCTAGAAGCTGCGAAAAAGTCGTACCGCTTATTGTGCCCGTAAGTATGCCAATAAGTGTAATCGCTACTTGGATTGTCGAAAGATAACGGCTTGGAGATTCCCGCGTGTTAAGGGCAAGCTTGTAAGTGCTCTTGCCTTTGTCGGCCTCAGCCTTGAGCCTGGCTTTTCTAGATGAAACGAGGGCTGTCTCAGAGAGAGAAAAGAATCCGTTAATAAAAATGAGAGCTAATAGGACGAGGATTTCAGAGATCATTGCGCACCTCGTCTCCAGATATAGGAGCTATTGCCATTAATTCAACATATTTAGGACCAATGCATATGAAATAGTCAGAGTCACTTGAAGATGAGCTATCGCTTTCCATATAAAAAGAATAACAAATATCCATCGCCATTGTCGAGGCATTAACAATGCTCCGATAATCTTCACTTGAAAAAACTCATAAGAGCCATCGGAAAATCACACAGCCACAATGACAGCTGAAAAAGACCTACGGTATTTAAAAATTCTCAAAAATACTCTTCCGTCTTCATCTAATATCAATATATACTGACAGTAAATGAAGACTATTCTTGATAGAAATCGCAGGCATATGCCATCTAGGCTTCTATCGCTTATCTTAATATGTTTATCAACCTTGAATCTTCAAGCTCAGCAAAGCCAGCCTTTTTCTGGCGAGCTTCCATCTTTTGATAATTTTGAATTCGCTTTCCCGGAAGGAGATGCTCTTCGAAATATCACAAAACCAGTGTTCTTGGGAGAAAAGACATTCATTGCAAGGCTAGAGCAAAGAACGGAGTTCCCCGACTTCGATAAGAACCAAAACAGCGAGCCGCGACCCCCTCTTGGAATTGTTCTCTGTGGAGGATCGGCGCGAGCTTATGCGCATATCGGCGTCCTAAAAATATTGGAAAAGGCCAACATTTATCCGGATTTCATTGTTGCAAGCTCCATGGGAGCTGTTGTCGGCATGCTATACGCTGCTGGATATTCACCCCAAGACATCGAATTCATAATCAAATCGCTTCCGCTTGAGTCTTTCTTTACTCCAGTGATACCCACAAATGGTGGTCTCATCAATACCGATATGTTCAAGGCTATTCTGAGGAAGATTATCGGAAGACTCGATGTTTCTGAGACAGCGATTCCTATTATCATAATAGCAGAAGATCTCAAATCTCGACAGCAGATATGGATCGCAGAAGGTCCATTTGATCTTGTAATGGCAAGTGCGTTTGCAATGCCCGCTATTTTCGAACCTCAAGAATTCGACAATTTTGTCCTGATCGATGCAGGAGCCACGACCATTGCGCCTGTAGAACCTGCCCTCATATTCAGCGACCGCCTTGTCATTTCAACCGCCTTCTATAACCGAGCGATGGATTTTTCTAGTCCAGTCACGGTCATTAACCGAGCTGTAGATATCGGAAAAACTCGATCAGGTATGGCAGGAATAGAGAGATCAAAGGCCCTGGTAATCCGCAACGATGTGGAAAACCTATCTTATATGCAATTTACTGACCCTGATATAATTATAGAAAAAGGTGAATTGAGCGCACAGAATGCTCTCGAGCAATTAGATCTTATTTCTCGCAAAGATCTAGAAAACCCTCCTTCTCCTGAATTCTTCGAATTGCGCAGCGAAATGCATGAGAATCTTAACAATACCATTCAAGACCTCCAAAGTGGCCAACAACCCTCCACCTCCCTCATGCTGAGAGGCATACCTATTCTGAGGCTTTTTGATCCTTTTATATCCATGCCAGGAGAGACGGGGACAGAGGCACGCATAGGGGCATCTCTTGCTTTCTCTTATTTGAAGTTCAAGTCCTATTTATCTTATTTCAATGCTCTCAACCCAGATCCAGGAAAGGTGTGGGCAATAGAGACTGCCTTTCGTGTAAATCCGCTAGACAGCCTCAATGCATGGTTTACTGCCCGTCTATGGGGGGATTATAGCTCAACCTCGATATTATCGCATGACTCCAGCTGTTGGGAGTTAGCAAGCCGTATGATCTGGATGAAAGCACAAGAAGAAAGAAAACGAGGATTTCATATAGGAGGCGATATCTTTTTCAAAATGGATTTTTCGATCGCGAATTGGCAGACATGTGCATTTTTCCAGACAGAGATGCCGAGAAAATACGAAAAATCAGGCCCCTCTATCCAGCCATGGTACTCAGCATATATAGGAGCTTTTGCGGAAAATTCTGTTGGATTAAAAAACGCAGTGGGTTTACAAGGTTCTCTCCAGGGAGGATTTGATTCCAAATGGGTGAGCCCCAAGTTTCGTGCTTTTTCGAAAGTGTCACTCAATAACCAGGAGTTCATGGAATCCAAATACGATGGATTTAGGAGTATAGCAACAAGAAAAGCAGTAAACTCCAATTTGATCACAAATGTGGAAATCCCATTTTCGCCCCATGAATTATTTTTTGATATTTCAGAAGCCTTGCTCCTAAAAGGCTTTGAGCTGGCTCCATTCTTCGACACGCGCTGGAATAGCACATCGGATGAAAATTTCCATATGAACGATTGGGCTGCAGGATTGTCCTTTTCATTTGAAGCTCGCGCTTTTGGACTTGCTCCTGCAACCATGACTTTTTATGCAAGTTATTCAGGTTCCAAGATCATCTCGCTTCAATTCCGAGCAGGGATGCTCTTATAAGAATAAACTCAGTATAAAATCGTCGAGGTCGCGAAAATATCCTAGAAGCCTCTTAACCATCGATTTTTATAGTCCCCGGTGGTCTTGGTGATCCTTGGGGGCTGATTGGAGTCTGCTCGGTTGGACTGCTCGGGTGCTCGGGGACAGAGGTTGGGACCAAGGAGAATGTATGGATGAGATTAGGATTTCGAGGCTACTTAGATGATGCTCGATGCTCGGCGGGGTTCTCGGCGGGGACAGAGGTTTAATCTTCGTTAGTCTTGACGGCTTTGAGATTGAGGATAGCGCCTAGTACTTGGCTTTGCTTTGGGGACGGAGGTTGGATCATGGATGATCAAAAATATAGCCAAGAAAGATGGCTAACAAAATTCGCTTGAAGCCATAAATGAACCCATCAACTGATGACCATCATAAAGCTTAAAGTCTACAAAAAAGCACGCAACTCTCAATTATAGCTGCGTGCATTGTGGGGATCAAAAGTGATCATGAAAAATATCAATAATAAAGCAATGAACTCATTTCACAGCATAGCGAATGCCGATGGTTTCGCTAAAACCAGAACCTCCTCCCACAAAATAATTGATGTAATAAGAATGCAGATCTATCGCAAATTTGTCATTCACATAGTAAGATAGTCCACCTCCCGTGGAGATACCAAAACCAAAATCTGAAAGGATTCCCACTCCCATACCTAGACCAAGATACCAATCAAAATTCCTAAAGAATTCGGGAAAGTCCTTATAAGCTTTCATACCCCAATGAAGGGTAGCCATTGCAGCTGCAGAAAGATCGAAACCTTTGCCGAAATCCATGCCAGCAATTCCCATCACGCCAAGCGAAAGAGGAAAGTTCGGAATTGTGAATTTTTGCAAGATATATTCCATTCCACCGCTGACTCCAAAACCTCTCCAACCAAAACCTATTCCACCCAATGCATGTATCTCGCCTACTTCGGCATGAACTTCATTTGTAACGTTTTGTGCAAGCAAAGGGCTTAAAATAGCAACGATCATAATACAAGCAACCATGAAGATTTTGCTTCTTTTCACGTGGTCCTCCTATGCTACTTAATCTGGATTAGAAATGCTAGGCTAGTAGCTTATAATTTATAGTATATAGCAATGACTAACTCTTTATCAACATCTCTGTTTTCTTTCCTAATTATGATATTCTGCTCTAATGATTCGTTGCCCATGGTGTGGAAGCGACCCAGTCTACATTCAATATCACGACAAAGAATGGGGTAGCCCTGTTCATGATGATCAAATCCATTTCGAATTCTTGCTACTCGAAACCCAACAAGCGGGCTTGTCCTGGCGAACTGTTCTCGGTAAGCGCGAGGCATACCGAAATGCATTTGCGGATTTTGAGCCACAGATAGTTGCGGGCTTTCGCGAGGAAGATATAGCTAACCTGCTCGCAAATCCTAAACTAATACGAAACAAACGAAAACTTGAAGCAGCTGTCAAAAACGCGTGCGCCTTCTGTGCTATTCAGAAGAAATATGGCTCCTTTGATTCATGGATTTGGCATTTTGTTGAAGGCCATCCAATTATCAACCATTGGCAAGACATTTCCGAAATACCCGTACAGACAGAGCTTTCAGATCTAGTTAGCAATGAAATGAAAAAAGCTGGCTTTGCATATGTTGGGTCGATCACAATATACTCCCATCTTCAAGCCATCGGCATTATCAATGATCATCTTATAAGTTGCTTTAGACATGCAGAAATTGCGGGCGCAAAATAAATCCTATCTTATGCTTTTCCTTTTATATAAAAAACCTTATATTTAAAACGCATGGCCTAGCCATGATATCTAATCAAACTCTCAAAATTAGTTAGGAGGAATGCTATGTTATCACAAAGAATGATCGATCGAATCAATCTACAAATCAATAAAGAAATATACTCAGCCTATCTCTATCTTGCTATGGCTGCAAAGATGAATGAGCTTGGCTACTCAGGCGTGGGAAAATGGCTCACCGTACAGTATCATGAGGAAATGTTTCATGCCATGAAATTCGCAGAATACCTACATGATCAGAATGCCGAAGTTTCATATGCCAAGATCGACAACCCTGAATTCAAAGAAAAGGAAATCAAGCCTCTCTTCCAGCATGTGCTTGCCCATGAGGAGAGCGTGACCGCAAGTATCCGTGAAATCATGGAATTGGCTATTACAGAGAAGGATTATGCGACGCAGATACTCGCTCAGTGGTATATAGACGAGCAGGTAGAGGAAGAAAAGAATGCTACGGAGATAATCCAAAAGATAGATCTCCTTGGCAATTCTCATCAGGGACTATATTTGCTAGATTCGGAACTAGCTAAACGAGAATCTTCAGTGCCACTTGATTTTAATAAAATATGAGCATCAAGCGCAGGGCTAATGATCTATCATAGCCCTTATACAAACAACTCAGAGATATCAACAGATGAACAAAACTAGAAGAGCCCAATACTTAGGAGCCTAAGCTGCTAAAAGGTAGTGATTAATTAAATTTAGCTTGAAAAGCTAACGGCAAGAAGACTGGTTTTCCGTAGATTTTTCCTATCAGAAAGGCATATGGCAAAAGGCCAAGCCTAGCATGGGCTTTTCTCATTCTCAGTAGTTTTGTATGCTCTATACATGGCCGTTCGTTATACGAGTACTCGAGATGCCCGAATCGATGTTAGCGTCGCTGAAGCAATTGTGCAGGGCATGCCGCCAGATGGTGGCCTTTTTGTACCTCGAAATGTCCCTAGATTAAGCGCGGATGCTATTCTTGAGCCAAGACTCAGCTATGCTGAGCTCGCATGGCTCGTCCTTTCGCCCTGGTTCGATTGGAGGGAGACAGAGCTCCGTCCCCTTATCGAACAAGCGTATTCTTCCTCTGGCGAAAAATCGAATTTCGATACACCAGAAATAGTCTTGCTATCAAATGCAGGTTCGCTAAACTGCGAAAACAAATACTCTGGCGAAAAACAATCGAGCAAGCTTTTTCTGCTCGAGCTTTTTCATGGCAAGACATGCGCTTTCAAAGACCTTGCACTAAGCCTCCTTGGAGGACTATTGAGCAAAAGCCTCGAGAAATGTGGCATAGATGAGCCCGTTCTCGTACTTACGGCAACATCGGGGGATACTGGATCCGCTGCTCTTTCAGGGCTTGGTGGACAACAAGGAATCCGGATAGCCGTGATATATCCAGCAGATGGGACAAGCGAAATCCAAAGGCTCCAGATGACCTCTGTCCCTCTTGAAGATCGATGTGTTATCGGACTAAAGGGAACTTTCGATGATGCCCAGCGAATAGTAAAAAATATCTTTCAGAACGTAAAAAATCTTAGGTCTCCCTTTTTTGGAATTCGACTCAGCTCTGCCAACTCCATCAACATAGGGAGGCTTCTGCCTCAAATCGTATACTATGTAAAAGCATGGCGGGACTTATATTCTTTAGGAGCGATTGATTATGGCGGGGCCTTTGATGTGGTTGTTCCAAGTGGCAATTTCGGTGATATTCTCGCTGCAAGATATGCCAAGGCAATGGGGCTTCCTATTCGTAGGCTGGTCTGTGCTTCCAATTCGAATAGAATTCTCTATGATCTTTTTGCGACGGGCATCTATGATAGAAGAAGATTATTCAACAAAACGATAAGTCCTTCAATGGATATCCTCGTCTCAAGCAATCTAGAGCGACTCCTTTATCATGCTTTTTGCGAAAACTCCGAGCTCGTATCGAGGCTGATGCGACAACTCGAAAACGAAGGCTTCTTCCTAATTCCACAGCAATTTGCTGCTAATATATCTGACTTTTGCGCTGGATGGGCCGATGATCTTCAGACACTCGAGAGCATTCGGCATATGTGGGAAATTCACAATTTGCTTATCGATCCTCACACTGCGGTTGCTTGCAAGGTTGCTCACGAACTTTTCAGTAATTCTCAAAATCACCAAAAGGATCGGACAATCATGAAAACTCAGGTAGTCAATCCTATCGTAATCGCCGCAACTGCGAGTCCTTTCAAGTTTCCAGCATCCTGCTGTGCGGCTTTGCAGAGTGGTTTGCCAAATCCGCCGATCTCCATCTCCAAAAACGATCTTTCCCGAGCCTTTGAGCTTTCGCAGGCTACGGGTATCTCTGTCCCCAAACCTATCGCTGATCTTGTCACCGCTAAAATAAATCATCCTATAATTGTGGAGGAATCAGCCCTAGAATCAGTTCTGGCTGATTTTGCTCATAAGACTGCTAACTCACATGCCTGCAGAAAATTAACGATATGAGGTTCTCATGATAGAAATCGAAGTCCCTGCTAGCTGCGCAAATCTTGGCCCAGGTTTCGATTGCCTTGGAATAGCGTTGTCTCTTTCGAATATCGTGCGTTTCGAACCAGCTGAGAAAACTCAGATAAAAGGCTGCCCCATGGAATGGGCTGATGAGGATAACCTCTTCCTGCGCTCTTTGCGCCATAGCTGTGAGCTATTGCAAACCTCTGTCCCCAAGATCTCGGCCGAAATCATTACGAGTATTCCTCCCGCAAGAGGTCTTGGCTCAAGTGCATCTCTTGCTGTAGCTGGTGCTGCTGCGGCATTGCTTCTTTCAGGAAAGACAGCCAAGAGTCTCAAAGATCTAGCTAATACTGCAGTTGGTACAGTAACCAGCCTGGGGACAGAGGTTGATATGATGGACGACGCGGTCGGTGACACGGAGACGGAGTTTAACCTAAGAGCTTATACGGGGACAGAGGTTGATCGGACATGTCTGACACGCTTTCTGCACGAAGAAAAAAATCAGCGTTTTCTTCTTAGAGCAGCAACCGATATCGAAGGGCATGCAGACAATGCTGCCCCGGCTATCTATGGTGGGTTTACAGCTGCGGCGCTCACCGACAAGGGTATAGTAATCAGTCAGAATCCAGCTCCTGAACATTGGCAATTCATGGCTTTCATTCCTGATTTTATTCTTGAAACAAGCGTCGCACGAAACGCTCTCCCAGATTCCTATTCAAGACAGGATGCAGTTCACGGTATTTCTCATGCAGTGCTTGTAGCTCTAGCTTTTCTTAAGGGGAATCTCGATCTTTTAAACCTTGCATGTTCGGATCGAATCCACGAACCATATCGTAGACCTCTTATTCCTGATTTCGAAATAGTGGAAACTGCATGCTTCGAACAAGGTGCAAAAATGGTCTGTATCTCAGGCTCTGGCCCTACTATCATGGCAGTCTTTGAAACCTCTGTCCCCGATGTCGCATCAAGCACTACAGATATCCTGAATGAGACGATTGAGACACAAATTGCAAAAAGCGCTACTCACAAATGGATAGTATTGCCTTTAAGAGTCGACAATCTGGGAATTAGGGCTCGAAAAATCTGAAAAGGTGTTTCTGGGAGGGATTCTCATAATGAATACTCAGAATATGATAAAAAGCCAGGACAAGCGTTTTTGGCTAAGACCTCAATTCTTACCAACCTTCTACTATAATATTCCTTCTTCTTTTGGAGAAATCCTGCTTATCTGGCATGATACGGATACTCCAATGATTCATTGTATTTATCTTCCCAAAAATGGGGTTTCTCGAATAGCTCAAGCTAAGACTGATTTCAATCTATTGGAGCCATGGAGAAAAGAAGTTCCGCTGCCTCAACATATTGAACAGATTTTGCAATTGCTTTTGAAAATGCTTTCAGGCCATCCAGTACAGGTACCCCTTCAGATCATTGAGCATTCTCTTTCTAATCTCAAACTACCCGAATTTCAACAAAGGGTGCTCTTGACCGAAGCCACCATCCCCTTTGGTTATATAAGCAGCTATAAGGAACTCGCGAAGGCTTGTGGAAGACAGCTCTCTTTTAGAGCGGTAGCAAGCTCACTCTCACATAATCCACTTCCCCTTCTAATTCCCTGCCATCGCATAGTGGCATCAAATGGGAATCTTGCAGGATATCAAGGGGGAATTGAAATGAAGCGTTCACTTCTCGAAAACGAATCCATTCCAATCCGCTCGAACAAGGTGATTATGGAAAAGGCAAAGTTTTGGGATTATTCCTCAAATTCATGAATGGACTGTTGCTCTTTGTCTGTCAAAGCTGCCTTGCCTTCTTTAGCACCCTCCTTAGGGCGTTCGAATATTTCTGATAATTAATCTATCAAACCTCCGTCCCTAAAAAGATCACACAGAGATCGCGGATCTTTAGACACGATTCCCTTTTTAACCTCAGAGATTTCTTATAAACCTACCATGGATCTTATTAATCCTTTTGAAACCTCTGTCCCCACATACCCCCGCATACGCCTACATAACCCATTTACGCGCATTAAGTACACGCTTCCAACAACATCCTTAAATATTTAGGGTTTTCCTCGCTATAACTAGACACCGCTCTTCTTCAAGGAATGGAACCCACACTGGAGTAATCTTGGCATGAGCTGCCATATTGCTAAGCACAGGATCATCCAAGAGTCCTGTCAATTCTAGCTTTGCATGCATAATGCGCCCTTTATAGGCGCATAAGGCTCCGCCCAATTTAACCTTTTTCCAAATGGTTCGAAATAATTTTTTGTCAGCGAATGGCCTCAATGCTCTGAATATGGCACATTCCAAATTCTCGTCTTCATCTTCTACAGTATTTTGATGAATTTCTACATTTTCAAGTCCTAGTATATAAATAACATTCTCCAGAAAACGGGTTCTTTTCTCTAGTCTTTCAATCAAAAGAAAGGATCTTTGAGGAAATGCAATGGCTAGTGGAATGCCTGGGAATCCCGCTCCTGTCCCAATATCAGCGATGCGCAATTTATTATTATCGGAGAATTGCTTGTCCATCTCACTGAATAGATCCTCCAATATCCGCCAAGGACCAAGGCTGTCCAAGACATGCTTAATAATCAAATCTTGTCCTTTCGCCTTGACGAAGCCATAAACAGGATTCCATTGCTCCAGTTCATCGACATAACGCAATAATTTTTCAAGAACCCCACTGGAAATATCGAAGTCGAGTGCAGCCAAGCCCCGCGCTAATAATTGTTGTTGATCCATCTGATTTTATTATATCATTAGAAGCTTCGCGCATAAATCGATGAAATACCCAATATTCATAGCCATAGTTCAGCAAGATAATCTTAATCAATCCATTTTTAGTCCTTATTCCTATTCTTTTTTCTGGAGGATTGACAGCAAGTCCCGCAATTTGGGATACTAAAAACCCATGAGAAAACTATTATTCGTAACGGGAGGCGTGTGCTCATCCCTCGGAAAAGGGATTGCAGCGTCTTCCATCGGTGCTCTCATGGAAGCTCGCGGTTTTAATGTGCAGATGGTTAAAATCGACCCCTACCTAAATGTCGATGCCGGCACAATGAGCCCTTATCAACATGGCGAAGTCTATGTCACTGATGATGGGGCTGAAACCGATCTAGACTTAGGCAATTATGGAAGATTCACAACTGCAAAGCTGAGCAGATCAAACTCCATTACAACAGGTCAAGTCTACAAAAAGGTCATCGAAAAAGAGAGAGCCGGAGACTATCTCGGCCGCACAGTACAGGTCGTTCCACATATCACTGACGAAATCAAAGAGCGCATACTAGCCGTTGCAAGCAATCCTGATGTAGACATGACGATCGTGGAGATTGGAGGTACGGTGGGCGATATCGAATCGGTGCCATTTCTTGAAGCCTGCCGACAGCTCATTCACGAATTAGGCAAACAGAATGCAATTTCAATTCATGTCACCCTGGTCCCAGCTGTCTCCAGCGGCGAGATCAAGACAAAACCAACACAGCATGCCGTCAAGGAATTGCAGGAAATAGGAATACAGCCCGATGCACTTATCCTTCGCTCGTCAAAACCCCTGAGCGATGAACTACGCCGCAAGATCTCGCTCTTCACCAATGTAGAAGAAGAAGGAGTCATCAGTGGTTACGACGCAGCGACAATTTACGAAGTACCTCTCATCTATTACGGCCAGAGGCTCGATACATTCCTGCTACGAAAAATGAATGTGGAAAGCCGCCACGCGGAGCTGAACAAGTGGCAAACGGTCGTTCAGGCAATAACAAAGCCCAATCGTAAAGTCAAGATAGCAGTAGTTGGCAAATACATGGATCTGCAAGACGCTTATAAATCGATATGGGAAGCCTTGATCCATGGAGGTATCGCATACCATGCCGGCATAGATATAGAAAGAATCGATTCCTCGCGCCTCGAAGACCCGCGAGCAGACCTAGATGCTATATTCAAAGACATCCATGGAATTTTGATACCAGGGGGTTTTGGTGAGCGAGGAATAGAAGGCATGATATGCGCTGCTAGATATGCAAGAGAAAAGAACATTCCATATTTTGGCATTTGTCTAGGTATGCAGATCATGGTCATCGAATACGCGCGTTCAATACTAGGATGGCAAGATGCTCATTCAACTGAGTTCAATAAATCCACTCAACATCCTGTTGTCTGCTTGCTTGAGGAACAAAAGAAAATGAAAAATTATGGCGGAACCATGAGACTCGGCGCATATGATGCGGTTACAAAAGTTGGTTCAAACATTCGAGCTGCTTATGGTGTCGAATTGATCAGCGAGCGCCATCGCCATCGATATGAGGTCAATAGTGATATTCGTCTCGAACTCGAAGCCCATGATCTACGCATAAGCGCGACAACAGTGGATGGAGAGCTGATCGAAGCATGCGAATGGCCAAATCACCCGTGGTCAGTAGGTGTTCAATTTCATCCAGAATTTAAATCGAGGCCTACAGCTCCTCATCCACTATTTAGAGAATTTATCGGAGCAGCCTTGAGCCTCTCTAGATTATAATACAAACTAAAGAGTGCTTTGCCCATCAAGGAGCAAGGCAGGGATATAGGTGTTTTAGGATATGGGTGTTTATAGAAGAGAAGAATGGCTGATTGAATGCATTTTTTCTCTTTGTCTATTATTCGCCTTGATTGTTCTATTGTCTTCCTGTAGTCAAGTAACTGAAGAGAATTCCCTTGCTGCTAAAGAAGATATTCCAGATGCTCAATTTTATGATCTCATAAGAAAAGAATATCGGGAAGGAAAGCTATCCATGCAATTCTCCGCAAAACATGCTTCCTGGTATGAAACAGATAGGCGCTTGGAGGTTGAAGAGCTTGCTTTCATCACCTACAATGGCGATGATGGCTCTATATCAGCTTATGGCGATGCGCAACACGCTATATTATATGAAATTAGTGGAGACGCGGAGTTCTCAGGCCATGTGCATCTGCAGAGTGCTGAAGGCGATGCTTGCTTTGAAGCTTTTGAACTTAGTTATAGAAGAAGCCTTGATGTATTCGAGACACCCTTTGACGCCGAAGTTCTGATAAAAGTAGGGAATCAGCTCCTTCTTGCTGGCAATGGCCTTCTTTTCGATGTTAAGCAACAATACTATCATATTGAGAAAAATGTTCATGGTTCAGTAAATCAATAATATGAGGTAGAATGTCGGCATGAAATCGAAGATTTTTGCATTGATTCTCAGCTTTATGATGATATTCGTACCATTCAGTATTGGCTTTGCTCAAACAAACCCGCCCAATGTGCAGCCTAGCCCTGAGCCGCCAATGCAAGGTCAACAGACTCAGTCTTCGAGCGGCAAAAAGCCAATCGTCTTTAGCGCTAATACTGTCCAGGGAGTTATTGCAAAAGGCAAAGAGAATACCATTCTTATGGGATCCGTACATGTTACGACAGGAAGCTTGACCATTACCGCAGATCGCATAGATCTTAGCGGCGAAGATTATGTCAATGTAGTCTGCTTGGGCAATGTAACCGTACTGGACACGGAAAAAGGATTCTCTCTAGTCGCCGAAAAGCTCAACTACCATCGAGATACCGAGATAGGCATTGCGCAGAGAAAGGTTTACGTAAATGATACAAAAAACAACACCATCATAGAAGCTGAATGGTTAAGATTCGATCAAAAACAATCAATCTTTGAAGCAGCGGTCACAGTGCAGGTACGCAAGGAAGATATGTCGATAAGTTCAGAATATGCATTGTATAATCGCGATACAGAGGAAATATGGCTTCATGGTGGTGCTATTGCAGTGACCGAAGATGGCGTCCTTAAAGGCGATGTAATTTCTTCTTCGTCTGACTGGTCCAAACTCAAGATCTCTGGTGAAGTCTCAGGGACTATCACCCCAAAGGAGACCGCCACATCTCAATGACCGATGCAATACTCGAAGTATTCAACTTAAGAAAATCCTTTGGTCCTGTACTCGCTGTCTCTGATGTCAGTTTTTCCATGAAGGAAGGTGAGATAATTGGTTTACTTGGCCCAAACGGAGCTGGAAAGACAACAGTATTCTATATAATCGCAGGGTTTCTAAAACCAAATTCTGGCTCCGTACGTCTCAATGGAGTGATTATTAATAATCTCCCCATGTATAGGCGAGCAATACTTGGAATCTCATATCTCCCTCAGGAGTCGTCTATTTTTCGCAGGATGACCGTCGAAGAAAATATCCTTGCGGTGCTCGAAGTCCGTAGTGGATTATCCTCTGCTGCAAGAAAGGAAAAAGCCTATTCTCTTATGGATGAATTTGGGATTGTGCATCTTGCGAAACAGCCGGCCTACACTCTGTCTGGAGGCGAACGCCGAAGAACTGAAATAGCAAGGGCTTTAGCAGTAGAGCCGAAATTTCTTCTCCTCGATGAACCATTTACTGGGATAGACCCTATTGCCATACGCGAAATAAAGTCCCTTATACATAATCTCTCTAATAAAGGAATAGGTATTCTCTTGACTGATCATAATGTTCGTGACACGCTTGCTATTACATCGCGTGCATATATAATTAGCAAAGGAACTATAGTAGCAAATGGCCAGCCACAGAGCATTATCGAAAACCCTCTTGTCCGTGAAACATATCTAGGGCATGATTTCGAAATGTAGACGCTCCGTTTGGGTTGATATTTTATGTAAGCGCATCATAAAAAGCCACAGATTAAATAACGACGATAAAAGCTTATTGCAATATATACAAGGAGAAAAAGTTGAATAATATATTGCGGCCTTCAAAAACCTTAAGTTGGCTCATACATAGTCTTTTGGAGAAGAAGATTACAGAGCATAAATTGCTGTTGACGGCAGGGAGTGCACATGTTACATTCTAGACAGCCCGTATGGGCTACCCACCATTTTCTATCGGAAAAACCATGAGGTATTTTGATACTCACGCCCACATCGGGCTTATTTATGATGACCCGATCGAACAGCTTCTTGTTTGCCAAAAAGCTAAACTTGCCGGGGTCAGTCGCATAGTCAGCATCTGCAACAGCCTCGTGGACTTCAAACAGGTATATGAGAACCTTAAACCTGCTGAATATGTCTACCATGCTGTCGGTGTATCACCATCAGAAGTAAACAATCCTGGTAAGGATTGGCAGCGCTTTATCGAAGAAGCTTCAAAGCTTTCAAGAGTAATCGCAATAGGAGAAATCGGACTCGATTATTATCACAAATTTGGTGATAGACGCAGTCAGATAGAGCTCTTTATCGAGCAGCTAGAAATTGCCGCAAGGCTAGGTCTCCCTGTCATTATCCACAATCGAGAGGCTGGTAAAGATGTGCTGGATATCCTAAAGGATCGACTGCCACCTGCAGGAGCAGTTCTGCACTGCTATTCGGAAAATGCAGCTTATGCGGCAGACATCCTCGATCTCGAACTGGATATCTATTTTTCATTTGCAGGTAATCTCACTTATAGGAATGCGAGAAATCTGCACGAAACAGTTGCATTCCTTCCTCTAGATCGAATATTACTAGAAAGTGAAGCGCCATTCATGGTACCTGCAGAGTATAGAAATAAGCGCAATATGCCTGAATACCTTCCTTCCACAGCGCAATTCCTGGCTGATTTTTTAAACATCGATGTGGAAGAAGTGGCTGAAACAACATACCAAAACGCTTGCCAGTTCTTTAAGCTTGCGCCTTAGAAATTATATTGCTTGGATAAAGAGATTTGAAAAGCAATTGAAGAAAGCGATCCCCTTTTCGATGAATTTCGACTCACGGAATGTGCCATTTTTTCTTGCGCCGGTGGCCGGTTATTCTGATGTGGCTTTCAGAGCCATCTGTTTTGAGATGGGAGCTGCGCTCTGCTATACAGAAATGATTAGCGCGGAAGCACTGGTCCGAGGTCATCCTAAAACAAAACTCCTTCTGGCCCGCGATTCTTCGGAGCGATATTTTGCTATCCAGCTTTTCGGTTCCAACCCCACAACATTAGCAAAGGCTGCCCGAATCGCAGCTGATTATAAACCAGTTGTAATAGATCTGAATTGTGGCTGTCCTGTTCCCAAAATCATCAAAGCAGGAGCGGGAGCAGCATTGCTCAGAACTCCCGAACGCATAGGAGAAATCGTACGTGCGATGCGCGATCAAACCTCCGTCCCCATTTCCATAAAGATGCGTACTGGCTGGGATCAAGACTCGATCAATTATCTCGAAGTCGCAGCCATTGCCGTACAAGCAGGAGTATGCGCTATAACACTACATGGCCGAACACGCGCACAGGGGTATTCAGGCAAAGCGGACTGGGAAGCAATTAAGGTTCTCTCTGAGCAAACCTCTGTCCCTGTATTTGGTTCTGGCGATGTCCTAAATGCAGGCGCAGCAATATCCATGATCCGCGAGACACGCTGCGATGGTGTCATGGTAGCAAGAGGAGCTATAGGTAATCCTTTCATTTTCTCGGATCTGAATGAGTTGGATAATCCCAAAGAAGCCGAGGCATATTTTTACAAACCTCCGTCCCTGTTCATTGAGAATTCTTCTTGCCCAGAGAGAACCTTATTAGGACTTAGAAACCCAGGTATTATAGCTAAAACTGCTCTTCACCATCTCGAAATGTCTGCTAGATATCTCGGAGAGAGGACAGCATGCATCGAGTTTCGAAAGCACTTTTGCGCTTACACAAGAGGTCTTCCTGGAGGAAGTGAATTACGTGCCAAAGCGGTTCGCTGCTCTACTATTGACGAGTACAAGCCCCTTATTGAGATAATTGCCAAAGCGCCTACCTAAATTGATCTTTTCAAAAGATAATATCAATGATTAGAAATGAGCCAATCGGGCATTATACCCATATATTGCTCAAAAGCACTTCGAAAACCCTGATCTATTGCTACCCTTGATTCAGGATTAGACATCACTGCTTCGAGCCAATGATGCAAAAAATCTCTCGAGAAGTCTTCCCAATAATCTGGAATTCGGGCAGGCTCCGGTATGGCAGCTGGCAATAATGGGTTTTGTCCATATTCAGGAAAGTATCGTAGGAATATAGTCTCATTTACTTGCATTATACTGCTGAAACCATCAAAGGCGCCTACATAATCGGGCAAAAGCTGCTGTGATTCCATTTCTTTCCATATTTTCTCCTGGTTTGTTGCGACAAAAAGCCATCTAGCGAACTCTAACGCTGCTTTCCGATTTTTTGAGCCCCTAGGAATTCCAATAAATCTCGAATTTTCGGTTAATATGATCTTATGGTCTACCGCTGGAAAGCGATAACGAAGCTGTTCCCTGATTGAGTGAGGAAGTTTGAAGTATTCGCTTGCCTTCATAGGCCAATAAAGCACTTTTCCTTCAAGAACAAGCTGATATCCAGGCATGTTGAAATATGTAAATGCAAAGTCATCTTGTTGAGATACTCCTATATCAGAATTAAAAGATAACAAGCCTTCAATACATTTTTCAAGATTTTGCTTGTTCCATAAAACCGGCCATGAGCTAATATCATCTGATATGGCGGGGACAGAGGTCGGCTTCCATTTTTCATTTGGAGTAAAACCGACATTTGCTGCAAGAAGCCAATTCTCAGCAAAACCCAGATCCCACCTTGGAGAAAATCCCATGCTGCTAATCTTGCCATTTTCTATCCGAGTAAAAGCTTGAGATGTTTGGCGAATCGTCTCGGGATCAAGCATGGCTGTACCTGCTCTTGCAGTTTCGGATTTGTTCTCAATAATCAATTCGCAATCAAAAGAAACAGGTAATAAAACATGCTTTGAACCCAATTTACCTGCATTGAGCAAGGCTGGATACATATCGTTTGGATCAAGATAATACTCTGAAAAAAGTTCATCCAATGAAGCGAATTTTTTCATCACAAGATTCGAAAGCATGTATCTTGCAATTATCAGGGACGGAGGTTTGGTCGTCTTAATTATCTCGGAAGCAGGGAACGCTTTATATTCAACATCGATGATATACCGATCGTTCTCTCGATTAAAAAGTTGAGCCGCGATTATCAGTTCGGGCATGTCTGTCCAAACAAGAGCCCTTGGGGCTAAATTTGCACATGCAGTGCATAGAAAGAATATCAATAGAGCAAATATGCCAATACCAATGCGAAATGCGCATCGTCTATACAATTTCTCGTTCCTCACATAATCTTCATGGATAGTGCTATCATAGTAAAGAATCAATTGCATGCAAAGAAGAAGGTCAAGCTAGATTATGCAAAAATCCTTCGACTCGATAGAAAGAGCAAGAATCAATTGGCACTCTCAATGCCTAAGAGTTCGTTATGGTGAACAAGTATGGAGATTAGGCATCGATGCAGGTTTCACTTGTCCACACCGCAGTGTAGATCGGTTACACGGAGGGTGCCGTTTCTGTGCTTCAGATGGAAATGTCTCAGCTTACCAGAAATCGCAAGCCTTCAAGTCGAAAACCTCTGTCCCCAATACCATTAATGCCAACGTCAATGCAAGCAATCATATCGATGATGGATCCACTATCGAACAACAGATCCGCCGTGCGCTTGCCTTTACTCAACGACGTTATAAGGCAAAAGCCTTCTTTCTCTACTTTCAGGCATACACCTGTACTAACGCGCCAGTCCCTATGCTCGCCAGAATATACGACAACGCTATAGCGACATTTGAGCGCCTTTACTATGATGCTCAAAAACAAGCTGGCATGGATCTTCAGTTATCTAATTTGTCTAAGACACCTTTAAAAGGAATTATTGTATCAACAAGACCAGATTGTTTTGATATAGCGAAGGCAGAACTGCTAGCATTCTATAGAAAACAGGGTTTTGAGGTATGGGTCGAATTTGGCCTTCAATCAATGCACGAGGAAACACTCGCTCTTATTAATCGAGGCCATGGTATCGATGAATTTCTCAATGCCATGGATATTGCCAAAAAAGCTCAGCTTAGTAGAACCGTACATTTAATTTTAGGATTACCGGGAGAATCTCACGGGTCTATGATTGAGACTGCTAAATTCGTTGCCCAAATAAAACCAGAGGGATTGAAATATCATGATTTACATCTAGTAAAAGGATCAGCATTCGCGCGAAGTTTCTGCTCCGGCGAGATTGCATTGATGCACCCTTCTCGCCTTCCTGCTCTTCTAGCTGACTGTCTTGAGCTAATGCCTGCATCGACTGAGATTATGCGTCTGTCAGCTGATTTTCGACATGATGAGACAATCAATCTTCATCCACAAGTCGACAAACATAAACTGGCTCGAGCAGTTGAGGAAGAACTTGCAGTTCGTGATTCATTTCAGGGACAGAGGTTTGAATTTGACTGAAAGAAGAGCCATCGATGATAGTCATTTCAGCCCTTGACAATTGCCATGCTTTCTCGTATTGTCGATTCTCGCCGACTGGTCTGCTGACATTGGAGCGGTGTCCGAGGGGTTTAAGGAGACGGTCTTGAAAACCGCTGTACCGCAAGGTACCGGGGGTTCGAATCCCCCCTGCTCCGATAAAAGCCATCTGGTCTAAGGAGAGGTGCGAGAGAGGCCGAATCGGGCTCCCTGCTAAGGAGTTGTACCTCTAAAGGGTACCGAGGGTTCGAATCCCTCCCTCTCCGATTTTTCGTGAGGCTATAGCTCAGCTGGATAGAGCTTCAGATTGCGGATCTGAAGGTCGGAGGTTCGAATCCTCTTAGCCTCATTCTTATTGGAGAGATGCGAGAGCGGTTGAATCGGGCGGTCTCGAAAACCGTTGAACCCTCTGGGTTCCGGGGGTTCGAATCCCCCTCTCTCCGCTATAATAAACCGCAGACTAAGTCCACGGTTTTCTCTTAATTGCCTTCAAGTGTTGAGTTGTTGATTGCGTTTTACACTCTGGAGAGATGACCGAGCGGTCGAAGGTGCACGATTGGAAGTCGTGTGTACCCCGAAAGGGTACCGAGGGTTCAAATCCCTCTCTCTCCGTGAATAGGCCGAGCGCATAAGGCCAGGCACTGTGCTCGTAACCACTGTCTAAACCCGCCAGGTCCGGAAGGAAGCAACGGTACACAGCAGGTGCGGTGCCGCAGAGCGCCTGGCCTTATGCGCTTTGACTGCTTTACCCTTACACCCTCGCATGGTATTTTTCTATTATGCCATTTGAAGTCACAGCGACCCGCAAACGACCACAAACCTTCGAAGAACTCGCAGGCCAGAGCTTTGTATCCGCTACACTTATTTCATCGCTAGAACAAGGACGCATAGCACATGCCTATCTATTCTCTGGACCTAGAGGATGCGGAAAGACCAGTACAGCTCGCATACTAGCTAAGGCACTGAATTGTGAACAAGGTCCTACTGCCCATCCATGTGGGAAATGCGATTCTTGCATTTCCATAACCAATGGTTCTTCACTCGATGTTATTGAAATAGATGGCGCATCGAATACATCTGTTGATAATATTCGACAGATCAAGGATGAAGTACTGTTCCCTCCTAATATTGGACGCTATAAAATCTATATTATAGACGAAGTTCATATGCTATCGATGAGTGCCTTTAACGCGCTCCTTAAGACCATTGAAGAACCCCCGCCATATATTGCATTCATATTTGCAACCACAGAACCCCACAAGGTTCCTGCAACTATAAAAAGCCGATGCCAGCAATTCAATTTCAGACTGATTTCGGTAGATATTATTTTTGAACTTTTAAAGCAAGTCGCTTTAGAGACAGGTATCGAAGCGGAAGAAGAGGCACTATTGTGGATAGCTCGAGAAGCTGCTGGCTCTATCCGCGATGCTTATACTCTTTTTGATCAAATTGCTTCTTTTTCTGGTACAAAAATCACTGCCCAAAATATCAGAGAAACACTGGGATTAGTAGGGCTCGACTCTCTCAATGCCCTTTTTCGAGCAATCATAAAAGGAAACTCCAAGGAGGCATTCGTTATTCTAGATGAAATTCTTATGCAGGGTGTATCTCCAGAACAACTCTTGACAGATGCTGTAAATTACTGCCGTTCTGTTCTGCTTATAATGAACGACATTAAGAAAGAGGACTTAATAATTGCGCCTCGTGCAGCTTTCGAGCCTATGGTTATCGAATCTCTCTCGAAATCCCAAGTCGAGTATTCTATTGCTCTACTTCTCGATGCATATCGACATCTTAAGGAAAGCATAGAACCACGACACGAAGTCGAATTGGCTATTGCTAAATTGTGCCACCTCTCATCATACATTAGTCCGCATGAGTTATTTGACATGCTCCACAACATTCAGCGGACCTTTAAAACTAATGAAATGCATGCTTTAAGCTTGAACGAAAACAAATCTTCAGAATTATTAATAAACAAAACGACAAATAACGAATCTTCCGATAGACAAATACTATTGTCCGAATTAAGAAAGAAAATCATTGGCAAATTGCGAAATCAGAACCTCTTCCTGGCGTCGGCTCTAGATAAATCAGCAGAATGGCAATCTAAACATAATGGCCTAATCATCCCTGTTTCAAATCGGGTTGAGATGGACATCCTTTTGCGATTTGAAGCTCTCATCATGGAGACAGCTGCCCAAGTGCTGGGAAAACCATGTGCCATTGAAGTACGGTATTTATCAGGGCAAGAGAGCAGCGAGAATAGCGAAAATTGCAACCTCCGTCCCCAGTTACAGCCAAAAACCAAATCAAACGAACCACGATCACAGACTTCTGTCCCTCATGATTGTGAAACTATTCAAGGAGAAATTGATCAGAAAAAAGTTGCCAATGAAAGACCCCCCAAAAAATCAAACCCTTCATTACAGGAAAATATGGAGATAATAGGTGAGAAGGAGGTTAGTCCTGACTCTCTTGAGCATACTTTCGAGACACAGCAAACAGGGCGTTCAGATAATGACGAGAAAATAGCGAGCACTAATCAGATTCAATTCTCAGATAACCTAGAACAAAACAAGCCTAAGGAATCGGAAGCTCATGTTATCGATGTTGTATGCAAGGTTTTCAAGGGTGCGGTCATAGGAACAAAGCTCTCTTATGAGCCTTCTAATCCCGAAAAATCGTCCTTTGCTTTTAATCTATCAAGGAATACCTCATATTCATCTGAGCTCTCTAATCAGTCTGAAGAATTCACTGATATACAGGATGAAGAGATCTAGATTTATAAGGAATAAATTGGAGGTTACATGGATCTTACGAATATTTTCGACATGCTAAAGAATCCACAAGCATTAAAAATGCAGGCTGAAGAAATGCAAAAAAAAATGAACTTGATTCGAGCAACAGGACAGGCTGGTGGCGGCATGGTCAAAATTACTCTATCAGGAAACATGGAATTGCTTGAATGCCTAATCTCTGTTGAGCTTTCGGATTTAAAAGATATACCGTTGCTTCAGGATCTCATTCGGGCAGCCCATCATAATGCTACGGAAAAGATTAGAGAAGCCATCCAAAAAGAATTAGCTGGCTCGTTAGGAGAATTGAGTACTGGCATTCCATTTGGAGACTTTATTGGCAATTTCAAGGGGACGGAGGTTTAAGTCTCTTCTTGAATTTCGTGCGCTGATTTCTCTCTCGCTCGCTTCTCCATGTTCTAATCTGGACTTTGCTGGCCTTTAGGCTTTGATGAGCTTTGGCAAGCTTTGGGGACAGCTTTGGGGACAGAGCTTGATGATTTCTGAGATTTATAAGATATGCAAGCAAAAAGGACATGATTATGAAATCAATCGAAGATCTCGTTTCAATTCTCACAAGATTGCCGGGAATTGGACGAAAGAGCGCCCTTAGAATTTCATATGCTCTACTAAAATCCGATATCTCTTTCAGCGAAGCCCTTGCTGAAAGCATTCTACTGTTGCGTAGTACTGTGCGTTTTTGCTCCGAATGCGGTTCTTATGCTGAAACTGATATTTGCCAGATTTGTCTAGATACTTCCCGCGATCGAAGTATTATCTGTGTCGTAGAACAACCACAAGATGTATTCACTATTGAAACATCTAGAGAATACAGAGGTCTCTATCATGTGCTGGGAGGATTGCTTTCTCCTTTAGAAGGTATTGGTCCTGAGTCTCTAAGCATAAACAAGCTTATCCAGCGCATGCACAATTCCTTTTCAACCTCTGTCCCTATACAGGAAATCATTATTGCAACAAATCCAACGGTCGAGGGAGATACCACTGCCCTATATCTAAAGAAATTGTTTGAAAAGGAACCTGTATCAATTACGCGACTAGCTTCTGGTATCCCTGTAGGAGGGGATCTTGAGTATGCAGATAAGCTGACTCTTGCTCGATCTTTTCAAGGAAGGGCGCCTCTTTAATTTGAAATAAAAGACACTAGTTATGGGGATTAAATATTGTGATTATAGAGTATAATATTCCTCGATTGGATTTCTTTGCAGCAGGCAAGACTTCAACAGATCTCAAGCATCGATTGATACAACTTGGATTGCCGCCTCCATTGATTAAGAGAATTGCCATTGCGACCTACGAGGCAGAAATGAATATTGCAATACACGGGGACGGAGGTCGAGCGGAAATTGATATTTCAAAAGATAAAATTACAACCCGCTTTGTCGACCAAGGCCCAGGCATTCCGGATATCGAGCTTGCAATGCAAGAAGGATATTCAACTGCTCCTGAAGAGATCCAAAATATGGGATTTGGCGCTGGAATGGGCTTGCCTAATATGAAAAAGAATGCAGATGAACTTATCATTCAAAGTGAGCCAAATATGGGCACGACAGTATTAATGAATTTCAACTTGTCTTCTGGAGAGTCATAAGTGGATCTGGAATCTCAAAATCAAGCTCAGACCATTCTTCCGATTTTTCATTCCGTCCAACTTGACACCGATTTGTGTGTTGGCTGCACAACATGTATTAAGTTCTGCCCAACCAAAGCCATCCGTGTTAAGAATGGAAAAGCAAGAATTTTTGAAGATCGATGTATAGACTGTGGAGAATGTATTCGCCGATGTCCTAAAGGAGCAAAAAAGGCCGTTTCTGACCCGGTTTTTTTAATGGATGGCTATGATCTCAAGGTTGCTCTACCAGCTCCGTCTCTTTATGCTCAATTTGGTCCAAAATATAGTCATTCAGATATTTTCAAAGCACTTCAAAGATCGGGGTTCGATGAGGTTTTTGATGTTGCATGGGGAGCTATTGTTGTAACAGAGATGACTCGCAACTTGCTTTCACAGACAGACCTAAGGCCTCGCATTTCAAGCGCTTGCCCAGTCGTTGTACGACTTATCCAACAGAGATTCCCAAGCTTGATCCCGAATCTCGTGCCTATTCTTCCGCCTTTTGAAATAGCAGCAAGAGAAGTGCGAAATAGATTGAATCATCTATCAAAGAGGATTGGCATTTTTTTCCTTAGTCCATGTACAGCAAAAGTTACAGCAATCAAGATGCCATTAGGATATGAATGCTCTGCAATCAATGCAGTTTTTTCGTTTGGTAAAGTATATAGATTGATGAAGCGCGCGCTTGATCCTCTGTCCCCGTCAATTCCGTTGCAATCTCATTTGCCATCTGATTCAGAAATATCTTCTACAAAAATTGCTGATATTTCCCATGAAACATCTGGGCCGCCTCTATCTCAACATCTATTACCCATAATGGATAATTTGGATCCTGGAATAGGTTGGGCACGATCAGATGGAGAACTTGATGCATTGCACATAGAAAATGCAGTCTCTGTCGATGGTATATCTAATGTCATAGAGCTATTAGAAGCTATCGAAAATGGCAATACTGACTCTATTGAATATGTCGAAGCACTTGCATGTCCTGGCGGCTGCGTAGGTGGACCAATGGCAGTAGAAAACCCTTATATTGCGCGCTCGACAATTCGCCAGCGATACCGCTCCGCTGCCCTTGTTTCTACTGTTCCACAGCCTTTCCTGGATCGCTATCAAAATATAAAAGAAAAATCTAAGCCTCCGTCCCCAAAATCCCAAAAATATCTAGAAGAAGACTATAGAGAATATAAATGGAACAAACCTCTGTCCCCCAACCCTGTCCTTGTGCTAAACAAGGATCTATCGAAAGCCCTCGAAATGGCAGAAAGAATCGAATATATAAGAGGCAAGCTTCCAGGAATCGATTGCGGAGCATGTGGCGCACCAGATTGTGACTCATTCGCAGAGGATATTGTTCGAGGTTTGAGCACTCTGGAAGAATGTATTCTTCTCGCTGATCAAGATATCAATCAATGATGAATCAACGGCATTTAATAATCGATAAATTTGACAAATAGATATGGAATGAGTATAGTAAGTTGCGATATGTGTGAATATAATGCAATTTTCTGTAAAGTTTTCCAGTTATCTATAAATTCAGCAAATTGCAGACATACAATAAGAGGGTAAGTTTCTTGAATAAAAAGGATTTTCCTCATATTCACTTTTATGACCAAGACTTTGTCGATATTTATGATCGAACATGGGCATGGATTGCTGATTGCTGGACAAATGGAGGTAGCCAGACCAAAATCAGCAAGATCAGATTCTTCTATTATCCTGCAAGGAAGACTCTTGATTTTCTGGAGCAGATCTTGTCCAGTTTCTTTCTAGTATATAGCAATAGGATTTATCCGGCATCAAATGGACTGGATGCCCTTTATACGCTTCAAGAGCCAGATGGCGCAATTCGCAGCGCCTATGATATAGAGACAGGCGCTCCTATTTTCCCGGAAGATAACCCTCTTGGCGTAACACTTCCCCTTCTCTCATGGGCAGAGTTCAATCTCTATCATAAGACAGCCAATAAAAAAAGAGTAAAAGAAATAATGCCAATACTGAGCAATTACTACAGGTGGCTTGAGGCAAATTTCAAAATGCCAAACGGGCTTTTTTCTACACCTCTTTCTTCTACAGGCATGATAAATTCTCCACGTTCAGAGGCTCGATATTTTATTGATTTCAACGCAACCATGGCTATGAATGCCCTATATTTGTCTGCTCTGGGGGACATACTTAATGATAAGGACGCTTCTTTTCAATATAAAAGAGACTATTTTTCCATAAAGACAAGAATAAATTCGAAAATGTGGAACCCGGAAGACGGCTTCTATTATGATCTGGATGAAAACGAGATCCAAGTACGTACAAAAACGCTAGGAACATATTGGCTGCTATTAGCCGAAATTCCTAATGAAGAGCGTGCGGAAAAACTTATAGCCAAATTAAAAGATCCCTCCTGTTTTGGTACTGACAACCCCTTCCCTTCGCTTTCAGTCGATCATCCAGCCTTTGATAAAAAGGGGCAGGGATTCCGAGGAAGCGTTTTTCCTTGGCTTACATTTATGGTCATCAAGGGGTTGGAAAAATACTATTTTTATGAACTTGCCAGAAACTCGGCAATTAGGCATCTCTATTATATTCTAGATTCCATGCACAACAGCGATCAAGAAGCTAACAAGCGCAGCAACCATCCTACTGTTTGGAGCGCCTATCAGCCTATGAATGAAGGAAAAGCCATTTGGGAAGGTCATCCGGATTGGCCTCTGCCAAATCACTTCCCCTCCAATGGCCTCAGCACCGTTACCTTGATAATTGAGAATATTATTGGGCTATATATATCGCTGCCCCGAAAAACGGTCGACTGGATAATCCCGAATCTTGAAGTTATGGGTATTGAGAACCTTTCTCTTAAGCGCAACATGATCACCATTCTTTCTAGCAAATCAGGAAGAGGATGGGAAATTCATATGGAGAGCGAGAAGCTATATTATTTCACCATCAATGTATTAGGCAAAAAGAAGAAGACGCTCCCCATACCTTCCGGAAAATGTTCTATGCTCATCGACAAGATATAGAAAAAGCAAGTCTTGCGCCAACTTCAGATCTTGGAGTCAAGAACAATCTGAAATGTTAAAACACATGTGAGCCATACAGGAAATTGCCAAGTTCGAATGTCCCTTCGATCTGGCGCCTTAAGCCGATCAATTTAGAACAGAATAAATTTAATCGATTATTGTGCCTATAAATGCTCTATCATTTAAAATATCAGCGAAATTCATCAAGTTGGTCCCCGATGCAAATATCACCGTAAGACCGAGTTCGCGAGCTTTGTCAGCCGCAATTGGATCGAAGGGCACATTTGCTCCAGGATCCCATTCGGTTCCAATCATCTTCAAAAGAGAATCAAAAGATATATGAAAAAGCGGCTTTGCATTAGGGTCGACCTTTGGATCGGCACTATAAATCTGAGGGACATTAGAGAGATTCAATATCTTTTCTGCATTAAAACGCTCAGCAAGAATAACTGCGTCATAGTCCGTAGAAAACCCCGGTTTCCAGCCAGCGGCAATCAATATTTTGCCGTTCATTGTAATATCAGCGGAAGGATCTGTGACTATTGGATCTCTACAATAATCAGAAAAAACCTCCCTAATCAACTGTGCATTGAGCCTTGTTGCTGCAATGCCTATTCTATCAAGAGATTGGCGAACATCGATATTTCTGCTTATGCTTGATCCTCCGTCCCTGCTAATCGCTTTGTCCATTTCAACCATTTCCTTATAAGCCTTTTGCCACTGACGAGCTGCATAACCTCCACCAACCACAATGATCGCCTTATGATCCCCTCCATTTATCCAGGAAAGTAATACATTTCGAAAATCATATAAGAATATCCCGCTAGGTCCCTCTTGTGGAGCAACTATGGAACCTCCTAAAGATATCACAATAGTCATCATTATTCCCCCTTTTGTTTATATGATGTCTTCTCTATATTCATATAAGGTATAATTAAATAATGAATTATTTGAGCTATCTCAATATCCTCTGGCTGATTCTGAATACTAAATCCGGCAAGACCTTGAAAGCATAGTGGCGATTTACCCTTTCTCCCCATTGATGATATTCTCTACCCCATGGACCAATATTAATTACAGGTGCTTCTATCAAATCATCCATATACTCGTCCAAATCTTTCTGAATTACCGCTGATTGCTTTCGTATGTATTCTATCGCATGACTCTCTATTGATGGTGCTAGAAAACTCATATCCGAAATTCCAGGAAAAAAGGGACGGAGCTTTATTGTTTCTTGATATTCTCTATTGAACTGAGCAATCTCGTCTTTGAGCAGAACCAAAAACTCTTGGTCTCTATATATATCTAATTCGGCTTTTGCATAAAAAGGAGGAGCAAAGCCAATAATTGCGCAGGGTCCTTCGATTTGGGCAAATGAAAGCAATTCATGCACTATTCTAGCTGTTTGTAACACGGGATCCTCGGGATGATACTTTTCGGCTGCTTTTCTTAGTCGATCCAGAATACCCGGTGCAACATATTCAGCACGATCAACCAACTCCGAAAAATCAATAACCCTCGAAGAAAATCTCTGCATTGCAACATGCTCATTCTTTTTTCTGGAAAAAACAGACTTCCGTTCATGGAAGAGGGAAATAGCATTATTCAGCATCTCTTCCACAAGTAGCCTAAAACTCTCGAATATTTTTTCAGGTTTCTTTTCAAAGGTCAGAATATTAACAGCACAAAATATGTCAAAAGGCATAGTTACATCATAGTGTGTCCGCATGTCTCGGCAGTAGAGAATGGTTGGCGGAGGCGGTTCCTCTCCAGGAGATATAGCACGAGGGCTAAAGCAATCGCTATTGCATTCTATCTCTCTTATAAAAAGAGAAGCAGCTAACGCCGGGTTAAAGCCATCAAAAGGTGCACCTGCATGAGCTGCTTTCCCTACAAACAAAACAAATGGAAGAAGCTTGCTAACTGATCCAAGAAATACGGCTTTGGCTTCACCTCCGTCCCCTTGATCGACAGCAGCGTCCAAATTAATTATTGCTCTCATCTGAAGCTGATGAGAAATAATAAAATCTGAGAGAATCTTCTTAGCTGCTTTCATACCAACAGAAGCCCCCTCTTCATCTGGCACTGCTAAGAAAATGATATTCCCAATCCTATCAGGATCTTCCAAGAACCTAGAAATCACAGTAATTGCAGCAGCTAGTCCACTTTTCATATCGAGGATGCCTCTGCCCGGAATGAAATAGCCGCTTTCCAAATCCTTTTTGAGAGATATTTCTGAAGAGGAAAGGCCCTCTTTAGCAGAAAGCACTTGGAGCATTTTTTTCAAAAGCGCCTCTGGATCAAAAGCAAGAGGCTCTAAGGCTCCATAATTACTTGTATCAACCACATCATAGTGGCCTGTAAGCGTTATACATGCTTGCCCTTCTCCGGGAGCAAAAGCAATTACAATTCTCCGCTTCCATTTATCCTCAGAAATCTCAAATTCTTGAACAAGGTTTGGCCTATTACTAAAGAAGGGAATTTCTCGAAGAACAGAAATAAGAAAATCAGGATAAGATAATTCTCCTGAGGTTCTAGTTATACTAGAAAATCTGGCCAATCGAATCGCTAAAGATTCAGTATCTATGTTACTGTTTCTGTGAATCATATAGATGCTACTTTATCATAAATTTGAAAGCTTGGTTCAGTATTTTCACTTGAATTGATGAGACATATGATGACATCCCTCGACATAATACAAATTTATGAATATCAGGATAATTGAGCAATAGAGGGACGGAGGTTTATCTTAAGCAATAGAGGGACGGAGGTTTATCTTATATTTTATCCTATATTTGGCATGCAGCACTAGCCCGTACCTAATTTATTAATCTGCAATGATTTAATAGTAGCTAGATATTACTAAATCGTACTCAAATCTACTGCTCTCTCTGTGCTACTTACAAGTTGGAAACGGGTTATTGAGAATTTTCAAGTGATAGATCCTCAATTTTGAATTATTCCTTCTTCTTTCTGCGATGTTTTTAATATGAGACATTCAAGGATATTATCAGAAGGATCTTGGTACCATGTATATGCCAAGATCAATAGAGCAGAATGTATATTTGACAATAAAGGGATAAAGGACCTTTTTCTCAAGGTAGTTCTGCGTGCAAAAACTAAAGCAAGACATCCTTATAAATTTGAAATTGCAAATTTTTGTATAATGGGAAACCACATTCATTTTTTAATTAGACCAGCAAGAGGAGAATCTCTATCCAAAATAATGCAATGGATATTATCCGTATTTGCTATACATTATAATAAAATAATACAATCTAAAGGTCATGTATGGTATGACCGTTTCAAGAGCGTGCTAATTAACACCATAAGGCAATTTATTTTGGTATATGAATATATAAGCAATAACCCTATAAAAGCGGGCCTTTGCACATTATCCTCAGAATATCGATATTGCGGTGCATACTTCATTTCAAAAAATGATTTTCGGATTATAGAGAAAGATTTCGAGTTATAATCAAAATAACATAGTAAGCCCTCAAGACTAAAACAAATCAGCAGGATAACAAAGTAATTCAATACTTTTTGCATAAATAGCGACAAGCAGGCATGAAGTCTATTATGCTCAAGTAGTACAAAAAGGAATCAACGCAAAATCGACGGTTGAAGTAACCAAGGCAAAAAGACTATTCAGGAAATCGGCATGATTTTGCAGGTACATCCAAACCAAAATGCATACCAATCTAGTCGCCTTTTGGAAAAAAAACAGCTTTCGGGGAAAAGGGCTCCGCTCTTCTAGAAAGACACAAAGAACAAAGAAACATAGAAAACCATAATCAAAACAGAACTGTCCAAGCAAAACGGACAATTACAAGCTGAGAACGAATTCTTCAAAGAATACTAACAACTGGACCGCACCAAACCAAAATGGTATAGCAAGATCTGAGGCTTTGCTTGCGTCGCCAATTTGACCTTTTAAGGATATCACGAATGTCCTATTGCTGGGGAGCTAGTCTCATACGAAAAAACAATGACGACCTCTAAATGCTCATGGAAATCCTTGTGATTCCACGCGATAAATCTATCTTCCGATATCTCAATATTGCGTATGAACTTACAAATCTTGATATGACACGGCAACATGCGCAAAGGATTATGCAAAGAGCGATTTTGCGAGCCATTTATATAGGGGAACAGTTTTCAAAACCGGAGACAAGCATAAAGAAATGCCACTATCTCTTGCGATATAAGGCAAAAGGCGGCCTACCGAATCGTATTAAGGTCGCACATACGACCACTGCGAAAATCGATCATGGTTGTGCGCATTTAGCGATGGCTGTTGACCTGTCTCAAGCCAGATTCCTGCGCGGAGCGTTTCAAAATCCAAATATTCTGTGGGGCACTCAAGTAAAAAGGCATCCGAATAAAGAAAGACATGGCATGAGGTGCATAAGATTCACATTAAAAAGCAGAACAAAAGGCCTTATACAAAGGGACGCAGTATAGCGCTTCAAGAATTGGCACAAATCCACAGATTCTCAAATGCCAGCATCGACGCTTTTCGTGATCTTGGATCCTGCATAGTGCTCCGCATACAGAGCAAATGAATTTGCTCCCTTGGGATGACCCACTACAATTCTCATCTAAGAGATTCTATTCATTTGGAAGATTATGGTCTATAATAGCAACGATCTCTCTTGTTACTCATCCGCGTCAGTTTATTGAATTCAAATACGGAAGGCCTTGCATGAGTTATTCAGATCCAACCCATTTAGGCATTATTGCTTGCCCAGGAGCAGAAGCGTTCGCAAATCAGGTCATCCGAAAGCTCTCAGGAATCTATAAGCATCGATTCATGAGAAAAGCTCAGGCTATAGCTGGAAGATATCATATCACGCCCGACTTGGTTATTAGAAAGATCAACTTTGCAAATGACTGTAACACAGGCATGCTTTTCTTGCCAGGAGATAAAGAACGTTATCGACCTCCAAAATTCAAGATTAATGTAAGACATACTTACTTTGCAAATGGTGAAATAAAAACAGAAATCCTTGAATCTATCCGGGGAAGAAGCATCTATATTTTTCAGGATGTGGAAAATCATCAACTCGTCTTATTTAATGATGGTACTATCCAAAAAGTCCTTTCTGTAAATGATCACATTTTTAACCTTTTTGTAGCTATTGATGCTGCCATGCAAGCTGGAGCTGCAGAAATAAATCTTGTGCTACCAATATATCCCTATTCGAGACAACATAAGAAAAAAGGAAGAGAGGGATTGACTGCAGCTCGAATCGGCAAGATGCTGGAAAGCCTTGGTGTTAATAGGATCATCACTCTTGATATTCACTCAAAGGAAATTGAGAATGCATTTGACCGGCTCAGAATGGAAAACCTACATGCCTCTTTTCAGATAATTGAAAAACTTACATCGATTATCGATATAGCAAAAGAAGACATAGTGGTGCTCGCACCCGATACCGGTGCGGTCGATCGAAATAAATTCTATGCAAATGCTTTGCAAAAGCCCTTGGCTTTACTTTACAAAGAAAGAGACTATTCAAAAATCACTAAAAGCGCAACAGAGACAAATATCAGCGAAATGCGATTGCTCGGCAATGTCTCGAATAAAGTTGTCTTTATGGCAGATGATATGATTGGAACTGGTGGAACTCTTATTAAGGCAATGAGATATCTGAAAGAACTTGGCGCTAGCAAGGTTATATGTGCTGTTAGTCTTCCAATTTTTTCAGCAAATTCTATTGATGACTTTGATGCTGCTTATAAAGAAGGGTTATTCTATAGAGTAATAGGCACAAATGCCATATATCATAATGAGTTGCTAAAGAAAGAATGGTATATCCAGAGCGATGTCACTGGCCTTTTTGCACAGGTGATTAGCTTACTGCATCACGATAGATCCTTAAGCTCTCTGTTGGATAATCGTGATGTGGTAGCACGCCTCATTAAGAGAAAGTTGGAGAGTACGAGCAGCAGTAGAACCTCTCCAAATCAGCCAAAGGATGAGAATGCGAATGAAGATGTTGTTCCTTATGGCGCAGCTAATAAGCCATGAGACTTACCATCATCCTTTTATTAATCAAAGCCAGAGCATATTTGAGAAAGCGAATTAACGTTGCACTCTACCGGAAGCATCTCCTCCTAAGAGTTTCTCAACCTCTCCCTTTTCAAGAAGGGCAAAATCGCCTGAAATAGAATGCTTTAGGCACGAAAGGGCAGTTGCATATTCAAGGGCTGCTTGATAATCCTTCTTAGTGACTAATCCGTATATTAAGCCGGCGACAAAACTATCTCCAGCCCCAACTCTATCCACAATATCCGATATATGGTATTTGCGAGAGATAAACCTCCGTCCCTCACTTACAATCATCGCTGACCAATCATTATTATCGGCTGAGTAACTTTCTCGAAGAGTTACTGCTGCTATCTTTGCATTCGGATACTGTTTTAAAGCAGTCTCGCACATCTCTTGATACGCATCAATATCAAGTTGTTGAGCTCCAATTGCAGAAGGACCTTTAATCCCTAATGATTTTTGATAATCTTCTTCATTCCCTATAAGGATATCCGCATATTGGGCAATTTTACACATCACACTATATGCATCTACTCCATAATTCCATAATTTGGCTCTATAATTCAAATCAAAAGATACGGTTAATCCCCTGTCTTTAGCAATGCAAGCAGCTTTTATCGTTTCATCAGCGCAATTCTGAGAAAGAGCAGGTGTAATTCCCGATACATGAAACCATTGCATATCTTTAAAAGAAGCTTCCCAGTCGATATCCTCTTCAGCAATTCTGGAAATCGCTGAGTTTTCTCTATCATAAATGACATTACTTGGACGCTGATTGGCTCCATTCTCAAAGAAATATATTCCCAGCCTTCCCTTTTTGAATTTTAGGCATGAAACATCAACACCATGAGACCGAAGCTCTCTCATGCATCCTCTGCCAATCGGATTGTCTGGCAAAATGCTAATAAATCGCGCCGTAATGCCCAATCTTGACAGAGCAACAGCCACATTTGCTTCGCTTCCACCAAAAGTCGCTTCAAAAAAAGGCGATTGAAGCAATCTTTCCTGTCCGGGAGATTTTAACCGAAGCATAATCTCCCCAAATGTCGTTATGCTCATTCTAATTCTCCTCCCTATTCTACAAGATGAATCTGGGTATGCAATCCAGGAATACTTATACTCACCTCCACCAAACCTTGTCCTTTTTCGACCTCAGAACCAGGCACAACATAGGCTTTCAAATAGGAAAGCATAGCTAATGTTCGTTTGATCGATGGGGTTTTGACTTCAATACAGCCTCCAATACAACCTCCGTCCCTCATTGATCTAATCTGGTTTTCTTCATCTATTATGCCGTCCTGCACGATTGGCAAGAATCCCATCATCGCTCGTCGTGCAGATTTTACAAGTCTTTCAATTTCATCAAATTTACGAGCTTCAAGAAGATCGGCTGAAACAATCCATGAACCACCACATGCCAATACATTCTTCAAAGAAAGGTATTCATGAATGTTGTTTTCCTGAATTCCCCCTGTTGGAATGAATGATATTTGCTGATATACTGATTTGAATGCATTAAGAGCCTTAACTCCACCCGAAACCTCTGCAGGAAAAAATTTCAAGATACTAAGACCCATAGCCATAGCTTGTTCTATAAGCGAAGGGTTGTTTACGCCGGGGAAAACAGCAACATCCTTTCCCAAGCAGTATTCACATATAGATGGATTAAAACCTGGCGAAACAATAAACTGCGCTCCTGCCAAAAGAGCCGCATCTACTTCATCTTTCTTCGTCACTGTTCCAGCACCTACAATAATATCCTCATGGCACGATGCAAATCTCTCGATTACTTTTGGTGCAGCCTTTGTTCTAAAAGTGATCTCGGCAACAGACAATCCTCCTCCGCGAAGTGCTTTAGCTAGACCATCTGTCATCTCCTCAGAATCAATCTTTATCACAGGGATGAGGCCAGTTTTATAAAACAGTTCTCCTATTTTCTCTTTTTTTACCATTGCATAATCCTCAAAAATGTTACGTACTAGTCCACATAGCCAAAGTCAAGTCTCGCCTTTAGCTAGAGCCGACAAAATATCAAATCGACAGAATATTTCAGTCCTAATTGTTCTGTGGCGGAATCCTCTGTCCCCGATTTCCTCCCCGATTTCATGCATTCCCAATTTTTCAGACTTTTTCAGTACGCAATTCACAATCAAAATTCCAACTAGATAAGATTTGCCCTCTTACCTATCTTCTCTTTCTGATCAAAATCAGTAAAGCGAACATCCTTCTAGCCTTAATGCTTATATTATATAGCCACTTTAACCACAACTTTTTTCACAGGTCCCCCCAATGTTCCAGCTTTCATGCATGGCCGATGAGCATCTTCAGGAAAAAAAATTGCAAGCTGCTCAGCACTCATCGCCAGAACATTAGCATTTCTATCTGTTGGTGAGGCATAAAACTCTATATCAGGCTTGTAAGGCTCGATGACATTGAGTTCATTTGCTGGCAGCACCTCGATAATTTCTTTTCCTGAAATCATCATTTGAATGTCTATATATTCTCGATGAGATTCAAATCTGCACGCTGAATGCTCCTTAGCTGTATATTCTTGAATGAGCACAAAGACAGCATCGCCATCAACAGAATGCTTTCCTATTGAAAGCTGACGCCAAAGCCCCTTATGGAGCCAATCAAACGCGACATCTAGATTCTTACTGAGTCCTCGATATCTTGATAGATCTGAAAGCATGCAAACAATCATCTTTTTACTCCTTATATAGGTATTTCCGAATTAATAAATAATCGCTCTTATCAATAATCAACAAACCTCCGTCCCTCCTGCCACTAAAGCCATAAATTCTACACAAGGAACCATATCTTTTTTATGACAGTTATCTAGCTAGCCAGCCACCATCGACAGCAATAGTATACCCATTCACATAGTTGCTTGCTGGTGATGCTAAGAAGACTGCGGCGCCTTTGACATCCTCAGGCGTTCCCCATCGACCCGCTGGTATACGACTTAGGATCTCCGCTGATCGCTCTCTATCCGCTCTCAGTTCTGCCGTATTGTTAGTTGCCATATAGCCTGGAGCAATTGCGTTTACATTGATATGATATTTAGCCCATTCGTTGGCCAATAACCTTGTAAGACCCATCACAGCACTTTTCGAAGCTGTATAAGACGGAACTCTTATACCTCCTTGAAATGAAAGCATGGATGCGATGTTGATGATCTTTCCTCCCGTCCCTTGTTCGATATATTTCCGCGCAACTGCCTGGCTGAAGAAAAATACTGTCTTTACATTCAGGTCCATGACCTCGTCCCAATCCTTCTCATTAAACTTAATTGCATCCTCTCGCCTAATAGTCCCAGCATTATTGATAAGAATATCCACTCGTCCAAAAGCACTTATAGTCTTATCTAAGATGCTCTGAATTGGTTCTATTGTCAGAAGGTTAGCTACGATCTCCAAGTACTTACACCCTTGCGCCTCTATGATGCCAGCCGTTTCTTTTGATGGTACATAATCTACTCCCACAACATCGGCTCCAGCTTCTGCTAGCGCGATGCTCATTCCCTGTCCGAGACCAGTCGAACTACCTGTGACAATCGCCACTCTGCCATCGAGCCTAAATTCATCCAAAATCATGTCTTTTCTCCTTTTAAAACAGATCTGTTTAACGTAGATCAGCCATTTTCACATTATCCATATCATCAAATGTCTGGTTTTCTCCAGCCATGCCCCAAATAAACGTATATTTGCCAGTTCCTACTCCTGCATGAATGGACCAGCTCGGACTTATTACGGCTTGCTCGTTTCGTACCACAATATGACGCGTTTCCTGAGGCTTGCCCATCAAATGGAATACTACTTTATCATCTGGCATATCAAAATACAGATATACCTCCATCCGCCTCTCGTGTGTATGCACTGGCATTGTGTTCCAGACACTCCCTTCTGAAAAAGTCGTCATGCCCATTACAAGCTGACATGTTTCAAGGACTGTTGGATGAATATATTGATTGATCACTCTTTTGTTGCACTCCTCATCACTACCCAACGCCACATGATTGGCTTGATCAAGAGTGATAAGCCTAGTTTTGCATGCTCTATGAGCAGGTGCACTATTGAAATAGAATTTCGCCGGCTCCTTAGGATTCTTGCTTGAAAATGCTACATTTTTTGAACCCATCGAGACATATATTGCATCCCGTTGTCCAATATCATGGATAGTACCATCTACCTCGACAAACCCCTCTCCCCCGATATTTATAATTCCTATCTCTCGTCGCTCTAAAAAAAACTCTGTCCCCAATTCCTTGCTCACTGGCAACGCAAGAGGGACGGAGGTTGGGACAATGCCTCCAATTATCATCCTATCTACATGGCTATAGATGGCTGTCATCTCTCCAACAATAAAAACCTTCTCCACCAGAAACGCATTGCGCAAATCCTCTGTCCCCATTTTTTTTGCCCACTCAGAATTAATCGCTTCTCGAATTTCCATCTTTGCTCCTTGCATCATAAATAATGGAACATAATTTTTAGGTCTAATGCCTATGTTTAGCATTGCGCCCAAAACGTCCTGTAAATTGATTCCACGATATGGAATCCAATTCCATATAATAGCTTGCTTTTCTATCTTGTCAATACTAAAATATATCTTTATGGTTAGATTAATGAATAAGGAGGCCTTATGGCTGATATGAAAGTACAGTCTCTCGATCGCGCCTTCGATATACTCGAAATCCTTGCACGGGAGCCAACTGGTCTTACCCTTGTAGAGATCGCTGCAGAGTCAGATCTTCCTCGCAGTACGACTTTTCGTTTGCTTTCTGTTCTTCTCCAGCGCGATTATGTTCGAAAAGGCCCATACGATAACTTTTATCGCCTGGGACCAGGTTTTATCGAGCTTTCTAGCAACTATCTGAATAGTCTAGAACTCAAGACAGAATCTGCTCCCTTCATGCGGGAACTAGCATCGTCGTTAGGAACGATCGTATTCCTTGCACGTCGTCAGGGGAATATGATGGTATATATTGATAAAGAAGATCAGTTCACTAGCCTGAGAAAATATGCAATCATAGGCGAACAAAGGCCTATCTATTGCACATCTCTGGGTAAGGCTCTCATATTAGATATGGATGATGATGAAATTCGTAATCTTATCCCCGATACTTTTTTAACGAAATTTGGTCCCAACACGCATATTGATGTGGAATCTCTCATAAAAGATATTCATATTTGTAAGGCCAGAGGGTGGACTCACGACAATGAGGAGGCAGAGCCTGGAGTAAATTGCGTGGCGGCTCCAATTCGAGACTATCGTGGTCAAATCATCGCTTCTATCAGCACATCATGGCTTTTGGAAATTCGACCAGAATTGGAGGCGGAAAAAGTCGCCTTATTTGTAGTCAGGGCAGCTAATGAAATATCAAGAACAATGGGATTTTATGAAAATCTCTGAAAATTAGCAAAAGACCAGGCTTTGCGAAAATAGTAAATCCAATCTAGAACAAATAGAAATTAAGCCGGAGTGCAATTCTTTCCAGCAACTAGAATTTTCTAGGCTTGTTTGACTTCTTTTACCTGTGGCACTGCTTTCTTGAGGTACGCTTCAATGCCTTGCTTGAGAGTCATCATGGAATAAGGGCATGCACCGCATGCTCCGGTGAGTCTCACTTTGACTACACCATCATCACTTACAGATACAAGTTCTATATCTCCTCCATCTGCTTTGAGAGATGGTCGTACATTTTCTATCGCGGATTTAACCTGTTCGAACAGCATTCATATCTCCTTTATTAAGATTAAATTATCAAATTTGACTAAGATAGGTCAAGAAGGCTGGCTAGACTCTTACAAGCTTAGACTTTTCAGTCTTTTATAGACACTCAAGATAGCAACCTAATTGAATACCAATAGACAAAACTATTTTGGCATTATTTTCGATATGTATGTAATTGTATTAACTGCTTTTTATGCGCTAAACCTGTATAGCTGAAGCTCGATCAATATGTTAGAATCATTTTAGCATATCGGGAAGGCAGAATGGCTCGTATTATCGTATTTGTCAACCAAAAGGGAGGTGTAGGGAAAACCACGAGTGCTATTAATATTGGTACATCCCTCGCCCTGCAATATAAAAAAACCCTCCTCATAGACTTCGATCCCCAGGGAAACCTCACATCAGGAATTGGAGGTAAGTTATCCCACACCAATATATATCATGTGATTTCAGGTCTTGCAGAGATACAGCAAATCATCCAGTCAGTCCCTGTTCCGCGCCTTTTCTTAGCTCCCTCCTCAGTTGACCTCAGTGGTGCAACTATCGAGCTCGTCGATCGTCCCGACCGGAATGACTATCTAAGACGCGCAATTGCCCCTGTGGTGAATGATTATGAATATATCCTTATAGACTGTCCTCCGTCCCTTGGAGTGCTTACGTTGAATGGACTGGCAGCCGCTACAGAAGTCATAATACCCTTGCAGTGCGAATATTTCGCATTAGAGGGACTCTCGCTGATTATCCAGACGATCGGACTTGTACAAAAGAGCATCAATCCTTCTTTAAGAATCAATGGCATCCTGCTCACTATGTTTGATGCTCGCACGCGACTTTCTCAAGAAGTTGTCAGGCAAGTAACCGAATATTTCAAGGACAAAGTCTTCAAGACAATCATCCCGAGAAATGTCCGTCTCTCAGAAGCTCCATCGCATGGGCTCCCTGCCATTATGTATGATCCCACCTGCATTGGAGCCAAGAGCTATGAAGCTGTTACAAAGGAGATCATAAACCGTGGCTAAATTCGGTCTTGGAAAGGGACTTGGCGCCTTAATTCCCGAACATCAGCAATTTTTCGAACAATCTCTTGAAGAAACATCCGCATCTATTGTGAAGCTTGTATCGATAGAAGACCTCATTCCCAATCCAGATCAACCAAGAAAATCCTTCACTCAGGAATCCTTAGATGAGCTTGCTGAATCTATTCGGCGTCATGGACTCTTGCAGCCGCTTCTCGTTCATCAAGAAAAATCAGGAAAATACATCATTATTGCTGGAGAACGAAGATATCGCGCTGCGCAGATTGCAGGGCTGGAGCAACTTCCCGTCATAGTACGGAGTCAGGATGACGAAAACCATCGCATAGAGCTGTCTCTGGTAGAAAACATTCAGCGTGAAGACCTTGATCCCATCGAAGAAGCTCAAGCTTATGCAAAGCTGATGGAAATAACAGGAGTTACTCAGGAACGCGTCGCCGAAATGGTGGGCAAAAGCCGCGTCGCTGTCGCAAATACTCTTCGCCTGCTTAAGCTTCCAGAAGACATGCAACTTCTGCTCAAACAAGGTATTATCAGCGCTGGACACGCCAGAGCTCTTCTTTCCATAGAAGAAGAAAAAGAACGTAGAAAGCTCTTTGAACACATCCAACAGAACAATTTATCGGTTCGCCAAGCGGAACAAGAAGCTCAAAAAATCCAAAATGCGCTCCGAGGCCAGCGGACAAAATCTAAAAAGCAGCTTGAATCTCTTAAGACAATTGAGGAAATTCCTCTCGACCCTCTTTTAAAAGAGCTCATGGAAAAACTCATCGAAAGATTGGGTACAAAAGTCGAGATATCAGGTAGCATTGATTCCGGTACCATAAAAATTCACTACTTCTCCCAAGAGGATCTTGAGCGAATCTATGAAGTTCTTAAGATTGAATAGAGCTTTCTTGGATAATCAATATTTTCCCCACCAACTTAAAACCAATAGAGACAATGGAGTCTCTGAGGGACGGAGGTTGAGAGCTGAGATACTAACTGAGGGACGGAGGTTGAGAGCTGAGATACTAACTGAGGGACGGAGGTTGAAAGCTGAGATACTAACTGAGGGACGGAGGTTGAGAGCTTCTCAAGCTGTTATCCGCTTTTTTGCTTTGATCACCATTTTTCTGCTAATCCTTCTTGCGAATCTTCCAGCTCAACAACCGCCATCGTCGTCAAGCTTTCAAGGTATAAAGGACATCTCTAGAATAAACTCCCCTCTACCACCATCTTTTAATGCAGTTTTGCCCAAGTGCATTAGTTTTCAACCAGGCTCTCCCATCCTTCGCACGTCTGAACATATTGGAGGCGAGCTTTTGTTAGCTCCGTCCCTCGATGGTGTCTCGTTTATAATTGAGCACATTAAAGCTGCTGCAAAAGAGAACAGTCTTATCATTGAAGCTCTGATCTTCCTGCCCAACAACTCTGTTGAAGGTCCATCTTCAATCTCTGCTCAACTTGATTCGCTTGGGCTAATATTCAACCAGTTTTCTTCTATACAAGGCATTCAGTATTGGTCGGCAAGTAGAAAAATAATGCGAACTCTCTATGTAGAATCGTACCGCATCGATAACCTTAAGAGCAGAAACAGAATCAGCGATCCATCAACAGCATCCGAATTGAAAGCGCTTCTTTCAAAACCTATGTATCTCCACCAGAAAGATCAGACATTCGACGCATTAATATTAGAAGCGCATTGTTCTATTACGAACTCTTATTTTCTAATGACTAACAAGAATGTGACTCCTGTGCGCATGATCGGCATTCCCGTCCTGCCAATAAATGGACTGCGCACAGGATTTTTTGCAGCTCCGTCCCCAAATGGTACAAATGGTATTCTTCTCTATTTTGTCACTTCAGTTCAATCGCCGTCGATTGCACGAGATCGAGTCTTTGAATCGGCCTCAAATAAAGCACTTGCGCTTCTGCATTGGTTCATTGAGAAAGCGTTTTCTCAAAAACTCATCGATCCGGTTACCCTCCCGTGGAATTTCGATGATATGCCTGCAGATGTTCGCGTATCAGCAATTCCTGGCAAGATATGATCTACCATTTCAGTTGACTCAATTTGTCTTTGCAATAGAAACCAAAGACCCGTACTCGAAATCTTCCGAAACCTTGCAAGTCTTGACGAATCAAACTAATATCGATATCGTTCAGAACATATATATTCAAAAGGAGAATCTTTATGAGCATTATAGAATATATCGAAGCTCGTGAGATACTTGACTCACGTGGAAACCCGACTGTTGAAGTGGATGTCGTGCTCGAGGACGGTACTCTAGGTCGCGCCGCTGTACCATCTGGGGCTTCGACCGGGGAATATGAAGCTGTGGAACTCCGCGATGGCGACAAGAAACGCTACCAGGGCAAAGGTGTTCTTGCTGCCATTGAAAACGTCAACACTATCATAGCAGGCGAAATTTGCGGCCTCGATTCTCTTGAACAGGTCGATATAGACCGCACTCTCATAGAGCTTGATGGTACCGAAAACAAAGGCAGGCTCGGCGCCAACGCTATCCTTGGCGTCTCTATGGCAACTGCCCGCGCCGCTGCTGAATACCTAGGCCTTCCACTATATAAATACCTCGGTGGAGTCCACACTAACCTTTTACCCGTTCCAATGTCTAATATCATAAACGGTGGCAAGCATGCGGATAACGAGATCGATTTTCAGGAATTTATGATCATGCCTCTTGGTGCAGAATCATTCCGCGAAGCTGTCCGCATGAATGCTGAAGTCTTCCATGCACTAAAATCCATATTGAAAGCCGATGGTCATAACACTGCTGTTGGTGATGAGGGTGGATTTGCTCCAAACATCGGCAATGAAGACGCTCTTGATTACATCATTCGTGCTATTGAAAAAGCTGGCTATAAGCCTGGTGAGCAGATAGCCATCGCCCTCGATCCTGCTGCTAGCGAACTCTTCGAGGAAGGTGGCGGCAAAGGCTACCGCTTTTGGAAATCCAGTCCCGATCGACTCTTCTCCTCTGATGAGATGATTGAGCTTTACACGAACTGGATCAATAAATACCCCATCGTATCCATCGAAGATGGTCTCGATCAGAACGACTGGGAAGGCTATGTCAAATTCACCAAAGCACTGGGCAATAAAATCCAGATTGTTGGCGACGACTTCTTCGTCACAAATACCAAGCGCCTCGCCAAAGGCATCGAAATGGGTGCCTGCAACTCTATTCTCATCAAACTCAATCAGATTGGCACAGTCACCGAGACAATAGAGACCATCAACATGGCCAAGCGCGCAGGCTACTCTGCTATCGTCTCCCATCGTTCCGGCGAGACTGAAGACACCTTTATTGCAGATCTCGTCGTTGGCCTAGAAACCGGCCAGATAAAAACCGGCTCAATGTCGCGCACCGACCGCGTCGCAAAGTACAACCAACTAATGCGCATTGAAGACGAAATGGAAGGAATCGCAGCGTATTGGGGTCATAAGGTCTTAAATACCGTCTACCGTCCATAGATCATAAATGACTTAAGCGCTCCATAAGGACTCTATCTGAGAGCTCTACCGAAGATCTCTAATTTCAAGCTTCCTTGTGCTCGTGGAATCAAAGGAAAGGCGAAACCTCCGTCCCTCGTGCCTAATATGTAAAGGACATCTATCCCGAAGATGCACCCTAGTCCGAGATTATCAAAATCTCCGTCTTTCGCTATTTTGAAGGATTATCAAAACCTCCGTCCCTCGTGGTTACCTAATGCTTGCATTTGGACTAGAATAAAAAATCATCAGATCCGCCAAAGTTCATCATTGCGTTTGTATCCATATGCAATGACATAGGGAGGAGATTCTATGCTCACACGAGACCTTGACCGGATAAGAGAAGCTTACAAGCGCAGGCACCCGGAAGCTACTCGTCGTGCATATAATCCCTCTCATCCGCACCAAGCCGAAGAAAAGCACACAACGACTCAAGATAAACATATCAAAAGCATAAGATATAGCGGTTTCGATGGTACTATCACAACCTTCACTGCTGCATCAGGTGTTGCATGTGCTTCTCTGTCTTCTGGAATAGTGCTCATGATAAGACTTGCAGATCTGCTCGCAGATGGCATATCAATGTCGATCAGCTATTACCTCTCATCCAAAAGTGAAGCGGAATATGAAGCTGATGAACGAGCACGCGATGAATGGGAAGTTGAGAATTATCCTGAAGGAGAAAAATTCGAGCTTAAAGAAATCTATATGAGCAGAGGCGTGTCGCAAAAAGATGCAAAACCCACGATAGAGATAACCGCAAAAGGTAAAACAGCATTGGTCGATACTATGATGATTGATGAGCTTGAAATCATCCTTTCAGATGAATCACGCCTTGCAAACGCCATCGCGACTTTCATTTCTCTTGCCTTGTCTGGATTAAATCCTTTTTCGACCTATGTTTTTGTGCTTTTTGTGCCTTCTCTCGATTCGATCCGTTTTCTGTTTGCTTGTATATTGATATTGGCGAGAATAATTATGTTCATTCTCGGATCTTTGAAGATAATTTTAATAGAAAGAACTTATTCAAGAGCGGCTTTGAAATGCTGCTGGTTGGATGTGTCGCAGCTTCTGCTACCTATCTCGTTTGTTTGATCTTGGGCTGACTAGCTTAATATGTTGGGATCAATCATTAAGGAGGAAATAAAGATGAAAACGGCCTGCATGCTACTTGCTGAAGGATTCGAAGAAATAGAAGCAGTAACGCCGATCGATTATTTGCGCCGCGCAGGCATCTATGTCAATGTCGTCGGAATTGTTGGAAAGAGGGTCAGAGGTTCACACGGCATAATCATAGAAACAGACTCAGGCCCTGAAGCGCTGGAAAAGGACTATGATGCAATTGTGATTCCTGGTGGCATGCCCGGCGCAAGCAATCTAGCAAATAGTGCTTTGGTTCGAAGCCTGATAATTAGGCATTATGAAAAAGGCAAGCTAATTGCTGCTATCTGTGCTTCCCCTGCTATTGTGCTCCATGGGGCCTGCAATCTATTGCAGGGGAGGGAATTTACCTGTTACCCGGGGACAGAGGATCAAATTAGAGGAGGTCACTTTCGTGCAGAACGAGTAGTTAAAGATGGCAACATTATCACTTCACAAGGTCCAGGCACCGCTGGGGAATTTGCAATTTCCATTATTTCGGTACTAGAAGGACCCCAAAAAGCGAATGAAGTCGCCCAGCATGCGCTTCTAAAATGATTCTATATTGTTAAAAGAACAAATGAATTCGCCATATTTCGCGTTGATAAACAAAACAGAGAGACAAACAAATGGGAATATTGTCTTCTTTCGGAATTACTCCATTTTGAAAATGTCCTATTTGGAAAAGCAATTTCAAATTATAGGAACTCTTATGAGTTCTTCTACCCTATTCTAAAGGAGCCTTTATGGAAAAAGAATGCATTCAAGCAAAGACAGCCCCCGCTGCCATCGGTCCTTATAGCCATGCCATTCGTGCAGGTGCCCTTGTTTTCTGTTCTGGCCAGCTTGGCATAGATCCAAGTACTGGCGATCTTGTCGAAGGCATCGAAGCACAGACAAATCAAGCGCTTAGAAACCTTGTCTCCGTACTCGAGGCTTGCGGTTGTACGGTAGCCAACCTTGTAAAAACCACCATATTCCTCAAAGACATGAACAATTTCCCAAAGGTCAATGAAATATACGCAGGTTATTTTGATGGAGATTTCCCAGCACGCAGTGCAATACAAGTCGCCGCTCTTCCTAAAAATGCTCTAGTTGAAATTGAGGCGATAGCTTACAAGCAATAAGGAGCCCCAGAATGTATAACTTCGATACAATAGTAGATCGCAGCAATACCTATAGCATTAAGTGGGATAGAGACCAGCTGCCGGAAGGCTGCAGAGACGCAATACCTATGTGGATCGCGGACATGGATTTTGCCTGTTCTCCTGATATAGTAAAAGCAATCCAAGCGCGCGCGGAACATCCCATATATGGTTACACCAAGTGTTCTGAAGAGTACTATAAGTCCTTTATTGATTGGATGAAGCATCGCAATGGCTGGAGCATCGAAAAAGACTGGATACTATTTTCACCAGGTGTTGTGCCAGCTATAAACCTGGCTGTTCTCGCTTATACTCAGCCTGGCGATAAGATCATCATACAACCGCCTGTATATAATCCTTTTTCTGCTGCTGTGCTTAATAATTCCCGTCAACTGGTAGAAAACCCACTGGTCATTCGGGATGGTCGCTATACCATGGATTTCGAAGATCTCGATCGCAAGATAGATACTCAGACAAAACTTCTCATTCTATGCAGTCCACACAACCCCGTAGGCCGAGTATGGACCATAGATGAACTTTCTAAGCTGATCGATATCTGCTCCTCTCATAATATTCTCATCATCTCTGACGAAATACATTCGGACATTATTTTGGGGACAGAGGTTCATCATTGCACAGCCAGTCTGTCAGAAAAGGCCGCGGCCATTACCATTACCCTCACCGCGCCCAATAAGACCTTCAATCTTGCAGGTCTGCAGATAGCCAATATCGTGATTCCGAATCGCGAGCTTAGCAAAGCTTTTGGAGAGCAAGCCACGAAGATTGGCATTAACCTAACCAATACCTTCGGCATGGTGGCTCAGGAAGCTGCGTACACAAAGGGAGAACCCTGGCTTGAAGAACTGCTTTCATATCTCAAAGAGAACTACGCCACCCTAAAGAGCTTTATCGACAGGCGCATCCCGTCTCTCAAGGTCTTCCCGCTTGAAGGCACTTATCTGCCATGGCTAGACTGTCGGGTATTAGGACTCAGCGACGCAGAGCTCCACGATCTATTCCTAAAAAAAGCAAGGCTTTGGCTTGATGATGGGACCATGTTTGGCACAGGTGGCTCGGGATTTATGCGCATCAATATAGCCTGTCCAAGAAACGTGCTCATAAAGGCCCTTGAACAGCTAGAAAATGCAATAAAGACAAACGCATAGCATAAAGCACCTCTTTGCTATAGAATAGATATCTCTTTATGCTCACATATGTGTTGGTTGGTTTTGCTCTAGCGGCCGATGCATTTGCGGTTTCCGTCTCTGCAGCGGCTTGCGCAACTGCTCTGCCTCTTTTGATTGGCATTCGCGCAGCATTCATGTTCGGCTTCTTCCAATTCTTGATGCCACTTGTCGGCTGGTCGCTGGGTTCGGCATTCAGCGCTCTTATCCAGAATTACGATCACTGGATAGCCTTTGGACTGCTGATCATAGTAGGCAGCAAGATGCTCTATGAGGCTATTCATATGCGGAGAGAATCAGCTTGTGATGATCCAGAAAAAGTCGTCGCTGCAAAAAGCAAAACAATTGCAGCTACAAATAAGGGCACAAACTCTGCATCAAAAGGAATTATGAAGCTAAATACATTGCTCGTACTTGCTTTTGCCACGAGCATCGATGCAATGGCTGTGGGGCTCTCTTATAATCTTCTTGGCATGCCGATCATGCTTCCCAGTTTCATAATCGGTACGATTACCTTTATCGTTTGTATAATCGGCATCGAATTTGGCAAGCGGCTTAGGAAGTTGATCCAAGAATGGGCAGAAATAGGAGGAGGTAGCATTCTAATCATTATCGGATTCAGAATCCTAATTGACCACATCATAAAAGGGACTTAATGTAATAGGAAGGCTTAAGTCTATGGAAGACTATTCTAAAGCAGTCTTCTAAGAGAAACCTTTAGCATCGTTCGGACCCATTCTGGAGGAGATTTCTATGAAAGCTTCTTCAATTCATCGGTCTCATAAATCAATTCAGTCTTACGATGAGATTCAGCCAAATGAAGTATACTGTCTTCAAAATCCTGGCGGCGTGATCTTCCTTTGCACACGGGGCTCTGTCTCTGACTCTGAAGCCTCCGTCCCTCATACCTCCCTCCCTCAAGATTCCGCCTCTCTTGGCTTTAGCCCACTCCCTCATACCTCCGTCCCTCGAGATTACCGTGATCTGCCTCAGCGCTATAATTTTGCGCCACTCTCCTGGTGCATCCCCTACGAATATGAGCCCGTGAGCAAACTGCTTGTTGTCTGCGACACTTCACATAAGACTTTCCACGACATCGAAGAGAATAGGGTGTTTGCGATTGCCTTCCCCTCATTCGAGATGCGTGCTCTTATCCAGCGTGCAGGCTCAGTGAGCGGATTCGATGTCGATAAATTCGATCATTTTAATGTATCTTGTTTTTGTGCAAAGACGATCGATGTCCTAATTCCAGAAGGAGTTGTAGGCTGGATGGAATGCTCTCTCGAGCGGATCATTATAGAAGGAACATCGGGTATTTTGCTGGGAGCCGTCATCAAAGGGTTTGCTATGCCTGAAAGCTGGAAGCGTCGGATACATTATTTGAACGATTCAATCTGGTACAAACCGGGCGATTTGATCTCTGATTAATAGGTCAAAAGTCGAATATAGAAATATGGACTAAGGATGAAAAGCAAAGACCACTAATATGGTCAAAGAACAAGGAGGTTATCGACCTATGAAAAAAAGACTGTCCATTTTATCGATTGTGTTATTGTTTGCCTCTCTGACCACGGCTTTCGCAAAACCAGGCATTAACTTTTCCGTGAACAGCATCAAGACCAATAGCGACATAATTGCAGGAATACCGATACCTTCCGGTGCAGATATCGGCCTTGAAATCCCCATTGGTTCTGGCTTGTATTCGGTGACCTTCCGAGGAGCAGGTGGTTACGAATCGAGAATGATCTTGCGCAACAATGCAACCTCTGTCCCCATTTCTGCCCCATCGTCCATCGACAGCCTTAACCGATTCTTTTGGACCAATGCTATGGCAGAACTAGGTGTCCGGCGCTATCTGGTTCGGAAGGATGACGGCGGCAAAAGCATATGGCTTTTTGGACTCGCTCGAGGTCGATACGAAGACAATGCCACAAGCTTTCCAACCACGGTATTTGCCGACGCTCAAGGCATGCAATCGATCTCCGCAATGTTGGGCATTGTTCATGATTCGACTTTTTGGCAGGAACCAAATCGAAAAGTCGGTTGGTATGCAGAGTTTTCCACGGAATACAGCCCAACATTTGCCAATTTCACCACAGCGCAGATGGATTTTGGCCGCTTCAATCTGACCACGGAAGGCTTTATCCCACTCACGCCAGAAACGGGAACGCTGCGAAATCCTTCTATGATGGCTCCCTATCTTGTGCTCTATGGCGTAGGAGATTATGCAGTTGGTTCACATATTCCTCACCAAATACTGACCACTTTCGGAGGGATCAAGGGAACGAAAGGGCTTGGTGATATGGTTAGAGGAGCTCAGCCTTGGGGCTATGAAGCCCCTATAAAGGGCTATGCAAGTGTGGAGTTGCGTTTCCCAGACCAATCGATCCTAGAGAGTTTTGCGCTATATCCTATTGGATATGTATTTGGCGACATAGGCGCCTATGGCGGACTATATAATAACCCTCTAGGTACTACTTTTATAGATAATTCGGGAGTCATTGCATCAGCAGGTGCGGGTGTCTCTTTATCGGTTCAGAATTATCTTTGGCTTGGTGCTTATGCTGGCTGGCGTTTCCCGATTATCGATCCACTAGCCTCGACCTATTACTCAAAACCCAGTGGCTTCTTTTGGGGAATTACCTTTGCAGCCCATTATTGAGGCAAACCTAAGCACCAGAAAATCATAGACCAGAAAGGGCAGAGTATCGCTGTTTTCGGCAGCCAAATCAGGGAGAGTATGTAATGAATATGAATAAGCTCCACCTATCGAAATCTAAAACTCATTACATCATAGTAGTTTTCCTTGCGATACTCTCTCTTTCCATTCATCCTCTTTGTGCACAAAATCAGTGCTCTGTCCCTGGTCTCCCAACCATCCGCATCGCAACATGGAATGTTAAAGACTGCAGCGCTACCAATCAAAAGACAAAAGAAGCATTTCTTTTGCACCCTTTTATTGCTGAAGCCATAAAGGAAGCAAGAATTGATATCATTGCCTTTCAGGAAATCCAGATCGAGGGACGCAAAGGAGCAGATATCGCATTATTGCAAGATGCATTGATGAGCATCGACTGGGCTATGCCACATGTTGCTTGGGCTAGAAGCCCGCTGAATGATGATCTTGCTATCCTCTCTCGATTTCCTATTACAGAAAGCCAAACGATTCTTGCGCCATCCGAACAGCCTTGGCCTCGGCCTGTCCTAGAAGCATGCATCGATTTGGGAGATATGCTCCTTTACCTATATACTGCTCATTTCAAGGCTTATGCTGATCAAGAATCGCTTTCTGCGCGCCTGGCCCAAGCTCAAGCGCTGGCTTCGCATATCCGACAGTACTTTGGACAATCGATAAAAGAAACAGCGATCATTCTAGCTGGCGATTTCAACACCGTTTCGTCCTACGACATGGAGTCCAAAATAGGTACTGTCGATCTGCTTCAGCTGCGAGATAATGAAGATTCGACAGACGATTTTTTGAGCCTCAACCTTGAGTGGCTCAATTTCAAGCCAACCTACAAATCGAAATCTTACGCAAGCATCACAGACCATATAATTGTCTCGCCGCTTCTTTCGGCCTATGCTGATAGAGATTCGATCGAGATTGTCGATCCTCTTCTGAACGAAAATGGCTTATCATTATCAGACCACAAAATGCTTGTGTTAAACCTCGACCGCCGCTGGCTGGTCATACAGAAATAGGCCGAATTCCCAATATTTATGTTGCGCTGTCGCTATGGTCTAGCATATTTGTTAGAAATCACTAGTGCAAATTTAATCTAGAGGGCATGAAAATATAGCAAAGCATATATTCTTCTGTTATCGATAATTGTATCAGTAATAAGGTAATTGGCATAGCAATTGCTGAGAATAGAATAAACTCTGCGACTTTTAGTCTACGATTATTTTAAGCCGCTGTAATTCGACTCAACAAATAGGACTTATCTATTTATGAAAAGGTATTCTGGTAAGAGTGAAAGCGGATCGTCTCGAAAAGAGGGTCTAGTAAAAGGTGCATTTAGAAGGGCTGGATAATCTCAGGCATGGCAATTAATTTCTTACATAATACTATCAAGAGCAAACATCATTGGTACACCTGGTGTTTTAAAAATCTATCCAAAATAGAAGGAATAATGCTGGCAAGGGATTCGGACCCACGATATGACGCAAGGATAAGCCTGACCTCCTGCCTCGCATGGCAGTATCTGCACTATTCCTAAGTCAATTTTAATTATCTAAGAGCTTTTGCATGTCAATAAACAGCTGTTTTCAAGCATTTTTAATCAAATTCTACTATTGTTCTAATTTTCACTATTAAAGGATCTATTGTGATTAATTCCTTATCGTTTTAACACTTAAACTCGATCTGATGGGCTCACCAAGGATTATTATTCCCCATCATCCCCTATAGACGCGAATGCTAAAAAGCCAGTATTACTCCAAAAATGTGAAGGTTAAAGAACTGCTTCATTAACTGAGCAAATGTTTTCCCCCCTATTGTGCAAGGATGTTTTTACCTAGTATTTCAAGGTGTTTTATCATTCTTGCCATAAAGCATACCCCTATCTCAATGATTCAGCAGTACCAGTATATGTTAAGTCGGTTATCGGGTTTATCGCTGTCCTTTCGCATTCAGTCTGCTCCGATTGAAGCATTTGCAGCGAGACTGCTCGTTCCCATATCTCCCTTGCCAATAAAATCCAGAAGACCTATGTGCTATGTTGATGATTATATTTCCTCCAGATTTTCTGTGCCAAGCGAATCTGGTACGGTTCAAACCGAGATTGCCGAGCTTTGCTTCCCAATTAAACCAAATCGAAGGCTAGTCCAAACGGTAGGGGCCTTTCAGCATCTTTGCCAGAATGGGGATAACGATCCGAAAGCCTGAGCAATCTTCCTCCATCGATGCATATCTGTGCGGATCCACCACCATCGAGGCTCACAAACTCCTTGACTCCGCTTTCTATGCAGATTTGCGCGAACTCCGCTAGCGAAGCTCCACAGCTATCAACACCTTTCCTATATGAGAGCTTATTTGAACCTTCGATCCAGATTAGTAGGAGTCTACCATCTTTTGATCCGAGACCTAAACGGGCTGCTCGCCCCCTTTCCCAATCTAGTGGATAGACAGAAGGTGGAAAAGTTGGTCCTAAACCATTCCAGAAGGGAGAAGGCCCAAATCCAACTGCTGCCTTTCTTTCTCTTACAAGCGCTGGTCCGACCTGTACTGCAAAAGCCATATTATTGAACCCCAAATAATCCACATCAAAGGAATCTGGATAACATCTCTTATAAGTTTGAATAATGAATCCACCTTCGGGTATCTCCGTACAACCTCCATCATGCAAGCCTACAATATGTTTTCCTACTATTATCAAATCGGTTCCTTCACTCTTGGATGTTCTATCAATAGCAGGCCGTGAAAAAAATCTGCAATTGTAACCATCAATATATCCGGTAGATCCGATATACACTTCCACATCTCTTAACGAAGGTCGGCCAATCCAGCTATTTCCAGTCTTCCCAATAAAAAACGCTTCTCGCTCGAAAAGAGGTGGCAATAAAATCTTTCCATCCAAGATGAGAAGCCCAAATGGCTCACCCATTATATCCCAAGGAGTATCGCAGTCTGTTGTCTCCATCTGGAAGAAATGCGAATTGAACACGATACTATTTTTGCTATGGTCAATAAGGGTTCCTAAATCTCTATAAAGCGGTAATAAGACCGGATAACCCCTATTAATCTTAGCTATTCCAGTCATTCCTGCATGCGTAAGAGATTCCCAAAAAGACTCATACTTCGAGTTATCAAAAATGTAATTCCCTTTTTCTATCCTAAACTCACCTCGAGCAAGTGCTTTGGTAAGCCAATATTTTATGCGCCTCTCTTGATTTACTATGAAACCGATCTCGGTTTCAGTTTGAAATGGATCAATAGTTCCCTCCGGAACTGCAAACAATATCACTGGACCTATCGTTGTCTTCCCAGGAAGTATATTCGCTTGAAATAGCCTCGTTATTTCTTTTACTATATCAGCATCAGTCCTTCCGAAAACCCGATAAAGATGCTCCCATGATTCGAAATTGACGATTTCATAGCGTGCAAGATCTCCATTCTTATAGCGTCTTTCCGATACACTAACAGTAGCCTTCTGGCTGGATTCGCTCATCCTTTTATCCCCGAATTTATTGAATTTTCAATTATGTATCGCTGCAAGAATACGAATATTAGGAGAAGTGGCATTACCGATATAACGCCCCCTGCCAGAAGTAGATTCCATCTTGCGGTATATTGTGACTGGAACTGCGTAAGAGCCATCGTGACGGTCTGCATCGAATCGTCAGATATATAAAGGATGGGACGCAGCAGATCGTTCCAACTATTCATGAATGCGATAATGAACAGAGTAGCAGCTTGAGGTCCACTCTGTGGAAGATAAATCCTTGTGAACATCCTAAAAGCGCCAGCGCCGTCGATGATTCCTGCGTCAGAGATAGAAGATGGGAAAGTCTCATAGAATTCCTTAAACATAAAGGTTCCGAACGAACCTACAAGAAAAGAAGGAATAATAAGCGGCAAGTAACTATCAAGCCAATTCAGTTTCATCATCAAAAAATATTCTGGGATTATCGTGACCTGGGCAGGTACCATAAGGGTAAAAACAAGCGCAGAGAATATAAGTCTTTTGCCTCTGAAATTCATCAGCGCAAAGACATATCCCGCGAGCGAACATACGATAACCTGACCGATCGCAGAAGCCCCGGAGATAAAAAGGCTATTCAGAAAATAACGACCGAAATGGAACTGTTGGAAAATTACAGCATAGTTGCTCCATAATTGATTTGTACCGATAAGATCTGGTATTAACTGCGGAGGCACGCGAAAAATGCCAGCTTCGCTGCTGAAAGAGTTTACTATCATCCAAAAGAACGGGAACGCAGTTAGAAGGGCAAAAAAGATGAGAAGTATGTAAAGGATTATATGCGAAACATATTTCATATATTTCTCTCAATAGTAGGAATTTGTAACCCAGCGCTTCTTAATATAGAAATTTGCAATGGTAATAGCTCCTACAAGCACCATCAAAACATAAGCGACTGCTGAAGCGTATCCCATTCTGTAGTGAACGAATCCATATACATATACATCGTAGACGAGCGTGGTTGTTGAACTTTGTGGCCCACCGCGCGTCATTGTGTAGATGAGTTCGAAGTTCTTGAATGAATCGATCATAGCTACCGTTAAAACGAAGAACGTAGTTGGCGAGAGCATTGGCAAGGTGACATGAAAAAATAATTGCAGTGAGTTTGCCCCATCAACCACTGCTGCTTCCTTCACGGAATCTGGGATAGATTGCAGGCCAGCAAGGAAAAGTACCATATAATATCCTGCCATTTTCCAAACTTGAATTACTGATACGGTGAGTAAAGCCCAGTGAGTATCTCCCAGCCAATTAGGAGGCTTCAGCCCCACACTCTTGACAAGAATATTGAGAATTCCGACTTGTGGGCTTAAGATCCATGACCAAATGATACCTATAGCTACTGCTGAGGTTATGACTGGTAAATAGTAAGCTGCCCTAAAAAAGTTTGTTCCTGGGAGTTTCTGGTTTACCATTAACGCGAGAAAAAGGCCAATTACCATAACTCCAATAACGTATATGACCGAGAAAAGCACAGTGTTCACAACAATCCTAATAAGTCCAGGATCAGACAACGCTTCGATAAAATTACTTAAACCAATGAACTTTGGTGTTCTGAGAAGATCCCAGTCGGTAAATCCTAAGTAGAAAGAACCGATTATGGGGTAAAAAACGGTCAGAGGAGGAGTAATCGGCGAATTGCCTTCGGCGGACATTCCGAATTTGGATTTTATTCTGGTTACGCATGCACACCAGGATCATACCGCAATGCTTCCGCTTCTGGTTGAAAAGGGCATACAGGTTGCGATCTATGCGACTGAACCAACAAAAGAGTTCTCGATTACTTACTGCAAAAGCTGGCTGGAGGGATACAAAAATTTTGGCATTGAGCCGTCCTATCGCGCAGAAAGCATAGAAAAGCTCAAGGATATGTTTGTGACCGTGCCATATTACTCTGAATTCAGCCCAGGCAAGAATACTCATGTCACCTTTTCCCCGAGCGGCCATCTTGCAGGCTCGGCGATTCTATATATCAAGGACGAATACCGCATTGCGCACTTCGGAGATACCAACTTCGGCGATACACTCAATCCGGAGCCATATCTGGATTTCGAAGCGGATATCGGGATCATCAATGGATCATACGGAGACAGGGTGCTGGCCCAGCCCGAGCTTGAAAGAAAATTCATTGACTATGTGTGTTCGTCAAAAAACAATCTGTTGATTCCTGCAGCGGCTCTTGGCAGGGGCCAGGAAATATGTTTGTTACTGCTCGATACTAGAAGCAAAATCGACAAAGATATCCTTGTAGCAAAATCCATTTTTGACAATGCAGAAAAACTACTGAATTATAAGGAGTTTTTGAGGGATGGCGCTGAAGAGCGAATATCTGCACTACTTGCTTCAGATAAACTCATGGTTATGGCGAACAACGAAATGGAGTATTACCTCCGGAAGGGTTCAATTTTTGTCACCCCAGATGCAATGCTCTCAAATGGAAAGTCTGTCGATATCCTTGATAGAATAAAAGATAACCCGGACGATATGGTGATTCTCTCTGGTTATCTTGCGCCTGGGACGGTGGGGAGACGACTCGCCGAGGGCCGATTGTCTATCAATGCAAAAGTCGTGTTGTCCGAATTAAAAGTCCATACTGATCTCGCGGACAACGAACGAATCCTGCAAAAATCACTTTCACGTGCAAAGCTTGTCCTGGTTCATCATAGAGAAGAACCAAAATCTTCTCAGCTCGCGGGAGCCTTGAGGCAAAAGTTTCATATCGAGGTAATAAGCCCTCATTTTGGGGATAGAATTATACTGTAAATACAAATTGATCTTTGTTTCGGGTTACTTCATCGAGCAGAAATTCAATAAAGAGAGTGGTAGCGGGGAAAAGTGTTTTCTCTCTTTTCTTTACAAGCAGTACATCGCGTTCAAATGAGACGCCTGTGATTCTGGCTGCACAGATTCTATGAGCGGCTACTTCTTCGCGCACGGATGCCCACGAGAGTATGTTGGAACCTAAGTTCTGTTCAACAAGCTTTTTGATGACTTCAATATTCCTTATCTCGAGATATGGCTTTACTGACATATCGTTTCGCTGGAATTCGCTCTCGATGTATCTGCGAGAGGCCGAAAGCCGCTCTGGCAAAACAAGCTTTTCCTCGACTATGTCATGAATGGATACGCTCTTTCTATCTGCAAATTTATGATCCTTGGGCATCACAAAGACTTTCTCTTCCCTCAGAATTACTTCTGTTAAAAAGCAATTATCGTATTTTTTTGTTCTCCTTCCCCCATAAGCCCAAAATCGACCTCGTTTTCGATGATCAGAGGGAAAATATCTTTTGCATACCGTACTTTCACGAAAAACATCGTTTTGGGATGATGTTCTTTGTACCTTCCCAGAATTGGAGGAATAATATATGCACCGGCAAACATGCTTACGCCGAAACTCACCTTGCCTTTATATGGATCTTCACATTCTTTGATTGCAAGGTTGGCCTCCTCCAGTGTCGTAAGGATTCTTTCGGCATATTCAAAAAGAACTTTACCTGCTTCGGTAAGAAAAACATCTCTCCCGATTCGTTCGAATAATTTCGTACAGTATTCTTCTTCGAGAGCTTTCATTTGAAGGCTTACTGCAGGTTGTGTTAGGCCGAGCAACTCTCCTGCTTTAGTAAAGTTACGGTATTTTGCGATGGTATAAAAAGTTTTCAGTTTGTTCATCGGGTTTACCTGGCCAGGATTTCGTCATAGACCACTTTCAGTATATATCACCTGCCGTGTGTTTCATAGAGAATCCAGGGGAAAACAGCATGTGGCAGTGCTCTAGCCTTTGCGTTTCTTTTTTAATAGTCTTATCGATTTTGAATACATATAATACAGGGAATGAAATCGCCACAAAATTGGTAAAATAGGAATTTTTCTGATTATGAAGGCTATAATTGAAAATTCGCTGGGCTCATAAAGATAATCAAAGCGCCCAAAAAGCGCTTTTAATGCCGGCAGTGGGACTTGAACCCACACGCTCTTGCAAGCAGCAGATTTTGAGTCTACCGTGTATGCCATTTCACCATGCCGGCAGATGTAGAATATGGTGCATTTTGCCGTAGGATGGCTTTGAGAGTCAAGTCTGTTTTGTAACCGGAACATGTGACATGATCTATCATGGTCAATTAATATGGTGCTCGACGGTTTTGTGCACGGTAATCAATTCAGTCAACATTATCTCAGAACATGGTCTTACCATAGTGCTGCCTTTACCCTACACAGTAAATAGGATATAATAACCAAATATGCGAAGGACACAAATGCCAACGCAGCCGCCGTAGGGCTGAACACAGAGAGGGAGGACTGTTTAGTTGGTCCGAAGAGTCAAAGGGAGGACTATAAAGCTCCAGGGTTTCAACAATCTAACTAAATCGCTTAGTTTCAATATTTACGATGTCTGTTACGCAAGATCCCGCGATTCTCAGATTAGCTATCTCGAGTATATAGATGAAGAATACAATTCAAAGCGTCTAGAAACTATCGTCGAAGATGTAACCCAGATCATCAATGCAAAACTTGTAAGCATTTCTACGCAGGACTATGAACCACGCGGCGCAAGCGTAGTCGCGCTGATAAACGAAGAAAATTCTATTCAGCAGGAGCCATCGAAGCCTCGGCTTTTCGATCATGCAGAGGAATTGCTGGATACGGTAGAAATCAAAGATCAAGAATTTCCTCTCGATGAGCTTGAAAAACAAGTGTCCAATGCTCCCAGCATCGTTGGCCATCTTGATAAAAGCCATATAGCCATCCATACCTACCCCGAATATCATCATCTGACCGGTCTTGCATCCTTCCGCGTGGATATCGACATCTCCACCTGTGGCATGATATCTCCTCTCTCAGCATTGAATTATCTTATAGAAAACTTCGATTCGGAAGTTGTTATCATAGACTATCGAATTCGCGGCTTTACAAGAGATACAAAAGGACGAAAAATTTTCCTCGATCATGACATCAACTCGATTCAAGATTATATCGATCAAGAAATTTCTAGTCGCTACATCGCTTACGATATAAATTTGATTTCTGAGAATAACTTCCACACTAAAATGCGCAAAAAAGAGATCCGCCTCAAAGATTTTCTTTTTGGCGATGAAGTCAAGAACTTATCGGCCAAAGAAAAAAACCGTATTAAGCGCGCCCTAATTCATGAGATTCAAGAAATATTCGAGTGCCAAAATCTCGAGATGCGTAGCGGCAGAATCTGAAAAGTCGGTATTTAGAAGAAGATATTACTCTCAAGAAAAGGAGGAAATTGCATGCGCACTATAATAGAGCATAATAATCCGCATTATGGTTTTTTCTACGAAATTGGTTCTGTAATTGTTCATCGTAAGAGCAAATGGCAAGATATCGAGCTTGCAGAGAGCCCAGAATTCGGAAAGGTCTTGCTTCTCGATGGAATCACCCAAGTGGGCCTCAAAGACGAGGAGCGCTATCATGAGACTCTGGTCATCCCGGCTATGATCGCCCATCCAAGAGCGAGAGAGATTCTCATTATAGGTGGAGGAGATGGTTGCGTTCTAAGAGAGGTATTGGCATGTAAAGGAGTCCGACAGGTTATAATGGCAGATATCGATGCAGAGGTCATATCTGTTTGCAGAGAGTATCTTCCGGAGTTGAATAAGGGAGCCTTTGATGATCCTCGACTCAGGCTTGAAATAGGCGATGGTAGGACTTTTGTAGAGCATTGCCCTGATGATTCTTTCGATGTTGTGATTATGGATATGACCGATCCTTTCGGACCTTCTGAGCGACTCTACACCAAGGAATTCTTCATGCAAGTTCAACGGATTTTGAAGGGTCCGGAAGGCATATTTGCCATGCATGGTGAATCGTCAATAGCAAGGCCAATAGCCTGGGCATGTATCTATAAGACACTTAATACCGTTTTCCCCATAGTGCGAACCGCTTTTTCTTTTGTCCCAATGTATGGGACTCTGTGGTCCTTTCAGTTTTCCTCCTGTACAACTGATCTTCTCACGTTCTCGAATCCGACAATGAAGCCTACGGATGAATTGAAGGCCTGCATTGCGGAAAAGCGTTCCGATGAACCGCGTTTTGCTAAAGCAGCCATGTGGCCTGCCCTATTTGCGGAAGACCCTTCGACAAAGGCAGCTCTTGGTCTTGCCCAGTCACGCGTCATAACAGATATCCATCCGCATTTTCCGGATGTCTTTGAGCCCTGACTCTAGGTTTCTCGGTTCCATTTAGTATGTTTTGCCCAATCAGAAGCCTTTTTTGATTTTTATCCTTTATTTTTTTCCTTATTGCGATTATAGTTAGCGTTATGTCGTATGTAGAATCAATGCATGCTGCCGAAGCGCAGATTATCCTTCAGATTCAGACTTTTCTGGGTCTTGGTCTTCGAATCCCTATGACGATTGTATCATTATTCGCATCAGAAGCCTTTGTAATCGCGATAGTTCCTATTGTGTACTGGTGTGTAAATCGCAAGAAGGGGGCTGAGCTTGGCCTTTTGGTGCTGGTTTCTACTTTTATCAATCTCTGGCTCAAGCAGATTTTCGGATGGCCAAGGCCTTTCGATATCATACCAAGCGTAGGACTTGCAAGCGAAACTAGCTATGGTATGCCTTCGGGTCATTCCCAGCTGAGTGTAGTTTTTGCCGCTTATATTATACAGTTCTTACCCAAAAAATGGCGACCTCTAATGCTCATAGGCTTCCCCCTTCTTATCGGATTTTCGAGGATATACCTCGGTGTACATTTTTTAACCGATGTTCTAGGAGGCTATCTAGCTGGAAGTCTCTTTTTTATCCTGTATAAGCTGGGCGGACCTTCAATCGAAAAAATTCTCCAAAAGGCAGACGTGCGTGGGCGTGTTATATTGGCCGCGGCACTTTCTTTTGTGATGAATCTCATTCTGCCTAAAGAGACGATGATCTCAGGAGCTTTCTTTGGCGCCGCTATCGGTTTTACATTTGCAGCGCGCAGTCTCGCTTTCAACGAGAAGGATAGACTCAAGATCAAGATTTCCCGATATCTCGTAGGGTTGATCACGACTGGAATTGTGTACGTCTTGCTAAAATCGGCAAGCGGTCCTATCAATAACCTCTTAGGCAATAATCAGGAAAACCTCCTTCGCTTTCTGCGCTATGCGCTTGTTGGTGGCTGGGTTAGCTTTGGAGTCCCTTTCTTATTCTTAAAAGTGGGGCTGGCTCATCGTACAAGCGTGTAATTCTTATCCAGCAGCGTAAACACTTTCTCCGCGCCCGGGCTAAGATATACCATTTTGTCTTTATCGATGAATATCGCATAGGTATTGGGGAATCGTTTCAATAATTCCAAGCCTTTTTCGATGCCTAAAGCAATTAGCGAAGTCGAAAGCACATCCGCATCGATGCTGCTCTGGCCAATGATCGAAACAGATACTAAGCCATTATCCACGGGGAATCCTGTCTTTGTATCTAGAATGTGATGGTATCTCTTGCCATTTTCAATGAAGCAACGCTCATAGATGCCGGATGTTACGATGGTCATCTGGGGGCCTTCCACAATGCCAAGGTAATCTCCTCGCTCTGATGCCGGATTCTGGATTCCGACGCGCCAGAGGGTTTTGTCTTTCTTAGTTCCGTATACAAAGATATTGCCACCAAGATCGATTACTGCTGCTTTGACCTTTGCCAGCCGCAGAATCTTTTCGATTTCATCAGCTGCATATCCTTTTGCAATAGCGCCCAGGTCCAGGCTCATTCCCTTCTCTTTCAAGAAAACCTTATTGGCGGATGCATCGAGGACGACATTGCGCCAGTCGACCAGAGCTTTGGCAGACAGGATGTTTTCTTTGGGAGGGACTTTTTCTCCGCCCGCGCCGATATTCCAAAGTTTTGTTAGAGGGCCAATGCTAGGGTCGAATGCGCCACCGGTGAGCCTTGCATAGTCGATGGCTTTGGAAATCACATAAAAGGTATCGCTCGAGACCTCGATCGAAGCCTTCCCTGCCATTTCATTGATTTTCGAAACCTCTGTCCCCTCTTTGTTCACACTCATGCGATCTTCTATTGTTCTCAAGCGCAGAAAGGCCTGGTCTAATGTAGCGCTGTTTCCTCCTTCGACAAGACGGATCGTGCAGAGCGTGCCGAGGGCAAAATCAGTTTTGCTCAACTCTTTTGCATAGAGAAAAGAAGGTCTTGACGCAATAGTGCATGCGAGTACAAGGCTAATCACCAAAAAATGCGACGAGATGAATTTAGAAGATTCCATCTTTAAAGGCTTTATCATGGAGAATTTCATTTGAAACTATTCCCAGGGCAGCAAATGCAATTTGTTCGCGCCATATAATGCTTAGTCTATATAATGCTCGGCCCATATAATGTTCAGCTGAGTTCTCGGCCTATGGTTGTTCGAGGGCCATGTCCAGGAAAGACAAGCGTATCCGGCGAGAAACGCGCAAGTCTCCTAAGGCTAGCTTCTAGGGCATATGCATCTGAATCCGGCGCATCTGTGCGTCCTACTCCATCGCGAAATAGAGTGTCCCCAGAGATGATGCAGGAAGGATTAGCCCCTTGCACCATGCTCTTTTTTTCATAGCCATACGAACCAGCCTCAAGTTCAGGTTCATATAGACAAATAGAACCCCTGCTGTGACCTGGTGTATGAAGAACCTGTAGACTGGTACCAGGCACCGCCATGCCATCGGTCAAGAAAATCCCCGGAGGCGGCATGGTTTTCCAGGAGGCATGAAAATAGGATGGAGCTTTAATTGCTTCGAAAAGCAGGCGGTTGGTTTGCTCGCTATCTTTTCCAAGATAAGCGGCGTCTTGCGGATGAATAGCTATTGGAAGCTCCGTCCCCCATATTTCGAAAAGATCGGGAATAGCTGCCGTATGATCGAGATGGCCGTGTGTCAATATGATAAGAGAAGGCTTAATCCCTTTATATCTCATAAAATCATCTATTTTTTCGGCCTCTGCACCAGGATCTATGAGGAGTATTTTGCCCTCGGATTCGACGATATAACAATTTTCTCCGATTAGCCCCACTTTAAGACGCCAGATTGTCGAAGCCACGTCCTATTATCCTCTGAAAGATGTCTTTGCGCGCTTCTTTGCCGGCTTTATTTCGAGAACATGGCCATTTAGCTCTGCACCATTCATTGCCGCAATAACCTTTTGCGCTTCTTTTTCCGGCACTTCTATGAAGGAGTATTTTTCGAGCAGGTGGATTCGCCCGATTTCATCGAGAGATAGGCCCGTGTGCTCTGCTATCTCATTTCTCAGCTCCTGGGGTTTTAAGTGGTGTCGTTTCCCCATGGAGACAAAAAGAGATACTGTCTCCTTCGATGGCAGTTCCTGCGTTGAGGATGGTGAATCGGAGGAGCTTGTGCTGGAAGGAGTGCTCCTAATGGACGCCGAAGTTGAAGGAACTGCTGTAAATGAGCTCTTCCCCTGTTGCCAATTTGTCTTTCGGGCCGATTTTTTTTGGGGCTGAGGGGGTACTTTTGGAGTTGGAATTTTCTGGGGAGACGCTTTTTGTTGCGGCATCTTCTGCTGTGGCTTTGCCCTGGATAGGCCTGCGGCACGAAGGATCATGAGTGCTGCGGCATAAGATCGGAGATGGAGGGGAATCTTTTTTCTGAATGCTCTGCGAACGTCTTCGAGAAGTTTCGGGTCCTGCGGATGTCTGAGTTCATCGAGCAGGCCATCGAGAAAGGCTTTTAGAGCTTTTTCGTTGAATCTGGAGGTTATTGCATCACTATTGTCCGGCACGAATCAACTCCTGCTATTTGATGGAATAATGGCTTATATGCGCTAATATACTTCAGTCTTTGCCACTATGTAAACTATAGTATTAGAAACTATAGACAAGAAAGCCTCGCTGCATAACAATAAGGAAGTGTTATACAAGCTTCCAACCGATGAGGAAATATGGAGAAAAACGACAGGCCAAAGATCTGCCTCAGTATGACGGGCAAGACAATCGAAGAGGATCTGCGCGTCCTTGAGCAATATCGTTCAGTTGTAGATTGTGTAGAGCTACGTGCGGATTGCCTTGATCCAAGTGAGCGGTTCTTTATTCGTGACTTCCCTGAGAAAGCCGGTCTCCCTTGCATCTTAACAATAAGGCGTCTGAAAGATGGTGGCAAGTTTGAAGGAGGAGAAGGGACTCGGCTTGTTCTCATAGCAAGGGCACTCTCCTTTCCAAAGCCCGATGCTCGAGCTAATTATGCCTATGTTGATCTCGAAGATGATTTTAGGGCGCCAGTGGTGGAAGAATCCTGTCGCACATTTGGTACTCGTATTATTCGATCTCACCACTGCCTCGGTGGAATGCCGGACAGTCTCGATGCCGCTTATGAAGAACTGACTTCTGAAGAAGACGAAATACCTAGGCTCACCGTAAATCCTCAAAACAGCGCAGATTTCATTCGTTTTCTAGAGTGGTGTCTGCAAAAACCAAGGTGTGATCAAATCCTCATCGCTAGCGGAGATTATGGTATCGCCTCGCGCATTCTATCTTGGCGTTTAGGCTCATTATGGACTTATGCGAGTCCTTTGCGAGGGGGAATGGACGCTGCTGCGCCAGGTCATATCGACCCCTTCGATCTCGTCAATATCTACAATTTCGACCTTGTTGATAACGATACGATGATTTACACGCTCATGGGTCAAAACTCGATCGCTAAATCGCTTTCGCCATATTTGCACAACAGCGCATTCAGAAAAATGGGTAAGAATGCTCTTCTTATTCCCACGCCCGTAGACAACTGCGAAGATGGGCTTAAGATGCTCGAAATCCTCGGAGGCACAGGAGCGGCAATTACTGTACCGTTCAAGCAAGATATTCTGCCATATCTTTCTTTCCACTCCACCGATGTGCAACTCATAGGAGCCTGCAATACTCTTGTCTTACGCGAATCAGGATGGGCGGGCTATAACACCGACGCTGATGGCTTCGAGCGCAGTCTCCTGGAATTCCTCGGCAAACAGGATATTTCCGGATGTAAGGCGACAATTATAGGGGCAGGGGGTGCGGCCAAATCGGTTGCTCTTTCTCTGTTTAGAATGGGCGCCAGGGGCCTCGTTCTCAATAGAACATATAGTATAGGACGCGATCTGGCGCGAAAATACAACTTCCTATATGGACATCTCGATGACAGGGCTATCGATCTCCTCTTGGAATATTCCGACTTGATTGTACAGGCCACGAGTGTAGGCATGGAAAACGAGGGCGATCCTATAAGTTTTTATGAGTTCAAAGGGTCCGAAGCTGTTTTCGATTTAGTCTATTATCCGATCAAGACCTTATTTCTAAAGCGGGCTGAAGCTGCAGGCTGCCGAATCATGAATGGATTCAAAATGCTCTGTTACCAGGCAGCTGGTCAATATAAGCTCTGGATGGGAGAACCTCCACCCGCAATCTACTCTCAACTCGAACAGCCTGAGCAAATATAGATCGATAAGTATATACAGGTATCGAGGCGAGCAAGGGTTTAAGATGATTCAACAATGCAAAGGAGGCAAAAATGCCCAAGTCTGCATTTGTCGCGATCATAGGCAGGCCTTCTGTCGGCAAATCTACGCTGCTGAATGCACTATGCGGAGCAAAGGTTTCTATAGTCAGCTCCGTCCCCCAAACGACACGAAATGCGATCCGTGGCATAATAACCCGACCTGAAGGGCAACTTATTTTTGTGGATACTCCTGGCTATCATATATCGGACAAGAAGCTCAATCTAAGGCTTCGAGAGATTGTTCTAAGATCCCTTTCGGAAGTCGACCTTATTCTCTATCTCATAGATGCGACCCGCGAACCTGGCAAGGAGGAAGAAGCTATTGCAGAGCTTCTTTCGAAAGATATCCACCGAATAGTTGTCGCTATTAATAAAATCGATGATCCTGAAGCCAGGCCCCTATTGATCGAGGAGTTCATTATACCTCGCCTCCGCGGAGCAAAGCGCGTTTCCATTTCCGCTGTCGAAAAGACGAATCTCGAATCCTTGATTGACGTACTGTTTTCCCTCGCTCCTGAAGGACCGTTTTGGTATCCAGAAGATATTTACACCGACCAGGAGCCTGTTTTCCGCATAGGAGAGCTCGTCAGAGAAAAGGCTATTCTCAATACATACCAGGAATTACCCCATGCTATCGCGGTAGAGTATCGCGAATCATCAAAACGTGCCGATGGAGTTCTCTTTGCTCGCTTCGACATTCTTGTAGAGAGAGATTCTCAAAAGGCCATAGTCATAGGACGCCAAGGCTCGATAATAAAACGCATTCGTGAAGAAGCGGAGGCTGATCTCAAAGAGCTTTTCGATTATCCGATAAAGTTGCAGCTTCAAGTCAGGGTCGACCCCGATTGGAGAAGAAGCGATTCCGCGCTTTCGAGAATCATCTTTTGATATTTCGAGATTTTGATGTTTTGGTTCTGGCCATTACGATAGCGTATCTCTATCGCTTCATGGCGGCAAGACCTTCTTATATCGGACATCGAATCCTTCTATCCCCTCATAAAAGAGCTCATAAAAAGTTCTTTCTGCAAGAGGAAATACCTTCTTATTAAGAACCTCAAGCTGCTCTGGACTGAAGGGCGATAGTACATATCCCGCCACATCATCGTGTTCGGGTCTACCAATGCCGAATCTAAGCCTCCAAAAGTCCCTGGTTCCCAGATGCTTCTCCAAAGAGCGCAATCCATTATGCCCGCCAAGACCGCCAGAGAATTTGTAGCCAAAGGCGCCAAACGGCATTTCGAGCTCATCGTGGACAATGAGTATTTCATCCAATCCTAATTTATAGAAATGGACTGCTTCTCCTACGCTCTCGCCAGATAAATTCACAAAGGTGTGTGGCTTCAAAAAATAAATAATGGTTGAACCTAATTCTATTTGAGTAAACGCGCCCTTGAACTTTGAACTCCAGCGCAGTTCCGAGGCTATACGCATCGAATCAAGAAAAAGCCAAGCCACATTATGCCTATGATAGCGATATTCCTGTCCCTGATTCCCAAGGAATGCACATAATCTTATCATGATATGCTCTTTTTTTGTGGGAAACCATCAAATGGCCCCTTGAATTTCATGATCGTATGCTTGCCCGAACCCGGCCCATGGCAGTCGGAACCATAGGTAAAGAAAAATCCCTGTGGTCTTGCTATTTCTCTTAGCTGTTCGTTGAAACTAGCGCTCTTGAATTCGCTATTGTACCAGTACAACTCGACGCCATCCACTCCTGCGCGTCTAAACCATGCAAGAAGAAGTCGTAATTTTTCGGCTTCTTTTTGAAACAGAGGAAGTTCATCATCCCAGAAATGACCAAGATGAGGAATCACAACAAAACCTCCGTCCCCATGCACCGCCTTGACCACAGTTGCAACATCGGGTTTGTCAAGCTTGAACTTTTTAAGAAGCCCGCTTGCGAAAAATCTCTTCTTGAATTCTTTGTAATTCATCTCGGGTTTAATGCAGCGATGCGCCTTCAGATACAAGAACAAATCTACCTTACTCCACGAAATCTTGCGAGCTAGCTCTTCATCGAAATCAAGGCCGGTCTTGTCCCTAAAAAGGTCCTGAAAAGAAAGCTCCTTGTCTGGATATAATTCTTGAGCCGATTCAATGAAGAATTCTAACCGTCTTCTGCGCTGCTCGAGTGATTTTTGAAGGAGGCGTTTGGTATAGAGAATCGAAGAATCGAGATCAGCCTTCGGGAAATAGGCCAAAAGCTCGCTCTTGTACTCGATCTGTGGCTCACATATATCTATTTCGCAAGCCTGAATGGCCTTCAGCGATCTGGCCTCGCAGGCTTGGATGAACCTTTCAGTACCGCCCATCGTATCATGGTCGGTTAGAGCTACAATATCCAGGCCAGCCCTGGCTGCTTCCAAGGCGATATCTTCCGGCCAGGACATTCCATCCGAAAAGCGCGAGTGCAGATGCAAGTTCGAAAGCATTTGACACTAGTATACAATATTGAAATTTGCCCTTCCATAGACGAAGGAATATCGATTAGAATGAAACTATGTTTCAGCTGACCGATGCCATACTGGAGCGAATCATCTTCGCCATGGAAGATCAGTCGAAAAAATTCCTCATAGATCTTGAAACAGGGGATCTCATAGACAAAACCGCACTTGAAAATGATGATACATCCAAGCCATATCTAGAGATTGGCCAGCGATTTGTGGAACCGCCTTCATGGGATTCTCATCGCGGCTTTTCCATTCTCGAAGCCTTTGCTGCAACGGTTACCTCGCCGGCTAGTCTCAAGATAGAGCTAAATGCGGCACTTAGAAGAGGTAAGGGAGTTTTCAGACAATTCCGTCAGGTGCTATCCAAAGACCAGGAACTCTTCATGCGATACCAGGAATTCAAGCTCGCGGCTATGCGTCCCATTGTGGAAAGGTGGCTAGAAACGCTTCAGGAGGGAGAAATGCTAATGGCTCTCAAAGAAGAGCCAGATGATCTGCGAGATATAATCGCTTCCGATATCGGCTTCATGATATCCGGTCCCGATGAAATTGCTTTCGAATTGGAATCCTATATCGATTGCTGTATAGAGGAATCCTTCGGATCCTTGCCCATGGCTATCAAAAGGCGATCGCTTTCGGATTTATTTAAGGAAGTAAGAACCGATAAAAACTCGCTGTTTGTCGCATTTGGTACAATCGATGGTACCTCACCCTTAATAGCAGGGCTGTTTTTGCTTCAAACCTATAGGGGCTCACTCATGGCTGTGGTACACGGTGTATTTGCAACAAAAGAAAGTGCAATGCTGGATTTAGAATGGCCTCTTATCGAATGCATTTCTGATTACTGTGCGAGAATCGGAGCAACACAGATTTTGCTCGAAGGGCCTTTCTTTTCTTCATTATTGTGCGATAACGCCCTTGAACATGGATTCTTCCGATCTGGCACCATCTTCTTCAGGGTTCTTTGAAAACAATGACAAATCTGGTAAGAATGTAAAATATGTGCTTATGAAGAGATGGCCGAGAAATATGAACATGAAAAGGGACTAAGAACCACAATGATGAATGTCTATCGAAGATGCCGCTAATAGGAGGACTTATGAAGAATTGCTTTCTTTTCCCAGGCCAGGGAGCGCAATACCCCGGAATGGCCAAAGATTTCTATGATGCAAGCAAAGCTGTCCGCGAGCTGTTCAACGAAGCTTCAGAAGCTGCTGCCATGGATCTTAAGAAGCTTATCTTCGAAGGAGATGAAGAAACGCTCAGGCAGACGAGAAACACCCAGATTTCCATGGTCGTAGCCGAGGCAGCTTCTGCTCTCATGGCCAGAGAGCATGGCATAATGCCAGGAGGTGCGGCTGGTTTTTCTGTTGGCGAATGGCCAGCCCTTGCTGTGGCAAAGGTCATTAGCAGCTTTGATATGTTTCGCCTTGTCTCGGAGCGAGGAAGACTGATGGAAGAGGCAGGCAATCGCGCTGGCAGCACTACGATGAGCGCGGTGTTATACCTCTCCCCCGAAAAAATAGAACAGGTTATACATGAGGCTGGCCTTAGACAATGCTGGATAGCAAATTACAATAGTCCAGTCCAGTGCGTTATTTCCGGAACCGAAGCAGATATTGCAGTAGCGGAAGAGAGGCTGCGCCAGGCGGGAGCCAAGCGTGTCATAAGACTAAAGGTTTCGGGCGCATTTCATTCACCACTTATGCAGGATGCATACGAGTCGTTTAAGGAGCTTGTAGAGGCTACTCAATTTTCAGACCCGAAGATCAACCTCTACTCCAATGTTACAGGCAAGAAGATGCTGAGCAAAGAAGATGCAAAAAAATATGCGTCGCTTCAAATCATTTCGCCAGTACGCTGGATAGATGAAGAGAAGAGTATAGCTGCGGATGGCTATGACTATTGTTTCGAGACCGGACCGGGAACGGTTCTTGCAGGTCTTTGGAAAGCTTCAGGCTCAGCTATTCCATGTATCGCAGCTGGTACTCTGCAAGACCTTGCAGCCTTTTCTCTATAAATTATCTGACCAAAAGGTTCGATACTTTAGTTGTCTCGATAATATAGTGAAATATAAGGAGTGAATATTATGGAAGGCACTCTATCAGGGCAGGTCTGTCTCGTTACAGGTGCTTCCAGAGGCATAGGCCTTGCCATAGCTACCCGATTCAAACAAGAAGGAGCCATAGTCTATGGTTTATCCCGCACAAAAGCAGAGGCCGATATAGATTGGATTTCATGCGATGTCACAGATGAGTTATCTGTGGAATCCGCTATCGATCAAATTTTCAAAATAGAAAATCGCATAGATGTTTTAGTAAACAATGCCGGCATGACCAAAGATGGTCTAATCATGAGAATGAAAACCGAAGACTGGGAGGCTGTATTGAACGCCAATCTTCGCAGCGCTTTTTTTCTTAGCCGCGCCGTCTCGCGCATCATGCTAAAGCAGCGTTCAGGCTGTATCCTCAACATGTCAAGCGTGGTAGGCCTGCATGGTAACGGAGGCCAAGCCAACTATGCCGCATCTAAAGCTGGTCTTATAGGTTTTACAAAAAGCCTCGCAAAAGAACTTGGATCACGCAATATTCGTGTAAATGCAATCGCGCCCGGCTATGTGGAGACATCTATGACTCAAGTATTACCGGAAACAGCCAAGGAGAATCTAAAGTCTTCAATTCCTCTCGGCCGTCCGGGTGTTCCCGAAGATATCGCAGAGGCTGCCCTCTTTCTCTGCAGTAGCCATGCAGCGTATATTACAGGTGTTGTGCTAAATGTTGATGGTGGCATGGGGATGTAATTATGGCAAAAAGAAAAGTGGTTATCACGGGCCTAGGCCTGGTTAGCCCATTTGGAAATGATGTTCCTACGTTTTGGCAGAATGTCAAAGCTAACAGATCAGGCGTAGGGCCTATTACGCTGATAGATTCATCAGACCTTGCAGTTAAGATAGCAGGCGAAGTCAAGAATTTCGATCCGTCAAAAAAAATGGACCCAAAAGATGCCAAAAAAATGGATCGATTCGCTCAATTTGCCGTCTATGCAGCCCTTGAAGCATTGGAGTCATCCAATATTCCTAGAGAATATTTGGATCCAATAAAGACTGGAGTCTGTTTAGGCACCGGCCAGGGTGGAACCAACACCATAGAAGAATCTATTATGCGTCTCGCAGAGAAAGGGCCCAATAGGGTCCCTCCAATGACTGTCGCAAAAGGCCTTGCAAACTTTGGTGCTGCACAGATAGCTCTATCTCTGGGTGTACATGGGCCTAACATGACCGTAGTCACGGCTTGCGCAGCAGCAACTGATGCAATCGGGCAGGCTATGCATCTTATCCGAGATGGCCATGCAGATATAATGTTTACAGGAGGCTCGGAGGCTAGCATAGCTCGTATGTGCATGGCTAGCTTTATAAATATTCAAGCTCTTTCGGTACGAAACGATGAGCCGGAAAAGGCGTCGCGCCCATTCGATAGAGATCGCGATGGCTTTGTGATGTCCGAAGGTGCTGGCATCCTGGTGCTCGAGGAATATGAACATGCCAAAGCTCGTGGAGCTAAAATATATGCGGAGATAGCGGGCTTTGGTTCTACCTGCGATGCCCATCATCTCACAGCCCCGGATCCCGAGGGTCTTTGGGTTTCCAAGGCAATCGAAATTGCCCTTAACGATGCACAGATGAAGCCTGAGGATATCGATTATATTAGTGCCCATGGAACTTCAACACCTCTTAACGACCCTATCGAAACAAAAGCCATAAAGAATGCGTTCGGCGCCCATGCATATAAGTTAAAGATTTCCAGCCTAAAATCCATGATAGGCCACTGCATTGGGGCTGCCGGTGCACTCGAGACTATTGCGGCTGTTCTTGGTATGAACGAGAATTATGTGCATTCAACCATAAATCTCGATAATCCAGACCCCGAATGCGATCTGGATTATGTGCCCCACAAGGGCATAAACATGCCGGTTAGAGCCTTTATCAAGAATTCGATGGGTTTTGGCGGACAAAACGCAGTTCTAGTCATAACAAAACCATGAATGATGCATTGAAGTCACTACCTCGAAAACTAACCCTGATGCCAGGCAATCCTGGGCTCTTGGGTGCTATTCCCAAGGCAGAAGGAGTGTACTTCTCGATATTTTCCAGAAACGCCAGGGGTATGATTCTCTGCTTATATGAAAAGCCCCATGACGATATTCCTGCAGCTTCTCTGCAGCTAGACCCAATGCGCAATCGCACAGGAGATGTCTGGCACTGCTTTATTCCTGGTCTTAAGTCAGAGGTTCTTTATCTATGGCGCGCGGAAGGCCCATTTGCTCCACACGAAGGCCATCGCTTCAATCCCTATAAAGTCCTTATAGACCCTTATGCTAAAGCCATTACCGATGGTTCTTTGAAGCTCTGTTCCGCTCTTGCCTACGATGAAGAATCGCCAGATAAAGACCTTTCCCTTTCGACAATTCCAAACGATGGTTCTATGCCAAAGTGCGTCGTTGTGGATGATGAATACAATTGGGAAAACGACACTCCCTTAAACTATCCACTTAAGAATTGCATCATATATGAGACTCATGTACGAGGATTGACAAAGTCTCTTACCGCAAAAGTAAAGCATCATGGTACTTATCGAGGCGTGGTCGAAATGATCCCATATTTCGAGAGCCTTGGTATTACGAGCCTCGAGCTGCTTCCGGTACAGGAATTCGACTCTTCCGAGCGCTTTAGGCGAAATCCTATTACTGGAGAGAGACTTTCGAACTATTGGGGGTATTCTCCGATCGCTTTCTTTGCTCCGGAGAGTTCTTATGCCTTCGATGAGGGTATTGACCACGATAGCTATTGCCCCTCTCATCCTGTAAAGGAGTTCAAGTACATGGTAAAAGAGCTCCACAAGGCCGGCCTCGAGGTAATTCTGGACGTGGTGTTCAATCATACTGCCGAAGGGAATGAGCTAGGGCCAACTTTGAGCTTCCGAGGATTGGATAACTCGATCTATTATATGTTGGCGGAGGATAAGCGCTATTATCGCAATTACTCGGGTTGTGGCAATACCCTAAATTGCAATCATCCTGTACTACGCACCTTCATAATGGAATGCCTGCATTATTGGGTCGTTACCATGCATGTAGACGGGTTCCGATTCGATCTAGGTTCGATTTTGGGCCGGGATTCACAGGGTAATCTGCTAGCCAATCCCCCTGTCATCGAATCTATCGCCGAAGACCCAATTCTCCGAGACACGAAAATCATTGCCGAAGCCTGGGATGCAGGTGGAGCTTACCAGGTCGGATCTTTCCCTGGTGGGAGATGGGCAGAATGGAATGATCGATATCGTGATGATGTAAGGCGATTCTGGAGAGGAGATGAAGGATTTGCTCCGCTTCTAGCAACAAGAATTACCGGTTCGAGCGACCTCTATCTCAATAATGGCAGACGACCATTCCATTCGATTAACTTTGTTACGTCGCATGATGGTTTTACTATGAATGATCTTGTATCTTATAATTATAAGCATAATGAGGCAAATGGAGAGAATAACCGCGACGGGATAGCGGAAAACTTCTCCTTTAACTATGGCACCGAAGGACCTTCAAACGCCCCTTTTATCGAAGAAACACGAAATCGGCAGATCAAGAATTTCTTTGCAACACTCTTGCTTTCCATAGGCACGCCCATGATTCTCGGTGGCGATGAGTTTCGTCGAACACAGAATGGCAACAACAATGCCTACTGCCACGACAGTGAGCTCAATTGGTACGACTGGAGTCTTCTAAAAAAGCACAAGGACATTTATCGTTTCGTCAAGAGTCTCATCGCTCTTCGCAAAAACCACGATGCATTCAGAAGAGAGGATTTTTTTAGAGGTGTGGGAAAAAGAAGCATCGGTACATTTAGCGCCGATGGGCAGTCTAGACAAAATAAAGCCAAATCAGACAGGCTCTCTAGTACAGAAACTCCTCCCGATATACTTTGGTATGATGAAAACGGCCAGGCTCCGAAGTGGAACAAGATAGGCAAGGTGCTTGTCGCGCGTATTAACGAACATTTCTCGTCGTCAGAGCTGCCTTGTTCTTATCTTCTTGCTTTCAACGCTTCGACTGAGGCCATTCAGGTTTGCCTTCCTCATGATAATGAACATGATATTTGGAAGAGGGTAATAGACACCTCTTTGCCACCGCCACATGAAATCGAAGAGAAAGAGCAGCCCGTTCTATTAGACCAGCAGAAATATCTTATGGCGCCACGATCATTTATCTTGCTGATTTCGATATGCGAGCCTGTCTCGGATCGTAACTTGCCTTTATGAAATTTCATTAATAACTTATAACACGTGAGAACATCATCAGATAATGAAAAAGCTAACTCATATCTAAGAAGAGGTCTTCACGAGCTTTCCAGACACAAGCCAGCAAAAGCACTAGGATTATTCCGAAAGTCGATCGAACTTACGCCTCCTTCCTGCGAAAAAAAGCTTTCTAGGGCCTTTTACTGGTTGTCTATTGCTCTTCTGCAGCTGAATAAGCGCGACCTTGCAGTAAGAAGCCTTGCAAATGCTCAAAGAATGAATAGAAAGGGCTATATACGCAGGTTCTATGTCCGACATGTCAATGGATATGGCATGATCAAGCAACCAACAAAGGAACTCGATGATCTATATGCTTTTCTAAGTATCCAGTTCTCCTTTTATTTGGTCAAGCGCCCGAACTATCGTTTTAGCTCTGAGGCTGAGCACTCGATAATTCTCAGTTTTTTGCTCAATGCTTGGAAGAGTATCAAGGACAGCCAAGAGTTCGAGTCTCTCGATTGCAGCGAAAAATTAATGCTTTTCAATAAGCTTAAGATCGAATTTCCAGCTTTTGCTCCTGATTCAATGGTACAGAGAAAGAAAGAACGCCAGTTTCTGCAATCCAGCATGGCTTATATCCAGCCTTGCTCTTGCGGATCCGGCTTGCCGTTCATGCAGTGCTGTGGGAGGACCCGCGGGATTTCCGAGCTCTGAAAAAAGAAAGTGTTTCAAATTGATACAATACTTATTGCTTTAGAGACTAGTATATCAAAACGATACATATTCGCTCTATGCATCGATAAACAAGCTCCTCTTTTAGAATGGCCACCATGAATTGCTTCATAATATGTACTTATATCTGAACAAATTGCGGACTTAGTTATGAATTGGCACGCTTTTTGCTTATTAAATAGACAAGGAGATCTTGATGGTACAAAACAAGAAACTAAAGGAAACACGTTCAAGTGCGCATTATGACGACGAGAATGTGTTGTCCATGTATCTCCGCGAGATAAACAGAATTCCTCTTCTCTCTCGCGAAGAAGAAAACGATTTTGCAACTCGGGCGGCCGCAGGCGACGAAAAGGCAAAAGAGATATTGGCCAAAAGCAATCTCAGATTTGTCGTAAATGTCGCGAAAAAATACCAAAACCAGGGATTGCCTCTTGCTGATCTTATAGCTGAGGGTAACATAGGACTTCTGAGCGCGATCGATCATTATGATGTTACAAAAGGCTATCATTTTATATCTTATGCGGTGTGGTGGATACGCCAAGCAATTCTCAAAGCGATCTGCGAGAAAAGCCGCATGATTCGCCTTCCTCTAAATAGAGCCAATGAACTTGTGCAGATTGAAAAGGCTCGTTCGTTGTTCGAAGGCGAGATTTCCGAAGAAGATGAGATACGAGAAGTAGCCAGATTCCTAAATATGGAACCCGAGCATATAAAAGATATCATATCTATTTCGCGGGACCTGATATCGCTTGATGCTCCAGTATATGACGAAAGGAATTCCACAACTGTAGGCGAGTTAATTGAGAATGAAAAACATGAAAGCCCCGAACAAAATGCTATTCAATCAAGCCTGCGAGATGATATTAACGAGGTTCTTTCAACCCTGACCGCTAAAGAGCGCGAGATCGTGGAATATCGCTTTGGGCTGAACGGTAAGCGTCCTATGAGCCTTAAGGAGATCGGAGATCGCATGCATCTTACAAAAGAGAGAATTCGACAGATTGAAAAAGCAGCCTTAAAGAAAGTGGCGGTTCCCGAGACCATGGAAATGCTCCAAGACTATGTGGCTTAAAGCCTTGCTAGCAGTTTGATGTCTTAAGCCCTGGTTGGTATTCAGCCAGGGCTTTTTTAGTGCATCTCATCGCGCTATACTGCTTTTTATGCAAACATCTGATGAGATTTGCTTTCATGATTTCGCTAAAAAATGCAAAGATCATATCTCTGAGAGAATGGCGGAGATTTTTCTAAAAAACGAGAAATTGTTTGTCAATTTGCCTGAATTGGGCCAGTGGCTATCCAATGAGATGCAGGATTTCGCATGTTCAGGAAAGATGCTAAGAGGCATGCTCGCTGTTGTGGGATCTCGACTTTTACGTGACGAACGTATACTTGTAGCCGATTATGAAGGCCATAAGGCTATATCCGCTGCCGCGGGCTTAGAGCTTTTGCATGCGGGGCTGCTTGTCCATGATGATATTATGGATCACGACCACAAACGCCGAGGGAAGCCAACTTTTCACCTACGGATAAAAGATATTCTCGAAAAAATACACGCCAATTCCGCTGCAGCTCATGCCTTTCCCATAGCCGAGGCTCAAGGTATCTGCGTGGGAGATCTGTTTTTCTTTCTTGGTTGGCAAGAAATTTCTGGTCTCGATTTATCTGGACCCGATCTAGATATATCTTCTCTATTCGCAAGAGAACTCGCGCTGGTGACTATAGCACAGATTCGAGATGTGGAATTGGGATATGACACAAGCATTCCGGATATCGACGAAGTTATAGAAGTATATCGCCATAAAACCGCGCGCTATACTATTGTTTTGCCTCTAGTCGCGGGAGTTTTGGTAGCCCAATCTTCATTGGCTCGGGCTTCGGCATCTCAGACAGCGCAAATCATGGATAAATCGATCATTCCTTTGCTTGAAGACTTTGGAGAATCCATAGGCATTGTATTTCAACTCCAAGACGACAGGATCGGGTTATTCGGCAATGAGGAAGAGACAGGAAAGCCCATTGGTTCCGACCTTAAGGAAGGCAAGAAGACTCCATATATCATCCTTTTGGCAAACAGGCTGGAAAAAGGAGAAAGAGAGCGTTTTGATTCTATCTTTGCATCTCCAACGCAAGATTTGAAGGACATTGAATGGATACGCAATACTGTCATGGCCAAGGGAGTAGAAGAAGATATTCAGAAAATGATCGATTCATATCTATCGAAGGCTCAAGCTGACCTGAATGAATTGTCCGCTTTACCATCGATAGAATCAAAGACCATTTCTCTATTAGAAGGCCTTATTCAATATTCCGGCAGCCGATCTAGTTAAAAAATCATACTGCTACGAACCTTGTTTATGAGGATTGGGAATGGCATAAGAGAGCCTTCTTATGCATAAACCTAGCGAAGTAAAATTCACTCCGATTCATATTGTTTCACGTGAAACAATATAGCCATTCTGCATAGTAAAGAAGGCAATAACCGATTTCCTATTCCTGTTCTTGAACGATCTTGTCTATACCTATGACGAAATCGGGCGGCTCAATATTCACAATCCGTACGCCACGAGCACCCTTCCCCATCTGGCGCACCGAGGAAACACTGAGCTTTATTGTTTTGCCTGTTGAGGTTATGACCATAACCTCATCTTCTTCCTGCACAGACACGCCCTTTACCACTTCACCGGAGAATTCATCTGGCGAATAGATCGTCTGCCCTTTGGTGCCACGCGAATGCACATTGAAAAGCTGGTAACTGACACGCTTTCCAAAACCATTCTGAGTGATGATCAGCATGGATTCATTGGGCTCTACTCGCAACATAGCGGCTAGCTCATCTGATTCATGGAGCGAAATTCCCCTCACACCACGGGCGGTACGACCCATCTTTCTGACCTGAGATTCATGAATTCGCAGCGCCTGTCCTCTTCTCGATATCAGCACAACTTCGTCGGAGCCTTGTGTCAAAACGGCGGATATAAGCCTGTCTCCCTTGTCGAGCGTAATACCGATTATGCCGCGTGTTTTTGCATTTGCAAATTCACTTGTTGCGACCTTCTTGACAACTCCTTTGAGCGTGCCCATCAATATATATTCCTTTTCGGAGAAATCGCTAAAATCGACGATTGCGCTTATCTCCTCGTCTTCAGAAATCGCAAGAAGCGATCGAATATGAGGTCCCCTGGCTTGCTTGCTGGTCTCTGGAATCTCAAGCACTTTTAACCAGTAGGCCTTACCCCAACTTGAGATAAACAGGATATAATCGTGGGTGTTGGCAATGAATAGCTGCTCGACAAAGTCTTCTTCGATTAAAGCAGCGGAATTAGAGCCCTTCCCTCCTCTTCCCTGAGATTTGTATTGATTCACCGAGATGCGCTTAATAAAGCCCTTGTTAGAGATGAGTATAACCATCTCTTCTGGTTTGATTAGATCTTCAATGTTTATCTGCTCTACTTGGTTAGGCACAATTTCGGTGCGTCGGTCATCGCCGTATTTTTCTGCCAGATCGTGGATTTCTTGTTTGATCACCTGCCGGATGGAATTTGGGTCTGAAAGTAATCCCTTCAGATACTCGATTCGAGCTTCGATTTCCTTTAATTCCGCCAGAATTTTCTCTGTCTCAAGACTTGTCAGTCTTCCCAGTCGCATATCTACAATGGCCTGAGCCTGAGCTTCAGTCAATTCGAAGCGTTCGGACAAGCGAGTCTTTGCCGTATCGATATTCTTGCTCGATTTGATTATTGCTACTACCTCATCGATATTTCCTAGAGCAATTACCAGGCCACGAAGAATGTGTGCACGCTCTTCGGCCTTTTTGAGTTCGAATTTGGAACGGCGAGTAACTACCTCAAACCTATGCTGCACAAAATAGTAAATTAGCTCTTTTAAGTTGAGACATTTTGGTACGCCATCCACTAGCGCCAGGTTGATCACTCCGAATGTGCTCTGTAAAGGCGTTCGCATGAATAGCTGATTTAGCACAATCTTTGTTATGGCTCCTTTTCGGAGCTCCAGAACGATGCGGATTCCTTCTCTGTCGCTCTCATCACGAAGGTCTGAGATTCCATCGATCTGCTTTTCGCGCACAAGCTCCGCAATGCGGGTTACGAGCATTGTCTTGTTGAGAGCATAAGGAATTTCTGTAAAAACAATCTGCTCTCGGCCACTTTTCATCGTCTCTATGATAAACCGTCCTCGCACCGTCAACCTGCCGCGACCCGTTTCGTAGGCTTCCTTAATGCCTTGCAAGCCATAGATAATACCCCCTGTAGGAAAATCGGGGCCCTTAATGTCTTTCATTAAAACATCAATAGTTACGTCTGGATCATCGATAAAGGCCTCTATTGCGAGCGCAATTTCGCGTAAGTTGTGGGGAGGCATATTCGTTGCCATACCTACGGCGATCCCGCTCGAGCCGTTTATAAGCAGATTTGGAATAGCAGACGGCAAAACGCTTGGCTCTTTCAGGCTTTCATCATAGTTGGGAACAAAATCCACGGTCTCCTTGTCGAGATCAGTGAGCATCTCTTCTCCGATTTTCGAGAGCTTGGCCTCTGTGTAGCGGCTGGCCGCCGGAGGATCCCCGTCTATAGAACCAAAGTTCCCCTGGCCCTGTACAAGCGGGTATCGCAATGAGAAAGGTTGAGCCATTCTAACAAGCGCATCGTAGAGCGACTGATCTCCATGCGGATGGTATTTACCCATTGCATCGCCTGTAATGCGAGCACTTTTCTTGGTTGTCGCGTTGCTGCGAAGTCCAAGTTCATCCATAGCATACAAAAGCCGACGATGCACAGGCTTGAGTCCATCTCGAACATCCGGCAACGCGCGCGAGACGATTACAGACATCGCATAGTTGAGATAAGAACTCTTGACTTCTTCTTCTATGGGAACAGGAATGATATTGCTTGATTCCGCCATTCTAATTTGCCTTTATTCTAATTTGCCTTTACACATCTAGATTCGATACCTCGAGCGCGTTTTCCTCGATGAAACGGCGCCTTGGTTCCACTTGTTCGCCCATAAGGGTCACAAACATCTCTTCTGCAAGGATTGCATCTTCCATGGTAATCCGCTTGATGATTCTTCTGCTGGGGTCCATGGTGGTCTCCCAAAGCTGTTCGGGATTCATTTCACCCAAGCCCTTATATCGCTGCACCGAAATTTTTGAAGGGTCTTTATTCGACTGCAATAAAAGCTTATCCTTGTCCTCATCGCTATAAGCATAATGTATTTCCTTGTCGTAATTTATGCGGTATAAAGGAGGCATTGCAAGGTAGACATGGCCCCTCTCTATAAGCTCTGTCATGTAGCGATAGAAGAAAGTGAGAAGCAAGGTCCTTATATGAGAGCCGTCTACATCTGCATCTGCCATTATTATCACTTTATGGTAACGAAGTTTCGAAATATCGAAATCTTCTCCTATGCCAGTGCCAAGACTCGCAATTATTGGTTGTAGTTTGTCGTTGCCAATAACCTTGTCCAGGCGGGCTTTTTCCACATTAAGCATCTTGCCCCATAGAGGCAGAATGGCTTGAAATAACCTGTCCCTGCCCATCTTTGCAGATCCACCGGCAGAATCGCCCTCTACAATGAATAATTCGCATTTCGATGGATCCTTTTCCTGACAATCCGCGAGTTTGCCTGGCAGGCTGGATGCTTCTAAAAGGCTTTTCCGCCTGGTTAGTTCCCGGGCTTGTCTCGCTGCTATGCGAGCCCTTGCTGCTGTAGCGCACTTTCCAAGGATAATGTCTATGACCTCTGGATTCTTCTGAAAGTAAAGATCGAGCTGTTCAGAGAAAAAGCCTTCCACAATGCCCTTGACTTCGGTATTGCCTAGCTTACTTTTGGTTTGGCCTTCGAATTGGGGCTCTAACACTTTTATCGATAGAACAGCGGTAAGGCCTTCTCGCACATCATCGCCAGAAAGAGTTTCCTCTATTTTCTTACTATACTTAGACTTCTTAAAGAAATCGTTGACGACTTTTGTTAAAGCATTCCTAAATCCAATAAGATGGGTACCGCCTTCCTTTGTGTTTATGCCGTTGACATAAGTGAACATCGTCTCGTTGTAGCCATCGTTATACTGCATGCCAATTTCTATCTCGACTTCATCGCGAGTACCCAGGAAATAAATCACATCTTTATGTATTACGGTCTTGTTTTTATTGAGATATTCTACGAACTCTTGAAGGCCTCCTTCGAAGTGGAATTCGATTCGTTTGGGCTGAGAAAGCCTTTCATCTATAAGGGATATCTTTATGCCCTTATTCAGGAAGGCAAGTTCTCGTAAGCGATTGCTTAGCACATCAAATGAGTAGACTGTCTCTTCGAATATATCCGGATCAGCCTGAAACCGCACTATGGTGCCTGTTCTGTCTGTATCGCCAATAAATGCAACCGGTTTTTCCGCTATGCCGCGCACATATCTCTGATAGAATACCTTTCCATCGTTGTGCACGTATACCTCGAGCCAGGCTGACAGTGCATTGACCACAGAGACTCCTACGCCATGAAGCCCACCTGAAACCTTGTAATTCTTCTTATCGAATTTTCCGCCAGCATGTAGACGAGTCATAACAAGCTCGAGGGCGGAAATGCCTTCGGTAGGATGAATATCTACCGGAATGCCCCGGCCATCATCTTCTACCCGGATAATATCCTGTCTCTCTAGCGCCACGACGATCTTCTTGCAGAAGCCTGCCAGGGCTTCGTCAATCGAATTATCGACGACCTCATATACCAGATGATGGAGACCTTCAGAGCCCGTAGTACCTATATACATACCCGGCCTCTTGCGGACCGCTTCCAACCCTTTGAGCACTTGAATGGTATTTGCGGAATAACTGCTAGTCTTAGATTCCATGGTTATCCTGAATTGAATTGCAGAAAATAGGGGTAAGATTTGCGATAAATCTCATTTCTTATCATACCAAATAGAGAGAATTGAGTAAAGCTCAACAGCAAAAGGTCGTCAAAAGCTAGCTCTTCTGCATTTGTGGAAAACCTGTGCATAACTTGTTATCTCTTTGTGGTTAGCCTGTGTATTTGTGATATAATTTCTTTAGCTTACAAGAGAATCCTTCAAAATAACCGGTTCCTAAAAAATTCAATAAATAAATAGCCCTATAATAGGCCGCATTTCCCGTGTTTCCTAAACAAATAGTCAAAAAATATCGAACTTTGCCCTCTCGGTATCTTGCACTCTCCGGTGCTTTGGTATACAAAAAATCTATGGCTTCTTGTGGAAAACTTGTGGAAATGTGCAATGATGTCTTGGAGATTTCGACACATGAGCGATGATAATGGTACAATCTGGCAAAAAGCTCTTGAAATCGCCAAGTCGCAGGTTCCGGAGTCCGAATTCATCATGTGGTTTAGACTATCATATATCGGATACGAAAATGGAACCATCCTGCTTCAAGCAAACAATACCTTCCTTAGAGATCAATTTGTCCGAAAATACAGCCAATTCATGAGGGAGATTATTTCATCCCTTCTGGGAATGCCTGTAGAATTGTCCGTAGAGGCGCAGTCTAAAACTATCGATCATCACATTGCCCCTCAGGTCTCCCCTCGGAAAGCAAAAAACAATATAGGTGCAGAAAAAGTAATTGAGGCACAGCCTGGAATCTCTCGGAGCGCTCGCCCCAGCAATCTTCAGTCTCGATATACCTTTGAGAGTTTCGTTGTTGGAGAGAACAACAATTTCGCTTTCAATGCAGCAATCGCAATTGCAGATAAGCCAGGGTCTTCTTACAACCCTCTTCTCATTTATGGGGGAGTTGGCCTTGGTAAAACACACCTGATGCATGCCATTGGAAACCGGATCGTCGAAAGACATGCCGATTTCCGGATCATTTGCGTTACAGCCGAGGAGTTCACCAACGAGTTTATAAAGACCATACATGATCGCACAACCAACGATTTCAAGAATAAGTATCGCAATGTCGATGTCTTGCTAATCGATGATATCCACTTCTTCCAAAGCAAACACGGAGTCCAAGAAGAACTCTTTCATACCTTCAATGCCCTCTATGATACGAATAAGCAGCTGGTTTTCACGTGCGATCGCCCAGCCGCAGAATTAAAGGACTTTTCTGAACGCCTAAAGAGCAGATTCATGATGGGACTAAAGACCGACCTAACTACCCCCAGTTTCGAAACGCGAGCCGCTATTGTAAGAAAAAAGCTCGAACTCTATAAACGACATTTTGGCGAAGATGTCATCAATCTCATAGCAAAGAGCATAGAAACCAATGTGCGCGATCTAGATTCATGTATAAATCAGATCATTGCCTACGCAGAACTCATAAAGGTTGAGCCAACCTTCGAAATCGCACAAAATGTAATTAAGCAGCTCACAAATTCATTCATGCCTTCCGCAATTGAAGTATCTTCAATAATAAAGACTGTGGCCGACTACTATAAGCTCTCCATTTCCGACCTCAAAGGAAAAAAAAGAAGCAAAAACATCGCACTAGCCAGACAGATTGCAATGTACATAATACGAGAAACAACAGATTACTCCACAACCGAGATAGGCTCCGAATTCAATGGTCGAGATCACACGACAGTTATGCATTCATGTCAAAAAATCGAGGATCTTATCAAATTCGACGCTTCTTTCTCATCCTTGGTAAATCACCTTATCAAGGAATGCAAAGAAAAATCATCTCTATGAGATTCTTAATGAGGTTCTTATCCTGTTACAAACCTGTGGAAAACTCAACAAATCTGATGAAGAAGAATCTAATCTGTGGAAAAAGTGAATTACTATCAATACTTTGCCACAAGTTTTGCACATACCTAACTCTATATTTATAAAATAGATACAGTAGTTATCAACATATTCACCGCGCTTACTACTACTATTACTATTTAATATATAAATAGAATTAGTAATAATAGTCCCAAACAAATTGTGGAGTGTTTATCATTCTAAAACATGCTGTTTATTTTTCCTTTATGAGCTGCTAATATAAAACTTCTGAATGGAGGAAAAGCCACATGAGATTTGTATGCGATCGAGATACCTTTGCAAAAGAGATAGCAATCGCACAGGACATTATAGCTTCAAAAAATGCATTTTCTATTATGTCCAATGTCTATCTCGAAGTTATTGATTCTAGACTTATCATAAAAGCCACGGACGCTAAAGTTGGCTTTGAGACTGAGATTCCTGTTTCAGACAGCGAACCGGGAGCAATTACGGTATTCTGTGACAAACTACTGGCAATCACCAATTCGATTCCAGAAGGAGACATGATTCTAGAACAGCATGATTCGGTAATTGAGATTAAGACGCTCTCCAAGAATGTGCGATTTCAGCTAAAGACAATTGCTGGGGATAAATATCCGGTTATCCCAGATATTGAAGACAATCAGTATTTTCCATTGAGAGCTAGAGACTTGCGTAAGATGATCAGTCAGACCATTTTTTCTGTTTCTAATGATGAAACGAGGTTCTTTATGAACGGAGTTTTCATAGAAAAACTTCCCGAAAACGAATTAGTTATGGTAGCCACAGATGGTCGTAGACTCGCCTATATGTCTATAGAGGAAGGGAATATTCCTGATTTTCGCCCCGCGATAATTCCGCCGAAGGTGTTGTCCGTAATTCTAAAGCGTGCTTCTGATGAAGGCCAAATATATATGGCTATAAGCGAGAAGAATATTTTCTTCCGTTTTGGGAATTACCAGTTGACAAGCTATCTAATCGAAGGCAGATTTCCGAATTATCAAAAAGTTATTCCGCAAAATCAGCGCCAAAAGTTTAGCGTGTCAAAAGATGAATTGCTATCTGCCCTTAGGCGTGTCTCTCTATTCGTGGAGAGATCAAATAAGGTTATCTTTGATATTTCCAGACGAGGCCTGGTTATTAAGTCCGAAGAGACAGAGCTCGGCGCAGCTCGCGAAGAACTGTCTTGTGAATACGATGGCGATGACGTGGTAATTTTCCTGAACTTGAGGTATTTAGAAGATCCGCTTAAGGTGATGGACAGCGAAAATATCACTATTGAGTTCAGCGATCCATCTAGAGCGATCACTCTCAGACCAGAGCCAGCCTCGAACTATTTCCATGTCATGATGCCTATACAGCAGCCATAAATGGCGTTCGAGCACATACGAATTGCCCAATTCAGGAACATAGAAGAAGCAGAGCTCGAGTTGGGCACTGGCAATATCTTTCTTCTTGGAGAAAATGGTCAAGGAAAAACGAACTTTCTTGAAGCTTTATACTGTCTGAGCTATGGCAACTCCTTCCGAACTCATCAAGACAGAGACCTTATAATGCACGAAAGATCAGATTTTCTCCTGCGAGCTGAATGGAGCGAGCCAGGATACATAGTACGCGATCAAATATCACTCAGGTATCTTCCAGAAGGCCGCAAGGAAATATTGCTCAACCAAAAGCGACTCTTGGACAGGAAAGAGCTTGTCGCTCACAATCCTTCTGTTGTGTTCTGTCACGAAGATTTGGCCTTTGCTTCCGGAGCGCCTGAGGAGCGGAGGTTTTTTTTCGATCAGTGCGCTGGAATGCTTTGGCTCGAATACATCGATTTGCTCCGTTCTTACAGACGATTGCTGAAGCACCGCAACATAGCTTTGAAAACCGACACCTTTGGTGTCCTGGATACTCTCGATGAACAGCTCGCTCGATATGGTTCTCAGCTTATGTTTTACCGCAAAAAACTTTCACGCCTTTTCGAGGATCGTTTTCCAGAGAGATATGAGCAAGTCTCCCAACTGGGGACAGAGGTTTCTATCCAGTACAGACCAAACTGGCCCGAGGAAGCATCTATATCCGAGATTGTTGAGACTCTAGCACATCGACGCCAGAAAGATATCGAGGCTGGCACGACATTGTCCGGACCACACCGCGATAGATGGGTATTCACCATGGAAGGCCGGGATTTTTCTGCCTTTGCGTCGACAGGTCAACTTCGACTTGCCTCTCTTATCTTGCGCGTAGTACAAGTCTACCTTTTTTCGGAACTGTCTCAAGGCGGAAAACCGAGATTTCCGGTATTGCTGGTAGATGATGTACTTTTGGAGCTCGATGTGGCAAAGCGGCGAAGGTTTTTTTCGCTTCTGCCAGAAAAGGAAATTGGTGCCCAATCGGTTTTCACCTTTTTGCCCGAAGAACCATGGCGAGAATATGCAAATTGGACTACAATAGTTTACAAGGTAAGCCATGGAAGATTTTCGCGTGAAGAAAGCATCTGAGATTCTTTCCCGTTTTTTCGATGACAATATGTTCGAGGCTGCCACACAATTCGGAGCTTTTCGGTCGACATGGAAAAAAATAGTTGGCGAGCGGCTTGCGGATCATTCGAGGCCTAAAGGAATAGTTCATCACTCTCTCATCATTTCTGCCGACCATTCTGGCTGGATTCAGCTTCTACAGCTGAACCAGGAGAGGATTTTGGCGCGAATATCAAAGAGCTATCCTGAATTGGAGATAAACGGCCTCGCATTTATGATAGAAGACACCAAAGAGGCTTCGCCCAGGGCAGAGCCCACGCCCTAAGCAGCCGAAAGGCGGTTGACCAAAGGCTCTTTTGCAGTCTATACTCCAGCGCTTGATTGTACAATTTTCCGGTTGTGGCGAGAGATCCTGGAAGAGAAATCTTGGGAAGAGCTCTTGCAACCGTTTATGCAAGGAGAATAGACCATGAAACGCACCTATCAGCCGAGCCGAGTTAAACGCAATAGAAAATTCGGTTTTCGTGCTAGAATGAAGACTAAAGACGGCCGCAAGATTCTTAGCAGAAGAAGAGCAAAAGGTAGGATAAAGCTCTCTGTCTCAGATGAGAAGAAGAAATACTGAAAACACCCGAGACGGATTTCTGGAGACACGGCAGGATCGGAGCTTTCCGAAGAGCCTTCGGGTGAGGAAAACCAGGGAAATCGATCTGATTTTTGAGAAAGGAGCACGGTTTTCCTGCAAAGGCATGAGAATGCATATCCTTCTAAAAGAAGGGCAGGAAAGTCGAGTGGCATTTATTGCAGTGCGAGCTTTTTCCGGCGCCGTAGCACGAAATAGAGCTAAAAGGCTTGCCAGAGAAGCCTGGCGACATATTCGTAATTCTATCAAGCCGGGGTATGATATTGTATTCGTGCTCTATCCAGGGTTTGAAACATTTGCTGAATATTATAGCGCAATGCAGTATTTGCTTCGCAAGGCGGATTTGTTGTTATGAATATCATCAAAGAAATATTATCTATTCCTCTATTGATAGCAATTCGCTTATACCAGTTCCTAATATCACCTCTTTTTCAACCATCATGTCGCTTTTACCCTACATGTTCTTCTTATTCGTACGCCGCGATCCGTAAATATGGACCCCTGAAAGGGCTCTTGCTAGCTTTCAAAAGAATAATCCGCTGTCATCCAGGAAATCCAGGAGGCTATGATCCAGTACCATGAATGAGATTTACGAACAACAAACAACCTCGAAAGAAGAACGCAAGCGCATGATTTTAGCCGTGATTCTATCCACGGTAATCGTGAGCGTTGGGTTTATTGTACAGAGTGTACTTTTTCCTCCCGCCACACAGCAACAAACGACACAGGGTTCTGACCAGGCAGGAGCGAACGAGCAAGCAATTCAGCAAGAGCCGAGCTCAGCATCTCCCGCAAAAGCGCTGCCATCTATCATACCTATATCTTCTGGCAGCAGCCCTACAGCCGATATTATACCTATTCCGGCTGCCGAAGAGCACCATATTATAGAGACCGATGTAGTTAGAGCGACATTTACCAACGCGGGTGGAGAGCTTGTCTCTTTAACCCTCAAAAAGCATAAGGATTTAAGGGACTCCAGAGGCGGAGTGGACATGGTTGTGGCCGGCTCACAGGGTGCGGACGGGCTTTCTGTCTCCTTTGGTCAATCTTCCGCGCCAATGCGCGAGCTTATGAACGCCCAGTATCTCGATGATAGTAAAAAGACAATTGCCTTCTCGAGGATGTTCGAGGCAAAGATGGCAGGAAGCGACGAAAAGGTCCCCTTTATATTCAAGAAGGTCTTTTCATTCCGCGATGGAGAATATCTATTTGGGCTCGCAATTAGCATCGAACAGCCCGAAGGCAAACCCATTTTTCTGGGAACAAATGGAGTTGCTTATAGGATCGACCTTGGACCACAGATTGGTCCGCGCTTCGATCAGATGCCCAAGAATGCCGATTATCGAAAATACATCGCAGAAATCGATGGCAAGAAAAAGAAACAGAATCTCAAGGCCAATACCTCAGACACCATAGCGCCAAACGCAAGCTGGGTAGCCTTGTCCGGAAAATATTTTACATTTATCGCTATTCCACAAGCACCAATATCGGCTTACGAAATAGCAACCGCCCAGGATCCGCTTATTAACCAGACCAATAGTCTGGGGCTTTTGAGAAGCACCTTCTCTGGTTCCTCAACTACCGATACTTACTATTTCTATTTTGGACCCAAGACATCCGCGGAGTTGGGAAAATATGAGTATGCGGACAAAAACGGATTTGGTCTTTCCAACCTAAATTTGGAAGACGCCATGGAAGGCTCGGGCATTCTTGGATGGTTGGAAACCATATTGAAATTTCTGCTCAATGTTTTTTATCGCCTAATTCCTAATTATGGTATAGCCATCATTCTCGTTACCGTGCTGATAAAGCTGCTATTCTACCCACTTACAAAGAAAGGGTCGCTCGCTACGGCGAGAATGTCGGAACTCCAGCCCAAGATGCAAGAATTGCAGGCCAAGTATAAGAACAATCCACAGAAGCTCAATCAGGAAATGGCCGAGCTATATAAGAGGGAACACTACAATCCAATGTCTGGATGTCTGCCAATGCTCATTCAATTCCCCTTATTCATTGCAATGTACAATCTTTTCAACAATCACTTCGAGCTCAGGGGAGCAATGTTCATACCAGGCTGGATCAATGATCTGTCCCTGCCTGAGAGCCTTGTAAACTTTGGCAATTTCCGAATTCCTCTTCTTGGATGGAACGATTTAAGGGCACTGCCCATCATATACCTATTTAGCCAATTAATGTATGGCAAGTTTACCCAGGCCCCTCAAAGCACCCAAGGCAACAATCCGCAGGCTAATCAGATGAAGTTGATGATGTATGGCATGCCTATAATGTTCTTTTTCATTCTCTACGATGTGCCCGCTGGCCTTCTGATTTATTGGATTACAAACAATATTCTGACCATTGCTCAACAGATCCTAATCAATAATTTGATGAAAAAACGCAAGATGGCTGGTGCAGCAGCACAGGCGGCCGAAGGAACGCCAGCCGCTGGAGCAGCGAATGCTGGTCCAAGATTAGCGACAGGAAAGAGCTCAGCGGTAGATACAAAAGCGAAGACCGTTGGTAGAGTGCCGGCAAAAGAGGGTTTTTCTGAGAGAGTGACGAATTGGCTGGAAAAGCAGGCTGGCGAGGCAGAAAAAGCAAGCGGTTCTGCTTATACAAAGAAGAAAGATCAAGGCCGCACCTCAGGTTCCGACAGATCCTCGGCACCAAGAAAAAACAAGGCCAAAAAATAAACCATTGAATCTTTCAATCAGGAGCGATCCAAATGATATATGAGTTTGAAGGAAAGACCGAGCGCGAGGCTATGGAACTAGCCACTCAGGAGCTCGGCCTGGATACAAGTTCATTCGATGTGGAGATCATCGAAAACCAAAGTGGTGGCTTATTCAAAAAAGGAAAGGTGCGCATACGGGTTCATACCAAAGAAGCAACCTCTGAGGATAATCGAGAAAAAGAATCCAATGAGCACAATAAATTCGGGGAAAGAGAAGAAGCCCGGGATGAGAGGCATATAGAGCCCCTTCCAATGGAGGATTTCGAGAACAAGATTATTGAGTGGACGAGTGAGGTAATTAGCTTGATGGGATATAGTGCTCAAGTCTCCGTGGCATTTAGGGAACCTAACAAACTTGGCTTGCGCATAGATACCGAGGCTGCCTCGATTCTGATAGGAAAAAAAGGCAGGAACATCGATTCGCTGCAGCTTTTAGCAAACGTCTATGCTGGCAATCTTGGGCATAGCGACACCAAGATCGTGCTCGATTCCGAGAATTACCGCTTGAGGCGTGAAGAGGCCTTAGTCAGAGTCGCCTACAAAACCGCAGAGGAAGTGCGCAGTACTGGGCATTCCATCTTGCTTGAGCCTATGAATCCCTTCGAGCGTCGAATTATCCATACAACCCTCAATGATATCGTCGATATAGAGACGAAGAGCGAAGGAGATGGCCTTATGAAGCAGGTACGCGTAATGCTAAAGGGAAGAAATTAGTAAGCATTCCGTGGATCTGGCATAACAATCTGGCTGATACGAATAAGGCGCCGCAGCACAGCATGGCGGCGCTATCTTTTTTTGCCGAGATATTTCGTTGTCATGTTTCATCTCAATTTTTCGGACCAATATTAAATAATTTTTTATCTTTTTATTGTATAGCGAATACTTATGCTCTTTTTGCCTTGACCACAATTGAAAACTGGTGCTAATATAGCTCGATTTTGTTATAATTTTCTATCATTTTACATTGAATGCGAAGACGATTGGATTCTTCGCGAGGTCAAAGCAAATCTTCAAAGGAGACCTTTCCACTATGTCAATCAGGACATTCAGGGGCGGGGCACATCCGTCCGAGAGAAAGGATCGCTCGCAGCATGCGCCAATCGAGAAGGTTAATTCGGTGCCGCAGGTTGTGATTCCTGTCAATCAGCATTTTGGTGCCCCAATTCAACCACTAGTCAAGGTGGGAGATTTTGTGAGGGTTGGGCAGAAGATAGCAGATGCGGAAGGTCGCATGACCGTACCTCTCCATGCATCGATAGCAGGCGTGGTAAAGAAAATCGAGCCGCGAATGCAATCTAACAATGCAGATGGTCTATGTATCATAATTGAGCCAAAGGATTCACCAGCAGGAGAATCCGATAGGGAATTCATGCCTCCGCTCGATCCCTTCGCATGCAGTAAGGAAGAGGCGCTCTCGCGCATTCGCGAAGCAGGAATCATTGGTATGGGAGGCGCAGGCTTTCCGGCTCATGTAAAGCTCGCTCCTACAAAGCCAATCTCTGTGGTCATTGCAAATGCAGCGGAATGTGAGCCTTATTTGACAATTGACGAACGTACTCTCTTGGAGATGCCGGATAAAATCATCGATGGTCTTTCGATAGTGATGAAAATCATAAATGCAGCCGAAGGTGTCGTAGCAATAGAAGAAAATAAGAAACATACGCTTCCACTGGTAGAGAAAGCCATCCAAGAGAATCCGCAGGTCAAGGCCGGAATGAAAATCGGTATACAAGTCCTTAAGACAAAATATCCACAGGGCGGCGAAAAAATGCTTATCACAGCAATCACAGGCAGACAGGTACCGTCCGGAGGTCTCCCTATGGATGTTGGCTGTGTGGTATCTAATATTGGGACATTGTGTGCAATTGCAGATGCGTTTAGGGAAGGCAAGCCACTTATAGAGCGAGGATTTACCGTGACCGGAGGAGCGTGCAGGACCCCAAAGAACCTTGTAGTACCCGTTGGAACCGTGGTGGCAGACCTTGCTAAAACCGGAATAATCGATATCGATGAGGAATCGCTTTCCAAAGTGATCTTTGGCGGACCAATGATGGGTGTGGCTGTACCGAGCAGCGAAATACCGGTACAAAAGAACACTTCGGGCGTGGTTCTCATGAGTGTCGAAGAAGCATTGCAGTTCGAGGAAAAAACCTGTATTCGTTGTGGTCGTTGTATTAGAGCATGCCCTATGAGGATTAGTCCTGCTTTACTTGCTATTGCGATCGAAAGCGGCAATTATAGCGAAGCTGAAAAGATTGGCCTTCAAGATTGCATCGAATGTGGCGCCTGCTCATTTGTGTGCCCAGCTCGTCGTTATCTTGTCCAGCGCTTCAGGATTGGGAAACAGGTACTTCGTGCGCTGAAACAGAAGGAGGCACAGAATGTCAGATAAGAAAATTATCCTATCTTCGAGCCCCCATACCTTCTCGCAGGTCGATACTCCGCGCATTATGATCTCCGTCGTAATAGCGTTGGTGCCAGCCGCGGCCTATGGTGTTTATCTCTATGGCCTGGCTGCGCTTGGAGTCATTGTGACTTCGATTACATCGGCCGTGTTATCGGAATTCTTATTTCGAAAGCTAATAAGAGCCAGCACCACGATTGGTGATTTTTCGGCTGTTGTAAGCGGGTTTCTACTTGCGCTGGTTCTGCCTCCAGGTACTCCGCTCTGGATGGTTGCGCTGGGTGCTGCCTTTGCCATTGTGGTTGCAAAAGAGTTTTTTGGTGGATTGGGCGCAAATCCCTTAAATCCCGCACTGATTGGCCGCGCTTTTCTGCTCATGAGCTTCCCCGCGGCGATTACTAGCTGGAACATGCCGAAAGGCCTTGCGTTGCCCGCAGACGCAGTCAGTGCGGCTACACCATTGAACTTAATCAAGCAGGGCAATTCATTAGCTGATGTAGCCAAGTATTTCGGAGCGAGCGATATCGGGGCATTCTATCGCCAACTGTTTATGGGATACCGCCCCGGCTCCATCGGAGAGAGCTCGATTTTGCTTGTGCTCTTGGGCGGGCTTTTTCTTCTTGCCATCGGAGTCATTCAGTGGATAGTGCCGGTATCTGTGTTAGCATCTACATTTGTGTTCTCTTGGCTTTTAGGAATGGATCCATTGCTGAGCTTGTTGACAGGTGGCATAGCATTTGGCGCATTCTTTATGGCGACGGATTATTCTACAAGGCCAATGACGGAGAAGGGTCAGGCCATGTATGGTATTGGTATTGGCCTGATCGCTGTTCTTATAAGAAAATTCGGCGGATATCCTGAGGGAGTGACCTATGCGATATTGATTATGAATATTTTGACGCCATTTTTAAATAAGCTGCGAACTAAAAAATATGGCTTTGCTCATCCTTCAAAGCCTGTTAAGCCTTCCAAGGAGGCTAGAAAATGAAAAAGACAAAACTTGGCGTCATCCTTATGCTATATGCCTCGATTGCCTGTGCAAGTCTTGCCATTGTCTATGCCTTTACCAAGGATAGCATCGAAAGACAAAGCGAAATTCAACTGCAGACTTCCCTTAAGGAGATCTTTCCACAAGCAAGTACCTTCGAGCTGGTCGAAGATCTTACAAGTCCAGAGCCGAATATCAAATTTGAAGCAGTATATGAGGTAAAGAGCGATGCGGTTCCACTGGGATTGGCTATAAAAGCCTCCGGACCAAGCTATGGAGGCAATGCAACCCTGCTTGTTGGAATTGATTTGCATCGCAGCATAGCAGGAGTAAGGATTGTAGCGCTCAATGATACGCCGGGCCTTGGAATGAATGCATCTAATCCGACTTATTATGTGGATAAAATCAAAAAGGTGACGTTCTTAGGCCAATTCGAAGGAAAGTTTCTTACGGATCCCTTCGAGGTGAAGAAGGATGTTGAGGCGATTACGGCGGCCACAATAACATCGAAGTCTCTTGCCAAGATCATCAAGACCGCTGGCGATGCCGCAATAGCCTATATGGATCAGAAGGTGATGATGGCCTCGATGGAAGTCGAAAAGCCAAATGGCGAAACATCTATAGTGGCACCTCCTACGGCTTCCACAGGATTTCCCATAGGCTCATCCGAAGGAAAATCTAAAGAGAAAATCCCGCCCCAAGCAGGAGGCAAGTGAGAATGAAGAAGCTGTATTCTATTTTCAAACAAGGGATCATTTTTGATAATCCTCTATTGATGCTGATGATCGGTCTATGTTCTGCCATTGCGGTGACGACTAATGTCTCGAACGGTATTGGCATGGGCTTGGCCATGACTTTTGTGCTTCTGTTTTCGGAGATAATAATCTCTCTATTTCGCAAGCTGATTCCATCTATGATTCGAATCCCGATTTTTATCATAGTCATTGCAGCATTTACAACGATCGTTGACTTAGTGATGAAAGCCTACTTTCCCGATCTTTCGAAGAGCATGGGTGTTTTCATCCCATTGATCGTCGTCAACTGCATAATAATGGGGCGTGTCGAAGCCTTTGCATCTAAGCAAGATTTATTATCGGTGATTGCAGACGCGCTGGGAATGGGCCTCGGTTATACCTGGGTTCTTGTTGGTCTTGCTGCAATAAGAGAGCTGCTTGGGAATGGGACGTTTGCCGGTATTCAGGTCATGCCTGCCTCCTATGAACCGATTCTCTTCTTTATTTTGCCACCAGGAGGTTTCTTTGTTTTCAGTCTGTTTATTTCCTTAAATATATGGCTCAAGAAGAAGATGGAGGCAGCTGCGAGAAGAAAAGAATTGGTTTCTAAGAAGGAGGCTGCATAATGGATCTTGGCAAAATTCTCCTTTTGTCGATGTTGGTAAACAATATCGTGGTAATGCGCTTTATTGCACTCTGTTCATATATAGGAATGACAAGCGATCTGGGGCAATCCATGGGAATGGGTTATGCAGTAACCTTTGTAACAGTGCTCGCTACAGCAGCGACATGGCCCATTTACCACTATATTCTTCTGCCGCTTGATTTGGCTTTTCTTCAGATTCTGGTATTCATTCTTGTCATTGCAAGCCTGGTTCAGCTCGTCGAATTCTATCTCAAGAAGAACATTCCCGGTTTGTACGCAGCAATGGGTATCTATTTGCCACTTATAACAACAAATTGTGCTATTTGCGCGGTTACTTTCGAGAATATCACGAATAATTACAACTTTATCCAATCAATTGTGTACGCAATTGGCGTCTCGCTCGGTTATCTCTTGGCGATGATTCTCCTTGCTGGCATAAGGGATCGAATGAAGACGAGCCCTGTACCGAAGTTTTTACAAGGAACGCCGATACTTTTTATGGCAACGTCCTTGATTGGAATAGCGTTTATGGGTTTCGCAGGGCTCATAAAATAAGAGGATATCGAGATGCTTACCACAATTTTATTGACAATAGGATTTTCTGCAGCGCTCGCCTTTATCCTTGGAGTGGCATTAGGCTTCTTTAATGAAAAATTCAAGATCGAACTAGATCCAAAGATCAGCGAGGTAAGACAGGCTTTGCCCGGGGCAAACTGCGGGGCATGTGGCTATCCAGGTTGTGATGGTTATTCCGAGGCGGTGGCAACTGGTCGCGCCCCCACAACCAGGTGTTCTGTCGGTGGATCAGCCACTGCTGAAGTGCTTTCGAAAATTATGGGCATCGAGGCAGGAACGGTCGAAGAGAAGGTAGCTGTTCTATTGTGCCAAGGCGCGATCGATAAAACAGTAAACAAGGGCGAATACAGCGGTATTCCCACCTGTAGGGCTGCCAAGCTATCCACGGGCGGTATTAAGGCCTGTAGCTGGGGATGCCAGGGATTTGGTGACTGTACGCTCGTCTGTAAGTTCGATGCCATCGAGATGGGAAAAGATGGGCTTCCTCATATCGATTATGACAATTGCACCGGCTGCGGCCTATGTGTAGAGGAGTGTCCACAGAAAATATTGACGCTCATACCGCTTACAAAGGTCGGTTCCGTGGTGCTCTGCTCGAATAGGACAGTGCTCAAGCAGACCGTACTCAAGAACTGCAAGGTCGGATGCATCAAGTGCGATCTATGTGTTCGTTCTTGTCCGGAAGGCGCAATTTCGATGGTGAATGGCATTCCCGTGACAGATTATGCCAAGTGCAACTCTTGCGGCATATGTGTCCAGAAGTGTCCGACAAAGTGCTACAAGTTGCTTGAGAAAGATGTGCTAGTAGTCCATCAATAAAATACATTGCGCAAGCGAAAACCTATCGAGATATTGAGGCAAGATTGAAGATCGGATCTAATTGATTCGACCTGTTCCGGTTTAGGAACATAATAATCGTATCTGAGTTCAATGTAGCTACCAAGTCGATGAGCACCCCTTGAATAGAAGAAAGACGACCATCTCAACCCTCCTGTAGCCAAAAAGAAATCTCCCTGGGTGTACAGCCTGCCATTCAGCGTTGGCAATCCAAATGTAATTGCTGGACCGGCAAACACCGAGACTCCAGAAATCCGGCCAAGGTCAAGCTCAATAGGAACTCTTGCCACACCAAGAACACGATCCCATTGAACGCCTGCCCTTAGACCGGCGCTAAGGTTGTTTGCAACGGGAAGCGAAACCTCCGTCCACCCAGAGATTCCGCGCACAAAGGCCAAAAGATCGCCCTGTAGAAGCATATCCAGTTGAGCAAAGCTGATTCCGCTCCCCCAGTCTAAGGCAAAGCCAGAAAAACCAGAAGCGGGAAGCGCGCGCCCCGCAAACAGAAATCGCTGTTGCCAGCTTCTTTCCCTCAGTGAACTGCGAATAACTCCTGTCTTAGCTCCAGTGCTCGCAGCATGGATAAAAATGTCATCTCCCAGATAAATTCCCACATGGTCGGCTTTCGAAAGAGAAAATGCCAATATACTCGAATCGCTCAAGTTCGGAGGGACAGAGGTTTTCGGAGGGACAGAGGTTTGGGGCAAAATTGAAGATTGCGAGCTCGGGATAGAAGCCGCGGTCAGACTCAAAGACATCGAGTTCAAACACCGGCCTGGAGAGACGGGAGGGACAGAGGTTTTCAGAGGGACAGAGGTTGAGATTGAGACAGAGACATTAGTGCTTGGATTTTTGGATGACGAGTGTGTCTTTGCCTCGAGGCTAAAGAAGACAAGGTCACCCGGTTCGAGTTCGTTTTTTGGGATGATTAGGACCCATTTGGAAAGTGCGTCCACAGAGCGCGGGATTCTTACACCAGTTGCTTTCAGAAAGGAAACATATACTAAGCCAGAACAATCGATGCCTGACTTGGAAGAACCACCGTACCGATATCGAGTACCAAGATAGGATTCTGCGGTGCTGAGAACAGCCTGGCGTGCCCCTGAACTCACGAGTCCTGCGAGCGGAGGAACGGAGACAAGAGCAAAGGCAGGATGCAAAGCAGCGAAAGAGGAAAGAAAGAAGAGAATAGTCCCTGCATATATCGCTGGCCGCCATAATGCAATTCGTTGCTTTCCTAAAAGCACCATCATATCCATATTATCGGAATAGATTATATTGACATGAATTATTTATTATTCTTGCAGTAAATTGCGGAGCGCAGAGGGATACACGATAGCCTTTTGCAAAGGTAATTGGGCAGTACTTCTTCGACCGCATGCTTGACCAATCAAGAAATGATGATTAGATTTGATCTGCAAGCCAGGTCGGCAGAAGTTTTCCAAGCGTCCTGGTCCCGCCGATTTATCCGAATTGCGGGCGGGTAAAAATTCCAGCTAAAGAGGGCTAAAATGACTCAAGCTCTTCTTCGTCCTTTCACTTCCGAATCTGTGTCCGAAGGACATCCGGACAAAATTTGCGACCAGATTTCCGATGCTGTTCTCGATGCTTGTATCGCAAAAGACAAGCACAGCCACGTGGCCTGCGAGTGTTTTGCTACTACAGCGCTTGTGATTGTCGGTGGGGAGATTACGACGCGGACCTATGTCGATATCCAGGAGCTTGCACGCTCAGTGGTGCGCGATATCGGTTACGACAACCCAGAATATGGGCTCGATTGGGCTTCGATGGCTGTACTCAATTCTATACACAATCAGTCTCCTGATATTGCTCAGGGCGTAGATGGGCGTGGGCTCAAGGAATATGAAGGCAAGCAAGGCGCGGGCGACCAAGGCATGATGTTTGGCTTTGCCTGCAATGAGACCCCCGAGCTAATGCCAATGCCAATTATGCTAGCACATAAGTTGCTTCAGAAGGCCGCGGCGGTGCGCAAAGCGAAAGAAATCCTCTGGATGCGCCCGGATGGCAAAAGCCAAGTCACGGTTGAATACGATGGGTCTACCCCCGTGCGCATCTCAGCTGTTGTTTTTTCGCAGCAGCATGATGAGAAGAATGGCGACGGGCATTATCTAAGCTATGAAGAGATTAGAGAAACGCTCATCGAGAGAATTATCAAACCTGTTCTTGAACCCTCAGGGCTTCTGGATGCCAACACGAAATACTTTATCAATCCTACTGGTCGCTTTGTAATTGGCGGCCCTCTGGGCGATACTGGACTTACTGGACGAAAGATAATTTCGGACACTTATGGTGGCATGGGTAGGCATGGCGGCGGATCCTTCTCGGGTAAGGATCCTACTAAGGTGGACCGATCTGCGGCATATATGGTGCGCTATATTGCGAAGAATGTGGTAGCAGCAGGGCTGGCGGATCGCTGCGAGATCGAAGTGGCATATGCCATTGGAGTTCCTGAGCCTATATCGGTGCGTGTCGAGACCTTTGGTACCTCGAAGGTCGATGAGTTAGCAATAGAGCGGGCTGTTCTTCGGGTATTCGATTTGACACCAAAAGGCATAATCGAGACACTGCAACTAAAGAATCCCATTTATCGAGCAACATCGGTCTATGGGCACTTTGGGCGCGATAGCTTTAGCTGGGAAAAGACCGATAGAGTGGAGGCCTTGCTAAAGGCTATCTGCTAATAAACAGTCGAACTATCGGATAAGCCACAAAGTGACGGCTTCCGACCGATAACTTTTGACCGACAACTTCTAATATCGAGCTCCTGCAATAATGGCGCCCTGGAGCATAACAGCAATAGGGCACACAGAGCGACTCACCATTGCGGTTTCTTTGGTTCGGCGCATTGTGGTTCGCATTGTGCTCATCGAACCGGAGATCGAGCCTCCTGTAACCGGAATTACATTCTTCCCATCGAAATAATAGGCCAAGCGCACCTCTGCGCCAAAGTCGCCGGTCATCGAATCCAGCCGGAAGTCGCTGAACATAACGGGCTCTATGTATGGGAAAGCATGCATTTCTTCAAGGCTCATTGAGCCGAGAGAAACCGAAAAGAGCGGGAAGGCGCCCCTGCGGGGGACACCGAGCCAGTCGGCATGGCGAACAGATCCTATAAGGGTTTTTAAGATACCATTTTCTATGACAAGCGTACGCTCTAGAGGAAATCCATCGCTATCGAAGGCTGCCGAGGCTGGGAGTCCCGATATGACAGGTTCGGCCCATAGATCGAGCGGCTCGATTATAGCGCCATTGCCCTTGTGTTCAGCTTCGATGTTTTCGTTGCCGCCCTGCACATTGGCACCAGGTCTAAATGGCGAAGCTTTGGAATAAATGGCTTCGGTTCGCGAATTCTCGAAGAACCATGAAAATATTTCTTCAGCCTCTTTTCCGCGTAGAATGAGCGGTATGCCGCTTAGTCTGGGCATAGGTCTGGCAAGAGCGCGATCGCCGACCTGTATAAGTCTATCGCCGATGCTCTGTGCCAAGCGCTCTGGGTCGGGCTCGGAGAATTCGATATCGTCAAAGAGCTCGACTGTGCTATAGGGATTGTCGGCAGAGGAGCCGTTGGCAGAGGAGCCGTCGGCGAGATTTTTTGAAAGGCTATTTGCAGGGCTATCGGCTGGATTGTTTGAAGGACTATCGGCGGAGCTGTCCGCGGGGCTATTTGAAGCAATATCGGCGGGGCTGTCCGCTTCTACGACGAATTCACTATATCCTCGCCAGATGGTTCTCGAATAGTCGATACCTTGCGAATTGAGAAGGCGTCGCTGTTCTTTGGAGATGAAGAGTTCGAGCGAATTGATACGTGGATTGACATTTTTTGGCATAGCTAAGGAATCCACTATAGGTACAGCTTTAGGCTGATTCATGTGTTCGAAGGGGGAGTATAAGGCAGAACGGATAGATTTGACTCGATCTTCAAAAGAAAGGGCTTCAAATCCGGAGGTCGGTATTTGTACAGAAAGTGGGGACGGAGCCGGCAGGCTAAACCATGGATTGCGAGACTTGGAGGCTGCAGAAACGGCCTGTCGTATTTTAGCCACACAGTCTTCCAGCGAGAAACTCGGAAAGATGGTTATAGTGGCCTCGCCGCGAAATCTTCTAGGTGCTTCAGAGCCGTCGACCTTTTTGGAGCTAGGAGCGCTATTGGCGCTAGCTTCATCTAGGGTGTTTTCATTGCTGCAGACGCTCGGGTGAGAAACATCATCGATACTGTCGACATAGACGGTCAAAGAATAGACGACTTCGTCGATGGAGCGGGCCTGCTCAGCGCGATCGACGATATAATACCTCTCTTGCCGCTGGATGTTGCGCTCTACAAGGCGCCAGTCCGCAATGGCTTGGGCTACTGGAGATTCTGAGTCCACAGGCGAAGGTGCGGCAACGTAAGCTGCTCCTGTTCGAGCCTCAGCAAACAAGTTTTCTGATCCACTCTCTTTTATTATCGCAATTGCCCTCTTTATTGTATCGATCATCATCCTAACCTCATTCTAGTTTTGACATAGGGACCTCCGGAAGAGACTTTGGCATATTCTTTATGTCCCTTACCGCAAGCTCCAGAACCGCCCAGTTCAAAATCGTTCGATACCATGCTCACCGAGGAGAGTACATCGGGGACATAGCCCGAGCATACGATTGGACTTGCAACGCGACCAGTAAATTTGCCCTCTTTTATTTCTCGGCCTACCATACAGATGAGCTGGATGCCCCAATTTCGGGGATCCTCCATGCCTGCATCGAGTTGGGAGAGCTTCCATCCATGCTTAACAGAGGCGATCATGTCTTCGAGAGTGGATATTCCTGGGGCAAAATAGGTGTTTGTCATACGCGCATAAGCCTTATGAGAATATGCTTCGCGTCTTCCATTACCGGTTAGGGGAAGATTGAGCGCGAGCGCGGATAAGGTGTCGGATATACCACCTTTGAGAATACCTTTGTCGATGACGCAGGTCTTGGATGAAAAGACGCCTTCGTCATCGAAAAGATAAGAACCGGTCTGGTCGACACCGGCTGCGCCATCGTACATTGTGACGAGCTCAGAACCGACGCTCTTATCGAGGTAGTCGACCGCGCGAGCGCGCTTCTTGAAGAACATATCGGTCTCCACGCCATGGCCAAAGGCTTCGTGTGCGAGTGTGCCGGCCATGTCGGGGTCGAGGATCACTTCGTATTCGCCAGGTTCCATGGGTACGGCATCTAAGAGGTCTGCGAGCTCTTTGGAAAGTTCGGGGACGGAGCTTTCGAGATCGGTCAGAATCTCTAAGCCCTTTCTACCGGAAGCGGGGCGGTAGGACATCTTGCTGATTTCTCCGCGCCGCGCCAAGCCAAAGAGATAGGCTTGCGACCACAGAAAGCTCTGCACAAGAGAACGCTTAGGCGAAACAAAAAGCCTGGAGACATCGACACATTCATAGCGAGACTGAGCCATGATCACGGTCTTGCCATCTGTGAGTCTTTCGCGCAGAGCTACAAGGCGCGAGAGAATCGATTCAGGGTCGGCAACGAATGGATCTTCTTGGATTTCTCCGCAATATTCTTCTGTGGCGGGAATATCGGGGATCTTTGGGAATTCAATTAGCGTCGGATCGGTTAGTAAGACCTCGAGGCGGGTCTGGATTATAGAAGCGGCTGATGCAGCAATCGAACTAGCTTTAGAGGTGGCTTCAGAGTCGGCGCCAGATAAGGATAGAGATTTGATCGCCTCATAAGCCAAGCCCGAAATCCCAGAAACATCGAAGGGTAGGGTTGAACATGCGTATTCCACAACCTTACCATCTCGTTGGGCTCGAAAAACAAAGCCTCGCTGAACCCACATAGGCTCGTAGGTGCGCGTCTCGCCAGGCAGAGCAATATAAGAAAGACCGCGATCATCCGTAGCGAGCACGCTGATATAATCGAAATGAGGCTCGAGCAGATTGATAATCTGGTCTAATAGCGGCTTGGCCGCGAGTAAAAAAGGACTGTGTGATCGTTTTTGCATAATACTCCTCTGTCGAGTCAACTATAGCATGGATTTAGATCTTGTGTTGCTCTTGCTTTATAGTACCTGTCTTACTTATTCGAACATATAGATATGCATCTCTTGCCTGGCCCGAAATCTGCGGCCTTATGCGGTAATTTCGCAATATTTTTTCTCTGTGCATATCAATTCTCTCAAGCACACGAATAGAGGCGACATTTTCAACATCGCAAGTCGCCCAGACTAGCGATATCTCAGCCAGAGACAATGCCCAATCGACGATAGCTCTAGCGGCTTCGGTCGCATAGCCTTTGCCCCAATATTTCCTATTGAGGAGATATCCGATTTCTGCCGTATTTTCTGCTATTCGACAGGAAATAGCACCGATCGCTCTGTCTGAATCTTTAAGAGTGATTATCCAATAGTATTCGAGCCCTTCATTCCACAGGATTTCTCGTCTACGTAGCGTTTCGAGAAGTGGCTCGAGACTTGTGAGCCTAGGCCAATCGGCAAATCGTGCAACTTCTGGATCGTTACCATATTCGAAAATAGCTGGTGCATCACTAAGACGCGGTCGCCTTAGCCGAATGTTGGTCAGTTCGAAGCTTTCTGGTACGAGCATTTTGTTGCTTTATGATATCAATATCATATTCGAAAAATCGTTTGGAATATGAAGCTGATCGAGTATGTTGCTGATTTGGCCACGATAATGAGTTTGGCGACTAAAGAACTGGATTATTGCCTTCCATACCTCGCATTCAGCTTCTTCGCCTTCGCTGTTTTTTATCGTGAGCTTTTTTGAAAAGAATTCTTCTTCGACTTTGCTCGTGAACTCGACAATGAGCATATCTAGCTTTTGCCTTTTCAATGTGAAATCCTCGAAATTTTGGAAAAGGCTCTTGCCGGGCTCGAGTGCGAATCTAAGATCTTCTTCTATATCTTTGCCGTAGTTCCCCAGTTCCATAAATGCTTTGAGCCATGAGAGATCGGCCAAATAGATATGTTCAAGCAAGGTTCCTAGTGCTTTTAAGAAATAGCCTTTCAAAGGAGAATTTATCGGATCCTGAATCATATCGGAGATTATGGCTATCATGCGAGTGTTGGCTTTAAGATTGTATCGAGCATAATATTGAACGATATCTCTGATTGTGATCATAGAGACCTCCGTTGGCTTGACACTCTATATTGCAATTATTATCTCTTTTTGAAAACGAGGCAATTCATTTGGGTAAAATGCTTGATAAAATGCTTAGGAGAAGCTTTTTGAGGGGGCTTTTGGAATTGGAATAATATATTATTCTGTATGCAGTGATTCTCTTTGAGTTCTAAAGCAGGTGTCTTTATAAACTAAAAAGCTGTCAAATTTTGATTGATAAAAAGTTGCAATTTTATACTATAGCAAAATATACAAAATATAAATTTCTAACTAAATCTGCACTTGTCAGAAAATCAAATATCATGCAGGAGAAAAGGTAGTGTTATGGCATCGTTAGGGAATAAAGCTCGAGACATTTCGTTTTTTTTGGAAGCTAAAAAACCTGCTGAGGTGCGTAAGGCAATATTCAAATTGGCTTTGCCGGCGATGCTTGAGTTTTTTCTTATGATGCTGGTTCAAATGATAGACATGATACAGGTAGGGTCGCTTGGACCATGGGCTATTGCTGCAACCGGACTAGCAGCTCAACCAACCATGTTAATATTTTCCGTATTTAGTGCATTGGTTGTTGGAACTACAGCCCTTGTGGCAAGGGCTTCAGGAGCTGGAGATCGTGAATATGCCTGTCGTGTAACCAGACAATCTTTTGTAATAGTGCTGCTTCTTGGAGTCGTTGTAACCGCAGCGGGTATTCCCGCTTCCAGGACTATTATCCGATTGATGGGTGCAGATGTTGATACCATTAAGCCGGCAACAATTTATATGCAAATTGTAATTGCAGGGACAGTGTTTACTGTGGGCAACATGGTACTGGCAGCCTCTTTGAGAGGTGTGGGCGATGTGATAACCCCCATGATTTCAAACCTTGTGGCAAATGTTATCAATATATTCTTTAACTGGGTGCTGATTAATGGCAAACTCGGATTTCCTAGACTAGAAGTAGCAGGTGCAGCAATAGCTACATCCTTTTCCAGATTAATAGCATTTTGCATTACTATGCATGCAGTATATGCACGAGATAAATATATCAGTATATCCATTCATGATTCATACCGCTTTGAACCCAATATTATGCGAGATGTGTTGAACATTGGCACGCCAGCAGCAATTGAGCAGCTGATTATGAGGACGGGAGCATTATTGTTTGCACGACTGATTGCCGGATTTGGTACGATAATGTTTGCTGCCCATCAGATAGCAATAAATATTGATAGTCTGGGACTTGTACCGGCAATGGCATTTCAAATGGCTGCGACTACTCTCGTGGGACAGGGTATAGGTGCGAAAAAACCTGAACTTTCAGAAGAAGCAACACGACAATCAATGATTATCAGTATAATAATCATGTCATTGGTCGGTGTTATTTACTTTTTCTTGGGTAAATATGTAGCAATAATTTTTACTCGAGATGCTCAAGTAATTGCTCTGGGAGAAAATGCTTTGAAAATTTTAGCGTTCTCTCAGCCTTTTGCTGCTGTTTACTTTGTTGTTGCTGGTGCTTTACGAGGTGCAGGAGATACAAAATATGCCATGTATGCCAGCGCAATTGGTGTATGGGCTATTCGCTTAGTTATAGGATATATATTAGCAGATATGTTGAATATGGCGCTTGTTGGTGCATGGATTGCCGTTACCTTAGATATGGCGGTTAGAATGGTGTTAGTGCTTAAAAGGTTTTCTAGTGGTATATTTAAGAAGTATAGCAAGGAGTATAGTGAGGATAGTGATGATATGAAAGCGCTTTATCAGCATTGTTAGTTTTATATGATTATCTAAATCGCTGTTTTTCGCTGGGCGCATGAAAAACAAAGTTCAAACCAATAATCAATGACGAGGAGGACCACGATGCCTGAATTTTCAACAGCATTTTCGGTTCAAAAGAGCGATCGGAAGCTAACACATCAAGAGCTCGTACGCGCTATCCGATTTATGATAGCCGCAGAGTATGAAGCTATTCAACTCTATATGCAGCTTGCCGAATCGATCGACAATGATTTGGCTATCGAAGTATTAGAAGATATTGCCAATGAAGAACGGGTGCATGCAGGTGAATTCTTGCGCCTATTGCACGAGATCGCTCCCGATGAATCCAAATTCTATAAAGAGGGGGCCGAAGAAGTGGAAGAGGAGATAAAAAAAGCCCCAAAGTAGTACACATGACTTTTAAGGCCCAACCCAATTCTCGAAAGGCCATGCATTTTAATGTTAGGGCTTTCTTAATCCTCTTCATCCCGTTCAATCCCGTCATCATGTCAAGAATTCTCACAGAATATGCTCCAAAAACCTGCGTGTGCGCTCTTCGCGTGGCGATGTAAAGAACATTTCTGGCGGTGCTTCTTCCACTATTTGACCAGCATCCATAAATATGATGCGATTTGCGGCAGCGCGCGCAAATCCCATCTCGTGCGATACCACAAGCATTGTCATGCCTTCGTTGGCTAAATTGGTCATTACATCGAGCACTTCTTTGATCATCTCCGGGTCGAGGGCGCTGGTTGGCTCGTCGAATAGCATGACTTTTGGGTCCATGGCGAGCGCTCGGGCAATTGCAACGCGCTGCTGTTGTCCACCGGATAGCTGCTCGGGCCAGGCTTTTTCTTTATCCAAGAGCCCTACTTTTTCCAGCAGGGCTCTTGCCATATCGACAGCTTCTTCTTTGCTCTTCTTGAGCACGTTGATCGGCGCAAGCGTGATGTTGTCGAGCACGGTTAGATGGGGGAAGAGGTTGAAGCTCTGAAATACCATGCCGACCTTTTCGCGTATGCGACGGATGTCGGCATTTGGATCTGTTACACTCTCTCCATCGATAAGGATTTTTCCGGAATCTAGATGTTCTAGACGGTTGATGCATCGGAGTAGTGTACTTTTACCCGAGCCAGATGGCCCGATAATGAGGACGACCTCGCCTTCTATTACTGTCATGCTGATTCCGCGAAGCGCTTCTATGGTGCCAAAGCTCTTTACGGCATCTATGATCTCAACGTACTTTCCCACGGTGTCTTAGCCTCTCTTCCATTATTGCAACTAGGCGCGAGAAAAAGAGCGTCATTACAAGGTAAATGAGCGCGACGACTGTGTAGCTTTCAAAATATCTGAATGTGGTTGAAGCAAACTCTCGGCCCCTTCGCAGAAGATCGGAGACGGCGAGAATCGATACTAACGAAGAATCCTTGAGGAGCGCAATGAATTCATTTCCGATGGGAGGCAAAACGATTCTTATAGTCTGAGGGATGATGATTTTGCGCATTGCCAAGGAGCGGGACATGCCGAGTGCAAGCGCCGCTTCCATTTGGCCGCGCGGGATGGCCTGCATGCCAGCTCTAAAGATCTCGGCAAGATAAGCACCGTAGCAGATAGACATGGCAAGCACAGCAGCAGTGGGTCCCTGGAGCTGAAGAAGCGGACCAAGAGCATAGTAGATATAGAAAAGCTGAACAAGGAGTGGAATGCCTCTGATCACCTCGACATACACCGTCGCGATACGGTTTATCAATATATTCTGGGAAATTCGACCCAGCCCCGCAAATAGACCTATTATTAAGGCGAAAAAGATGGAAATGACAGTAACCGAAAATGTCGCAATGAGTCCGTCAGGTACAAAGGAAAGAATTCGAAGATATGGATCCGGGCTTATGAGCGGCAAGATTATCAGCATTGCTATAGCTCCGAAAAATGAGATATTCCAGGCTGACATGAGGTTACCCTCATCCTTTATGGGGATGAGGGTGCCATCGGTTATATTGATGGTCATTTTTTCGGAGCTTTTTGAATTCTTTTCAGACGATGAGTGGCCTTTCATTTTTATGTTCTGTTGACCATTCTATTGCAATCTTGTTGCCTATTTGAGCCATTTCTGGATAAGTTCGTCAAGCTTACCAGATTCCTTGACTTTTGCCAGGCCTTCGTTGAAGAGTTTCTGGGTTTTTGTATCTCCTTTCTTAAAGACGAATCCCAGCCACTCATCTGTAAATGGCTCTCCTGCAATCATCAGCCTGTCTTTATACGAAGGGTTCTGGAGCGCAAAATTAGCCGCAATGGGCGAATCGGCTACTACACCGTCTATATTGCCGTTAACGAGATCTTCGAAGGCAAGCCCGATTTCATCGTATGTCTTGAGTTCCACACCAGAGACTTTGCTGATTTCGATTGCACCGGTTGTTCCGATCTGCGCGCCTACCTTCTTGCCTATCATATCCGCAAGGCTGTTTACACCGGTAGTTTCTTTTCGGACGACGAGAACCTGTCCGGCATTTACATAAGGCTCGGAGAAATCCATTGTCGCTTTGCGCTCTTCGGTGATCGTGACGGAGGATGCTATGACTTGGTAATTACCCGTGGCCAGGCCAGCAAATATTCCATCCCAGGCTGTATTCTTGAATTCTACTTCGAAGCCACCGGCCTTTGCGATTTCATTAACAAGGTCGATATCGAATCCGACGATATTCTTGTTCTCATCGATATATTCCATGGGTGGCCAGGTAGCGTCTGTAGCAACCACTATTTTGGTTGGCTTTTTTGCGCAGGAAAAAAGGCTACCAGCAGCGAGTGCGACAAGCAAGGCAAGCGCAACAGTGGTAAGAATTGACGCAGATCTTTTCATATCTCCGCTCCTTTGGACATCTATTGGAAAAAATGTCCTCTATCAAAGCAATTTATTGTATGAGGAGAATATGGCGAATTGCATATAGTGTCAATAATCTCGAATAAATATGGGTCTTTTGGGCGCTGCGTACGGCCGAGTACCGAATGAAAGATAAGTATAGGGCTCTATAGCGCTTTATAGAGTCGCAAGGCGAGCCGTTGTATTTGCAAGCGCTTGTATGCTGAGGTGCTCTTTGCCGGCTAAATAAGTTTCGAGTTTATCATTCAAGGGTTTTCCCCATTTATCCGATATGCCGTTTATTATTCCGAGCACTGTCCCCACAAGGCCAGCGTTGCAGTCGACATCGAGGCCTGCATGAGCAAGGATGCGGAAGGATTCGGTCATGTCACAATTCCCAAACCATAGCGCGGTGATGACAGCTGCAATATTGGGGTAAGCATGAATCCAGTTATAGCGTTCGAAATATATATCGAGTTCCTGCCAGGCTGCTTCAGGCTCTGCGCATGAGCGGACAGTCTCGAAACATTTTGTAAGCACGGCAGCATATTCACTCTTTGCAGGTATAAATTCGGCGGCATTGATAATAAGAGTCCTTGGATTCGATAGGTTGAATGCGAGAGAAGTCAAAACTGCCGCATAGATCTCACCATAGACTCCATTTTCTGCGTGCGATACTACGCCATCGAGATAGGCGAGGCGAGCAGCTTCCATGGGCCAGGCAGGGCTCACAAGGCCACATACCATGCCACGCATCTGAGCTCCTATCCAATTCGAGTAGGGGTTGTGCCAAGAGCCGGATTCTGGAGGGAATATGCCATCGGCCAAGTTGTGCAATGCTATCCATTCGGCAGACCATCCAAAGGGAATCTGGCGTATCCACTCGAGCGCAATGTCGCACGATGTCAGGTTTCGCCCATGTTTTTCCAATGCATCTAGAAACGCGAGCTCATAGACCACATCGTCGTTTGTGGTTTCTGGTTCTGTTATGTACTCGTCTATGCGGCCATAGACCTTATGCAATTGCTCGCTATGATAACCTTCGATTGCGGTACCGAATGCGCCACCTGCAAGCTGGCCAAGCCAGCCAGCATGTATCCTGGCTTCCAAATCGCCAGGTAGAGGAGGGCGACCGGTCTCGGAGACGGTAGCGGCAGGCATTGCTTCGCGAACCTCATTCCATTCTTGTGGATGTTCATAGCGCCAATATGGATTGGAGAGGTCTCTAGGCGCATAGTGGATTTCATGGAGAAGCTCGGCTGTGAGAGCACGCAAATCAGGGCTCGGCTTTCCTCCATGCGCAATTCTGCATGACTCAGCCATAGCTAGGCCTTCATGCAAAAGTATTTCGGCTTTCGAGACATTGTAGCCTTTGTTCCCCATGGCCTGGACCATTTCCAGATATGGAATCTCGGGCGCTCCCGAACCAGGGACGGAGGAATGCCAAAACAGCGCTACCAGATCATCACCAGTGGGGAACACTGTATCGCTAGTATACCAATTGCTTTCGTGCGTCCTGCGATCCAGAGGAATGGTCGAAAGCCTGAGCTCTCGTTCGATCTTCCAAGCAGGACGAAAGAGCATCGTATTCGGTTTGTTTGATTTCTGATTCATAGTGCTTTCCTTTCGCGCTCGCGGGCACGGCGCGAATATACATAGAGGGCGACGAGAGTCGCTATATATGGCACCATCGACGTAAATTGTGGGCTGACTCCATAGCTTTGCAAGAAAAGCCCAAGCCCGTCGAAAAAGCCAAAGAGCAACGAAATCAGCGCTATCCCATAAGGATGACCATCCACCAGAATAATCGCTGCCAAGGAAATCCATCCGCGGCCAGCCGTCATGTTCTCGGCAAAGAGAGTTACATAGCCCAGCGAAAGATAGGCTCCCGCCAGCCCGCAGAATACAGCGCACAATAGAAGAGCTTGAATCCTCATGCTAGAAGTGCGCACCCCGCTCGAATCTAGCGAGTTCGAATTATAGCCCGCTGCTCTCAGCCTCAAGCCAAAACGTGTCTTGAATACGAGATAATAGCAGATAAATGTTGCAATCACAGCAAGATACACGATCAGGTTTCTACCTGATACAATAGGCCCCAACACGGGGATCTTTTCGATAAATGGGATTCTCAAATTCGGAACCGACGTGATGAGTTTAGATGTGAATACACCTTTTACCTTGAATATCTGCCTCAGTAGATAAGTCGTAATTCCCAAAGCGAAGAGGTTAAGGGCAATTCCGGATACAAATTCATCGGTATTCAGTTTTACGGAAAAGAAGATAAAGATCAAAGCTAGAATCATAGCCCCCGCTATGGCGCATAAAAGCCCAATCACCCAGGAATGAAACAAGAAAGATCCCAGAACCGCGAAGAATGCAGCCATGAGCATCATGCCTTCCATGGCAATGTTGAAGATACCTGCGTAAAATGTCAGAGTTCCGCCGAGTGCAGCAAGTAGAATGGGAGTAGCTCCGGAAATCATGCCTACTATTAGGCCAATTACGATATTCATGCTGCATGCTCCCTTGCTTGACGTCGGGCTGCGAGTTTATCGAAGGCCAAAACTGCGTATTCGCGGGTAGCCACTATTACTAGCACGAGCACCGCTTGAAGCACCTGCGCTATCTCGCTTGGAACATTAGTTATTAACTCCATGCCCAGCGCTCCCGTCTGAATCGCCGAAACAAAGATGCCATAGATGAGCGTCTCTACAAGCCCATTGTTCGCCATAATGGCGACCATTATTCCATCCCATGCATAGTTGGCGCCAAGGCCTTTGATGAATCTATGCGGACCGGCCATTACCACAAGCCCGCCCGCAAGCCCGGCAAGTGCACCGGTGACCAGCATTACCGCGACGAAATTGCCTCGCACATCGCAGCCGCCAATACGCGCAAAGAGCGAATTCTGACCTGTGATGCGCCATTCATAGCCCGCGCGCCAACGCTGAAAAACGAACCACATGATAGCCACAGACACAAGCATCACAATAACGGATGAGCTCAAAGGTCCTATTTCAGGCATCCAGCCACTCTTGGCAATAGGCGGGGTCATGGGCGAGAATGCCTTTCTATCCATAAAAGGATACGCAATTGCCCATGCAGTAAAGAAATCCGCAATCATGTTGAGCATTAGAGTGACAATGAATTCGCTCATGTCGAAGGCTTGGCGCAAGAGGGCCGCTAGGCCCGACCACAGAGCGCCACCCGCAATAGCGCATAGCATGAGAAGGGGAATTTCGAGAAATGGCGGAAGATTTGTATAGAGCCCTGCCAGCGTCGCCGCAAGAGCTCCGAATGCGAACTGCCCGGGCTGTCCTAGGTTGACAGGCCCAGAGGCAAAGGCGATTGCCGCGGACAGTCCAGTTAGCACAAGCGGCACGGCGTTCTTGAGGGTAGTAGTAAATGGCCCAAGCCCGACAATAGAGAATTGCGCAAGAGCTCCGTATGTTGCCAAAGGCTCATAACCCTGCAGAAGCATGATTAGAGCACCTACCGCTAGCGCGATTACAACACCAAGGACACCACTGATTATTTTGCGTATCATGCCGTAAGCTTCCCTTCTAGCATATAGCGTCCTACTTCTTCGATCGAGGTCTGATCGGTAACAAGATCCGCCACGATCCTTCCGCGATGCATCACGAGTATTCGATCCGCAATCAAAAAAAGTTCTTCGAGATCCGCCGAGATGACAAGAATAGCTCGATTTTCCTTGCGCATAGAGAGAATCTGATCATGTACATACTCGATCGACCCGACATCTAGCCCTCGCGTTGGCTGATCCATCAAGAAGAAAGGAGTGGGCAGCAATAATTCGCGGCCAAGGATCGCCTTTTGCTGATTTCCCCCCGATAGCGATCGAAATGGGTTCTGATATGATGCCATCTGCACAGAAAAGCGCTCGGCAAGAGATTCGACAAAAGTCCGCGCCGTTTGGTAGTTGAGCACAAGACCTCTCCATTTCGAAAAATCTGGATTTAACCGATGGTGCGTCATAATGACATTTTCCAATATCGACGCAGAAATGCTCGCACCCATCTTGGCTCGATCTTGAGGCACAAATGAAATCAATTTGCGCCGTTCTAGGATGGGGAGTTGGGTGATCTCCTTGTTGCTGACTTCTATATGCCCGCTGCTTGGCTCGGCTAATCCCATGACACAGTTGACCAGTTCCAACTGACCATTGCCTTCCACACCTGCAATGCCGACAATTTCACCCACATGAACCGAAAACGAAATATCATCAAGAAGCTTAAAACCATCGCGTCGCACAAGGTTCAAATTCTTCGTTTCGAACACGCACTCGCCAGCCTTATGGGTCGTACGCTTTGAGGTAAAAATGACCTGGCGGCCAACCATCATTTGGGCGAGCTCTGCTTTGTTTGTTTCCGCAGCGACCACCGTGGCGATTTTTTGGCCTTTGCGCATAACGGTTATGCGATCGCTTAGTTCGAGCACCTCGTCGAGGCGATGGGAAATGAAGAGAATCGTTGTGCCCTTGTCGCGCAGGCGCTTTAGCTCTGCAAAAAGCTGCGGAATTTCCTGAGGAGTAAGCACCGATGTTGGTTCGTCGAGTATGAGAACCGAGACATTTCGGTAGAGCAGTTTGAGGATTTCGACTTTCTGGCGAGCGGCGACAGAGATGCGGTCAACAATGGCCTCTGGATCGAGGTTGAACTGAAATTCGTCGATTTTTGCTCGCACGAGCTCGATGGCCTGTTTGACATTGAGCTTACCTATGGCGCCCTGAATGGGCTCCGCGCCGAGCACGACATTTTCCCAGACCGCATACTGAGAGATGAGCTCGATTTCCTGATGAACCATCCCGATTCCCATTGCTATTGCATCGGCGGGTTTTTTGAAGTGAACGGGATTGCCGTTGAGTCGGACGGTACCGGAATCGAAGGGTATTAGTCCATAAAGGATCTTCATCAAGGTGCTTTTGCCTGCGCCATTCTCTCCTATTATCGCATGTATCTCGCCTTTTCGAATTCCGACGGAGACATTGTTCACCGCGAGGACATTGGGCGGATATACTTTGACAATACGTTCGAGCGAAATAAAATCATCCATGAGTTGCCACTTTCGATTCAGAATCGTTTAAATCAATGATAGAGATAATAAGCTTGGCCTGTCTTTTATATTGGGCTTGCTCTTGGCATTGAGCATTTTCTTGATTAAAGAAAGCGCTGGAAGCTGAGTGAGAATAGCGCTTCGCCAGCGGGCGCCACTGTTGATTTTGCGATTCAACGCTAGCGGCGCCCATGGTAATCTTATGGCTTTTCCCTGGCAGAGCTCATCTTTTTCGGACAAGCGCCAATATTATTCTGACAGGTCATGGAACAGCTTCGAATCCTAGACGATCATCACTGCCAGACGTTCTCGCCATTGTATAGAGGAACCTTCAGCTTTCCATCTATGATCTGCTGGCGCGCCGTATTGACTTTGTCGACGATTTTCTTGGGAAGAACCTGCTGTTTTGCATCGAAGACGAGGTCTACACCACCGCTTGCAAGATCTGCGTTGATGATGACACCAGGTTTATATGTGCCATCCATGATGGTCTTGAAGACCGACTCTATACTGGCGCCGACATTCTTCACCGCGCTGGCAATGACATGACCTGGTTCTAGGTCGTTCTGGTTTGTGTCGACGCCGATAGCATATAGCCCGCGCTCTGCTGCTGCCTGAAGTACACCAATACCTGCGGCTGCTGCCACCTGGTAGATAACATCCGCTTTTTGATCATAGAGTTGCAATGCTGCCTGTTTGCCTTTTGCCGAATCGTCCCAAGCACCGCCGAGCGACTTAGTCAGCACTTTGATGTTCTTATCTACCGCTTTAGCTCCCTGCTGATAACCGAAGACAAATGCGCTGACTATTGGGTCGGTATCACCGCCAACGACGCCTATGACCTTGTCTTTATTTACGCCTTTTAGTGAGGTCTCTGTAGTGGTAAGCGCTGCGGCCATACCCGCAAGATAGGAGCTCTGCTCAGCAAGAAAGAAGACCGATGTAATGGTCTTTTTCGGATTTTCGACTATCGTATCGATGTTGACGAAGATCTTGTTCGGATATTTATCCGCTATCGCCATGAGCTGATCCTCGAAGCCATAGGAGATGACGAAAATCACATCGGCGTACTGGACCGCTGCATCTAGCGCAGGCTGGAACTTTCCTGCATCGAAGTTACATTCGATTGTGCGAGTCTGAACTTTATAATTTTTCTCGATATTCTTGATGCCTGCCTCGCCAGAATCATAGAAAGCATTATCGCCAAGTGCGCCATTTATAAGGTAGACGACCCGGTCCGTCTTGACTGCAGGACCGGCACCGAAAACATTTATTGCAGCAGCAATAATCATGACTGCCGCAATAACCACGAAATATCTTTTGCCTTTCATGGGGACCCCCTAATATTCTTAGCTTAAAATTATAAGGCGGGGTGCCAAAAGCGTCAACCTTTAACTGGCTTCCTCGTGGGATGCCGAAACTGTAAACCTTTAATTGGCTTACTCAAGGTTGCGTGTATTATCGATCTTATGGGATTTCGGAAGAGAAAAGTGCGGATTCGTGGCAAGACTATTGAGATTTGTTCATCTTTTAGACCTTGTTTTGATCTGTGGAACCCAGCTCGGCTCCATTATCAACATGTTCTGGATTTGCTTACTTCTTCCTTGCAAGAGAGTCTAGTCTATTCTATTATTTATTTGATGCTGTATGGTTTTCTGACTTCACCATAGAAGAAATTCGCAGAGAGGTTGATCGTGCCAAGGCCAATGAAATATAGAATAGTCAATGGACGTCCTGTAACCAATATTTTTAAGCCTGCGGGAATTCCGCAATGCGACCTGGAAGAAATCGTACTCACGCTCGATGAACTTGAGGCACTTCGTTTGGCGGATCTCGAAGGTCTGTATCAGGAAGAAGCAGCAAAAAAAATGGCTATATCTCGACAGACCTTCGGAAATATTGTTGAATTGGCGCGCAAAAAAGTAGCCGATGTACTCGTCAATGGGAAATCGCTCCGCATCGAGGGTGGTTTTGTGGATCTGAATCCGCAGATGTTCATGTGCACAGATTGCGGTCAGAGATGGAAAATGCCCGGTGAAAGCGAAAAGCCCCATAATTGCCCTCGCTGTGGAAGCGCAAATATTACTACTTCGCTTTGAACGCTGATTATTCAATCGCTGATCAGGCGAGGTAGCGGGCGAAGTATTGGAAGAGCACGAGGGGCTGGTTCGGGATTAGGCTGCTGAGGAGAAGAAGGGTTGGGCGAAGTGTGAGGCGGGAGTTAATATATGTATGCATACGGCCCCGTGCCGTCGCGCAGATTTGGGCGCTCTCTTGGTGTAAGCCCGATTCCCGAAAAAACATGCAGCTATTCATGCGTCTATTGTCAACTTGGTCGAACGAAAAATCTGACTCCAATGCGGCAAAGCTTCTTTGACAAAGATGTCATTTTTAGCGACATTGGGAAATTCGCTCGCGCAAACAAAGGAAATATCGATTATATAACATTTGTAGGAGATGGCGAACCAACACTGAGCATCGATCTGGGCTTATTGATTCGACGCTGTAAGCGGAATTTTTCATATAGAACCGCAGTAATTACGAATGGTTCACTTTTTTGGCAGAAAGAAGTGCGGGATGATTTGATGGATGCGGATGTCGTCAATATCACGATGGCTACCAGTGATGCACAAACATTTCATCGCATGCATCGACCACATCCAAGTATTCATTTCGAAAAGGTACAGCAGGGGATTCTTGATTTCGCCGCGGTGTTCCGTGGAGAAATCTGGGTCGAGATCATGCTCGTCGATACTGTCAATACTGATGACGAAAGAATGCATGCCCTCAAGACACAGATTGATGTCATTCATCCTGCGCGAACATATGTTATGGTACCCATAAGGCCGCCTGCGGAACCATGGGTGCATATTCCATCTCCTGAGATCATAATGAAAGCACTGTCGCTTTTCGGGGGTACAGACATCACTCAGCCAGAGGAAGGCGCATTTGGGCTCGATGGATTCTCCTCAGCATCCGAAGCGATCATTGAAATATGTCATCGCCATCCTCTGCGGCTCTCTCAGGCAAGGTCGATCGAGGCGCGTTTTTCGCAAAATACACTCGATCATCTGCTCTCGAGTGGGAAATTGCGTGTTGTTGAGTATCAAGATCATAAATATGTGGTACCTTCTGAATTTGTCTTCGGACTGAATTCCCCGCAGTGATCGGGCTATTGTGACCTGGCCGCTGTGATCAGGCTGCGTGGAATGACCATGGAGCGCCGCTCGCTGGTTATGCGCTGGGATTTTCGCTCCTTTCCTTTTCGAGCGCCTCGATCTGAGCTTTCAGAGACTCGAGCCTCATTTCAAGGGCTTTCTGCTCATTTGCCAAGGCTTGTTTTTGAATGTCTTCGGAAATGGGAATGTAGGGTACGCCACCCCATGCGGCTCCCCATTCAGCACTTCTCCATCCATATCCCCTCAAGCGCCCCGCTCCCATTCTTCTTCCACAGCCCAGTCCGAGACCTGCACCGCAATATCCAAGTCCGCGACCTGTAAGAGGACCGCGACCCATCGGTCCAGTACCATCAAGATACGGCATAATCATACCTCCAGAATTTCAATTGGCAATCGCTACGGATGCCTTTTATGTGCTGCATTATAGGCAGCTTCAATCGCTTCGATTTCCTGTTTTCTTTCCTTGAGTTCTTCAATCAACTGCGAAAGAACTTCTGACCCTTGCGGAGTTATTTCATATATCCTTCGCTGAGGGCCCAAACTCCTTTCATCCGACGAAGTTGACACGAGCCCTTCGATCTCGAGCCCGCGCAATGCCCGATAGATAATGCTGATATCGAGTGCCCCTGGAGAAAAGCCGAATTGGGCGAGTTCGTTTGCCAGGCTATATCCATAGCTCTTTTTCTGATTAAGCAGCACCAAGAGGCATGTCTGCAAAAATCTTATTCCACCCCGCATCGGAGCCATACCTCTATTTCTGCCGCAGCCCTGCCCTCTGTGTCTTTCTGGCATTGTCTTCTCCTTTTCTCTCTTGAATAATAATAGTCTATAGACTAATTGTCAATAGATGGAATAGGGGGAATTTTCTTTGGGATGAAATCGCAGGGGAACATGTAATGTTGAAGAGAAGTTTGTTGGTCTCTTGTAAGCGTTCGTGATCTTTTTATAATGTAAAAATCAAGCATTTCATTAGGAAGGAGATAGTCGATGATGCAAATGGAATTTCTCGACTCTCTGTCTATTACTGTGCTGGCAGAAAATTCAGTGCTGCAGGGGACAAAATTTCTGGGCCAGCATGGCATATCTTTCTATGTGGTTGCATCAAAGAATGGCATATCAAAGCATATCCTCATCGATACCGCACAGAATGCCCAGGCAGTACTGCACAATATGACGCTTATGGGCATTCAAGCTTCGAGCATCGATGCGATTATTCTGACACATTGCCACTACGATCATACTGATGGACTAGCCGACATGCTGAAGAGTATCGGCAAGAGGGATTTGCCTGTTATTGCGCACCCAGACCTATTTCGAGAAACCTTTGTCGAAAAGCCCTTTTTTCGATCAATAGGAATGAATTCTCAACATAGCAAATCTGCTCTTGAAGAATTAGGTGCTCACTGGTTTCTCACCGCTGAACCATTGCAGGTACTTCCAGGCTTGACGACGACTGGATACATTGCTCGATCGAATGACTTTGAGGATCCTGGAATTGTTTCGAAGACAATCGATCATGATTCTCGAGTAATTCCAGATCCTATGAGAGACGATATCTCAGTGATCGCCGCCACCAAGGATAAGGGCCTCATAATCCTTACTGGATGCAGTCATGCAGGCATTGTGAATATTGTGAATCATGCTATCGCAATGACAGGCATACAGAAAGTCCAGATGTTGATAGGCGGACTTCATCTTGTCAATGCTTCTCGAGAAAGAATTGAGAAAACAGTCGATATGCTCGATAGCTTAATATGCGGATCAGTATACGCAGGTCATTGTACAGGCTTTGATGCAGAGATTGCGCTATGCTACAGATTTAAAGACCGATTTCTACCTTTGCAAACAGGGATGCGATTTGAAATTGCATGAACCTTAGTGGAGATATTCAATGTGGTTTTCCAAAGTTCCCGCGAGATAGGCTGCAGCGGCTTCCTCGATATTGAGCTTGTCTGTAACAATGGCTAGAATGCCCATGCTTTGAAGATTGGCATAAAGCCCAGCACCCATACCTCCGGCAATGACGGCCACACAATCGCGAACAGGCTCGAGCATGCTCGCATGTTTGGATTGGGATGCCACATCAAAACCATGGCCCCCCAGCGCGCTATGTTCATGCGAATCATTGTGCTGCCCAGCAAATGTATTGTGCCCTGATTTTGGGATTATTTCTTTGTGAGATATGGTGCCATTCTCAATTTCCACAACTACATAATATGTTGCTCTGCCAAAATGGCGAGAAATAGTGATTCCGTCGTCGGATACAAATGCGATTTTCATTCTACCTGTTTCTCCTTCTTATAAAAGAGTTTACCAAACAAGAGCGAATTTCTGAGCTGATTTTTTGGACGCTGCGAGGACAAGGCATGATTATTCATTTGAAGCGATCTCGCTCTCTGCGTCTTTGGGTTGAGACGAAACAGAAGCTAACGCAAGCTCGACTTCGCCAGCAAGGCGATCTGCGTCTTTTTTTACAGTTTCACTAAGAGTAGACCATCGGAGCGCTCGCGTTTGCGCAAGCTCTTTTCTCCAAGGAAGACTTGCGAGGATTGGCAAACCCATACGCTGCGCACCTTGCTGGCTTCCATCGTCGAATAAGGCAACTTCTGTGCCGCAGTGGGGACAGATCATGGTGCGCATGTTCTCCACCACGCCAAGCACCGGCGCCTTGAGCATCGATGCCATATTGATCGACTTGCGCACGATCATGGAAACATAATCCTGGGGCGTTGCGACAACGACGAGGCCAGAAAAAGGAATAGTCTGAAACGCCGTGAGCGCGACATCCGAAGTTCCAGGCGGAAAGTCGATAATGAGATAGTCGAGTTCTCCCCAGATCGTATCAGACCAGAATTGGTCGATCGCCTTAGCCAGCAATGGTCCACGCCAGATCACTGGTTCATCTTCTTGTTCATTAAAGAGATTGATGGAGAGCACCTTGATCCCTTCTTCATTTTCTACAGGGTAGAGATGTTCGCCATCGGACTCACCGCGAAAGCTATCGATACCCAAAAGGCGCGGAATGCTTGGGCCTGTGATATCTGCATCGAGCACAGCTACCTGCAAACCTCGCTCTGCAAATGCCTGTGCAAGCAGCGAAGCGACCATCGATTTGCCAACGCCACCCTTACCACTTATTACACCGATAACCCGCTTTATCGAGGGATTAGGCTTTTTTTCAGGGACAATGCCCATAAAAGACTCCTTATGCAAAATCTTGTTGTATGGTTTCGAGCATATGCTAATAATACCGTAGATATCGAGAAAAATTCAAGCCTCCGCATTGCTTTATCAGAAATCTAGATAAAACGAATGAATGACTATTTGATTGCAGCTTCATATACAAGGTTCGTAACACTAACGTTTAATAGCTGCAACTACTTTTTGCCTCTTGTGCTCACCAAATGACCAATATATATTGTGTCTTTGGTAGCATGGTACACAATATATAGTAGAGGTGATCGAGATATGACAGATAAGACCGAGATACCCAGTCTTTTTGGGCATGATTTTCTAGGATGGCAAGTGGCTCCCCCAATAAAGAGCGTGGTTAAGCGCTCTGGAGAAGTGGTGAGTTACGATAGGCATAAAATAGAGAAAGCCATAGAAAAAGCATTTATTGCAACGAATACATCAATCCTTGATAATCAGGGGAATAGCAAGCCTATCCTATATACAGACCTCGTGGAAAAGAAGATTAGAGAACTCATCCAGACTCGCCATCCTAACTCCATACCAGCGATCGAAGAAATTCAAGATCTAGTCGAAACCGTTCTTATAGAACAGGGAGAAACCGCAGTAGCAAAGGCCTACATCCTCTACAGAGCCCGGCATGAAGCGATTCGCGATACAAAAAAGCTGATGTTGGACATTTCGGCAACTATGAACGGATATCTAGCTCGATCGGACTGGCGCGTCAATGAGAATGCCAATGTCAATTATTCTCTTGGTGGACTGATCTTACATAATTCGGGAAGTGTAACCGCAAATTATTGGCTCACACAGATATATCCTAAGGATATCGCTGAAGCTCATCGAAATGCTGATTTTCATATTCATGATCTTTCTATGTTTTCGGGTTACTGCGCAGGCTGGTCTCTTAGAGATCTGATTCGCGAAGGGCTGGGCGGTATTCCCGACAAGATTTCCTCAAAGCCAGCGAGTCATCTTTCCACTCTAGCCAATCAAATGGTGAATTTTCTTGGTATTCTTCAGAATGAATGGGCAGGAGCACAGGCCTTTAGCTCCTTTGATACCTATCTCGCCCCTTTTGTGAGAGCCGACAGCCTTAGCGACAAGGAAATAAAGCAGAGCCTACAGAGTTTTGTCTTTGGGGTTAATACGCCATCGCGCTGGGGGAGTCAGGCTCCTTTTACGAATATCACGCTGGACTGGACCGTACCGGAAGACCTGCGTGACAAACCAGCCGTTGTAGGAGGAAAGGAGCTTGATTTCTCTTATGGCGATTGCAAGCCAGAAATGGATAGGATCAACAGGGCCTTTATCGAACTCATGCTTGAAGGAGATGCATCGGGCAGAGGCTTTCAATATCCCATACCCACATATAATGTAACAACCGACTTCGACTGGGACTCTCCAAATGCGAAGCTCTTGTTCGAAATGACTGCTAAATATGGCACACCCTATTTCCAGAATTTTATCAATTCAGATCTAAATCCAGCAGATGTACGCAGTATGTGCTGTAGGCTCAGGCTCGATAAACGCGAATTGCGGAAAAAAGGCGGTGGGCTATTTGGAGCCGATGAGCTTACAGGCTCGATAGGTGTTGTGACAATCAATCTGCCCAGAATTGGTTTTCTTTCACGAAACGAAAAGGAATTCTTCGGCCGACTCGATGATCTGATGGAAAAGGCAAAGATAAGTCTTGTCATAAAACGCAAGGTTATTCAGCGCTTACTAGAGGCGGGCCTCTTCCCTTATACAAAACGCTATCTAAAGACTTTCGAAAACCACTTTAGCACCATTGGCATTGTGGGGATGAACGAATGTCTTCAAAATTTCTTCTCTCCCTCTATCACAACCGCTACGGAAGAAGGGAGAGATTTTTCTCTTAGGATTCTGCAATTCATGAAGACCAGACTAGCAGATTTTCAGGAAGAGACGGGCGATCTATTCAACCTGGAAGCAACGCCTGCTGAATCGACCTCCTATAGGCTTGCAAAGCACGACAAGGAAAGATATCCGGACATCATCACCTCTGGCGCAGATGAGCCCTATTATACGAATTCCTCACAACTCCCTGTTGGATATACCTCTGATATCTTCGATGCACTCGACCTCCAGGAGGAGTTGCAGACAGTCTATACAGGTGGAACGGTCTTCCATGTATTTCTTGGTGAAGCCATCTCTGACTGGCGAGCATGCTCTCAGCTTGTAAAGACTATAGCATATTCATATAGAATCCCTTATTTTACTATCTCTCCAACCTATTCCATTTGTCCGATACATGGCTACCTCGCCGGAGAACACTTTTTTTGCCCGGTATGCGCCGCAGAAGAACGTAGAAAAATGGAGCAAAGGGGCGAGAAGATCGCTGAGAGCGAGCATGATAAAGCCGGTAAATCTGTGGGAATCGTTGAAGCAGGCCAGACAGATGAGGGCGAACAAATCCTGGGAACAAGAACCGAGGTCTATAGTCGTATCGTCGGATATTATCGTTCGGTGAAGAATTGGAATGCGGGGAAAAAGGCAGAATATAAGGAAAGGCGCGTCTTCGATCCCGACTCAAAACCAAGCGAAAGAGCGACATGCAATAGCCCAGTACAGAGGGATTGCAAGGTGGCCTCTGATAGCCCTGAGCATTATAAAAGCGAGGCGCATCATGATGGCCATTATGATGGTGCTTCTAGAGTGCTTCTTTTTGCGAGGAAGAATTGTCCGAACTGCTCACCTGTAAGAAGAGCTCTAGCCACCAATGCAGATTTTGAAGAGATTGATGCGGATTCGATCGAAGGAATGGCTCAGGCTACCAAATTTGAAATATTCTCTACCCCAACCGTGCTTGTACTCGATGAAAATGAAGAGATAATAGCACGTCTTTGTAGTGTCGGAGAGCTCGAGAAATTTTTAACGGCGCGGACGAGGGTGCATTCGTGAACAAGAGGCATAAAAAGAATAAATTGTATAAGAGCCAGAAAACTCAGAACCAAAAGAATAAACAAGCGCTAACCGATTGGATGTTGGCATGTGGAAATGATGAATAATGTCAGTTTGCCATCTTCCAGCGAGCCCATCCGCGTAGGCTTTCGCAAGACATCGCTCCTCGATTATCCCGCCAGGCTTGCAAGCGTGATTTTCTTTACAGGCTGCAATTTTCGCTGTCCATGGTGTCACAATAGAGAACTCGTACTCGGCGAAGCGGACGATTTGCTAGCCCTCGATGAATGTCTATCGATAATAGAAAAACGCAAGCATCTTGTGCAGGGAGTCGTTCTCACTGGAGGCGAGCCCTTGCTGCAAGGAATAATAAGCGAACTTATAGCGCAAATACATGAGCTAGGCCTCCTTGTCAAACTCGATACAAACGGATCTCTTCCAGAAAAGCTAGCGACTCTGATCGAAGATCCGCGCACAAGACCAGATTATGTTGCGCTCGATCTCAAAACCGATGCCCGCCGCTATAATGATCTTGCTTTGGCGTCAGCGCAGATTAAAGCAGGGCAAATGAGCTTATGTTTTGCCGGGGTAATCCAAAGTCTCGAGCTGCTTGCGGGCTCCAGGGAAGAATTCGAGGTCCGCAGCGTAGTTGTGCCGGGATATCTAGACGAGCCTGCCGTCAAAGCGCTTGCAGCCCTTGTTCCTGAAGAGACACCATGGTATTTCACGGCCTTTGCACCAGGAAATTGCCTCGATAGCCGTTGGAATGATATATTGCCTCCGGATACAGATTATATAGATGCCCTGGTCCATCTCGCAGAAAAACTGGACAGGAAGGGTTTGAGGCGATGAGAGAAAACCTAAACCAAGCCTTATTGTTGCCTTAAGCGAGATAAAAGCTTGCAGCCGAGTACTACAACGGTGCCAACTACAATGATCGCAGGGCTCGTTGGAAGATCCAGAAGAATTGCAAGAGCAAAGCCCGTAAGGTTTATGCATACTCCGAATACTGAAGCCAGCATCAAAGTAGGTCTAAAGTTTTTCTTGAGCGATTGAGCGGCGAGCGCGGGGAGAAGTGTCACTGCATCCACCATGAGTGCCCCTGTGATACGAATGCCCAAACCTATTCCGACGCATACCATAACCAGAATGGCGGTTAGGACAAGCCTTGACGGCAGGCCAAATGCAAACGCCGTCTCTCTGTCGAAAAGAACCGCAGAGATCGGCCTTAAGTAGCGCACAGTACCTGCCAGAATTAGCACCGATACAATTATCACTAGTCGGACTTCAGTTCTATCGAGTGCTAGCACATTGCCCCAGAAGAGATTGAACGCTTCGATGGCATGAACATTGGCCTTATAGAAAAGTATGAACACGATTCCAAGGCTTCCGGTCATGAGAAGAGCCATGGCTCCTCCTGAGTTGCCTCCAACTTTTTGCGAACTTAGAGCCGAAACGGCAAACCCTGCTCCGATCGAAAATAGAATAGCCAAGATAATGGGATCGATACCGACTATTAGTCCGATTGTTGCTCCCAGCAACGATAGATGCATTACGCCAAAGCGCACTGGGATCAAATCGAGCGAAAGTATGTATATTCCGAGTATAGGAAAGGCCGTGCCGCAAGCGAAAAGAGCGGCAAATGCTCTGCCAAAGGCAGGGATCCTGAGCAATTCCATCATCTTCAGTTTTCCTCTAACGCTCTCTAAATTTCATCTATAGTGGCGAGAAAGGCGCTGGTCTCAAGCAGTCTTGCCGTCCCTTTCTCGAAGAACAAGACCTCGTCGCATAGCTCGATTAGCTCTCGATCGTGAGTCACGAGAATAAGGGGTGTGCCTGATTCCGCGAGCGAGCGTATAAGGCTTTGCATGGCCACTTGGCCTTCCTGGTCGAGGTAGCTACCCGGTTCATCGAACAGGTAGATTGCTGGCTCAGCCGCTATCGCCCGTGCTATCGACACCCTCTGAAATTGCCCTCCCGACAGGTCCTGGACGGCCATATTAGCCAGCGATTCCAGACCACATCGGGCGATAGCGGCCTGTACCGCGCGACGATCCTCCAGGCCGAACCGTCCTGCCAATCCGCACTTACCCAATCTGCCAAAAGAAACCGCTTCTATCACCGAAATACGCAGTTGCCCCGAATTTCCCTCAGGTTTGTTTTGTGGAATATAAGCCAGCTTTTTGCGCGTTTCTGCAAATGTCGATGACTTCGTATCAGTGCCTAAAAGGCACAGTTCTCCGTGTAATGAAGACAAAAGCCCAATACAGGTCTTGAGAAAGGTTGTTTTGCCCGCTCCATTTGGACCAACAAATCCAAGGATGTTCTTGCGTTTTTTATAGTCAAGAGCCTCGCCATCCGGAAGATATGCTGGAAAATCGAAGCTTATTCCGCTGACAATCGGTAAAGCGTATCGATATCCTATGGAGAGATCCTTTGCCGATAGAATGGGCTGATAATCTTGAGCGCATTGTTCTTGCATCTGTACCTGCACTTGCGTCTGAGTAGAAATCTGTCTTTGTGGCTCATCTGTCATTCTAGATGGCGCTCGATTCAATTGCTGCAGGCCATCTGTCACTCTTGATGGAGCTCGACATAATGCTCTTGAAATTGTTCGAAGCACTACACTATCTCTCGCTTTTTATTTCACGATTTGTCCGAGTATGGCTTTTTCATTGTAGAGAAAAACATCCTCGATGGTGCGTGTGCCATCTTTTCCCGGGAAATTTATCAGTAGCACATTCGGTACGCCAAGGCTTTCCGCCAGAGCTTTACCACCTGGGTTGTGATAGTTGTCCAGAATCATCGCAGGCTTTTTCTTTATAAGATCGAGAACAACGGCCGGAGATGGTTCTCCGGGACCAAAGGTACCGACGACATCGAGCCCCAGCCATTCCGCAAATGTCTTGACATAAGCTTGCACGGCTACCCTTTTATCGGGCAGCGAGGAAGCAATTCTGGCGCGAATCTCATCGGAAAAGGAAGTAAACGAACGAGCCCATTTTGCATGTTCTTCGATGGTTCCTAGTGAATCTGCGATTTTCTTTGACTCTGCAATGATATTTGAAGGGATATTATCTGTATAAACAGCAATAATTTTGATGTTCTTGTTTTGAGCAGTCTCCGCGAGTTTTTTTGCAAATCTCTCATAGCTGGAATATACGATCAATGAAGCATTCTGTACCGCGACTAGGTCAGATGGCTTAATTTCATACTCAGGGGGATGCTGAAGCTCGAAAGGCGCGATTGTTTTGATATTTTTTGCGCCAGCGGCTGTCGCATACGCTTGCACCCATGAGGTAGAGGCAATGACAAGTTGTTCCTGGGAAGCAAGCGGAAAAGCAATAAGGCAGAGAAGGGCGATGTATAGAAGTATGCGAATACTCCGTGAGAGGGCTGTGATGCAACACGCCTCTAAACGGCTCTGCGTCTTCCGCGCTTTATGATTAGAATGTCTGATAGCCATAGAGGATCCTTTGGAGATGGAGAAATTTTAGGCAGGCTTCGAGCTCGCCCTAGGAGGCGTTTCGGACACTTCGATTTTCAATGATGGGCCAAAAGGCAACGCTCCCGGCCACATTCATTTAGGGGCACTTTTGGCAATTCAGCCCCCATGCATAAACTCGCGCAGCATTCAATGATCCGGCCTGTATTCATCCAGGCCAGTCTATAAATGCTCCAGCCTTCGGGCTGGCAGGTTCTTACCAGATTGTTTTAATGCTTTTCTCTCATATATACAAGTGCGAATCTTTGCTACTGTTTTTCTATATTCTTTGCAAGACTATCATGGAGCTCGGCGGCAAGAAGGCTAACCGCTTCCTCGATCAATTTCGATAAAGGCACAGGAGATACCCCGGCAAGTGCGAAATGAGTTTGGCCAACAGGCAGAAATATTTTCTTGCTTCTCGCGCGCATTATGGATTGTGCCATTCTTGGGGTAATCTCGCCCATCAAGGAATTGGGCAAAACAACACCGATCGGGCCAAGAACGACCTGTGCAGATCTTAAGGAAACCCGTATCGCATTCTCTCCGCTTGCTCCCCGATCCGCGCCTGCTTTGATCATCTTTTCAGTTGCTGTGGAATTGGTGCCAAGAGCCAGGATTTCTACACGCTGCCCAAATGCCTGACGGATTCTTGTACATAGTTGGCACCCAATTCCTCCTCCAAGTCCATCGATTACAGCAATTATTGGTCTGTTCTGCATAAAAGAATGATAGAATTAATCAATTGATTTTGCAACAATAATACGGCTATCTTATTTTATGTAGATTTTACTAAGGACCGACGACCTAAATGGAAGTTTATCAATGGGATCTCATAAAAAGAATATAGATTACTATTCATTACATGGAATATGGGGAGCCTATGCTTCCTTAGTTCTGGGGCGTATAGGGCACGCGGCGGGAGTAGTTGTCGGAGATGTTCGTCCTCCGGAAACAGGGTTGTATATTGGATATCGTGTTGGGCAGGAGGAGCCTCATCTTCTTCCCTTTTCTTCGGGGAGGAAATTTGGTCTTGGTTCTGCAGCATATTCTACTGGCGAACCATCTCAAAACATCGATGAACATTACAAGAAGGCTAGGCGCTTTAATCCGGAGGAGATCGAACGGCAAATCTACTTTTCAGGCGAAGAGTGGCGTTCTAAATCTATGGGGTTTAGAATTTACTCTTTTTTTGGGGAAGTTCCTGATCCAGCCCTTGTTTCGGGAGCCGTTGCTCGTTCAGCCTTTAGGCCTTCTATCCTTCTTAGGCTTTCATTCGATAATTGCGATGGCCAGGACGAAATGACAGGGCTCTTTGGCATGCAAGGCATCCGTCGCCCTCTATCTGATTCCACCAACGGAGCTCTTCTGGGTATGGCATCTAACGATTGCTTTGGTTTTGCGATTAATCCTGCCGCCGATGTGGAAGAAGTGATGGATTGGTCTGTTATCAATGCCACATTCAATTGCAATCATTCGCTGTGCCGTCTGGCATCTGAGGGAGGTTTGCGCTTTAGAATACCTGCGCATTCCAGGGCTGAGTATATTATCGCATTGGGGGTATATCGCGATGGTATCATAACTTCAGGTCGTCGCGCATATGCTTACTATACATGCTTTTTCGAAGATCTCGAGGATGTCCTGGAGAGTGCACTCGATGAAACAGAAGAGTCTCTCTGCAAAGCCAAGAAGCTCGACGACATGCTGGAATCCTCCGGCCTCTCGGAGGATAGATGTTTTCTCATTGCACAAGCTACTCATAGTTATTTAGCAAATACCGAACTTCTACGAACCGAAGATGGTGAGCCTGTTTTTATTGTAAACGAAGGCGAATACCAAATGATGAACACTCTCGATCTCGTCATAGACCAGATCTTTTGGGAAGCTCGTTTTTCACCCTGGACTATCCGAAATGAGCTCGAATCTCTAGCGGAGTATTCCTCCTATAGAGATTTATATGGCCTTGCGTTTGCTCATGACCAAGGGGTGGATAATTGCTTCGCCCCCCGAGGAAAGTCGGTCTATGAGATGCCTGGGCTTACTGGCTGTTTTAGCTTTATGAGCTACGAGGAAATCCTAAACTGGACGATCTCAGCCTGTATCTATTCGAATTTAGCCGGAGATTGGAATTGGGCGAAGGCAAAGCGTAAGGTCCTGTGCTCTTGCTTAGAATCTCTCATTGCTCGTGATGCGAATGGCGATGGAATCATTGATATAGACTCTGATCGCTGCAAAGGGGGAGCTGAGATTACAACCTATGATTCCCTCGATATCAGTCTAGGCCAGGCACGAAACAATCTTTACCTGGCTGTGAAGGCTTGGTCGGCCTTTGTCTGCCTTGATGCTTTGCTCAGGAAAATAGATGGAAGGGAAACCGAAGAATCACAAATCGCCGCAAAGGCGGCGAGTCTGGCGGCATCTACCATCGTGGCAAATATGCTTGAACCCGATGGTTTTATCCCTGCTATATTTCAGAGCGATAATCGTTCTCGTATCATTTCTGCCATCGAAGGATTGATTTATCCAGGTTTTTGTGGTGCTCCCGAGGCTGTAGCTATAGATGGCCCATATAGAGAATTGGTGTGTGCGCTAAAGCGCCATCTGGAGCATGTTCTTGTTCCGGGTTTATGCATAGACAGCTATTCGGGAGGCTGGAAACTTTCTTCGACAAGCAAAAACACATGGCTCAGCAAAATATTTCTAAATCAATATATAGCAGAACATATTTTTGGTATCTGCGATGATCGAGTGGCTCGAGATGCCATCCATGCTTCTTGGCTGAAAACCGGTAGCTCAGATTTTGCGTCTACCGATCAGGTCGATTCCGCTAGCGGGAAAGACCTCGGCTCAAGACTCTATCCGAGGCTCGTTACATCGATTCTGTGGTTAGGATGAATCTAGACTCGTTGACTAAAAAATCCATAGTAAAGCCGGCCTTCAATCTGCCCTCTTTTTCTCTCTAAAGAAGCTTTTTTGATCTTGACAGTTTCTAGTTGTCGTGTTTCAATTATATTGATAATGATTATCATTATCAATAAGTTGATTTAACTAATAGATATTAGGCAATAAGCGAAAGGCGATAAATGAACAGATTTGGTTATCACGACAGCGCAGGAATAAACAGGAGGCATGGGCATAAGAGAAGAGATAAAGGGCTTCTCTATCGGCCTTGTAGCGAATCCGCTTTTCCCAAGAGATCAGAGACCGCACTCGGAATCATTCTTTCTGAAGCAAGGCCAGGTGAATATGAGCTCATTGGTTTTCTATGCAACAAACCGGCTTTCCGATGCAGAATGATGTCATTAGGACTTCTTCCTGGAACAAGAATTCGTATCCTCGAAGGCGGCAGAGGAAGGCCTTTCCTTGTGGAAACAAGAGGCGGCAGATTCATGATGGATCTAAGGAGCGCTGCTACGATAGCGATAAAGCAAATATCCACGGGTGCTGAAGGAGGCGAACGATGAGAGATAAGCTCAGAGATTACGAGGTAGGCGATAGCGTTATGATATTGGGATATGCCAAAGGCGACCGTCGCTATAGGAACAAATTGCTTTCTATGGGGCTTACTAGGGGATGCGTAATAAAGCTGGTAAAAGTAGCCCCATTAGGCGATCCCGTAGAGATTGAAGTACGAGGCTATGGTCTTTCTTTGAGAAAGGATGAAGCCGATGCCCTCATAGTAGGAGAAAAAGCATGAAAGATAAAGGAATTACTATAGCAGTAGTGGGGAATCCCAACTGTGGCAAGACAACTCTCTTTAACGCGCTCACGGGAAGCGATCAGAGAGTCGGCAATTGGCCAGGTGTAACAGTAGAGAAGAAAGAAGGTTTTCTAAGACTGGGCAAGGAGAAAGTGTCTCTAATAGATTTACCTGGAATTTATGCTTTATTTGCAGCTTCCGAAGACGAGCGAATAGCTAGAGATTATATTCTCTCCGGTGAGCCGGGCCTTATCGTCGATATCGTGGATGCTACAAATATCGAGAGAAACCTCTTTCTTACTACTCAATTGCTAGATCTACAGATTCCGATGATTGTAGTGGTAAATATGGTAGACCTGGCTAAAGCGCGAGGCATTTCGATCGATTATCAAGCCCTTTCCGATCGACTTGGGTGTCTTGTCGTGGATACTGTCGCCAGCGACAAGTCCCAAAGCACAAAGGTACTTGTTGCTATAGAGAGAGCATGGAAAGCAAAGAGAAAGCCTTCAACATTGGTCGAGGCTCCATATCAAGCCGAGCTTTTTGCTAAGAATTGGACCGAAAGGCTTTCCAAGGTCGCTGAAGCCCTTGGCACGAATAGTCGCTGGCTTGCATTCAAGTTGCTTGAGCGAGACGAATGGGGGGTTCATCGAGTGGTATCCTCTGGTGTCGCAACATTATCCGAAATCGAAGCTGAGATTTTGAAAGTTGAGAAAAACCTTGCTGAATCTGCAGATATCGTTTTAGCTGAAGCTCGGTATGAGTTCATCAAGAAAGTAATCTCAGAAAGCGTGCGCAATATCGAGCCCAAAAGAACAGCGACAGAGGCAATAGACAAAGTAGTATTGAACCGATGGCTGGGTATCCCAATCTTTCTTGTTATCATGTATCTCCTATTTTGGATAACGATAAACGTCGGAGGTGCTTTTATAGATTTTTTCGATGGCTTGGGAGGTACTTTATTCGTGGATGGCCTTGGTCATCTTCTCGATGGACTTGGTACACCAACCTGGCTCAGAGTCATCATTGCAAATGGCATAGGAGGAGGCATCCAAACAATAGCTACATTTATCCCTATCATATTCGTAATGTTCTTCATGCTTTCTCTTCTCGAAGATTCGGGATACATGGCAAGAGCGGCTTTCGTAATGGACAGATTCATGCGATGGGTGGGATTGCCAGGCAGATCTTTCGTTCCAATGCTGGTGGGCTTCGGTTGCAATGTGCCAGCCATCATGGCAACTCGTACCTTAGAGAACAAGCGCGATAGGTACTTAACGATTTTTATGAATCCTTTCATGTCCTGTGGTGCACGATTGCCAGTCTATGCTCTATTTGGTGCAGCCTTCTTCGGATCAGCATCGGGCACCATTGTCTTTTCTCTCTATCTTTTCGGAATACTGGTGGCAATCGGAACCGGACTCATACTGAAGCGCACTCTATTCAAGGGGGAAGCTTCTTTTTTCGTCATGGAGCTTCCTCCGTATCATAAGCCGCTCATGAGCAATGTCATACAGTATTCAGGTCGAAGACTTACGGCTTTTATAAGCCGAGCGAAATATATAATTCCCATCGTGACAATTCTTGCTGTTCTCAATTCCCTTGGTGTCGATGGAAGTTTTGGCAACGAGGATAATCCCAAGTCCGTCCTCTCACAGGTAGGAAGAGCCATTACTCCAATTTTCGAGCCCATGGGAGTTGAAAAAGAGAACTGGCCGGCATCTGTAGGCATTTTTACCGGCATTCTGGCAAAGGAAACGGTGATAGGCACCTTGTCTTCGCTTTATAGCCAAAAGGCCGCTGCTATTGCGGAGGAGAATATGGCTGCCATAGATGCTGAAGATATACAAGCCGATGGTGATTTTGATTTTTGGGGTGATATTCTCGCGGCATTTGCCACTATACCCCAAAATTTATCGGGCATTGGTAGCAGTCTTGGCGATCCTCTAGGAATCGGAATGGTAAGCGGCGACCAGGAGGCCGTAGCAGAGGAAGTAGGCGCCGATACTGGTGTCTATGCAGGCCTAAGAGCGAACTTCACCGGAGGACCTCTTCAGGCTTATGCATACCTTCTCTTTGTTCTTCTGTATTTGCCCTGTGTAGCAGCCTTTGGCGCGATGACCAGGGAGATGGGATTGAAATATACTCTCATAGCAACCGCATATATTTCTGTCACTTCTTGGACGACGGCCACATTATTCTACCAGATTAGTCTGGGTCATAATCTTTTCTGGATTATCTTTTCTGTTCTTCTGTTCGCTGCAATGATCATTGCGCTAAAGGCTCTCGGCAGACAAGTCAAAGATGAGGTTATTAGTCCTTCGGCAAAAGCAGTCGGGGTATGAGAAGCTTGATAAGAAGACCGGTTTTTCATTTATAACTACTCATTGGGGAATAAGCTGCTTATTGATTTTTTAATCAGAAATCAGAGATCTCTGTATGAGCATGAGCCTCTTGTCATTCAAAGAATCATCAATCGGCTTTCATTCCTGCACCGCAGCGATCCGCGACACGCGTAGCGGGTCGATACTGTCCGAATATACCCGGGCTCTCCAAAAGAGCTCGCTCTAAAAAAGCGTGAGTTGAATATCCTTTGGCTTGCCAGGAGCATTATTCTTGACAAGCGGCACAAGTTCTTCGATTTCGGAAAGAAAGCGGCTGGGCGGGAGGCTGAGCTTGCGTCCGAAAAGGCGCCTGGAGCGAGCCCAGGAGAGATAGAGTCCTATGCGGGCTCGAGTCATGGCCACATATAACAGCCTGCGTTCTTCCTGGATTTGGTTTTTGCGGTAATCCTCATTCTCGAAAATTGTAAAAGGAAGAATTCCATCTTCAAGGCAGGGAACGAAAACATAATCGAACTCTAAGCCTTTTGCAGCATGGATTGTCAATAGAGAGACGCACTGGCTGCTAGCTTCGTAACCATCCTGGGGGCTCCCAAGGGCTAGGTCGTCGAGGAAGGATGAAAGGTCGTTATATAGCGAAGCTTGGGTTGTGAGGCGCTCAAAAGAAGATTGGGGTTCATTTAGAGAGGCTCCTTTGGGTTTCTTTATGCCTTTCTTGTTTTTCATGAGGTCTATTGCGAAGCGAATTGCCTCTGCTGGATTTTTGAGCAGACTGGCGTCTAGAGAATCCGAGCGGATCGAGGTTCGCAAGAAAATCAGCACTGATCTAGCGGGCTCTTCTTCCCACCAGGGTTTATCTCCGATCAATCGATAGGGTATGCCATGATCGATGAGGGCTTTTTCGATAGGAGGCGCGAGCGTGGCAGCACGGATGAGGATTGCGCACTGCCCGAGGCTAGAGAGCGCCGGGCGCTCTTTTATATAGATGGTATCGGAATCGATGGTATCGGAGCTATCGATGCCATTGGAGCCATCGCCGCTATCCAGCGAAGCTTTTTCCGAAATGCTTGTATTTATATGAGATTCCATTGGGCTAGGAGCCTCTCTAAAATCGAAGGACCCTGCAACGCCAGAATCTATTGCAAAGAAGCTGGTGCCTCCTATTAGACGATCTATCTCACGAGCTATGCCCTCTGCCTCCGACGCTTCGGTTGCGAATTCCGATCTTGAAAGCGCAATAGTCTTCCCGGAGCCGCTTAGATCGGCATCCACAAGGCGACCTGCAGCAGCGATAATTCCCGGAGCACAGCGGAAGCTCTTTAGAAGACGATAGATCGCGGCGCCTGGATAGTCCACGATGAATCGCTCGATGAATCGCCTGTCAGAGCCCCGAAATCCATAGATAGCCTGATTTGGGTCGCCAATTACAAAAAGCTCCCGCGCGCAGAGATCTAGCTCTTCAATTTCGTGATTAGGCGCAAGGAGTCGTATCAAAGCGTACTGAGCAAAGTTGACATCCTGATATTCGTCGACAAATATGGCTCGGAATCGCTTGCGATATGACTCAAGCAAGGCTGGCCGAGCTGCTAGAAGTCGAACGGTGCCGGCTACAAGGTCATCGAAATCGAGGGCATGCGCCTGCTTGAGCAGGATGCGATAGCGAGCATATGCGAGCTCAAGCTCAAGGTTGGGCCCATTAGATGGCGGGCAGCCGAGCTCGGTAGCCAATTCTGCGAGACCAGCGGGAGAGCACGGTCCAAGGCGTGGTATCTCATCGCCTGGTAGAAGAAGAAAGCGTTTGCGCTCTTCGATATATAAGGCAAGGCGCTTGATTTTGCGGGAACGCGAAGTTATAGATGGAGGCTCGGAGGGCAAATTGAGGCCTAGAATATCGGAAGGCGATGGTTCTAGCGAGTCGCTGGCTTTTTTTTGCTCGTTGCCATCTTGATCGGATTCAAGTGCCGATTTTAAAAAGGAAGATCTTTCTTCTTCGTCGAGTACCGCGAAGTCCTGCGGAAGAGAGGCCTCGGCTGCATGTTCTCTCAAAACTGAAAGACAAAAAGAATGGAATGTCTTTGCCTTGATCTGCTCCGCCTTCTCAGTTCCCATGGACTCTTCTATGCGCCTTCGGAGTTCGCTTGCAGCTTTGTTTGTAAATGTGATCGCGAGAATCGATGACGGGTCGATACCTTGCCCTACAAGGCGAGCGATACGAAGGGCGAGTATGGCAGTCTTGCCTGTGCCAGGCCCGGCTACAACAAGGGCTGGTCCCCCATAGTGATTGATAGCGGCTTTCTGTTCTGGGCTGATCCGGAAGACTGAATCGGCGTTCCGATCACTATTAGAAGGCTTAAAAGAATTTTGCGCTTTTTCTTTTTCCTTCTCGTGAGGATTTGGTTGGTCTTCTTTGTCCTTTTCAGGGACAGAGGTTCTGGTCGCAGCTAGATTGCTCTCTTGGCTTTGTTCCTCTAGTGTTTTTTCGAATTGATTGTTGATCTGCGTTTCTTTGCAAAAAGGCTCGGCAGACGCCTTTTCTTCGAAGAAAAGGCTGTGTTCTGCTTTTGCCTGGATTCGTTCTCCGGGTGCAAAAACGTGGATTATCCCATATTCTCCATCGTATCCAGGCTTTATCGAGACTTTGCCAGCTCTCATGCGTCCTATGGAGAGCGCTAAAAGCTCGCCTGAAAGTCCGACAGTTTGAATTGCCTTAATTTCTTCTTCGCTCTTGTCCATGAGAAGAGCAAACTCGCTGCCAGCTTGTTCTATGATACCGCGGTAAGCAGTGGCAACTTTTTTGGAATTGCTTCCGGTGCCGAGAAGCTCAGCAAGCAGCTCTGGCAACGGTATGAGCGACCAGTAGGGTCGTCGATTTGTGCCTTCAAAGTCAGCAGGGTAGGGAGCATTTTCGTCCACTGGGCGATCGGCTAGCTCTGTAACACGGCGCATGACCCCTGGTGTAATGGGCTTGCCGCATACAGGACAGCGCCCACTAAGCCTTGCACTTTCCTGAGGTGAGAGGAAAATTCTGCAAGCTCGGTGACCGTCATAGTGATATTTCCCTTCCTGGGGGAAAAATTCTATTGTGCCCAGGACCGTCCCTGTAGTTGCCGCCGCAACTGCATCTATGGCCGCTCTTGTTGCTGAGGCTGCGGCCTGTCCTGCAGCGTTGCTATGTGTTTCCGTTGAGTCTGATTCTTTTCTTGTGAGCGCCTCGTAAAGGCTAGCGAAAGATTCTTCCATGTCGATAATTGTCGCTTCACGGCCTAGCTTCTCTGGCGAATGAGCATCCGAATTGGATATAATGGCAAATTCATCCAAGGAGCTCACAGCCCAGTTCATCGGAGGATTGGAAGACAGACCTGTCTCTATTGCACCAATTCGCGAGCTAAGCTCACCACCATAGCACTCTTCGATGGAATCGAAGCCCGAACGCGCTCCCAGCGCGGAGAACCATGGTGTCCAGATATGGGCAGGCACAAGAATCGAACGCTCATCAGAATCCAAAAGTGCAGTAAAGAGATCGCGCGAATCCATACCAAGTATGGGTCGCCCGTCGGAAGAGATGTTTCCTGTCCGTGAAAGTCGCGCCTGAAAGGCAGCCGCAGCCTTTAGATCCGGTAATATTACGATATGATGGATTTTTCTGGTTTTGCCATCTCTCGTGTAGATGGTGCTTATTTCTCCGGTCAGCACAAAGCGCACAGAACCTTGAGAAGGCCGCCCGGGCTGCAGCCTCTCATTCCAAGCAGCCCATAGTTTTGAATCAGGCAGCCCTTCCATCAGAGCTTTGCTTGCGTCGAATTCTTCCCTAACCGAATCCTTGAGCTTAAAGAATCCGCCTTCTGTAGGCTCAAGTTGCTCATTTAGCTCCTTGAGCCAAGCCGGATGTGTGCAATCTCCGGTCCCTACAAGGTTTATGCCCTTTATCCGAGCCCAGCGTTCAATGTAGGGCAAGGTCAGTTTGGGGCTGGTGGCGCGAGAAAATCGAGAGTGTATATGAAGATCGGCAATTATTCTCATGCTGTAAAGAAGCTCCTCTCGGCCGATAGCTTTTCAGGCAGGCAGTCAGGTAATCGGGCAAATTCGTCGATAAGTTGGGAATTAAATCACCATTGATTCAGGACATCTTCTGCAAGCCCAAGCATTTTGTCTATATGCAATGTCCGTCCATCGTCGAGGATAAGTTGCCCAGAATAATATCCAAAAAGCTGATTCTGTATCGAGGAGAGCATCAGAACCTTAAAATTGCTATGGCGGTTAAGCACAGGCTCGAAATCCATCTCGAAGCGCCCGTCGCTGCTGGTGATTTTCCATGGAGCCAGATAATTCTCCGGATCGATATGAAATTCTATCTCTTCGAGCTTATGGGCTCTGCCATTGTAGAAAATCATGTTCTCCGAAGCAGGAGTCCTATCGGAAAATCCATATCCAAGATTCCAGCCGATAGGAACACCTTCGTATAGACCAGAGGCAGAGCCCCAGAACCAGCGATTGCGATATGTCCAGTAGCCGCGCCCCCAATCCAAGACACCGAAGGAATCCTCTGGTTCGAATTTGAAGGTCTCGTTACCAATGATAACTTCGCCGAGCGCTGGCATGCAATTTACCTTGTGATTGTAATAGAAGGCTCGTCGGTTTTCCTTCCAGGATGTGGCGATATTCATGCTGTCTGCGGACATATCCTGTTTGAGCCGTATATCGCACTTGAGTCCTTTCCCTTCGCCGAAACTCGGGCTTTCCGCCACAATACGCCTTTCGCCATCTCCGATAAGGTAAGAGATGCTGAGTTTCTTATCTTTATAATGCAGATCTCCTCGTTCTGGGACGGGCGAATGTCCGAGCTTGCCTAGCGTAAGCAGTTTCAAGCTATCGATAGGCGTAAATGTACGATTTATAAAATCGAGCCATACGATGCTCGAAAGCCCTGCATAACCTAGATCCGACACGGTAAACGCAATGCCGTAACCACGCTTCTGCGAGAGCACACAATAATAATCCCATTCCTTGATTCGATACCATGGTGCCTTTATCCGCGATCTGTCATAGCGCCAGAAAGGGCGTCGCGCCCAACCCTCTTCGGTGATATGCCCATCGTCATCCAAAAGTTCGATTGGCCTAGTTATTTCGTTCTGTTTCATAAAATTGATGATATCTTATATCTGGCTGAAGTCAATACAGCTTGTTGATTTTATTTTAAGCAGTATAATCTAGGTTACTATCCTTTTTGGCACTTCTATCGAGGATGAGGAATTATGTACGTCAATCTATCGTCAAAAAAACAGCGATCTCAGGAAGTCGCTTCTCATATCAAGGAACTCATCCGCGATGAGAAACTGAAACCTGGTGAGAAGCTTCCCAACGAACTCGAACTCTGTAGCCTTTTTTCTGTTTCGCGCCCCACCATAAGAGAGGCCGTTAAAATCCTCATCTCCCAAGGGATTATCGAGATACGCCGAGGAAAAGGCACATATGTAACGGAGGTGCCGGGTATTGCACAGGATCCGCTGGGCTTGGATTTTATTACCACTCCCAACCTCCGTCTCGATATCATAGAGGCGCGGCTTCTCATCGAACCGGGTGCGGCTCGTCTTGCCGCTCAGAAAGCCGACAGCAATGACATAGCCAAAATAGCGGCTAGTGTAAAAGCCATGGAAGAGGTCGTCTATCGGCATAAAGTGGAGATAAACGCTGAGCTCGACTTCCATAGGAGCATTGCCGAGGCTACTCGGAATCCCGTAATAATGCGAATCATCCCTATTATCATGGAATCGATTGAGAAAACCTACCAGGATGCACCAAGGACAAGCGAAGATCATCGTCATGCTTTCGAAGAGCATAAAGTAGTCTACGATGCTATCGCTGCCCATGATCCAGATAGATCTTTTGACGCCATGCAGCGTCATCTCGAAGCCAGCTACAAGCGGACATTGGCGAGGCAACTGCCATCAGCAAAGAATAAAGAAGGCGCATCGGACTAGGCAAGCTCGCCTTCCGTAGCTCTGCTGCTTAGAAGTTTCTTACGGAGGCTCTTGACGGAGACTTCTTACGAAGGCTTCTTAGAGCTAGACTCTAAATTTCGATTTTTACTTGGTTTTGCTCCTCTTGAAGCTTCTGAAGGAATAGAATATCGAGGCAACCGCAAAGGCATAGAACATGATTGCAAGCGGCGAACGGATCAATACTGTCCAATCCCCATGTGATATGATCAGAGCTCTGCTGAGCTCTTGTTCTGCAATAGGTCCAAGAATGAGACCTAATATCACCGATGGCGCGGAAAATCCATATTTCTTCATAAAATAGCCAACAATTCCGAATACAAGCGCAAGCATGACATCGTAGACGCTATTGCCCAGAGAATAAGCCCCCAGAAGGCATAGACACAGAATTGTGGGATATAGGATACCCAGAGGCACTCTCAGAATCAGATTGGAAGCGCGAATGCTGAGGTAACCCAAAGCCACCATGATGAATTGTGCAAACAGGAATCCGATGAATAGATCGGTGATTATCTGAGGCGATTGAGAAAACAAAAGAGGTCCGGGCTGAACGCCAATAATCATTAGAGCGCCCAGCATTACAGAGGTTACGACATCTCCTGGGATTCCTAAGGTGAGAAGAGGGATCATTGCTCCGCCCGTAGTTGCATTGTTAGCTGCTTCTGGCGCCGCTATCCCGGCAAGATTACCTGTACCAAAGGAATCGGGCTCCTTCGAGAATCGCTTTGCTTCGTTGTAAGCCATAAAGGAAGCAATAGAACCACCAGTAGCAGGAATTATCCCAATTATGGTCCCTATGACCGAAGATCCTAAGATCACTTTCCATAGACCCCTCATTTCCTTTTTTGTAGGCATGATAGATCCGATCTTGTGTTTTTTTGAAAGCCGGACGATTTTTCCCTCACTCATAAGTTCCAACTGGGCAAAGACTTCGGAGACCGCAAAAAGACCGATGAGTACTGGCATCATAGAAAAGCCCGTGAGAAGTCGTATAACTCCGAAGGTAAAGCGCTCGGTGCCCAGTGTGGGATTCAAGCCGACCATCGAAAGCAGAAGTCCAAAGAAGCCCGATAGGAAACCCTTAGTCAGCGATGCCGAGGAAACGCTCGCCATTATTGTCAGCCCGAAAATCATGAGCGCAAAATATTCGGGGGGCCCGAATTTAAGGGCAATCTTTGCAAGCTGGGGCGAAAGAAAGATTAGGCAGAGAGTGGAAAATATGCCACCCAATGTCGAGGCGATTAGGGCAACACCCATCGCCTTTCCTGCTTCTCCCTTCTTGGCGAGCGGATAGCCATCCAGCACTGTTGCTGCCGCAGAAGGTGTGCCAGGTGTCGAAACAAGGATAGAAGCGATTGAACCTCCAAACATCGAACCGCAAAAAAGTCCACTCATCATGATTAGAGCTGCGGGCGGATCTATGTAGATCAGAAAAGGCAACATGAGAATTATACCCGTGGATCCGGACAAGCCGGGGATCGCCCCCACGATGATACCTCCAGCCACGCCAATTATAAGGAAATGCAAGTTTGCGAGGACATAGAGAAGCGCATTGATTATTGCTGTCATGGTAGGTTTCCTCTTACCAGATAATAGAACGCGGCAGGGGTACCCTGAACACAGTCCGAAAAACCCAATATAGGATTACCGGAACGAGTATAGATACAACGATTATTCGGAGCGGCTTTCTTTCACCAAAGAGGTACATCGTAAAGGCCATCAAGAGCGGAGTTACGATTATATAGCCTAGAGGTTCGAAACCAATTACATAGGCCAGTATAACAATGGCCAAGGCGATGAGTTTTAGAGCTGTCTTGCCCTTCGGAAGGCTTACATCACAAGAGCTAGGTTTTGAGATACCTTTCTCTGCGGATGTCTTTGTGGAAGGCGGTCTTTCTTTTCGGAGCTTAATAATACCTTGAACCATTAGCATCACTGAGAGCGCAAAAGTAGAGATAATGATGAAGAGCGGATAAACCTTGGGATTTATACCAATGCTAAATTTCGGAAAAGAAAGAGTTCCAATATAGAATACTATAGAAAGAGCCGCAAAAATTATTCCTAATACTATGTCTGCCTTGGCCATTCTTATGAAATCCTCCAACTTGACCATGTGTATGAGATGCTAATATAGAGAGCAATCTCTGTGCACAGAATGCTACCAGAGAGCATTCCGGCCAACGCTGGGGCGGCTCAAAGCCCTATAATGCCAGGATTACTTGAAACATCACAATCATGGCCTGGCCGGATGTATCCCGCTCTCCTGTCATGTATTCTCAGTACTTGCTCCCCAGTTTGTTTTCCTTCACGATCTTCATATAATAGGCATCTTCTTCCTGGATAAGCTTTTTGAAATCCTCGGTGTTGCGGTAATCGAACAATAAGCCAGATTGCTGAGCAAGCTTTATGACTTCATGATCGGACATTGCCGCCTTAAAGGCATCGTGGATTATCTTTATGCGCTCGGGATCTGTTCCTTTGGGAGCCGCAAGCCCTCTCCATTGTCCCATGGCGAAATTATACCCAAGTTCCCTGGCTGTAGGGTAGTTAGGGAATTCCTCGAGCCGCTTTTCGGAGAAAACACCCAGACATTTAAGCTGACCAGCAGCAAGTTGCGGCACGCCCTCTGGGGGCCCGCAGGTAATTACATCGACTTGCCCCGCGACAGCTGCGGTAACTGCTGGCGCTCCTCCCGAGTACGGTACATGATTGAACTTTACCCCGACGGCCGATTCGAAGGCCAGTGCTATCATATGGGTACCTCCGCCCGCCCCGGCATTTCCTAGATTGATCCTTCCGGGCCTCTTTTTTGCATCTTCCACAAGATCCTTCAAGTTGTTGTAGGGAGAAGAAGCCGGGGCTAAGAACCATACTGGTGCAGTGACTATGTTGATGATCGGCTCGAAGCTGTTGGCATCATAGGGAGTCTTCTGCATATGCGTAACGGTTATGGATGGCGTCGCCCATGCTACCAGGTAATAGCCATCGGGCTTTTTTGTCATAGCTTCCACATAGCCCGGAACAGCTGCCCCTCCTGGTTTATTTGTGATGAGAATAGGTACGCCCAGGTATTTCTGAATGACTGGCGAAAAGATGCGAACCATGAGATCCGTTGCCCCACCTGCGGCCCAAGGCACCATGATTTCGATCTCCCTTGTGGGGAACTTTTCCTTTGGCTGCGCTCCAAGGCATAAGGTACTAAGAAGCAAGAGCACAGAAATCAAAAGCACGGCTTTTTTTGCTTTCATAGGAAACCTCCTTAAATATGTTGTAGGGACTTTAGTCCCCTCCTAAAAGTTGCTATTCAATGTTTTAGGGCGAAGCGCCCCTTCTTACAGTTCTTTTTTTCTCTTCGCAGGCAGAGACCTCCTTCTTATAGTTCCAAGATGTCCGGCCTTTTGAATACATAGCCATTTCTTTCAATAGTGAGTACAGGAAAAATCGAGGGTTCGGAGAGGACAATTGGACCATTCCTTGTGGCAAGCATCGTATCTTCGCTTTTAGCTCCCGTAATCGATGGATTCCAGGTAAAGGCTTGGTTTTCCCGAATGATCTCCCTGGTTTGTGCAGTCACTTTGTAATCTCTGCCCATATAGCCAATTGCGCCTCCCTGATGGTGGAGCCTGTATTCTTCTGGATAGCCTTTTTCGGCATAAGCACGCAAGGCTGCTTCGAAGACCTCTGAAGCAGGTCGACCCGGGATCGTGGCTGTCATCATCGCTGTATCGACATAGACATTGTCCTCATAGCGCTTTCTGAGATCGACAGGCACCTTTCCAAACTGAATGAAACGCGTTATCGAGACGATAAGCCCGCGCCTTCTGGAATTGACGCTGATCATCGCGCGCTTTTCGATCTTTTTATCCGTGGCAATAGGATGGCGAAAGAGAGAAATGCGTTCATCCGCGGCGCAGAAGGCAACAATGAAATCCATGCCTTGGCTCCAGAGCTTTTCCGAAAGCCTGCCTATAACAGCCCTCTCTTCATCGCCAGGCTTAATTGAAAGAGCGGTTTCCTCCGCAATCCGTGCCGTATCAAGGGCTTGACGATGATAACGCTCAATTTCCCACTGCGTCAGGGAATAGCGCAGGGGATTGATATGGCTAGAAATGTCTATGGAGCCCGGGAAAGCATGATCCGCGCCAAATTTTCCACCCGAAAGAGACTTTACAATAGATGTTTCTTGATCTTCATACCAGGGAAAAGAGACAATCGTGTAGCCTTGTTCGGTAAGGCGCTCCTCTTTCTCCATCCGCGGTGCTTCGATATTATTACATATTATGAATTCACGGTCGGCTGTGATGAGGGCTCCAGCAACGCCTATCTCCGTAGCTATACCAACAATATTGTAGCCGCCACCTGTAACCCAAGAAAAATTAGAGCTTTTCTTAAGATAGATGGCATCAAGATCGAGTTCCTCGAGAAGTTTACGAACACGGAGTTTTTTCTCGGCGATTTCTTGATGGACAAATTCGAACATCAATTCTCTCCTATAGTGAATTTCCTTGACAAAACAAAAGAGTTCCTATAAATATTACGTTGTAAGACGTCAGTTGTCAATAAAATTTTTTATCAAAATGAGGAAATGAGATGCGTGTACTATTCATAGGGGGAACCGGCAATATTTCATCGGCTTGTACAAACGAAGCGCTCAGAAAGGGCTTCGAGGTCTTTCATCTTAACAGAGGAAACAGACCGGAAAAGGAAAGACGAGAAGTAAAAGTCTTGAGAGCGGACATCAGGCAGCCAGAGGCCGTAAAAAGAGCCATTGGATCGCTGTGCTTCGATAGCGTCGTTCAGTTCCTGGGATTCGAGCCCAAACATATCGAAGCCGATATACAGCTTTTTAAGGATATCACCCATCAATATATATTCATAAGCAGCTGTTCGGCGTACAAAAAGCCCTCCCTCACCCCGGTTATCACCGAAGAAACAGCTCTCGAAAACCCGTTTTGGGAATATGCGCGTCTAAAGGCAGCCTGCGAAAAGGTCTTAATGGAAAGCGGACACACGCATTCCTTTCCGTATACGATCGTGCGGCCTTCGCATACTTACGACAATGCTTGGATACCAGGATGTTTTGGCTCCGCGGGTTATGGCCTTGCGTGGAGGATGCTCAATGGCAAAGAAATAATAGTGCCGGGAGATGGTCAGTCTCTATGGACTCTCACACATGCATCGGACTTTGCGGTGGGCCTTGTAGGGCTCTTAGGAAACCCCACTGCGCTTTCGGAAGCCTTTCATATTACTTCAGATGAGCATCTCACCTGGGATGCAATACACACGATTATTGCAGAAGAGCTTGGAGTCAGCCCGAGAATCGTTCATGTCCCTTCAGATTACATTGCCAGAATAAATCCCGAGCGCGGAGCGGGGCTCCTTGGCGACAAGGCTGTATCAGTGCTCTTCGATAATTCCAAGATCAGACGATTCGTCCCTGAATTCCGCCCGCAGATTACCTTTAGAGAGGGCATTCGGCGCTCGCTAGCCTGGTACGACGCTAATCCACAGTTGAAAATGCCAGATTCCATCATGAACAAGGAGATGGACACAATTTTGGGATATTGGAATAAAGGGCTCTCGGTGCTAAATACGATGGACAATTGAGCTTTCTGCAGGCTTCTGTCCATTACGATGGACAAAAATCATTCGACAGGATTGACTGAATGGGTTATGATTCACAGGATTTTCTCTAAACCTTAAAGATCATAAAAATGGGTAGCTTCTGAGAAAATTCCAAAAGTTTGCAATTAATACTTTACATTTCAAAGTACTTTGCGCTATAATTCATATATAAAGAAATACTAGGAGCACCGACTCCCAAGGAGCGTGAATCATGAATGAAGAACCTTCCATAAGCCCGGATCAGCAACTGGAGCTCATTGCGCGCATGCTGGAAGAATCTCGCAAGACCTTTCTATCAACGGGGTTCTCTTCGATGGTATGGGGAGGCTTTGTCAGCATAGGTACTGCCTTGAGCTATGCCTTTGAGTCATGGCAATGGTATGCGGCTATAGGGCTATTATGGGCTCTCCTTATGTTGAGTGCCTTTCTGATAGTGCTTCAGCATAGCAGGCATGCGCAGCATAAGCATTTGAAAACGACATCGCTCCACAAAATCTCCAATGAAATGTGGACCTTTGTAGTTGGGGTGACAGTACTCTATGGAATAGCCGGATATTTTCGCCCACAGAATATTTCTCTTTCCTACGTCCTTTGTGTAATTTCGCTCCTTGTAGGCACCGCATACTGGATAAGCAGCAGCATGACGCATTATCTGCTCTTGCGAATAGTGAGCGCCCTTTGGATTGTTTGCAGTATTGTCGTTCTGTTGGTACAGGCCTTCTGGTCGCCAGCGGTTGTGGGAATATGCGCCTTCTTATGCGAATTCGTACCAGGGATCTATCTCTATGCAAGAGAACGAAAAGAATCAGTATAGCTATCAAAGCTTCGATGAAATGCTCTCATCTCGAATACGGCTTGCCGCGCTTGCGTTGCTGGCCGGCTGCGATGAAGCAGAGTTTACCTATATTCGCGATGTGATCCAAACGACAGATGGCAATCTAGCATGTCATTTGCGAAAGCTGGAAGAAAGCGGATATGTGCAGTATCAAAAGCGATTTATCGACCGTAAACCCACTACATACTATCGAATTACTCCAAAAGGGAGGTCCGCCCTTTTAGACTATAGCCGTCGATTGACGGAATTATTGAAGAATTCCAATAATCTAGGAGGTTCATCAAATGAAAAAGAAACCACATAAAATACTGTGCACAACATTGGGTCAGATTTTGCCTGTATTGGTCTTCCTTGTCTTTGCAATTATGCTGCCGGCCCAAGCATCTTCTCAAGCTGCTCAAATTGAGAAAGCACCCACCAGCGCGAGCCATATGTCCGCGAGCCGTATTTCGCTGAGTTTTTCTCTTCAGGAATGGGGCAACGAATTTGGCACGGGCTTTCAGATTACTAGCCCCTGGTTTTGGCATGAAAAAACTGCGGTCCGGCTTGGTGGCTCTGTATTATGGAAGCAAGATGCCAATTGGGCGACCTTCTATGCGCTTCGATTGGGGCTTGTGGGGGCGACTTTCATGAGAAATGAGGATATTCGACTCTATGGAGAAGGCGGATTCTTGTTTCTCTTTCCCGCTGCATCCTTCGATAGCGATCCTTTTGCTTTTGGCGGCTATGGACATTTTGGCTTTGAGTTCTTTATGCCGAAGGCCAGCGGTCCGCTATCATCTTCTTATTTTATCGAGCTTGGTACGAATGGCATCGGAGCAAAGACCAATAGCGGCCAGTCGTATCTCAATGGCTTTTCGGCGAGCACCGGTTTGAGGGTATATCTATAGAGATTATTTAGGGCCTATTTCTATAATCTAAGCGCGCCTATCTAGGATCTTGATTTAAAAGCCAATCCCTTGCGAATTCAAGCTCGACATCCTTGCCCGACGCATATGCAGCAATATTCTGCCAGGTGCGTGGGATGCGAATCTCGGGCTGCACCCCACCCATGCCCGAAGCATCAGAATCGATTTGAATTACGCCGTGCGCATCGAGCGAGCGCCCGATAGGGAATTGAAAAGAGATGCCCTCCGGCATTGCGATTGGCCAAAAAACAAGGCCGAAAGAGCCATGTGTACCATAAAATCCCATAACAGTGGCATTCGGTTGGCGGCCAATTGCCATAGCAAGCCCTTCGCCGGAACTTATGGTAGCCGGGTTAACCAGCACAGCGATGTTGCCCCAAAAATGCGGTTGTCGAGGCTCTACCCATAAAGGCTCATCACCGAGCTCAAATGTCTGGCCAAAAAGATCAGAATGCGCATAGTCGAAACGCCCAGAGCTCGCATTATACCAGGCAGTTCGCTCGTATATCGAAGACTCTTTTGCAAAATGGCCGGAGATATCAGCCGCGGCTTGGTCAGAGCCCCCACGATTACCCCGCAAATCCAAAATGAGCGAATTCACTCCAGCCGCATTAAACGCCTCCAAAGCCTGCGCAATAATCTCTGTTACCTCTGTTGGATATTGAGCATAGTCATCAAAGTGGATCACATGGTAAATACGAAGATAACCGATATTCCCATCCATAATTCGCCACTCTACATTTTTGAGAAGTTCTTCCATAGTAGGAATTGGCGCTAGATCGAAAAGTGCAATATCGGCAAAATTGTCGCTGCGAGCGGTCATCGTTGCCGTCAAGGTTCCTGGTGGTTCTTTTGCCAAAGTCTCATCTTCGTTAGGCCGATCCTCGGCTGGGGCTGCAATAAATTCCACAACCGCTTGCCTGCCGACAGGGCTACGGGTAAGCGCCTGCAAACGCAGGAGTGCCAGGTCCTCCTTTGTTGCAGCATTCTTAAACCAACGCGTATCCGCTGCAACCAGAGCATTCTCAATTGATACGCCATTCCATGTAACAATACGCGCTCCCTGGCGCAATCCAGCCTTAGCTGCTGGGCTTTCTGGCTTGATTGCGGCAACTACAATCGATCCATCATCGAGCTCAGCAAGCCCAAGTCCATAGCTCCCGCCAATGAATTGCTCCGTCAAATCCTCGAACGGACCAGTCAATTTTACATGGCCATCGGGTATACGCCTTACATACTCGACCATCGCAACGCTGTACGAATCCAGATCCTTTTCGGCCTCCGCTGCCATTATTTTCTGTCCAAAATAGGAAGCCATTGAGTTCCACGGAATCTGCTTCCAATCGCCAAAAGCATAAGCTCGAGAAAAGAAATCATGCATGGCAAAAAAGGCTGCTCCCCAGCTCAACTCGCTATAATCTCCCTCATCGGGAAAAGAGAGCTCAGCAGTTGCGATCCCCAGATTCGAATCCCCATTTCCCGAACCTTCATTCTGGGCGAACATCGGCACAACGCTTAGCGCGATACATAAAATAGCAATAATGATAACAAGAGGTCGCTTCATTTAATTCTCCCTATATTGCAGAATCCAAGAATTGTGGCTCCAGGGCTCGTAGGTAGGGCGAGCGAAGTTATTTAGAGCATACAATGCACCATTTTGCTGCTCGATAACGCGAGCATCGAAGGTAGGCTTTTCCACAGAGACAGCGCGTTCAGCGCTTGCAGCTTGGATAATGTATGACGCATCCATTTTTGTCGTGACAATGTTCTGGATCATTTCGTCGAGCGTTTCGCTTGTGCGAAGGAAATCAAAAAGAGAGGCCACCGAAAATACCGCATTCTCATTGATATTTGGGTCTGAAGCCGAACCATTGTTGAGTTCGACAAACACGCCCTTTTCATTTATTCCTGTTTCGACATAAACCTGTCCTATTGGTCTCACATTAGCGAAGGACAATCCTCCATCAGTAGGATTGAAAACTACAAGCGCCATATAGCGAAGATAGGATTTCATAGCGGCTTGGGTCATGTCCCAGTTGCGCGCAAAATAGAGCTTTCCGTCGGCCGTCCGAGGGCTAGAGACGGCGATTCCCGAACACGAAGCCATAGCTTGTGCCGCTTCTATGACCAAGTCTGGCAAAATATAAAAAGAGGCGTCCAGCATTATGTGCTTTTCAAAAGATAAACCCGAAGTCTCCGACATTCCTTCTATTAGCTGCTTCATTTCTGGCATGTAGGTTTAGAATGTAGCTTGTACGCCTTCGATATGTTCTTGTCCCAGGCCACGAGCCTGCAGATCGGCATTGATCGCCGCATAGAATTCTTTGAGCTCCTTTGAAAGCAGCGCTCCATATTGTCGGCCCATTTCGCGCCAGCTTCCCTTGAGGCTTAATACAGAATAAGAGCCAACAACGGTTCGATAACTTTTTTCCTCATCAAATGATGCTATCGGAATTAGCCCAGGGATTTCCGGGGGCGGCCTATCGACAGAGCCAACAACATCCAGCTTTTCTATCGAGGAAGCTATGGTGGGGCGGATTTCCTCAAGCCCGTTACCCGTCGAGGAAGTCAAAATACCCTGTGAAGGTAAAGAGGTCAGCACAATGAACAAGACCAAAATCGTTAAGATACAGCGATCAAGAAGCTCCGGTCGCGCGTCATTCGCTAAGGTTGCAGATTTTTTCAGCTTTATCATTGTATTTTCCTTAGAAGATCCTAGAATACTCTTTAATATACCGATCAATTGGAAGGATACATTAAAAACTATAGCATGTCTTTTGCATCAAAGAAATATTCACTGACAAAATAAAAAGATCGGCCTTTTGCCATTTAATTATTCTCGATCACTCTGCGCGTTGCCTCGAGGAGAATGTCGTCTACATCGATGGAAGATGCAGATTCTCTGGGTTCGCAGATAGCTTTCATAACAGCCTTATTAGCCTCGATGATCATTGGTATGGCCGAGCTATGTGGAATTTTGGACGTATCGATGACGAGATCGAAATTGGTCATTGAATCCCACTTTATGCCATAGTGAACCTCAAGAAAGGCCGATCTTATTCTATCTGCCTCGAGTATAGCCACCTCCGCGTCATGCTGATTTGAGACCTTGTATCGATTCATGAATGTGGCCACCCTATACGGAAATGGGCTCTTGATTCGCACATTCAGCACATCGCGGTAAGGAGCAAGCACCCTAAATGCACCTCTGCCAATAATCACTACATTGCCTAGCTTGGCCAACGCTTTTGTAACTCGATCGAACATGGTGACAATCTGATGAGTCCTATCATCGAAGCGTGTCCAGAAATTGGGCATGCTATCGTAGGCTTCCGCCACATCGACAAACCCATATTGAAGCAGTACTTCTTCGATCGATTTCTTGGTGGCAAGACGATAGCCGAGTTTTTTAGCTACAGATTGGGCAATAAGAGTACCATTAGAACAGGGCTCCCTAGAAAAGGTTATAACGCTCATCGTATACCTCCTTCTCTAATTATAGTATTGGCTAAAAGATAAGCGAAGTCAATGAAAGATATGTACAGAAAATGACGATAATAAAGTCATGTGGGACACTTTGTGTCCCTCTCCAGGAATATAATCAGAAATAAAAAAATAGAAGGTGGAGGCCTCCATGAGCCAAACCGAGAGAATTTTCTACATCGATCGCATGATAAGGGAGCATGGAGGCGTCTCCGCCCGCCAAATATGCGATAAATTCGAGGTATCATCGCGCCAAGCCAAGCGCGATATAGAATATTTGCGCGAAAGACTCGACGCACCTATTGTATGGTCGCATCGCAGACTGCGCTATGAATATTTAGAACCATGGAATGGGCTTCGCTTTGCAGACGAGACATCGTTCTTTGCTTTTGCGTTCCTGAGAGCCATTTTGGACCGCTATGCCTATGTTCCCGTTGTCTCGGAGGAGACAACAAAGCTACTCAAGGAAAAGATAGGCGGGCGTTATATCTCTATTTCGGATAAAGTGCTCTACGAGCTTCCCGACATGGAAACCATCGACGGAGAAGTAGCCTTTACGATGTGCCAGGCCCTGCTCAACAACAGCGCGCTCGATATTTCCTACATCGATGCTAAAGGCGAATCGAGCCAACGAAGAATTATCCCCTTGAGGCTCATCAACTATGCCGGCAAGTGGTATTGCATCGCTTTCGATTCGAAGTCCATGGAGCTAAGGACATTCTCTATATCGCGAATGGACAATGTGCGAGCCGCGGGCGGATTGTCTGCAAGCGCCGAGTCATCAAGAGCGTCGCCTAAAGGCAAGCAATCCAGCGAGACTTTATCAAAATGCGCACCCTGCTTTGCAATTCCAAGCGATGACGCAATCGAAAGCTATATTTCATCCTCATACGGCATTTTCAAAGGCGAAGTGCTCGGCATAGCGACCTTGCGATTCTTTGGGGGAGCAGCCCGTGCCATCAGAATCCAACAGTGGCACAAGGATCAGATAATTGACCCAGTTCCCGATGCTACAGACCCCGACGCCATCGACCTCTCCCTGCCCGTCCACAACTGGACCGAAATCCTTGGCCGTGCCCTCCGCTGCGGTTCAAACTGCGAAGTGCTCGGACCGCCAGAATTTCGCAAGCTGTGGGAAGAAGAGATTCGCAAAATGGGCAAAAGAGCGAATAAGAAATAAAGAATTTTAGAGAAAAATTAAAAAAGAAATTATGCGGGACATCATATGTCCCTATTCTTGTCATAAAATAATTATTCACAACAGGAGGATCGATATGAAAAAATGCTTTTTGATCATGATATTATGCGCGGCGGTTTTTTCAGCATATGCCCAATCCAATAAGACATACGATGACCTTGTAGTCACTCTCAAGCAGGCAGCCACAGAGCAAGACGATAGCGCAAGGCTTGCCTTATACGATGGCATTGTTGGCAGCCTTGACTCAGTAAATCCCGGCCAGACTGCCGAAAGTCCATCGATTCAGACTTCATCAAAGTGGATATTTGATCAGAATGTCGACCCTCTGACCGATAATAAGAAATATTTCTTTATGCTGAAAGCTGATAGTGGCAAAAACGATTATGGGGACCTGCCAGCACTCGTTATACGCCAGGACGGAGATGAACTTGAGCTTTACATCAACTGGCATACCTACCTTGGCAATGATACAGATGATTACAAATATGAAGCAAAATACATCACCACTCGTGTGGATCAAGATCAGCCAATCACTCTCCTTTGGGGCAATTCCACCGATAGCAAAGCCTCATTCTGCCCCTACAAGTACACGCGTGAGCTAGTACAGCGACTTGGCCGTGCATCTCAATTCGTCGCGCGCTGTACACCCTATGGCGACAGCCCCATCACCGCAGTTTTTGATGTCCGCGGCCTAAAAGAGATTTCAATGCCCTATAATGATCAATTGGGGTGGTGGGAGTGAATGGACAGCGATTCTGGAGGTACTTGATTCCTAATTCCTTTAAAAAGGTAATGTTCGAATGGATACATATACATTTGTTCACTTTGAAGAACGCTTGCATCGAGAAAGAGAGGTGCTATAATTAGTTATGCTGGAAATCAGGCAAAACAAAAATGTACCATGCTGTGTCTTTTTTTGCTTAGGCACACAATTTCATAGTGTCGTTTAGTATGTGTGATGTCGCCAAGATTGCCTATATAGAAAAGAATGACAATAGATCAGATGCCTTCATGTATTGTCTTAATAATCATCTCTTAGCAATAGCGTGCCAAGCCTCTCTATGGTGCGCTTCCCTTAGTTCATCCGCCTGGGGCCATGTGACAGAGTCGTTCAGAACACTCTCTTACACTAGCATAAATTTTTCCTCAATCACGAGTATTCGAAATAAGGTAAGCTTATGATTAAGGGAAGCCCCAAACAACAGGATAAAGAGCCACTACCAATAAACTTTATACCCATCAGCAAGACTATTAAGCTGGAGAATGGAGAGACAATTGCGGGCTTGGATGTTAAGACGCATTGTCTTATTACCGGATATGTTGCGCAAAGTCTGATTGAAAAATATCCGGAGTGCCTTCAAAATCTTCTTTTCCCACAGGGGGCTGCTTTACTGGCGGCTTGTCACGATATCGGCAAGATCAGCCCTGCATTTCAAAAGATGATTTATGATTCCATAAGTAAACCTGACCCCGCCATTATTACAGCTCTGTCTAGCGTAAATTCCGATGCGGCAAAACGGACAGAGTACGCTTTTCATGCAAAAGTAACGCAGACTCTACTTGCAGAGAAGCCTAAATATATACCAGACATCGAAGGCATGCATCATGGATTTCGCCCTAACAGTACTCCATGCACAGAAGCTGTCTATGGTGGTGTACCTTGGACAAAAATGCGTCACGATCTGTTGTTGTTCCTTGAAGATTGTTTTCTTGCTCCTGAGCAGGAGTGGCCTACCATTGGAGATTGGAATAAAGCTTCAGTACTGGGTGGCCTAATAATCGTTGCCGACTGGATAGCTTCAGGAGGGGAGTTTGCTGGTCTGACACGCATACCACCGTCTAATGATTGTTTGCAACAGATGGCCGAAAAAGCTGTGTCTGAGGCTGGTTTTGTCTCATTTCAGGTACAACAGAATCTCTCCTTTTCTGACATATTTGGCTTTCAGCCTTACCCTATACAAACGTCATTCTTTGAAAGCGTGACTGGCCCTGGTGTATATATTCTGGAAGCACCCATGGGAATCGGAAAAACTGAAGCCGCATTATATGCAGCCTACCGAATCATTGCGTTAAAAAAGGCGACTGGCATGTACTTCGGTCTCCCGACACAACTTACTTCTAACAAGATTTATGAGCGGGTACGACAATTCCTTGATAAAGTCACTAGTGCTAACGCCTCTCCTAGACTACTACATAGTTCAGCGTGGCTAGAAGAGATGATACTAGGCGAAGAAGGTGATACTGGCAGAAGTTGGTTCGACTCATCGAAACGAGGGATATTGGCGCCTTTTGCCGTTGGAACAGTTGACCAGGCACTTATGGCCGTGATGAACATACGCCACGGCATGGTCAGAGCGTTCGGTCTAGCTGGAAAGGTCGTCATTCTCGATGAAGTGCATAGCTATGATGCATATACTGGTACTCTTCTGAGCTCACTCGTCCAGTGCCTGCGTGAAATAGGATGTACGGTTCTTATTCTGAGCGCAACATTGACATCAAGTCAGAAGAGTAATTTGCTTGGAAGGAACAATGACAATCAATATTGTGCTGCTTATCCACTAGTTACATCGCTTTGCAATGCAAACGATACAGAAAAAGAACTATATGAATCGACAGTACAATCAAAAGATGAACGTACAGTCACTATCAATTTTTGTCAAGACAGCTCCAATGCATTTGAAACTGCACTTGAAAAAGCTGAAAATGGGCAGCAGGTTCTTTGGATTGAGAATACTGTAGACGAGGCGCAAAACATATACCGGCAGATAGCAGCTCGGACAGAGAGCAGTAAAATCGAATGCGGTCTCGTTCATTCTCGCTTTATTAGAAAAAGACGGTCAGAAAACGAAGCATACTGGGTATCACTTTACGGAAAAGATGGACATGATAGAAGAAAAGAGCGTGGGCGTATTCTTATTGGAACACAGGTCCTTGAACAGTCGCTGGATATCGATGCCGATTTTCTAATTACACATATATGCCCAACCGACATGCTTCTTCAACGAATTGGCCGCCTGTGGCGACACAAAGAAAATAATGATATCAGACCTAAGGGATCATTGTGCAGCGTTCTAATTATTGCCCCGGCATATGAGAATACTACCGATAAGAGAGTCTCATTCGGGGTCTCCACTGCCATTTACAGTGAATACATTCTCTGCCGCACGCTCGAAATATGGAAAAATGTGCGCACTTTGCACCTGCCAGGGGATATACGAAATCTTCTGGAACAAACATACCTCACCCGGGAAGAAAAGGGGATAATGAGAAAGCTAAAAGATGATATGCTCGCTGTCAAAAGAAGGCTTGAAGGCTTTGCACGTATCGCGCAAGCAACAGATATTCAGACATTTTCGGAATCGGCCGTACAAACTAGATATTCTGACATGGAGAACTGCAAAGTTCTTTTGCTCCGGTCGTTTGAGAAAGACAAGGAAGCATATGTGCTTTCATTCGCTGATGAAAAAGATACACTTCAAATACCCACAGCGCCGACAAGCCTTCTGCCGATAGCAAGGCGACATATCGCGATGCTTCTGGAAGAGCATTGCGTTGTAGTTGCAGAAAGAAACGCACCACCTTACGATCGGGAGGTAGAGGTATTCTCACCATATATTTATACCGGCAGCCAAGAAGACGATGAACATCCTTTCCGGGCAGCGATTATAGGACCTGACGACTATCTCCAGAGTATTCGGCACGATTTACTAACGACTTATAGCAAACGGTTTTTATATAATGCGATTTTGGGATATCAGATACTCAACGACAGGAGGTAACAGTGCCAGCGACACGGTTCAATCTAATAGACGAAGGATGGATCCCCGTTGCACGAAAAGGGTCAGTAGATCTGAGAACGATATTCACTGACAGTACAATTACGGCGCTGGGAGGCAATCCCGTCGAAAAGATCGCGCTCTTCAAGCTATTATTAGCAATTGCTCAAAGCGCCTACACGCCAAAAGACGAAGAAGACTGGGGAAAACTTGGCTGTGGTGGCATGCAGAAAAAAGTACTAGAATATCTTGATGAACATTACGAATGTTTCTGGCTGTATGGAGAGAACCCTTTCTTGCAAATGCCGCAAGTATTAGCAGCATCAAAAATACCATATGGCAGCGTTCAAATGGAAGTAGCGACTGGCAATACCTCTGTAGTAACAGAGATTCAGTCAGAGAAGCAGTTAACCGATGCCGAAAAAGCAGTTTTGCTAGTGACTCTGATGGGTTTTGCTTTCGGCGGGAAAAAGACGGACAATTCGGTTGTACTAACCAGAGGATACATGTCAAAAATAAACGAAAAAGGAAAACCATCAACCGGGAAACCAGGGGCATCTCTTGGCTTTAAGGGATATATGCATACCTTTGCTTTCTTGGACACATTAGTGTTATCAATTTATGTAAATCTGCTTACTGATGAAAACATACAAAGAATAGCTATGTATCCAGGTGGAATAGGTACAGCACCCTGGCTTGCAATGCCGTCCGGTGAAGATGATGAAACCGCGAGAAGACTAAAGAATTCATATATGGGACGACTTGTACCCTTAAGCAGATTTGTACTTCTTGAAGAAGATGGAATTCATTACTCTGAAGGCGTTTTGCATTTTGGATATATGGATTCAGTAGTAGACCCAAGCGTCACAGTCGATTTTTCTGCCAGACCTAAACCAAAAGTTTTGTGGACAGATCCTGACCGAAAGCCATGGAGGCAACTCACATCTTTGTTATCGTTCTTGGATGCAAACAATCTCAATAAGTTTATTTGTTTTCAGTTGAAGGAAGTGCTTCCCCGTTTAGCAATATACAACTCATTTTCAATATGGTCCGGAGGAATACGAGTCCACACTAATGCAGGTGAACAGTATGTTTCTGGAAATGATGATTTTGTTGAATCCCAAGTCAAGTTTGGGGGCGGTTTTTTTTCAGATAGCAGGGATTTTTTCATGACGCTGACAGAAGAGATGAATTATCTAGAAAATAATGCCAAAATAATATTCAGTTGCATTTTTAAGTACTTCGCCGCCCTCAAAGCTGATGGGGAAAGTATTGCAGGACAAGCAACTAGAGTATACTGGCAACTCTGCGAGTTTCAATTTCAACAACTTTTAAATGTCTGCGAGGCGGATTTAGGTGGAAGGCAAGCAAAAGATATGCGAAAATTCTTCGATGGCTTTGTGTATCAAATATATGATCAAACCTGCCAACAGGATACAGCACGACAGATGGAAGCATGGGCAGAAAATAGGCCTTTCAGCAGAATAAAGGAGGAGAAATAGAGTAATGAGTGGGGAACGTAAAGAATCTACCGAAGAGAAACTGATTTCAGACATCTATATCCGTTTGAAGCAAGATACGGCATTCCGAGCAGCGTTGAAAAAGGCAGATAATCCCGATACCGAGTACCAAAGCTGGGAGTATCTTGCAGGGTACGGAATAGATATTGAACATGAGAGTGTCCGCTTGCCCTATACGACGATTTTCTCCGCCGTGGCCAGATCGGGTCGAGAATCAGATGGATCTCTTGAACTAGGTGTCGCGTTGGTTAGTGCCTATCAAAATGATCAAAGCAGCCCTCCTGCTCGGGCACGGCTCCGTCGAATTCTCGCGTGCAGTACGGTCCAGGAAGCCTGTGCAGTTTTGCGGCCCATGCTGAGACTTATAGGTGGGAAAGGAATACCTATTTCATACGCAAGGCTGCTTCATGATCTAAACTTCTTCAGCAAAGATCCAGGACAGACAAAAGCACGCTGGGCACAGCAGTTTTTTGGGGGACTGCCTGAAAAAGCAGCTGCGGAGGGGAACAAATGATTGCATCTGTCCTTCGTATATCCCGAGAACAGTACCAACAGATACGAGAGATAAACCATAATGTATTTGATATGTATACCGTACACAAACTGATTTATTCGCTCTTTCCCCAAGATAACAGAGAAACAAGGCGTTTTCTTTTTGTATACAAGGGTGGTAATTTTTCGGAAAAACATATCTTGATTTTATCCCATGATAAACCGATTAATCCGGAGTATGGGACAATCGAGTCAAAAGAAATACCAGCTCTCTTTTTGCAACAGGAGTATTACGGGTTCGAAGTTCAGATGAATCCGGTAAGACGAGATAACAAAACAGGGAAAATAGTTCCGATAAGAGAAAAAGAAAAACTTTTGACATGGTTTATAGAAAAAGCACCGTCATTTGGTTTTTCCGTTATTCCTGGTTCTCTTTCTGTAGGCAATACTGACGTACAGCAATTCAAAAAAGAAGGAAAGTGCGTTGTATTAGGCAAAGCCGTGTTTACTGGCAGGCTGCATGTCACCAACCGAAAGCTCTTTATCCGCTCGTTTGAAAATGGGCTGGGGAAAGGGAAAGCATTCGGTTTCGGCCTACTACAAATCATCCCTCTCGATAAAGCATCAGTTGATGCGTGAACTTTATTCGGAATAGCATTTTTAAGGAGATCTATCATGGATGCAAACAATCCGTATCTAAATCGTCGTGTTGAATTCCACATCCTGCAGTCGTTTCCGGTAACCTGTTTGAACCGAGACGATGTCGGTGCACCAAAAACAGCTATTGTCGGTGGTGTTACTAGAGCTCGCGTTTCAAGCCAGTGCTGGAAACGCGCCATACGCTTGGCTATGCACGATATAAGCGGTGTAGAGCTAGGGAAACGGACAAAACTTCTATCCGCTCTGATTACGCAAGCTTGTATTGAAGAAGGTGCAACCCCGGAGCAGGCAAGGTTGTGCGGGGACAAAATTGAACATATTTTTATTAAGAATTCTAATTCAAAAAAGGGAGAGAATTCTAAAAAGCAAGAAACCGATGATGATGAAGATGCAGTAACCGATGAGGAGTCAAAATCAGATACACTGCTCTTCTTCGCTCCATCTGAAGTTAAGTTGATAGCGAGCAGATTCAAGGATGTCGGCTTTGATCCTGAAAAACTAATTCATCAGAAAGATGATAAAAAACAGGCAAAAGAACTCGCTGACCTTATTGGAAAATCTAAATTTGCGTTGACCAAAACGCTCGACGGCCTTGATATCGCACTTTTTGGAAGAATGGTCGCATTGGCGCCGTCGATGAATGTAGAAGGTGCTGCTTCATTTAGTCATGCCATTTCAACACACAAGGTTACAAATGAAGTCGAGTTTTTTACAGCACTGGATGACTTTTCGGAAGCGCAGGGTTCCGCTCATATGGGAAGCCTTGAGTTCAATGCAGCGACATACTATCGCTATATTTGCCTTGATTTGGGGCAATTGTACGAAACGCTTGGCAGTGACAAATTCTTTAAGGAAGCAATTACTGCTTTTATAAAAGCGCTTTATCTCGCAGTCCCACAGGCACGCCAAGCGACACAGTCCGGCGCCTCAGTCTGGGATTATGCAAAAGTGTTCGTTAGACAGGGACAACGCCTCCAGCTTTCTTGTGAAACACCCATAAAAGCCAAGGATGGTGGTTTCCTGCAGCCGAGCATCGAGTATGTTCAAAAAGAGCTTGCAAAGAAGCAAAAGCTTTCCGATTCTCTATTCGGGAAACTAGCAGAGTTCGAATTTGGATTAGACGAAGACTTTTCCATCGATAATCTAATTGATTCCGTCGTGAACAGTGTTCAGGCATAGCATATGGAGACACTTTTTATACTGCTATGGTTCGAATCACCGCTCCAATCGTGGGGTTACGATTCCAAATTTGGCAGGCGTGACACGCTCGATTTTCCGACGAAATCCGGCGTACTTGGGCTGGTACTTTGTGCGCTTGGTGCTAGTGGGGAGCAGCAGAAATTGCTGGCACGTTTTGCTGGTTTACGACAGACTGTAATTTCTTTTCGCTATGGCGATGAGAAGACGGCTGAACCAAAACTGCCTTTCCTCCATGATTTTCAGATGATTGGCTCAGGATATAGAGAAAATGATGAATGGCAGACTCTTCTTATTCCTAAAAAATCCGATGGTAGCAAACCCGTAGGTGGCGGGACTAAACTAACACACCGCTACTATTTACAGGATGCTGTATTCGCCGTGCTTTTGGAAGTTCCTGCTGATCTTGTAGAACAAATTGCTCACGCACTTCAGCATCCAGCATATGATATCTATCTGGGTCGAAAATGCTGCGTTCCATCAGAATTTGTATATCAAGGATCGTTCGATACGCTAGAAGCAACTGAAGCGGCTGCACTGCACAAAGCAATGAAACAAGAAGGTCGTAAACTGTACGAGGAATTCCGTGTTATAGATGGAGATTTCGAAGAAGGAGACTCATTCACTTTAACAGATGTTCCCGTCCAGTTTGGCAAACAAAAGAAATACCACGATCGGAGAGTAACAAAAATTCAGAAGGGCTTATAACTAATATGGAAGAAACACCTCGAAAGAAGGGAACACGGCTTCTTGTAAAGGTAACTCATGCTACGCTTCCACAAATAAAAGATCGCTATCCCTTTCTCTATCTGGAACGCGGGCGCCTTGAAATTGATGATAGCAGTGTCAAATGGATCGACTCAGATGGACAAGTCATCAGGCTTCCTATTGCGACTGTTTCAACGCTATTGCTCGGTCCCGGTACCAGTGTTACCCATGAGACTATAAAAGTTCTTGCAGCAGCAAACTGCACTGTATGCTGGGTGGGTGAAGATTCATTATTGTTTTATGCTATCGGAATCTCACCTACGGCAAATACCCGCAATCTGCGGAAACAAATACAAATTGCTTGCAATAAAGAAAAAGCACTAGTCGTTGCACGAAGGATGTTTACCCGTCGATTTCCGGAAGATGACCTTTCAAACAAAAAGCTAAGCGAAATGATGGGCATGGAAGGATACCGTGTGCATCAAGTTTATGAAAAAAAAGCTGAATTCTATGGAGTTGGCTGGAAAGGTAGATCATATATTCCTGGGAAAATGGAGTTGAGCGATATAACAAATCGGATCCTGACTTCATGCAATGCAGCACTCTATGGTATACTTCTTTCTTGTATTTGTTCAATGGGATATTCGCCACATATCGGTTTCATACATTCAGGTAGCCCATTGCCATTTGTTTACGACATGGCAGATTTGTATAAAGAAGAACTTTGCATCGATCTTGCTTTTAAGCTGACCTTAGAGATGGCTGGATCCTACAATAAATATCGCGTTTCAGAAGAATTCAGAAAACTAGTTATAGAGACAAAATTGCTTGAACGTATAAATCCAGATATAGAGGAAATGCTTGGAGGCTAATATGGTTGTTGTTGTAGCGAACGATCTGCCACCTGCTGTCCGTGGTCGAATGAAACTATGGTTCATCGAACCTCGCGCTAATATCTTTGTATCCGGAATAATAGATTCTGTAGCAGAAAATGTTATTCATTACCTCATACAATCATGCCCTCTATCATCGGGACTACTGATATTCCAAAAGACAAACAGGGTTCCAGGTTTCAAAGTCTGGGGAGCAGGTGAACCTAATCGTCGGCTTGGAATCATATCCGGCTATCAGCTCGTTGTCGAAAAATTCCTAAAGCCGTAAGACTACTATATGTAGTGCTTATTGCTCTTAGACTGTCATATATCTTGGTGTTTTCTCCACGCACGTGGAGGTGTTTCTTAACATCAACTTGCATATCAGTATACAAAGCCAAGTTTTCTCCACGCACGTGGAGGTGTTTCCGCTGATGGAGACGGAGACGGGCCGTCCCATCGGTTTTCTCCACGCACGTGGAGGTGTTTCCGACGAAGGCACAGGCGCAAGCGCTTGGAAACCTGGTTTTCTCCACGCACGTGGAGGTGTTTCCGACGAGTTGCTAACGTCAGACATTCCAGGATTCTGTTTTCTCCACGCACGTGGAGGTGTTTCAGACCCAGCAGCTGGAGACCACAACTTCAGTTCGTTTTCTCCACGCACGTGGAGGTGTTTCGTACCACCACCTGCAAAAGGATCGAACACAATAGTTTTCTCCACGCACGTGGAGGTGTTTCTGTTACGGCGAACACGGTCAGCGTTATGACTTCAGTTTTCTCCACGCACGTGGAGGTGTTTCTTCTCAATTGCTGTACCAAAAGCATCGGTGTAGGTTTTCTCCACGCACGTGGAGGTGTTTCTGACGTAAATGTTTTGGCCGAGCGTATTGATCCGTTTTCTCCACGCACGTGGAGGTGTTTCTGGGAAGCAGTAGTTTTCCTACATCTTCCTGAAAGTTTTCTCCACGCACGTGGAGGTGTTTCCCAGCGCGAAATCGACAAAGAGAACAGGTGGGAAGTTTTCTCCACGCACGTGGAGGTGTTTCTATATCGACTGGTTTATTAGGCTAGGGGAAGAGCGTTTTCTCCACGCACGTGGAGGTGTTTCTACTCTCTGCGCTTCTCTGGCGACATTGTCCCCAGTTTTCTCCACGCACGTGGAGGTGTTTCTTCGATGTATTTGTCTGGGTCAAGATGATTTTCGTTTTCTCCACGCACGTGGAGGTGTTTCTGCGTTTGGCGAGATAGATACTGTCGTCGATGAGGGTTTTCTCCACGCACGTGGAGGTGTTTCTGCGCTGCTCTTGCCGGGTCCTGTAGATATGATAGGTTTTCTCCACGCACGTGGAGGTGTTTCTTGTAGTTGCAGCCAGTCGGCCCGGCGGTCGGCAGTTTTCTCCACGCACGTGGAGGTGTTTCTGAGGAATTGGTCGAGAAATTGTATAACCAAAAGGTTTTCTCCACGCACGTGGAGGTGTTTCTTAGTAAAAAAATCCTTAAATGTATCCGGTTGCAGTTTTCTCCACGCACGTGGAGGTGTTTCCATATAGCACACGGACTCGGCCGCATACCAAGCTAGTTTTCTCCACGCACGTGGAGGTGTTTCTACAGGAGAGAGTAGTTACTGATGAACTTGGAGCGTTTTCTCCACGCACGTGGAGGTGTTTCTGACAAAATATGCTGAGGGTAATGGCAATACTTAGTTTTCTCCACGCACGTGGAGGTGTTTCTCCCTATGAGCATCGCTGGACAGCTACCCGTGTCAGTTTTCTCCACGCACGTGGAGGTGTTTCTACACCATAGACCGGACATGGACTGAGCAAGGGGGTTTTCTCCACGCACGTGGAGGTGTTTCTCAGAGATGAACTTGCGCTCAAAAAGAGGCTCCAGTTTTCTCCACGCACGTGGAGGTGTTTCCATCTTTCACTGCCCACCAATAGACACCAAATGGTTTTCTCCACGCACGTGGAGGTGTTTCTGCCGTAATCGACAAAATCGGCATTGATAGTATTAGTTTTCTCCACGCACGTGGAGGTGTTTCCGCTTATGAGGCTAGACTCGCGGAGCTTGAGGCCGTTTTCTCCACGCACGTGGAGGTGTTTCTAAATCTTCGGCGCGTAAAATACGCCTATATCTGGTTTTCTCCACGCACGTGGAGGTGTTTCTCCTTTATGGAAGTGCACTGCTGATATTACTGTAGTTTTCTCCACGCACGTGGAGGTGTTTCTTGTTATCCTGGAAACAAGCAAAAAAGAGATCGGTTTTCTCCACGCACGTGGAGGTGTTTCTCTACTCTCTACAGGAAAAGCAATCTCAAAGACAGTTTTCTCCACGCACGTGGAGGTGTTTCTAAAGCCCATAAGGCCGCGATAGAACAGAAAAAGGGTTTTCTCCACGCACGTGGAGGTGTTTCTCCTCGCTTGCTTATTCTCAGACTGATGGAACCAGTTTTCTCCACGCACGTGGAGGTGTTTCCCATGGGGGGTTCCGTTCACCAGATTCATGCTCGTAGTTTTCTCCACGCACGTGGAGGTGTTTCTCATATAAATAAATCCGAACTGAACCCCTATAAAGGTTTTCTCCACTCATGTGGAGATTCATGAAGAATCACAAACGTGTTTTAAAATAACAGAATATATGCTAAAACTGGCATTGTACAGTCTGCGGTATAAGAAATGCAAATAAGCAATGACAATACAGTGAGTTATGTAAAAATAGCGAGAAAAATATTATACCGCAACCTCAGCACTGACTGTCTCAAGGACTTTATTCGGTAAGGGAATATCCAATGTCGTAAAAATCTCCCTCGCCTCATCGGAGATATCCGAAGTATACCAGATATTCACCTTTTCACTCTCAATGAGTCCTGCACTTATGCTCCCTACTACCTTCTCGATCTGGTACCAGGAAGTGTCCAATATATTCTCTGCAGTACGCACAAGGATCATCGCAAGAAAACAGAGAAGTACATGGCTGCGGATGCTCTCATCAAGCCTATGATAGACTACTGGCCGTATATCCAGGGTATGCTTTAAGTCCTTGAATACTCTCTCTATCTCCCAGAGCTGCTTGTACCCTGCTAAGAACTCTGCCGCATCGAGCTTCATACTAGAGGTAGAAATAAGAAAATTACCATCAAAGAGCGCTTCTTCGGCTATTCTCTCTCGGTCAAGTGAAAGAATCCCCTTCTCATCTTGCTTTATGTAGCTGCCATACGCTGGGTGTGAGCGGAGGGCACAGGCTGTCTGTGTGTGCTTTTCCTGTATACTGCGACAGTTCTTCGAGCTTCTTTGTGGTAACTTCTACAATCTGTGCTCGAATGAGCTTCTCGCGTGCTTCCGCCTCTGGATTCTTCACGATGATGAACCGTCGCTCTGTCGCCTTTCCCTCATCGATGAGTACATCCTTGATCTCGAGGCCATTTTCGAGGGTTCAAAAGCGCCCTTTACGGTGGAGGGCTTCTACGGCAGTACCCTCACGACCAACTTTGAGCTTCTCCCCTATGATATACCCCCCGCAGTCTCGTAAGAGAATCCTTCGATTGTCCGCACTATTGAAGCCTGCATCCTCCACCATGATCACATGGCCAAGATTCCACTCGCCAAGGTCCTCTTTTACTTCTTCGACAATCGTTTGATCACTCGTATTGCCTGGAAACACCCAACAGCGTAGAGGAATACCTGTCCTTGTCACGGCAAAGGCAATCGAGACAAGTGGCAGTTCCGAGCGCCCATCCTTACTCCTGCCTCGCTTTAAGATTCTTCCTGCGACCATTGCAAAAATGAGCCGCTCGAGAGGATTCTGAAACTGCCTTTCCTTTACGAGCGAGTGAAGCACTTCTGCCATCCCAAGCTTGTGCCAGAGTCCATCTAGGAGATGAGGACCTCCGAGTTCCTTACTTGCATGAAAGGTAAAGTTGGCAGCACTACTCTTAGGAGCTTTCTCAATGAGTGGTACTAAGCTCTCGATGATCTCCTCGACAGCTGCATTTCTGAAAGCTTTTTGTACAGTCACTTTTCCAATATTCCTTTATCCGTCAATGTGTTATTATCGTTTCTTTAAGATATTTTTATACCATGCACTGTACAATGCCAGTTGGGTTAAAAAAGTAGAAAAATTTTTAATTATATAGCGCCAACCCTATTGGCACCTATCATAATAATCGCTAATATAGTTGGCGATTATTATGATGTTGGAGAGTGATGGATGCGTAGCGATTATCGCCATAGAGTCTTGGATGTAGGCCCTGCTCTCGCACAGAGGTCGGTCTTTCTCTTTGGCCCACGGCAGACCGGAAAATCTTCGTATGTACGAGAACAACTCAAGCCAGAGCCGATGCTGAGTTACAATCTCCTCGACGGAGGGTTGCGTCTGCGGCTTCTCGCTGATCCTACGCTCATGCGGCAGCAGGTAGAGGCACGAAACTTGCGAGACTGTGTGGTTTTCATCGATGAAATTCAGAAGTGTCCGGAACTTCTGGATGAAGTCCATTTGCTAATCGAAGAGAGGGGCATACGGTTCCTTCTTTCAGGATCGAGCGCGCGGAAGCTGAAGCGGGCTGGCACAAATCTTCTTGGTGGACGGGCGAGGACGAAGTACCTTCATCCCTTTGTGTATCCGGAAGTGGCAGAAGATAATGATCTGCTGGAGCGCGTCATGGCACGCGGTTTGCTTCCTCCTCACTATCTGTCGGAAGCGCCAGATGAGGACCTGCGGTCCTATGTGGACACCTACCTTTCGGAAGAGATCGCGGCCGAAGGACAGGCACGCAATCTCCCCGCCTTTGCCCGTTTTCTTCAGACGGCAGCAACCGTAAACGCAAAAATAATCAACTACACCAACGTTGCAAACGATGCTCAAGTGCCCCGACAGACCGTACGCCTTTGGTTCCAGATTCTCATCGATACAATGCTTGGATATGAACTTTCATCCTATACATCCACGGTGAAGAGAAAGGCGGTGGAAACTGCAAAGTTCTACTTCTTCGATATAGGTGTGGTGCGCACATTGCGGCGACTCCCCGCAATACTTCCCGAAAGTTCCGATTTCGGTGAATTCTTCGAGCACTATATTTTCATGGAGCTGAAGGCCTGGATTGACTACCGAAGACCTTCGTCCCGGCTTTCATACTGGCGTTCGCTCTCGGGCTACGAGGTGGACTTTGTGATCGACGATGATGTTGCGGTTGAAGTGAAATCAGTGACAATCGCCCACGACAAGCATCTTTTGGGCTTGAGGGCGCTGCGGGAGGAAGGAAGGATTAAACGCTTCTTTCTCGTCTGCAGAGAATCCCGTCCCCGGAAGGTCGACGGAATCGATATTCTGCCATGGCGCGAATTCCTTGGCCGGCTCTGGGCGGGCGACATTGTAGCAGGAGGTTGATCTCTTGTACTCTGAGGATGATCTTGTTCCGATCTCTTCGCTCCAGCACATACTCTTCTGCGAGCGCCAGTATGCCCTTATTCACATCGAGCAGGTCTGGGAAGAAAACCGTTTCACCGCCGAAGGAAAGGTCCTCCACGAACGAGTTGATGTGGAGCGTCACGAATCGCGAAGGCTTTTCCGTCAGGAATATGGTATGGCTGTGCGTTCGTTAGAGCGTGGCTTAATAGGAAAGTGCGATCTTGTTGAGATTTACCTTGCTCCAGGAGAAATAGTTGCTCAGGCAGTGCCAATCGAGTTCAAAAGAGGGCGAAACAAAGAGGAGGATGTGGACCGCGTTCAGCTCTGCGCGCAAGCTTTTTGCCTAGAAGAAATGTTTGGGATCACGGTAGCAGATGGTCAGCTGTATTATTTGCAGGAGCATCGTAGAACAACCGTGAATCTCGGTGGCGAATTGAGAGCAAAGACTATGGGGCTCATAGCGAGAATACAGCAATTGCAATCTTCTGGGATAACCCCTCCAGCTATATATCAAAAGCGGAAATGCGATCGATGCTCACTTTTGGAAGTATGTATGCCCAAGAGCGCTGGATCAGGAGGGAAGGAGGTCGATCGCTTTGTACGCTCACAGGTGCGCGCAGCAAGGGGAGAGCCCAGTCAATCATAATATCAAAAAAAGGAGGCAAGAGTGAGAAAACTGCTCAACACATTATATGTCACTTCCCAGGGTTCATATATTCACAAAGAAGGTGAAACCATCATAGTAGAGCGAGAACAGCAAAAGGTCCTTCAGTTGCCTGTCCACACACTGGGCGGAATCGTATGCTTCGGCAATGTACTTTGTTCTCCTTTTCTACTTGGATTCTGTGCAGAACATGACATAAGTATATCGTTTCTTACAGAGTATGGTAGTTTTCTTGCTTCGGTACGAGGGCCAGTGTCTGGCAATGTCCTTCTTCGTCGAGAGCAATATCGCATAGCAGATAACTCAGAGAAGTCAGCGAAAATTGCTGCAAATATTGTAACAGGCAAGCTTATGAATTCGCGACTGGTCATGAATCGCGCTATTCGCGATCATGGTGATAAGATCGATATTGCTACGATAAGGAGAGCTTCTTCTTCCATATATAGGCTTATCGAAGAGTTAGCTATTGCTGTCAATTTAGATGAAATACGCGGGATTGAAGGTATGGCTGCTTCCGAGTATTTTGCAGTTTTCAATCAGCTAATTGTTGATCAGAAGGAGGATTTTGTTTTCAATGAGAGGAATAGAAGGCCTCCTCTCGATCCTGTGAATGCTCTTTTATCTTTTATATATACGCTGCTTGTTCATGATGTGCGATCAGCACTAGAAACCGTTGGGCTTGATCCCACAGTTGGATTTCTTCATCGAGATCGCCCCGGAAGGCCTGGTCTTGCTCTTGACCTCATGGAAGAATTTCGTCCAGTTATTGCCGATCGTCTTGTGCTCTCTTTAATAAATAGAAGACAAGTTGCTCCAAATGGTTTCAAAAAAGCAGAGAGCGGTGCGGTCGTAATAGATGATTCGACAAGAAAAACCGTGCTTGTTGAATACCAAAATAGAAAACAAGATGAGATTTTTCACCCATACATTGAAGAGAAAATTCCGCTTGGGCTCTTATTTTTTGTACAAGCAAACCTTATGGCACGATTCATCCGCGGAGATATAGACGGCTATCCACCATTCTTCTGGAGGTGATAGATGTTTGTCCTAGTGAGTTATGATGTATCGATTACAACTCCTGGAGGAAAAAGGAGATTGCGCCGAGTAGCTAAAACTTGCCTCAATTTTGGTCAAAGAGTACAATGTAGTGTTTTCGAATGTGTTGTAGAGCCCGCGCAATGGGTGGCTCTAAAAAGCCAACTTGAGGCTATAATCGATAAAAATCATGATAGTTTGCGATATTATTATCTCGGATCGAATTGGAAGCACCGGGTGGAGCATATTGGAGCAAAACCGAGTCTAGATTTTGATGATCCTTTGGTTGTTTAGAATGAGTATATATTATGTTCTTAATGCTGTGTTACCTTCTGACCTTGTCCCAGCGAGAGTGCAAATCCACGCGAAACGTAATGACACAGAAAAATACAGCTTTTTCGCGTTATATCTAATTCTTTATTATATCGATCTTTGAAAATCAAGGGAAGGAGTTTTTGAGAGTTTTCCGTCTATATTTTGAATTTTCGCAATTCTATTGAATTATTTTTATGTAGTGCATATAATTGAAAGGCATATAGTCGCGCCCCACGCGGGCGCGTGGATTGAAACGGTTTATATTGAGCTAACATCCGGCTCGAATGGCTCGTCGCGCCCTTCACGGGCGCGTGGATTGAAACTTTAGTGTAAGTTCTATGCGCGAAAACTCTGTAATGTCGCGCCCCACGCGGGCGCGTAAATCGAAACTGTAACAATTGCTTGTCCTGCTGTTTAATGTCAACTGAATTTCCCTAGAATTATCATTAGGATTTCCCTATCGTTATCAACAGGAATTCCCCGGTTTCATCGTCAGCCTGCATGGCAGGCCAAGCAAGAACCGCCCAAGCTTAAGGCAACCCAGGCCAGAGCGGTCCAGCATAAGCCCCAGGCAACTCAGAGTCACAGGCCAAGCCCCATTGTAGGCGCGCCAATTCCAGGCTGGTCAATCCTCATCAATCAAGGCCTACCCGCGCCGCCCTTTTTCCTTTTTTTTGCCAGACAAAAATCCTGTTCATCGGGTTTTCATCCTGTCATCCTATCGAAACATTGTCGCGCCCATGCCGTCCATCCCGCCCATGCCGCTCATGCCATTAATCCCGTCCAACTATCCGCCAGGGCACTACTTCTATCCCCTTAAACTGAAACTTCTCCTCTCCATCGTATACCAGAATGCGTTGAGCGATAGGTTCAGCGGCCATCGTTGCCCACTTTATGAGTGTGTTCGCCATTTCGGGGTGGAAGGTTGTGCCGCTCATTATATCGATCGCGGTGATCGCTGCGCCCTCTTCAATGATGAGGTCGATCTCTCCCACGCTAGGCGCATTCCAAAAAGAAAAGCGTGCATCACTGCCGCGTGCTGAAGCTCGCTTTATGATATCGGCAACCACCATTGTCTCGAAGAGAGCTCCACGCAAAGGGTGCGTCATGATCTGGCGTGGCTCTCGGATGCCCATCAGCCATGCCGCAAGTCCACAGTCATAAAAGTAGAGCTTTGGGCTTTTTATGATGCGCTTTTGAAAGTTTTTAGAGTACGGCGCGAGCTCAAAGGCAAGGAAGCTTTGCTCGAGGATTGAAAGCCATCCGCGCGCGGTGGTATGAGAAATGCCCGCATCTCGCGCAAGCTCCGAGAGATTGAGCAATTGGCCTGTTCGACCTGCGCAGAGTGCTAAAAACTTTTCAAACTCCCGCATATCCTTAACATTGATGAGCTGTGAGAGGTCTCTCTCAAGGTAGAGGGCCACATACTGCGCATACCAATCAGAAGGAATAAAAGGGCGATCGAAAAGAGGCGGATACCATCCGCGATAGAGGCATTCATCAGTACTCGCATTCGTAAAAAGTGAAGTAGCAGCAAGCTCATCAGTAAAAAAAGGCAAAAGCTTCGCAAATGCAGCCCTTCCTGCGAGCGACTGGGTAGCCGACTGTCGCAAAAGGGGTTGATTGCTTCCTGTAAGAATCCATAATCCGGCTCGAGGATCTTCGTCGATTATCCCTTGAAGCCATGAATTGAGTTCAGGAAAGCGCTGCGCTTCATCGATCACCGCGCCTGTGGCGCGAATTGGATAGAGTGTGCCTCGCGGATCATCGATAATCCGCTGGCGCATATCAGGAAGTTCGAGGTTGAGATACGGTTTTTCAGCAAAACGCGATCGCACGAGCGTCGTTTTGCCCGATTGTCGTGGCCCAGTGATCACCACCACGGGGAATTGCGCCACAAGCCTATCGATCAGCTGCGTCGCTGCGCGAGGAATCATAGCTCCATGATAGTCTCTTTGGTGATTTTGTGCAAGTTGCAAGTACAACTTTCAATTAGTATAACAAGACAACGCAATTCGATTAATGGTAATAGATCCCTTAATACTTAAAATGAGAATAATAGCGAATTTGGGCTAAAAATATTGAAAAACAGTGCTTTTTGACTTTCAAAAGCCTTTTTTGATGACTAAAATATATTATAAAGAACAGTATTGATGCCGCTACAGGTAGGTACGGTGCCAAGAATGAATCTTGGCATTGGATAGCGGGTTCGAATCACTGCTAATATTGTTCTCTAATTTTTTTGATATATTATTGAAACACCCGGTTCGATAACTGTTGAATGAGGTACTATTGAATAACTGATTAGTTGCCGTGCTTGTGAGGGACTCGTTTTTCCGAAAGCTCCTTTTGCGACACTATCTTCTATTTTAGATCCCGTTTCATTGAGCCCATTATAATATTTCAGAAAGGAGATATGTTCGATCTCTCATATCAAAATGAATTTCGTCAGGATCGCTCATCATTTCCAGCAGATTTTTTACTTCGTTTAATGGTAATACTTGTTTTGGGTTATATCTAATCTTTACCCATCTCCGGCCATGTTGAATTGCACGATCGGAAAATATTAATTTTGTTTCGTTAATGCCCATATTATTCGCTATTTTGGCAGACAATGAACCTGCAAAATATTGAATACCGCTTTGATGTGCCTTGAGACTTTCTGCGGCTTCCATAGTACCAGTAATTGGATTCTTTTTTGAACAGTATTTAATAGGCGCTTTGAAATTACATACTGTCGCTCGAATAATATTATCAAGGTCGCGCCCCACGCGGGCGCGTGGATTGAAACGCCGATACCATAGCTAAACTAGGTAACATCTTTAGTTTGCCCTGATAATCATCACCTTGCTGATAGTATCATTTGATACTATAATAACAGCATGAAACCTCCCTATGAAATTACTCAAACGATTCTCAATATCTATGGACAGATCAATGAAGCGCTTGGTTTCTGCAAAAGTCTTCTCCTCATTAAACCAGAACCTCGCTTGAGAAAAGAAAATAGAATTAAAACCATTTATTCTTCATTGGCGATCGAAGGTAACACGCTCGATATTGAACAAGTCACCGCGCTCATCGATAACTTTCCTGTCGTCGGTCCTCAGAAAGATATCCTAGAAGTCAAAAATGCAATTACTGCCTATGAGAATCTTCCTTTCTATGATCCTCACTCCCTACAAGACTTCTTAAAGGCTCATGCTGTGTTCATGCAAGGATTGGTCAGGCATCCAGGTTATTTTCGAACTTCACAGGTCGGTATCCTGAAAGGCACTGAAGTGGCTCACATCGCGCCGAGTCATACCATGGTTCCAGACTTAATGCATGATCTTTTTGACTACATTGAGCATGATGCGGATTTGGGTATCATAAAAAGTTGCGTCTTTCATTATGAAATGGAGTTTATTCATCCCTTTGAAGATGGGAATGGACGTATGGGCAGGTTTTGGCAAACACGACTGCTTATGACACACAACCCTATTTTCGAATTTGTTCCTATTGAAAAAATGATTAAAGATCATCAGGAAGAGTACTATAAGGTATTAGCGCAATCCGACAGCTCTGGTTCATCGACAGTCTTCATTGAATTTATGCTAGATACCATCAATACATCGTTACGAGAAACCATACAAGCAACAAAAGCAATCAATATTGATTATGAGAAAAGAGCCACAAATGCTCTTTCAACGCTTCAAGGGTGGTTTGATAGAAAAGCATACATGAAAGTCTGCAAGAATATCTCGTCAGCGACGGCCAGCCGTGATTTAAAGCAACTCTTAGCCGAGCATAGAATTGAAGCATCTGGTTCTGGGAGAATGACAAAATATCGTAAAGTAGATGGCTAAGGAGCGCATTGTGTCGCGCCCCACACGGGCGCTTGGATTGGAACGTGCCATGGGTCGAGCCATCGGTAGAATGTGGCGGTCGCGCCACACCGGCGCTTGGATTGAGGCGAGCATTATCAAGGACTTATCCCATAGCGAATGACAATTTTAGAGCCCGAAAATCTAATGGCTTAGCAATCAGACGATCCACAGAGCCTTTTACTGGACCTTTTTAGTTAGCGGCATAGAGCGCGGGTTGGGAGTCTTGACGACGAAGAATTCAAGAGTGTCGCTGCCTTCATTACGGATATCCATTTTTGTGTTGAATGGGATGGCGACAATGCTTCCTGTCGGGTAATGCGCGACAGGCTCCTCTTCTAGCCTTAGGCTGATCGTACCTCGGACGACTATCTGATAAACATTTGAATTTGCGACATGAACTGGTACTGAGCCGCCTGGTGCAACAACGATGTGATTGATATTCACATGCTCATCGTCGACCATTTTCTCCGAAATGAAATCATCCGTGTGTGTAAATTTGTATGCTTTTTCGATCATACTGATTCCTCCAACCTATAAAAATCTGCTTTGCCTTTTCTATTCATGAGAAATCTATAGTGAGCCGGATAAGTCTGTAAAGATGATATTTTAAAAGCCTCTAGCCCTGCGAGAATACGCAGAGCCGCAAGCGCTTGACGAGCCACGGCGATCCTGATTCGAGGCGTGAAAACAGCATATTCTTCCATGGCATGGTCGATTGCTGTTAACCTCATTCTTGCAACAGTCTATTTTGGCTTTTCTGCCCAAGAGAAGGCTATGGCCAATCGATCTAATCTGTAAAACTAATACCCTCAGGGCCCTCAATCGCGTTGATCGATCTGAGTCGCGCAGGGTCTATTTTTGGTTCCCTATTGAATGAAAGCAAGCCGTTCGTTTCATTATAGACGTCGTAAAGCTGTGTATAGCAGTATCCACTGAAAATATCTGAGGCTAATATGTCTTGCGTATATTCCTCGATCAGGTCAATTACTGAATTGCTATCTCGATTGGTGTACCATCCAAATCCACCATATTCGCTAAGAAAGATCTTTTTTCTCTTTCCGCAGTCGATGCCTCTGGGGGCTAAGGGAGCTCGCAGGTATATGGACCGCGTCCTGGTGGACACCCAATTAAAGAGATAGAATGCCAACACTCTCAGTTTTGAGAATCCAAACAAAACTTTCCGGTCATTTTTTGCTATTTTCTGGTAGGTTGTTCGCGCAAGAGATGAGCTGCCTAAATAATGGTGGAAATCGACTATATCTGTATCGAGGTGTTCCCATCCACTGTTGTCGATTATAGGACGAGAAGGATCGAGTTTTCTCGTCATCACAATCATTTTTCTTACAAATTTATCGGTTCTGGATTTTTTCCAATAGATTCCCCAGATTCCCCATGTTTCATTGAATAGGATCCTCAAGATACAAGAAGGGTGCCCTGAATCTCTTTTGATAAGATCTATCAGTTCCTTCTCATATGCTCTGAATCCCTTTCTTGAAGGCAAATAGAAGGATGGCATCTCGAAACTCGTGAATATTCCAATTTTATCGCATAGATACTGAAAATATGGACTTTCGATTTTTTCATGGATTCGGGCTCCATTATAGCCCATCAATTTGAGATTAAGGATGTCGTTTTGAATGATTTTCTTATTCTCTGGTGTATATACTCCTTTTGGATAATACCCTTGAGCGAGTGCCATCTTTATAAAGCACTTCTTACCATTTATAAGAAAAGAACCATCGCTGTCGATATGCACGCTTCGCAGACCAAAATAGCTCTCGACTGTATCGATGCATTGTTGCTCTCTGTACAAATCATATCGGATTCGGTAAAGGGCTGGATTATCTGGGGACCATAATGTGGCTTTAATCTCGGAAAAAGAACACTGAAAATGAAGCTCTCCTGCATTGTTCATTTTGACCGGCTGAAGGTCGATAATTTCGCCACTAGGCGAGACTATTTCGATGTTAAGAGAATAATCGGCAATCTTATGGCTTTCTATTAAATCACTATCTAGTAGTGAAGTCTGTATTCTTCCTCTGAAAATATTTGCATCGAAATCAGGATTCAATTCTCCATGCCTAAGATATACAGGGTCAACAATTTCCATCCAAACATTTTGCCATATCCCTGATATTCCGTTGTACCATACATAGAAAGGCTTTCTAAGAAATGTCTGCTTTCCTCTAACCTGGAAAGGGCTGTGAGAGTCTTGTACTGTGAATTCGAGCTCATTGGTGCCTTGATGAAGGGCTTCCGTGATATCAAAGGTAAACGATGAATAACCCCCAATATGTCTTCCTATTCTAGCATGATTGACAAAAACGGTGGTTGAATAGTCGCATGCGCCCACATTGAGAATGAATCTTTTCTTTTCAAATAGCTTCATGATTTCGATCGATTTCGAATATTTAAATGTCCCCTTATCTTTGAAATGCACGCCAGACAATTCACTCCCAATCGGATAGGGTACCTGAATACAATGCTTCTGTCTTTGGTGTTCTATTGTCCATTCTCCATCCAGCGAAATCCATTTTTGGCGCGCCCAGGAGGGGTTAGGATGATCTTCGAAGATTAGATTATTCTCGATGGATGAGAAATTTACAGCCTGATTCATGATTCATCCTTTTATGCCAGTCATTGCGATACTTTTTACTATGTTTTTCTTGAAAAGAATATACATGATTATCTGAGGAATCGATGCAAGCACGGCTCCTGCCATGATAAGCGAATATTCCGTACCATGTGTCCCCTGAAAGTTTGCGATTCCTACTGTTATTGTATATTTTTCCGAACTGGAAATTGCGACGAGTGGCCACAGAAAATCGTTCCAGGCATTTATAAACGATATTATAGCAACAGCGAATAATGCTGATTTGCTGAGTGGCAGGATAATCGTCCTGAATACAGTCCACCTGCTCGCTCCATCGATGAATGCAGCTTCCTCGAGGACCAGAGGAATGGATTTGAAGAACTGAGTAAGAATGAAAACACCAATGGGCATGGCAAGCCTCGGTAGGATGACCGCTATAAGGGTATTTGCTAGCCCCATTTTTGTAAGCTCCAAATAAAGCTGGATTATAAGCACTTCGAATGGAATCATCATTCCAGCCAGTATGAAGATAAATAATATATTTCTCCCACTAAATTGTATTCTAGCAAGCACATATGCCATTGAGGAATCGATCAGCAATGTCAATATCGTGGTAATTACAGACACAATCAGCGAATTGAGAAACCATCTACCAAGCAGAGTGCTGGAAAATGCTTTTTTATAATTTTCGAGTGTTGGAGCAAATATAAGAGACAGCTTGTCTGTCATTACTGTGTTTTCCGATTTTAGGGAAGTGACTAAAAGCCAGACTAAAGGAATGAGCCAGATTATTATTAAGCATAAGATAAGGAGCCTTACAAGAATATTAAGTGGCTTTTTCATAGTGCTTGATCCGGCTTTCTTAAAAATTGTAGAGAAGAGATAAGGAGAATAACCAAGAATAAAATGACCGACATGGCTGAAGCATACCCTAGCCTGAAATAATTGAAGCCTGTCTTGTAGACATATTGAACCAGAACTCTCGTGGTGCCATATGGACCTCCTCCCGTCATTACGTATACCTGTCCAAAAACCTTGAATGAAGCAATGACTTGGAGAATCAGAACAAGCAGAGAGGTGTCTTTGAGCAAAGGAATGGTTACCTTTATCAGAGTTGTAAAGCTCCCAGCACCATCTATTTTAGCCGCATCGTATATCTCATCTGGTATTTGCTTCATCCCTGCGGAAAACAAAATCATATTAAATCCAGCTGTCCACCATAATGTCGCAATGATTATCGATGTCATAGCGATGGACGGATCTGTGAGCCATCCAAGAGGCTCAAAAGAAAGCGATTTTAGTATCTGGTTAGCAAGACCATAATTTCTCTGAAATATCCATGCCCAAAGAGTGCCCACGACGGAGGTAGAAAGCATATAGGGTAGAAAGAAAACGGTTTCCGCAATTCTGCCAGTGCGAGTTGGTTGCATCGTGATAAGGGCCATTATAAAACCGACAATTATTATTAGAGGAGTCGAAATGCCTACAAATTGAAGGGTATGTGAGAATGATGAAAGGAATTCGGGATCATTGAATGCCTCCACATAATTTTTGAATCCGATAAACACTTTTGAGGATAGAATGTTCCAGTCAAAGAAACTTAGATAGACTCCGTATATTACTGGAAATACGAGGAAAGCGACGTAAATGGCCAAATAAGGCAGCGAGAATAGGACTATATCTCTTTTCTTGTGGTCGGCATAATGTGATGACATTCAAAGCTCCGGAATATATTTGAAAAGCAACGCTTGAAGAGGCAAAAGCCCCCTCAAGCGTCATATAGAAATATCGACTGTTTTACAAGAGCTATTTTTTCAAAATATCGTTGATCGCTTGCTCTAGCTTTGTCAAAGCTGTCTTTGCGTCTCTATTGAGAGCAATGGACTCCTCAAGTTGATCAGACATTACATCATAGCATTGAGGCCACTTGGGAGTTGCTGGGGTTGCGAATACATATTTAGCTGCATCTGCATAATCGGCTCTGTGTGGCAAGGACTTGAATTCTTTTGTATTGACGGCGGTTTTTCTTGTAGGCACATGGCCAGCTTTTGCCCAGAGATATCCATGATTGGTCATCCAGTCTATGAATTTCATTGCGCCGATGATCTTTTTCTCATCAACCGACTTCTGCGCTGGTATAGCAAATGTATGGGATCCTGCCCAGGCGGCATTCTTACCAAATAATGCCGGGAATTTTACTGCCACAAAATTGAGGTTAGGCTGTTGCTCGAAAAGACCAGTGACCCACACGCCATTGAAATGGATAGCTGCTTTTCCAAGTCTGAAATCAGCTACAGAAGAATCATAATCATAACCTTTTGGGGTCAATTTGTATTTATTTACAATGTCCGATAACGCTTGATATGCTTTGATACCAGCCTCGTTGTTGAAATTGGCTTTCGTGTTGTCGGCATTAAAAACATACACGCCCTGCTCCATCAGCATAGAAAGGAACATCCTGGTAAGAGTGTAGGCCTTATAGGTTGCCGTCGTATTGTCTGCAGCTATTCCTATTGCTCCTGTCTTGTTTTGGATTGTTTCGGCCGTGCTGATTAGCTCGGATAGCGATTCGGGCAGTTTTGTAATTCCGGCTTTAGAAAACAAGTCCATATTGCAGTACATAATAATAGGATGGACATCTAGCGGGATAGCGTATAATTTGTTGTTTATTTTGCAGTTATTTAAAGGAGCTTCCTCGAATGTAGATAGATCGATACCCGCTTTTTGAACATAAGTATCGAGAGGAAGCAATACACCGCTAGGAACGAATGTGCTCAGGCGATCTTGGTGCATGACGACGACATCCGGTGCGGTTTTGGCAGCAAGGGCTGCGGTTAGTTTTGTATAGTAATCATCGAACTTGACTGTATCGGTCTTCATTACTATCTCATTCTGAGATGCATTGAATTCCTTGACCATTGCATCGAAGAATTCACCATCTCCTCCTGTAAAAAGAGACCAGAATGTGATTTCCAACGGCTTTTGTCCACTTTGGGCGGTGACGGCTGTAGTGCCTACTAGCAAGAGCAATGTAATTGCCAGACCTGCTATTTTTTTCATAAAAACCTCCTCAAATTTGAACCTTAAGGTTCATGCACTAGCGTTGTTTCCCGATATACAATTCGGGATTCCAATACTTTTTTTGTATATGGAGCCTTGGGATTTTCAATGTGATCGAGCAAGGCCCTGAAAGCCATATTTCCCATTGTCTTTTTGGGTATGCTCACAGAACTCAGGCTGAGATACAAATATTTCGAAAAATTGAGATCGTCAAAGCCTATTACTTCAACTTCTTTGGGGACTTTTATGCCATTTTCTTTAAGTGCTCTCAAGGCACCGAGTGCAAGCAGATCGTTGAATGCAAAGATTGCTGATATATGTTTTTCACTTCTTATCAATGAACTGACTTCGTGGTATCCATCTTCCAAATGCCCTTTTGTTTCAATTATCATATCTTCTTTTAGAGGCGTATTGGTTTCGATATGGGCATCCCTAAAGGCAGCCATTCTGTCCACAGAACTACTTACACAAGAAGGGCCAGCAAGGTGAACAATATCTCTATGGCCATTTTTTATAAAATAAAGCGTTGCTTCTTTTGCTTTTTCATATTCATCGGATATGACCGAATGATCTTCCAAGCCAGGGAGCCATCTGCCAACTATAATATAGGGTATGCTTAGAGACTTTAGATAATCGCAGTTGCCGTATTGCTGCAAAACCGGCATCAAAAGAAGACCATCGACCTGTTTTCCTAAGAGGATTTTGATTGCTTCTCGTTCGCGCTCAGGCGATTCTTCGGTATTGGTCAATAGTATATGGTATCCAAATTGCCTTGCGGTATTCTCTATTCCCAGAATTACTTCAGCAAAGAAGGGATTCGAAGAATCCGCGGAGATTACTCCGATTGTATTTGTTTTTCCTGTCCTCAAACTCTTAGCAACATTGTTGTTGACATATCCAAGTTCCGATGCGAGAGTCCGAATCTTTTCCTTAGTCTTAGGGTTTACATCGCTCTTGTCGCGCAATGCTCGAGAGACGGTATTGATTGAATATCCACTTGCAGCAGCGAGCTGCTTCAAAGAAGCTGACATAATATTAACGTTAATGTAAACCCACAATGCAAATCTGTCAATATTAAATATCTAGATATTATTTTTCCGTTATTTTAGAAAATCAATAGAATATTGTGGCATTATGAGTCATTTTCCCCAGATAAATTCATGATAGATTATGATAACGTTAATATTCGCTGCTTCTTTGACGATATGATTTATTATGATTTTGCTTTGTCGATGATTATTTCCTCTAGCTTTCCCTCGTCCAATTCGAGCAAACTCCACGCTAGATCCAGATATTCAGCGGTAAATGTGTGGCGAAAGTAGGCTGGGTTGGGAGGTTTATATAGACGAACCCGGTCGAGGCCATCGGCGTCTTTTAGGAGAGCAGGCAATGACCCTGGAGGGAAAGGGGGTATGGGGTCGGGCTTGGAATGCGCTTCTATTGCATCGGCTATTGCAGTCCATTCTGACTCAGGAAGCCTAAAGCCAAGGAGATAGCGCTCGGCAATCGGGCGCTTTGTGTTTTTTGCCCATAGCCCGTGTTCCGTGCAAAAGCTATCGTGTTTGCGGGCAAGGTCGTGTATGAGTGCCGCAGCCATTAGATCGCGATATAAGGTGCGAGAGCTAAATAAGCCTTCTAGTTTAGCACGCAGATATAACTCATTGGCTAGGATCATGACTCTAAGCGTATGCATTTTGCCATGAAGGCTACTTGGGTGATCGAACCAAGCCGGATCGATGCGAAAGCTCTTCGGCAGAGCCCACTCTTGGGTGAGTTGTTCCATAGGAATTATGATAGCATAGATTTGCCATAGTTGCTGCCGCAGTCTTAAGTTGTCTGTCAATTTTGGAGGCGGATATCTGGTCGTTCGCTATTATGTTGATTGGACTTTAGTCTCTTGATCTCTATAAGACTGATAGGAACTTTTCGGTTCGGGAATTAGATTGCGTAGCTCCTCGGCTATGGCGTAGGCGCAATCGCCAATTTTCTCTATATGGCGGATTAGGTCGATATAGAGAAGCTCGGCTCTGACATCTGCGCCGCGATCGAGGCGATGGCGGGCGGTTTTCTTTAGGCGTCTTTTATAGTCATCTATTCTATCTTCCATCTCTGAGGCGATTTTGAGCTCTTCCTGATTTATTCCGACATTGAGTCGTTCCGCAATGAAATCCAAGAATTCATCTACGAGCTCTCCAAAAGGATCAAGCGCTGCGACCGATTCAGGATCAAATTCCAGTTTTTTGTCATGCTTTTTCTTTATTATGAATGCAATGCTTAAGCATTCATCGGTCATGTTTTCAAGTTCAGAGACAATTCGCAGCTTGATATTAACTCGTTCGCGTGTGCGCTCTGAGAGATCCATGCTTGTAATAGAGAGCAGATACTTCGTTAATCCTTCGTGCATAGAGTCTGCGTAGTTCTCTTTTGCGATGAACCATTCGATTTCCGCATCCATATCGACGCTCGTAGCATTTGCGGTATCAGGGCTCGCCTTTGATTCATTAGTCAGCTTTTCGGTGAATAGCGATCGACTCCTGTCGAACATCATGCGCGCGAGGGTCACCATTTCCGAAATTTCCTTGCGAGCGCGGATGAGCGAGAGTTCGGGCGTGGCCATGAGGGTTTTGGGCAGATAGAACGTGCGGAGTTCCGCTTCTCCCGGCTTCTCCTTAATAATTCTTTCTAGAAATGACGCATATTGACGTACAAAAGGCAATAGCAACAAGGTATTCAATGTATTAAACAGCGTATGAAGCATCGCGATATGCACGCCAATGCTCTTCTGTTCGATAGGACTGGGAACTACCCAATCCACAAGACTAATAAAAGGCTTGAACAGAATCACAACCCAGACCGTGCCCAGCACATTGAAAAGAATATGCGCCCATGCGGCGCGCCTCGCATTCGTATTCGTACCTGTGGAGATTGATGCAAGGAACGCGTCTAAGGTTGTACCGATATTGGCTCCCAAAGTCAGCGCGGCAGCAATGTTAAAATCGATGATTCCCTGAGACGCCATGGCGATAACAATGGCGAGCGTTGCGCTCGATGCATTGACCAGCATGGTAAAGACCGTTCCCACCAAGACCGAAATTAAAATAGCCCCATAGCCGAGCTTTGAAAAATTCTGCAAAAACAAGAGAGCGCTCGCCGATGGTGTTGGAATTGCTCGCTCAATAAAATCCAGCCCAAGAAAGATGAACGCGAGCCCCATGATCGCATTTCCATAGCTGCGGAATGAATCCGATTTGCGCTTTGCGATGGACATAAAAAAGCCAATGCCGAATAGCGGCACCGCCAGTGATATGATGCTGAATTTGGCAATTCCTACCGCAGCAATGATCCAGCCCGTCAACGTGGTGCCGATATTGGCTCCCATGATGACCCCAATTGCCTGTGTGAGTGATAAAAGCCCTGCGTTTACAAAGGTTATCAGCATCACCGTTGTGGCTGACGACGACTGTACCAGGATAGTCACAATCGCCCCTGTTAGCACTCCTACGATGCTGTTTTTTGTCATCATGTTCAGGGCGCTCTGGAGGCGCTCGCCTGCTGCTCGCTGAATACTTTCGCTGCTTCGCTCCATTCCATACATGAATAGGGCGAGCCCTCCTATTAGTGTGAGCGCCATGGGCAGTATCGACATGATACTAGTTTATACCTTATGTGATTTGTTATGGTCTATGGGAGGAGCTGTAGACGCTTTTTGTCTTGGCGGAAATATGCGAACTGCTATTTTGTGGAGGCAAGTCTAGCCTATTCTTTAGGAAGATAGAGCGACCGACGGGAGTCGAACCCGCTTCACGAGCTTGGGAAGCTCGGGTAATACCGGTATACGACGGTCGCAGTGGTGTGTTCGCGCGCCATCGGGGTACGACGGTGGCGATTAAATGCGCGCCAGGTCATTGTTTTATGAAAAAAAATTTCTAAAAGACATGCCCTATTGATGCGCTTATCTACTATAGCGGGCGCCGCAAGCTTTCGTCAAGGCGAGCCAGCCCATCACTTTTGAGCATTAGTAAAAAACATCTTGTTTATCCTGATAAATCTTGGGAATTATGTCAAAATCTTGCTAGGAATTATCTTGCATCGATGTGATCACGCTAATGCCCACGCCTGGGAATTGATCCATCTTCTGCAAAAAATCAACGCCCTGGCGTAGGTTAAGGCGAGCTTCGATGAGCCGCTCTGGGTGGAGTTTTCCAGCTTCGATCATTCCAAGAAGTACATCATAACGGTGGGCTTGAATGCCATGACTCCCGTAGATCTCAAGCTCGCGCGCAATCACGAGGTCCATTGGAATTCGGGGATGTTTGTGGTCAGCGAGCATGAGGCCAACTTGCACATGCCGACCGCGCTTGGCAAGGCTTGAGATGGCGCTAAAGCATGTCTCTGGACTACCAAGTGCGTCCATAGAAACCTGTACGCCGCCATGTGTGATATCGCGAATTACAGCAACAATATCAGATACTTCTCGGCTATTGATTACAATATCCGCGCCAATTTCCTTGGCTTTTTTAAGCTTCTCTTCTTGAATATCGATTGCGATGATTCGAGCGCCCATCGTTGTGGCAATCATGATAGCTGAAAGGCCCACACCCCCACAACCAAAGATTGCGATCCATTCTCCCGCGCGAAGTCTGGATTGTGCTTCCAGCGCCCGGAAAGCAGTAGCAAAACGACAGCCCAGGCTTGCCGCCGTTGCTGCATCGAGGCTCTCAGGCAAGCGCACAAGATTCATATCTGCATAGCGAATAGCCACATATTCTGCGAAGGAGCCCCACGCCGAGAATCCCGGTTGGAATTGGTTGTCGCAGACCTGCTGATTGGAGCTAAGGCAGGGTGGACAGTGGCCGCAGCCAGCAACAAAGGGCATGGTCACTCTCTCGCTGAGTTTCCAATTCTTGATATCTCTGCCGACTTCAACAATAGTGCCGGCGAGTTCATGCCCGGGCACATGTGGAAGCCTTATATCAGGATCGTGCCCCTGCCAGCCGTGCCAATCACTGCGGCAGATGCCCGTTGCATCGACTTTGAGAACTACGCCATCGTCAGGCGCTATTGGATCAGGCACCTCAACTATCTCAATAGGCTCTCTAAATTGTGTGAATAGTGCGGCTTTCATAGCTTTATTTTTCCATTGGCCTCAAGAAAGATATGCGCATCTATCTCCGAAAAGAATACAAACCATACTATTATGAAGGCCGCTTCAGGGGTACTCGCTAAATAATCCTGCACGGTATTCCACGCGATTTTGGCTGCGCGTTCTTTTGGGAATCCATAGATACCGGTTGAGATGGCAGGAAAGGCAATAGACTTGAGCTGCTCGATCATAGCTAGCGCAAGGCACTCGCGATAGCAGGACGCCAGTGTTTCGTCTTCGCCATAGGCCCCTCCTTGCCAAATCGGCCCTACTGTATGGATAACACGCCTTGCGGGAAGCTGACCGGCGGTAGTTGCCACTGCTTTTCCCGGAGGCAATCCATTTGGTAAGGAGCTGTTTCGCAACGCACGACACTCGGCGAGGATTGCTGGGCCTCCAGCGCTATGGATAGCTCCATCGACACCGCCCCCTCCCAGGAGGCTCGAGTTTGCTGCGTTGACAATTGCATCGCAAGCGATATTGGTTATATCTCCAACTGCAATTATGCAGCGGCCATTATCAGATCTATACAGCTCTTTCATAATTGGAGTCTATCCTCTTCGATATGGACTTTTTCAATATAATGTTATTCAATTGCCATCCTTCTTTTCTAGATCTTTGCGGGCTTCCATGAGTTCCTTTGTTTTTGCGATCAAAGCATCGAAATTTAGTGGTTTAGAAAAGAATGCATCGGCACCAGCTTCCATCATGCGAGGTTGGGCATCTTCTTCTCCAATTCCCGTAATAGCTATCACCGCCGGCTGACCAAATGACTCATCCGATCGGATTTTTTTGCAGAGCGAAAAACCATCTACACCAGGAAGATTCAGATCCAAGATGACTATAGCCGGACGGCGCTCCGCGATGATTCGGCCTGCCTCAAAGCCATCGTAAGCCTGTGCGACGCGCAGGTCGTCTATTCTTCGCTCGAGGAGTCGTTTAAGAATTGTGTTGAGATCTTTGTCATCATCTACGATTATCGCGAGTCCACTATCCACCGGCATAGTAAGGTCGTCTTTAAGCTCATCCGGAACGCGCATATCTCGTTCTTTGAGAAAAGTGACCAGATCTTCGGCATAAACTCGATATTGTCCTCCGGGCGTATTAAAGGCTTTGAGATAGCCACTTCGTATCCAATTTATCGCTGTTTGATTAACAACACCACAGAGCTTTGCGACTTCGAGCGCGGAAAATGTTCGAACCTTATTGCTGAACTTCCCCATCAGGTGCCTCTTTAATTCATAACGGTATATTCAGCTCAATGTAGAGAGTTATCATTACAAGGATACACCATATATGGTTAGAGATCCAGTGAATCAACATGCCTGGAATCTTGACCTTGATATTTTTTTGAACTTCCCATAACTTTAGGCTCGCCATGGATGACACAATAGATTTTGACCCGACTAAAATAGAGAATCTCTGCGTAGATGAGATTAAGATTGCGGAGAGAATAGCAAATGAGCTTGCTATACGGCTTTTGCAAGTACAAGCGGTACTGAACCTTTCAGCCGAAGGATGCACTATTCCCTTTATAAGTCGATATCGCAAGGAGCGAACTGGCAATCTTGACGAGTTACAAGTTCGCGATTGTGTCCAAAAGTTCCAAAGTTACAAAAATCTCGAAGAGCGCAGGCTCGAAGTAATAAAAGGTATCTCAGCTTTGGGTAAGCTCGATGCTTTTCTACATGAGAACATTCTGCGCGCTACTACTCTGACAGAACTCGAGGACCTCTGGTCACCTTTCAAGAAAAAGAAGAAAACACGCGGCATGCTCGCTCAAGAAAAAGGACTAGTTCCTTTTGCGGAGCTGATGGAAAGAACCACCATCCTGGAGGAAGTGGTTGCTGCTGCCACTTCTTTTATCCATCGAAATGAAGAACACCCCGAGCTTTCGGTGGAGAGCGCTGAGGATGCGCTTTCGGGAGCGCGAGACATCCTTGCCGAACGGCTTTCGCAGGATACAAGTTTGCGCGCTCACATAAAACGTGTATTTCTCAAGGAAGGAGAGCTTGCGGTAAAAGGTATAGGCGATGAGGAAAAGCGAGGGCAATCCACTTATCAGATGTACTGGAACTATCGAGAACCTCTCTCCACTCTCAAGCACCATAGAGTGCTTGCGATAAATCGAGGAGAACGAGAAGGCGAGCTCGATGTGTCGATCGAGGTGAGCGATGAATTAGTCGAAGCGCGGATGCTAGAGCGTGTGCGACCAGCCAATGCACAGCATAAGCAAGCAGTAATCGACGGGCTTTTGCGCCTTCTTTTGCCAGCAGTGCGAAGGGAGATCCGCTCGGATCTCACCGAAAGCGCGGAAAGCCATGCAATAGAGGTGTTCAGCACCAATCTACGCAATCTTCTCATGCAGCCGCCCTTGCGTGGTACAAGAGTCTTGGGTATCGATCCGGGAATCCGAACTGGCACAAAGTGTGCGGCGCTCGATGAAACCGGCAAGTTCTTGGATTACTTTGTTATAAACCAGGAGACCAAGCCTGAACAGGGCAAGAAGGATGTCGCGGCAGCAGTGAAAAAATATGCGCTTTCAGTCATAGCGGTGGGGAATGGCACTGGAAGCCATGAGGTTCAAAAGCTGATAGCGGAATCGATTGCAGAAAATGGGCTTTCATGCCGCTTTGCAGTCGTAGATGAGGATGGCGCGTCTGTGTATTCGGCAAGTGATCTTGCGAGAGAAGAATTTCCAAATCTCGATCTTACAATCCGAGGAGCGATCTCGATAGGGCGGCGTCTGCAGGATCCTCTTTCGGAGCTAGTTAAAATCGATCCAAAGAGCATTGGCGTAGGGCTATATCAGCACGATGTCAACCAGAAACAGCTGGCGAGCCAGCTCGACGATGTTGTTGGATCGGTAGTGAACCAGGTTGGAGTCAATCTAAACACCGCAAGTTATTCGCTATTGCGGTATGTATCGGGCATAAATGCGAGCTTGGCAAGGAAGATTGTCAAGTTCCGAGATGCAAGCGGCGTGATACGGAATCGTTCTCTGTTAAAGGAGATTCCAGGGCTTGGCGAGAAGACGTTCGAGCAGTGTGCCGGCTTTCTCAAGATACCGGAGAGCGATAACGCGCTAGATAATACTTGGGTTCACCCTGAAAATTACGCAGTTGCCTCAGAAATTTTGTCCATGGTGAAGTCCGGCAAGGAACCGCAAACCAAAGAAAGAGAGAGTTTGAAGCAGAAATATAACATTGGTGATATTACTCTGGATGACATAATTAGCGAACTAAAGAAACCAAATCGTGATCCACGAGATGACCTTCCGCCGCCAATTCTGCAGGAAGGTGTGTTGAGCCTCGAGGATCTCCGGCCGGGCATGAGAGTAAAAGGAAAAGTGAAGAATGTCGTCGATTTCGGTGCCTTTGTCGATATCGGCATAAAAGAGAACGCACTTATCCATGTCTCTGAGATGGCGGAGCACTTTGTTAAGAATCCAATGGAGGTGCTAAAGGTTGGTGATGTAAAGGACTTTACAGTTATCAGCATCGATGCGGTGCGGCGGCGCATAGGGTTGTCGCTCAAGGCAAATTTGAAGGTTGATAGCTGACTACTGCATGGTACACGCACCACGCAGAATAAGGCGGAAATGGCCGCTGCGATTTAACTTCGGCTAGATTTTAGTTTTTTGTCAATGGCTTATTTTCGGCCAGAATACTCTTTAGGCAATGCGAAATCTTGAATTCTTTGTCTGACTTTGATATAATCTAAAATGCCTTCGTGCGATTGCTCGGTGTCGGTTTTTGTGCCGCTAATCCCCCAACCCCAGCGGCCAACCCTACCCCCGATGCCGACATTGCATGAGGGCTTTTTTTTGAGCCCTGCTAGCCAGAAAGCTTGCTGAAGAACAATAAAAAGAGTAACAATAACCTATGCCAATTCTATTCGAACCCTTCTTGGGCAATACTCTTGTTGCGCGCGGGCCAACCAATCTTGGACTCTATGTTTTCAAGCAGAGCGATGTCGCTCGCGCAATTGTTATAGATTCTGGTGGCGACGAGGATGCAGGAAGGAAGATTCTGCGCGAATGTGAGCGGCTGGGTGTCGAGCTCGCAATGATTATCAACACTCATTCCAATGCGGATCACTGCGGTGGAAATGCATTCCTGTCTAAGCGAACTGGTTGTAGCATTGCAGCAACAGAGCTGGAGGCGGCTTTTTTGAGCTATCCTCAGCTTGAGCCTTCGTTTTTATCTGGCAGTTTTCCACAGAAAGCGCTGAGGAACAAGTTTCTTATGGCACAGCCTTCGCGAGCAAATTGCTTGCTCGAGCCTCCTTGTGCTTTGACCTTCGACAAAGATGGCAGGTGGCAGCTTTCCAAGCCCGCACAGGCACATGGGAGCGCAGCTGCAAATGCACCACAGGGTTCACCTATAAATGAATTGCAGAGCGCTTCGACATTCGCGCCTTGGAGCGGTCTTACAAGTGCGTCAGCAATCATACCCAAAAATGAATCACAGAGTGCGGCACAAGGCATGCCTTGTTTGCAGATTATGTCTCTGCCAGGCCATTATTTTAGCATGATTGGAATTCTAACCCCAGACAATGTGTTTTTTGTTGCAGATTCTCTTGCCGGTGCACCAATTCTTGAAAAATATGGCCTTTTCTTTTTGTATGATATTGAGGCAGAACTTGCAACGCTTTCGATGCTCGAGTCGAGCGAGGCTGAATGGTTTGTACCAGCTCATGCAGAACCGACTCAAGATATAAAATCACTTGTGGATATAAATCGGGCTAAGATTTTCGAAATTGCTGATGTCATTGTATCGGCGGTAAATTCCGAGGCAAACTGTGCAGAAGGGGCTACGCTCGAAAATGTTATGGCTGCCGTATTTTCTCATTATAATATAGTCCTTAATGCTAACCAGTATGTACTTGTTGGATCTACCATTCGCTCGTATCTTTTCTGGTTATGCGATCAAGGAAAGCTAGAAAATGCTTTCGAACATCAAAGAATGATTTTTAGGATAAAGCGATGAACCGGAAGAATTCTAGGTTTGGTTTTGGCAAAATATCTATGGCAATATTTTCGCTGTTGATTTTAAAGTTTGCTATGGGTAGCGGTGGATCCGGGGCTGTGTATGCACAGGGACATCTAGCGGTCGAGCTTACACATCCTGTCTATATGATGATTGAAACCGCGGAGCTTCGCGGAGTCATTACAAGGCTCTCTTCTGTAAAGCCCTATACTAGCCAGCAGGTTGCCGACTTCATTGCGATTTTGATGGGGCACATGGAAGCTTTTTCGCCAGCAGAACAGGATCTGATTCGCAAGTATGCTGAGGAATTCAAAATAGGCAAGGCCATAGAGGAGTCTCTGTGGAGGGACAGGTCTGGCATTGCTCAGGCTGGGATTCGGGTAGAGGAGGCTACTAAGCTCGATGTAGCGGGCATTTGCGATCTCATCGATGGCTCGTCTTCTACGCCTTTTAAGGATGTTTGGCACTTCAATTCTCGCTGGGTACCGTATCTCAAGGGCGATCCTCTGTCATGGCTTTCTTTTAAGGGAGAAGCCGGGTTTACATTTGATAAGATCGAGCGGGATCTTTATTTGCCTTATGAATTTACAAAGGAATGGGATTCGAACCATATATGGTTTGGGACTCCTCGTACTTCAGATGGCACTCTCGATTATCCCACAGCGAGCTACGATATCCATGAGGACATAGCGGCGGAGACAGACGATAGTTCGGTTATGGTGCGCCTCTCGAGATTCAGGCGGGATTGGGGCATGGGTTCGGGCTCTTTCTCGCTTTCTAGTACAGCGCGGCCTTTTGTGGGTTTCGAGACTGTGCTAAGGCCTTCGAAATATTTTGCAATCTCTGGACTTGTGGGTTCTCTTACGAATTGGCAGAAAGGAAGCAACGAGAAGAGTACAGTGGTGACCTATGTTGATAATAATGGAGATGGCGTTGCTGATAACAAAGATACCTATTTCTATTACTCAGCCCTCTCCTACCAAAAAATGCTCGGCCTCCAGCGCATGGAACTTTTTCCCTTCGATTGGCTCACAATTTCTGCGACGAGCACTATTGTCGGGGCTAAGCGCTTCGAGCTCGGTTATTTTTCGCCCTTGCTTTTCTCTGTGATGTACCAGAATCAGCTTGCCGATATCGATAATCTCGCGGTCCAGGTGGATGGCCAGATCGTTGTGCCGCGGATAGGTAAATTCTATGCATCCTTTTATGCCGACGAGATGGAAATTACCAATTTGTCGGAACTCTTTACCAAGGCGCGGAATATGTTCGCTTTGCAGGGCGGTGCAAAGATTCCTCTTCCGTGGTGGTCTTTTGCAACCCTGACTGCGCAATACAGCAAGATCGAGCCTTTTGTGTATGCGCATTATCCAACCTGGTATCCAGATTACCGTTTGCGAGTCGATACTTCCTATACTCAAGATGACGAAAATCTTGGCTATTATCTACCGCCCAACTCCGACGAATTTTTGGTCAAGCTCGACATGATGCCAGCGCCAGACTGGCGGCTTTCTCTCAAATACAGTTTTATTCGGCATGGGGATAATCCAGGCAATAAACAAGGAGACTTAGTAATATTTGGTGATGTAGATAAATGGCTTGAATATAATTGGCCAGATAGAACCTCCAAATTGGATGATTACCCGGACAAGAGTTTTCTCCACGACGGCATCTATGACTACAACCACATCGGAAACATCAGTGTTTCTTGGAGGCCAGCAAGCCCGCCCATGCTCTTTGGTGCGCAAATTCCTATAGAGTTGAGCCTGGGATATGGTATTTCATACACCTGGTACGAGGATGGAACCGGCGCTGGCAGAGTGGTTCCCGCATCTGAATGGAAAAACATATTTTCGATGTCCATGAAGCTGTATTTATGAATTGGAGTGCTCCGCACTCAATGGCTAGATTTACTATATAGATCATCAAGAAAAGGACAGCCTATGAGCGCTGCGAGTGCTTTTCCAGTTTGCGAAAGACGTGAGGCTCGGTGGGCAGGAATCATGTCCAGAAGGTAATGCTCTTCGTTTTTGGTGATGATAAGAAGCGAAATATAGAGTTTCTTTCTCTGGAAAAAAGAGCGCATTCCACCTTTTTTATCTTCTCCAGTTTCTTGGCCACGCATCTGGCTAAAAGCGTCTCGGTTAGCGGTTTCTTCTTCTCTGCTGCCAGGAATTGTCCCCTTTGATATAGCAGCCAGCTGGAGATATGAGACTTCCTCGAATGCAATGCTGGTCTTTTTTAGCAGAGGATAGAATCCAATCTGACTCAAAATATGCCTTGACGAAGGGTCGAAGATCCAATCTTCTTTATATACAAAGCCAAGTAGTAGAAGGATCATGATAATCCAACCCACGATGCTGGTGTTGAATCCATCGATCCCAATGGCAATTATCATTAGGATCAGCATTGCAGCCATTATGAGACGAAAAAAGAGAGGGACTCCATAGAAAAGAGAACCGTCTTTGCGGCTAATAAGGCGAAGAGGTATTTCCATACTATTTATGTTGCCTGAGACGCCGGCAATTTGTCCAGCAGCTGACGAAAAGCAGAACCAGGCTTCTTTAGTTCTCTCGAGCCGCGAGTTATCTTGCAGAGAGATAGGCCGAGTTCGGCTGCGATTTTGCGCTGTGGTGTGCCTTTTGCCAATTCTTTTACAAGAGCCCAGCGCTTGGCCATTTCATCAGCTTCGGCCGAGGTAAAAAGCGAATAGAAGAATTCTTCGATAAGTGCGGCATCTGCCCCTTCGAGAGCTTTGGACATCTCGGTAATACAAGTGCGCATCAGTTCAGGATTTCTTGGCATATTTATTAATTATACTATGAAAACTCGAAAGGGTCAAAAATCACAATGGCAAAAGACCCCAATATAGCCAGGCTTTAGTCCACCAGGCGCGCAATCTCTTTTGCCATTTCTACTTGTACTTTGCGACTTTACGAGCAGCGTAGAATCGTTTAGCTGTTCCGCAAAGCTCATTATGTCGTCTTAGCTAGTGCTACTGCTTATTCTCAAGCCAATAATATTAGCCAAAATCTCTTTCGAAGGCTCGTTCCATTGCCTCAATGAGCGGCAGTTGTTTGCCTGCCAGAAAACGCACCATCGCTCCGCCGCCTGTACATACATAGCCGTACTTCGATAATTCTGTGAACTTTGTTGCAGCGCTAATGGTATCGCCACCGCCTATTACGGTATAGCCAGGCGCATCGGCGATCGCCCTCCATAGTTCGCGCGTTCCATCAGCCCATGGTTCAGTTTCATACATGCCCGCCGGGCCATTTACGAAGATCGAACCAGCAGAGTTGATGTATTTCTTGAAGAGTTCGATGGTCTTGTGTCCAATGTCGGGGAAAAGTCTATCCTTAGGTAGGGCTTCGATGAGAGCTTCTGCGCGCTTTGGAGTCGATGTCGATGTGGGAGCGCGCTTTTGCTCCGGAAAAGCTGAAGCGTTTGCAATATCCGATGCATTAGCCTGGGACGAACCGGCATTCTCATCATAGGCGAGGTCGACAGGAAGCACATAGCGCTCGCCAAATTCTCGGAGCAAGGCCTTTGCTTCGGGAATGAAGACATCCAATCCATGATCGATCAGAAATTTCTGGACAATGGGGCCAAAATCGACTCCGCGGCCGATGTGCATAACAATGCCCGTGATCCCTGCGGTTAGAATATAATCTGCACTTCCATCGGTCAAAACCTTCCGCATCATATCGAATGCATCAGATATTTTTGCGCCACCGAGTATGTAGACACATGGGCGGCGCGGACTATCCTTAACGGATTTGAGGGCCGTGTACTCATCCATGAGCTGGAATCCTCCCGCACTCGGCAGGAGTTCCTGGAAAGCTACCATAGATGGCGAATTACGGTGAGCCGCAGCGAATGCATCGTTTACATAGTAATCGCCCAGAGGAGCAAGGCTGCGCACGAGCCATGCACTGGTCATCTCTTGTGGAGTGAGTTTGACCACGGTTTCGAAGGTGCTTATTTCCTCCGTGAGATAGCGCAAGTTTCCAAGGATTATCGCCTCACCTGGCAATAGCGCTTTTACAGCTGCCTGTGCCGCCGGCCCGCAGACATCATCGATATATGAAACCCGCCGACCTGTGAGCCTTGAAAGGATCTCAGCATGCTCGGCTAGCGGGATTAGATTCTGGTAATCGAGCGTGTCTCCTTGGTGTGCGATCAGGGCAACCTTGGCCCCCTGCTCTAGTAGAGAATTGAGGGTCGGAACTGTTTTCTCTATTCGATTTGTATTGACAATGCGCTTTGTCTTTGGATCGATTGGAGAATTGATATCTGGTCTGAAGATAACGGTCTTTCCGGTTAGTTCGAGTTCAGTAAATGGTTTTATCTTAAGTCGAGGTCCTTCCATATAGCTCTTCTCCTTTATCCTATCCTAGCCCGGTCTAAGTTTTGGTCAGCTAAGTTGTCGCCACTTGCCGATGCCGAGATAATTGTTGGTCAGGTCTGTAGCTTCTATTCGGTCGAGCTGCATGCGCATGCAAGCGCGCACAGCATCTATATTTTCTGGAATTACAACGGCTTCCTGAGGAATATTTATGGCAAACATAACGTCCTTTCCACTCATAACAACCGAATCTTTCCAAGCGGCTATCTCATACATATCACCGCGCGGATTACCAAGATCGCGCGCATAGCGGAAGAGGCTCGCATTGCCAAGGAAACCCTCTGCAATAGATACAACGCGGATTCGAGGGTGTTCGTTGAAGAATTCGATGACATTCTCGGGCGTAACAGATTTTTTAGGCGTTGCTACAACCGTGATGATGTGGCCGTGCGTCACGGGAGTATGTACGAGGATGCCCGTTGCATCGACATGCGGCATGATAGTCATGAGGTCGAGAGCCTGGTGACTTGGGGCGTGATCAATTTGTAGGGCATTCGTAAGGCCGCGGTGGTAATCGCCTGGATCGGCGACACGGCGGATAATGGTAATTGCGACTTTTTCGAGGCCAACCTTGCGATCTATGCAGTCGACAGCGCGGATTAGGCCTGTAGTATTGCAGCTCGTCAATTTGAGAAATTGGGCGCCTATGCCTTTTTCATAGTTTGCATAACCATGGAAGAACACATCGGCAACCGAATTCTTCTCGCCGCCCTGGAAAATGCCCTTTTTGCTGTATTTTTCGTAGAGAAGGCGATTCTTGGCTCCAACGCCCGCGCTTGTCGCATCGAGCATGACATCGACCTGCTGAATTAGATCTTCGAGGCTTCCTGAAAGTGGAATATTTGCCTTTTCGAACTCCTCGCGTTTTTCGGGAGCCGCAAGGAAGAATTTATAGGGCATACCTTTTTCCCGCAGTGCTCGCACAGAAAGCGTCACCGCAACATCGGCAACACCTACGAGCTCCATATCTTGCTGCAACGCAACTCCATCCGCAAGGCGTTGACCGATCACACCATATCCTGCTACACCAACCTTGACTTTTGCCATGATATCCTCCTGAAAACACGCATTCAAATGCGTATAAAGCTACATATTGAGATGTGTATCATATACCCGCTTTATCTTTAATATACTTGCGGGCTATCAATGCATATTCTAGTGGATTGGCCTTTGCCGGGTCTTGCTCGGCCTCGACCACCCACCAGCCCTTGTAGCCTCCGCTCTTTAGTGCATCGAATACCGGTACAAAGTCCAAACCTCCGTCCCCTGGTACCGTAAAGACTCCATTGCGGACAGCCTGCAAGAAGCTCCACTTTTCCTTTTTTGCCTTTTCCATCACTTCGAATCGAACATTTTTAAGATGTACATGCTTGATTCGTTTTAGGTATTTATGCAGAACCGCCAGGTGATCTTCTCCTGAGAACACGAGGTGCCCAGTATCGTACAAAAGTCCGACGAGCTCAGGATCAGTCCTCTCCATAAGACGATCGATTTCCTCGGTGGTCTGCACGCCGGTTCCCATGTGATGGTGATAGACAAGCTGCATGCCTTTTTTCTTTGCAATCGTACCGAGGTGATTGAGCCCTTCTGTAAGACGCTTCCATTCTTCATTTGTGAATCTGGGCTTGGCATCGAATATCGGAAGCGGTTTGCCTTGAATGGAATTACCTTGTTCTGCAGCACCGATTACCCGCGCTCCAACCGCAAACAGAAAATCGCACTGTTTTATAAAGTCCTTTTCGACTTCCACAAGGGATTTTGTCGTCAGAAATGAAGAAAACCACGCATTGCAGATTGTAAGCCCCCGTAGCTTAAGAGCCTTGTTGAGTCTCTCGGGGTCGCGCGGATATTTATTGCCGACTTCGCTGCCTTCGAATCCCGCGAGCGCCATCTCCGAAATACACTGCTCGAAGGGAATTTCACCGCCTAGTTCCGGCATATCGTCGTTGGTCCAGCCAATTGGCGCAATGGCCAGTCGTATGTCATTTTCCATAATCGCTCCTCCTCAGAGCTTCTGAGGGCTTAAAATTTGCGGGCTTTTGCAAGGTCCGCCTTCATTTCCTGGGCAGCCCGAACTACATCAGGATTGGTCGACACTTCTGCGGTGCCCACGCGCCACCAGGACTCGTATCCTTGCGTCATAGATTTGGGAGATACACGGGTGTGAATAACTACCGGTCCTTTGGCGCGAAGGGCGCGGCGCATGGCTTTTCTGAATTCTTCGATATTGCAAGCCCGAAGGCCGAGCGCACCCCAACTCTCTGCGTTCTTTGCAAAGTCCACAGGTACTTGTTCGCCAGTAAGAAGCCCTGTCTTTGGGTCGCGCGCTTTCCATTCATTCGCGAAATGAACAATACCCTGACTATTCTGAAGGTTATCGATGCACTGGAAACCCGAGTTATCGCAGACCACCACAATAATCTTTTTGCCTTCCTGGACTGCAGTAAGCAGCTCAGTGTGGAGCATTGTATAGGCACCATCGCCCACAATGGCGACACATTCTCTCTCGGGTTCCGCAAGTTTACAGCCTAGAGCTGCTGCTATCTCATAGCCCATGCACGAGAATCCATATTCCATGTGATATGTTCCGGTTACGCGAGTGCGCCATGTACGCTGCATATCGCTGGGAATCGAGCCAGAGCCGGAAACAACTATAGCATTCTTAGGAAGCAGGACATCGTTGAGCTCTCCGATGACACGGATTTGACTCAAGCCCTTTGGGTCTTCCTGATTGTAGAGAGCATCGACTTCTCGATTCCAATCTTCTCGAGCTTTGGCGATTGCCTCGCCCCATTGTGCTCGATAGGCCGCAGTGCCAAGCTTGCGACCAACAGCCTGCAATGTGAGCTTTGCATCTGCTATGATCGGCTCGGCATTCATCTTGTAGGCGTCGAAAGGCGAAACATTGATAGAAACGAATTTTGCAGAAGGATTCTGGAAGAGCCACTTCGAACAAGTGGTAAAATCTCCAAATCTCGTTCCCGCGCCAATTATGAGGTCTGCTTCTTTGGCCAGCCTATTGGCGGCAAGGCTTCCCGTAACGCCGATTCCGGATAGGTTGCAGGGATGATCCCATGGAATGCAACCTTTGCCTGCCTGCGTCTCGCCGAAAGGCATTCCAAACTTTTCGCAGAAATCGGCAAAAGCCCGACCTGCTTCGGAATAGCGTACTCCGCCGCCGCAGATAATATAGGGCTTCTGTGCAGCCTTTATTAAATCGACGATGCGGGAAACTTGAGCCATAGTTGGTGGACGACGCTCGATATGATGGACTCGCTTTTCGAAGAATTCCACAGGGTAGTCGTATGCCTCGCCTTGTACATCCTGAGGAAGCGCTATAGTCACCGCACCGGCCTGAGCTGGATCGGTCAAAACCGACATCGCATGAATAAGTGCTGTCATGATTTGCTCCGGCCTTGTAATTCGGTCGAAGTATCTGCTGACTGGCTTGAAAGCGTCGTTTGCGCTTATCGTATAATCGTGCGGAACTTCTAGCTGTTGAAGTACTGGATCGGGCTGACGGTCGGCAAAGACATCTCCAGGAAGAAAGAGCGCGGGAATGTGATTTACGGTTGCCGTGCCGGCTGCGGTGACCATATTTAGGGCGCCAGGGCCAATAGAGCTTGTTACAGCCATGATTTTCCTGCGGTTGTTCTGTTTTGCATAGCCTATAGCAACATGACCCGCACCTTGTTCATTCTTAGCTTGAATAAATGTGAGCCCGTGTCCTGGCGCGGCAAGTGCTTCACCCAATCCAACTACCACGCCATGGCCAAAAATACCAATTACGCCACCTACAAATTTCTCGATTTTTCCATCGAATTCCACAAACTGATTATCGAGGAATTTCACAATGGCTTGGCCGACGGTAAATCGAACTGTTTCCATAAATAACCTCTTTTCAATGTGCTCCTTGGGGCATTCTTATCGGCATCTCAAAAGAGCGTCAGATTATTTTGCCTGGCCGCTCAGATCAATGAGAAGGCTTCTTCATTTCCCATATCTGTGCGCCTGGCTGGTCTACCCACATATGTTCAGGCGTAAATTCGGGGCTGATATAGGGGTTTCCGTCGAGATGACGAATAACCCATAGATACCACATGGCATAGCCAGGAGCCGCCACCTGGGGATGGTCCTTATTACCAGTTATAAGGAGAGTGTCTCTATTGTGCAGCTGATATGCTTCTGTCCCCAAAGCCGTCATACCATAACCCTGAGCAGGAAAGAATCTGTAATGGTAGATTTCTGGCTGAGGATGATGGTGTGGAGGGTAGCTTGACCAGCGGCCAGGAAGATTGACATCTTCGCCAAGCACTAGATTCGACCATGGCGCGGTCTGCTTATCGAAGACAGTACGAACAATTCGTGTTGCGGTTCCTTGCATTGTGCCCTCGTTGCGGTATTCGACCCGGCATTCATAGGGAAAATAAAGCCGCGGAGAAAAAACCATGTCGTTGTCGGTGGAGCTGACATAGAGGAGGGTTCTCTCTGAAAGCGCTTTTATAACGACTTCGGTCTCTTTTGGAAGGTGAAGCACAGTAGGATTTTCATCCAGGAGACTAGTGCGAGAGGCTCGTATCTTAGTTTCACCTCCGGGGAGCAAATCGATAGTTACCGAATCGTTCTTGGCAAATCCTTCAATACCAGGACCAATCCAGTCGACCTTTTTCCCAACTATTATCTCGGCGCTGCCTTCAGCCAAAAGAAAAGCGCGCTCGTCCTTAGAACTCGAGTGCCAGGATTCACCCTTCTTCAAGCTCAAAGAAGCGAAATCCATTAGCATATCGGCCTTCTCGCTCTTTCTAAGTACGAGAAGCTCATACCCTTCCACATAATCATCTGAATGACGCAATACCATCGTTTCCTCACAATACTTCGAATATTCTGACAGGCCTGTGCTCGGCTAAAGATTTTTTTGCCGCAAGCCCTATAGCAAGGTCCATAAGACCGTCTTGTCCCGTAACTGGTGTTTCGGTGCCTTCTTTGATCGCTTTGAAAAATGCCTTCATCTCTTCAATATAAGCATCTTTGTAACGCTCTAGGAAGAAATAGAGCGGTTTGTCAGCATGTACGCCAGACGTATCGCTAAGGCGAACTTGGGAAGGCGTATCGTTTTCTGCCGCAGCGGCTCCGGCAGATCCGAATACCTCGACACGTTGGTCGTATCCGTATACCGCTTTGCGCGAGTTATCGATTACGCCAAGTGCTCCATTTGTGAATTTGAGCATGATGATTGCAGTGTCGACATCACCAGCCTTGCCGATTTCCGGATCGATAAGCACCGCTCCCTGAGCATAAACTTCTTCGACTTCGCTTTTCGCCTGGAAACGCGCCATATCGAAATCGTGGATCGTCATATCTAGGAAAAGGCCGCCCGAGACTTTGACATAGGAGATGGGCGGAGGGGCAGGGTCGCGGGATGTAATCTTTACAAGCTGAACCTGGCCAATTGCTCCATCATCTATAAGCTTGCGGACGTGCGCAAAATTGTGGTCGAATCGACGATTGAAGCCTATTTGAAGGCGCACACCGGCTTCCTTGACCACGGCAAGTGCCTTCTTGACCTTCTCGACACTCAGATCTACCGGTTTTTCGCAAAAGATGTTCTTACCTGACCGAGCTGCCTTGATTATGTAATCGGCATGAGTGTCTGTAGAAGAACAAATTAGAACTACCGATATTTCCGGATCGCCGAAGATGTCTTCGGCATTGTTGGTGACATGCGGTATGCCAAGATTTTTTGCCCATGCTTCGATTTCCGGCGTAAGATTCGCATCGGCGATAGTTTTTACTCGGGCTTCTGGCATGTAATATACGATGTTCGAAACATGGATTTTCCCAATTCGTCCAGCGCCGATGACGCCGACGGTGATTTTGTCTGTCATAAGCAAACCTCCTGTATATATTGAATGCTGTTGCGCACGATGCCGGCAAGCTCATTTTTCTCTAACGATTGGATTTCAGGTGAGAAAGGTTCAAAGGAATAAAAGCCTTTATAGCCAGCCAGCTCCAGTTTATGGACCAGTTCTGCGCTTTTCATAATATCCTTGAGGCCTGGAAGCACACGATGCGCATCCGTAAATGCCGATTTATCTATATTGGCCTCTACCCCTGACACATGCACTAGGCCGATTTTCTCTATGACTGAAGGATCATCAAAGAATTCCGGCTTGTCGGGGCCTAGGTAGCTATGGAATGTATCGATGAGAACACGATAGCACGAAGCGCCACTTTCGCCGATAGCTTTGAGCGCCACTTCTGCCGAAGATAGTGAAGAGATCTCGAAACCTAGCGGCTCGATATACCCAAGTATTCCGGCCGTAGAAAATAGTGGCGCATAAGTATTCAACGCCTCGATCGTATCGTGATATTTTTGTTTCGCTGTCTTTTGGTCATCCGGACGATTGTTTGGGCAAAGCACAAGTGCCGGGCATTCCAATTCCCGACAGAGCGTCAGCAGAGATTCGAGCTCGCCGAGCGCCTTCATTCTTGCACTTGGCAGATTGAATTGCTGAAGCGCATTGATCGTTATGATCTTAACGCCATTGGTACCAGCCGTCTTGGCCATTCGCAGAACTTTCGGCCCTTCTATGCCATCTGTAACAAAACCGCCTCGAATATCATTCCTCAATTCGACGGCTTCCATGCCAAGACTTGCCGCCAAATCAAAGAACTCCGAAAGCCCTAGCGCCGGCGCAGCAATGCGGTTCAGCGCAAATCTATTGGTATTGATCATAATCATTTTCCATTTTTCTCCCTTCGGTCAGAACTCAACCCAAATTGCTCCCTTTTTGGAACTCTCGACACATTTTTCCACAAAACGTACTCCATTGGCTCCGTCTCTTGCATTTGGAAAATCAAGTTCCTCCTCGGTAACAATATCTCCAAGGCTTTTTTTCAACAGAGCATTAGTGAATGCTCTATAAATATTCGCAAAGGCTTCAATATAACCCTCAGGATGGCCAGCTGGAATTCGCGAATAATCTTGCGCTTTTGGGTAAAGATCATCTCGACCTCGAGAGATAATTTCTGTGGGGCTATTTAGTTTAGAAACAACAAGATAATTTGGATTCTCTTGTGACCACCTTAATGATCCTTTTGAACCAAAAATTCTTATTTTCAATCCATTATCATAGCCAATAGCAGTTTGGCTAGTCCAATATACGCCCTTAGCGCCTCCCTCAAACTCAAGCATGATAGTTGCATTGTCATCCAGTTCATGACCTTCCATAAAGGTGTCAAGTCGCGCACAGAGAGATTTGATTTTTAGGCCTGTTATATAGCTAACAAGGTATTCTATATGTGTGCCAATGTCTCCAACACAATTGGATATTCCAGCTACGGAAGGATTGGCTCGCCATGATTTAAGCTTATGTCCATCGGATTCGAATTGCTTTAGCAGCCAATCTTGGGGATATTCGGCATTTATAAATCTGATATCTCCAAGGTCGCCTCGTTTGACCATTTCCCTAGCTTGTTTTACCAAAGGATAGCCTGTATATGCATAGGTAACTGCAAAAAGCAACCCGTTTTTTATTGTTAATTCATCAAGCTCTCTTGCTTCGGATTCTCTTAATGCCAAAGGCTTATCACAAACCACATTAATTCCAGCATTGAGGAATGCTTTTGCAATAGGATAGTGAAGGTAATTTGGTGTGACTATTGAAACAAAGTCTATACGATCCTTACGCGCGGCTTCTTTTTGAGCCATCTCCAGATATGTGGGGTATAGTCGATCGCTGGGAATTTCTAAGTCCATTCCTATTTCAAGCGTATTGCTAAAATCATGCGAAAAACTCCCCGCTGTAAGTCTTGCAAGATTGTCCAATGCAATAGCTTGTCTATGTATATTTCCAATGAATGCGCCTTTTCCGCCGCCCACCATTCCATAATGCAATTTTTTCATGCTTTTACTCCATCTAGTCGATAGAATCTAGTCGATAGAGCCCAGGCTTCCTGGGAAGCTCGACAGGATAAGAAGTTCCTTTGATAAGGGATTCATTGGCAGCTTCCGCAATCGCAATTGCTACATATCCATCCCAGGTGTTCGCACCAGGAAAGATACGACCAGCTGCAAGAGACTCAATCCATGCATTTAGTTCGGCAGCGTAAGCTTCCTGGAAAGGAGAAGTCCAGTCTTGTGCAATCGGCGCGTATCGCTTGGATTGTGCGCGAACTATTAGAAGATCTGGCTGTGCGGTGGTGAGCACGCCGTGCTGCCCTACAAGCTCAGCAGAAACTTCATAGCCATAATCAGCAGACATATAGATCTCTGCAGAAGCCAGGCGCTCATCATCCATAATCATTTCAAGAAGGAAAAGGTCACGCGAATCGGGCGGAAAATCATCGCGGGAGCGCAGAGCTCTGGCATAGACTTCTTTGACTTCGCTGCCCAATAGCCATCTCGCCGAATCGATATCATGACCTGCAGTATTCGTGAGAAGAAAGAAAGGATTTGTAGCATACGGAGCGTGTGAATTCCTATGAATTCCTTTCCATAATATAGGTCTCCCAATAACACCCTGCAATGCCGCTTCTTTAACTGCTAAGTGAGCAGGATCAAAGCGTCGCTGGAAGCCAAGGGAGACAAGGAGCTGATTTAATTCCGCTTCGGTATCTAGGACCAATTTTGCATCTTTCAGATTGGAAGCCAGAGGCTTTTCGCAAAGAACAGGCTTCTTTTCTCGCAAACAAGCGAGTATGAGATCTGCATGGACCTTGTCGGGTGCAGTAATAAGAACGGCATCCACTATTGGCGATGCAATTAGTTCATCTGGATCATCAAAGACTTGAGGAAATCCATAGAGGGCTGCAATCTCCTTGGCCCGATCTTGATTGGCATCATGGAGAGCGACAAGAATAGCTCCGGGGCAGAGATAGGAAATATTCTTGATATGCTGTTCTCCCATTTTGCCAACTCCGATGACACCGATCCTAATTCTCTTATTGGTCCTCATGTTGTTTCCCCTTTTTATTCAATCGAGCTTTATGGATGTTCCCTTTTCCAATGATTCTCGCATCGCAATGGCCAGGCGAGTTGCCTCTCGTGCATCCTCAAGTGTGGCACCGACTGATACTCCTGATGAAATAGAAGCTACAAATGCATTTGCTTCATATAAAAAGGCATCGCTGAATCGCGAAAAGAAATCTGTTTGGCCTTGGATTCTTGTCTCTCCATGCTTTTCGCGTAACAGAGGGAGCTCGCTAAGGCCACAACCGCAATTTATTGCTCCTTCGGTTCCTGTTACCGTCATTATTGCTTGGTATCCTTTATGCGATGTACGAGAAACATGAAATGTCGCTAATACATCTTTTTCAAATTCGACAGTAGCGACGGCGGTATCGACATCATTACAGCTTTCGAGCCCCGGATACATTACTCGTGTTCCATATGCGGTAACACGCTTTGGCTCAAGACCTCCGAGCATCCAGCGAGTGAGATCTATATCATGGATAGCGCAATCAAGAAAAATACCACCAGAAGTAGGTGCAAATTTCAAGAAGAAACCATCAGGATCTATTGGGTCATGGGATTCACTATGAATTCTGAATATTCTTCCAAGTCCATAGTTCTCAATTTCTCTTTTGACCTGACTATACGCAGGATCAAATCGACGCATGAATCCTATCATGATTCTCTGTTTTGGGTGCTCTCTTGCTATTTCAATAACCCGATCGCAGGATTCAACATCGAGTGCCAATGGTTTCTCACAAAAAACATGCTTTCCAGCTTCAAGAACTTGAATGCATTGATCGGCATGCAAAGAAGTTGGGGTAACAAGCCAGATTATTTTGGCATCGCTATGGTCTAAGAGCTCATCTAGACTTTCATAAGTTGCAATGCCAAAATTCTTTTCAGCCCATTCCCGTTCCAAATCAAGAGGGCTTGCGGCAGCGACAAGAGAAGCTCCCTGGACTTTCCTAGAAAGATTTTCAGCATGTCGTTTGCCAAGCCGCCCTAATCCAACAATACCAATCCGCAGGATACTCGACACTATTACCTCCGTACAAAATGTCATGCAAATTGCCGATATCTCGAAACCTATTAGGAACACCTGCAAGAAGATACATCCTCCTGCAGGTGTTTGACCTATCCGTATATAGAGATATTGCTACTAATCTTTGATGGACATGCGGAAATCCAATAGGTCCTGTGCATTTTCTTTGGTTATCAGCGTAGCACCGGAATCGATACGCTTTTCAATCGTCTTACCCGCTTTAAGCTCTATTGCTTTTTCAATTGCGAGCAGCCCCATATCGTAATTCCCCTGGGCTACGGAACCATACATTTCTCCCGCAAGAATAGATTTCAGAGCATCTTCTGTAGCATCGACACCAATAATGGGGACACGTTTGCCAGCTTGCTGCATTGCACGAAGGGCACCGAGAGCCATTTCATCATTAGCAGAAAACACTCCATTGATGTCGGGATTGGCTTGCAAAACATTTTGAGTTACCGTATAACCCTTCTCTCGATCGCTGTATGCTGGCTGTTTGGCAGCGATAATCATACCAGAGGCCTTGAGCACTTCCTCAGCCCCTTTGATACGATCGTTGCATGCAGGATTGCCGGGAGCCCCATCTATAAGCAGGACTTTGCTGCCTGGTTTGAGTTGAGATGCAAGGGCTTTTCCACCAGCTTTTCCAGCGGCCAAGTTGTCAGTACCGATGAAACTTGCATAATCATTGAAGCCTTCTGGCATACCTGTGTCGACAAGGATAACAGGGATTTTCTTAGCCTTTGCCTGCAATAGCACATTGACGGATGCGGCAGGCTGAGATGGAGAAAATACCAAGACATCAATATTCTGCGATAGAACATCCTGAACCATATTAATCTGTTGTTCAATGGCATCTTCGGTTGGTGGTCCAAGAAGAATGAGATCCACATTATTATTCTGAGCAGCCGTCTTGGCGCCGGCAGCAACGATTTTCCAGTATTGGCTGCTGAGCGTTTTAAGTACGACGCCCACTTTTAGTCGTTTGTCAGCGGCGAATGCTGGTGCACTTATTGCAAAGACAAATGCTACCATCAGAATAATCGAAACAAACCTTTTCATCTTTTTCATCTCTGAAACCTCCTAAATAAAATTTGAGTTCGAGCGACTTTCTTGTTTATTCTTTCTCGTTTATCACCTCCTTTTCGTTGCATTTGGATTAGGATTTGCTTAGATGACTATTTCTTGCTGCCGCTCATAACTCGTTGTCGTAGAACGTCAATTGCAACAGCAATAATTATGACCGCACCAATGGCAAATGTTTGGTAATTTGAGTCGACATTGAGCAAATTGAGACCATTTCTCAGCACCGCAATTATCAGGACGCCAACGATTGTATTTCCGATGGATCCAATACCGCCAAAGAAACTTGCCCCTCCAATTATTACAGCGGCGATTGCATCTGTTTCATAATCGAGACCTGCCAATGGATAAGCGGCGTTGACTCGTCCAACTAATACTATCCCCGCCAGTGCAGCGGTGAAGCCGCTCATCATATAGACCAGGTTAAGAACAGAATCCACCTTGATACCACTCAATCTGCTGGCTTCCTTATTACCGCCTACCGCATATATATAGCGACCAGTTGCAGTTCTTGTAAGAAAAAGATGTACACATATATAGAGCATCACAACCAGAACAATGCTGATTGGAAGTCTTCCTATATAATTGTTACCCAAGAATTGTATTGGCGCTGGAAACATGCTGATTGGCGATGCTGCGGTGATAACAAGCGCTATGCCCCTGGCCATCTTCTGCATACCAAGAGTCGATATGAAGGGATGAGGCAGATGCAGTTTTGTGAGAAGCAGTCCATTGATCAGTCCCAATAGAGCTCCCGTTCCCAGACATATCAAGATCGAAAGATAGGGATTTACGTTCAATTTAACGCTGACAATTCCCATTACCATTGTTGAAAGAGCAAGAACAGAGCCAACCGAAAGATCTATGCCGGATGTAAGAATTGCCAAAAACATGCCTACAGACACAATGGCACTAACAGAAGCTTGAGAAGCCACATTGGATAGATTACTAATTGTCAAGAACCTGGGTGATAATATAGACATGATTATGATTAGCAAAACCAGACTCAGAAGAACTCCTAAATTATAGAGGCTACCCCTTGTTTTACTTTGTTTTATTGTGAGTGAACTCAATTTAACTTGGGACATAGAGCTGCTCCTTCAATAATAGAGTAAATTTATGCTGATATTTTGATTCCAGATGCCAGATATAGAATTTTTTCCTGGGTTGCTTCCTCGTGGGCAAATTCCCCCATTATTTCTCCTTCATGCATTACAATAATGCGGTCTGCCATTTCCATAACTTCATCCATTTCCGAGCTTATAATAATTATGGCAGCATCATTTTTTATTAGCTCATTTATCAAATTGTAGACTTCCACTTTGGCCCCGACATCAATGCCTCGTGTGGGTTCATCAAATATAAAGATCCTAGCCTTGGTTAGAAGCCATTTTGCAATGACTACTTTTTGCTGATTTCCTCCACTGAGTTCAGCTACAATTGTATTGACGCTGGGCGTGCGAATTTTCAGCTCAGAAACTAGCTGATCTACATCTTGATGAATATTCTTTAATTGCAAAAATCCTCTGTGCGAGTATTGCTTTAATTTTACGAGAGATACATTGAATAATACATCTTTTATGAGAACAAGGCCTTGATTCCTGCGGTCTTCTGGCAAGAAAGCAATGGCAGCCTTTATTGAATCCCTTGGAGACCGAATATTCATTTCCTCTCCAAATATCTTTACAACCCCGGCATCGATTGGGTCTGCGCCAATGATAGCCCGAGCCATCTCTGTACGCCCAGCTCCAACTAATCCAGTAATACCCAGGATTTCGCCTGTATAAGCCTTAAAGGAGATATTGTGCAATATGCCCTTTCTCTCGAGACCTTGAACCGAAAGGGCTTCTTTACCACGATTGCTCTTTATTTTTGGATATTTATTGACAATATCCCGGCCAACCATTAGATGAATGATATTATCGATTGAAGCATCGTTTATATTCAAATCTGCAACTTTCTTGCCATCGCGCAGAACAGTTATGCGATCACATATGCGCTTTATCTCATCCAGTCGATGCGATATATAAACAACAGTTACTCCTTTTTCCTTTAGTTGAGCAATAATCTCGAAGAGTTCTTCAGTTTCATGCTCACTTAAGCTCGACGTGGGTTCATCCATGATTATTAGTTTTGCATTGGAGTTGACGGCCTTACAAATTTCAACCATTTGGCGATGTCCGATGCCAAGATCACAGGTATTCTTTGTTGGATCGAAATTCAGTTTGAGATTCTTAAGCAGAGATTCTGTCTCTTCTAGCATGCGCTTGCGGTCAATAATCTTTAAGCCCTTTGTCTTATATAATTCACGACCAAGGAAAATATTCTCTACGACGGTCATGTGCGGTATAAGATCAAGTTCCTGGTATATGCAGGCTATTCCCAGTTCTATTGCTTTAGATGGAGTCAATTGTGTCAACTGTTTTCCATCGAATATTATCTTTCCTTCATCATGCGTGTATGCTCCAGTAAGTATCTTTATCAATGTTGATTTACCAGCTCCATTCTCACCTACCAGGCCATGGACTTCGCCAGACACAATGTTCATATCAACAGAATCAAGAGCCAAGACCCCAGGGAATCGCTTGGTAATTCCAGTGAGTTCAACCAATAAGTTATTGTCGCTCATAAAATCTCCTATTTTAGGCTATTCAGTCTCAAAACCTATTGTATAAGCAACAACATAAGATCTTAGCCTATTCGAGATTCATCGATATGAAAACCTTTTCTGAAAAGGTTTTCATATCGGCTAAAGCTTATTATTGTACCACTTTGCCAATTTGTCAAATAATTATGTAAATCTCTACTTAAGAAAAATTCTACTATAGGAAAGGTGCACATTATCCTTGCGAATGAGGCTCTGAAAAAAATAATCTCTCTATATCTTGATCAAGTCTGTTATATGCATTACAATATACTTAAACAGTTGCTTAAGTGAGCAATCGTAAATTCAGTTTTCAATGGGATCTGTTGAGGGTTCGATTATGACCGATGATCTATGCAGCCAATACAGCATAACCTGTGGGGCGGAGGCTGAAAAACTTCGAAATTCGATCATGGATATCGCAGGAGTTTCGGAGATATTCAAGGCGCTATCGGATGAAACGCGGACTAAGATTCTTTATCTCATTTCGAAGCGCGAATTGTGTGTCTGCGATCTCGCTTTTCTCTTAGATATGACCTTGCCGGCGGTCTCGCATCATCTTCGATTTCTAAGGACGATGCGCCTTGTAAAGACTAGAAAAGAAGGGAAGAACGTCTTCTATAGCCTTGATGATAACCATGTACTTGCTCTGATAGAGCAGGCAAAAGAGCATTATATCGAGCGTACGTAAAGATAAGTCTAATGCATTATAACCCCAATTTGCGGAATCGAGCGTCTTACGGTCAAGAGAGGTTTCTATGATCAAACACAGGGAGAATGAGCTTCTATGCTTGATCATTAAAGAAGAGAAACAGCAAGAGATCTATCAAAGGCAAGAGCTGTCAAAAGCACTAGATATACCGAAACCACAGAATGAACAGAATGAACGAGAGAAACGCGAAATGTCAGAGAAGCCCAATGCTTCATTCAAGAAGTACGAGGGGCTAAAAGAACATGAGTCAGGGCGAAAAGAATCATTGGCGCCAAAGGACCTCAAAGAATCCAAGCAGAATAAGACCTCAAGAAAAACGCTGACAAAGATTATCTTTGCGGCAATCCTTTTTCTTATAGGAACGATTTTCAATGGCGCTCTCCACGCTACCCCCTTTTCTATAGCCGAATACGCAGTGCTTGTCCCAGCTTATCTGCTTGTTGGAGCTCCCGTTCTCTTGGCTGCTTTTCAAAATATACGCCATGGCAAAGTCTTCGATGAGATGTTTTTGATGAGCATTGCGACGATAGGCGCGATGATAATTCATCAGTTGCCAGAGGCTGTTGGAGTCATGCTCTTCTATACGGTAGGAGAATATTTGCAGGATCTAGCTGTCGATCGGTCTAGAGGCTCGATTGCGGCTCTTATGGATCTTCGACCTGAATGGGCGCGTGTTTTCGAAAAGAACAAGGGATCCAAGGAAGCTGATGAGCTAAATAAAATCGACGGGCTAGAATATAGCGGAACAGGCATTCGCCGACTTGTCTCTCCTGAGGAAGTCCCTATTGAAGCGCTGATCGAGGTATTGCCAGGGGAGAGGATTCCTCTCGACGGTGAGGTGATAGAAGGATCTTCTGCGGTAGACACTTCTTCTCTTACAGGCGAGTCGATACCAAGGAATGTGAACCCAGGAGACAAGGTATTGGCCGGCTTTGTAAACGATGGAGGCAGACTCCTTGTATGTGTAGAGAAAGGGTTTGGCCAGACGGCTGTTGCTCGGATTCTCGAACTGGTGGAGGAGGCTGAATCTCATAAGGCTCCCACCGAGAAATTCATAAGCCGCTTTGCCGCAATTTACACACCAGTTGTGGTAGCCATTGCCGCTATTATTGCCATTGTTCCTCCCATCGTCATGCCGAGCCCTTCTTTTGTGGCTTCTTTGTCTAAATGGGTCTATAGAGCTCTTGTTCTCCTTGTAATATCTTGCCCCTGTGCCCTTGTTGTTTCTATTCCATTGAGTTATTTCGGAGGGATAGGAAGCGCAGCTCGCAAGAAGCTTCTCATAAAAGGGGCTAATCATATCGATACCCTTGCAAAGGCCGATACAATCGTTTTTGATAAGACGGGGACTTTGACCGAAGGTCATTTTTCAGTGATCGATGTCGTACCCCGCAATGGTTTTTCGAAGGACCAGCTTCTTATATGGGCTGCTGCGGCCGAATCGCAATCTATGCATCCGATTGCTCGTTCTATTTTCGCCGCAGGTTCTATTTGCGCCTCCGCGATTTCGAAAGAGCAAGAAGCCGAAGATATCCGAGAGCTTAAAGGCTTTGGTGTTATTGCAAAGGTAAGTGGTCATAACATCATTGTGGGCAACGATCGGCTTCTCCATAAAGAAAAGATTGCTCACGAGGATTGCGATGTCGATGGCACGGTTGCGTATGTTATTGTCGATCGTAGCTATGCTGGCTACCTTATTATTGCAGATGCCATCAAGCAGGGTGCGGCCGAAGCCGTGGAATCCTTAAGGCAATTAGGTCTGCGCAAAGCGGTGATGCTCTCTGGCGATGCTGTGTCGGTGGCTGAAAATGTAGCAAAGCGGCTTAAGCTCGATGAGTTCTACGCCGAACTCCTGCCGAATCAAAAAGTTGAGCGGCTCGAAAAAATCAGAGAGGACCGCCAAAAAAATGGATCTATAGTATTTGTTGGCGATGGAATGAATGATGCGCCAGTTCTGATCCATGCCGATCTGGGTATTGCAATGGGTGGGCTAGGTTCCGATGCGGCCATCGAAGCCGCGGATGTTGTGGTGATGGATGATGACATCCGAAGGATTCCGCTTGCCTTGCGCATAGCTAAATTTACTCGCAAGATTGTGCTTCAGAATATCGTTTTTGCTCTTTCGGTAAAGGGGGCATTCCTAATACTTGGGAGCGTTGGCGTTGCCAATATGTGGGAGGCGGTGATCGCGGATGTCGGCGTGTCGCTCTTGGCTGTGATGAATTCGCTGCGAACAATAGGGCATAAATTTTCATGAATTTGCAGCGTCCAAAGACCGCTGACCAAAGGTCACAGACCATAGATTTTTCCCTTGTGCGTATAAGGATCTTGATAAGAATCTTGATGGCCTTCTCTCTTTAATTATTTTGACAGAATCCCTGCTAATATGGGCGTAGCAACGAGAACGAGCACAATTCTCAGCACCTGAAATGCCGAGGAAATAGCCGTATCTGCTCCGGCTTCCACGGCGGTAATAGCCATTCCGCTTATGCCGCCCGGTGCTGTGCTATACATAGCTGTCAGCAAGTCGATGTGGAAAAACCTATTGAGAATGAAAGATAAACCAGTGGTGAATGCCAAAAGCGCCACAACATATCCAAGAGCTACAGGAATCACTTCGGGTCTTTGTTTTAGCGACTCCACATTTGATGTTGCCACTAGAACATATGCCACAAGAAGCTGAGAAATTATTGAGACAGATCCACTGCTGGGGACATTGCCGCCTACAATTCCCTTGACAATAAGGCCAAGGATTAGTCCTCCTGTCAGGTAGCCAGAAGGCAGCTTGAGTTTGCTTCCGATCCAAGCCCCTACCAGAATTGCGGTAACAATGATCATCTTTTCTTTCATAATGCCTCCGGCGGCGCTTTTATCAAACTTTTCGTATTGAGTCTATAATAGTCCCATCGCGGTATTCCACTATTCCGACGATTTCGTTTTGGAAGGAAATTTCCTCGGGAATGCCCGTAATAGCCTCGATATCTTTCTTCAGCTGATGAATGTTCTTTATAGGAAGGCCAGAATCCTTTAGTCTGGCAATGAGATCTTCTCGTCTGGGATTCACGGCAATACCTCTCTCGGTAACGATGACATCGATGGTTTCTCCAGGAGTTACTATGGTCTGTACTCTTTCCCTTATGGAAGGGACACCATTTCGCATAGAAGGAATTGTGATCAGAGCGAGCTTTGCCCCAGCAGCGGTATCCGAATGACCTCCGGATGCTCCGCGCAGAATGCCATCGTGGCCTGTTAAGACATCAACATTGAAATCGATATCGACATCGAGGGCTGCGAGTACGACTACATCGAGATCATTGACAAGACAGCCTTTATTAAATGGGTTGGCGTACCATGAGGCATCTGCTTCCACATGGTTCGGATTGTGTGCGATGGAATCGATTACGGCAGCGTCAAAGCTCTGTACATCAAATAGTGTCCTAAAGAGGCCCTCTTTGAGCATATCTGCCATATAGCCCGTTATTCCTCCTATGCAATAGCTGCCTTTTATGGAGTTAGATTTCATATAATCCCGCACATAGCGTGCAACTGCGAGACTTGGTCCGCCTCCGCCTGTCTGGAACGAGCAGTCATTCTTCAAATAGCCTGAAGCCTTGATGACCTTGAAGGCAAGCTCAGCTATATATAACTGTAATGGATCCCTGGTTATTCTGGTGGCACCTGTTGCTATTTTGGAAGGGTCGCCTATGGAATCGACCACTACCACCTGATCTACGAGATATTGCGGAATGCTGATTCTGGGGGACAGAGGATAGTCGACAAGATTGTCGGTTATTGCAATGACATGGCTAGCGTATCGAGCGTCCACCATGGCATAGCCTAGAGAGCCACATGCTGTGTTGCCAATTACGCCAGTCATGTTTCCAAGTCGGTCGCAAGCTGGTGCACCCAGGAATGCGACATCGATTTTAAGGCTGCCTTCTTCGATAGCTCGCGCTCGTCCGCCGTGGCTTCGTATTATCGCAGGGCTCTCCAGATAGCCATTCGAAATGGCCTTGCCAACCTCGCCTCGGACTCCAGAGGTATTCAGTCTCGTTACCAGTCCCTTCTTTATTGCATCCGCCACACAGTCATGTGAGTCTCCCAGAGAAGAGGGCGCAAGGGTCAGGTCTCGATAGCCCATTTTCTCCAGTTCGGACAATACAAGGCTTACTATTGCATCGCCATTTCTAAGATGGTGATGGAAAGAAATTGTCATACCATTCTGCAAACCGGAGCGCTCTATTGCTGCCCTCAGGCTTGAGACTACTTTATTGGCACTGATAGTCGGCACTCTTCGAGAGACCGGAGAGGCCGTCCATATAAATGAACCATCTAGCCTTGCATAAGGTCCTGAGAATGGTTCTACAGCCCCCAGACCGCGAATCTCTCTAGGAACGAGCCTGCCAAGCGAGTTGCGTACACAATTGGTGCTCATAGTTCTGACACCTCCATCCCAGCTAAACGTGCAAGTTCGAGAATCCTTAGCGCTTGTGACACAACCGGAGCATCTACCATGCGTCCGTCTACCGCTATAACCCCTTGCCCTTTTTGTTCGGCTTCTCTAGCGGCTGTGACGATCTTAATTGCCTTTGCAAGCTCTTTTGGATCTGGAGTATAGACAGAGTTAATAATGGAGACCTGCGATGGATGTATGGCGGCTTTTCCACTAAATCCAAGAGCAAAGCTGAGCTCTGTCTGGGTTCGCAGACCTTCGGGATCATTGACATCTGTAAAGACAGTATCGAAGGCTTGGAGCCCAAATGCTTTTGCAGCGATGATGACAGCGCTCTTCGCGTAAATTAGCTCATAACCCTCTTTTGTGGCACGTATGCCAAGATCGGCCGCCAAATCCTGCCCACCTAGAGTCAGTCCTACGAGACGTGGTGATGAAGCAGCAATCGAATTTACATTGATAATTGCGCGTGCGGTTTCGAGCATGGCTTGAATGCCTATTTTGCCCTTTGGCAGACCGTTTATCTCTTCCAGTCTGGATATCAATTCATCGGCGGCGAGCACATCAGACGCCGAATCTACTTTAGGCAAACGTATTGCATCTGGACTAGCCGGGATAATCTCTTCGATATCTTGCTCAAAATAGGGAGTGTCCCTTGCATTTACTCGAACTATTATGCTCATATCGCCAAAATCTAGGTCTCGAAGAGCATGTTTTACAAGGTTGCGCGCTGAATCCTTTTCAGAAATGGAAATCGAATCTTCGAGATCCATTATAACGGCATCCGCGCCATAGATTGCACAATTCTGCAGCATACTCGGGTTATTGCCAGGGATGTAGAGCAGAGAACGCATTGAGTGTTTCTGAAATGCCTTACTCATTTTGCAACTTGTCTTCTCCTTTTTACCAAAGCATATACAAGTGATACACCAGCTAACACAATAAATACAGCCGAAATTGGTTTCTGGAAGAAAATTGCAGGATTCCCGTCGGAGAGAACCATGGCGTTTCTAAAGGACTGCTCAGTTGTGCCGCCCAGAATCAGAGCTAACACAAGGGGTGGAAGCGGTACCTCCAGAATGACGAAAATATATCCGACAAGTGCTGATACCATGACGAGAATCAGATCGAAGGAGCTATAGTTGAGGAAGTATGCACCAATGAGCCCCAATCCCATTACAATTGGCAGCATAATTCTCTGTGGTACACGGAGAAGCTGAACGAGCGGAATAGCCAACGGCAGGTTGATAATAAGAAGAATAATATTTCCAATGAGCATGGAAGCAATGACACCCCAGGCGATCTCCGGATGGTCGGTGAACAGGGTTGGGCCAGGCCTTACACCCAGAAGCATAAGAGCGCCAAGCATGACCGCAGTGGTCCCCGAACCTGGAATGCCAAGAGTAAGAAGGGGAACCATGGCTCCACAGGAGCAAGCATTGTTAGCAGCCTCAGGTGCGGCTAGACCTTCGATCGTTCCTTTTCCAAATTCTTCTGGATGTTTGCTAAGATTCTTTTCCATGGCATAGGACATGAATGTGGCGATTGTACCGCCCATGCCAGGAAGAACTCCGATTATAAATCCTAGCGGTGTACTTCGGAGCATAGGCACAATGCATTGTTTGAACTCTTCCTTGCTCACTTTTACCTTGCCAATGCTTTTGGAATCAAACTCATATACTCTATCGATTGATTTCAAGTTTTTATATACTTCGGTGACGGCGTAGACTCCGATGATGATTACAAGAAAATCGATACCTTCATTAAGACTCGAAACTCCATAGGTAAAACGCACGACTCCAGCAAGTGGATCTATTCCTATGGTCGAGAGCATAAGCCCTACCACTATCGAAAAGAGTCCTTTCAAAAGGTTCCCTTCTGATAAGGTGATGGTTGCCACCAGGGCAAAGGCCATGAGCGAGAACATCTCCGCTGGTCCAAACTTTAGCGCCGCGGAAGCAACTGGTTGGCTAAGAAAAATGAGAAATATCATGCCAATCGTTCCACCGATAAACGAAGCGATTGCGGAGATGGCAAGCGCTGTACCGGCTTTGCCTTTTTTGGTCATTGGATAACCATCGAAGCAAGAGACGATAGCGGAAGCATCTCCAGGTATGTTCAACATAATCGCTGCCCTGGAGCCTCCGAACATAGCTCCATAATATACCGCTGCCATGGTTATGAGAGCCGTGGCTGGGTTCATGCCAAAGGTAATGGGTATTAGAATAGCTACAGCTGTTGCAGGTCCTAAGCCGGGTAGCATGCCTATTATGGTGCCCAATGTGCCTCCGATGAAAACCCAAAGAATATTTGTAAATGTAAATGCGGTCTGAAGCCCGATAGATAGATTTGTTAAAATGGATTGCATGGGTGTATCTCCTAAAATGGAAGCATCGTTTCAATGATACCGCGAGGAAGGCTCAGTTTAAGTGCAACCCCAAATACAAAGTAAGTCACCACGGGAAAAAGGACGGCGATCACTATGTTTTGTACCAACTTTCCTTTGTTTATCAGCATTGAAACTGAGAAGATGAACAACGCAGTAGCTATCATATAGCCCAATCCATCGATGATGAGCCCAAAGACAATTCCCGCAATTGTCAAAAGGCCTATTTTTATCCATACATTTTTATGCTCTTTAAAACCGAAATCTACTTTCTTCGAGCGCTTTTCTGGATTTCTATCCTGCAGAATCATGGCAATGCCAGTTATTATTGTAACTATACCGACGAAATACGGGAAAATTTTAGGGCCTAGCCTGTCTCCCATTGCCATTCGAGGCAGGCGCAAGGCCGTTATGGAATACACCAAGCCTAGAACAATGCTGATGATTCCCGTAAGAATATTTGTTGTCATTCAAGACCTCCGCCCTAGAAATTATGTCTAATAAAAAGGCCGGCGCATGCGAGTCTTGGCATAGCACCGGCTCTTCATACTTGTTGGATTATTTCTTCAAACCTACTGCGGTCAATAGCTCATCGAATACCTTTGTTTGTTCTTCTAGGAATTTGGCATGGTCTGAGGAATTCTGGTAGTAATCATCCCAAAGCAAGTTCTCGAGTTGCTCTTTCCAGGTTTTTGTCTGTACCATCTTTGTGAACACTTCATCCCAATAGGCAACTTGTTCAGGAGTCAATCCTGGAGGGCCTATAATGCCTCTCCAGTGTGGAAATACAATGTCGATTCCCTGTTCTTTTATCGTTGCCACATCGGGCAAAAGTTCTAATCTTTCGGGCGAACTCACTCCTATTACGCGGAGTTTCTTGGCTCTATGCTGTTCGAGCACTTCCGCAAGGCCAATGACCATGGCTTTTACATGGCCTCCAAGTAGGGCCGGGACTTCCTCGCCGTCAGCACCCGGATATACGATGAATTTTACTTTTGCGGGGTTGACACCATAGGTTCTTGCAAGCTGCAGGAAAACAAGGTGATCGTCGTTGCCCAGCGAAGGACCGACGGCTATAGGAACCGAGCCAGGATTGGCTTTTATCGCTTCCATGAGATCATTTACCGTTTTCCAGGGGGAGTCCTCCCGCACTACGATGGCCTCCCATTCCGCTTGCATGCAGGCGATTGGAGTGAAGTCCTTATATGTTAGATCGCTTGTGCCCAGAAGATTGTTTAAAATGAGCAAACTCGAGGTCGCGGCTAGATATTCGCCCTGGCCTTTTTTGCCTTTTAGATAAGTCCAACCAACGGACCCACCACCGCCCGGCTTATTCGTAATGATTACCGGCTTATCGACGAGTTTTTCCTCGGTGAGCGCTTTCTGAATTACGCGACAGACCATATCCCATCCGCCACCCGGGTTGGCCGGAGCAACGAGCTCGATAGTCTTAGTCGGCTTCCAAGCAGGTGCAGCGCCAACTGTTGCGACAAGTCCCAGAAGAACAACAGTCAGCACTAATAGAGACAATTTTTTCATTTCGGTCTCCTCCTTAAAAACTTGAAATTTATGATCTACCGTCGGCCAATGGCCTGGTCGGTTAAATCTTCAAAAGAATTGAAAATCCTTCAACACTTCCGAATTGCCTGATTTTTCGCGCCAGATCAGGAAGGACTCGTTAAGATGATCTGTCCATATCTGACAAGCAAGGTCAGGATCATGCGCAAGGAAGGCCTTATAAAGCTCATTTCTGCGGTGGATACTTTTGTCTATGCGGTTGGAGAAGACCATGCGCAAGACGCGATAGCGGTCGAAAATCTCTCTCTCAGACCATACGGCTTCTGCAATTCTAGACGATTTGCAAGCCTCGAAGGCTATTTCATTGAAGCGTTTAATACTGGGCAAGAGATTTTCGAGAAGTTCATCACCTGTCATGCTCTGTCTTATTTCGTATATCTTATCCAGAACATCTTTCATTTCAGCGAGCTCAGCTTCTGTAATGCGGACAGCCGCATATCTAAGAGCAAGAGTCTCCAGCGCCTTGCGAATTGCATAGGAGTGCGCAAGCTCGTAAGGCGAAATACCGAGGATGCGATTTCCTTTCTTGGGAACACGTTCGATATAGCCATTGCTTTCGAGTTTCTGGAGCGCTTCTCTAGCTGGAGTTCTGCTGACACCGAACTCGTGAGCAATATCTGCATCGGTAAAGTAGCTATCAGGCTGCAATTCTCCCAATACTATTGCTTTTCTAAGGCGTTCATAGATGACTTCACGCATCGGTTGGATATGAAGATCAGGAACTTCTTGTAAAAGGCTCATAACGAATTATATCCTTATCAAAGATTTTTTGCATTCGGTATTCCGTATACCGTATACATGATGTATAATGACATAATACGCGAGGTTCTGAAATTTGTAAAGAAAAATCTTTCAGAAATCGAAGGGGGGATTTTTCTGTGGGAAAGAATATTGTCCAAAAGCTGATCGATAGTCATAGAGTCGAAGCTGTGCAGGAATCAAAGTCCGAAGACAACGAAGTGTTTATCAGGATAGACCAGACTCTTACCCAGGATACAACCGGTACAATGGCTTACCTGCAGTTCGAAACGCTGGGTATAAATAGAGTCAAGACAGAACTCTCAGTGAGTTATGTGGATCATAATACGCTACAAGTGGGTTTCGAAAATGCAGATGATCACAATTTCCTTCAGGATATAGCATCGAGATATGGAATCGTTTTTTCTAGGCCGGGGAACGGAATATGCCACCAGGTGCACCTGGAACGTTTTGGAGTTCCAGGCAAATCGCTATTAGGATCGGATAGCCATACTCCTACCGCAGGAGCGCTTGGAATGCTTGCCATAGGAGCTGGTGGGTTAGATGTAGCGCTTGCAATGGCCGGCTTGCCTTTCTCCATTCCCAGACCCAGGGTTCTCAAAGTGGAATTGAGAGGCAGATTGTCTCCAATGGTGAGCGCTAAGGATATCGTGCTCGAAGTATTGAGAAGGCTTACGGTAAAGGGCGGTGTTGGCAAGATACTGGAATATGCCGGAGAGGGAGTATCGACACTGAGCATTCCACAGCGAGGCACTATTGCCAATATGGGCGCGGAGCTGGGCGCGACCACTTCGGTATTCCCGAGTGATGAGGTTACTAAACGCTTTTTGGAGGCACAGGGAAGAGCAGAAGATTTCATTCGGCTATTTGCCGATTCAGATGCCAGTTATGATGAGGAGATGATTGTCGATCTCAATACTCTCGAACCGATGATAGCGCTGCCCCATATGCCGGACAATGTGGTGCCAGTCCACGAAATTGCTGGCTTGCCCGTGGATCAGTGTTTTATCGGCAGCTGCACAAATTCATCCTATTATGATCTTGCGGTCAGCGTATCGATATTGAGAGGCCATCATGTTGCGCCCCAAACGAGTCTTGTCGTGGCTCCTGGCTCTCGCCAGGTTTTGCTAATGACAGCCAGGGATGGAATATTGACGAGCTTTGTCGAAGCCGGAGCAAGGATTCTTGAATGCGCATGCGGCCCTTGCATTGGAATAGGACAAGCGCCAGCAACGAACGCTGTATCTCTTCGCACGAGCAACCGAAATTTCGAAGGGCGATCCGGGACAAAATCAGCCAGGCTATACCTTGCAAGCGCAGAGACAGCCGCTGCTTCCGCAATAGCCGGCGTCATTACAGATCCTCGCACAGTCAAATCGCATGTGACTATATCGATCCCAGAGAGCTTTATCAATGATGATTCTATGTTTATTTTTCCATCGACCGAAGGGGAAAAAGCAGGAATTCGACGCGGACCCAATATAGCACCCTTGCCGCAATTCGAGGCGATCGGAGATGAGCTCAGAGCCGAAGTACTGATGCATATGGGCAATAATATAACAACCGATCATATTTTGCCCGCTGGAAGCAGAATCATGTCTCTGCGATCGAATCTGCCCGCTATTTCTGAGTACTGTTTTTCGGTACTAGATGCAGACTTTCCGGCAAGAGCAAGGGCTGCAGGAAGCGGCATTCTTGTTGCTGGGCAAAATTATGGGCAGGGCTCAAGCCGTGAACATGCGGCGCTTTCGCCTCGTTTTTTGGGGATTAGGGCAGTGATTGCGGTCTCATACGCGCGGATCCACAGGCAAAACCTGGTAAATGCCGGCATTCTTCCTTTAATATTCGATAGTTCCGAAGAAATCCAAAATATCAGCCAGGGCGATATGCTCTATATCAAAAATATACACGAAGGGTTGCGACTGGATCGCTTCGAGGTAAAGAACGAAAGTACAGGTACTACTTTTATGGCTCATCATGGGCTTTCACAGCGACAGATTGGAATTATACTAGCCGGCGGAGCGCTAAATGCCGCGCGTCGAAGGCTATCGAACCGGTAGATTAGAAAATATAATCGGTAAACATATGAGCGAGTTGAATTTTGGGCTTGAAGAGAGAATTCTTAATTCAAAGGACGAGCTCGCACAACGAGAGGCGCTTTTGACCTCCCGCGGACTTATGGTTCCGGAAGGGGAAGAGCTGGTCTTGGGTCTCTTCGTGGGCGAGCAGCTCGTTGCTACAGGCGCTCTTGTCCGCAATGTTCTGCAGGGTATAGCAGTTGATATAGATTATGAAGGCGAAGGAATATCGGCGGCTATAGTCTCTTCCCTAATAAGAAGAGCCGTCGACCGAGGGATAACTCAAGTTTTTCTATACACCATAAGCGAAGATATATCCAGGTTCGAGAGCCTGGGGTTTAGGAAGGTAGCTGCGGTTCCAAGAGGAGCCGCGTTGCTAGAGTGGGGAACGGCTGGTATCGAATCCTATTTGGCCTCCATACGGGCCTTGGCCAAAGATAAGCCCGATCATGCCGGAGCAGTAGTAATAAATTGCAATCCATTTACGCTTGGCCATAGATATCTTATAGAGCATGCATCCTCGCATGTACCCTGGCTCTATGTGCTGGTTGTAGAGGAGGATAGATCTTTATTTCCTTTCAAAGTTCGATACAAACTTGTACAAGAGGGAGTCGCTGATTTACGAAATGTGACGGTAATGAAGGGCGGACCCTATATTATCTCTTCTGCTACATTTCCAACTTATTTTATTCGTCCGGATGTGAATAAAGCCTCGTGGAAAGCGGTAAGAATGCACGCTTCGCTCGATGTCAGCATTTTTAGGACGCACATCGCGCCTGCACTCAAAGTCACCGATCGATTTGTTGGAACGGAGCCATACTGTCCCACCACCTCGATTTATAACGATATAATGAAGATCATTCTTCAAGCCAAAGAGACGGAGGCTTTTGGATTAGATGCAAAGACTCCACCGGTAGCGTTACACGAGATTCCCCGTTTCGAGCTGTGGGGGACTCCCGTAAGTGCATCTAAAGTTCGAGATATGATTCGCGAAGGTAATTTATCCGAGGTACAAAAATTTGTTCCAGGGACCACATGGGATTGGCTAAAAAGTGAGGAGGCAGCGCCGGTAATAGAGAGAATTCGCCAAAGCGATTCGAGGCACTGATAAGTTTTGATCTAATTTCGGAGGTAAAAATTTGGAGAAGACAATGAGAGTGCTCAAATCAGTTACTGCTGGCTCGCTGGAATCCAGCGACGTGCTCGTAACAATAACGCCTGTGTCAGAAGACCACATAGAGTACGACATTGAAAGCATAGTAATTAAACAGTATGGGAAAAGGATCCGACAAATCACCGAGGAAATGGCAGAGAGTGCTGGAATTACAGGAGCGCGTATCCATGTTCAGGATAGAGGAGCTCTTGAATGTACTCTTCGTGCTCGCTTAGAGACTGCAATCGAAAGAAGTATTGTGTGTTAAGTTTGCAAACCGTGCTTGCGGCTCGCGAGCTTCGTTGGAAGGAAGAAGAGCTGCTTGCAAAATCATTGGCTCAAGAATTCTCGGGGCATAGATTAGCCTTTGCTTTCTGCACTCTAAGAATGCCGGCTTCTCTAAGAATTTATGGTCCTTATAAAGAGATTGCGGTGCAATTGCGGGATGCTCTCGCGGAAGCCCTAATGGAGAAGGCTTTCACAATCATAGCTTCAGGTCAGAAACAGTACGATGATGGGCCAAGTGCTTGGCTTGCCTCTTGTTGCGATGAAGAGATCTTGAAGCGGATGGCAATATCCATAGAGGAAGGACATGTGCTGGGTGCGCTAGTGGATATCGATGTGACGGATGCGGAGGCTAGACTTCTTTCGCGAAGGGATATGGGTTTTGAGCCCAGAAAATGCCTTGTCTGTGATAATGAGGCTATGGTATGTTCCGCCGGTCAGTGTCATTCTCTTTTGGATATTGCAGCGCATATCGAGGCGATCATATCAGATTCGATGGCCTTAAGAAGCTCAAAATCCTTATGATAGCCATAAAACACGCGATTGAGATTGATTATTGAGACAAATCGATGTATTGGGATGATTTGATTGCGCAAGTGGGGAATCTCGCGTTGACCGCAACGCTTTATGAAGTCTCGGCAACACCAAAACCCGGGCTGGTCGATCCTTTCTCTAGAGGCGCACACTCAGACATGGATTATTTTACCTTCCTTGCGAGCGCGGCAGCCCTAGCACCATTTTTTGTAGATTTTGCCCGCATTGGTGCAGAATTTGCAGGCGAAAGCCCAGGACTTCTGGCAGAACTGCGAAAGCTCGGAATCGAAGCTGAAAAAGCCATGTATGCGGCTACACAGGGAATCAATACCCATAAAGGGCTCATTTTTTCCATGGGCTTAGCATGCGCAGCGGCCGGGAAGCTTTTGGTTTCGGATAGGCGAGCCGAGATAAGTGATAGAAGCGCTATCATATCGGGATGTATACAAGAGGTTGCCGATATCGTTAGCGGAATCACCATTCGCGAACTTGTTCCGCTTGTGGAAGCAGAGATGCTTCTCGCTTCCGACACGATAAGAGCGAAAAATGCTGTGGTTCCTTCTATTGATCTCAGCGCCGGAGAGCAATCGTTCATCAAATATGGAATAAGAGGAGTCCGTGGCGAAGCGGAAGATGGTTTTCCTTCTGTAATAAATCATGCTTTGCCAAGGCTACATTTCGATCTCTTGGCGGGCATGTCATGGAACGATGCGATGGTCGATGCGCTTCTAATCCTCTACCTAAAGGTAGACGATACTACGGTATTAAAAAGAGCGGGGTCGGATGGTCTTGCCTATGTCAGAGCTCAGGCTGCTGCTGCTCTTTCGCGCGGAGGAATGAGGCTGATGGAGAATCGAGATTTTGTCCAGAAGCTCGATGCTGACTTCAGTCAGCGTGGCATTAGCCCTGGAGGATGCGCCGATCTTCTAGCAGTGACGGCATTTTTGGAAATGCTGTCCAATAAATGGATTGCACAATAAAAGGCTAATGGATCAGCGCAAGGCTCCTTTTGAGCAAAAGGTGGGATCGATAAGTCGGATCACTACGCCTGAGCAGAGAGGCCGATTAAAAGGCTGGAATTACACCGCCTTTGTAAGTATTTAAGATAAAATCCTTAACTCTTTGAGATGTGAGCGCTTTCGCGAGTGCTTGAATCCGGGGGTCATTAGAATCGCCTTTTCTGACAACAAGGATATTGGCATACGGTGATTCTCCACCTTCTAGAAGAAGAGAGTCTTTTATTGGGTTAAAGCCCGACTGGAGAGCGTAGTTTCCATTGATGATCGAGCCTGCCACATCGTCGAGTGTACGCGGCAACTGGGGCGCTTCTATTTCCTTAAATACAAATTTCTTTGGATTTTCCACAATATCCCGAATCGTTGCCTGAAGTCCAGCGTCTGGCTTGAGCTTTATGATTCCCTTAGATTGAAGGAATAGCAGAGCTCTTCCCTCATTTGTCGGATCGTTTGGTATGGCAATTATCGAACCGGATGGAAAATCTGAAACTTTCTTGTACTTCTTCGAATAGAGACCAAGAGGTTCCACATGGACGACTATTACGCTTTCAAGTGAGAGTTTTCGCTCGGCAGCGAAGGTTTCCAGGTAGGGCAGGTGCTGAAAGAAGTTAGCATCCAGCTGTTTTTCGGCTAGTGCTATGTTGGGCGTAACATAGTCGCTGAACTCGATAACCTCTAGCTTAATTCCCTGCGCTGCCAAGTCGGATATAATGAAATTAAGTATTTCAGCGTGGGGCACGGAAGTAGCGCCAACCCTTAGCGTACCCGAGGAAAAGGGGCCAGCAAAGACAAGCATGGTTGAGACTAAAGAGGCTAGAAAGATAAAGGTGACAATTTTGCGGTTCATAAGAAACCTCCAGGATAAAAAATCATTATAAGACGCCATACGGCATCTCTAAGAGAAACAGATAGATTCGAGACATTGAGTTGTGGCTGACAAGATCTATAAGATTGGCTCGGAAATTTGCCTGGATAGAGACAGAGATTGGATTTTTGGTATAGGCTTGAGTTTACAGGATAGCTAGAAAGAAGGCGCGGGTCGCGGAGAGCGGCTTCGTTGAGCCGCTTCGCATGAAACATATATAATTGCTATTAGCTTTCATGGCGTTAGTCTTTCGAAGCAAAATGCATTATTTATTCTTTTTTGTCAAGCGGGATATAGGAATTAGTTATCGGAAATCATTATCATATTATGATGCAGTGGTTTTTAGGGACCTTTTGAAGGATTATGGGAAAAGGCCGCCGCCCCGCCCGAATGGGCGGGGCGGCCTCGTCTTTTGTATGTGTTGTCCTCATCTTGACCTGACTCAGCCCTGTTGAGGGAAGCCAGCAAGAAACTAATCAGGCTCTATCTAGAATCTCTCTTGCCTATATCACTCCGGCTTGTGAAATATGAAACACGACACAGCGTGCCCGACTTCCGAATCTTTTAGCGATGGTCGTCTTTCTTTGCATATATCCATGCGCTTAGGACATCGATCGTAGAAATTGCAGCCTGGTCGCTGTTTGTCTGGAGAGGGCACATCTCCAGTGAGGATTATGCGCTTGCGCTTCGCCTCGATCTTTGGATCAGGAATCGGCGCCGCTGACAAAAGTGCCTCAGTATAAGGATGTAGGGGTTTCTTATATAGATCCGCTGCGTCCGCGATTTCCACAATGAGTCCAAGGTACATTACAGCCACTCTGTTGGAGATATATTTTATGACAGAAAGATCGTGCGCAATAAAAAGATAAGTTAGGCCAAACTCCCCTTGCAGGTCTTTGAAAAGATTGAGAATTTGAGACTGAATCGAGACATCAAGCGCGGATACAGGTTCATCGCATAGAATGAGCTCCGGATTGAGCGCCAATGCGCGCGCAATTCCGATACGCTGGCGTTGGCCACCTGAAAATTCATGCGGATAACGGTTTTTGAAATATCGCGACAGCCCCACTTTTTCCATGAGCTCTTCTACCCGATTATTGCGATCTTGCGCACTCATATCTATAAGCCCTTGCTTTTGGAAGATGCGAATGGGCTCCGCGATTATATCGCCTGCGGTCATGCGTGGATTGAGCGAAGCGTATGGGTCTTGAAAAACCATCTGTATGTTCTTTCGCGCTTCCATCATCTCGCTGGGTGGTAGCTTAGTGAGATCTTTGCCTTTTAGAATGACCTCACCAGCAGTTGGCTTGTACAGCTGATCTATGGCGCGAGCCGTGGTCGATTTTCCGCAGCCCGATTCTCCTACAAGACCCAGAGTCTCACCTTTTCTTACCTTAAAATCAATTCCGTCTACAGCATATATATAATTCTTCGTCTTAGAGAACATGCTCGTTTTGACAGGGAAATGCATCTTGAGGCCGCGCACATCTAGAAGTACTTCGTCGGTTTCAGGCATTCTGAGTCTCCTTGTTGTAGAGCCAGCAAGCTACGCTCTGATTGTTCTCGAAGGATACAATAGATGGGTATTTCCCTCTGCAGATATCCATTGATTGTTCGCAGCGTGGGTAGAATGGGCAGCAATCTGGCAAATCTATTACATTGGGCGGCTGACCGGGTATTGAATATAGACGCATCTTGGTCTCTTGATCGAGGCGTGGTACGGAGCGGATTAGCCCGATAGTATAAGGATGCTTCGGATTTTCAAAGATATCTTCGGTGCGTCCGCGTTCGACGATTCGTCCCGCATACATGACACAGATCGTGTCGCACATACCCGCAACAACGCCCAGCGAATGCGTAATTAGAATAACTGCGGTGCCAAGCTTTCGGGTTAATTCCTTCATGAGCTCGAGGATCTGAGCCTGAATTGTAACATCGAGTGCGCTTGTCGGCTCATCGGCAATCAGTATCTCGGGATTACATGATAAGGCCATGGCTATCATGACTCGTTGTCGCATTCCCCCCGAAAATTGATGCGGATATTGATCGATGCGCTTTTCCGGAGCAGGGATGCCAGCAAGTCTGAGCATTTCGATGGCTTTTTCCTTTGCCGCCTTCTTATCTAGCCCCTGGTGCAGCTGTATTGTCTCGATCATCTGTGTAGAAATTCGCAAGAAAGGGTTGAGCGAGGTCATGGGATCCTGGAAGATCATCGAAATCTTGTTGCCTCGTATATGGCGGATTTCGCCGGGCGGCAATTTGAGCAGATCAGTGCCATGAAAAAGCACCTCTCCCCCGACAATCTTGCCTGGAGGTGTCGGAATCAGATTGATGACCGAGAGATTGGTAACACTTTTCCCTGATCCGGATTCACCAACAATTCCGAGGGTTTCACTGCGGTGAAGTTCGAAGCTTACGCCATCGACTGCCTTCACGATTCCCTCATCTACGGTAAAGTATGTTTTCAAGTCTCTTACTTGAAGGATGACTTCATCAGACATTTAGGCTCCTTATCAAGTGCGGTTCTTACTCTGCGGATCGAGAGCATCTCGAAGGCCATCGCCCAGGAAGTTCATGCAGAAAAGAAAGATCGTCATTGTAATACCCGGACCAAGCAGTTGCCAGGCATAGGATTCCATAGCACGAACTCCTTCCGACACGAGAGTGCCCCAAGATGCATCTGGTGCCGACACGCCAAGTCCCAAAAAGCTCAGAAAGGACTCATTCATGATAAAGCTTGGCATCATCAGCGTGGAGAATACGATGATGACTCCTAGAGTGTTTGGCAGAAGATGCCGGAAGATAATGCGTTGAGTACTTGCACCCATAGACCGTGCTGCTTCGACAAATTCCGAATTTTTCAGGCTTATAATCTGCCCTCGTACCACCCGTGCAATAGTAAGCCAAGAGACTAATGCTATTGCGACAAAGAGCACCACAAAGCTCCCACGAGCTTTCTCGCCGATCATAGCCATGATGATTATTACGATGAGCATATAAGGCAGCCCATACATGATATCTACAAAACGCATAAGAAAATTATCGAGCCAGCCACCGACATAGCCGGAAATTGCTCCGACCAGAATACCCACCAAAGCAGCTGTCAGAGTGCCTACGACTCCTATGGCGATCGAAATGCGACCACCATAGATTATGCGTGCAAACATGTCGCGGCCTAGATTATCGGTTCCAAGAATGTATACGATCTTGTAGTCGGGGTTTGTATCTAGCTCGGCTTTGACGTGTTCTAAGGTTTCTTTTTGGCTGATGAGTTCGCGGACTACCGGATTGGTGGTGTTGCCAAAGAATCCTTCACCTTCATATGTAAAAGAGAATTCCTCCTGGCTTGGCGCGTAATCATCGCCGGCTTCGCCGCTTTCATCCTGAGCATACACGGATCCAAAATCGAAGAAAGAATCGAAGGCAGACTGCTGCTGTTTTTGTTCCTCGACTCTTTGTTCGAGATCCGCGATGCGCTTCTCGATCTTATTGATAACCAGCTCTCCGGCTGGTTTGAAAGAAGGAGGCAGGCTCGCATTGGTAATGACTTGTTTGCGGTAATCGATGAGAATTCCAGCACTCGTAAGAAGAGGCGCAAAAATACTGATAACCAAATATATACATACTATTACGAGACTTATCAAAGCCATCCTATTTTTTCGAAGGCGCTTCCATGCGTCAGCCCATAAAGAGACGGGCTTCATTACCTGGTTGAACTCGTTGACTGCAGTTTCAAGTTGTTTTTTTGCCATCTCCCACCCCTTACTTGTAAGAAATCCTTGGATCGAGGAAGCCATAGAGAATGTCGACCACAAGATTTGCAATGATGAGAATAATGGAATATACAACCACTTCAGCCATTATAAGTGTATAATCCCTGTTTAGGGCAGATTGAACAAAGGGGCGCCCAATTCCGGGTACAAGGAAGACCGATTCTACGACTATTGAGCCTACTACAATACCTGAGAAGGCTGGGCCGAGATATGTGACTACGGGGAGCATAGCTCCCTTGAGCACGTGCTTCCAAACTACCACTGACTCTTTAAGCCCCTTTGCTCGTGCTGTGCGGATATAATCAGATCGCAGAACTTCGAGAATACTTGCTCGTGATAGCCTCGCAATATAGGCAAAATATGGAAACGATAGAGTTATGGCCGGAAGGATTACCGCTTTTATACCATGAGTCGAGATCCATTGACCTATAGGCAAAATCTTGAGCTTCATTCCGAAAACGAGCTGTAAGACAGGCCCCATCACAAATAACGGTACCGAAATGCCTATGACAGCGATAGAAGTGACAACATAATCCTGCCATCTGTTCTGCTTCAACGCTGAAATAATTCCGATGGCAATTCCTCCGACCGTCGCCAGTACCAAGGAGATAACACCCAAGGACATCGATATGGGAAGACCTTCGTCTATAATCTCATTTACGCTTAGATCCCTATATCGGTAGGAAGGGCCGAAATCCCAACGAATTACGTCGCCCATATAGCGCAAATATTGCTTAACGAGCGGTTCATCCATGTGATAGCGCTTCATGAGATTTTGAAGAATCGCCTCTGGCACCTCACGTTCGCGGGCAAAAGGGCCCCCAGGTGCAAGCCTGATTAGAAAAAAACTCAGTGTGATCACGATAAAGAGCGTAGGAATTATGCTCAATATTCTCCGAATGAAATATCGTGGCATTCGGAATTACTCCTTTCCGAGTCGCAAATTGATTATTCTAAAAGAATATATTTGCGCAATTGGAATCTCGAAACATGAGAAGGCTTTTCTCAAGCGAAAACATTATACTCCAATCATGAAATTTTATCTAGCCAATATTTCCTTAGAATTGATACTGCAAGAATTTGCCCAAGAAAAAAAGGGCTGCCCGTATCGGACAGCCCTGCTTACTTACTTTAGGTAATTTTTATTTTTTGGGTCGGATAAATTTCCATGGATGGATATTGAGCGGGTTCGCATACCAGCCATCCCATTTGTCCAGATCGATGAGGTTCTGGGTCACATAGAAATATAGCGGAAGAACTGCCATATCTTCATCGATGAGGATCTTTTCTGCATCCATAAGATACTGGAAGCGCTCAGTGCCGCTCGCAACACGCGCTTTGTCGAGCAGTTCATCATACTTCGGGTTGGTATAGAGACCATCATTCTGGGTTCCGCCAGTTATGAACATTTCCAAGAAAGTCGATGGATCGAGATAATCGCCAATCCATCCAGCTCGAGCGATATCGAAGTTATGAGACTGGGATCGGGTGTCGAGATAGGTACCCCACTCTTGGTTCATAAGGCTGACATCTATGCCAAGGTTAACTTTCCACTGGGCTTGGATGAATTCCGCAATGCTCTTGTGAGACGAAGAAGTGTTATAGAGTATCGTAAATGCCGGGAAATTTTTGCCATCCGGATAGCCCGCTTCCGCGAGAAGCTTGCGTGCTGCCGCAGGATCGAAGTTGTAACCCTTTGCTGGAGTATAGCCGGTGCTAGGAGGCACTAAGCTATTTGCAGGTATCTGGCCACCACGGGTGACTTTGTTGACAAGGTCGTCTTTGTTGATAGCCATAGCGAGCGCCTTGCGAACGCGAGGATCATCGAGCGGTTTTCGGGTTGTGTTGTAGATATAATAATAGGTTCCATATTGAGGAGCAACATGGAAGTCTTTGCGTAGCTTGACCTCATCCATGAGTTCTAGAGGCACGGCTTCTGTCCAGTCAGCGGCTCCACTCTTGTAGAGGTTATAGCCAACATTGATGTCGTCGTTAGCAATGAAGGTAACCTTCTTGAGAGAGACGTTCTTTGCATCCCAGTACTTGTTGTTCTTTACAACAACAACTTTTTCCTGGGGCTTCCATTCGGATAGGACATAAGGCCCATTCGATACCATCTTGCCTGGTTTTACCCAATCCTTGCCATATTTTTCGATAGCGTGCATAGGAACGATGGCGAAGGCATAGTGGCTTACCATATCCGCAAAGAATGGAATAGGGCCAACCAGTTTGACCTCGAATGTGTATTTATCCACAGCACGGATCTTAAGGCTTTCTGGGCCGGCCTTGCCTTCGAGATAATCCATACCACCTTCGATATACATTGCGGGTAGATCGGCATACTGGAAGGCATTCTGTGGATCCATCTTGCGCACCCAGGACTGAACAACCGTATCGGCGGTTATTTCGACGCCATCCGACCATGTAACACCTTTGCGAATCTTGAAGGTGCAGGTCTTGTAATCCTTGCTAAACGACCAGCTCTCTGCAACTGCAGGAAGCGCTCGGTTGGTACGCGGATCATTGATGGTCAGACCCTCGAAAAGCGCCACATAGATGCGGTGCTCAGGCACACCTTCAACCGCATGTGGATCTAGCGAAGTAGGCTCAGTACCATTTACGATTGTAAAGTCCTGGGCACTAAGACCTAAGACCGCAACCAGTGCGATCAATGCGAAAAGGATCTTTTTCATATTACCTCCTCTTTGAGTTACATTCTCAAATACTATATACTTTATTTATGAGCAATGCAAGAATTTTTTAAGATTTTAGGTATAAAGCTCAACGATTTTTGGGGATTTATGACATGATTGAGAAATATAGTTCTGATTTGAGCTTCCTTTATTGCAGCGCTCTTTGCTGAAGACTCCTTTGGAAACTTGTTTATACTTGATAGGATAGGTAATTTCGGAAAGCTAATTCTATAGGAGATATGCCATGTACGAATTCTATGCACCGACCAAGGTATTGTTTGGGGATGGCTGCCTTGCCGAAGCTTCCCCGCGACTCAAAGAAATGAGAGCGACCAATGTGCTGATTGTGAGCGGCAGATCGAAAACCGCTTCATTGCAGGGTTTCAGAGAGCTGTGCATCGGCTTAGATGCAAGTGGCATACGGTATGTTCATTTTGGAGAAGTCAGCGCGGATCCTGATACCTCTCTTGTAGATAAAGGGACGGAGGTTTATAGAGCGCAGCATTGTGACGCCATTATCGGTTTTGGCGGAGGCAGCCCTATAGATTGTGCAAAGGGAATCGCAGCCAGCGTTGCCGAAGGTCGTTCTATCCGCGATTTTGTGGGAACGGGGTTGGTATTTACAAAGCCCGTTCCACCGCTCATTGCAATTCCGACAACCGCCGGTACGGGGACAGAGGTTACAAATGCCGCGGTATTCACCGTAGTGGACGAGAGCGGTCGTCGAAGCAAAAAGGGCACCTCGAGTCAGTTTTATTTCCCCAAGCTTGCAATTGTGGATCCTGTTTTGCATTTAAGCATGCCGCCTTCTCTCACCGCAGCTACAGGTATGGATGCTCTTACCCATGCTATAGAAGCCTATGTGAGCCGTTTTAACACGCCCATCAGCGACATGTACTGCCTTGAATCCATTCGTCTTATAGGTCGTAGCCTGAGGTCGGCATGCCATATATCCGAGGGAGCAAAAGCCATGCAATCGAGACGCGACATGGCGCTGTCGGCGACCCTTGCGGGAGTAGCTCTCTCCGAGGCAGGATTGGGAATGGTTCATGGTTTTGCCCATGCCGTGGGGGCATTAGCTGGGATACCACATGGGCTTGCCAATGCGATCATTCTTCCTTTTGTGATGCAATCCTTGATTCCAGACGCAAAAGGACGCCTATCGGACATTGGGCAAGCGCTAACGGCTAAGGACAATATCAGCCCCGAAGAATCGGTGCGCGCAATCTGCCAACTGGGCCATGATATAGGTATCCCTGAGAACCTTAAAGCTGCCGGCGTATCTCCGTCCTATTTCGAAGATATACTTAGCGATGCTCTTTCTTATCGTAGGCGCAAGGCCAGCCCACGTGCTTTTACTGATGAAGAACTCAGAGAACTGCTCGAGCGCGCCTTCCATGGGGCGCCTCAGCAATGAACAGAAGAGCCTTTAATCTTGTTCTAACTCTAGATGGGAGCCCCCCACAGATTTTTTGACCACGATTCTCGATGGTATACGGCTATAGAGCTCATCCACATGGGATATGATCGCAATGCTCTTGTCGCCTCTAAGGTCCTCTAAGACAGAAATAGCCAGCGAGAGAGACTCCTCGTCGAGACTTCCAAAGCCCTCATCGATAAAAAGCGATTCGATACGATTTGCTCTTGCTCGTTCCTGTATCGAATCGGCTAACCCCAGGGCAAGGCTTATGGAGAGCATGAATTTTTCTCCTCCGGAAAGCGTCCCCACTGGGCGTCGACCCCCATTCCAGGCATCCAGCACATAGAGCTCCAGGCCGATTTTTTGGTTGCCGCTGCCGCCCAAAATATCGGCTTCCACCAGGAAACGGCCATTGCTCATCCGATAGAGTCGGCTGGAAGCCCTCATGGCTATTTCTCGGAATTGAAGGCCCAACACATAGTTTTTGAATGGCATTTTTCTTTGAGGGTTTAAGCTCCCTCCAAGCAGTTTTGAAAGCTCTTGGTGTTTTCCGAACTCCTTGATAGCCCTTTCATATTCGCTAGTCAATTCATCTCGCCTTGAAAGAAGGCGACGAAGCTGATCGAGCTCCGCTATAAAACGCGCACGCTCGTCTCGCAAATCCGATATCTCCGTTTCAATACTCTTCTTCCTTTCGAGAAGGGAAAGACATTCCTCTCTAAGGTTTTTTTCTTGTTGCTCGAGATGAATGCCATCGAACATTTCCGGATGTTTTGGTTGGTCGCCATTTTCTTGATTATGTTGGGGCAATCGATCTGGCGATTGGTTTGATGAGGGGAGCGTAGTTGAATTGAATGAGTTGGGGGACAATGAGTTGAATGGGGACAGAGCTTGCACGCGCGCGGCGAGCACTTGATAGGAAATACTAGCTTCATTATAGGATTGTCTGAAAGCGGAAATCTCCCTGGCTTCTTCTTTGATGCGATTGCTTGTCCACACCGAACAGAGAATTTCTTGCATCAGTGCTTTTAATGCCGGCTCATTTATTCGATGAGCAGACAAGATTTTATCCAGGGTCTCTGAAAGGTACATAATTTGCCCGGAGACCGGTACGAATCTATCGATATGTGGTAAGGAATTAGCTAGCAAGGCAAAGAGCTCCTGCAGCAATCTTGTGGAAGGCTCATAGATAGACTCTGAACAACCCGATAAATTACCCGCATTATCACCCGATGAAGTCAAGAAATCTGGCAATAGCCGGATTGCCTGTTGCTCATGTTCTGGTGCTTCTTTTTCCGAAGAAGTCACCGGAGATTCGAGAAGCCGCAATAGGCTCCTCACTTTCGTTTTGTCCACCTCATTGAGGAATTCCTCGACCATTGTGGCAAGAGCGGGGCCTTTTTGGCCAATTTTCTCCAACTGCATGTCCATCTTGATACTTATGGAGCTCCAGGCAATTTCCCATTTTTGTGCTTGCTCTTCGATCTGCTCAATTTCGTTATGGAGAGTGACAAGATTTTCTTCTGCTTCTTTTAGGCAAATCCGAGGATCCTCTTTTCCGATCTGCTCTCCAAGAGAATCAATATGTGCATCTAATTCAGTCTGCTTCATCTCGAGTCTTGTCTTTTCCTCTTGAATTCGATCAAGATCTCGCCCTGCCTGATCAAGAGTCTTTCTAAGTTCTTGTAATGATTTGCGTCCATGTTGATAACTCTTAAGTCGTTCTTCTAGCTCGCGACGCTCAGATTGCAAGCGTGAGCTTATGGATACGAACTCTGAGGGAGAGATATCCAGAAGCTGCATTGTGCTTTTATCACCAATCACTTCGCAAGCAATGCCTTTCCATTCCTCAGAGATTTTTTGGACTATAACTTGAAGATCCTGCGAAAATTCTTCGATGCGGTTTTCGAGATTTTGCTTGTCTTGGATTATGGCAGAGAGCGATGATTTGGTCTCTTCCACCGCTTTTTGGGCGGTCTTGATAGTCTTGTCATCCGGAGCATTCTGTTCAAGTTTGGCAAGATTGGGATGATCCCGAGCACCGCATACGGGGCAGGGTTCTCCGGGAATAAGCGAGGCCGCAAGCATACCGGCTTGAGCCTTTCGGATTTCCTCATTGATGCGATCTCGATTCCGTTCGGCAATTGTGAGCTCCTGGTCTGTCAGAAGGATAGAATCTTCCGCTTCTCGAATTTTACGTAAGGTTTCCACGCGTTGAGCTTCTATTTTTTCTTTTTGTTCTATCCAGGTCTCTATTCGTTTTAATGCTTCATCCGCGATGACAATCTTATGAAATAACTCTTGTGCCAAGGGCTCGCTTTGTATGGCGTTTTCGATCTCTGTTATGCTGGATTTGAGCTGACCGATCTCGTTTTGTCGATATTCCCAATCCTGCAAAGTGGCATCGAGTCTCTGCATAACTTGTCTGCGCTCGCTTTCGCATTGCTCTTTTTGATTCCATGCATTCACTGCATTCTGATATAATGCCACGCTGCGCTGGAGATTGTCGTATTTCTTTCGAACAATGGGCAGTCCCTTCTGTATCTTTTTGATCTCGATCCCTTCTGCTTCGAGCTTGGAAAGCTCTGTCCCTGTTTGTAAGGATTCTGAAAGAAGCTCGATTAATTCCTCGTAATCAGCCGAAACTTGCTTAGCCAGGCTTGCCAGTTCTCCAAGCGATTTGGCAGCTTCAAGTCTTGTTTCGCGTTTATCGAAGACAGGCTTTAGCTCTTCTTTTTCATGAAGATTTTTCCATGCCGCAAGCATTGATTGCAGGAATGAAAGACGCTCTCTATTTTGAGCGATTTGACTTTCCAACTGCGAAGCGTCTTTTGTGGATTCTTCGATTCTTTTATCGAATTCTGAGATGGCTTTTCCCGATTCTTTTATGCGAGATCCAGGCTCGATGCCGAGTTCATTCGAGATGCGCTCGATTTCCTCCTGCTTTGCTTTAAGATAAGCCTCTAGCTCCATGACTTTTTTTCGCGCTGCTTCGGTTACCGCATCATAGATACCTACATCGAAGAGCTTTTCGAGAATCTCCACTCGCTCTGTGGTCTTCATTTCGAGAAATTTTTGAAACTCTCCCTGGGGCAAGAGTACGATTTTCGAAAATTCATCGGCACTCAGACGCAAAAGATCGAGCAGAATTTGATTAGCCGTAGTAGAGCGATCGGCTATTATTTCATAGACCCCGATTTCATTCATCCGATAAAGCTCAACTTCGCTGGTAGCCTCGGATTCAACCCCTCTCTTATTACGTTTTTTGTAGGGCAAGCTTCGATACACCTTCCATTGGGCAGATGAAGCCAAGAATTCGAATTCAACCCAGGGCTTGCTTCCGATTGGAGAAAAGCGGGATCCGAGTTCCCGCTCGAGATTGCTCCGTCCCCCAATGGCCTTGCCATAGAGTGCATAGGTAATTGCATCGAAGATTGTGGTTTTTCCAGAACCAGTCTTGCCATAGATAAGGAAAAAATCATCTAACTTACAAAAATCGATGTCCTGACGCTGGCGATATGGACCAAAGTTTTCCAAAGAAAGATAAAGTGGCTTCATAGGAGGTCCTCTTCCGCATTTCTAAGGAGTACCTCGAAAGCATTCAGCAATTCCTCAGAAGGCGGCTCATCGAGAATGCGCTGCGTAAAGCCAACAAAATCCTTGAGAACCGTAGCATGAAGCGATTTGCCGGAAAAATCTTCCAAAGCATCAGTATTTTCTGTCTCTCCGTCCGAAACTATATGAGGAACCGGAATTCCGACTTCTTCAACCTCTGTCCCTATTCTTTTTTCAAAGGCTTCCTGGCGTACCGTCATCAAATTAGGAAAACGAATAGCAAGACGATTAAAAGCATCGTATACTGGTTCTTCGTCGGTAAGGATCACTTCGACATAATCATCATCTATAAGAGCAGATTCGGCAGCAAGTTCGTCAAAACTGCCTCTCACGCGCTTGAAGACATGCAAGGGCTTGAGTTCCATTCGCTGTACTCTTGCCGGCTTACCATCCTCGAGCTCGATATATAGAAATCCTTTCTCGATATCTCCATCTCCAAAGGACATAGACATAGGTGCTCCAGAATACCAGACTTTCGGAGACAGAGCCTGCATTCTATGGAGATGCCCAAGTGCTACATAATCGAAGCTCTCGAAAATAGAGGCTGGCACGGCTTCTGTTCCGCCAATAAAGGCGATATCCGATTCGGATAGAACAGCCTCCTTAACATAGCAGTGCGCCACGAGGATATTCAGGTCGTATTCGGATTCGGAGGCTGATTTGGAGGGACGGAGGTTTGCTATAATGCTCTCCATGCGACCTGCCATTGAGCTATTCGCCTCCGCAGAAGCCATTTCTGCATAGCCCGTTTTGATCAAGTTTCTCTTAAACTCGTGGTAGGCTCCATGAGTAACAAAGGGCAGCGCCCAGACTGCGGCTCTTTTTCCATCTTTTTTTAGCACGAGTGTCGGGTTTGATAGGATTTCGCTGACTATGTGTATGCCTACAGATTCGAACAATTCTGCGGCAAAAGCGATTCGTTTGGGTGAATCATGATTTCCAGGAATAACTAGAATGCGTCCGTCTTTCGGTAACGCGCGTCTAAGCTCTGCCATAAACCAGCCGAACATAGTCTGAGCACTCTCTGAAGGAATGCTCCGATCGAACACATCGCCAGCAATGATGACAAGATCTGGCTTGAGCATTTTGACCTTTTCAACAATTTGTTTGAGTATACTGCTCTGATCTTGAGCTAGATCTTGAGATCTAAGAGTCTTTCCAAGATGGAGATCGGAAATATGGACAATCTTGAATATTCTATCAGAATTTGACATTCAGAATCTTCCCTTTCTGAACTCAGTTTAGTATGTTTTTAATGTGGGCTCAATTCGGAGCAACGGAAATAGAGCAAAGTCCGATTGTTATGCATTTTTCGGCAGTGAGCTTATGATTCATTGGATTACTATTTTTGCATAAAGCATGACTCAAAGCATGGCTCAGTATTGATGCGAATTCTTGCTCCGGACATTGCCACAGAAGATTCTTCCGCAAAGGAGCTATTCTATGATTTATCGACATTTAGGTTCCGCAGGTATCAAGGTATCAGTGCTTTCTTTGGGTTCATGGGTGACCTATGGCTCGCAGATTGACATCGACAGCGCATCTCAGATGATCAAATATGCTTACGACCATGGCGTAAACTATTTCGATAATGCAGAATCCTATGCAGGTGGGCAATCCGAAGTCATCATGGGTCAAGCCTTTCGCAGGCTTGGTTTGAGACGAGGCTCCTATCTTGTTTCAACCAAGCTTTATTGGGGGCTTCATGAAGGCCCAAATGAAAAGAACACCCTCAATCGCAAGTACCTTCTCGAGGCAATCGAAGGCAGCCTCGAGCGTCTGGGGATGAAATATGTCGACCTCCTGTTCTGCCATCGTCCGGACCCAGAAACGCCGATAGAGGAAACGGTCTGGGCTATGCACGATATCATATCCTCGGGAAAAGCTCTCTATTGGGGAACAAGCGAATGGTCTGCCGAACAGATTCGCCAAGCATGGGAGACTGCGGACAAGCACAACCTCCGAAAACCCCAGATGGAACAGCCCCAATACAACATGTTGGTGCGTACCAAGGTCGAAAAGGAGTTTGCGCGCCTTTACCAGGGGATAGGCCTAGGGCTCACTACTTTTAGCCCTCTTGCTTCAGGCCTTCTGTCCGGCAAGTACAAGGAAGGTATTCCCAAGGATTCGCGTTTTGCGCTGTATGGCTATGAGTGGCTTCAAGAGCGTTGGTATCAGCCAGAAATAATATCCAGCATTGAACGACTTCGCCCTATCGCCGAATCAATCGGTTCCACCATGAGCCAGCTTGCCATAGCCTGGGCCGCACGTAACCCCAATGTAAGTACAGTGATAACAGGAGCTAGCCGCCTTTCCCAGCTCGAGGAAAACCTCGGAGCTATCGAAATTCTGCCCAGACTCAACGCTGAAATCCTAGAAAAGATCGATGAAGCGCTGGAACCTATTCTTGTAATGGGGAATTAGCCAAGAATTCGAGGATCCAGCGAGATAGGGAGATTTAGCGTTCATCTTGTTCGGCGCTCGTTGATGAGCTTCATTGCCGCCGGGAGTCTGGGAGATAGGGGAATTTGGTGCGCATTTTGTTCGGTGCTCAGAGTTTTCTGTTTTTTGGTTCCGCGAGCTACATAATGCGACAAATTTCTATGTCCACAGCTAAAATGCGCACCGCCCTAAAAACACCGCAGACACATCGAGAAACTCATAACTCAAAAGCAGCCCGCTTAGTTTAGCTCCATTTTTGGGTCTTATTGCACAGGCAGCAGATAAGCTCCAAGCCCCTTACTAAGCAAATCCTCATAGCCGGGAATATTGTCGAATTCCAAGGGTGTTTCCGGATGCTCCCAATTCCAGGAATTGATAATCTCGGCTATTGCCGTAACATGTCTTCCCACCCGTTCTTCAATAGGATGGCCATTCTCATCGTATGGAACATAGAGGCGCCCGAGCTTTGCAGCGCGCACATACCATTTATCCTTGCCGGTCAACACAAGAGCTTCGTCTGTACGCCCACGCAATCGTCCTTGTGAAGCGTTTGCGGTCTCCATCAAGAGAGGCAGAGTGTCTGTGAAGTCTCCTAGTTCGCGGTGTGTAAGTCCGCGGAGATTGACAGGCGAGGGCTCGAGACTGATCTTTATATCCTGCATTTCGAGGCCAAGCACAGTATCCGATGCCAGTTGCATGGCTTTTGGATGTGCTACGATTGCGTTGATAACCGGGTATTCAGGAGATGCTTCGTGCAGATCCACTGTTATAGTGACCTTCTGCTCCTTGATAAGTTGAACTATTCCATAGCAGACTTTTTCGGTGAGTGTGCCATCGGCTCTGCCCGGATAACCGCGGTTTAGGTTGCGGGTCTCACTCCCCGAGAGTGTCTGACCTGACGAAGCATGAATATAGATGTTTGGGTCTGGCCATTGATGTATGGGGTTGGTTGCTCTCGACCCATAGCTAAAGACTCGTAAACCATTTGGTGTTTCGATGGTAAAATGCTGTGGAGCGCCTTCCTGTGGATCATTTGCCGTAAAACCGGAGGCATTTGCTCGAGGGATCACATAGAGCGTACCTGTTCTAGGTAGGAAGTTCTCGATAAGCAAAATGGCGGCAAGATGGCTCGCTGGTTCGTTGGGGTGAGTACCTCCAAGCACCAGCATGGAGACTCCATTATCGGCTCCTTCCATAATATATACTTCTGTATCGCCAGGGCTCCCTTTCAGATCCGGAAACCACTCAGAGAGCATTTTTATTTCGGTAACACCGGGTCCCCTTATTATTTTATCCGGCTTTCGCATTGCCAGAAAAGAAGAGCCTGCGATTGCAGAAGCCACAATAGCTCCCGCAAGGCATATAATCGCTGTTATTGTATGTTTCTGCATGGAAATCCCTCGCTTACTTGATCATCAGAAGCCTTAATAGAAGCGGCATAATCACCATCGCTGCCGTAATCTGCATAGAAAGCTTCTTCGTATCGAAGAGCTCCCATACCGTCAGAGCCAGCACAATTGCCAGAATCCCAAGATAGATATAAAACATGGACACCTTCCTTCGACTCTTTCTAATAGAGAGCGCTGATCTGCTTGGAGAACAAGATAAAAAACAATGCCCAGGCTATTATTATCAGCGCGGGGACAACCAGCTTTTTCAAAATGCTCCCATACTTCTCAACGCCAACAACTTTAGCTGCAAAAATGGCCGCAAGCGCCGTTGGAGGCATAAAGTCGCCAATAGCAGCTATCAGCGAAAGCGCAGCCGCTGTAGTAATTTGGTCATGACCAAGCAATGCGAGCATAAAAGGCACTCCGAGCACACTGGCGGAGCCAAACGCACTGATCGCGCCAAAAAGTGGAATAGAGATAGCGATCATCAAGTATAGAAGCGAAGAGGGCACAGACAATGCATTTACAACTATAAACCCGCGCACGCCCGTGGCCGTCATCACTTGAATAAGCATGCCTACGCCTACCAGAATTCCCAGTACAGGGAGCACATCTCCGATCGATTTCTTTGCAGATTTCAAGATGTTGAAGCGGGTTCCCGTTACCCAGGTGAGAACTGTTCCCAACATGAAAATAAGCGGCATGCCAAAACCGAATATATGTGGCACAGTCTTATCTAGAATCATCAATACAAAGATAAAAATGAGCGGAGAAAACAGCCTAAGAGCGCCATATTTGTTCAGTGTAGTAAAATCCAGCGATGCAAGCACATGCGAACGGTCAACCTTACGCACATTTCTCCAACCGAACCAGAGGGCAAATATTATTGCAAGCGGGAACGTTAGGAGAATAAGAGGTATTTCGAAACCGACATAAGGCATGTCGACGCCCCCACCGATGATCATTACGGGAATGTTCACGGGCGGCGCAATCATCCCCAAAATTGCCGCAATCGAAATAAGCGCTCCCGCATCTATGGTAGACATACCCATTGCAATAAACATCGGAGCAACTACAGCACCGGCTGTCAGCACCGATGCCGTAGAACTACCCGTGATCATCCCTGGTACCATGATCACCAGGGTCAGAAGAATCATCAGAAGCGCAGGCTGCTTATTGAACTTCTTGATCACTGCCGCCGTCAACGCTTGCAGGGCTCCCGAATCGCGGAAGCCAGTCATGAACATCATGGCTGTCGCAATCGTTAGAATTGTATCAATATAGCCAAATGTACCTTCTACCAAGTGCCGAATCGGATCTTGTACGCCACCGACAATTGCTGCAAGTGCTGAGGCGACTAGCATTGCAACTGACACCGGCCATTTGAATAAAAAACATCCAGAAGCAAATGCGCCGACCATCAGAATGAAAAGCCATAATTCCTGTGTCACAGAGACCTCGCTATTTTAGGAAAGCCGCAGCCAAAGGCTCGCCGATCTGTGAGATTTTTTGCACAATATCGAGAGGAATCTTATTTCCGCACAGCTTGGTAAAAAGGCCATCTTTATTGCCTTCCTCGACAACAATGAAATAGTCACAGGAAGGGACTGCCTCATTTATGAAGCGATCTGAAAGCTCGCCACGCCGAGCTTCGCCACCGATATGCAGGCCGATTATCTTCATACCGCGTTTTTTAGCCTCGGCGAGCAGGGCTTTTGTCCGTTCGAGTTCTGCTTCTGCCGAGATACCCGCTGCGCCCAGTCCCTTGGATGAGCCTCCAATAACTATTACCAACGTCTTGGCATTCGTGCTCGCAAGGGCTTGAGCCTTGATTGTCGGATCCATGGTGAAATTTAATTTTGCCCTTGCCATGATAGTCTTTGCCATTTCCACATCAGCGCTCTGACCTATAGAAGTGAGCAAAGCTGGCTGCGGCGCAAAAGCCGTCTTGAGATTATATGCGGCGAGCGGCAGTATAGCTCCACCTCCAAAAAACAACAGAGGCACTAAGAGAATTGGAATAATCCTTCTTGCATTTTTCATTTTAATTCCCTTTCTTCCCTAGAATATAGTCTTTCCAAATAAAACAAAAATAAGATCTCTTTATGCGATACAGAACCAATGAAGCTCCAGAGAAATATAGACTGGAACAAAGCTCTAAATAAAGCCGGCCTGCTATCTCAGCGGCCGGCTCTATTGTCTAATACAGTCTAATGCGATGCAGTTTTGCCGTGATTATTAGCTCAGAAGGCCGCTGCCTGCCCATCTCTACGAGGGTCCGCACCTCCATAGAGCAATCCTTCGTTATAATCATACAGCACTGCGTGCACTCCGCCAAAGTAGGAATCCCAGTCGCCGCGAATAGTAATATCATGCCCTAGCTTCTTGATTCCATCGAGTGCGCTGACTGGATACCGCCCTTCGAGATTCAAGCTTCCGGAAGCAGCCTGGAAAAGCCTTGGCGCAAGAATCGCTTCCTGGATCGGGAATCCAAAATCGATGACATTCGAGATGACCTGAGCAACAGTGGGGAATATTCTCGTCGCGCCAGGAGATCCAATTGCCATAAAAGAGCGGCCTTCTGGATCGAGGACGAGAGTCGGGCTCATACTGGAAAGAGGCCGCTTGCCTGGCTCTACAGAATTTACGGAACCAGGAGTCGGCACAAAGTCGTCCATCTCGTCGTTCATTATGAATCCCCAGCCTGGAATAACGACGCCTGAGCCGAAGAAGTAGTTGATAGTCTTGGTAACTGCTACCATATTACCTGCTTTGTCCATCACAGAGAAGTGAGTTGTAGATCCCGATTCATATTTGAATGGATCGCCTGGCTGGTGAGAGCTCATCGATGCATTCATATTGATCCTTGTCGCCTGCTGCTTGGCATACTCCTTATTAGTTAGTCCTTTGAGCGGGACCTGGACAAAATCGGTGTCGGCCATGTACTTCGCTCGGTCTGCAAAGGTGAGCTTCAGTATTTCTGACCAGAGATGAGATGCCTGCGCGGTCTGGAAGCCGAGCTTTACAACATCGAAATTCTCAAGGATATTGAGAATTTCGATAAGATGAGCGCCGCCAGAGGAGGCCGGTGGCACGGAGTAGACCTTGTATCCTCTATATTCGCCTTCTACTGCCTTACGAACTTTTATTTCGTAGTTAGCAAGGTCTTCAAGGGTGAGGATGCCTCCGCGTTTCTGGACTTCATCGACCATTGCCTGAGCGATTGGACCTTTATAAATAGCATCAGCGCCTTCCTTTACAATCTTTGCCAATGTTCTGGCCAGGTCGGGATTGTATATAACATCGCCAACCTCATAGGGAAGGCCGTCCTTTAGGTAGATCTGGGCGCCGTTCTCATATTTAACGAGCTTGCCATAGTTATCTTTTATGATGGATTCTAGATTGACAGTGACCGGTATGCCCTGCAATGCCCACTGGATGGCTGGCTGTATGATATCGGCTCGGGATAATTTGCCTGAGCCATAGTTTTCTAGTGCATACAATAAGCCCTTTACCTCTCCCGGTACTCCTACAGAAAGCCCGCCTTCTATGGTCGAATTGGGAATAACCTTGCCATCCGGGCCAAGATACATAGTTGGAGTAGCCTTGCCAGGAGCCTTCTCGCGGAAATCAATCACTACCGGCTCAGCCATGTCTACCATTTTGATGATCATAAAGCCGCCACCGCCGATGCCATTGGCATTTGCTTCGAGCACACCGAGTGCGAAGCCGGTCGCAATAGCGGCATCGACAGCATTGCCGCCTTTCTTAAGAATATCGATTCCGACCTGGGATGCTTCAGGCTTAGCTGCGGCAACAACTCCATTTTCTCCTACTGCCGCGCGGCCATATAAGTTGACCGGTAACTGGGCGGAAATAGTAGCAATTGCTGCTATTAACAACATAAGCGCAAGAATAGATTTTTTCATATGCGCCTCCTTTCATTCTTCTCTTATAGTATTTAGCAATTTTTAGCTTCTTATAGTTTTTGGCAGGTGTCAACCCTTTGTCGGTAAATTGGGCTCAATACTCACAAACCGATCGAGCTCGATCTAATTCTCAATCCGTATATACTGCTACAAACCTTGTTTATAAGAGTTGTTAATGGCATAAGAAAGCCTTCTCTAAGGAAAAGAACAGGTATAGAGACGCACTCTCTATCCATTCCTAATTTATCCAGTGTTCTTCCCATTCGCCGACTATAGCCGCAACCTCGCTAGCATATACAGAAAGCATGCGTTCCGTAGATGTTTTTTCCTTTATCATGGCGGGGAAAGCCTGATGAGCGATTTCGACTATCGATTTCTGTGCTATATCTCTCGACTGTACAAAGGCTTGTTGGCTTGAAAGTTCGAGCTTGCGTGGCTTGGAGGCCCAGTTTTTTCGTGCTTCCCAGTAGGAATAGCTTTTTTCGGCATTATTCTCTGTTAAGAGAGGTTTCCAGAGCGCATAAAAGTGGCCGTCTTTCAAGAGAACCGGCTTATAGAGAGAAACACAGGGGAAGGAGCTATCTGTGTACCAAATAATCGCGCCACCTTTGCAATACTCTATTACCATAGAAGCTGTAGTAGCGCTCTTTGGGAAAATACCAGGATGGATACAGACATTTTTCATTCGGTTCAGGAATGCGCCCGGTTTCGAAGCTCCTTTGTGCGAGCGCAGAATTGCAAAGAAAGGTTCTATCGCGCTCGAAAAGAGTATTTGGCCTCCTTCAGTTTTGTCTGATTCTGCCGCTATGCGCAGAAGGCCAGCAAGTGATGTGGATCTCCGCTGCTCTCCCTGAGTAAAGAAAAGGTATTTTTTATCTTCCACATATTTTTTCCAGGAGCCACGCTGTTCTTTGCGATCCCGATCTGTTTCATCAGAACAATCTCCCTTATCATTTACCAGAGCAATCTCCTTGCGCGTCATAGCATCGATACATGTAAAGTCGTCTTCTATACAATAGATATTGGATATTGCGTCAGCAATCATCGCCTTCCGCCATGCCCAGCGCGGTCCGGCCGTCTCGAGGATATAGGCTTCATCGGGGTCTGCTATAAGAAAACTGTTATTATAAAAAAGCTTGCCCTTATATGCTCCATTGCCTCCTTGCGGGAATCTTTCGACAAAAGAACTTATGAAATTGAGAGCCTCTTTAGCAGTAGCACAGACCGATAGCGCAACTCTGAGGATATCCATGCCAAGCACGCCTTTCTTATCTGGCTTGAAGCGCGAAAAGACTGCTTCGTTGCCAATAGCAAGACCTCTATTATTGAGGCCCATTTCACCTCCATCGATCCAAGAAGGTTTGGAGAGAAGAAAATCATAGCTCATATCCGGATACTCAATTCCTTCCCCTAATTTAGCAACCTTGGGTTCTTGAGCAGGAATATAGACAAGAGCTTGAGGTTCTTCTGGGTGTCGATCGGAATTCTTGCCGAATATAAAGGGATTTCCCCGGCTATTGTGCAGAATCAGAGTATCACACATAGGCTTGCATACCTCCTCGGGGATTAAACCCCGCCGCAAGTCGATGTATTATCGTATATCAACTTTCAATATTCCCGCAAGCGCAAAAGTCTGCTATCCTGGCTTATAATGGATTCAAATAAGGCACGCTTTGATCTGATATTACGAATCGCGATTTTTGTTCTAGCGATGATGAATATCTCGAAATTAATATCCGTGAATAGTCTGCTCCATGCTCAGACCAATTCGGTCGTTCTTAAGGAATCCTGCCAATCCAGTCCACCAAAAAACCCAGCTCAAATCGGCAAGTTCCAATTCGATAGTCAGGGGTTTCTATCTTCCAATCAGGATCTTTTGCCTGGAATCCCTTTTCCAAAGGGCATGATGCCACCCGAAGTTGAAGCCTTTCTTGAGCTTCGCGACAACGTGTATGAAAACGCTGCTCCGGAATCTGTAGAGGCACAAGCAGTTTCACTGCTAAAGAGGCTAAGCAGCCTGCCTGTATCCATCTCCAACCAGGCACTGCTCGAAGCGCGTATAGCATATTTGGTTGGTCGGGCTTGGAATGATCATAAAGACAAAAACAAGGCCATTCCCTGGTTCGAGCGCGCAGTGGAGGCAGCTCAGAGAATGATCAACCTGGAAGGGGAGACACCTACAGCCCTCGTAGTGCTTGCTGAGCCATTGGGCGAGCTTAGTATTCTGAAAGATCTTGGATTCCTAATCAAAAATGGTCCCAAAGTAGGCCAATATGCCAGTAAGGCTCTCGAATTGGATCCAAAAAACATCAAAGCCTGGCTTCTCAAAGCGAGTGCTTTGGCTTATCCTCCGCCTATTTGGGGCGGAAATTATAAAAAAGCCTTGGAAACCTATGCCAGCGTTCTATTGATAGCCCAGAACGGCTTGCCCAAAGATGTTCTATTCGATTTACGTGTCGGTATCGCCACGGCATACAGCAATCTCAAACTCTCCGAACATGCAACATGGTGGTTTGATGCCGCGCTTCTACTTTATCCCAAAAACCTCTATGCAAAAAGTGAATTGGAGAAACTGTCATTATGATTAGCACTTTGCTCAATGCTTATGGGTTAATCGTCTTTGCCGCATGTGTGTTTTTCTTTTTCATCACGGTTTCCAACATCTTATGGCTTATGCACACACTCACTATAGAGCGAAAAAAAAACGGGCCATCTGTAGCCGTACTCATCCCGGCGCGCAACGAAGCCTTGCGTATTCGCCCTTGCATTGATTCTCTGTTATCTCAGGATTATAAGTCCTACCAGATCTATGTTATCGATGACAACTCCGACGACGAGACTTGGAATATCCTGAAAAGCTATATGATACGATTTCCATCCAAATTCAAGGCATTCAAGGCCGAACCTCTTCCAGAAAATTGGTATGGCAAACCCCATGCACTACAGGAATTAGCTACTCATGTCAAAGAAAACTACTTGCTATGCACAGATGCAGACACGATCCATAAACCAGATTCCATAAGCAAAGCAATGGCAGCTGCGGAAAAATACAAAGCCGATCTGATCACTGGCTATGCTCATCATTTGATGCCCACATTCGCAGAAGCGGCCATTGTTCCCTCAATGTATATCCTTACTATGCTGGGAATGCCACTCTACCTGATTCCAAATACAAAATCTCCACTTTTCAGCCATGCTATCGGGCAGTTCATGCTTTTCAAGAGGTCTTTTTTTGAAAAGATTGGTGGCTATGAAAAGGTAAAACATGAAGCGACAGAAGATGTGAGACTATCGAGGATCATAAAAGAAAATGGCGGAAAGATTGCCTTTATCGATCTAAAAGACATCGTGGAATGCCGAATGTATACGACCTATAAGGAAGCCATCCAGGGTATTGCCAAGAATGCCTATGATTATCTGGGCAAAAACCTCTTGATTCTTTTCTCCGGAACAGTGGCTGTGCCCCTTGTCTTTTATGTCCCATTGATTGTGCTTTTTATCGATGTTCCATGGCTTGGGCAGGCCATTCCTTATCTCAAAGCTTCGGCAATTATCACATTTTACTCCTGGGTTCTTGAAACAATTGATCGTCGGCTACCATGGTATGTGCCATTTATCTATCCACTCATTTTTGTCAATACAATGTCAGCGCTTTGGCGCGGATTCCACCTTGTAAACAAGGAAGGTGGAATCGAATGGAGGGGTAGAAAAGTAAAATGAGATACCGAAAAGGGGCTTCTCTTGTATCAGACACAGCCATATCGCGTCTCATTGGCGATGTTCTCCTGGCATTTATTGGCTTGATAGCATGGCCACTCTGTCATCTTCTATATAATATCAAGATCGAAAAAATCGGCAGGGCGAAGACAGAAAGGCTTCCATCTCGAGCTGTTCTGGTGAGCAATCACTGCATGCCTCTGGATCCCGTCTTTCACGGTCTTTCCATTTTGCCTCGTCGCACTTTTTTCACTCTCCTTGAGGAAACATGCGAGGCACCGGTGATCGGCCCTTTAGTGAGACTGCTCGGTGGGATTCCCTTGCCAAGAAACAGAAATAGGCTTGGAGATATCGAGATGGCCGTAGAGCACGCTCTTAATACAAGAGGGCTAGTCCATTTCTATCCAGAAGGCGAATGTTTTCTGGGAAATCAGGATATATTTCCATTTAAGGCGGGCGCTGCATATTTTGCTATAAAGTTTGGCGTGCCAGTGATACCTATTGTTACGATCTTAAAGCGCGCAAATGGGAGGAAATCAAAGCGCATCCAGGTCAATGTGCACATGCTCGAGCCTATCATGCCCCTGGCTTTGCTAGACAAGCCCCTATCCCTATCGAGCATGGCCAAAAATCCAGCCCAAGAAAATTCACGCGAGATGCTCTCTAGAGCAATCGAGTGCACACGAAAGTTCCATGCTCTTATGCAGGCAGAAATAGATTTTTCTGGTTGCGACAAGTCACTCTACAAGGGACCTATGCCGCGAATAAAAGGGGTGAATGATTAGTGCTGCTACGAACCTTACAAGGTTCGTAGCAGTATGGGCATGCAGCCATTGCATAATCAGATCTTATCTATTCTCTACAATATACCTAATGCCGATTATCTAATATGATAGGTATTTCTTTCTTATGATTATGTTACAAAGATGCACCGGTGCATTATATATAGATATTGCAATATAGGGATGGTTTGGAAATGGAAAGATTCTTGGAGCGTAGTGGATACGCAGAGGATCGAATTCTTCAATTCTTCGCACGCCTCATCGGTGATCAGTTTTTCGTTCAGAAAAAAGACATCCTTGTACACGATGAAGACTTAGGTTATCGATCGCCACTCATCACTGCTCTTATCGAGAGCTACATCGAGGATTCCAAGACCTCTGCGACCTCCAAAATATCTGGAAGCGAAGAAGAGACGCGAGAGAAGCAAGCCAGAATACGAGCCTTAGTGCTCACCGAGCATGAAGAAGTATTGATCGATCTGCAGAAGCTATTTGCAATTGCTAGTTTTGATAGTTTGGTGATATCGTCGGATACAGCCCTGAAAGAAGCAAATATGCCTCTCTCCGAGAGGACAGTAGTTGCAATGCCTACATCGCTGTTTCTGGCTGCGACACAAGTGCCTGAATTCAAGGCGCGCGAATTTGGCCTTGTCGTGCTCGAGGGAGCCGACCTATTCGGAGACACGCCTGGCGAAGTGCAGCGTAGAATATGGGGATATCTCCTTCCACCATGGCAGCGGAGGGCAGCCATATTTGCCAAGCATATCGGGATAAGGACAAGGAATACAGCGCTGGATTTTGCAAATGATCCCAAGACGATCGTATTAAAAAAAGCCCAAGCAAGCTTAAGCCAAATAAGCACCTATATGTATCGTCTAAGTTCGCAACATAAATTCAGGGTGCTACTTGCAATGATTCAAGAGAATTTTCAAGAAGATAGAAGAGCTATTATTGTATTCTGCAATTTGAGACAGACATCGATGGAGCTGGAATTCAGGCTAAAGCTCAATAATATCAAAGCTAAGCAAGTATCCATTTCGGCTCCGAAAGCAGAAAGAAAGGAGCTTCTCCTGGAATTTGCCGAGATTGAGAAGATGGCAGAAGGAGGCCAATTCGTTCTTGTTGTCTCCAATGATAATCTGAGTGTGCTGCCTTCCGAATTGGCAAATCTAGCTATTCATTATGATATCCCCTTAGACCCTGATATATATCTTGAGCGAGTGCGAATAATGCGACCAAGTAGCTCGACCATAATAGGCCTAGTATGCGAACGCTATGAAGTCGGCTTATCAGCAATTAATTCCAAATTTGGCATGCAATTCGAACTAAGAGAGCCCAGCTATGACATGTTGGAATACCGCGATGAGAGCGAAGGGGTACCATTGAAAATAGAATATGAAAGACGATCTTCGGAATACAAACCGAGACGCAGGATTGAGCAAAGCAAAGATAAAACGGAAGATGCAAAGAGGATTAAAAAGACTCAACATAGAGAATTAAAGGAAAATTTCCATCAAGGTCAAAAAGCCCAACATAATAGAAAAAACAGCTCGCCTAAGAAAAGTCCAGGAGTAGACCAGAATAGCGAACTCTATTCCATGAGCACCGATGAGCGCTTGGCTTATTTCCGACAGAAATACCGTGGCATTCTGAATTCGCCTATTGAACCAAAACCGCATCCCAAAAAAGGAGAAAAAACGATATCCAGGTCAGCATCAGAGCCATTGTCTTTCGAAAATACAATTCCTACTAAGAATGCAGATGGAGAGCGATCGATCAGCGCCGCGGACTCAATTGAGGTTAGAAAGGGAGATAAGAAACAGGCTAGTGGCATGGAATCGGATAATCCAAGTATAGTAAAACGGTTCATAGAAAAACTGTTCCCATGAACGAACGAAGGAACAGATGAAGGAATAAAGGAATAGATGAAGGCGCAAATTAGCGAGCAGACAAGCGAACAAATGCTTGAGTCATTCTTCCCGGATATGGTCTTTCCTGAGTCCGATAGCAACAAACAATAGGAAAGCAGAAACATGAGAGCAGATAGACCAGACCGGGAAAGTGAAGGCAGGAATCCTATTCTAAAAACGAAAAGAGGTATTTATAAATGAAAATATTGTCGCATACGGTCAAACCAGCGCTTAAAGGCCGTCTGACCAAACTCGATTTAATTGCGCGAAACCTATGGCTTTCGTGGAATTTTGATGCAGTGTCACTCTTTACTCGCATCGATCGAGGGTTGTGGTCGGCCTCGGGGCAAAATCCGGTAAGAATGCTGGGCATGCTGAGTCAGGAAAAGATCGACGAGCTTGCCTCCGACCCTGCTTTTCTCTCGGACCTGGATGAGGTTTATTCTAATTTCCAGCGATACCTAAAGAACAGAATCTGGTATCGCGGACCACGCGATAGAGTAATTGCCTATTTTTCTATGGAATATGGCCTCGATGTCTCCTTGGCGACCTATTCTGGCGGACTAGGTGTGCTCTCGGGTGATCATCTAAAAACCGTGAGCGATCTCGGATTACCGCTAGTGGCTGTTGGGCTTCTTTATCGTCAAGGCTATTTCAAGCAATATCTGAATGCCGATGGCTATCAACTAGAAACATACCCTGAGAACGATTGGTACAATATGCCGGTGGAGCGCTGTGTGGATGCCCAGGATGCACCTGTGCTCATCCAGGTCGAAATGGCAGGCCGCCCAATCAGCGCCGGAATCTGGCGTGTAGATATTGGAAGAGCTCAGCTTTACCTCCTTGACACAAATATTCCCGAGAATAAGCCAGAAGATCGAATCATCACAGCGACACTTTATGGTGGCGACATGGAAATGCGGATAAAGCAGGAGATATTGTTAGGCATAGGAGGAATTAGGGCACTCAAGGCACTCGGTATCCATGTAGGTGCAACCCATATGAACGAAGGACATTCCGCATTCCTAGCCCTGGAGAGGATTAGAGTACTCATGGAAGAATATGGCCTGGATGCACATTCGGCTATTCAAGCATTTATACCTACGAATGTCTTCACGACACATACGCCAGTACCTGCAGGTAACGAGCGCTTCGGAATAGAGTTAATGGAGAAGTATTTCCGCTCTTTTGTAACTGCGCTAGGCTTAGACTGGAACGAATTCTTAGGTATGGGCCGCGAGAATCCCCTGGACAAACAGGAGAGTTTCTGCATGACTGTCTTTGCCCTGCGTTTGTCCGTTCGATCGAATGGCGTGTCCAAATTGCATGGCGAAGTCTCGCGCAGAATGTGGAAAGGCTTGTGGCCAGAGCTGGATCTGAAAGAGATACCTATTGGACACGTAACAAATGGGGTTTTCCCCCGAACCTGGATCAGCCATGACATGCTCAGTCTTCTTGATAAATTCCTTGGGCCAAAATTCGAGCTGGAGCCCGACAATCCTGATGTATGGGCTGCAATAGATCAGGTATCCGACGAAGAGCTATGGAGAACACATGAACGTCGGCGAGAGCGCCTTGTCGCAATAAGTCGCCAGCGCCTTGCCGCGACATATAAGCGCCTCAGTCTACCCGATGGCGAGATCGTCCGCTCCAGCGATGTGCTTTCTCCTTATGCGCTCACATTGAGTTTTGCTCGTCGCTTTGCAACATATAAGCGAGGAACCTTGCTTCTCAAAGACCCTGATAGATTAATAAGGCTTCTTAACGACAAGGATAAGCCTATTCAAATAGTAATAGCCGGAAAAGCGCACCCTCATGATATGGCTGGCAAAGAGCTTATTCGAGAAATCATACATTTCTCTCGGCGTGAAGAAGTCTTTGGTCGCCTTGTGTTTATAGAAGACTATGATATGGCGATGGGTCGCTACATGACGAGTGGCTCAGATGTTTGGCTCAACACGCCGCGCCGTCCACAGGAAGCGTCCGGAACTTCCGGCATGAAGGCTGGAATGAATGGCGTACTCAACTGTTCGGTTCTGGATGGTTGGTGGGCTGAGGCCTATAGTTCCGAGATCGGCTGGGCTATCGGTTCTGGTGAGGAATACAAGGATGAAGCTCTTCAGGATGAGATAGAAGCAGAAGATCTCTACGACCTGTTGGAGCATGAGATTTTGCCGCTCTTTTATACCAGAGGGCGAGATAACATTCCGCGAGGCTGGCTCACGAAAATGCGCTCTTCGATGAAGACCATTGGCTCTAAGTTCGCAACGCACCGAATGCTCAAGGAATACTATACCAACTACTATGAGCCTGCTCTTAGGGAGAGTAAAACACTGGAGGCCGATAATTATCGCGCCAGCGTATCCCTGGCTCAGTACATAGAAAAAGTCAAACGTGTTTGGAATGGAGTTCGGATCGTCGAATTCAGCGATGATGGAGCTCCCGTTGTGCCAAGAGGAAGCGCCATCGAAGTGAGAGCTCTCGTCGACCTTGCTGGTCTTCTGCCAGATGATGCTGCGGTCGAATGCTACTTAGGCAGACTCTCGAGCAAGGGAGAAATCCTGGAGGGAACGCGCATACCAATGACCCTATTGGGACCTGAGGGGCAATACTATCGATACCAATGTGACATAAGGAGCGAGATAACAGGCCAAATAGGTTATTCAGTCCGCGTTTTGCCGGCGCATCCCGCTTTAGACGGTCGTTTTGTGCCAGGCCTTGTTCGCTGGGCTCAATAGGCAGATTAAGGAAAAACGAATAAATGAGAATATCGCGTTGACAAAAGCGAAGTCTGCTCATAGAATTCTATATTGCCAGGTGTAAATCGACTGGTCTAACAGATTTTGATTTGGTTTTCAGGTAACTCCAATAATTCAAAAAACCAAACGAAAGGAATTATATATGAGAAAAGGATTTTTTATCCTGTTGTTGGTGGCTTTGCTGTCCTGTATCGGGCCCTTTTCGGTTTTTGCTGCGATAAGCGGTGATCCTATAAAGCAATATGGGCTTCCTTTCCTTATCACAAACGCAGGGCAAGGGCCGGGTGGCAAAATGGCGCGTCTTTTGGTCTCGCAGACTAAGACGCTGGAATTAGATAAGGATTTCTTCTACTTGGCCGAACCGGTTGAAGCAGATCTTAAAGCAAGACCATATAAGGCTCTTATGGTGGTCATAGGATCTTCGGACAAAGGTCTAGGTGCTTCTGGAATAACCATCGATCAAGAGATAGCAAGGCTGCAGCGAATAGTAAAGGCGTCGAAAGATATGAAGCTTCCGATTATCGCTGTGCTTCTCGAGAAAGACAAGCGTTCGAATGTTGCTACAAACCCAAACGAGCGCTGCATAGATACGATTTGCCCTTATGCCGAGTGGATGATTGTTGTAAAGGATGGCAATACTGATAAGCGCTTCGACAAGATCAAGGAGAAATATCACATACCATTGACCATCATAGATAATGCAATAGATTTCACCTCGCTCTGCAAGCAGATCTTCATCAAAAAATAATAAGAGCTCGTATCAAACTCGGGCATCAGCTTGATAAAGAAGGATAACTATGTATCTTAAGACATCAATAGTTTTGGCTGCCATGGTCGTCTCATTCGCGCTTTCTAGCTGGAAGCTAAAATCACCTGAGATTTCGATGGTGATAACCGCTATTGTGGGTGCGCTGGTTGCGGGGCTTGGCTTGCCTGTACGGATTCTCGTAGAAGGACTGTTCACAAATTTCGATCTCGCTATCTTGTTTGTCTGTGCGTCAGTATTCATCAATATCTATTCATATTCAGGGTCAATTAATATAGTGACAAGAAAATTAGTCCAACGCGTAGACAATAAGTGGGTACTCCTGATCTGTATGGCCGTCTTTATGCTAATTCCGGGAGCGCTGACAGGAGCGGGGAGCGTCTCGGTATTTGTGGTTGGCGGTCTTGTGGCTACGGTTGTTCGATATATGGGGCTTTCGGACAGAAAGACCGCGGCTTTCGTATTCATCTTTGCCATTCTCTCTGCCGCTGCTCCACCCATCAATATTTGGACCATGATGATGACTGCGCAGGCAAACATGCCATATGTGGGATTTGAAAAGCTTCTGCTTATTCCCATTCTGATTGTAGGTGCATTTACAATAATCTACCTCGGCCACGGTACAAAGCCTGAAAGCAAAGAAAAAATACTTGCGGAGCTTCCTGAAGCAGCATCGGACATGGGCTGGTTTAGAATTTTATGTCCACCAGTTGTTCTAATAGCTTTAATACTTCTGTCTTTGTACACGCCTTTTTCTATACCGGTTCTGGGGCTTCCTCTAATGTTTGTGATTGCCGCGATCGCCGCTATTCTATGTAACCCGAAAAAAGTATCGTTTAAGGAGTATTACGGCGTTATTGCGGGCACCATCGAGCAGATTTTTCCATTGGTTGCTACGGTAATAAGCGTTGGGGTACTTATAAACGTAATGGCAGCGACCGGTGTGCGCGGGCTTCTTAGCATTACTTTTATAACGCTGCCAATGATTCTCATATTCTTCACTGTGCTATTGTTTTGCCCCTTTGCACAAGGATGCCTCAGCTATGGAAGCGCGATCATTTTCGGTACTCCGCTTATTTTTATGTTCAATGCAGCAGGCATGGATACTACAGTGATATGTGCTGCGTTAAGTCTTATCTTCCCTATCGGCGATTGTCTTCCTCCCTCGAGAATTGTAGGTCGTGTCTCCATCGAGACAGTGGGTTATAAAGGCTCTTATATGTCTTTCCTAAAACAGATATTGCTGCCTTTATTGGTGCTTGGAGGTTTGGCACTTATCATGCTGATTATTCCTAACAAGCTCAGTTTCCTTAAATGAGGAGAAACAAATGGTTTTTCTTGAACAAGTAATACATATAATCTATTTCATTTTTGCTGCTTTTATAGGCTTTTTCCTCCTTAGGAATTTATTCAAGAGGACATCACGTACAGGCCGAGTGTATGACATCGTATATGCCTACTGCATTATTCCCTTTCTTCTGCGCGTGCTGGGCATCAAATGAGAGGATGGAATTATGAAAAAGAATAATAGCATGGGGGAGAAGCAATCTTTTCCATATTTTAAGGTGATATGCCTTGTAATCGCACTGATATTTGCTTTCTTCGGAGGAAGGGAATTCTACGAACTCAGGCACTTTAAAGAGACCTTTGTCTCGGCTCCTGGTTTGACCGAGGTAAAGATGCTGAGCGATTACCTTTCGAGTCTCAAAGGAACATGGATGGATACTCCGATATTTGTCTACGATTCAGGTGTACCTGGAGGCAATATTCTTTACATGGCCAATGTCCATCCTTATGAGCCGGCTACCAGCCTTTCGGCTTATATTTTGATGGAGAATATCAATGTAACCAAGGGGAAGGTTTTCGTAATACCTCAGGGCAACAGAAGTGGATCGACTACAGGCATGCTGGGTAACGCTTATCCTAAGTTCTTTCATGTTCCGACATCTTTCGGAGAGAAAACGCTGCGAATCGGAGATCGTGGAACGAATCCTCTCGATCAATGGCCTGATCCTTTTACATTTGTCCATTACCCATCGAGACAGAATTTGGCCTATCAGGATATTCGCAATATGAATCGGACCTATCCAGGAAGGGAAAATGGTACTCTCACGGAGCGAGCCTCCTATGCAATAATGGAGCTTATCCGTAAGGAAAATATCGACCTATCTATAGACGTTCACGAAGCATCTATTATGTATCCTGTGGTAGCCACCTATGTGGCACACGAGCGTTCGTTTGACATTGCAATGATGGCAGCAATGATGCTTACGGCTACCAGTTTTGATATGAAATGCGAGTCTTCTCCAAAAGGTCTACGTGGATTGTCTCATCGCGAATGGGGCGATTTCAGCGATACTCTTGCCGTGCTCATGGAGACTCCAGAGCCTTTTATCGATCGAGTAGTGGGGCCTATGACAGAGGAGCTGTTCACTGAAGGGAAGGATGAATTTTTAGCTACCGCAGCGGAGCACGGACTCACTTATGTTCCATATGACCTCGAGTTTGGTTCTCCTCTTTGGTATCGCTGTGGAAGACACCTTTCAGGAGCTCTTGAAGTGATCAATCAGATGAATCAGTTCTATCCGGAAAAGGAAGTCATCGTTGAGTGGCCGACTTACGAAGATCTAAAAGAGCATGATTGTGGGTACTTCTTTCACGATCCTGATAAAGCGGATCCCAATTTCGTATTCGAGATATAAGCGAAAATAAAAAGAATAGAAGAATGACATGGTGTCGAAGATATTTGGAATTTGGCTCTATACCGCGGCTATCTGAGATAGGATAACTTATCAAAAGATAAGCGGAGACAAGAAAATATGGGGAATTCCCCAAGAAAGGAGTATGATATGAAGAAATTTGTAGTGCTGCTGATGATAGCCCTATTCGTATTTAGTGCGCAGTCATCGTTTGCATGCACTATTGTCGGCGTTGGCGCAGATGCAACTGTAGATCGTTCGACAATAGTAACTCACAACGACGATTCTACATCGGCAGATTTTCGCCTTTGGATAATTCCGGGGCAAGAATGGCCGGAAGGGTCGACTCGCGATCTTGTCATCGACTCGCATAACTATGGAGATTTTGGCAAATATCCCGAAGTGAAGGATTATGGAAATGGCATGCTAGTCTCCGAGATTCCTCAAGCTTCTGAGACCTATGCCTATTTCCATTCTCGTTATTCCTTTATCAACGAGAAAGGCGTGGCAATGGGCGAGAGCACATTCAATTTCGATCAATCGACGGATCTCCGCAAGAAGACCTATAAGCTGATCTTTGGAAACAACACAGGTCTTATCGATTGTTGGAATGCTCAAGATATCGCTCTAGAGCGAGCATCCACAGCTCGAGAAGCCATTCAAATCATGGGAGATTTGGTGGAAAAATACGGATGGAAAGATCCCGGCGAGACAATGGATGTGGCTGATGGCAAAGAAGTATGGATTGCTGAATTCTACGGGCTGGACCTTTGGGCAGCGGTCCGCATTCCATCCAATGCGTTCTTTGTTGCGGCGAACAGGGCACGCATAGATCATATAGATTTTAATGATCATGAGAACTATATGTATTCTCCGAACATAAAGAGTTTTGCTATAGAGAACGGTCTCTGGTCTGAAGATTCCGGAGTTCCCTTCTCACCAGCCGAGATATATGCGCCTTATGAGGGGCTCTATAGTACCCGACGCGAGTGGAGAGCTCTAAGCCTTGTAGCGCCCTCTCTAAATCTCGATCCTGATGCAAAGCGTTTTCCCCTCTGGGTCATTCCGGAAAAAAAGCTTTCTGTGCAAGATGTATTAGAGATTTGCGGTGACTATTATCAGGGGACACCTTATGATCTTTCTCTGGCTCCTGAGGCTGGTCCTTATGGCGATGCCCTTAACCCCTACCATAAGGAGAGATCGATCAATCTCTTTAGGACCTGCTATGTAATGATCGCAAATATAAAAGATCGGTTACCTGACCCTGTGAAATGTCTTGTGTGGTATGGATATGGTGCTGCCGATACAACCTATATAACGCCGCTCTGGCCAACCATGAAAGAATTGCCTGAGTTCTATAGAACCGGAAGTCGTTTTGAAGAATTCCGTCGAGATTCAGGTTGGTGGACAAACTCATATGTCCAGCAGACAGCCAGAAGCAACTACCAAAGCGCGGTAAAGGAAATTCACAATTTCCGTAACCCAAGACTTGCTACTCTTTATACGGTTACCGAAGAAATACAGAATACGGCCGCGAGTTTGATCAAGGACGGAAAAGAGAAGGAAGCGCTCGATCTTGTATCTTCCTTTGCTTATACTACCGCAGTGAAATGGCATGATGACTGGCTCAAGTTTGGCGATGAGCTGTATGGAACCTACATGTGGGGATATAAGGATATGAAATCTCAGCCCCCGAGCGCCTGGTGGAACGATATCATGCAAAAGGCTCCCAGAAACCCTGTTCCATTCAAGTGATAGCCTAATAAGACTTATATTTTGTAAATAATCATGAACATGAGGACAGCAAATAGAGCTGTCCTCATGTTTCTATTAGGGAACTATAAATGCGAGATATATTCGATGTTGCGATAATCGGAGCGGGCGTCTGCGGAGCAAACATTGCGCGCAAATTATCGCAGTATGAGCTAAAAGTAGCTTTGCTGGAAAAAGAGATCGATGTATCGCTTGGAACTTCCAAGGCAAATTCCGGTATTGTGCATGGTGGTTTTCATGATCACATAAGTACTCTAAAGGCTCGTTTAGAACTCAGTGGAGCTCTGATGTTCGACCGTCTTCACGAAGAGCTCGATTTTCCCTTCGAACGCTGTGGGATTCTGGTTGCCGCGCTTCATGAGGATGAGGTGCGAGTCATAGAACAGCTGTATCTTCAGGGTGTAGAGAATGGTGTTATTGGAATCGAGATGTGCTCTCGAGAACGCATGCTCGAGCTAGAGCCAAAGCTAAACCCCGAAGTGGTCGGCGGCCTCTATGCGCCTTCTGGTGGTATTTTAGAGCCCTATCGTTTTGTCTTTTCGCTGGTGGAATCCGCGGAGAAGAATGGGGTAGAGATCAAGACACAGTTCGAGGTTATCTCGGCAGTTCGTGAGGGAGACTGCTGGCGCATCATAGCCGCGGATGGACGGGAGATAGAAGCTCGCTTTGTTGTGAACTCTGCAGGTCTATACGCCGATACAATTTCCGCAGCATTCGGCGGTGAGCGTTTTGAAATTGTACCGCGCAAGGGAGAGTATTATCTTCTCGATCGCACCACGAAAGCCAAACCCTCACGAGTCATTTTTCCCGTTCCAACCGAAGTCTCTAAAGGTATTCTCGTGATTCCCACCGTGGAAGGCACCGTGCTTATTGGTCCTACAGCCACTTCAGCCCGAGGCAAGGAGGATTTTGCAACTAGCCGTGAGCAGCTTGAGCATATACTGCGCACGGCTCGAATGATGGTTCCTTCGATTTCTGAAAACGATGTTATTACAAGCTTTGCAGGGCTCAGGGCTTCCTATGGCAATGATTTCTATATTGCGATATCCGAAAAAGCTCCTGCCTTAGTGCAAGTAGCGGGCATCCAATCGCCAGGCCTTACGGCAAGCCCCGCCATAGGCGAATACGTCAAAGACCTCCTCAAAAAAGCAGGCCTCAGGCTCATCGAAAAACCCTCCTGGGACCCGTACATTCGCAAAATCCCCCACGCCCGCGATGCCGATCCTTTCGCATTAGATTCTCTCATTGCGCAGGACCCCGCATACGGCAACATTGTCTGTCGCTGCGAATGTGTAAGCGAAGCCGAGATAGTCGCGGCAATCCGAGCGGGGCATACTACCCTAGATGGCATTAAATACTATACTCGCGCTCAAATGGGGCGATGTCAGGGAGGTTTCTGTACATATAAGATAATCCGAATACTCATACGCGAGACAGGAATGAGCTACGACCAGATTACCAAGCATGGTGGCAATTCTGTCATTCTCAAGGGGAGCCTATGAAGCAACTTATCTTCGATGCGGTTGTAATAGGCGGAGGAGCTGCTGGAATGGCCGCTGCAATCGAACTAGATTCCCGGGGGAATTCCGTACTCGTTCTAGATCGGGAGGAGAGTCTTGGTGGAATCCTGATGCAATGCATCCATAATGGATTTGGACTAATCGAATTCGACGAAGAGCTTACAGGCCCTGAATTTGCCCAGCGATTCGAGGAAAAAGTGTATGCGAGAAATATTCAGGTCTTGCTCAAGACCACAGTGCTCGATATCCGAGAAGATGACAAACACAAGGTGATCTATGCTGTTTCGGCAAAGAAAGGCATGATGCGCATCGAAGCGCGGGCAATCGTTCTGGCTATGGGCTGCAGGGAGCGGAATCGAGGGAACATTCGCATTCCCGGGGCACGGCCAGCGGGTATCTACACCGCAGGTCTTGCCCAGCGCCTCGTCAATATCGAAGGCTATATTCCGGGCAAAGATGTAGCAATCATCGGTTCTGGCGACATTGGCCTTATAATGGCTCGCCGTATGAGCTGGTCGGGCTGCAAGGTGCATGCGGTGATCGAAATTCTTCCTTATCCAAGTGGGCTCACACGAAACATTGTTCAATGTCTAAATGATTTCAATATACCACTATATCTTTCTCATATGGTGACCAATATATATGGCAAGGACCGGGTTGAGGGTATCGAGATTGCTCCAATCGAAACTGGAGCGCTTATGAGCGAGAAGGCCTTTCGGATTGCATGCGATACCGTGCTCTTATCCGTCGGCCTTGTACCGGAAAACGAGCTCTCACGGGATGCAGGAATCGAGATCCATCCGGCTACTAATGGGCCTTGGGTCGATAGTATGCTAATGACAACTATGCCAGGGGTATTTGCCTGCGGTAATGTTCTACATGTTCATGATCTTGTTGATTATGTAGTGGAAGAAGCGCGAAGAGCAGGCGCTAATGCTGCTGCTTGGCTTTCGGGTTATAGGGCAGAGCGTGAAATTCGCGTAAAGAGCGGTTCGAATATTCGCTATATCATGCCCATGCGCGTCAACCCAGAGCGTGAGAATAGGCTTTATATGCGCGCTCTCGTTGTCAAAAATGATGCGCGGCTCGATGTGCGTCTCGATGGTACAGAAGTAAAATCGCGGAAGCTCGCCCACGTGCAACCATCTGAGATGCTCAGCCTCACACTAAAGCCAGAAGATCTTGCAGCAGCAAGACGAGATTCAACCCTAGAGATCGCACTTGTATGAAAGAACTGATTTGTATTACCTGTCCAATGGGCTGCCATCTCTCTGTCAATAGAGATGAGCTCGGTAATATGAAGGTTACTGGCAATCGCTGCATACGCGGGGAACAGTATGCCCGAGAGGAAGTCCTGAATCCCAAGCGAGTAGTGACCTTTACCTGTGCAGCGTTATTGCCCGAAAATTACTCTTCAGCTGCCGAATCTGAGATTGTACCTCGTGTCCCTGTTAGAACAACGAACGCATTTCCAAAAGAAATGATATCGGAATTGCTTTGCGTGCTTCGGAAACAGAGCATTCGCTTACCCGTCATGTGTGGGGATATTGTCATTAAAGACGCGCTAGGCACAGATATCGATGTAATAGTAACCAGAACAATTACGCTGCCATAAAAGAGTTGCTCGCTTTGGATTTATCGAGGCAGCCTTCAAGAGGTAGCAGTTTGTTCGAATAGACAAAACAAGTAGACAAAACAAGCGCGGTCTGTGAGGATCGCGCTTCTCTCAAAGGCTATTCGATTGCTATCAAAGGTTATTTCTTGTCCACGGTTTCAGGCTACCAATGTTATTCGCCTTCTTTTATTATTTCGATCTTGATACCTTCAGGTATATCGACTACATCCTTGGGTGGAACCGTTATCTTTAATATTCCATTTCGAAAGGCTGCCTTTACCTTAGCTTGATCGAATTTGTCAGCGGGGACATAGTACTTTTGTTTGTCTATATCCTTTAGCCTAAGTCTTCTCTTGAAGTATCGTACGCCTTCTTCTGGTTTCTCAGCCTCGATCCTGGCGGAAAAGACCATGTAATCTCCTTGGAAAGATAGGCTTATGTTTTTTTCGTCGAAACCTGCCAACGCGAATTCGAAAACAAGGCTTTTGTCGGGCAACATATAGACATTAGCGGGCGGATACGAATAGTTGGGATAATAATCCACATTATCGTCTCCGTGAGCCTCGAACCATGCACCACCCATGCCATGGCACCCCGGCCTTGACTCTTCGCCTTCCTGATTTGGACCTCCGAAGCCAGGTGAGAAATTCTTGACTCTTTCGCCAAAATCTTTGGCCGCTTCGAAAATGTCATCGAAGATAGCTCCAATGTCCATGTAAGGTCTCTTATTCATTTTTCTATCTCCTTTCGGGAATCTTTTGACGCCGCGGCTTATGCCCCTCGGCTTTGTGATAGCTTCCCATGCGGGCAAGCTCTTTTCTTGATTTCAATATAGAAATAAAGACTCATAAAATCAAGAAGAAGCATCGATACTAAAAAGCTATGATTCAATCCATAATAAAATCAATCCATAATAAAAAGGGGCTGCCGCTTAACTTGGGCAGCCCCTGCCTGAGCTCAAAGCAGACGATCTCTATTTCGAAGGATAGAGAAGCGGATAATCATTCGCTCTGCCTATTGCGGCCAGGTCTTCTGGGACGACTTCCCAGTTTCCGAGAGGCCATACCGTAATCGTTTCCTCCTGCTTCTCGAACCACTTTAGGAGGAAATATCGAAGGTCTTTTGTTGTGGCTCCGTTTACGAGCTTCATGGAGAGAATCGTGTCTTTATCCAGACCTGCACCTTTTTCCAGATGTCCGCCGCCGCCTGATGCACGATAGGAATTGATCGCAACAGTATATTTCGCCTTGGGGTTGAAAGCTCGGCCATCGGACATACAATAGATCGATACACGCTCGCCGGCTGGTTTACTGACATCGACTATATAGTTGATTCCGGCAGCCGAATCGTAGTTGTAGTAGCGAGTGGCAGTCATGGGCATATTGGTTCGATTGTCCAGTATAAGCTTGCCCTCCTTGTCTCTCTGGAAAGCTATTAGATGGTTACCCTCGTTGGGCATGGTATCGAACCAGTACTGGTAGGAGTATTCAAGAAAATCCTTGATCTGTTGTCCTGTTAGATTCATGGTGTATAGGAAGTTCTCGTAGACATAGAGGTTGAACATGTCGCGCACATATAAAGTTCCATCCGGGCTCGAAGGAATTTGAGCATCCGCAAACAGTGGAGCGGCAAAGGAAACATCGGCTGGAGCAAGCCCGAGTGTCGGGTCCTTAGTGAGTTCGAGCTGAATTATATGGATTAGATCGACAAAGGCCGAATCTCCGAACATCGAATCGCGACTCGAAATGACACCTTCCATCTTGCCTATAGGTCGGTCGACCCATGCTTTGATTTCATCGAACATGGGCTGAAATTTGGTCATAAAGTCAGGATCTGGTTGGTACTTGCTCATATCGACAAGACCGCCCCGCACGATTTTGTCCCAGCTTTGCGTTTCATCATTCCATGTTAGGTTCATCTTTACAACAGCTACATTGCGGGCTGCATTTAGAGCTCCATAGATAGGCACTATCTTGCCATTAGGATCTTTTACATCGACCTTTGTTTTATTAGCCGGATCCCAGCCCTGACCAGACCAGCCTTGATGATCATGACCAACAAAGATCAGATCGAAACCAGGTACCATTTCGGCTACTAGCTGCGAGGCGTTTTCATTGTTCGGAGTATCGCGTCCAACATTTCCATAGGAATAATCCACGCCAGCATGGAAAAGGCCAATAAGAAGGTCGGGTTTTTCTTTTTGTTGAATGATGGGCACCCATTTCTGAGCGCACTTGACCATGTCTTCAAATTGCATGCCGGTCCAGAACTGTGGGGGTAGCCAGTCTGGGATTTTGGGTGTGATCATGCCCAGAATTGCTATTTTTATTCCAGCTTTTTCTATAACAGCATAGGGTTCGAAATAGGGCGTTCCATCGGGTTTGATGGCGTTTGCACAGATTACCGGCGCTTGTAGCTCCTCATAGAGTTTGTCATAGACTGCATGACCAGCCTCGATGTCATGGTTGCCTACACTCACAGCATCGTAGTTGAGAAAATTCACCGCTTGAGACCAGATATGAGGACCATCGGTCTTTTCAAAGTTATAGTAGTAGACTGTGGGCTGTCCCTGAAGAGAATCACCATTTTCAAGAAGCACCACCTCAGCATCTGGTACCGAACGTTCCTCTTTGATGAGGCTTGCCACCTGCGCAAGCGATGTTCCGGCTGGCTTTGCGGTAATGAAATTGTACGGATAAATCGAGCCATGAATATCGCTTGTCTCGATGAATGTCAGATCGACTGATTTGCTCTGAGCCGAGAGTCCGAAAGTCAGAGCGAGCAAGGCGCAGAGCACCATAAAGAATCTTTTCATAAGACCTCCTTATCTATGGTTTTTTTGAGCATAATAATGATAAGCCCATTTCAAGGAGAGCGCAACATGATTTTCAAGAATGACATTCAAGGGTGAGCAGCATGGTGAGCAGCACGGTCTCCTGTAAAGAGAACTGTCCACTTAAGGTGAGCAGCACCAATAATTTGTTTGACTTCTCTAGAGTACTTATCCTATAATTCATCATATAGTTTCGCTTAAAAGGATTGCCCAAAAAGGAGGGTTATCGTATGAGATCGTCTAGATATGCTCTGTTTTTTGCATTGCTATTCATTGGAGCAATATTATTTGGTGCAGCTGGGCAATTTGCAAGTGCGCAGTCTGCGAGTACACAAGCACAACCTGTCGTAAGCCAAAAACAAGACATTGCTGTATTTGCTTTGGGCTATTATGGATGGCTTATTCCATCTCAGGCATTGGGTACAATCGATCTCAAGATTCAGGAAGTGTTCGCTAAGATTGGCAGATTCAATGTTTTTGGAACAACACAGCGACTCTCATCGAACGGGGTACAAGAATTTATCGATACACTGCGCAGGTCAAAAGAAGCCAATTTCGTGCTTCCGGAGCAGTATCAATTTGGTGAGGCCTTTCTTACAAAAGCGGAGTTCGAGCGTCTTACTGGAGCTTTCGTCGTTGTGGTGCCTGTTGTAACGAATTTTAAGGTCAATTGGGATTCCACTTCCAACGCGTGGGTATGCAACATAACCACTGGCATAACTTTCATCGATGCAGCACACGATGCAAAGGTTATCTCAATCGAATCGATCGATACCTCGGGCAGCGACAAGAAGAATCCTAATGATGCGGTTAAGGCCGCAATAGACGCGATTCCAGCTGAGCTCGAATATAGAATCAGATCAATTCCCGAGTTCCAGATCAGTACGCGAATATTGGAGGTTTCGGGTTCTACGGTCAAAATCCAACTTGGCAGCAACATGGGACTTAAAAAGGGCGATGAATATGCCATTGTAGAGATCCGGAATGTTGGCGGCATCCAGGATACGCAGGAAACAGGACTGATAATGATCACAGATGTAAGCAGCCAGATTTCCACAGGGCGCATACTCTATAAGAGCGGCTCGGTCGGCCAGAATACGCAGCTGAAAGAGATTGCAAAATATGGTTCAGATCTCGATTTGTATTTTCACATGAGTGGCAAAGAGATGCTTCCGGGTTTGAGAGCGACCATAGCCAGGGGGTTCTTCCCATTCAGGCCCTATGTCGGTATACAGATGCCAATAGATCTCGCATTCAATTTCTTTAGCGTAACAGCAATACCAGTAAATGTCGCGATTGGTGGCGAATACATGATTCCGCTCGGGAGGCTTCATGTGGCACCATATGTTGGTGCTGGCATTACATATTTGTATATTACAGAAGCTATTACTGGCTATACGAACACAAATTATCTATCTCATTATGGCTTCCAGGCAGGTGCAAGGATTGGATATCTGATCAACAGGAATATGCGTGTATTTCTAGACGCTGGATATGATTATTGGGCATCTCTTGATTCTGGCTTGTTTCCAAATTACGGAGGGCTAACGATTGGTGCAGGAGTGACATTCAAGCTCTAACAGACCTCAGCCCAATCCTAAGAGGTGCCCTGCCATCGAGGCAAGGAAGGATAGCACCCAAGCCAGGACAAGCGAGTATACAACTTGAAAAGCTAGCCATTTGTCACCGGCTTCGGTGCGTATTACAGCCAAAGATGAAAAACATGGTGGCATAACCAGGATAAAAATCAGAAGAGCAAGGGCTATACGCGGGGACCAATCTGGAGAATTGCGAAGAGCTTGGCGCAGCGAAGAATTCGCCTCTGTTTCATCATTTACTGTCGTACCATAGAGTACACCTAATGTAGAGACCACAAGTTCCTTTGCCGTTAGGCCTGGTAGGAGCGCAATTCCAATTTTCCAATTGAAGCCGATGGGCGCAATTACCAGCTCGATTATCTTGCCTATGTTTCCCGCGATACTCCGTTCGAGCTGATATTGACGAAGGAGTATCTCAACATTTGCAGCAATCAGCGATTCATCAAAATCAGGATGAGCGGTGGCAATCTCCTGGCGCACTTGCAGCGCATAGTCATCAATCCCCTTGGCTTTTGGATACGATGTAATAACCCACATGAGTACAGATACGGCGAGGATAATCGTACCCGCTTTGCGCACATAGCTCCATGTCTTTTCCCAGACATGCCAGAGCACTCCTTTTAGCGTGGGCATGCGATAGGGCGGCAGCTCCATGACAAATGGCATAGATTGGCCTTTTAACACCGTTCGCCTAAGAAAATAGGTCGAAAGAATGCTCAAAACAACTCCGGTGGCGTACACCAGCATAACGACAGTCGATTCATGATTTGGGAAAAAAGTCCCGGCCAGGAGCACATAGATTGGCAGCTTCCCGCCGCAGGAAATAAAGGGAATTGCCAGAATCGTGGCGATTCGCTCTTTGGGGCTTTTGAGCGTACGGGTGGCCATTATAGCTGGCACCGAACAGCCAAACCCAAGCATGAGCGGCATGAACGACTGTCCATGCAGCCCTATTGCGTGGAGAAAATGATCGGTCAAAAAGGCAGCGCGAGCAATGTAGCCTGTATCTTCAAGAAAGGAGATGCAGAAGAAAAGAATCACGATCAGAGGCACAAAAGAAAGAACCCCTCCAACACCATGGATAACGGCATTGACAAGGAAATCCATTACTCCGTCCGGCAGTGGCAAATTCTGGATGAATCTCGTAAGATCTGCAAAAAGCCCCTCGAGCCAGGCCATCGGATATTCTCCAATAGCGAAAGTCAGCTTGAATATTGCCCAGATGATAAGAAAAAAGAGAGGCAGGCTGATAAAAGGATGCATTACGACATTATCGATCTGTTCGGTAAGAGGGATTCCCTTCTGTCTGGTTCGGCGTACTGCTTCAGCAACCGCTCCATGTATGTAACCATAGCGTTGTTCCGATATCAGGATTTCGGGATCCTTGCGATAATGAAGCGCTATCCAGCGCCAAGTGTCCTCCAGGGCAGCAAGAATCTCGGCTTCTCGGATATGACCGGAAATACGCTTCTTGGCATCGGCATCTTTTTCAATGAGTTTTATTGCTATCCATCGAGGCGAATAGACTGCGGAGAAGGCGCCATCTTCCTTGAGAAGAGCGACCAGATTGGCAATATGGACCTCTATGTCTTCGCCATAGCTGGGCATACGTGGCTTAGTGCGTGCTTCATAAGTTGAGATAGCTACATTCAGAAGCTCCTCGACTCCTTCTCCGCGAGAGCCAACGGTAGGTACCATTGGGACTCCGAGCGTCTTGGAGAGAAGTCCATGATTGATGACTATGCCCTTTTCCTTAGCCTCGTCTGCCATATTTAGCGCAGCGACAACGGGAATTTCCAGTTCTATAAGCTGAAGCAGCAGATATAGATTACGCTCGAGATTGGTGGAATCGAGGACATCAATGACAATATCGGGCTTTTCGTTGAGCAAGAAGTCTCGGGCTACCACTTCGTCCAGGGAATAGGCGGTGAGGCTATAGGTGCCAGGCAAATCTACGACCCTGATTTCACAATCTCTAAATTCGATCTTGCCTTCACGCTTCTCTACAGTTACACCAGGATAGTTTCCTACCTTGTGGTGTGCGCCTGTTATAGCATTGAATACACTGGTCTTTCCAGAATTTGGATTGCCTGCAAGCGCAATGGTGAGAATGACTCTATCCTGCATGGATTACTCCTGAAAAAGTCTTTTAATCGAGGCAGCTAGGATCCTTGTCATGGGCGCCATGAGCTTTTCCATGAGCATCTTGGATGCCATGGCCGCCAGAAGCGCCATGCGTGCTAGGAGTGGTAGTGGCGCCATGAGAACGCCTTCGTTCGCGAGGGCGCAAATCGACATACATTGTGGATAGTGCTTTCTTAGGCGGCCTGCCTGCCACCTGTGGCGCAGCTTCCGGAAGAAGCTCAACGTCGACCAGACGAGCTTCATATCGGCGCATTATAAGATCGTAATCTCCAAGCCTTATCTGTATAGGACCGCGGAAGAATGCTGCACGCACCACCTCTCCCTCCGCACCTGAGACGAGACCCATATCCGCAAGCCGTTTCCCGATCTCTCCTCCTACCGCAACGTTCGTGACTTTGAATCTCTGACCCGGGCAAAGTTCGGCAAGCTGCATATCATTGGACTCCTTTTTCTTTTGCCTGGCACTCAGGGCAGAGGCCGAGCAATTCCATAGTATGACCTGTGGGCTTAAATCCATATTTTGCAAAAATCTTCTGTTGTTCTTTCTCTATGGCGGGGCTCAAGAATTCGATCACCTTGCCACAAGCAGTGCAGAGCAGATGGTCGTGATGAGGGTGATCGGCAAGATGCTCGAATGTACGAGCGCCATCTTCCTGAACTGCTTCCCGAGCTAGACCCGCATCTTCTATTAGGCGAATGGTTCTGAACACCGTAGCCTGACCTATGCCTGGATCGCGTTTTTTTGCTTCATGTAGAATGTCTTCAGTGCTTAGATGGCCTTCGGTGTTGAGAAATGCTTCGAGGATTATTCTGCGCGGTTTCGTGATTTTTTGACCGCGCCCACGCAGAAAAGTTTCGAATCTATCGAGTTCATTCATTTCGATTGCCTTATCCAATATCATAAATGAAAAGAGGAAACGAAAAGCGATAAGCAGCGAAAAAAATAATCATTCTATCGCTCTTCGAGAATGATAATCATTCTCAGTTAAAAGATCAAGATGAGTTGTCACTCAGGCGATCTCTTGTCTATGTTATGCCATTACCGTAGAATCGTTATATGGGAAAGCTCTATTATAGCTATCAGATGATTCATAAGCTGGCGCAGTCCATTGCGGAGCAGGTCATGAATAGCGGCTTTTCTCCTGATATCATTGTAGCTATCGGTACCGGCGGTTTTATTCCTGCGCGCATTCTAAGGACCTATCTTGGCAAGCCGATACTTGCTCTCGGGATAGCCTACTATGACTTGAATGATAAGCCAATGGATTATCCTCGCAAGGTACAATGGATCGAAGAAGCCGAAAAGCAATTGGCAGGCAAGAGAATTCTATTAGTGGACGAAGTGGATGATTCTCGGCTAACTCTAGAATACTGCACTAAAGAGCTACTCGCATATAGACCTGCAGCGCTCGCGGTCTCGGTTCTGCACAACAAACAAAAAGAGAAACGCGGCGCATTTCCTCCTGGTGTTCAGTACGTCTTTGTTGGAGAAAACCTTGGAGACGATTGGATTGTGTATCCTTGGGATGCTCGAGACATCGATGAGCACGATAAGAATGCTGCGCTGGAACATTAGCTTAAAAACTGGGATATTAGCTCAGAAAGGAGAGTAAAAAGCCAATGAGACACAAAAGGTCTTGGTTTTGCATATTGTTGTCTCTTTTTTTGATGTTTCTGACACTCGATACCCTTGTTGCCCAACAAGCACAAGCCGTCAGAAATGCCACGCTCGAGAACGGACTTGAGGTCTTTGTTGTGGAAAATCATGTAGTGCCCCTTGTTACGGTGTGTATTGCCTTTCGTGGAGGCGCTATTGCTCATAGTCCGGAAACTGCCGGGCTTTTCCACTTGTATGAACATATGATGTTCAATGGCAACGATAAATACCCAACCAAGGACGCCTTCTCAGCAGCGCTAAATCGTATGGGCACAACAAGTTGGAATGGAGCGACGGGCAGAGAATACATAAACTATTTTATCAGCGTGCCTTCGGAAAAACTCACGGATGCTATTGACTTTTGGGCACACGCCGTTATTAATCCAACCCTGGATGCCAGAGTCCTGGAGAATGAAAAGCAAGTTGTACTTAATGAAATCCGAGGATACCATAGCGACCCGTCGCAGATCGCCTTAAATGGCTTAGAATCGCGTATGTTCAGAGATTTTCCGTGGCGAAAGAATATCGATGGTCCTGAGTCGAATATAACAAGAGCAAACGTGACAGCGCTTCGAGATATTCAAAAAACATACTATGTGCCTTCCAATATGGCGCTCCTTATAGGAGGGGATACCAGTCTAGAGGAAGTGGTAAAGCTAGCCAATGAATCCTTTGGAAGTTGGGCAAGAGCTCCAGAGCCTTTGTTAGCCGAGCCGCCGCATGGACCTATCCCGGATGGTATTCGTCTAGTAACTTCGGAGGATCAGTTCTATCGGGGCATTGCCCAAGTGGAATTCCGGTGGAGAGGACCGGATGTCACGCGCCAGACCTACGACACGTACATATCGGATGTGCTTCTGTTCTTATTGAGCTCACCATCCGGACCTTTCAAATCGGAAATAATGCGGAAAGTCTATGGGCTCTATGATGCTGAATATATAGATTTTGTTTATCCGACTTCGCGCGATGGGGGAAATTATATTTTTGCCACTCTCATGCTAGTTCAGAGGCCTGCGGAAGAAGAACCGGTACTTCAGCGAGTGGAGAATCTTAAGTCTGTAGTCCTCGATGAATTCGCACTCATAGCCAAGGATCCATCAGCTTATTTTGGAGGCGATGAAGCGCTCGAGGAGGCCAAGACAAAGCTGGTAGACCAGAATATCTACGCACTCGAATCATCGGGATCATTCGTTACCGATACATTGACATTCTGGTGGTCTACCGCAGGCACGGAATATTTTTTCGATTACGAGGAAAACTGCCGTAAGGTGAGCTGGGAGGATATTTCTAGCCTAATAGAGAGATATTTAGCAGGAGAGTCGAATCCTAACGTAGCTACGCTCGTGCGTCTGCGCACAAGCACCTTGAATTCGGATCCGCGGATGGATGCGAAGATATCCGAGCTAGGCTATTCGCGCTTGACTGCCCAGAATGCCTTCTGGTGGCAGAAACAATGAGGGGGCAGGCATGAGGCATTTTAACAATGATGTTTCCAGGATGTTTGTTGTTGTCGTACTCATGGTATCAGTGGCAATTGGAGCTTGCGCGCATACTCCCTATGTTCGCGAAAACGCTCCTACGTACATGAAGACAGTGCTTTCCAACGGTATTCCGCTATATATGAAAGTGCAGCGCGCAAATCAGGTCTTTCACGTTTCGCTCGTATTGAATGGCGCTTCCCTTGTTACGCCTCCGGAGCAGGCGGGCTGGGAGAAAATTGCTCTGGCAACCATGGCGAGGAGTTCGAAGAATTACCCTTACGAGAAGGCCGCTTCGATCCTCGATAGGAGATCGTCGGCCATTACAAGTGCCGTACAATTCGAATATTCGACTTTCAGCCTTACGACATTGGGTAAGTATAGCGATGAACTTCTTGCGCTCTGGAGCGATATGCTCGTAAATCCTTCTTTCGATCAGTCCGATTTTGAAAGAGAAAAGGAGAATGCCTTGCTTGCGCTGCAGGCAATAGAACAGAACCCTTGGACAATGACACAGAAAATAATGAACGAGGCTTTTTTCAAGGGGCATCCATATGGAGTCAACCCCGAAGGCACCGAAGAAAGTATTGCGCCAATGATGGCTGGAGATGCTCGAGATTGGTACAAGGAACATTTTTCTGCGGATAGGATTTTTCTTGTTGCTATAGGAGATTTCAATCCAGCCGAGCTTGCTTACAAGCTCGAAAAGCTTCTTGGTGACATTCCTGACTTGAATCTTGGACCGATATCAAAGCCGCAGGAGTTTCGAATTGGGCTTTCGGGATTCGGATCTTCATCGGAATCAGGATTGCCATCGGGGTCTCTCATTACGCAAGCCCACGATCAATCGAAGGGGATAATTTACCTTAGGGGAGATTTTGCAGCGCCAGCACCTGGAAGCGATGATTATTTTGCGACAACCCTGGCAACACGTATTTTTTCGGATTTGCTTTTCGCGATTGTGCGCGATAAATACGGAGCAGTCTACACTCCTTCGGCTGCCATTAGGTCCTACACAGCAAATTATGGCTCCATAATGATTTATAAATCAGATGCGCCGGAAAAAATAAAGCAATACATAGACGAAGCCGCTGCTCTCATGGCGCAGGGAAGAGTGGTGTCGGTGGATCCGACCAAGACAGAGGCCGACGGCTATATGGCGCTCTCAGATGCGCTCGATACCTATAAGCAGCTCTATATAAATAATTATTTCGAAGCTGTTCGAACCAATGCTGCTATCGCCTCAATGATGATTCGCTCGATAAAACTGACAGGAGACCCAGCTGATTGGCTTAAAGACCAGGTTCGCATAGAAATGCTAGATGCCTCGGCGATTCAGAACGCCTTCGAGAAATATGTGATTAACGGCACTTTCCTATGGGTAGCAGTTGGAGATCAGGCTTTGCTCGATAGGCTTGACCGGAGAGCTTTCGAATCTATTCGCTGATTATGTTCAGTCAGCTGGGCTGGTGGGTGCTGTCCGTGGCGCTATCACTGCAGAGAAAGCCGTGCAATCGGAGCCGGCAGCGTTGAAAGCGCCTTCTCCGCTTGCTCTGGTGAGGTCATTACCACTATCATCGAACGATCGAGAGCCTCCGAAAGGAGTTTTCCGAAGCTGCGGAAATCGTCCATGTTCGCTGCAAGAATCTGGTCGCGGATATGTTGACGCGTCTCCTGAGTATACCCGGCCAGGATATTCATAAGGGCGTTAAATCCTTTGGCGTCTGGCAGTTGATAGGCATCCATATCTCCAATCGTACCAATGATCGATTTTTGGATCTCTTCTCTTGGCAAATTACAGGATTCAAGGAAAGTCGCTACCTTTCGGTAGGCTTCTATTGTCTGATTGAAATTTGGGTCGCGATAAGAAAGGAACATAAGCAAAGCGGAGGCGAGATCGAGGCTGGAAAACCCTCCATACGCTCCACCAATAACTCTTATTTGCTCCCAGAGATAGGAAGTATCCAAGTATTTTGTTGCCGCAAGAGCTCCACCGGCTATAGGGTCTAGCCCCTTTAGGGGCATAATCATACCTACGCTATTAACCTGGGTCTGCAGCTCTATCGTTTCGAAAGGAATGCGAGCGCTGTGGGCGTCTTCGTTTTTCGGAGAAGAGTTCTCATGCCCTTGAGGGAAGGAAGGGTAACAAGCGCGCGATGCTTCGTTTACCCATGAATCGAGTTGTGGAAAAGACCTATGGGGTAAAGATTGAGCGAGCATCGCTTGCATAGGCAGAGACTGCGCAATACGGAGAATGGATTCCGCGGAAGCCTCGAGAATGGCTTTATCCGAGGTGATATTGACGAGCAGATTGTCGCGCCATATGAGCTCGCTATGCACCTCGCGTATTTCTGACAACACCGAAGGCCAATCTTCTTCAATGTTACGCAAGAGCTTGCGAAGGAAGAAGAGGCGTTCTATGCCCATAAGCCTTTCCGAAGCCCAGTATGCAGAATTGAATCGAGAGCGAAGCCTCAGACCGACGATTCGAGCAGAAGCAGGAATCAGCATTGCCTCTGCTTGTGCTTTTTCCTCAAGGACAATTTGGCGGACTCGTTCGCGGTTATCTAGTTGCGCGCTGGTCAGAATATCCAAAAGTATGTCGCTAAGAATGCCGACTTTTTCGGGCAGGGCTTTAGCCCGGAGGAAAAACCAAGGCACCGGCCTGTGTTCAGCCCAATGCGTTGTAGATATAACCATGCTTCTAATTCCGCCAGTATGCATGCCAATGCGCTGAATAAGCTGGACGAAATCATATTTTTCTGTGCCTGTCTCAATTAAGAAACGACCCAGAAGACTGACATAGGGCAAAAGCCTAGAAGGCAACTTTCCAAAATCGAAGCCTAGATCCAAGTAAAGAATGCCGCTTGTCGAAAGCTCGTGATAGTAGCCATAGATTCCAGACCCTTTGAATTCTTCCGTTGCTGATTCGAGAGGCTCTGAAGGCAGTACAGGGGCTTCTCCTGGAATATCGTCCAGAGAGAGCACAGGAATAGTTGCAAGCGCTTCAGGGCTATCGGGCTTGTCTTGAAGTTCCTTGAGGTTTTTGGCAGTATCTTCGATTTTTCTAAGTGCTTCGTCATCTAAGCTGGCTCGGGCTAGAGCAAGCATGGCTTTTTCAGCCTCTTCGCGTTCGTTTTTTAGGCCGGATGAGGGCAGAAATCTGACCGTGCTTCGGTGTTTATTCTTTAAGATTAGCGAATTTATGAGCTCGCTGAATAGTCTATGGTTTTCTTTGGCAGCTCTTTTGGTTTGTTCAAGCGGTTCGGCAAAAGAAAGCGCTGATATTGGATCGAGGTCGTATAACCATTCATTTAGAGCATCCAGCATGATGGCAAGGCCACGGGGAAAAGACCCGGTGTTGCGTTCACGCAAGGCGAATTCTATGGTGTTGAGCGAAGCCGCGATAGTGTCGGGATCGATGCCATCGCAAGCGAGGCGCTCAAGTGTTGAGAAAATGAGCTCTTCGACCTTTGCAAGATTGTGAGGTTCAACACCTTTAAGCCCTATGGAGAAAGCCGTCTGGCGCATCTCTTCGTAGAAGCCAAAACCCGCAATATCCTCTCCGAGCCCGGATTCTATCAATGCCTTTCGTAGAGGAGAGGCTGGCGTACCAGTCAAGATATGGAAGAGAACGAGGGCTTGCATCGAAAGGAGCATATCCCCATGTTCATATAGCATCCAGTTGACCGCTGTATAAGCTTTAGCCGCTTCTTTTGAATTGGCCTGAAAATTGCGTTTGATGAGTAGCGGCTCCGGAAAAGTCTGTTGGATAGCTGGAAGTGAATCAATGGAAGCGGCTTCAAATGGCGATAGCCATTCATCCATAAAGGAAAGGCGCTTTTCCGGGTCATCATCGCCATAGAAATAAATAAAAGAATTCGAAGGATGATAATATTTCTTGTGATATGCGATGAATTCTTCGTAGCTAAGAGTGGGAATCTCCAGAGGGTCGCCACCGGAATCGAGTCCATAGCAAGTATCGGGAAACAGGCTGCATTTGCATAGGTGATTGTGGAGGCTATCTGGGTCTGAATAGGCGCCTTTCATTTCATTGAATACTACACCCTTATAGCTGAGCTCTCTGGTAACAGGATCTACTTCGTAGTGCCAGCCCTCCTGCATGAAAGTATATTCGGTCAAATTCGGGTAGAATACCGCATCTAAGTAGACATCTATGAGATTATAGAAATCCTTGAGATTGGTGCTTGCCACCGGGTAGCAAGTCTTATCTTCGAACGTTATTGCGTTGAGGAAAGTATTTAGTGAGCCTTTCATCAGCTCGACAAAAGGTTCCTTTACCGGATATTTACGGGAACCGCAAAGAGTGGAATGCTCGATAATGTGGACTACGCCATTGTTTCGTTCAGGTGGAGTTCTGAAACTTATCCCGAAGACCTTGTTTTCATCCTTGTTGATGACAGATAGAAGTCGGGCTCCCGTTCGTTCGTGGCGGTATAGCCGAATGATAGAATCGAGTTCAGGCACCGAGGATTCTTTCTGAAGCACAAATGGCATGCGATACTCCTCTGGAAAATGATTATTGAAGAGAGCATAGAGAAGCAAAAAGCGCAAGGTTCCGTCTCTCTTTCCTCATAGCTTAATGCAATGCGTCATAATAGAAAAGTGTCTGCAGTATAAGAAGGCTTTAACAGATGACAAAGTTAGATGAGGATGACCAGCAAAAAATAATAGTTATATCCTGTCGAGATTTATTCGCAAAATCACGTCAAATTATGATTTTTCATGCAACCGATTTTTCCTTTCTTACGACATTATAGTGAACGCAAGAACCTTCAAGGGAGGAAGGAAATGAAAGCATCGAGAAAGGCAATCAGGTTTCTTATGGTAGGTGCCATGCTCATGGCAGTAACTGCGAGTACTTTTGCTCAAGGTTTTGGTGGAATGTCAAATCAGCGAGCAAAGACTCCGGGCTATGGATATCAAAGCGTGCCTCCAGTAGCTCCAAAAGCAGATCCTTATGGCAACAGATTTGGCGATGGATCAAGAGGATTCGCAAATCAAGAGAAGAGTTTTTTGGGCAACAAGCGATCGATGGGTGCTGGTGGCTATGGGGTATATCACTATTTTCAGTACCAGAAGCTATCGGCCGAAGACAGAGCCAAGGTAGATAAGATCATCGAGGATAGTGCCTCCAAGGTTCTTCCTCTCCAAAATGAACTTCGCGCTGCAAAGCTCAATTTGGACAATCTTCTTTGGAGCGCGAATCCCGACAAGGCCAAAATAGATGAAGCCATAGCCAAGATTGTGGATATTCAAAAGCAAATACAAGAGATTCGTGCAACTAACATTCTAGAGATAAATAAGGTATTTCAATCAACTAACTAGTTGAAAAACAGCTCAGCCTAGAGGCTGACTGACAGACTAAGCGAGTCGGTCCATACTAAGGAAATGTTGCTGCAAATGGGATACCTTGTAAAAGGCCACGTGGCTATCGACGCCGCGTGGCTCATTATACAGAACGATATATAAGATATATAATTGGAGGTGGCGGATGATTCCAATGAAAACAAATCAGGCAAGGCTATCGCTTTTTCTCATCTTAATTGTCGGAATTGCGTTTCTCGGTATTTTCCCTGTGGCTGCCCAAGCTGGTTATGGAAAAGGAATGGGAAACCAGGGTGTCATGGGCCCTACAGTGGTTCGCGAATGGTTCCGCAGCTTGAATCTTACAGACCAAGACCTCGATAAGCTCGAAAAGATTCTACAATCCAGGGAGCTCGAGCTTGTCAAAGCTCAGAACGAGATCAGAATACTTCAGACACAGATAGCAAATATCTTAGTCGACCCAGATCCAGATCTAAAAGCGATAGATGAAGCGATCTCGAAAAGCCTTCAGTATGAGAAGATCGTAAGAATGATACAGATCGATCGGCAAGTCGCTATCAGAAAAGTATTTGGCGAAGATCGCTGGCAGACCATTTTATTTCTTGTCCATGAAGCTCGGATGTCGGAAAAAGCAGGGAGATTTGCGAATTCCTTTAGTACTAAAGGGCTTAGTGCTGAAGAAGCAAATCGATACGGCCGTCTTCTTGGCATGCTTCGCAGAATCATGTGATGAAAAATATGAAAAAGCATTATATTAGGAAAAGCACTATATTATGAATAGAGACAATAGAATGGTTTGGACTATGAGCTCCGCAAAAAAAGATAGGGTCCGAATTGAGCAAGACAAGGCCGAAGCTCCGTCTCTTGCTCTTTCGTCCGAAGAGGAAACGCTGGATTTCGAGCTTGCAGCAAGAGCAGCAAAGGGAGATAAGGGAGCATTTGAGCGCTTGATATGGCGTTGGTGGGACCGCATTCGTGGCTATTGCGCGAGCTTTGTCGGATTCGATGAAGAGCTTTCCGAGGAAGCAGTGCAAGAGTCGCTTATTCGTATCTATAAGGCCTTGCCCAAGTGGCGCAAAGAGAGTCTCTTAGGCGGCTATATCTATGGTATTTGCCGAACAAGCTGCGCCGATGTCATGCGTGTCAATGCGCGTCATCACGCTCGGAATCTTTCTGTGGAAGAGTTCGATTCTCTTTCTATGGAGAGTCCGCATGGATTGGGCGAGGAGGACATGCTAAGAAAAGAAGCCAGTCAGATGTTGGAACTTGCCTTGAAAATGTTAGAGCCCGAGGATCGCTCTATGCTCTATCTACATGAGGTTGATGGCATGGGGCTCTCAGAGCTTGGGCGCATGTACAATCTTCCTATAGGGACGGTCAAGTCAAGGCTTTTCCGTGCACGAGACAAGATGAGCGCGATGCTCAAGGAGATGGGATATGAGCTCAGCTGAAAGGAATAAAATCGATCTAAGGGCTGATCTCAAAGATACAGCCATGAGGAAAGCGCCTGCTTTTCCTGATTTTGCGCAGGTTTATAAAAAGGCGGAAGAGCAACCTCGGAAAAGGCAAAAGATATTGATTTCGACAGCTATTGCGATAACCGCCCTTGTTGCCAGCTTTTTTGTAGGGGGCTTATGGGAAAGCCGTTCTTCTGCTGATGTCGCATTGATTGACTCATGGTCTGTAACACCAGCCCCGATAGCTATTGGCATAAGCGCATTGGAAGACGAAGACGATCAGATCATCCTTACTTCTTCGAAGAATTCCACACTGAATCTCTATATTCAGGGTCTGTGGGAGAGCACATCGACAAACGGGCTATGAACACCTTTGTTTGCATTTCATCATCTACATATCCCATATACAAATATTAACGCTCAATAATTGCGCGCAAAGATAGCTAGATACTTTGCAGGCGCTCCGCAGATCGCACAAGGTCCTTCTATTTGATCTTGTCTATCCAGCGGCAAGCAGCGAATTGTAGCTTTAGTCTTTTCTTTGATAGAAGCCTCACAAGTGGGAGAACCACACCAGAGGGATTCCGCGAATCCACCGGGCGCTCCCTCTGTGCCAGCGGTCTCTGTGCCGAAGAATTCGATGAGGGCTCCAAGATCGGAAATGGGCTTTGTATTTTCTTGGCGGAAAGATCGGGCTCGCTCAAACAGAGAGTCTTGGATGAACTTAAGCAATTCTCTTAGTTTGCTTGCGGCTTCGGTGTTGGAGGTAGTCAGTTTCTCGCTTGTATCTCTTCGCACCATTACAACTTGATTTGATTTTATATCGCGAGGTCCTATTTCGATTCGAACTGGTGTACCGCGAAGTTCCCATTCAGTGAATTTCCATCCGGGGCTATAGGAATCGTCGATATCCAACACAACTCTAAAGCCAGCGGCTTTAAGATCAGCTTCGAGCTTTTCTGCATAAGCAATAACGGCAGCTTTCGAATCGTTGCGATAGATGGGAATAATGACGGCATCCTCAGGAGATAGGGCGGGTGGCAGCACAAGCCCCTTGTCATCGGAGTGTGTCATTATGACCGCACCTATGAGCCTAGTGGAAACGCCCCAGCTCGTCGCCCACACATAGTCCAGCTGGCCTTGCCGATTTTGGAATTGCACATCGAAAGCTCGGGCAAAATTTTGTCCGAGAAAGTGACTCGTGCCTGCCTGCAGGGCTTTTTTGTCCTGCATCATTGCCTCGATTGTGTAGGTCTCCACTGCCCCCGCAAATTTTTCGCTCTCGCTCTTCATCCCCGTGACGACCGGTACCGCAAGGCAGCTCTCAACAACATCTCGGTATATTTCTAGAATGCGCAAGGTCTCCTGGCGGGCTTCTTTTTCTGTTTCATGGGCAGTATGGCCTTCCTGCCATAGGAATTCCGAGGTTCTTAGAAAGAGCCGCGTGCGCTTTTCCCAGCGCATTACATTCGCCCACTGATTTATCAGCAGAGGCAGATCGCGCCAGGACTGAATCCAGTTTCGATACATCGCCCAGATAATCGTTTCGCTTGTGGGGCGTATGCAGTATGGCTCTTCTAGCTCTTCTCCTCCGCCATGGGTCACTACGGCGAGCTCAGGAGCAAAGCCTTTGACATGTTCTGCTTCTTTCTTTAGAAAGCTCATTGGGATGAGCAAGGGGAAATAAGCATTTTCGTGGCCGGTTTCCTTGAATCGCCTATCGAATTCGTTTCGAATTTTCTCCCAGATTGCATATCCTCGCGGACGGATCACCATACTGCCTTTGACAGGTGAATAATCGGCAAGCTTTGCATTCAAAACGATATCGATGTACCACTGCGAATAATCGGCTTCGCGCGGCGTTATTTTTTCTGGCATTTGCAACACCTCTTCCAGTCGCGAGGATTCGTCATACTATAGTGAAAAGAAGTGCTTCAATCAATTGCTGGAATGAAGTAGGATATAAATGTGACAAGGCGCAACTTTCGCTTTACATATTGGCTTTTTTCAAGTATTAGCTTAGTGATTCTTGTAACCTCAATTGTGTTGACTGTTCGCATTGGAAACGATAAGAGACTTCCTTTTTTTCTTGCTGATTTGAATCTTTATACGGAGTATTTTTTCCTAGATTCACCGATAGGAATGCAGTTGGCCGGAGCTCTGGAGTGCTGTTTTCTTGTATTTGCAGCGACTTTCATGCTGATTGCTGTGCTTTTTACATTCCAAAAAACAGTCTCTGCGGAGATATATCTGATTGCTCTTTGGATTTTTTTGGTTGAAGCCGAAGCTCTAAGGCTCCCAATGCTTATCATAGCGCAGCGAAGCACACACACCGGTTCGTTGATTTCGCTCACGAGACTGATATATAGCGCAAGATTTTCAGGGCTTATTTCGCTCTTTATTTCCGGTTTATATGCCGTAGGAATCGGAAAAGAGAGGCCGCAAACAGGCTGTTTATTAGCTCTCCTTTTAGGTTCGGTGTTTGCTATGCTCTTGCCTATCAGCACCGATCGCTTTCAGTCTTCGTTCATGCTTCAGGCAGGGTATAGCGAGCTCACAATTATTGTAACTGCCTCGCTTATAGTCTTGAATGCTATAGATTATTTTGTTGCAGCAAGACAAAAAGAAGAGAAATCTTATGTGTTTGTAGGAATTACGCTCACAGTGGCAGCCGCTTCTTGGGTATGGCTTTGGGACACAAGAGACTTCAAATGGGGATTGATAGTGGTTATTGCATTTGGACTCTGCATTTTTGCGTCTATAAAAATCCTTCATTATATCTATATATGGAAATAGCATTTACTGCAACGAACCTTGTGTATGCTTTAGGCATTCTATAAGGAATTGTCTCAAGCATAGGCATAGGCTGGCACATACTCTGAGTTTTTCTTAAGGGGAGTGGGGAAGCCCCGGAGCCAGAGTTTTCTTTCATGAGGGAACAAGTGTGTTCGAGTAAGGAATGCGCGTTGCTTGAACTGTGTTAGCCTTGCCTTATAAATTGCGCTCTTTTTGATACCTGCATGTTCTGCATGTGTGCTCTCTATGGATTGTCCTATTCGAAAAGGTTTTTCATAGTTATGCCAGCCTAAGTATACGACAAGGCGATTGAGCAT